>ERZ1292623.75-Hain-H51-01um-R1-75-length-101281-cov-8_pt1 | contig 101281 bp, 115 predicted proteins | sample MGYA00564398_ERZ1292623 | MGnify/ENA primary metagenome ERZ1292623 (study PRJEB36523, sample SAMEA6512633) | groundwater metagenome | collected 2019-01-07 | study: AquaDiva: Metagenomics assemblies of 32 groundwater samples
GATTCATCGCCTACAATTTGAGACTAATTTTAAGGACGACTTTCTACAGAGCCGTGTAGAAAGGCATTCATTTCCAGAAAGCCATTACCGCGTGATAGACCTCAGCTGGATTGAATTCTGTATTGTCTAATGCGTTTACTTTTTCAATGGCCAAGGTTAGATCTCTTTCCGGGGGAATTGCAAGATTAGACGGTATTTTAGGAACTATCTTAACCCCCACTACGTAAGGCAAAAGAGAGGATGCTCTTTCTGCACCCACAAGGACTTGCGGATAACCTTTTTCATCTGAAATGGTTATCTCTTGACTCTGAACCCTGTCTGTTATCTCTTCTTCAGCAGTGCACCCTATATCTTGATCATCTAAAGGTTCTACTTCATAAGTTAACTTCAAACCTTTGTGCAGTTCAGATTCTCGAACAAATAAGGGTAACCCTTCAGCCACATACCACTCTTCACGGTTATAAAAAAATCTACTTGCTCGCTGTGCAGCATTTGCAAGCATAGCTCTTGCAAATTCTTCAGGCGACTCTAAAATGGATTCAGGCATTTCAGGCATACGTAGCTTAGCGAGTTTAGCACGACTGACAGGATCTGCTGCTACTTTTTCCCACATTTCTCTGCCTGATACACGCGGAGAAAAAGAGACTCCTAACTGAGTAAAGCCTTCTTCCAACAACCGCTCCAGCTCGAGCTTCATTCTCTTCCTGAAAACACCCTTCTTAAAAAACTTATCTATTTTTACCACTATAAAGTTACTTATTTTTTACATTAAAACGAAACCTTTATATAGTAGTAAGTACTATCTAAAGGTATGAATCGAGTTGATTGTCTTCATTGAAAGTAAACTATTTATTCTAAAGAGACAAAAAACTCGTTCACAAAATTATTCTGGCATCATGAATAAAACACAAGTTGATTATCTTCATTTTCTGCCAGAATATTTCTATTTTATGCATTTCATTCCTATGGTGGCGATGGTGTAACCTGGTTAGCACTGAAGACTGTGGATCTTCTAGTCCGGGTTCAAATCCCGGTCGCCGCCCCATTTATATCTTCTTAAAAAACGAACAGGTGAAACTATGAAAACAAACCCAGTAGATGTAGGAATGCGAAGTGAGGAACAAGCTGTAGAAACGGCTGGTTGTCTTCACTTATGAATATGTTGGACCCGATGCACTGGATCGATTACTGCCTGAATTAGCTCCAGCTTATGCTAAGGTCTTTGCAGGCCCCCCCTGGAACGAAAGCTGGACTTTGGAAGCTGCAAGTGAAGAAATTCAGAGGGACTTTTTAACCCCTGGATTTATAGGTGTACAAGCACGAAGAGACACTGAAGTTGTCGGCTTCAGCTGGGGATTCTCCTTGCCAAGCATTGATCAACTAGGTAAACAGTTTACTTATATTCGTAGACTATTAGAAAAAAAAGCAATAAAACCTGACTGCATCCTTTATGGCACAGAAACTGGAGTTTTACCTGAAAAGCAAAGACAAGGGATCGGCCCACAACTCTTAACTTATCGAATGAAGCGGACCCCCCAACCTTATGTTGTATTCCGTACTAAAAATCCTTTCATGGTAAAAGTATACTCTAGAGTGGCGGGCTCAGCAAATATAGAAGAATTATGCAACGACCCAGATGACCCTAAACGTGTCTGGTATCTTATACGCAATGAGCAACAAGCTCGGAGATGAAAAAATGAATACTATAGAACTCGCCAAAACACTGATTCAGATCCCCTCTGAATCCGGACAAGAACAAAAGATTGGAAGGATTTTAGTGGAACGTCTTAAGAAAAACTTTGACGTACGTACCCAACCAGTAGGTGACCGTTTCAATGTTCTTGCTACTAAAGGTAAACCTCAATTGATCTTAACCACCCATATTGACACCGTGCCCAAACAACTAGAAATCAAAGAAGACAAAGAATGGCTCTACGGACGAGGCGCCTGTGACACCAAAGGCCTCATGGCTGCCATGATCTGTGCTGCTGAGCAAGCCGTCCAAGAAGGAATTACTAACTTTGGCTTGCTGTTTGATGTCGGCGAAGAAACGGACTTTGCTGGAGTTAAAAAAGCCACTACTCTTGTGAATCCAAACTATGTTATCGTTGGAGAGCCAACTGCATTTACTATGCGCATTGGACAAAAAGGCTTACTTGGCTTCAAGCTTAGCTGTAAAGGAGTTTCCGCTCCAGGTGCAACCCCTGAAAAAGGAATCTCTGCCATTGAACGTCTCATCGACAACCTTGAACGCATCCGGAAGATTCCTCTTCCGAACGATGAAAAACTTGGAGAGAGTAAACTCAATATTGGAATGATTCAAGGAGGCTCTGCTGTCAATGTGGTTCCAGACTATGCTGAGGCAACTGTGGAAGTGAGAACTACTGAATCCAATAAAACTTTCCTAAAAAAGATACGCAACGAATTGCGTTTTGCAGATATTGAGATCACCTGCAACTTCGACTCTGTACTCCTCCAAGACTTAAAGTGGACTGAAGCCTTCAATTTGAATCCTACCATTTCCAAAGGATTCAATGAACTCTATTTTTGGTCCCAAAAATCCAAAGCCATTGTGTTTGGACCTGGCGACTATGCCTATGCCCACGGAGACCAAGAAAAGATCCGAAAAAAAGACATCCTCAAAGGACAGAAGATCTATTTAGACATGATCCGACGATTAACCAAGGAAAATACATATAAACTAACCCAAACTAGGTGATGAACATGGAAGAACTACAAAATGCGAAAGGAACCCGAGATTTTCCACCGGAAGAGAAGATTGTGCGCGAGCGCGTTGTACAGCTCCTGCGAGAGACCTTTGAAGAATATGGCTATTCTCCTCTAGAGACTCCGATTCTGTGCCGGTATGATGTTTTATCAGCTAAATATGCTGGCGGCTCGGAGATATTGAAAGAAACCTTTCAACTCAAAGATCAGGGCGAGCGCGAGTTGGCCTTACGGTATGACCTGACTGTACCTTTTTCTAAATTTGTTGGGATGAACCCCCAACTCAAGATGCCATTTAAGCGATATGAGATTGGCCGCGTGTTCCGAGACGGTCCTTTAAAGTTAGGACGGTACCGAGAATTCTGGCAGTGTGACGTGGATATTGTTGGAAGCATTGCAGGAATGGCTGATGCTGAATTGCTGTTGTTGGCAAGTCGGGCCTTCCAAAAGATTGGTTTGAATGCCTATCTTGAATTTAACAGCCGCAATGTCTTTGAAGGCATCATGGACTATGCCGGCATTGAAGAAGAAAAACGCACAGAAGCCATCATCTCTCTAGACAAAATCAAGAAGGTCGGCGAAGAGGAAGTTCGCAAAGAGATGCGTGCTAAAGATGTTGCTGAAGAAGCCATTGAAAAATTGATGAACGCTGCAAATCTTATAGGCAAAAACCTGGAAATCCTGGACAAACTCAAAAAGATACTCACCAGCGAAAAAGGAAAAAAGGGTCTTTTGGAAATCCAAGAAATGCTCCGATACTTAGAAGCGATGTGTGTTACGAATGTGCGCTTTACTCCTAGCTTAGCTCGAGGACTTGCCTATTATACCGGACCTGTGTTTGAAGCCTTTTTGGAGAACAGCAAGATTACGAGCAGTATTGCCGGCGGCGGACGATACGACAACATGATCGGCCAATTCTTAGGTGGGAAAAAAGAATATCCTGCAACAGGCATCAGTTTTGGATTGGATGTGATTACAGAAGCCATGAAACTTGAACAAAAAGCTGAACAGAAAACGGTTGTGCAACTGTATGTGATTCCCATTGGAACACCTCTTGAAAGCATGAAGATCTGTCAAGAACTACGCAGTGAAGGCATCCGATGTGATATTGACCTGAACGGCAAAGGCATTAGCAAGAACTTGGACTATGCCAACTCGCTTGGAATTCCTCAAGTGTTGTTTGTTGGCGAGAATGAACTGAAAGCTGGCAAGTTCAAGCTCAAGAACATGAAAGAAGGCAGTGAAGAAGTGCTTGGACTGGAAGAAGTGAAGAAGAAGTTCAGCGCGTCACTGTGAATGACTTTACTTGCTCGGCGAGTTCTTTTGCTTTTTTATTCTTTTCAAAATGATCTCGCACGGGCTTGATCAATTGATCGATGTAAGCTGCCATGGCAGATTTTAAGTCCATGGGATGGATGTCTCCTGCTGTGTAAGCTTTTGCGAGTTCACTGTAGGAACTGAAGGACAAAGGCCCTCCAAATTTGCGCTCGATTTGTACTTCTTTTACTTTTTCAAATATGATGTACTTGCTGTATTCCATCAGCGGATTCTCTTTTTCTTCTTTTTCCGGGCAGTATGCCTTGGCTATCTTTCGCTTGATGTCCTCTGTACTGTCTGTCATGAAAATCGCTGAATCTGGATTGCTCTTACTCATCTTCATGGCAGTTGCTCGTTCGACGGGATCGGTTACGTTTGTAGGAGGTTTGAGCAAACCCTGCAGCATGTGACGGCTGATTACAACGGGCTTGGGTAGGCCGAGCTGAGGAGCAATTTCTCTTGCTAAGATATTGACTTTACGCTGGTCCATTCCTAAGTTGGTGATGTCTGCTTTTAAATGGAAAATGTCCGAGGCTTGCATGCACGGATAAAAGATCTGGGCTGCACTTAAGTTTTCAGACTCTGAACGCCCCATGATTTGACTGCAACGGATGATGCGCTGCACCGTGCTATTCCTTGCAATGCTTACTGTACGCTTCCAATATTCTTTATCGGCCATGGCATCGCTTGCCCATAAAAACTCAACTTTATCCATATCCATACCACAGGCTTTCCAAACTTCAATTTGGTACTTACCCACTGTTTGGATTTTATCTAAGTCACCACCCATCTTGTTGTTCATCCAACCAAACCAATCTGCTACCCAGAACTTGAATTGAACTCCGGCTTGCGTGAGCTTGTTGGTGTCAATGGCCCTCATGACTCCTTGAGCGATGTGCATCTGACCTGAAGGCTCAAAGCCATCGTATGCAATCGGGTTTTTCTTGGTTTCCAAGAGGGTTTTAAGCTCTTCTTCTGTTACAATCTCTTCCCCTGTTTGCTTGACGAGATCTAGACGAGATTGAATATCCATGGGTGATTTGTTCTTCCTTGATTATATAAACCTTTTGTGCAACTAAACGATACATTTAAAAAGAAAAGTATCATACTAGATCATACAGTTATTATTTGTAGTAAGAGGGGGGAGATTATGGAAACCATGACCGTACAAGAAGCACTGTTCGAGCGAACCGAGCAAGAATCCATTCTAGCCAAGTACACCACCAAAGTTAGCGCCTTCTTGAAGGCCACCTTTAAACGAAAAGAACAAGGCAGTGAAAAGAGCGCTGAAGTGCGCATCCATGAAGCACTGCAAACCATTCACCAGCTTATCCAAGAAAACAAACTCGAAGAAGCCAAGATCCTCTACAAAGACATCGTTAGCTACTACAATTCTCTAGCCGATGAAGGATTGAAGCAGAAATTGTACAACTCTGTGTTTGATGTGTACAGTGTCTTAGCGACGAGATAAATAGATTACTTTACCACTATATTTATATACTTATTTAGGTTACATAGAAAAATGGAAACCATTACTATTTCGAAAATGGAGTACGACCGATTAAAAAAATTAGAGCAGCTTGATTTTGCCCTCATTCGTCAATTCGCGAACAGCCTTGATGATTTAAAGAAAGGCCAATTTAAACGCCTTGCTTAATTACTTCTTCAGCGACTTGTCTGTATTCATCTAGCTGAGATTTGACATGATTGATTGTAACTTGCTGATCCTTTTTAGCGCTTGCTGCTACCAGTAAAACCAATTTCAGATCTTCATATACTAAGTAATAAACCCTCTTCCCACCCACCCTCTTTTCACGCAGGAAACGATAGCCTAATGGATCCCCTGCAAAAGGATTCATTGCAAGCTGTTTAGGGATTTTATCAGCTGCTAGCCTATCTGCTTTTGGCCATTTATCTATCTCAAGTAGATAGCTGTCTGTACCGATCACTTTTAACATTTTTCACCTAATCCCAAAAAAGAACAACAACACCGGCAGGAGCAGGCAGCCCATGGTCTGTGTTCTGGCCACTTTCTTTAAGGCCGGAATGAGCCCCACCATGGATGAGATGAACAAGACTAAAAGACCTAGCCAACCGGAAAGCCAATAGGCTAAGATGGTGACAAATGTGATGATGAGCCAGCAGAGCAAAGCATAATTGATTCTAGACATCCACTTGGAAAAAACCTTACCAATGGTTAAGGTCAACCAGACTGAAAAACCTCCAGCCACGAGCGAAACCACTAGAAACCATATGGATAGCGAAAGACCTAATTGCCCTGTTAATTCTCTTAAGACAATGATCGAGCCGTTTCTTGCCTTATCTAAAACGAGTAAGGCAGCTATGGAGAGGACCATTCCGACGGTGTTGATGGCGCCTTGCAAGATCATAAAGCCGTGATCTCCTAAGTCTTTGAAGACCTGTAAGGAGATGACCGCTGCAATCGCACCACTTACTCCTGGCAAGACGGCTGTGATAAACCCTGAAGAGACTCCTGCTGCTAAGGCTTTGAAGGTTTTGTTTTCATCTAGTTCGGTGGTATCTAAAATGTGTTGCTCGGGGATTGGATTTTTGTCTTTTAGACTGATGAGTAGCGTTGCGATGCCGAAGAGACCGGATAAGAGAGGAAAGAGAGGATCTTGCAAGGGCAAACTAAACACTAAACACCCGAGCATACCTGACAATAGAAAAACAACGAAGGCCCAGGTTTTTTCCTTCTCCCGAAGCAACATGAATAAAACTACGATGAGTAAGACCCATTTTGTATACGGAGCCACCCCTTCATAGAATCTTGTCAGGTAAACAAACAAGGGAAAGAAAGCGATGCCAATGAGCAAAGCTCCAAAACTGCCTAAGATGGTTAACTTAACCGCCATCAAGCCATTTCCCCGCAACAAGTATCGATGCCCGGGTAGAACACCTAAGGCTGTGCTGGAATCCGGCGCTCCTAGGAAAATCGAAGGAATGGTGTCTAAGAAGGTATGCGTGATGCTCATCGACATGATGAAGGTAGCTAATGCAAGTAAAGAGAAGTATGGGAGAAGAAAGGGAGTAAATTGCAAGATGAGTAGTGAGACTAAGTTGATGTGAACACCTGGGGTGAGGCCGGTAAGGATGCCTGTGGTTATGCCTAAGAACAACGCTAGGATGAGTTCAAGGAACATGATCTTAGCGAATCTATCTTCTTAAAAAAGACGATCTTGGGAAATACGGAAGAAAAACGGAGAACATGGATAAAAAATGGAAATAATGGAATACTGACGAGCGCCTCGGAAAAAAGAGGCGATCACATCTAGAACGGCACGTAATTTAACTTCAACAACTTACTGTTGATCATGGTCTCATAAGAACCAATAATCGTGCTGAATTCTTGCTTTAACTCCGTCATGAACTCATTCAGATCATTGATGTCTGTAATGGCAGCATTGATCTCGAAATCAAAATACCCAATGCGCTTCGAACAATACATCACATTGCTTTTTAAGGCACACCAGGACACTAGGCGCTCCTCATCTTGATGCGAGGCTTGCCTCACGCGCAACATCACCACGTAATGATACACCCCCAACTTATTCAGATTCAACATCACCCGATAGGCATTCACCATGCTTTTACTCAACTTTTTCAAGCGGTATTTTACCACATCCAAGGAAAGCTTGGTTTTCCTTGCTAATTCCACCATCGGAGTATTTGCTCCTTGGGAAAGCTCTCTTAAGATTTTCTTATCCTCTTCATCGATCGCTTCTGTTTTACCCTCTCCTGAATACCTTTCCATCTTGGGCCACTCTTTTTTCTCCCCGAGCAACCACTTGTTTAACTTAAACACCTTCGAATATACAAGAATACTCACCCAATAATCCACGACCAACTCCTTAAACTGTGACTTCAACCGAATCAAGAAATCATCCAATTCCCGAATGGATTGCACGGCCAAGGTCGCGGAGTAATCAAAGGCCCCTTCTGTTTTTAAGGCATGGATGACTTGCTTATCCTTTAGCAAGAACTCGACAAAATCCCCTTCCAAGCCTGATCTTGCATTGAGAATCTTGAAATACACCTTGTAGGTCTTATACCCTAAAAGCCCCAGGTTTACTGAGCAGATGTATTTTGTAATAACCCCCTCTTTTTCTAGCTTTTGAATCCGATACGCCACCACGTTGCGACTCAGGCGCAGGTCCTTTGCTAACCTAGAAAGAGGCACGCGGCAATTCACATCCAAGGCACACAGTATTTTCTTAGCTATTCGATCCATAATCGCTAAAAAGAGCAATTTATTTATATATTTTACCCATTTTACTTAATTTTTTATCACTCTTTTTATATTCTTTCCTTGCTTTACAGGCTTTATGAACAGAAGAGATCAACGCTTGGAGCATATAATTAGTAAAGATCCACGCCTGGATCAACTGGTAAGTAACATCTACACCGTGCACGATGATGCCCTAGGTGGATATTACAGTAGCGGAATGTTCAATGCTTTTACTCATCTCGGCCGAGTTGAGCTCTGCCGAGACCTAATCCAAAAAATAAACGAACTGTATCAAACAAGGTACGAAGTGCCTGAACCTCCTAGACCAAGATGGTGAAAATATGACCCAAGCTTTGTACGCCTTCAGTGCCGATCCAATCCATAATGGACACATTGACCTGATCGCGCGCGCTGCCGGGCATTTCGAACACCTCACAGCTGTTATTGCTGTAAACGGCGGCAAAAGCTACACCTTCTCCCTTGAAGAGCGCCTTGACATGGCCCGACACAGCCTTGAACACCTATCCAATGTAACGGTCACTTCCTTTCCTAGACTTCTTGTCGACTATGCTTACCAACAAGGCATTCCAGTCATTATCAAAGGAGTACGCGACTCGGCTGACTACACCTATGAAAAACTATTGTATGAGGTTGGAGAAACACAGCAAACAGGCATTGAAACCTTCCTTCTCCCTGCTCATCGCGACAAAGCTCACATTAGTTCTACGGCCGTCAAGGAAATCCAACGCAATCAAGGCGACATCCATGAATACGTACCGCTCTATGTCAAACAGAAATTGGAAGCTAGAATATCTGGACAGTATATCCTCGGCGTAATTGGAGACATGGGCTGCGGCAAAAGCTACGTCAGCCAAAAGTTTGCTGAAATTGGACAGCAAAAAGACATAACCGTTCACCCCATCGAACTGGACCACATTGGACACTGCATTCTCCGCGCCCTAAAAGAACCGGCTTATCAAGCTACACGAGACCAAATCGCCGAACGATTCGGAAAACACCTTCAAAAACCAGATGGAAGCATCCGTCGAAAGGAACTCGGCGAAATCGTCTTCGGAAACCCTGAAGAATTAGAAGCATTCAACCAACTACTGCTTCACCCGATCCTTACCCACTTACGAAAAGAACTCTACGGAAAACAAGGACTCATCCTCCTCAATGCCGCCCTGCTCGCTGAAACCAACACCACCTACCTCTGCAACCACAACGTGCTGCTTGTGGAAGCAAATGCCCCCCTCCAAGAACAGCGCCTGAAAGCACGAGGCCTCACCCCTGAACAAATTCAAAAACGCCTTCAGAGCCAATATCGCTCTTCTCAAAAAGAACAACACCTCCTGGAACAGATCCGAAAAGATCGTAATGGTAGGCTATGGAAGCTGGACAACAATGGCACCCCTGCCCTAGAACCGCTCCTCGACTCCATTGTGGAAACTCTCCACGTGAAACCATGAACCTACAAACTCAATGGAAAACGCTCTGCCAAAAAATGCAAACAACGGGCGATGTTGAATTAGCTTATTGGCGCTTGCACCTCTACTACACAGAACCTCATCGTGCTTACCACACCCTTGAACACATTGCAGAAGGATTGCAAGACCTGAAAGATGCGATCCATTACGCAGAACACCCCACTGCTGTTGAGATGGCCTGGTGGCACCACGACGCTGTTTATCAAATAGGCAAAAAAGACAACGAAGAAAACAGTGCGCTGCTTGCAGCCATTCAATGCCTTAAACTAGGACTTCCTAATGCTTTCGCACAGAGAACTGGAGAACTTGTTCTAGCAACGCAGCACCTAGAACCTCCCAAAGACATCGATGCTCAATTGCTTGTGGATACAGATCTATCTATTCTTGGCAAACCTGATGAAGTCTTTGATCGGTACGAACACAGCATCTGGACTGAGTACGTGCAAAACGATGGAGTGCCTGAAACATTTTTTAAAACAAGAAGAGCTGAAATCCTGGAACAGTTTCTTAGACACCCCACCATTTACACTACTGAATTCTACCGCGCAAAATATGAAGGAAAAGCAAGGGAAAACCTGGAACGAAGCATACGGCAATTGCGACGTTGATCGAACGAGTTGCTCTCCACCCTGATTTTACCAATTTAATACTATTATATAGTACTAAAAGTATAATGTTTTTAAATAGCTTACTCGTCCGTTTCTTATGATAATTGAGCCAACCTCCTTAAACGGACTCCCCACCTATACCTGCAATTACCCTATGAAGGATAAAGAGCTTGAAGCATCGCAAGGAACTAAAGAAATCTACATCCACAATGCTGCTCCTAAATACCGTGACCTTGACTGCCTGGCCGAATTCCACTTTCAACGAGGATGGGCTGCCATTGGATACCACTTCTGCATTGATGCAGACGGCAGTATTTTCGCAACCCGTCCCTTACAATACATGGGCGCCCACGTATACGGAAGAAACCGGCAATCCATTGGAATCGCCTTCTTCGATCTTTCTACCTGCGTTCGTGAAAAAAAAGCCATGGACGCGTTCTTATCCCTCACCCAGCGACTCAAAGAAATAACTGGTGAAGAGCTACCTATTAAATCCCATACTCAAGGCCAAATCGAATACTTAAACCAAACCTTACAAGCCTATAACCAAGCCTTCCCTCACACTGCACTCGACTCAATCTCCATCCCCCCCAATTACTTAACTCCTGCAATTTTAACATCACTTCAAGATGAATTCCAAACGCGATTGATGACTGAAGGTTCTCGGTGGCTCGCGACTCCTAGAAAGAGATCACTACTTAGAAAACTTAAAACACTTACCAACGCCCTGAAAGTATGTCCGGGCCCAGCTTATCATGCACTCAAACACCATGTTGAAACCACCCCACTTAGCTAGAATTAAAAACCTCTTCCATCAAACCCTGGCACAAGCGAAGAGCCTCTACCATATACTCAGAGGGCCCTTTCCAGAAGACATTACTCCTGACCACATCCTTTCCCTCCTTGAATACGAACCATCCGGTAGAGACCTCGAAAGACGTATCGAATCAGGCATCCGACAAGAATTCCAAGGTACCACCCGGAAAAACTTAGAACAGGCTCTACGCCAAAAAGCACAGGACTATCAAACTGAACTTGGAAAAGACACTGTTGTCTCCATCGGATTCAGAGACCTTCATGACCCCCATTTTTCATTCAGTATCAACACAGACCATATAGGCTGGGCGGCAAGCATCATCAAAATACCCGTCATGATCGAAGTCTACAAGAAAGCCCAGCAAGGAGCTCTACGCCTTGAAGACAAACTTGAAGTTACTCATCGCCACCCGCTGGAACCTTTTGATGCTGTTACTCTTATGAACCCCGGCACCCAAGTCCCTATCCAAAAACTCCTTCAATACATGATTGTGGACTCGGACAATGAAGCCACGAATATGCTCATCGAACGAGTCGGCCTCGACTCCATCAACCAAACCCTTCAAGAACTCGGGGCCACACGCACCATGCTTGGTCATTTATTAACTTATTACGTTCCCCGTAACCACTCTCCTTTCAATCCTGATGGAAGCAATGTCACCACAGCCCAAGATATGGCCCATTTATTACACCTTATCTACACGCAACGCATCGTCCACCCCAAAGCCTGTAAAGATATGATGCACCTACTCGAAACTCCTTCTACAAACTGCCTTGGTCTTTTCTTACCCTATGGAACCCGCGTAGGAAATAAAATTGGCAGTATCCATGATCTTATAAATGGAGATGACTTACATGATGTCGGTGTCATCAACCGAGACTATGCCTTAAGCATTATGATCAACCGAATTACCCAACAACCTCTTGCGCACCCCCAACAATGCGCACGAGCTTTGGCAAATCCCCATCTTCGATTCCAACTCTACCAAGAACTGCAACAATTACACCACCTTTTTTCAAGACACCACCGACAAGGCAATTCTCCTTTCGAATTTCGAATCCAGATTACCCCCCGTCTTGCCTTTCCCGATTATGGCCCGGCTATGTTCATTGGCAAGATTTCCAAAGCAGTCTATGATATTTACTATGAAGGAACACGATGACTAACCCTCTTTACGTCGGCATTGAAAATGAGTTCCAACTCATGAAAGGGCTGAGCTATGAAGCATTCGGTGGTTATTTCCGTCAATGCCTATCCGAATACCCCCATCCTTATTATGAAAAAGGCCCAGCTGCTATCCGAACCCGAATCGGTAGTGCCATCTATGCAGATGGGCATGAGCCTGAAGTATGCACCCCCCCTGTTCTTGTCCGCCCAGGGGCGGCCACTGAAACTGCAGCCCTCCAATACTTAGCTAGAAGAGAATTATTCGAATTCCTCAAACCTTTTCCTGAGCTTAGCCTCATTGGATATAGCACCCACTGGAATATAGGCGGCCACCCACATTTGGAACGTTCCAGCTTTATGCAACACTTTGACGTCCTCTTTGCACTGTTCGGCCTCACCCCCCTTTCCATAGGCATAAACCTAAGAAATAAAGAACCTCGCTGGGAGCTTTTAACCGACTTCATCCCGGGCGAAGATCAAAACCAAGCCATGCTCAGTCTCCTCATGGCCGCCCGCGTGGGTTATGAATATGCACGACAATACGCTCCTTTTTTACACAGACAAGCTGCAAATGGTATGTGCCCAAACCCCACTCCGGACGGCCGGCACTCTCTTATCCCTGTAATCTTTCAAGATAACACCCCCAGACAGGTCTATGCCCAAGACTACCTTGAAATTTACTACGAACTCCTTGGCCCGGCCTTGCAAGCATGCTCCACACGCGAAGAAATCAAAAACCTGGAAGACTTTGTCTCGGGGAAAAAAGCGCTTGAAATTGATCAATTTCGAAAATACGCGTACGTCTCGTTCTTTAAAGATGATGGCCATCTATCTTTTGATCAGCGACTCGCCCTTTCCCGCAATGCCTTTCAAGAAGATCGCCCCTTGCATTCCGAAAGTGCTGCTTGCTACGGGGTTTATGCCACCCAACACATTGAGCATTCCCGCCCTGTCGAAATCATTTCTTTAGAATGGGATCAAGCCGAGATAAGAGACAAAAATGGAAATGACACGAAACTTGAAGGCATTGAAGATATTATCCTATTCGGACGCACTCTCCAATCTAAGCGATACCCCACCTTTGCTCAAGACTATTTGGAACTCTCTACGCTTCTTAGATACGGCAACCGAGAAGTTCTAGCCAAAGCCCTTTCTGAAGGAACCCTTGGGAACCAAGTCGAGTCAACAAATTTTATGATACCTGAGCTTAAAAAACATAGACTGGTAAAAGAAAACAAGGGAGAAATCACGGTAACCCCTAAAGGTCAACAATTTGGAAGAATCCTTCTCTACCCCGTTCCCCCCCAGAGCATTACTGCAACAGAGGCTCCGGACCTGGAAAAACGACTCCAGCAACTCAGAGATGAGACTCATCAATTGTACAACCCAGACCTGGACCCTTCTGACCACTACCCTTTAAGCGAAGCTTTCAAATCCCCAAGTTATAGAAAAAAAAGGATCAAAGAAGGGATCCGCACGCTCTTGATCAGCCTAGCTGCTGCCACCGTCTTTGCTGCAGGCATTGTTTGTTACTCCATCCACCGAAACGATCAATACTATAAACAACTCAGCCATGAAAATACTCTCCCATTGAAAGAGGCGAAACCATGATTGTCGAAGGAATCACAGAACAATATAGAATGCAAAGGAAAAGGAACCGACGAATCCAAGCCTATCTAGCAACCATTGGTCTAACTGTAGCACTCTTTCATTTTCCTGGAAAGAGCATTATTGAATACTTCAAACACAAAGCCTATAATCGCTTCTGTTACGAACAAGCGGATCGCCAAGTTGAACAAGACAACTATCCTCAAGCAGACGAGTGGATAAACCAAACCCCTGGAGGCCTGCCTGCTTATTTAGAAGATCGCATAAGAAACCAACCTTCTCTTAAAATAAAAGACTATGCCCGCCGCACAAACCCAACCCTCCAGCACCTAGACTTTAAAACCATCACAAATAATGGAACGGGGATGTTTGAAGTCACTGACCTGTTGTATGACGGAACACCTTATCTCATTCTCGGAACTCAAAAGGGCCAGATTCAGATCTTAGATGAGAAAGGAATCCTCCAAGACCGCACAGGCATTAGCCCCCCCATCCAAAAAATATTCTTGGAAGAAGACCCCACTCATCGCAGCAAAAAAATCGTGGTAGCCGGGCAAGACGGCCTTGTCTATCGAATTACCCTTTCCCGAGAAAACCCAGACCCAACTAATTTCTTATGCCCTTCCATCCAAACGACTGAAAGAATCTACGATGCTAAGGACCCTCTCGACTCCATTATACAGATTCCAACACCAAATGGTGTAACTTATTTTCTTCAAACCCAACAAAAGAACATCATCGAAATCGATTCAAAAGGGAAAGAAACTACCCGCCTAACCCGAGAAAGGCAAGACCTGCATAACTTTGCTGTAACTGACCTGGATGAAAATGGAACTTTAGATATTATCCTTAGCACATACGCCGGAATCTTCGCTTACCTAAAAGATCCGGAAATAGGATTATACACTTCCTCAGTATGGACGGCTTCGGATGATTTACCCGCCACAGATCTCCTCCTCACCCGAAAATTATCCCCTTCAGGAGAACCTCGAATCGTTTATGGGTCTAACAAAAAAATCGTTGTTTTAAACGGCCTTAATGGGGAAAAAATGTGGGAGTCTAATATCGGCAATTTCAGCCTTGACAACTACGATCAGATCGCCGTAGCTGAAGCGGATGGAAACCCAAGAACCTCTGAAGTACTGGTGGGCTACCACGGAGTTTTCGATTTTCTTAAGGTCTTCTCCTCCACGGGTCAATTAGAAAAGCGTACCGGATTGTCTCCATATAGTACTTCTCCAGTCAGTACCAATCTATCTAGCCATTACAAGGCTTTTCTCCTTCTTGGAGATGGAAAAACCCTAAAGGTTTACTCAGGCTACGACCTTATCTACAAAAGAGACTTGGAAGGAAAAATTAGCAAAGACGGCATCCGAATCTACTCAACCCCCACTGGGAAAGATGTATACGTCTTGACCGATAACGGACCTTTGTATAAGATTGGACAAGACTATCTCAACTTAGAAGAAGCACTACAGAGCACTAACCCTCAAACTACTTCGTCGTCATCACCCAGACGCCATCCCATTCCTTAGGTGGAGGGGTTTTTTGGAAGGATTTACAACGCTCGATGAACAACTCTGAAGGCTTGTCGTGCCTGGTTTTTAAGGCACGCTCGAACTCTTGCACAGCGGAAGACCATTTCTTCTTTTTATAGAGCTGCAAGCCATCGTCGAAATGATCCATAAATTCCAACTCTTTCTTTGGAACCTCACCCTTCTTCCCGACCAATTCATATATCGCAACCGGCTCCTTCTTCCCCTTTACTGCGACCAGATCGAGCTCCCGAGTTACAAAACCTGCCTGAACGCGTTGCTGCACAGCATGGCTGATCAGGATTGGAACTCCGTACTGCTTGGTCAAACTCTCTAGACGGCTTGCGAGGTTCACTGTGTCACCCATCGCTGTATAATCAAACCGTTCCAAGGAACCCATATTACCCACAACTGCGTCGCCCGTATTCATTCCCATACCTACTTCGAACTTAGGAAGATTTTTCTTTATCCATTCTCCCTGCAAGATTTTCAGGCGATCCCGCATTTCGAGCGCCGACCAGCAAGCCAACTCTGCGTGCTGCTCTTCATCCAAAGGTGCCCCCCAAAATGCCATGATCGCATCCCCGATGTACTTATCCACCAAACCTCGATTGCGCAGGATGACTTGGGTCATAGCGGAAAGATACTCGTTTAACAACAACACCAACCCCTCCGGAGAGAGTTTTTCGGAAATATCGGTAAACCCTCGAATGTCTGAAAAAAAGACGGTGATGCGCCGTCGCTCTCCACCTAACTTTAACTTTTCCGGATGCTTCATAAGCTCATGTATCAAGACCGGTGAGACGTATTTACTAAATGCACCGAGCACTTTTTTCTTTTCCTTACGCTCCACCAAGTAATAATAACCCAAGCCTGAAACAAAACTACCCAAAATAGATAAGGGAGGGAAAACCAAATTCCAAATCACTCCTTTCTCAAAAAGTACGATGGCCAAAAATACGTTGAGAACCATCAAAACCAACCCAATCAGTCCAGCCCAAAGATGCCATTTGTGCACTAAAAAAACCATCAAAAAACATAAAGCAAAAATAACCAATATGACCACTAGGTCTGAAACCTGCGCTAAGAAACGATTTGTGATCAAGGTCTGCAAGGTATTTGCATGAATCTCTACACCTGGCATGGCCTTCCCATTGGATGTTGGAACAAAATAATCATCGTGCATATCTGGTGACGTTGAGCCGATCAACACCAGCTTGTCCTTGAACACTTCTGGCTTCACCCTTCCTTTCACCACATCGGCAAAGGAGTGATACTTGAAACTCTTAGGCGGACCAACGAAATTCACCAGAAAACGAGGTGAAACTTCTGTAAACTTCTTTTTCCAAAAAAGCTCGTACAAAGCGAGAGCAAAATTCTTATATTCCCCTCTCACGTCTATGTTTAATGCTCGCGTAATCCCATCCCGATCGGTTACGATGTTGATGTAACCTAATTCTTTAGGAGCCTTTTTTAGATCTCCTGCTGGCAATAAGGCATGCTGTCCTACCACTTCCATTCCTGATCTTCCTTCTTCAGAAGAAAACGAGGGGTATTCTACAGGCAAAACCACCTTCCCTACTTCTCTTATTGCCTTTGCTAATTCGGCATCTTCTTGTGAAGCTTCAAAAAAGGCCACATCAATTCCAATTACTTTACTCTCGTTTAATGCATACACTAGATGGGCAAACTCTGAACGTGGCCAAGGCCACCTTCCGATCTCCTGAAGGCTTGGATCATCAATCGCGATGATCACGATGCTATCCAGAGGCTTATTACCTCCATACAAGTTATCCACCAACTTCAATTGAATGTTGGAAAACAAACCAGTTAGAAACAACACTGAAACAACAAAACCAAGTCCTAACGCCAAGATCCAGACGTGCTTATGCATGTCAAGAACCTCCAATTAGAAAGAATAGAGGTTCTTGATCATGGCACAGAAATGCTACGCATTTCTGGCCCCCAGAAACCATCGTTTCTGTGGGATCAGAATTCCACAGAAATATAATGGTCATTTGATCCCCATCTTTTGAATAGTGGAATTCAGACATCGCCTAAAGATACCAAGAGACGCTGCTCTTTTTTTATTTGATCGTCTAAGTGCTTGATCTTAACCAAGGACTCCGACTTTATAGGAACCTTATCGAGCACAAGGGCATCATCTCTTTTCCCCGCATCCACATCCTCAAAGAACTTTTGAATGTCTGCATCGGTAACTTGATACTTGGCCTTCAACTTATCCACGAGCAGCTGCTTCTTTTGCAACTCAGCTGCACGCAACTTTTTCAAGCGCTCCACATGACGAAGGACATGCTTTTTCATTTTAACTTTATCCTCTTTTGACCACTCGCCCTTCTTCAACTTCTCTCCTTTCTTCTTGGCTACTTTCTCAAAAGCAGCTACGCTTGTTTCTTCCCCATCAGAAGATACGCCTACGTTTCCTTCTCCTACTAAGATATTATCTTCAGAAGCTGTATCTACCCCAAAGGCTGTTCCTCTAACTGTAGCTACGGTATTCGGGGTGGTTACTTCGTAACTTTGAACGCCACTTAAACCCGTAAACTTATTCCAGGTCGACCCTGACTCTTGCTTAACCGAAACCTTTTCTTTTACTAGGGAATCAATGGAAACTTCTGTATTTTCATCCAGACTCACTAGAATACTTTCAAAGAGCACAATGGTTGCCTTCCCATCTAAGGTGCGAACCTTATCGGAAGGCTTCAGGTCCATATTATCCACAGCGGATACCCAGCTGCTACCTTGGTTTACCTCTACCTTACCTTCTTCTATATTTAGGAAGGCTGTTCGAGTTGGACTGCCTGTTAACCAATAATATCCACCACCCACTAAAGCTAAGATGACAATGGCTCCTAGAACAAACCAAACTGTACGAGAACGCTTATTCACCTGAACGTGATGCTGCCCCTCCATAAAAATAGCAACACCTTTGATTTATATAAACCTATCGAAAAGGACATAAACTTCACTACTCTTGAATCCTTCATGCTCCAAGAGCTTGAGGCCTTTTTTCATAGTTTCTCGGACTGGATGTACGAGAACATCAACGATTCCCCCCATATGATGTACCCCGTCATCCTTCTTGCTAGTATTCTGATTATGGTCTTAATCTACTACTTATTTAAAGCCATTCTGGATCACTGCGCTTCTATTACCAAACTTTGTGGATTTATATGAACTCTAAACACTTCATTCACCTCAAAATCCTCCATCAAGCACTTCAAGAAGCTGAAGAAAAACCTCACCCCTGGAAGAAACCCTTCTTGGTTTTTATTGGGATCATACTGATTGTTCTGATCTTTACTTACCTTACTCCTGAACTGCTTCCTTACCTGCAAGGACGGCTGGCTACGCATGAAGTCCAAAGCGATTATACAATCAACCTAAAAAATGGAGAGCGTATTATCTTTAATATGGCTGTGTATGAGCAACTGCGAAGCTTATACCTTACGACGCAAACCCATGAGTTCAAAGCCTGTCTGGAAGGAGAAAAAATCGGTTTGAATTATGTTGTTCACTCCCTTCAAATGCCTAAGGTTTACTCTGAATCGGTTTACCATGTTACGTCTGAACTGTGCGATGCTAATACCATTATTGACCTTCACAGCCACCCACCTGAACATTGCATTGTTTCAGAACAAGACGAGAAAAGCATCGCTTATTTCAAGACGATCAATCCTGAAGCGCTTGGTGCCGTGATGTGCAGCGAAACACGATTTGGATTTTATGGACATGAAAGCTGATCCAGATCGAATATCAAGGTTTCTTCTTTTCCTTCTTGATTGGCTGTTGCTAGTAACTTTCCCTCTTTTGAATAAACACAAGAGCCTCCCACACAATGCTCTCCCCATGAGATCCCCACCCGATTTGTAACGAGCAAAGGTGCTTCCATTGCTTTTGCGATTTTTTCCCAATATTCTTGTGGTTGCCATAACTCGCGATTGTTGGGATAAAAAACCAGTTGAGGCTTTAATTCTTTAACTAACTTGAGGCACCGGCCGGCCATGGTATCGGCGCAGATGATGCAGGAAGCCTGGATCCCTTCGATCTCGAAAATTTCAGGCCCCGTTCCTGGGTCAAAGTCATCCGGTTCGTTTCGATGACGGCGAATGGACTTGATGCGATCGGTTGTAGCATATAACCACGTCTTCCTGTATTTATAGATGAATCCCTTAGGACCTAAAAAGACTTGAGTGATATAGCGATGGGTTCCGTCTTCCTCGATTAAACCAAATGAGATATACACCTCTAACTCTTCAGCTAATTTCCACACCGCCTGACAGGAAACATCGCCTGGGACTTGCTCGGCAAATTTATCTATATTTTCTACATAATCTGTTAAACACCCCTCTGGAAATAAAACAATCTTGGCTCCTTGCTCTTTTGCTTTTCTAGATAGGTCTAAGATTCTTTGTAAGTTTTTCTCTGGCTGTTCTTGGGTGACTTCCATTTGAACGAGGGCTATTTTCATCTTAACTCCAAGATCTTCTCTGCGTTTAGTTCTTCCAAAGAATGAACGACGAGATCAGCTCCTTTGAAATCATCGGCTTTGTGAAACTGTGTCACCTTACCGATAAATTTCATGCCCAATTCCTTTGCTTGTAAAATACCATGCACTGAATCATCGATAAAAATACACTCAGATGGCAAGACTCCTAACTTATCCGACTCCTTTAGCAGTATATCTGCACTATCCTTATGACCATTTGCATCCTCAAGAGCAGTCATTATCGGGAACTTTTCGAGCAATTCTAGATCTCTTAATCGCTTCACCAAAAGCTCTTTGGGGTACAATGAAGCGATCCCAGTCTTTATTTTATGCTGCTGTAAATCTGCAATTAATTCTCTTACCCCTTTGTTGGGCACCATATTTTTTCCTAGTAAGTGATCGACTTCATCCCTTGTACTCTTTGAAAAATCCTCACAATCGATATTAAGATTGTACTTATTATTTATCTTATCCAACTGATCTTTCAACGAATGCCCTAGTAAAGGTTTTATTTCTTCGATGGATAGATGAATATTATATTTACTTAAGTACTGATTTCGGGCCTCCCAAATGTAGGGGGTTGTATCTATGATAACTCCATTGAAATCAAAAATAACCGCTTTGATCACGTTTGCTCCGCTCTTTGAATTAGCTCTTTTTCTAAATCTGTATCTTTTGAAAACAAGAGGGCTTGAAAGCCTAAGTTGCGAGCCGCTTCTACATTAGTTAATGTATCATCAATTAATAATATATTCTGCGCTTCTTCCCCAGTTCTTTGAAGCAATAGATCAAACATCGCCTTATCTGGCTTTTGAACACCTACCTTGAACGAACTGATGATATGATGAAAATTATCATAGAAAGCATGTTTCTCATTCAATCTATCCAGCATTTCTGTTTGATTTGCAAACAAGACGAGCTGGTGCTTTTCCTTGCACTTCTTTAAGTGCTCGATCACATGAGGAATGGGTTTAAACTGATTTTCCACAAAGGTATTTAGGATTTCATGAGGAATTTGTTTTCCTACTCCCTTGCAAAAGTGATCCCAGAACTCCTTATTTGAAATCTTATTGACCTGATATTCCCAAATCCTAGAGGGCAGGCGCTTTAAGGATTCTTTATCAACCCCTGTAATTTCCTCTAAACCTTTCCAATACTCCTCCCAATTCCAGCTAAAATAAACTCCCCCAAAATCCACCGCAAGGGCTTTGATCATTGTTCACCTAGCAAGTACTTGAACGTTTGATCGACTTCTTGCAAAAATTCCTCTTTATCTGCGATGTTTTGAATTCTTATTTTTCTACATGGAAATGCCTCAAATAGGGCGTGCACGTTTTCGTACACTCCTTGCATCCTTGTACGCAAGGCTTCCATGATTATTTCCTCATCCCCTCCTTCCTGAACGATCAAACGCCTTGTTTGAGCAAGATACCTTTCTTTTCTGCGCTCCCACGCTACTGGAGGAGGAACATCCACAAAGATCGGAACGGCCGACACTCTAGCGAGCAACCCCTCCATTAAAGGAAAGTAGCGAGCAAATAATCCATACTTTTCATCGGTTATTAGATGGGCCAATGCCCCTATCAATCCACTTTCTTCAACGACTGTTTCTCCTAAAGATCCTGCCGCGATCTGTTCTAAACGTTCATACGTTCCTTGCACGATTTCTTGCACCACTTGATTTGACTTTGAGCCAGAAAGGCCATTTTCTAACGCATGACGTGCCAAAACTTCTCCAGCGTATTCATTGAACGCCGTGCTGCTCGGGAAATGCTCTCGGACGTAGTTTACCGCTGAGCTTTTGCCGGAGCAAAGCCCGCCCATCACTGGAATGTAGAGTGTTTTTGTCATTTTAACCCTGTAAGTAGTGATTTCTTTAAAGATATAAACTTTTAGCTTAAAAGCTTAAGTTTTTTGCAAATGTTTATAAGTAAAAGGCTCTTATTCTAGGCTATGCGAAGAAAACTCGTCCAAATGGGACAGCATACTCTGATGTCAGCCATCCCCAGTTCTTGGGTGCAACGACATGGATTGCATAAAGGAGACTATCTGGAATTCCATGAAGTGGAGAATAAACTCCTAGTGACTTCCACAGCCGAGGTATATGAACGTAAAATCACGATTGATATTATTTCTCCTACGATTGAATATGTCTGGCGAGTCTTGCAACCTGTGTATCTTTCTGGATACGATGAAGTTAAACTCACCTTTCAAGACACGAAGGCACTTGACATCATCGAGCGCTTTGTTACCAACATCATCGGCTTTGAGATTGTGGAGACTGGAAAGAACCATGTTCTGATCAAGTCCATCTCCAAGCAACTGGATGAAGAGTTTCCTACTATTCTAAAACGAAGCTTTCTTGTCCTCAAACAAATGGCTGATGTTACTCAAGAAGTCTTTGACACAAAAGATAAAAAACTTATTGCTCAAATAAGGCCTTTAGAGATGACGATCAACAAGTATACTAACTTTTTACGAAGGCTCATCAATCGCACGGGCTACAAATATCCTCATTATATGTACTTGATTGTTACCTATCTTGAGCTTACATCAAACCATCTAGACTATCTCTATCGCTATTACGAGCGCAATCCTCGCGCCACCATTGAGAAGCAAGCGAGTAAGGATTTTTATAAACTCAGAGACTTGATTTACCGCATCCATGATCTTTACTACAACTATACCCCTGAAAAGTTCAGATGGATCTCAGAAGAATTGCCCCACTTCAACTGGTTTGAAAAGATTCAAGATTTTGATGTGCGCTATAACTTCAAAAGCATGGCTGAATATCTAGTTCAGATCAGCAGGCAGATTGCAGCATTGCACTTATAATTCTCAAATGAGAGATTCTACCCTGCGATGTATATAGACAATGTTTATAAATTAACTTTAAAAGCTAGACTTATGAGCATCTATTTAGCTGTGGATCAAGAAACCTATGTACCCCCACCTGTTTGTATCCTTCAAGTTTCTTTGGGAAGTGAAATGGTCATAACCCCCCCACACCCTCTAGAAGGAGATGTTGTATACCTCGCACCCAGCTTCAATGGAACTTCCCGTCAAGCCATTGAATTTCTTAAAAAAACTGGCTTTCGAACCATCCACCAACTTAACGACTCTTCACTCGCAGGACCAAGTACACTTAACGATTTAGTTGGAGTCATACCAAATTCAATGGTTGGCGAAAGCCCTGCCATCCGTCAAGTTCATGCCGATATTCAGACTTTCGCCAACCTAAACTCACCTGTGCTTATTACAGGCGAAAGTGGAGTTGGCAAAGAACTTGTTGCCAGAGCCCTTCACAACCAAAGTTCAAAAAAAGAAAAACCTTATGTGACCGTCAACTGCCCCGCCATTCCCGTAGAGTTATTTGAATCTGAACTATTCGGCCACACCAAAGGAGCCTACACTGGAGCGGATGGTGGTACAGGAGGATATATCGGAGAAGCTCAAGATGGCACTTTATTCTTCGACGAAATCGGAGAATTTCCCCTCATTCACCAAGCCAAACTCTTACGCCTTCTTGAACAACATGAATACCGCCCTGTAGGGGGTAGTAAAAACTACACCACCCCTGCCCGGTTTATTGCAGCCACCAATCAAGACCTTGTCCACCTCGTCCAAAAAGGAAAATTCCGGCAAGACCTTTACTATCGCCTCAATGCACTCCCATTACCTGTGCCCCTCCTCTTTGAACGAAAAGAAGACATTTCTCGCATCGCCACCTACTATGCCCTTACTATCCAAAAAGGAAAACCCCTCTTGCTAGATCCAAGCGCAGCTACTACCTTACAAGCTTATCCCTGGCCCGGCAATGTCCGCGAACTACGAAACCAACTTGAATTGGCCGTAGCCCGAGCTCAGACCCCTTACCTTTCAGAAAAAGATTTCACTCTACCCCCCTCAGAAGAACGCCCAATATTGGGTAAAGGAAAAGGAAGCCTGCGCCAACGCATGAGAGAATATGAGAAAAGACTGATCTTAGACGCCCTCGAACAAAACCATTGGAATATCAGTGAAACCGCTCGACAACTCAGTCTGGAACGCAGCAACCTCCACCGAAAAATAAACGGATTAAGCATTCAAACTCAAGAATAGTTTCATACAAAGAGATCTTGAAGCCACTACCTAAACAAAGCGAAAGACTTTCTACAGGACTATAGAATAGACAACCTTAAAAACAAACTTTATTTTCCAACCCTCATGAAAACCAGAACCCTTGGCCCCTGGAAAGTGTATCCTGTTGGACTCGGGGTCATGGCTGTCGACGAATATGGCCATACTCCTTTGAAAGAAGCGATTGAACTGTTTCAGTACGCTATGGAACAGGGTGTTACGTTGTTTGACACCGCCGATGTGTATGGCAATGGACATAATGAAGAATTACTGGGAAAGGCGTTTTCTGCTAAAGAACAAGACAAGATTTTGATCACTACAAAAGCAGGCTGTACACGACCGGGCGGTGTGGATTGGGGCTTAGATGGAAGACCGGAGCACATCAAAGAAGCCATCAAAGCCAGCCTGAAACGATTGGGGCTGAAACGAATTAAACTGTATCAATTGCATTCACCCGATCCCAATGTTCCCTTTGAAGATACTGTTCGTGCGTTCAAAGAGTTGCATGGGAAAGGACTTTTTGAACAGTTTGGACTATCCAATGTAAGCCTGGAACAGCTGAAGATTGCGCAGAAAATAATTCCTGTAGTGAGTGTGCAAAATCAATTTAGAGTACAATATAAAAAAGACGAAGCTGAATTACTGCCCTACTTGACCAAACACAACATTGCTTTCTTACCTTACTTTCCCCTCGGCGGGAACTTCAACGGAGTTGCAAGCCCCAAACTACGGCAAGAGCCAAAACTGCAAGAGATTGCGAAGAAACTCAAGATTAGCGTGAGTCAGCTTTGTTTAGCCTGGATCCTGAACAAATGGCCGACGGCCATTCCGATCCCTGGAACGACTTCAAAAGAACACCTTCTTGAGAATATCCAAGCAGCAAAGATTGAATTGCCCAAGGAAGTGATTAAGAAGATGGATGAGATGTATTAGATAATTCTTAAGATACATTTATATTAAATATCAATAAATTTAGATTTGAAGATACCATTCGTCTTTTTCTGAATATTTTTATAAGACAAAAGTGCTTTGGGAGGAACCCCCCCTAATTTATACGTTTTGTTCCACCCTCTCCAAAAAGCCACATTAATATAATTAAACAGTAAATCGAATAAATTACTTGCATTATTTTTATTATATCTTGGCGCATAATAATAATTTCCTTCCCATTTATCTTTCCCTAATTTTTTCCCAACATCAAAGAAAGCTTGGAATGTTCTCTTGCTATGATGACTAAACTGAGATAACCACACATAATAACTATAATCCTTTTCTTTATTCATACGCTTTAATAACTCTCTTATAGGTGGCCAATTATCTTTATATTTAATAGTGCTCTTCCCATTTTTTATTACTTCATCCCAATTCAGAAACTTTTCTTCATAAAATTTTTGTCTTTCAAACCACTGCTCTAAAGCTTTCCCATCTATAACCATATACTCTAAAGCTATAGAACTTTCCATTATACTTCTAACTAATAATCCTGCTTCATTATAATACCCTTTACATATTAATTGAATACATACCTCTTCTTTTCTTACCATATCAGATAAAAAAATGGTTCCAAGTAGAAACAAGCTTGAATTTGCATCATTAGGTTTGAAAAGAGCCCAATTATCGTTATCTATAATAATTTCAAGAATAAAACTCTTTTGCTTTTTTAGATATTTAACTTTTTCTTTTAGATCTATATTTGTCTTCATTACATTTGTCTTTTCAACTCTTTTCTTCTTTTTCTTGAGCTCAACTATTTTTCCAGATATCATCTTCCTTAACGTATGCCAGAACATAATATAAACTTAATGTAAATAACTAAATAAATTATGCTACGCGTTAAGGACTAAGCTGCGATTGAATAATCCATCCTCTTTCTCAGGACAAACCTTTTTATAACTCCTTTTAATCCTCGATTGAATGGATCGATCTTTTGCTCGGGAATTGGACCTGGATGATCCCCTTGCTAAGTATCGACGAAGGTTTGTGATTGGAGACCCTAATATCATCTATCTCGATGGGAACTCTTTGGGGAGAATGCCCAAAACCACACGAAAAAGGCTTCATCGAGTTATTGATGAGGAATGGGGCCGTGGTTTGATACGAAGCTGGGGAGGCAAAGCCAGCTGGATTGACCTGGATCAACGCATTGGAGCGAAATTGGCTCGTATTGCTGGCGCAGAAGAAAATGAAGCCATCGTCTGCAACTCTACTACTGTCAACTTATACAATTTAGTGGGTGCTGCCCTTGCCTTGGGCCATACGGCGATTGTCACGAACAAAAGCAATTTCCCCACCGATAGTTATGTCCTCCAAGGCATTGCTCAAGAAAAAGGGCTTACCCTCATTGTCTTTGAAAACGACCCTGTCCAAGGACCCCACTGCTCAAAATGTTGAGGAAGCCCTTAAATGGCTCAGATCTGGACAAACCCCCCTAGTTAGCCTGCCCCTTGTCTGTTATCGATCAGGTGCCCTTGCCGATGCTGATGCAATCGATGCTGTTGTTGAAGACGCCGGCGGACGAACGATTTGGGATGGCTGTCATGCCTCGGGCATCATTCCTCTTGATGGAAAACTCATGGTATCCTGCACGTACAAATACCTCAATGGAGGACCAGGGGCTCCAGCCTTTATCGTTATCCCTGAAGAACTCCAAGGAAAACTTACCCCTGTCATCCAAGGTTGGATGGGGCAACAAAATCAGTTTGACATGGATTGGCAATACCAACCTGTACCTGGCATGAAACGATGGGCTTCTGGAACACCACCTGTATTATCCTTGGCTGCCATTGAACCTGGTGCTGACATGATCCTCGAAGCAGGTGTAGACAACATCCGGCAAAAAAGCATGGTACTCACTCAATTTGTCATTCAACTCTACAGGAATCACCTCCAATCCGAAGGATTCACTCTCGGCACCCCTGAAGATCCTACTCGACGAGGCGGACATGTAGCGCTTTGCCACCCGGAAGCGTACCGGATCTGCAAAGCCATGATCTATGAAGATGTGATCCCTGACTTCAGACCGCCCAACATTATTCGCCTTGGCTTAACACCTTTAGACACAAGATATGTCGATGCGTATGATGGCATTGACATTCTACGGGAAATCATGCGAACGGAGAAATACAAACGACTTACAAAGGAACGATCACGAGTTACCTGAAGTTATTCTGCTTAATACGGAAACCATCCGATTCTTTCGCAATTCTTACGGAATTCTGAGGAATCCCTTTTTGAAGACTTTCTTATCACTTTGCTGAATGAGACTGTTTGAAGTCAACGACAAGACAGGAAGGATTATTTACTTGACTGAAGAGCGCTGGCGACATATCTTATTTAAACACCCGAATCTTATCTCTGAATTAGAAACTATAAAACGAACTCTCCTTTACCCTTCCTGTATTCTACAAGACCCACGTAACCTCAGCATTCATTCTTATTTTGGACATTGCAAAAACAAACCTGAACCTTTTTTAGCTGTCGTCGTAAAGTATATAAACGGAGAAGGCTTTATCCTTACCAGTTTCTATACAGACCAAACAAAATGAAACAAAAACTACATGTGCATTATGATTCAGAAGGAGACATCTTAGAGGTTATAATCGGCAAACCAACTCCTGCCATTATGAAAAACCTTGGTGACAATATCTTTCAACGGGTAGAAGAAAAAACAGGAAAAACAAAAGGATTTATGATTATGAGCTTCAAGAAAAGAGAACAAAAAGACATTGAAATTTCCCTTTCTAATGAACTGGCTTTGACGGTATAATTACTTTTAACGCTTTGCCACGTGCTCCCAAAGATATTTATGATAACGTTTGTAGTTCTCCGCGAGTTCCTTGCTTTCTACGACGAAAGCAAAGAAGTCTTCCCCTAAAAGATAGTTGACGGCTTTGTTACCATGAACGCCTAGAACGGTAGGGTTTCCACTGAATGCTTTAGGCAAGAAACGCCATTCTTCCAAAGGATAGGGCTTTGCTTCTTTGCGCAGCTCATAACGCAAGAGGTTGTAAATCTTAATTCCTTTTTTCAAACGACGTTTGGTCCAATTTTCATAATACGTGGGGAGGCGCTTGGGCACATAACGACCTGCGGCAATCCAGTAAATGGCTTTGTAATTGAGCATGTCCTCCCATACGGTTTTGATTCCTTCAATGCCCCTATAGATCTCAGCATTGATGGAAGGCTTTGCTAGCTCAAACTTCTGAATGAAACTAGGCAGTTCTTTTTCCACGGCTTTCTTGGTTTCCTCCAGTGCTTCTTTCTTATCTTCTAGGTAGTCTAAAATCTTACTTGGATGCACAGCTCGGAATAAGCGCTTATTATTCTCCGTTACATAGGTGACCAAGCCCCGTTCGATGAGCTTATTTAAGATGTCGTAAATATTGCGACGCTCAATGCCTGTTTTTTCATGAATCCGGTTGAGCGAGGTAATACCTATATCTAGTAAAGCTGAATATACTCTTATTTCTCCATCGGAAAGACCCACTTCACGCAAGATGGAAAGAGACATTCTTTTCTTAAGCTGAACCTCTATATAAATTTATGGTATTGTAACAATACCACAAATACTTATTAATAAAAGCCTCTTACATTCGTTATGAAAACAAGCTTAGAAAGGCGGCTTCGCACCGTTGGCGCAACACTGAGTTTATGCACTGCTCTAGCTACGAGCGCCTCTGCCGATGATATCACTAAAGGAGTACGAGGCCCCACCCCTCTGCAATTGGATGACCGCGTCAGTTACAGCCAGAATGAAAAAGGTGTGCAAAGCTTCGGTAACACACTTATCTTAAAATACTGGGATGGAAACCAACTGGGGAAATGGATGTTTGCCTCACTGCCTTATCGATATGTATCTTCTCCCACTAAAGAAACAACTGGATTTGGAGATCTCACTTTGGGTGGAGGACCTCGCGGCCGCATCGGTAACCTACACTTTCTTTCCTATGGCGCTCTTACTCTTCCTACTGGAGCTGAATTTATTAGCGCGGAACGAACGGATTTGAAATTAGGCACTTTTGTTACTTACCTGACTTTAGATAAAAAGTTTGAAATAGATAAATCGTTCGAATACACTCTTACTGGAGAAACCCCTCAACATGTGAATCCCCCCAATGAATTCGCTTTTGGATTTGTAGTTGGGCGGCAAATCACAGAAAAAATCAAATTTGCAGTCGGACTTACACACCTCCTTAAAGAAGATGCTCTCACCAAAGAAGATCCTTACCTTACGAATTTAAGAATAGTCGGCAGATATACACCTTCCCCTACAATCCACTTTGAAACCATCATAGATGTTGGGATTAAAAGTCATGAGCTGCCTAAAGGAAAAAGTGTAACGGTTTTAGCAAGATATAATTTCTAGAAAGAACTTTCTAATCCCCATAACTGGGCATGACCTTTTTCACGACGTGCTCGAAATGCTGACCTGTGATTGCGAGCTCGACGGCCATGGGGAGTGCCTTTCTTTTCATCACAATCGTACGAACAATCAATCGCCAATACCACAAGCGCGCCCTCGACAAAACACCAATACGCCACATACTTTTTAAAAAAGCAATTATCCCCTTCATGTCCATTTTAGCCTTAACAGATGGAACATAATTCTTGATGAAGGTGTCAATTCTTCGGTAATATTGTTTTGGTTCATAAAGGGTTTTCATCACTTGCTTGTAACCTGCCATTAGTTTTTCTTTTTTCATCTTAGGCTTGAAATTCAAGACTCCGTCTGTGTTTCCGCCTGTTGACTCTCCTAGTAGCCGTCCTTCTTTTTTCATACGATACCAAAGTTGAGTCTGCGGCAAGGCTGTTAATACTCCCACCATAGCCGTTACAACTCCTGTTTTTTGGATGAAGTCAATTTGACGCTCAAAGATGTTCTCTGGATCTGTATCAAACCCGACAATAAACCCGCCTAAAACCTGCATCCCATACTGTTGAATCTTTCTTACCGCTTCTCCTAAATCTCTGTTTGTATTTTGAACTTTCTGACACTCGATTAAACTCTCTTTTACAGGAGTCTCGATTCCTAAGAAAACCTTATAGAAATTTGCAGCACGCATCAACTCCAATAATGAATTATCTGCTGCTAAGTCTGTACTCGCTTCGGTGAACAACTGGAAGGGATAGTTATGATTTTTCTGCCACTTGACAATGGAACGTAACATCTTTTTTACGTTCACCCGGTTCCCAATAAAATTATCATCCACAATAAACAAAGACCCTCGCCAACCTGCCTCGTACAAGGCCTGGAACTCTCGCACCATTTGCTGTGGCGTTTTTGTTCGAGGAATTCTGCCATTCATGATGATGATGTCACAAAACTCGCAATTAAAGGGACAGCCTCTTGAATATTGGACCAACAATGTAGCGTAATCCTTGAAGCGGATCAACGACCACATGGGAAGTGGCGTCTGTGTCACATTCGGCCGAATGGGTGAAGTATATACTGGTTTTAGATGGCCCTCTTTCAAGTCTTTCAAAAACAAGGGCAAGGTCACTTCAGCCTCATTCAAGATGAAATGATCCACTCCTTTGAAATTCTCGTGCTGTGTCGTGAAAACAGGACCCCCTGCCACCACTTTCTTGCCTAAGGTACTGCATCGAGCAATCACTTCCTCTGCACTGGGCTTCTGAACAATCATCGCACTGATGAACACCATATCCGCCCAAGCCAAATGATCATCTGTTAACTCAGTGACATTCATATCCACTAATTTCTTTTCCCACCGCTTAGGAATCATCGAGGCAATTGTGAGTAAACCTAAGGGAGGAAAGGCTGCTTTTCTAGAAATGAAGCGCAGGGCATGCTTAAAGCTCCAAAATGTGTCTGGATATTTAGGATAAACGAGAAGTATTTTCATATCGCCCCTCTTAAAAAAGCTTTATTTAAGTAAATCTGAATCCGTTTATAATAGTTCGCATCTAAACGAGCTAAACATTTATAAAAAAAGTCCTCTTGCACTTACCTATGAACGTCTCCCAATGCACCTTGATCAATGCTTTATCCTGCTCCCCTGAAACACCCCTCCCAGAAGTTGCCCGGATCCTACGAGAACACAAACAACGACGCATCCTGGTTGTTAACCAAAACCAAGAACCCATTGGTATTCTGAGCACGACCGACATGAACAATCGAGTCATTGCTGAAAACCAAAATGCCTCTACGCTTGCTGCCCAAGACATCATGACCCAGCCCATCCATTTAGTTTGCGACTTAAACGATTCCCTCAACGAAGTCTATCACAAAATGATCAAAAAAACATCTTACTACTGCCCTGTCACTCGAGAAGGTAAACTGTACGGCATTCTAACCTACGGCGAAATGGTGCGCTGCCTCAATCATCTTCTTCATCATGGCTGATTTTAAGGCTCCTAAAGGCCTAGGAAGCAAACTCTTCAAAAGCGGACTCTACTCGCTGTACCAAGAACTTACAAAAGGCCCAAAAAGTTTTAGACCCTTGGTTTCTGAACGAATGAAAGAAACCCTAGTTTATGATTCAGAACGTGGAAAAGAAGTTTCGCTCTACGACCTTGCCAAACACCACGGCCTTGAAAACGAACTGGACCATTACATCCAACAAGAATTCAGCAGTCAGCAGGCCTACATTGGAAAAGCCTTACACATTGTAACCAATTTCAAAGACGGGTTAGAAGACCTCATTAGTGCAGCTGAACTCGGAGCGGACGTCGCTGCTGGAGCACCTACGGCAGGTACGGGCACCTGCGTTGTGGAAATTGGAAGCAAACTCATTGAACTCCCCATCTATGTCGTCACCCAAAGCCTCTACACAGCCCTTTCCGGTATCCTCGGCTTTTCTGGAAAGATTTACGAACGAAACCTCAAAGGCGCACGACAATACGCCTGGGACACCACCAAAGGATTTGCCGGAGCCTTAGGAAGCACCATTCCTTTTTTAGGTACTGCTCTTGAATTCCTCACCAATCCTGATGATAAAACCGACCGCATTGCAACGGCACTGTCTAAAAACGTGCATCAACGATTACTGCAACGCATCCGCGGCGAAACCAGCCTAGAAGAGCGACTCCAGGCAAAACCCGGCATTCTTCAACGAATGACTGGAGGCCTCAAAGAATACGCTCATTTAACCGACGGATACGTACAAGACTGGTACCATAATGGATATGAGACAGTGCCTGCCACTTAGACGGTAACTTTTTAAACCGAATTCTCGACCTTATTATTACATGGGATTTCGAGACAATCCAATCATTAACTTGAGCATTTATACTTGGAGGTATTCCAAAGGCAACCGAACTAATGTAGTCCTCTACTTTTGCCTGTTTCTGGTCGCTAACACCCTTAGTGCATTTGAACCTCTTATCGTAGCCTATTTACTTAATACCATTCAAGAACAAGGCATCACCCCTCAAAATTACCCTCACCTTATCTTTATTGTATCCCTATTTGTCGCGCAAACCATTTCCTTCTGGGCCTTTCACGGACCTGCCCGAATCATCGAACGCAAAAACGCCTTCCTCGTTTCTACCGCCTATCGAAGATACTTACTCGATGGAGTCATGCGACTCCCCATGTCCTGGCACGCCAACCACCATTCCGGCAACACCATCGACAAAATTGAAAAAGGCAACCAAGCGCTCTACCAATACTCCAGCAACACATTCGAAATCATTGACAGCTTAGTCAAATTTATTACCGCCTACATTGCTCTTGCCTATCTCAACCTACACGCCATCTACACCCTCTTTTTCATGACCATTGTTGTCATCACCCTTATTCTTCGTTTTGATGCTGTTCTTGTCAAAAAGTACCGGAAACTCTACAAAACAGAAAATCGGGTAGCAGCTAAGATTTATGATATTATCAGTAACATTACTACTGTTATCATTCTTCGCATTGAAAAACTTGCCTCAAGCAGCATCTACAAGAAAATGATGGAACCCTTGGGTGTTTACCAAGAAAGCAACCGCATCAATGAGACCAAATGGTTCTTTGTCTCCCTTTGCAATGCCCTTATGCTCTTCTCTATCCTCGGCACTTACATTTACCTCAACAAAGAGCAAGGTATTCTTATCGGAACGCTCTATGCCCTCTATGGATACGCCCAACGCATCAATGGCATCTTCTTTCGATTCGCCTACCAATATGGAGATATTGTACGCAGAAACACGGCTGTACTCAACGCCCAGGAACTTGCTTCTCAATTCCAAGACTCAAAAACCATTCAACCCTTAAAACTAGAGCCCTGGAAAGAACTCACTATCCAAAACCTCCGATTCTCCTACCACTACAAAGACAAGACCTTGCATTTAGACAACTTGAATCTCTCCATTCATAAAGCTGAACGCATTGCCCTTATTGGCACCAGTGGAAGTGGAAAAACAACCTTCCTCAAGATCATCCGAGACTTATACACTCCCAAAAATGCTCAAATTCAACTGGATGGTAAGAATCTTCCTAACTTTCAAGCTCTTAGTCAACACATCACTCTCATTCCTCAAGACCCTGAACTCTTTGATGCCACTATTGAAGAAAACATCACAATGGGCATTTCTCACCCATTGAGTTACGTTCGACGCTTCACTGACATGGCCTGCTTTACTCAAGTTGTCAACCATCTCCCAAAAAAATTCAATAGTCGTATCCATGAACGAGGCGTGAACTTAAGTGGCGGAGAAAAACAACGACTCGCGTTATCTAGGGGGCTTCTAGCTGCTTATGACAAACCCATCTTACTACTCGACGAACCCACCAGTAGCGTCGACTTCAAAACTGAACTTCACATCTTCCAAAACCTCTTCAAGGCTTATCGCCAAAAAACCATCATCGCCTCCATCCATAGACTCCACTTACTCCCCTACTTTGACACTATTTATTTCTTTAAAGATGGCAAGATTATTTCCCAAGGAAACCTTGGGCAACTTCTCAAAACTAACCAAGAATTCAAAAAAATATGGAACAAACAAAAAGCTAAAACTCGCTCTTCGACCTGACTCTTACAGACTGATTTTCACAACCCTTAAAAACAAGTGATTAAATAAACCCTTCATGCGCATCCCAAAAATGTACGGACAAAGCAAGATTGAGCGATGCCCGTTCTGTGAGAAACAAGCAACCAGCCAAAACAACCAAGGCGTACCTACCTGTCAAGACCATAAAAAACAAGAACTCCAAGATGTGAAGTGCGCCTGCGGAAGTTGGCTGGAACTGCGTACCGGGAAATTTGGAAGCTACTTCAACTGCATCAAATGCGGCAATGTTAATTTCAAACGAGCCCTTGAAATGACCCAAAGCCCCCAAAACAGACCCGAAGCTAAAACTGAGCCCAGTAAACCCAAACCCAAAGAAATCACGATCACTTCCGACGAAGTGGACCTGTATTAACCCCATAATAGCGAAGCTTTTTAAAGCACTCCATCCTCTCTTTTAATATAAGAGCAGCAAACTACTTTTCTCAACTATGATTCAAGTCATCGTTAGTTGGGGAACAGTTTCCAACTAAACGATAGGGAGAGCCCAAGACCTGCTTATAGGCCTCCCGGACAATACCATGAATTTTGAACAACTCGGCCTTAAAGATACTATTTTGCAAGCTGTCGAACGCGAACACTTTAAAGAACCTACTGAGATCCAGATTAAAACGATTCCTCTTATCTTAGAAGGCAAAGACGTCATTGCCCAATCTGCCACAGGATCTGGTAAAACCCTCGCCTTTGGTGCGGGCATCATCCAACATACAGTCCACGGCAAGGGCCTACAAGCCTTAGTCTTAACTCCCACTCGAGAACTCACTGAACAAGTCACTCAAGCCCTACAAAAATTTTGTCACAATCAACTCAGCATTCAAGCCATTTATGGCGGCGTTGGCATTGGCCCTCAGATTCGCGCTCTTCCGAATGCCGATGTTGTTGTTGCAACTCCTGGACGCATGCTAGACCACCTTGAACGTGGAACCATCCAACTTAACAAAATTCACACCTTAGTTCTAGATGAGTCCGACCGCATGATCGATATGGGGTTTATTCGTGACGTTGAACGCATCCTACACGGATGTCCAAAAGAGCGGCAAACCTTACTCTTCTCTGCGACTCTCTCTCCTGAAATCGGCCATATCGCAAGAAAGCATATGAAAACCCCCATCAAGGTCATCGCTGAAACTTATGTTGATCCGAGTAAACTCTCTCAGATCTACTATGACGTTCCTCGCAACCAAAAACTCTCACTCTTAGCCCACTTTATCCAACAAGAAACCTCTGGCCTGGTCATGGTTTTCTGCAACACCCGACGCATCACTGACTTTGTTGCTAAAGCCCTTAAACACGCCAATATCTACGCTACCCCTATTCATGGAGGCCTTACTCAAAGCAAACGAAGCAACACCCTTGAGCGCTTCCATAGCCAGAAAAGCCAAGTTTTGGTTTGTACCGATGTTGCTGCACGAGGCCTTGACATTCAAGGGGTAAGCCATATTTACAATTACGACATCCCCAATGACCCCAAGCAATACGTTCACCGCATCGGACGAACGGCACGAGCGGGAAAAGAAGGAAAGGTCATCAACCTACTCAGTCCTCAAGATCATGACTATTTTGGCATGGTCCTTCGTGAATACAACATTAAAATCGCAAAAGGAATTACCCCCAAAGTACAACCTTTACAAGTTCCTGCTCAGGAAGAGCGCCCCCGAAGGTTTAGCCCAAGAACCAATGGCCCTCGACATGGAGAAGCTAGACGAAACTTTGGAGGATCATCCTCTGAACGACCTCAACGAGAACGAAACCCTCGAGACCGCCCTAACCGATTTGGAAAAGCATAGTAACAAAAATCCGCCACTCTTTAATAATAGACAACTATACCCAATTTTACAACATGCTGCTCCTTTTTCCATCTCTTGTTGAACATTTTGTGGGCGTGCACCTTCCCTTCCTTCCAGGTGTCATCCCATCTGTACTTCGAATCAAGCGAATGGTTTTATTAAGAGCTTCTTCTATATGCTTATGACTCTTTTTATTTTCTCTTTTACCATCCTTTACTTCAGTCATGGTCTTTAACCTACCCCTATAAAATAAGTAGGGTTTGTAAATTTATAAGAAACTAAAATGTATACCTCAAGAAGAACACGAGCACGACAAGAAGAATAATTAAAACTCTACCCAAAAATATTCTTTAGCCAGGCGATGAAGTGATCCCAACCACTTTGTTCTGGTTTGGAAGATGTGCTGGATGGGACATCGGAAGCTGCGCAGATACCTCGTGCACAACTTTGACTTGCACATTCATGGTATTGAGCGCACGAAGCCCCTTCACTCTTCACCATCATCCAACCTGAGGATGAGCAATACTGCTGAAGGCCATCATTTGACAATTGTTTGCCCACAGGGAAACAGCCATCCTGCCAAGTGCATCCATTGCACGTTGAAGCTGTGTCGACTGGTGCAACTTCTTGTACCGATGGAAGACTCTTTGAAGGCTGAACAGCCCCTTGTTTATCCACACAATAATAATAATGATCATCACAGATGAATGAATTACACTCCCCATCGGAACTGCAACACTCCTTTCCTTCCTCACAACAGATGTGCCGCTCACAATGTACCGACTTACACTCCGTGTTGGTATCACAACGACCGCCTGCGGGCTTCTGTACGTTAAAGCCAAAACCCCATTTGGATTTAGATTCTGCCTTTGCTTCTTCGGCTGTGACGGAAGTGACTCGAACCTTTACTCCAATACTGCCTTTGTTTTCATGATAAAAAATAATTGTGTTTTTTCCTGCCTTGAAAAAATTCGTTGCGTCAAGCCACGAGCCTACGCCTGATGTTGCATCTACAACCTTACCTAGAGTACGGTCCATGATAAAGACCCCGTTGGGGGTGGTTGATTTTACATTCCACACTAAATTGTCATTTACCTTGACGATTCCATTCCAGCCCATGTATTTTGCGACTTGTTCTGAATTGGAGGCTTCGTAATTCGCGATTTCAATGGAACGAAAATCCTCTGGTAGTTCAACTGAGAGGGTTGCTGGGCTATGAGAAGGAACTGCACCTAGATCTATGACGTTTGTGTAAGCTAAGACTGCAGGTAATAACAGGAAGAACAATACCATAAACTTCTTCATACTAAGAGAAGTGAGAAACCTCTATATAAATGTAGTTGAAAATTTTATTCGTTCAAGCCATTAACGTATACTTTCATAGCCACCTTTTACACCTTCTTTGGAAAACACGATCTGCCAGAGTTGATTCTTGCGTGCACGGAAATCCCCTGCCCCCAATAACAGGTAGTACTTCCACATCCTGTAAAACCTTTCACCATACGCTTTCTTCAACTTTGGCCAATACTTGTCAAAGTTCTTGAACCAAGCCATGGTCGTGTTATCATAATACTGTCCGAAGTTATGCCAATCCTCCATCACAAACAACCCTTCCACAGATTTAGCCACTTGCTTTATCGAAGGAATCATGCCATTTGGAAAAATGTACTTAAGAATCCAAGGATCTGCGGTTGCTTGGGATAGATCTGAACCAATTGTGTGAAGTAAGAATAATCCTTTTTTATCTAAGCATTTATACACTACCCCCATAAAAGTCCTGTAGTTCTTGACACCTACATGTTCAAACATACCTACAGAAACAATCCTGTCAAACTTCTCATGTATAGATCTATAATCTTGTATTCTTATATCGACAGGCAAACCTTTACACACTTCTTTAGCAAACTTTGCTTGTTCTTTAGAGATGGTTATGCCCACAACTTTTACTTTGTACTTCTCCGCTGCGTACTTTGCAAAACTTCCCCACCCACAGCCAATATCCAATATTTTCATGCCCGGCCTTAACGATATTTTTTTGCAGATTAAGTCTAACTTAGCTTCTTGAGCCTGGTCCAGTGTGTTAGCGTCTTTCCAATAACCACAGCTATACACCATTCTTTTATCCAACATAAGCTTGTATAAGTTATTTCCTAGGTCATAATGACGGCGCCCAACTTCATACGCTCTAGAAGCACTCTGCAAATTAACCAACTTTGCTAAGATTACTGAGCCCATATCCTTCCAAGTCACCACCTTTTTATCTAACTCAGCTTCTAACAATTTACAGAAGAATTGATCCAGTGATTTACAATCCCACCATCCATCCATATATGACTCCCCTAAACCTAGAGAACCCTGACTTAACAATCGGGCATAAAACTTGGGATTGTGAACTTGAATATCCCAAGGTCGAGAACCATCTATCTTAATATCTGCTAAAGCGAATAAATCTTGAACCGCTTGTTTCATCTACCCACTTAGGTTTCACCGATATTTATAAGGATTATGACTTTAAATAGAACGTTAAGAAATTCAAGCCTCCGGCGAGAGTTGCACTCAGGGCCTTATGTATCTTTGAGTTTACTTAAGTGGCGCTGATTACTAAACCCGACGATCTCTATGAATCTTTTACAGTTCTGAACGCCATTTATCTGGATTTTCCTGAAATCTGACGTTATGGTTGCATTTATTTCAAAGCCTCTTAAAATGTCGTAAATTTGCGCCATAAGATGCTTGCTAACCATCTGTAGACCTATTCTTATGTAAGGCACTTTAAAGGTGGCTCTTTTATCCCAGTATACGGAGCCATCTGTGTCAAATATACCTCGAATGCAACGTTTCAGCAGGAGAGAATCTGCTTTTAAGATCTCATCTGGAATAACAACAGAATAGGCTTTTTTACCTGCTGGAAACTTGAACCTTTTCGTCAATAGATAGTGAAACTCTTTAGAATGAATGGTTAGCCTCAAAGCGTTCTCTTTGCTCGTCAAAATCGGATTTGACCTTGGACTGATGCCCTTAATGTAAGACATTAAGGTTGTGTAATATTCCTTGTCCAGCTGAGCGTGCCCTGTAAATTGGATTGTATAAGCGCCTCCGTACTTGTTTGTAAAGCCATCTCCTATGAAAGCTCCGATTAACTCGCATAGCCCAAGTGTTAAAGGCATATCAAACTTGAAATGATACTTCAGCACTTTTGCTGATTGCGCTCCTAACTTTCTTCCTTTTCGGAAGATGTCTGGATGCTTTCTAGATGTAGAAACACCTCCTTTTCTTCGACCCCAATCTTTCTCTTTTAGAACGATTTGCTCGAAGAAAAAGTTCTTATCTTGATCTTTTACACAGGCTATGAAGTTTAAGAACATCGAATAAGGAATGGACCGCGTGGCTGATCGAAAAGTGTCTAATCTCGATTTATAGAGTTTAAAATGTTCTTGTACACTTTTCCAAGAACCGAATCTCGTTTTCAGAGCAGCGAAGAATTGATTTCTGATTTTATCGTTTTTAAAGAACACTCTCTTTGAAAGCAACTCAGGGGAAGTTTTTTTATTTTTCATAAAAGACCTCTTTGGAAAAATAAAAAAGCCCCCGACGAGAGTTGCACTCGCGACCTGCGCTTTACGAGAGCGCCGCTATAGCTACTAAGCCACGGGGGCATATGTGCATATGAACATTGATTCCTATATAAATTTTCCTTAGCTACTATGCTACGGAGGCATGGATGAGGAGTTAGGCTAATTTCTTCTTGATTTCTTCGGTAGGGACGGACTTCTGGCAAGTTGGGCAAACGGAGTGTTTAGTCTTCTTCTTGCCTTCTTTCGTATATACATAGGTGCCTAGGATCTTCTTGAGGAAGGTCTCTTCGATTGTCTTTTTACAGAGTTCGCACTTCATAGACGAGAAAGGACTTAAGAGCGTATATAAAGGTTTTCACTTAAACAGAACGAAGGAAGCCCCATAAAACCCTGCAGCTATGAAGAGCAAGGCGAAGTAAACGGCCTTATTCCAATGATATACTTTCTTTCCGTCCAATAACCAAAATGGCAAGAGATTGAATAATCCAAGCCAGGCATTGATTAAATAACCGTAATGTGCGACCATCCCAATCCAAGGAGATAAGGCTAAGAAGAGCAAGGCAAGGATTAAGTTTGAAAGCGGGCCTGCGGCTGAGATTAAGCCACTTTGCTTTGAAGAGACATGACCTTGGATGATCACTGCACCGGGAGCTGCGAAGACGACGCCGAAGAGACTGGTGATGAGCGCTAAGAACAACATTTTATCATCACTTCTGAATTCAGCCCAACAATGATACCTTTGAGCAACTATTTTATGACAGAGTTCATGGATGAGAAAGCCTGAACCGACCGTGATCCCGGCAATGAGGACGTAGAGCAAGAGCTTAGGAGAGAGCCAACCATGTGGATTGATGACCAGGCCAAAAGCCACGCTGATGACGAGCCAGGCCTTGAGGAGGTCGTGTTTTTCGATGGAGCTGAAACGGAGCATATACTCTTCTATTCCACCACCTATTAAAAATGTTACCCTTAGACTTAAAAATGAGGCTTATTTTCTTGAGCCCATGAGCGTTGAAGAAGCAGTAAAAAGTGCCTTTCCAGACTATCCTGAAACCCATAGCATATTGCGAATGATGCTTACCACCCACTCAGCTCCAATCGAAGTATTGCCTACACTCGCTGAGCATCATGGCACTATTCTCTCCAGTTATGATCGTCGAAAGGCCTTACGATTCTTGGAAGATCTTTCTATTCACAATGGAAACCTAAACTCTGAGCGAATCGCAGAACAAGCTAAACAACCTTACGATCGAATGCGAGTTTCTGTTCAAAATATTCCTCTCCTTTACCTAGCAGCAATTGGCATGATCCGAAGAGACTTTGGAGACACAACTCAAAGTGCCAGTAAACCTACTTTTACTATAGTGAATGACCGATGGAGACTCACCACCCACTACAAAGGACCTCAAGGAAGCTTGTCCTTTGCCTTAATTCGTCAGGCTCCTTGGATCCCAGATATCACTCCAGATGTATATGACTTCTTCAATGAACGCAATCCTTACCATGTCAATTTCAACCGAAAAGAAGGAAGCACCTCTTCTGATGTTCACGCCCAATTCAAAGCTGACCCAAAACGACATGTAGAGCTTCTTGACCATTGGGAAAGTACTGCCCGAAATCCTGAAAAAGGGAAAGAAGCGATGGAAGGTGCTCTCTACGAGTTTTATGGAGCAGCTCGACCGATAGATGTACGGGTTTTTGCAGATTATCTACGGCAAAAACATATTGAATTTGAGGATCTAAAATAGCTTATTTTTGTTATTCTATAGTAGTATATAATCGAAAGATTTAAATACTCGAACTACTTTATAGAGGATAGCCTTACACCTCCGTGAATACCTTGGAGCACAGATCGAGTACCCCTCCTTCAAACTCCAAGGGACTTCACCCCTAAGGTTTAAGAATCATTAACATTTCGTGATGTAAAATGGACCTATTTGGAAAAAGTCGAATTTCTGAACTTGAAAGAACCACTACTCGATTAGAACGTGAATTAGCTACTGCTCGAAGAGAGAATACCACACTTTCTCAAGATCAAGCACGAATAGCACAAGAACTAAGAAACGCAACAACCCTAGAAAGAGGAACTTAAGAGGAACTTCTCAAGAACTTACTCGCTTACAAGGAGAATTCGGAAAGATTAACGGAGAACTAGGAGAACTCAGAGGAAGACTCATTGTTGTACCTCCTGTTGCGATTACCAAAGACGAATTGGTTGCTTATGCAACAAACTCCGCCGATCGAGGATATCAAACCCTGTTCAATCAGTTCCGAGATCGAGCTGCAGAAAGAGGAGCTCAAATATATCCTGAACCTGGGAGATGTCATGAAGGAAAATTCCGCATCTACCTCACACCCGATAAAGAACCGGATGGATTTGAAGCCTACATTGAAACCCAAGGGCTGGAATCCAGTTACGATTTGCAAGAACGCAGACATGATCTAGTACTAAAAGGAACTCTTAAAGGAAGATATATTTCTAATAACCATAAAGATTCCCCCACTCCCGAAATGCGCGCCCGTGGCCAATATCATGGTGGTCCTTGCTGGGAATACGGCCTTGGAAGAACTAACTATCCAAAAATCTGGCAAGACCAACTGGAAACAGACTTAGGCGCATTGTTAAAATCATTCAGCCATGGAGTTGCTGCCCAACACCTTGCCAGTGAACCTACTGAAAAAGCTGGACCTCTACGAGAACAACGCGTTGGTGTTATCTTTGGCCTCATGGAACAACAAGAGCTCGCTCAAGACCCAGTCTTACTCGCACGTATCCGAGAAGCCTTAACAAAAGGCGATGGAATGTATGCCGCAACGATTAAACCACACTTGGAAAGACTCGGGATAGAAGTACCTACATCTTAAATGGCATCTTGCCGCCAAACTTTTGCATCATCTTTTGCATGTCCTTTTCTGAGCCGCCCTTGAACATCTTGACCATCTTCTTGGATTGCTTGTATTGCTTGAGAAGCGCGCGAATCTCACTCGATGAGCAACCAGAACCCTTTGCGATTCTGTCCACACGAGAGCCATCCATATCCTCCGGGTTTTCCAACTCTTCCTTGGTGCATGAATCCAGGATGAACTTCCACTTCGTAAGCTTTTCTTCTTGCACTTCCAACATTTCTTTTGGTAGGTGAACTTGACTCATGCCAGGAATCATCTCCATGATCTTTGTCAAAGGACCCATCTTTCTTACTGCTTGCATCTGCTCGTACAAGTCCAACAAGCTAAAATCACCCTTGAGGAACTTATTGCCTAGATCTTGCGCTTCCTCCTCAGAAATCGCGCCTTTGGCCTTTTCTAAAAGAGCTTCTAAATCACCCATACCTAAAAGACGGCCGACGAAACCTTCTGGACGGAATTCTTCCAGATCATCTGCTTTTTCCCCCAGACCAATGAACTTAACGGGAGCGCCTGTGATGGCAGCAGCTGCTAATGCACCGCCTCCTTTCGCTGTACCATCTAACTTAGTAATCACAATGCCTGTTACGCCACAGGTTTCGTGAAAGGTTTGGGCTTGCTTTTCGGCCGCTTGACCGAGGTCTGCGCCCATGACTAAAAGGATTTCATCTGCTTTGACGGCCTTGTGGATGCTGTTGAGCTCTGTGATGAGTTCATCTGATAAGGCGTCTCGACCGGCCGTATCCACGATGACCAAGTCGTATTTGTTGAGTTCTGGTTCGAACTTCTTGAAAATCTTAGCTGGATCTTTTGATTTCTTATCCCCCATGAAATCCACGCCGACTTTCTTTGCGAGTTGTTCCAATTGATCAAAAGCCGCTGGACGCCACGTGTCGGTTGTCATGACGGCTACCTTGAGACCTCGTTTTTTGTAATAATGAGCGAGCTTTCCTGCAGTGGTGGTTTTTCCGTTTCCAAAGAGACCCACGAGCATGAGCTTGAAGGGCTTTTTCTTCATCTCGATCTTAGAACTAGAGCCGCCTCCCCCTAAGAACTTAGTGAGCTCTTCATAGAGAACCTGGATGAGGTATTCTTTCTTTGAAAGGGTTTTAGGAGCTTCTTCTTTTAGAACGCGCTCCTTGATTTTATTGGAAAGATCTAAAACAAGCTTGACGTTGACATCGGATTGAAGCAAGGAACGCTGGACATCTTTGACGAGTTCGTTTACGAGCTTTTCATCCACGAAGACAGCTGAAGCGATCTTCTTTAACGTATTTTTTAAGGAGTCGGAGAGCTTGTCAAGGACCATGAAAAGCAAAAAAGAATGAAATTATATAAGCTTATCCATTGGATTTCTATAATTTATCCACTTCCCCCAACCTTATAATTTCGTCTACAGAACTTCCTAAGCGTCTATATAAGGGAACGCCCGATTGAAGCTCAGGAAAATCAGCCATATGCATTAGACCCCCAATATGTACATCTGGATTTATTCTTAAAATTTCATCTGCCATAAACTGTTCTCGAACCTCTTCGAATTCAGGTTCATCTGCCCGCATGACACTGCGCAAATGATCCACATCTTCTTGTGCCAAGCGTTCCGCTATTTTTGAAAAAACACTTATCAATAGAGGTTTATCTAAATACATCCTATCAAATAATTCAACGAAAAAGGGCCTAACCTGACAATAGCTTAATCCCAAAACTTCTGATGGGAGGCTTCTACTCTCTTCCTCTAACTGTCTACGGAGCATATTTTCATCTATTGATAAAGTCTTAAGTACTTCTGGATGATCTACTCCATAAATTTGAACCCCCTCCTTTCGAGCATATAATATAGATTCCATTGCTTCATATCCTTCTTGGCTAAACATTTCTGTATATAACGCTCGAACACAATCTGGTAACTGAACACTTGCCAAAATATCTAATGTTTGAGTTCTCCTATCTAGCAGTAATCTTTCTACTTGTTCTGGAGACCTATCACTAGGTGTTTCAATCGTTATCTTTTTAGGTTTAATCCTCTGCAATAATTTTTCCAAACGCCGTGGTCCTTCTAGATCATAATGATGAATTGTACCGATGAGTTTCATACCCCTTATAACCTCATTTAGTTTATATATTTTACTACTTATTAGTTAATATTTAAACATCATATTATTTTCTATATAGTCAACTATTTACAGCCGACAACCATATAAATCAAATCCGAGCACAAAACAATCATGCACCGGTCGTCTAATGGTTAGGAGTGCTTAAGCAAGCGCTTAAGAACTAACAAATGCGAGCCTTCCAAGCTTGCGATCCGGGACGTTCAAAATCTACGGGTTTTGACGCGGAGATTCGAAAGTGAAGGGAACGACCCCTTCCTGAACACATCCCGGCCGGTGCATTTTTTCTTTACAATAATCTTCGTATTTTTTCTTTTTTATGGAATGATCAAATCCAATTTTTTTGAATTCTAAAAAAGACTCAGAAGGTATCCGAATCGTATAACATATTTTATATTTTAACTTCGTAGGTAGTCGATTATACAAAGTCGTCCTAATCCCTTCTAAGGCTAACATCTTTTGTATCGTTAAAACTGCTTTCTTATTTGTATTATAACACACAATGCAACTCTTATAAACACTTCCTTCATCATCAAAAATGGCTCTTAACCATATTTTTCTAAACCGTTCATTTTCAACGATCTCTTGAGGTATATCCCAATTGCTCCCATCAATATATTTCAACATTTTTAGCATGCAGTAAAGGGGCTTATTTCTTGCTTGAATTCTTCTTTTTTTATTATCTCGATATACGTATGTTTTTGGAAATAAACTCTTAATTGCTAGAGTCATTTTATCCAAAAGCTCTGGGCAGTAATTTGTATATTCAATTACATGTCTATAGAAAGGTTCAGTCATTCTAGAGTTTTTAATAGCCGAAGGGCTTCTTTTTTCCTTTTTCATGTACATATTTCCATCGCCGCACACATGTGCATGGATATGTACCAAGTTTTCATTCAATTCTATCTGCATTCTGCCGCTCAAATAAATTGTTATAAAAATGACTTACCTTAACTTATATACCCCACCATAGAATGTCCAGTGGACTAAGTTACACCCCTTTTCTTCCGCAAAGTATTAAAGCCTTCTAAACCCACATGAGAGCATGGCCAAGCAAAAGATCCTTGTCATTGTAGCACACTCAGACGACCAAATCCTAGGAGCAGGCGCCACCATGGCTGATTATGCCCATGAAGGACACTTTGTTAAAACAATTATTCTTAGCCAAGGAGAGAAAAGCCATCCACACCTCAAAGCAGATGTCATCTGCAAGATTCGGCAAAAAGAAAGCGAACAAGCGGATGAAGTTATCGGCGGAAAAGGCGTTACCTTCTGTGACTTCAAAGAAGGACAATTCCCTATGCATTACCCTAAACATGAACCCCTTCTCAAACAATTCATCCGAAACTACAAACCCACTAAGATCTTTACCCACTCCATTGATGATGGACACCCTGATCATGTCAATACCCATAAAATTGTGGTTGAACTCTATGACCAAATGAAACTCAAATGTGACCTTTACACGTTTGATGTCTGGACCCCCTTTAACCTCAAAAAAAGAGAAAACCCTTGGATGATGGTGGATGTAACCAAGACTTACCCCAAAAAAGTAGAAGCACTTAAGTGCTTCAAAAGCCAATATGTCGCTGCAGGCTACCCCCTTATCCTATCCTACCTGCGTGCCCTCTACCATGGATTTCTTAACAACATTCCCTATGCGGAGATCTTCTACAAAGTACGATGAAAAAACTACTGATCGCAACGGACACGTACCATCCCTGGCAGGATGGCGTAACAAGAACTTTAGCAGAAATTATCCCCCGACTCAAAAGGCATTTTGAAATCCATGTGCTATGCCCTGACATGGGCGTACCTGAAGAAAACGGTGTGATCCTTCATAAAGTGCCTTTAGGTAACATCCAAATCAAAGAAGTTACTGGAGGCTTTCGCTTTGCCCAATTCAAACCCAACCTGGTAAAAGAAGCGGTTTCAAAAGCTGATGTGGTCTTTAGTCAAGGCCTAGGCCCAATTGGACTTCTTGCGATCCACTATGCCCGAAAACTCAAAAAACCTGTTGCGAGCTATGTCCACACATTGGAATGGGAAAGAGTTCCTGCTGTCATTAGTGCCCCCATCCTCAAATTTTTGACTAGAAAATTCATGCGATGGCTTACCAAGAAATACTATAATAAGTGCGATCTTTTGATCGTACCCAGCGACAACATTGGCGAACGACTTGCCTGGCAGGGCATTCACCCCCACAAAGAAATTATTCCTTTAGGAGTTGATGTTCACACGTTTAAACCAGGTCGAAACCATGAACTAAGAAAAAAACTGGGCATTGAGGAAAGAGACTTGGTCATCGGCTACCACGGGAGACTTGCACGGGAAAAAGACCTTCCCACCCTTCTGCGAGCCTATGTTCATTTACGCCGCAAGTATCCCTCGCTTAAACTCCTCATTGTTGGTGAGGGCCTGAAAATTCTTACCTGGAGATTGGAACACCAAAATGGAGTGATCTTATCTGGCAAACAGCAACACGTCGTTCCTTACCTGCAATGCATGGACATCTACTGCCTTACTTCACTCTCTGAAACCACGAGTTTGAGTACATTGGAAGCCATGGCCTGCGGACTACCTGTCATTGCAACCCCCGTTGGGTTTATTCGGGAATATTTACACAACAAAGAAAATGGATTGATCACGCCGAAACGTGATTCAGTTATCTTAGCGAATAAAATTGAGGGACTCATCCAAAGCCCTGAACTACGAAAGAAACTAGGCGAAAATGCTCGGAAAATGATTGAACACCAATTCAACTGGGAAAGCACAGCCGAGAAGATTAGGAAAGTGCTTGAGATCTTATGATTAAAGCCATTATCTTTGACTTTGCAGGCGTTCTTTCTAACACGGGAAGCCTTCATCTTACCATTGTTGATTACGCTAAAAAGCACGGAAAAGATCCTGAAACAGCCTACCAAGTTTTGCAAGAAAATTGGAAAAAAGCCAAGATAAATCAGATCAGCTCCGAAACTTTCTGGAAGAACCTTGCCCAACACCTCCAAGCTGCACCCAATGAACTACGTGAACACTGCATGAACTATTTCGGATTCCGCGACGAAACCCTAGAACTCGCAAAAAAACTAAAAACGCACTACAAACTAGGCCTACTATCCAACCAAATCGAGGATTGGCTAGAAGAAGTCATCAAAAAACACCATTTAAATGAAGTGTTTGATGTTATTGTTACTTCTTATAACAGCCGCATTGCAAAGCCAGACCCAGCCATTTTCAAAGAAATGGTAAAAAAACTAGATACTAATCCGGAAGAGTGTATATATATATATATATATATATATTGACGACGAAGAGAAAAATATCTCTCCAGCCCAACATCTTGGAATGAAAACGATCCTGTTCAAAAATATAGGACAAGTGAAAAAAAAACTAATCTCATATGGAGTAGAAAGTTAAACCTTCAAACTGGTCACTTTAGAAACAGCGTGTACATCCATACTGATGCCGAACAAGGTATCTGATTCTGAGATGATGGCATCGTTGTGACTAATGACTATATATTGGGCCTTGGTTGAATAGGCCTTCAAGAGCTTGCCTAGCTTTTCACTATTTCTCTTATCTAAGGCTGCATCGACTTCGTCCATGATGTAGAAGGGTGCCGGGTCGTGCTCTTGCACTGCGAACAAGAAGGCCAAGGCAGTCATTGTTTTTTCTCCACCGGATAGACCCCGGATGTCCATGAATTTACTTCCTGATAAGCGAACCTTCATGGTAAGACCACCATTGAATGGGTCATGCTTATCCTCCAACTCAATGAAGGCTTCCCCTTTAGTCGATAGAAGGCCGAATATTTTTTGGAAATTACTATTCACAACATCAAAGGTCTTCATGAACAAGTCCTTCTTCTTGCTATCGATCTTATTGATCATGACCATCACATCTTCGCGCTCCTTCCCTAGCTTTTCTTTCTTACCTAACAACTCTCCATACTCTTTTTCTACACTTTCGTAAATCTCTAAGGCACGCATGTTCACAGCACCCATTTCGCCCACCATTTTTTCGAACTGCTTGATCTCAACTAAAATTTCTTCCTCAGGCTTACCCTTGAACAATTGAACACTTCCATACTGCTTGAATTCTTCCTCTAAACCAGCGAACTCGGCCTTCACCCGTGCTGCTTCCAATGAAAAGCCGATTTTCTTCTTATCCACTTCACGCATGCCTAAATCTTTCTTATTTACGTCCTGCTCCAGTTTAGAAACTTCATCAGAAAGCTTGGTACGCTGCGTAAACAAGGCCTTGAACTGCTCGTAAAACTTCTTTTCTGACTCTTCTTTTGCTATCAAGTCTTTGCGCTGCTGCTTTACTAAATCCATAAGCGCTTTTTGTTCCTTTTCGAAATCACCCTTCTCCTTTTCCTGCTGCTTTAAGATGCGCTCGGCCTTTTCTGTTTCCGGCTGCAAAATATTTTGAATCTCAGAATCCATCCCTTTCATCTCACCCTGCAATTCCTGAATTTCCAAACGAAGCTCATTCTTTTTCTGCTCGAAGGTGTTTAACTCAGCTAAGAGACGAGGATTACGAAGCTGGGCAATGCGATCCCGTAACTTTTGCTTATCGGTTTTTACTTCAGCCAAGCGGAGGTTTTTTTCACGGATTACTTCTTGCTCTTTTTCAAGCCTTTTTTCCACGTCCTTTAATATGGCCTCCACCTTGGCCTTTTCTTCCTTACTTGCCCCTAGGTCTGCTGAATCTAAATGTAACGTCTTTTCTAACTTGATCACATCCCCTTCTACATTAGCCTTACGCTCTCTTAATGTTTCAATTTCCTTACCCGCCTCGTGCTTATCCTTTTCCAGACGCTCGGCTAAGCCTTCTAAATCACTTACTTCTGCTTCCATCTTTACTAGCTGCTCCATAAGCTCTTTTTCCTGGAAGCCTCCGGCACGCTCTTGATGCCTGAACCCTCCTTGCATGGAACCGGAAACATCGAGCAAGTCCCCGGACTTAGTTACCATCCTTGCTTTTCCAATCCCTACCTGTCTTGCTGTGGGTATATCCTCCACTACCAAGGTATTTGAGAATACGTACTGGAAAACTTTTTGATACTTCTTATCAAAACTAACCAAGTCCAATGCTAAACCATGGATTCCAGCACCTTTCAATGCTGGGTTTTCTGTACGCATAGAAGGATTCAACTTGTTCAGCGGCAAAAAGGTAGCCACGCCTAACTTATTATCTCGCAAGTACTTGATGCATTTCTCAGCGACTTCATCGCTGTCCACCACAATGCTCTTCAATCGGTTTCCGGCAGCAATTTCAAGTGCCAGTGCATACTCGGATTTCACATTTCCTAACTCAGAAACCAAGCCATGAATGCCCTTCCACTTGGTCTTTAACTCTAAAATCTTTTGTGCTGCGCCCCGTGCACCTTCCCTGAAAACAGCTGAACGCGCCCGAACCTTAGCCAACTCTTCTTGACGAGAAAACAATTTTTCTCGTGCCGTTCCTAACTCTAAACTCACTTCAGACTCGGCATTTAATAAACCTGAAAGACGATCGGATGTTTCTTTTAAGAGCTGTTTTTTCTTCTTCAACTCTTCCAAACCCACCTTGTTCTCCTTTGAAACCGCCATGATCTTTGAGACTTTATCATCAATGGACTGCAACAAAAGCTCACACTTATCTTTTTCCCTTAACAAACCCTGCTGATCCTCTCGCAACTTAGAAATCTCTTCTTGCACTTTTTCTGCTTCTTTATCCAATGACTCAATTTTCTTATCCACATCCTGTGCATCTTCTAACTTGTTCTTGGCCTTGAACTCATCAATTCGCTTATCTAACCCCTGAATGGAAAGCTCATGATCCTTGGTCTTATCTTCCAAGGCTTTCTTATTTTTCTTGATGGCTTCAATCTTATCCTTCAACTCTTTATGACTCTTGACCAATTCACTTCGACGCTCTTCTAACTTTTTCAATTCTGACTTTAATGCTTCTGTACGCTGCTCATTTACCGTAAGATCAACCTTGAACTTCTCTACTTCTTTATGGATGGTGAGCTGTTCTTTTTCCCCCTTACGCTCTACTTCCTGATTGATTTGCTCGATTTCCTTCTTTTTATCTGCAATCTTTTGCTTGAGCGCATTGATCTCTTCTTGCACTTTTTGGATACTCTCGTCGTGAATGGAAAGCTGCTTATCTAAACTGTCGCGTTCTTTGATCTTCTTTTCCATCTTGTTGTTTAATAGAGTTGCCCGATTGCGTTTGATCTTTTCATCCAAGCCCTTAAACTTCATGGCTTCATCTCGCTCTTTTTTTAATTCTTTGAGATAGGTTTTACGCTCCGTAAGAATGATCTCGGCTTCGTTCAATTTTTCTTCTACACGCTCGAGCTCCCGAATCGCCTTATCCTTTTTCCCTTCATAAATGGAAATGCCGGCAATTTCTTCTACAATCCCCCTTCGCTCTAATGAGGACATCTCCACGAGATGGACAATGTCTCCTTGCAAAATGATGTTGTACCCGTCGGGGTTTACCCTTGCTTTACTTAACAAGTCCAAAACTTGCTGACGCGTATGCACTTTTCCATTGATTCTGTACGTGCTGTTTCCCGCCTGGGTAACGGTACGCTTGATCTCAATTTCGAGTGAGTCTGGATCAAACACTTTTCCTTGATTATCCAGTATGATCGCTACTTCCGCTGAACTTGCCGGCTCCCTTGACTTCCCCCCATTGTAGATCAAGTGGGATGCTTTTTCTACTCGAAGACCCTTTGCTGAAGACTTACCCAAGACAAAACACAAAGCATCTAGAATGTTACTCTTGCCCGAACCATTAGGCCCGAGTACACAGTTTAGCTCCTTTCCGAAAGGGATGATGGTCTTCTTATCGAACGACTTAAATCCCCTCAATTCAAGCCGAGTAACTACGGTCATACGCCTATTCTTACTCGAGACGATTTATAAGCTTTTCCGTCAAGAACTGCCTTAAAATAACACTGCAGTTCTTGATCGCGATCAAAAACCTACTCATGAATTTATCCATTATAGAGGGCTTTGAATATCATTGTTTTTCATCCTTTTCAAAGCACTCTATTAGGACTTTGAACTACATTTTAAGGGTTATTCAAAGTCCTCTATAGTAGGTTTTTGACGCTTAGGGATCCACCGAAAAGAAGTCGAGAACCGGGGTCAAAACAATCTTCTAAAACTCGCCCAGGCTTTTTTGCTTCTTGGCGTTCGCTGCGTTCTTCCAAGCCGCCCAGGATTTTCGAAAGAAGGAGTACTCTTTCCAATGCTCTTTTAGAAACTCTTGCGTTAATGGATCGGCTGGATAGCCACTGCCAAAGTTCACGACGTGCCTTTGCTTTAGACGATCAATTTGAGTGTCTCGGGTGACCTTGGCTAAGATGCTGGCAGCACTGACAATGGGGTAGGTGACGTCAGCCTTGTGCTCGACTACGAGCTTGGGTTTGTAGTCTAAGCGTTCTCGAATGTACTCGGTGTACGCCTGGATATTGTTACTTGGACAGTCAATGAAAGCAATGTCTGGACGAAGATTGTTTATTAAAATAACGGCCTTGTCTGCCTCAAGCCAGTTGAGATTGGAAGATTCGGATTCAACGGCAGCATCAATCTCCTTGGGCTCGATGATGATGATTTCATGCTTACACAACTTCGAAACAGGGCCGAACATCGCCTCACGCTGCTTGGGAGAAAGTAGTTTACTATCTCTTACACCGATTTCCCGAAGCTTACCTTCATTGTCCTCCTCGATTACGGTAATGGCAATCACTAACGGGCCAATAACCGGACCACGCCCTGCCTCGTCAATTCCTGCGATGAGAACCATGAATTACCTCAATCTCTCGTCGTATATAAAGATTATGCCCATTCGATCAACACCACACTCAGAACCCCTAACGCAATGCCTAACTTATTTACTGAAGAGAGATCTTCTTTGAACACCAACACCCCGATGAGCGCCACGGCAACCAAATTCAACACCGTGAAAATGGAAATCGCTTTTGATAGGTACTCATGCTTCAAGGAAAAGGCCCAGAACATCGTGCCAATGAGATACAAGAACAGCCCTAGCCCCAACAAAAGGCTTTTATTATCTAATGCCCACTTTTTGAACAAGACATCGGCTATGACTTCTAAAAGAACGGCCAACAATATCAAACCCAAGAAAACAACCTTGCCCTGCATAGCCTTAGAAATGATAAACTCTTAATAAAACCTACTTCTTTGGAATGTATCCTGCAATGGCCGCCACAATGGCTTCCAAGTGCTCCTTGCTAACTGTGATGGTGTAACCCTGCAAGACGAGCTTGAGCTCTTCCACTGTTCGAGGCAATAAGTCCACGATCTTTGCTGCATGCACATCTTTTAATCGAGGAACACTCAAAGCCATGATCTTATCAAAGGCTTCCTTAGCATCGGTATCTTTTAACTTCACAAAATCATTTAGATATTCTTCTACTTTAGCTGCTCGGAAGCTAAGCTCAGTATCTCGCTCTTTGATGATCGCCAGTTCAGCCTTTACCGTAGCCATGGGAACGGCATGCTTTTCAATTACTTCCATAGGCATTAGGACACCCTCTTTAAGGATCCGGATCCGGCCACTCTTTTTAAGTGCACGGGATGCACTAACAATGACTTTTGCTTACCCTTATCATTCACAGAAACTTCATAACACTTACCCCTTCTTTTGGTTACTTCCACAATATGGCCCTGCAAGCGCAACTGATGCATGCCTTTCTGGTATGCGGGCTCTGCAATTAAAGCTACCTTATCTCCCGGCTTGAAGGACTGCAAAAAACTACGAAGCGAGATCTTACCGCGCTCACTACGAGGCTTGGTCATCTTCTTACGTGAACGATGCCTAGAACCACCAATACGATTCGCCATGTACTCGAGAAAACCGATAAGGGTTTATAAAGGTAACGGCAGGAAACAGTAAAATTTATACACGATGTAGAAACACAGATTATAGCTATGCCAAGATGTAGAGGAATCACACAAAGAGGTACTAGATGCTTAAACTCAACTAGGAACAATTCAAATTACTGCCACCTTCACCCTTCAACTCAAAGAACTGAAAGAATATGGCATAAGCCACTAGCCTGGAACGTCTTCTTTTTTGTTCTTACAATAATATCTTTCGCTTTTTCCTGGTATAGCATTGTGTCTTCAAATCCTGTATTCTTAGAAATTGATCAAAGATATGACGTTGATGCAGGCAGGCTTTATGTTAGTGTCACCAATACCCATTTTTTAAAGAGAACAGGTGCAATATCCTTATATAAACTTGAGATCAATCCTAATAAACCAGAGCAAATCTACGAAGAAGGAATTGGTCCGGGAGAAACAAAAAATTATAGCTTGACTTTTAAAGTAAAACATGCAAAAATTAACAAATCCCCTGAGATGGACAAGCAGAATGATCAATTTACCTTACCTGCTGAAGCTTATTATGTATATGCCCATACATCAATCTCCTATAAGATAACTTGTGATAATTGTCCTTCAAATGGGTTTATAAGAAGAATACCCCCCACCCAAAGTATGGAGTTCAATATTCCTCTAAATCCTCAAAAGAAACCAGAAATCCTACTACCAGTTTATGAATGGGTGGACTATAAACTTGAAGATATCGCTATGGTTAATGACTAATAATAGGCAAAAGTCTTTTAAACCTATGTAAGTGAACAAACCCATGTTCACTAACCCTCTTCATTCATTGACTTCGCACTTAGCTGAGCAAAGCCAGATTCTACTGATTGTGGGAAGTCGTGGCAGTGGAAAGACGGCAACAGCCTGCTTTATTGCTGAAAAAGTACATTTTAAGTATCCACGCAAGAAGATTTATCTCATTAACTATCCCAGCCCCCAACTGCTACCTGATTGGATCCAACACGAAAAAAATACGGAAAACGTACCGAATAATAGTCTTCTGATCATTGATGAAGCGGCATTGGAGTTTGGAGCACGGCAAAGTATGAGTGCCAAAAGCAAGGATCTTGCTGGGTTACTGCCTATCTTGAGACATAAAGATCAAAGTGCTATTTTTATCACGCAGAATACTGGATTATCTGATGTGAACTTGGTGAGGCTGGTGGACAGCATTTTAATTAAGAAACCGAGCTTACTGCAGGTCAAGACCGAGCGAAGCGCGATGAAACAACTTCTTCAATCCGCACAAGACGCGCTGATTGGAAAAGACAAAAGCCATGCCTACTTGATTGCTGATGAACAAGAAACCCTGATTCAGACTCCCTTACCTAGTTTTTGGACGACGCGCATCAGCAAGGGATGGAGTGCTGGCGAAGTGCAAGAAGAAAGGCATGAAAACATAACAGATCCCTTAGAAACCAAAAAACCAGATGGAAAACCATATACCCCGAATGAACTATGGCGATTGCAACCTGAAGGAAAAAAACACGAGATTCACAGCATGTTTTACTATCTGTATTATGCCTTGCTTATCTACCCCTTTGACTACCTGATGTACAAATTAGTCTTGAAGAAAGAAAAATGATTACACTTTTAGCTCTAAAAATTGTATATCTGTTAACGTTTAAAATAACTTACCAAAAAGTTTATAAATAAATCTTACTTTTCTTACTTGTAAGGTGATTTAAATGAGTCTACTTGAAATGAAAAGTGCCACCATAAGCAAAAAAGGACAAATTGCCATCCCCAAGGATCTTCGAAAAAAAGGTGGATTCAGGGAAGGCTCTAAAATAGCCATCCTCACCTTTAATGACCATATCGAGATTAGACCTCTAAAAAAAGTGAATGAATCCATGCTGACTGCGCTTGCCAGCGAACACGCCCTAGCTAAAGACTGGAACACTCCTGAGGAAGACGAAGCATGGAAAGACTTGTAAAAGGCGATGCCGTTGTTCTGCCTTTCCCGTTTTCCGACCTAAGTGCTGCTAAAAAGAGACCTGCTGTTATTTTATCTGTCTTAGATGGAGAAGATGTTATTCTCTGTCAAGTTACTAGCCACGCGCGGCACGATAGGTATTCTATCTCCCTTACTGCTACTGATTTCAAAGCAGGTCGGCTAACCCTAGCCAGTTTCATACGCCCCAATCGCTTATTTACCGCAGATAGAAGCCTTATCCTCTATAAAATTGGGTCTCTTAAAGAAAGCAAAATTCGAGAAGTCGAAGAAAAACTAATAAAACTCATTCGACAATAATACAACCATGACTTACGAACCTCTTATTTACATTACGGACAAACTGCTCCAGTTTACCTTTCCTGAAATACTCTTATGGATCTTGATTAGAAAACAAGGCAATCATTTTACCTTTCGGCTCTACCGCAAGAAAAGCACTTGGTTGACCTGTTTTGTTGCCTTCTTAGTCTTGCTTGTAGGCATGTTTGGCCAAGACTTCTTCGAAGCCTTGTTTCAAACGGAGATCAACCAACTACTCGCTCCGCTCAATGGACAACTTGTTTTTCTTACCGCCAGCCTATTCTTGTTCAGCTTCTTATTTGTGTATAACTATTTACTTGAAAGAAAATGGGATGAAATCAGCTGGGGGGTTAGTGCAGTGATTGGGATCTTGGTGTTTATCTTATTTAGACACTAGATGTCCAATTCTTGCCTTGCAAAACCTCGAGACCGCTTGTTGTCAATTTTTTAATGCCTTCCCAAGAATTTAACTTGAATTCCCCAGGATACCATAACTCCGGAGCCTTATACCTTTCTGCCCTTGACAAGTACAAAGACATTGACATGGATGAGTTAAAATACGCTGCCAAGCCTTTCAAAAACATAAGACGTAAAGTGTCAGACTTCCAAACCGCCGTGCTGTTTGTCACAAATAATTTCCACACATTTAAGTTAAACTCCCCCAGAAAATACTCGGGCGAAGTATAATAATGATCCCGCACCACTACTCGGCCAGGTTCCACGTTCATCTTAAATGAATAAATCGGCAGCGAAACATTCTCTTTCACACTCGCTGATTTTGCCTGTAGATGTCGTAAAAGATATTCCATTAAACCAGATTGAATCCAAGCAACTGGAACAGGCTCTAAGAAACCGAGGATATAACCAGAGGATTTCATAACCCCCTCAACTACCCCCCAATTTACCCCTGCTTGCTCCAACATCCCCCGAAAAGAGCCTTCATTGTACTTAGCCCTCCAGAAAGGGGGGGAAAGCGGTTTTATTATTCCTTCTTTTTGAATTAACTCACCAATACCCTTATTTGCTAAGTGAAACATCTCAACTAAACCAACACCCCCCGGACGGTTAATACTCTCCATTGTTTTCCCTCAAACCTGCCCTTTTAAGTCAACACCGCCTGCTCTCACATTGCCATGCGTACCCTTGGCCTTATCTACTGGAAAGCGCTTGCGGTACTCATCTAGGACGTCTTTGATTGCTTTTTCGGAGTTGACATCACACAAGTAAGATACTTTGAGAATGAGATAGACCATGTCACCAATGAAGTTCTCCACTTCTTCCTTGTTCTCCTTGATCATCTTCTGCTGCGTTTCTGTGTCTACCCACTTGATGATGTTCCAGAACTCGCCGATCTCCTCATTCATGTTCAACAAGAGATCTTTAATACAGGAAGGCTTACTCCACTCCAAAGCATCGTTGAAATCTTTAATCTCGTTCTGGATGTTGAGCATACCTTTTGGGATGAGGAATTGTTATTTAATCCTTTCGAAGCCACCGAGAATAGAATACCCCCTAGAAGGCTCACGTTTAAAAATAAGGGATCAATTAGCTTTTCTATGAGAAACCCTTTACGACAATTGGGATTGGCTGGCCTGGCTGCACTTGCGCTTGCTTCTCCTGCTCGAACTCAAGACAACCCCAGCATCGACTTAGGGTTGTCTTTAGCTAACCCCTATCTTGTTTCTCGAGGATTTCAACCTTCTGATGAACTTAACCTACAACCCTCCATCGACTTGATTGTACCCGTAGAAAAAGGTAAGGTAACCTTTGGATATTGGGGAGATTTCAATAAAGATGGAAGGTTTGAAACCGACTGGACCATTACTTACAATTGCACACTTGGAAAGGTTCCTCATCTAGGAGCCCTTACCGGCCAAGTAGCCTTGAATCAATACAATGTTCCCGACCTTAAACTTGAAGAGTGGAATGGCAGTGTCCAGCTTAGCGATCATGTATTAGCTCCTAAAGTATTTGTTGCTGCAGACTTTCGAGATGGCAAAGGAAACGTGGCTGAACTTTCCGTGAATCCCCACTTCAAACTGGGACCCCTCAACTTAGACACAACCCTGGCTGCACTTTACAATGACCATTATGCGACTGATCGAAGCGGATGGAGTGGAATACGAGCGGATGTTTCAGCTCCTTTCAAAATTGCACCAGGTACAACTCTAACATTAGGAGCTCGATTTTTTCATGCCACCCGAGATGACTTTGAAGACCACACTGCCTTCAAAGCTACCTTGAGCCATCATTTTGACCTGAGCAGAACTCCAAAATAAACTTCTTTACTTCAAAATAGTCACAGAAGAAAGATTTATAATATTCGACTTATTACCAAGCAGGATGGCCACACCGGATAAGAAAGCGAAACAAGCTCAAGCGCATTTTAAACAGAAAGTACTCAATCGAGCCAAGGTCAAAGAGGCTGCGCGTCTCGCGGAAGAACGATCTCGGGCCTCTAGCTCCTCAAGTCTTAACCCAAACTCTTCAAGACCTACCTTTGCAATCAGACCCTCTACTCCTCACATTTATCTTAACGCCCCTATTCGTGATATCCGCCTAGTGTTATGCGACCCTAAAACAAGAGATGCTGCTCTTATCTGGCAGTACCGGGGCTCTCATCAAAACCCTATGTGCGGTGTTCCAATCGAAGGTACTTTTACTTATCAATCGATGTATCCTGCAAGCTACTTTAAAGTCCCACTCACCATTAGCCCGTCCTGTCTTGATGAAGCACTTGGGGTTCCAACAAGTACTGTAGTCTTCAAGGATTTTTATAAGGCCCCGTATGGAAACCTTATCCGCACCGCTGCCTGTTGCCTAAATGCTGAGTTTCGTGAAGAGGCAAAACGGAACCTTGAAGCCTGTGTTCGGGAAACAACCCCTCTTCTCTAATCATCCCTATCCAGAGCGATCTAAACCACCATTTACAAAACTTCGTTCTGAACTTTACATTGTCAAATACAAAACTTTATAAACGAAACAGGACTCCAAAGCATTAGTTTCTGAAGTGTTCTCGACGGTGAAAAAAGAGAGCCTATCAGGAAAAGGTTATTCAGCATCTTCGAAATCCTTGACGAAGAATCAAAGGCGCTGCACCCCCGCAGGGGCCAACCCCGTGCGACGCGCAGACCAGATTAATTGAAAGGATTTCGACCTGAGGATGCTGAACAAAAAAGGTTTACACCATGATCAAAAAAGGAGATTTTGTCCAACTCGATTATACTGGCCTCTTGACTGAAACACAAAAGGCCTTTGACACTACACTTGAAAAGGTAGCCCAGGAAAAAAAGCTTTACAATCCAAAAGTCAACTACAAACCTGTTACCGTTATTATCGGAGAAGGCCAACTGGTTTCGGGCCTTGATAAAAACTTAGAAGGCAAGGGTGTAGGGGAACACACCTTTTCACTCAAAGCTGAAGAAGCCTTTGGCCTCAAAGACCCCAAATTACTGAAGTTAATTCCCCTCAAAGACTTTACGAGCCAACGCATTCAACCCGTTGTCGGATTGGATGTGAACATCGATGGGCAAGTTGGCATCGTACGCAGTGTGAACAGTGGAAGAATCATCGTTGACTTCAACCACACCCTTTCCAGCAAAGACATCACCTACCAAGTTCACGTTCGAAAGATCCTTACTGACCCCAAAGAAAAGATTGATGCTTGGTTCCACATCACAGGCTTTCCTCATGGAGAGATTAAGATACAAGGGAAAAAAGCGACTGTTGAACTCGGACAAGAAATTCCCGAGCCCTTAATTAAACACTTCCAAGAACAGGTCGAGCGATATACCGGCATTGAAGTCATTTTAACTAATCCCTCAAAAGTAAAACCAATCAGTGACAAAAAACACGAACACACTCCTAAAGGACAATAATGCATATAAATCAATGAACCTCAGACATCGACGATGACTGCGACTGGTAAAACCCAAAGCACCCAAAACGCGCTGGATAAGGAACTTGAAGAGCTCCTCGCCAAGCAAAAGTCCAAGATCAAAGTGGTTGGAGCCGGCGGCGGTGGAAACAATGCGATTAACCGCATGAGCGAAGTGGGCATTAATGGCGTAGAAACCATTGCCATGAACACAGATGCACAGGACCTGCTTTACACCCAAGCGGATCGCAAGATCCTCCTTGGAAGAAAACTTACGGCAGGCCTAGGAGCGGGGAGCATTCCTAAAATCGGGGAAGAAGCCACGCGCGAAACCGAAGATGAAATCAAAAAGGCACTCGCTGGAAGCCACCTGGTGTTTATCACCTGCGGCCTGGGCGGGGGCACTGGAACGGGAGCCGCTCCTGTTGTTGCCGAAATTGCCAAAAAAATGGGCGCCTTAATTGTCACCATTGTCACCCTTCCCTTTACCATGGAAGGATCAAGACGATATGAAAATGCCGTGATTGGCCTTGAAAAACTCGAGCGCCTATCCGACACGATCATCGTCATACCCAATGATAAACTGCTGCAAATCGCACCGGATTTGCCGCTTCACACGGCCTTTAAAGTGGCCGATGAGATCTTGACCAATGCCGTCAAGGGCATTGCCGAACTCATCACCAAAACAGGCCTGGTCAACCTCGACTTTGCCGATGTACGATCTGTCATGGGAAATGGCGGCACGGCCTTAATTGGCCTTGGCGAAGGCGAAGGCGAAGGAAGAGCCATCGAAAGTGTTGAAAAGGCCATCCACAACCCCATGCTGGATGTGGACATCAGCGGGGCTTCCGGAGCACTCATCAACATCAGCGGCGGACCGGACATGACCCTTGAAGAAGCACAAGTTGTTGTGCAACGAGTCTCGGAAAAACTCGACGAGGATGCCCGGCTTATCTGGGGAGCCCAGATCAGCTCAGACTTGGAAGGAACGATTCGAACCTTACTCATCATCACCGGCCTTAAAACAAGGCACATCCTCAAAGCAAAAAAAGAAGAAAAAAAATTAGGAATTGAACTGGTGTAAAAAAATGGAAAATGAGACATTAACCTGGAAACAACGCATCAAAGAGTACTTAGGCGAATGCTATCGCGTCCTACTCGTCACGAAAAAACCCAACAAAACTGAATTCAAGACTGTCGTTAAAGTCTCCGGCTTAGGAATCCTAGCCATTGGCCTCATCGGCTTTTTACTCAACTTGGTTTATCAATTAATCGCGGTGTAAACAAACATGGAAGAAAACAAAACCCCTACTGAAACAGACGCAAAGATAGAAGACTCTTTACCCGGCATTCAAATCAAAGTCCGGAAAAAGCAGAAACTCCCTGAAATTGAACGCATGGAACATGCTAAAGAAGAAACCACGCCTGATAAAAAAACTGAAGCTGCTCCTCAAAAGGTTGAAGCCATCATCTTTGCCTTACGCACTACGGCTAACCGAGAAGACCAAGTCATGAGTTTTATTGCCAGCCATGTTGAGCGAAAAAACATGCCTGTTTATTCTGTTATACGACCTCATGGCATGCGCGGTTATATCTTCATTGAAGCCGAGAATATGGCTGCCGCTGAAGAAGCTGCACACGGCATTCCTTATGCACGCGGTGTATTGCCTAAACGAGTCGAGTATAAAGAAATCGAACACATGCTCGAACAAGTCAAGAAGGAAATCAATATTCAGAAAAATGATATTTGTGAAATCATCTCTGGACCCTTCAAACGCGAAAAGGCAAAGATTACCCGCGTAGACAAAGTTAAGGAAGAAGTTGTTGTTGAACTACTGGAAGCGGCTGTAGCGATCCCCATTACGGTTCGGATCGACTCCGTCAAGGTTATTCGACGAGATGAACAAGACAACCCCTAAGCATAAAGTATATAAGCTTAGGACTCTTTTTTCTTTCTTATGAGCGAACCCGAAGAGGGACGGTTCAGAAGACATGATTTCTGACCCCCTTTCCTTGGATGATTATGTTGAAAGCGACACAGCTGTATCTGCTGCAGCGCTAGAGCGAGCCGTGCCTTATGCATCCTCATCCTCTTTTATAGATCTAGGTTATGCTGCCGGAAATGGCACTTCTAGTTATCGCGCCTCACCTTTACATTCTAGAGCCCATGAAAGCCTCTATGCCAACCACTCTTCTGCTCCATACCGAGGATCTGACTTTCAAGGAAACTTTGATGCCACCTATGGCGGAGCCGATCATGCTCGAGCGGTTTATGCAAGCGCCAAACAAGCCAATCCTTACCAGTAATCCGTAGATACCTACAGGACTTCCGTCCTGAAGTTTGGTTCTATCGAACCAAACCTTTATAAACCCAATATTTCTTCTCCTCGATATGGCCACAGAAAGCGTTCAAGTCATGGTAGAAGGTGGAAAAGCAACCGCAGCACCCCCTTTAGGACCTGCCCTTGGACCTCTAGGTATTAATATTGGTAAAGTTGTGGCTGACATCAATACGAAAACTCAATCTTTTAAAGGCATGCAAGTGCCTGTCACGATCTCTGTTGTTAAAGAAACCAAAGAATATACGATTTCTGTAGGAACCCCCCCTGCCTCTGCCTTAATTAAGAAAGAAGCCGGCGTTGAAAAGGGAAGCGGAAAACCTAACGTTGACCATGTTGCTGATATCATGATTGAACAGATCATCAAGATTGCCAAGATGAAAGAAGACAACTGCGCTGGTAAAACCCTTAAAGATCGTGTCAAAGAAATTATTGGAACCTGCAATTCCATGGGCATCATGGTTGAAGGAAAACATGCTCGAGAAGCCATCTACATGGTTAATGAAGGAAAGTTTGACGCTGAAATCAAAGCGGAGAAGACGGAATTAAGCGTTGAAGAACTCAAAACACTCGACGAAGAACGAAGAAAACTCCAAACGGAACTTGCCACCAAATACGCCGAACTCGAAAAGAAAGCGCAAGCCATCCTCAAAGAATTCGAAGGCAAAGAAAGAAAAGTCATCGCCGAACAACTTCGCCTTGCAGGCATCCCCGAAGACCACATCAAGAAACTCCTACCTGCTACAGGTGGTGGAGGAGCAAGTGGCGGAGCTGCGGGCGGCGAAGAAGCCAAAGGTGGCGCTGCACCTGCGGCTGCGAAGAAATAATTCTTTATTTTACCCTTTTTTTAAACGAAAACTATATAAACCTTATAAATCTAGGATTAAACCATGCAACTCATGGAAATACCTCATGAAAAGAAGTTCTTCCTCTGTGATGGAGAAGTTGTTCATAACTTACCTGAATTGATGGAACGGCTTAAAACCATGGATGATGGCGTCTTTCAACACCATGTCAATGCTGAACGCAATGACTTTTCTACCTGGGTTCGAGATGTCTTTATGGATAAAAAGCTCGCTCGAGAACTTGCACGCGTCAAAACAAAAGAAAGTATGGCCAAGAAGTTGTTTACGAGCCAGTACCAATAATTAGCGTTTTCTCTTAACGACTTTTGCGCCTTTGTAAATAGCGACGAGCTGAACGGAAATGAAGATCAATAAAACCACGACCACAGCTAAAACATGCTTCCAATTCAACTTCCACGTGCTGTCCTTGAGTTCAACTTGCAAGGATTCTATATATTGAACAGAGGAATCTTTAGGTGAGAGGATTAAATCTGAGACATAACTTCCAGGCTCATATTGCGCAACTCCACTTACCTGCAAAGGAATCTCTTTTTCTTGACCGGGCTCTAGGTGTAAATCTACAAAAGGCAGGTGCAAGAAGGGCGAAGACAACTTTAAGGTGTACATCGTAGCTTCAATGCCTAGATTTTTCACACTCACCGTAAGTTTATCGTCTCCTTTACTTAAGACTAGGGGTTTGTCAGCTAAGCCCACTTGATAACAGGCTTCTTGGGATAATACCTTGATTGAAAGAGTTACATCTCGAGATAATTCAGGGCGTGAAGTAGGCACCACTGTTACCCGGATGAGCGCATCGTTGGTTTCACACGGAGCGTTCCATAAAAAACGAACATTGCCATTCTCACCCGGGCGCAGGAGGATGCTTGCGTCTAAGAGCTTGACATCGGACGAAAATACCTTGAAGGTTTCCAGGTCCGAACCTTGATTGCGAATGTTGAGCATAATTGTTTTTTCTCCACAGCAGACTTTATCTGCAATGTCTACAAACTTGCCACTAAAGCCATGGCAATCTTGGACCTCCACGTGCAAGGACTTGTAAGCAAACTCATGATCCAAACCAGACTTTAAACCGACTTGGACATCGAACGATCCTTTGTTTTCTTTTTTAGGATAAAATAGGATTTGGGCTTTTTCAAAACCGTTTCGAGCAACAGAGCCTTGACTTAGACTCATCTTTGCAAAATCAACTCCTTTTACATTGAGCTCGTAATCCAATGGAGCATCTGCACTGTTTCCAATGGCAATATCTACTTTTTCAGGAACTTCGGAGCATAATGAAATAGGGCCGGATGATTGGACTTCCCAATTATACATGGGCTTTTGCACCTGCACGAATAATTCCTTGGTTGATACCATTGCATTGTTTTGTGAAGATAAGGTGATGGGGACTTTTACATTCTTTGAAGCGGAGCAGGGTACTGCATAATAACCATAAACGGTGCGTTCCTCTTGCGCTTTCAATAATACAGAAGGCTCGCTAAAGGTAACGGGTTCATCTGAAGATAGCTTAAAACGATCATCAAATAGTCCTACGTTTTGAATATGAGCTTGGAAATTGGCAACTCCACAGGCTTTTGTAGATACGGAAGCGGGTACGAGTTCAAAGCCTAGGTTTTGACAATGCACAACTGTAAAAGGACGAGGAATTTCTTTCATTCCATCGTGATTTGAAGCTACTGCTACTGTATATTTATATTGACCAGCCGGAGCATTACACGGAATGTTCATGAATACACCTACATCCTTTTTTTTACCCGGTTGTAAGCTGAAGGTTAAATCAGAAAAGCCAAACCAATCTTTTACATCTGAACGTACGCCTACACGGTAAGCAGAATCAAAATCGCCTACATTTGCGATGCGAAAGGAATCGGTTTTTGAGGCACAAGAACAAATCTTAAGCCCTTCCTCAGTAGAGGAGGTTACATAATCCAATGAATAGGTATCTACAAAGATCTTAGCCTGCACAGAGGATACAATCAGTAAGAATACTACGAATAGGAAGGCTAGCTTTTTCATGGTTTACACACTCTAATAGTTTGAATACTTAACCTTACGCCCGCCTTTCCTCATTCCATCCCCATTTCCCATCTTCCTTCGGCTTAGCACAAATACTAAACCTGCAAGCAAGATCAATACTAAAACAGTAAGCAAAATAATGCCCAATCGATCGGAGAGTTGGAATTCACCTAAGTGTTCTTCTCGATCTCCAAAGATATTGGCACGCAAGGTAGCTTGAGCCATTTCACTGCCTGATTCAATGCGCACGGTAAAGGCATGTTCGCCTACCCGAGCGGTTGAATCTGCTTGGACATACAAGTACAAGGTCTTTTCTTGTCCAGGATTGATTAGTACAACGCTGCCAGGATCAAATCGGTAGGTGCCAAAGGCATCTACATTGAAAGCAATTAAGGAGTATTGCTTGATTCGGTTTGCCTTGTTTAATACGCGAATCGGATACACAACACCGGCACCCCCTGCAGCGACGTCATGCTGAGATAAGAGTTTGACTTGCGTTTCTTCCGTAAGAACCGTTGCATACGGGAAGGCTTCTTCACTCATGGTCTGAGTGGGTTCGGCTACTTTTTGAGGAGCTTGTTTGAGAACAACCTTTTGAACAGGTTTTTGAGAAACCATTTTTACTTGAGGTTGCGGTTGAGACTGATGAAGAACAGTAGATTGATACCACTGATCGCAGGTATCTCCAACTGAATTATGATTTGAATCGGCTTGGTTGGGATTGAAAAAACCAGGGCAATTATCCACAATGTCTGGAACCCGGTCACACTCGACATCTTGCAAGAGACCATGACCCGTACTGATGGCGCATGTATTCGCTTGTACAGAGAGCGTAGGAACTAGCATTAAAACTAAGACACTCAGCACGAAAAAGATGTTTTTCATAGTCACCACCATAAGCGTAATAACTCTTAGTAACACTGAACTAGTTTATAAATATTTCGTTTTTTGTCATTGTTAAGTGAATATTAATTACTTATTTCTTATCGACGATCTGTGTTTCAAAAAACCACCCTCGAGCTTAAACACATAACTTTAGATAACTTTTGCTTAAAATATATAGCTTTTGATCTATTTATTAAGTTATTTCTATCATTTTTTATACATTTAAAGGGTGATCAAACCATTAGAAGATCTTTCTTTTTCTGCCCCCAGATACAAAAAATAGGCTAAGTGCGACTTTTCTAGCGGGAAATCCCGCTTCATCAACCTTTCAAATACCCGTATGAGCCTTGGATCAGTTAATTTTTCACGCGTGTATGGATAAAAATCAGAAACGGCAGACTTAAACCCTAAAGACTCGTAATACAATGCTTTAACCGCTGCATCCAACTTATCCAATTGCTTTGCAATGATTGCGTTGGGGGTTTGTGCTGCATCATATTCCAACCAAGTATCTAAGCATTTTTTTCCATCTGGGATTCCATGTGTGATCTCTATCATTGCTGCGTGTTCAAGATCATGCTTAACCTTTGGATCAAGTCCATCGTGCGGTGTTGGATCCCCTGTAATTGCTTCTGGCCAATCATGCATCGCCATCATATCTACTAAATCATAATTGGCTGTATCCCCCCCTGTAAAAAAATAAGCTGCCTGAATTACATGGAGTGAATGCGCTGCACTGGATTCACATAATTCTGGAGGCACACCCCTACGTAACCAACCTGTTCTTTTAACTGATTTTAAGCCATATAGAATTTCCAAAGATTCCATGGGTGACTGAGTTAAGCCATCCATCTGAAACTTACTCCAATTCTCTCTTCAATAATTTATGCGCGTGATTGATTTCCTTGAATTTATCCGTACTGCCACCTTTATCAGGATGATGCTCCTTTGCAAGGGTTTTATACTTTTTATCGATCTCATCCCAATCCACTGAGTGTTCATCTACTCCTAGCGTTTCTCTTGCTTTCTTACGCTTGGATTCAATGTCATGATCTTCGCTAAACACATCAACGAATTCTTTTATTGTTTTCTTTTCATTGAGCAGGGATTCTACTTCCAATTCAATTATTTTAGAAACCACATAGAGATTCTCAATAAAACTCAACCCTTTATAACTAAAATAGAGATGCTGCCCCTCCATGTACCAGGAAGCAGAAGCCTTTGCTTTTTTGATCACTACTGTTTCTAAATCCACCTCAATATCATCTTCACTTACTGCGACTTTTTTTAATGTGGTGAAAATAGTGTTCTTAAGCTGTATGGCTTTTCTTTGTGAAGCACCTTTTAGGTTGAATGACTCCAATTCGTATCCTTTCACTTTTAGTGCGACCATTTTTTGAGCTCTTTTATGTTCAAAAAGGGAGGCGCTTATAAAAGTTACCCTTGAATAAGCCTTTTGCAAAGCTTTATTAGAGTTCTTATTTACTCTTCGTCTATGAAATTCTCTTATATGCTTGCTCCCATGGAAGATGTTACGGATGAAGCATTTCGAGAGCTGTGTTTCTTACACGGAGCTGACTTAACCTTTACGGAAATGACCCGGTTATCCGGCCTGGTACGACGCAATAAAAGCACTTGGCAAAAAATAGCAGTACGAGGTGAAGCACCCATTCAGATCCAGTTAGCTACTCAGAAAGAAGAAGATCTAAAACGATTTTTGATAGACTTTGAACCCCCAAAAGGATTTAGGGGTATTAACTTCAACCTGGGCTGCCCAAGCCCTTCTTTTATACAACAAGGACTTGGCTGCAGCCTGGTCAGGCGCGTATCTAAAGTAGCCAGGCTTGTTCAGATGGTTCAAGAAAAAGGATACCCTTCTTCAATTAAGATGCGCTTGGGATTGAACCTTTTTGAGAAGAAGAAAAAGGTTTACTTGAACTTGATCCAGGGAGTTCCTGCTGACTTCTTCATTGTTCACGCACGAAGTGGCTCTGAACACTATGAGACAAAACCGGATGATTCTGTTTACTCTGAATGTGTGGGTACGGGCAAGAACATCATTGCCAATGGAGACATTGACTCGGTTGAAAAAGTTAACCTTTTAAAAGATGTGGGCGTGAAAGGAGTTATGATTGCTCGAGCGGCTGTTCGAAACCCGGCTTTGTTTGAGCGCTTGAAAGGCCTGAAAGAAACCGACGCTGAAACATTAAAAAAAGAATACCTTGAACTTCTAAACAAGTACCCGCCGGGAAAGAACGTGTACAGAGATCATGTACTCAAACGATTGGGACAAGAAAAAGGCACGTATGCGGTAGAGACGGTGATGGGGTAAATCTATTATTAGATTAGACACGTGTTTAATTAAGAAAAGTTTATAATATAGATATATTTTTATTTAATGTATGGAAAACCATTTAAAAGCATTTGTGAAAGAAGATGGCACCAAAGGAAGCCCAAAACTGCTTTCCGGGCTAAAAAATTTCATCATTGACATTGATGGGGTGGTATGTGAAGACATTCCCAATGAAGAACCCGAACGCATGAAAACGGCACAAGAAATAAAAGGATCCAAAGAACAAGTGAATAAATGGCATCAAGAAGGACATATCATTACTTTCTTTACCGTACGATCTGAAGATTGCCGTGCCATCACTGAGAATTGGCTTCATACGCACGGATTCAAGTACCATGAGATTATACTCGGCAAACCACGCGGAGGAAACTACCACTACATTGATGATAAAAATATTCGTGCCACCCAATTTACTGGGAAAATGGGAGAATTTGTGTATAAAAAAGTCGATATACAAGTCTTTGAATAAACTTAACCAAACAAGCCAAACAAGCCTTTTGCACGCTTTTCCTTTTCACTGGCCAATTTTTCCAACTGCGCCTGCTGCATTCTAAGACTCGTCATTTGATCTGCCAATGCTGCCTGCACCAATGGATCTGAAAGACCCTCACTTACTTGCTTTAGAACCTGAATAGTCTCATCCAGCTTCTGAATGTTTTCTCGAATCCTCTTCGCTTCTGAAAGCTCCTGCTCCTTCATTAAGCCAAATAAACTCTTAAACTTATACCTCAGACCTTTTTCTTCCTCAACCTGCTCCATCTGCTTCACATCTGCTTGTACCTGCACGACTTCCTCGCTTTTCTGCTGCAACTCTTCTCGATGCTCCTCCGACTGCTTTGCGAAATGATTCAAACCACTTTGCAAACCATCCTTTTTAAACCTGCAAAAATCTGCTGTCTTTCGCAAAAGCATTTGATACAGGCGTTCCTCTGAAATCAACTCTAAACAATGATCCTTAGAAATTGGATGTGAGCAACGTTCCCTGATGTGTTCATAACACTTCTCCTTCCAATCTTCAGGCGATTCACACTGCTTCTTTAAGCGTTCATATTCTTGCTCTACATACTCGTAACACTTTTTTTTATACTCTTCTTGCCGACCCTGGCACTTCTTAAAGAATAATTCCTTATCACACATTTCCCCCCCAACCTTGCATGAATAAACTGGACAACCCCTTTCATCCAACTGCTTATTCAAAGCACCCTGCGGGCAAACAGGCACCTTTACCATCTGGCATGCTGTATTGATCGATTTGCACACCGGAGGCAACTGACAACCCTTTTCATCCAAACCATTCGGAACCTCCTGCTCTCCAGGCTTACATATCCCCACTGGAACCAGAGGACAATTCTCTTGAAAAACACATTTTCCCGGCAATTGGCAACCTTGCGCATCCAAACCATTTGGCATTAAACGTTCATTTGGACCACAGCGTTGCATCTCATACAAAGGGCAGGCCATCCCTTCACAGTAATAATGCGGACAGCCTTTGTCATCTATCTTCTTTGCGATGTTTCCCTTACAATAAGGTAAGGGGGTATCCACCGGACATGTTCTCGCTTGACAATCTTGCTGGCACGAACCTACCCTACATGGAACCATACACGGCGGATTGGACTTTGTACACAGAGGGCAATCACTGGCTTCACCTTCTTCACAAACTCCATTTCCACATGAAGATTGAGTTCTTGAGCAATCTTCTGGACAAGAACCTCTTGAACAGGCCATAACACAAGGATCATTTTCTGGGTGACACGGGGGGCAAAATTCTGCCTCGCCTGACTCGCACACATCATTTCCACACACCGGAATGGGATTTGAAAAAACAGGAACTGCAGGCTGAACTGAGCAGGGGGTAAACTTACAATTTGGACCCCCTCTTGAAATCCAACTTCCATCTGGACATTGAATTGTATCCTGCGGACAAATTCCAGCATTAGGTGTTTCCACCCAAGATGCCTGAGTTGCCTCTGCTGTTGAAGTTGCCCCCACAGAACCCTCCACGACTCGGCCTGTAATCCAACCTTTCCTGTACTTATCCAGTACCCGATTCGAAGGAGAATTGTAAATCACGCTTCCTGTCACGCTATTCGCAGTAGCTGTTCTACACTGAAAATCAACTGCACAAGAATCCTTATATATTAACTGAACCTGGTCCCCACACACTGCCAATGCCTTGCGCTTTAATGAGGCATAATCTGGACACTCTAGAGGCCTTGCTTCCATCAACCGAGCTGACCTTACCTCCATCACTTGAGTTTCCATCGGATGCGTATCTTCTGTATTGGCACTACTTCCATATCCCCCACACTGCCTCTGCCACTCCTCCTCACAATGATTTGAACTTTCACTTTCTAGACAACGCTGGAACAAATGTTCTTGATTGGGCGGGCACTCCACAAATGATAAACCCATTTGCTTCTTTTCCCCCCCCACCTGCTTCTGATCACACTCCCGCAGTACTGCCTGTTCATAACAATCCTGCTCTGAAGTTTCACACATATTCTTCAAATCACCATTCGCTATTGCCTTCAACTTTTCCAACATCTTATTCGCCAAGGCCTCCGGCTGATCACAGAACTGCATCATTTCATTTTTATCTTTATCTGTGAAGGCATCTGGATGTGCTGCGAAAAAAGGACCTAGAACCTCTTTTAGATCATCTCTTTGCCCTATAGACCCTTGTTCTATGAATTTAGATTTACTTCCCTCAAACTCCTGCGTATCTGCCCAAACGGAGAATAGAGAGATACACAATACTAGAATCAAAACCCCTGTGAATCTCATTTCTTCTTTTCTTCACTACCTGGCTTTATAAATCTTGTGCGCAACTCATTCTCATGGATGTGCCACAAGATTTGACGGATTTCGAGTAATTGACGCTCGACTTCACCAATCTTGTATTCAGAGAGGTTATTGATGCGAAGATCCAGGCTTGCTTTCTTAAGCGTTAACTCTGCACGTTGGCGGTCCTTCTCTCCCTGCCTGTTCTGACTGATCATAATTAAAGCTGAGAGAAAAATAGCTTCCAACGAAACAACCATCGTCAATAACCCAAAAGGGAATGACTCAATTCCTGAAAGGATCCATGCCACAAACCAAATCACGTGAATCCCCACAAAGGCCCAGGAACCCACAAAATTGGTTACTCGATCTGCTATACGCTGACTTACCGGTAGGTGCACCTCGGGATTTTCTTCAAGCCCCTTAATTTCACGAATCGCCTTTCTTAGCTCTTCTTCTGACTCACTAATGTCCTCCTCGATTCGCTCATCAATCTTTTTTTGTATGTCCGAGACTTCAAGGATCTTATCCTGAGACTTCTTAGGCATCCTTGAATGATTGCATAAAGGCTATAAAAAGATTCTGCTAACTGCTGCAGATCAGAACAAAATGCGCTAAAAGAGCTTCCAACTGGATGTACTCATCACTGCCTTCTACCATCCTGAATTCAGCTTCTCCACACTGCTTGACCATCTCTAGCTTTTTTCGATCATCCATCTTTAGATTCCAAATTTCCTTTTGGACCTGGCTGATGATATCTAGGCCGCTTAGGCCATGATTGAGCATGGTGTCTAGAAGCTTAGCTTTTGCTTGAGGAAAATTCTTCTCGACGCACAACTGAAGGATTTCTGCTACTTCTTTAGGCCTTGCGAGACTTGCCACATCATAGAGCAGCTTTTCTGTCACATGACCTTGAATGGCTGCGCAAGATTGTAAGAGGTTCTGCAAACGGCGACAGTCTCCTTCAGATATACTGAACAGGGCCTCTTTTGCTGCTTCATCCACTTTTACATTCTCGACTTGAGCAATGTGCTCCACCACCTTGAACACATCTTCTTTTGCTAAGGGCTTAAATCGGAAGACGGTACAACGAGACTGGATGGCCTCAATGATCTTTGATGAGTAATTGGCTGAGAGAACAAAACGGCAAGTGCTGGTGTAATTCTCCATGGTCCTACGAAGGGCTTGCTGCGCTTCTCTAGTTAAAGCGTCGCACTCATCCAAAAAGATTATTTTGAAAGGGACTTCACCGATGGACTTGGTTCTTGCGAAATCCTTTACCTTGACTCGGACGACATCAATGCCACGTTCGTCCGATGCGTTTAATTCGAGAAAGTTTTCATGCCAACTGGGGCCAAAGAGCTCCTTTGCCGTGACCAAAGCAAGGGTGCTTTTTCCGACACCTGGAGGGCCTGCGAATAATAAGTGAGGAAGGTTTTTCTTATTGACAAAGGCCTCTACTCGTTTTACGATCTCTTCCTGGCCCTTGACTTCCGAGAACTTCTGCGGACGGTATTTTTCCGTCCAAATAAGCGAATCTTGCATGTCTAAGCGAAACGAAGGACGTTTTAAAAAGGTATTGTTGAGCCTTCCAAGGCCGGCAAAAGCTTTATAAAGTGAAGGTTTTTCTACGACGGTATGAAGGTTTTAGCATTCAACAAATGGGACTGTTCTGCCATCAAAGTGGATGACCCTGGACTGCAAAATTACATCACTCTTGAACCTAAAATTGTCCCTAAAACGGGTGCACGATACGCTCAAAACCGCTTCCACAAGAGCCGAGTCTTTATTGTTGAACGGTTGATTAACCGCCTTATGGTACCTGGTCACCGAGGAAAGAAACACGTCCGAACCTCTGGACACTGCACAGGAAAGGCCATTACCACTTATGGTCTTGTTGAAAAGGCCTTTAACATCATCGAACAAAAACTCAAGAAAAACCCCATTGAAGTCTTTGTCAAGGCCATTGAAAACGCTGCCCCTCGAGAAGAAATCGTCACCATTGAATACGGAGGCGCACGATACCCTAAAGCGGTTGAGATGGCACCCCAACGACGCGTCGACATGGTCATCAAACTCATGACTCAAGGTTCTTACCAAAAAAGCTTTAACAAAAAGAAAGGCGCCGAAGAGTGCCTTGCTGAAGAAATCACCAACGCTTATCATATGAGCCAAGATTCTGCTGCGATTGCTAAGAAACTTGAATTGGAACGACAAGCGGATTCGAGCAGATAAAATGAAAGCCCTAGGTTTCACAATTTGTATCCTTATTCTTCTTGTTTTATGCGCTGCTGGATACGCAGGCTACCAAGCCCTTCAAACCCACATTGAAGACTCAAAAGTTACTTCCGTCACTCCTGCGCAAGAAGGCTTTGCTATTAACGGAAAGATTACCGTGAACAACCCTGGTTGGCTTACGATTCCCCTCAAACAGGGCGAATACACCATCAAATTAGAAAACGGAGAAGACTTAGGAAAGGGAACGATTGAAGGCAAACCCATTCCCCCTGGACGCACTGCACTGGAATTTCAACAAGAAATGAAATGGGCTCCTAGCGGAAACACCCTCATACAACTCGTCCTAAAAGAACATGTGTATGCCAACATCAAAGGCACAATCACCCTCGACTTCTTTGGCATTCAGCAATTGACACTGCCCTTCGAACAACGCATTGACCTTGCAGAGTATGTCCAAACGCTAAGGAAGGGTATTGTAGACAATGTGAAGAGTTTGATAAAAGGGTTTTTGGGCTAATTCTGCAACAAAATCTCATCAATCTCCACCAATGGACGATGCGTACGTACGGTGTCGTCATAACCCAACCTTGGACATGCTGTGTTCACAAAGCACTGGATGAAATTGAAGTCTTCTAATTTTGAAAAATCAATGGTGTTGTCCAGCAAGAAGTAAAAGTTCTTCTCTGGAAACTTGGCCTTTAGCTTGAGGGCATCTGGCAGACGTGCTTGACCTATTTTAGTTGTGATTAAAACGCCTACATCCTTTGCATGATAAAATGCATTAAGGGCCTGTTTTTTCTTCTTTTGAATCTCATCCACTTCATTAGGATCCACTTCAAAGAACTGATTGGTCATCGGGTTAAAAGCAAAGACAGGCTTTTGATTGCGCATGAGCAAAGCCTTGGGATGGAAAAGACCATCCCCTATGTATAGGAAGGCCTCAAAATCACCTTTAAGGGTTTCTACATTACAGCCTAGGATATGCCCTTGCAGGAAGGTATGTGTGGTTTGCGGCACGAGAACTTTTTTCCCAGCCATTTCCAACTGTTTTTTTATATCCTTATGCTGGTCATGAAACTGAATGACGGTTAGAAGACAAATTTTTTTGGGAAGCTTAGCTATTTCCTTCTTGGGCAATTTGACGGTTACATCCTCCCAAGCATGCAAGAAGAGGGTTTTCATGGAATAGTATAATTCCTATGGCTTTAAAAACTTAGAGCTTCCTAAATAGCTTAAGATTTTCTATCCCTCATGTGAATCGGTTGCTGCTAGAAATTAAAAGACTAACTTTCTAGTTTAGTTTCTAATCCTGAAGGCGTGCTTGCTCCTGGAGGTTGAGAAAAGCATCCATCTTTATATGCACAATAAAGTCCGCTCAGAGCAGATAGGGCTAGACCGCCAACTATTTGTTTAGTGTTTCCATGATGTATACCATACCCTGCCAAGACATAACCTGCCCATCCTGTTAACACTTCAACTCTACGTAATGGTTCAAAGGCATAATAAAGCTTCGCAGGAAGTTCCCTCAATGGGTTAAGCGAACTCTGTTCTTCTGTCATAAAAGCAGAGAACGAATCTATTTTTATAAAGCTTAGCCTTTTCTAAAAGCTCACGAGAAGGAAGGAACTTTTTCTTGCGTTAAGAAGAGCCATTGAGCGATGTCTGCCTTAGCCAAACCCTGAGACTGCAAAATCTGCAACCAATCCAATACAGACTTCTTTTCTTTATGCTCTACAAAGCTAACGCTCGTGTTCAAATTCTTTTCCAAGTACTTCACTACACTTCGTTTACCACCCACTTCATCGATCAGACCCAAGTCCTTGGCCTCAGAACCTAAGTATACCATACCTGTTGCAATCTTACGCACTTCCTTCACATCTAGGTGGCGATACTTTGCGACATCCCGAATGAAAATATCATGCATGGCATCCAGCTTCTGCTGATCCAAGACCTGTTCTTCCTTAGTCATCTCCCGATAGGGTGAACCTGTATCTTTATACTTACCTGCGACCAGGCGCCGATAGGTCACGTTGAATCGATCGAGTAAACCTGGATATTCTAGATAACTTCCAATAACCCCAATACTACCTGTCATACTCAGACGATCGGCAATGGTGTAATTGGATGCCACCGAAACCCAAAACGCGGCACTTGCTCCCATATCCCGAATCCATGCCACAATAGTCTTATTCTGTTTAATGTCATTCATGGCTTCGATGATTTCGTCTGCCGCGACGCCTGAGCCACCTGGACTGTTGATGTCAAGTACAATGGCTTGAATGTCTGGATTGTCCCTTGCCTCCTCCAACTGCCTTACAATCTTAGTTGAAGAAGCTTGACCTTGGACCCCCATAAACGAAGAATCATCATCGGTTAACAAAACGCCTTTTAAGGGAATGAGCGCCACATTTCCATTCCCCCCATACTCATTCTCTGAATTGAAATCTGAAAAGAAAGCAATCACACTGGCCATGAGCGTACCCACCAAAAACAAGATAAAGAGTATAATAATGATGGTCCACACCTTGCTTTTGGGATTTTTATCCTGTTTCATGGACTGTACTCCGCGAACTCTACTGTCCTTGTACTGGTTAGGCGCTCAAGCCAACGCTCTCCCTTAAAAAACAAGTACAAAGGCTCGACTACCCATAATAAAAAGAAGGGAAAGAAGGGGATAATAAAAACATTACGGATAAGAGCCCTCCAAAAACTTACGGAACCCTCCACATATAACCCAAGCAACATCATCCCAATGGTCTGATGCAAGAAAAATTCCAAGAGTGAAAAATATAAAAGCGCCAACACCACCATACACACCATGACGACCACAAGCCCACTTGGAATTTGTGTCCATTTCAAGGACTCCTCCCAAGAGCCCTTCATGTAATGCCCCAAGATTCCTTCAAATGGCGTAAACAAAACAAGATTCATCACAATCAAATCAGCTAAAAAGGCAAGTGCCCTTCTTGGAATGGACGCTCCAAACTTATAAAAATCCTTCATCACTCTTTGACATACCCTCCTCATTTATTAAGCTTACTCTTTCTTTCGACGATGCCTTACGCAAGGTATATAAAGCCACTAGCCTTACAGAACTTCATGGGTCGAAAAGAAAAAGAGGAACAAGCCAGGCTTGAAGTTGAGCAGGAAGAGATTCGAAGAGTTAAACTTCCTAAAGGAGATCAGACTTTAGGTATCCTTGAACAACGCCTTGGCGGGAGCCGGTGTAAAGTACGCTGTCTGGACAGCCATACCCGTGTTTGCCGCATTCCCGGCAGACTCAAACGAAAACTCTGGGTACGTGAAGGCGACATTTTACTGGTTGAACCCTGGGAGTTTGGCGGAGACGACAAGGGAGATGTTGTGTTTAAGTACAAACCTACCCAAGTCCAATGGCTGCACCGAAATGGACACTTAGATAAATTGGAAGAAAACGGAGAATTCTAGAATTTACGCATAACCTCTTCCCAAACCACTTGTAGCAAATTTGTGTCCTTGTTTACATCGCTACTGGGAAAGAGACTTGCTCCAAAGTAGGAAATGAGATAATAAATTAGGACGATTCCCCAAAGCCATTTACTTGAAAGCTTGCGATCCTTCACAAACCTTTGTACGCCGAAAGCAAAGGCTGGAATGACCAACGGAAAAAGGAAATGCGCAAACCTGGGCGAAAAGGGAGGGGCTAGAAGCCAAGCGTATAATATAATTGGAGTCAAAGCCATGAAGCATTTTGTATAAAAGACTCTGCGATGCTTATCTTTATCTTTTATGATTCCATAGACTGCAAACAACCAACCCATGTGGAATGTGATGAAGGAACGAAACAACAATGCAGGGATACCTGCCCAAGTTAATGTCTCTCGATTGATTCGATCACCGCGGGTTCTGAACCAACTCGTCCCTGTGAAGCACTTCCAAACGAAAACAGGGATTAATGCGATGCCGAATGAAACCACCACCGCCAAACCCTTCTTTATTGCAATGGAGAGGTTCCAACGATATCCAATGTCTAAAGCTAAGTACAATAACAGAAACAAAGCACTTTCTTTATGTAGTAAAGCCAAAGCCAACAAAAGACTTAACCAGCCCAACTCCTTGAAACGGTATTGCTTGACACGCACTTCTACATAGTAGATGAGTAAAATAAGAAAGAAGTATGAACCTGCCTCAGTCAATGGCCTAGACGAATATGCGATGGGAACTAGACTTGCGGCGTAGAGTAACCCAGCCAAGAAACCTGTCTTCTCACCATAAAGGTGCGCGGCTAAGGCATATAAGATGAAAACTGTGGCGAGACCCAATAAAACATTTATGAACGACAATGCCATATAATTTGAAATGAAGTAACTTAAAGGCCAGGCCATGAACGGCCACAAAGGTCTTGCACCAAAACCAGGTGAACTGATTGCATATTGATTGAATGTTTGCACATTACCTTTAAAATAGTCCACATTCGCAGAATAGATCACGCTGTCTGACATTCCATTGTGCCAGATGATAGGCACCCCGAAATAAAGTGCACTGCTTAGCAATGTGGCAAGAATGAACCAAATCCCTCGCTTTTTCCACAAAGGCTTACTTTTCACCATACCCTCTCCAACTGTTCTTGTTCCTCCATGAGATATTCACCTTTTTCAATTTTTCCCTTGTGAACCAAGCGTTTACCTCGCTTTTTTTCAAGTAAAAAGCGATGGGGGCTAACATTTGATCGAAAATAATCGAATGCACGACATGAAACGGAAACTTGGATAGATAATACATAAAATCATTCTGTGGCAAAACAGCACAGATACTCCTCTTTTGATTGTTTAGTGGCCTATACACATATTGAATCAACGGATAGATCGGAAGGGTGAACACAAACGACAAAGCTTGATTCAACCCTAATGGAAGCTTGGAGAAAAGAAAACGACGAATTGGATCGACTATCTGTAAAAGTCCGTTGCCCTCTTGTCCATACACCCAGATGCTGATCGAACCCTTTTTCTTTACTTTACTTAACACACTCTTAAACCCCTCTTCTGGAGCGGGGAGATGATGCAAGACTCCAATGGAATACGCATAGTCGAATGAATCCTTGAAGGGTAGATGATAAATATCGGCTTGGACAACATGAGCATTATGAAGATGTTTGATGTTTTGATAGGCCACATCCACACTAGGACCCAAGTCTACCCCAATGGCTTCTTTTGCACCGAACTTTGCTGCACAGAACAAGTGTCGAGCCATCCCACAGCCCGCATCTAAAACAACCTTGTTCTTGAAAAAAGGGTTTTTTATTGGATAAATCCAATCCAAGAACTGCTCTTCGTATTCTTTCTCTAGCTTGGAAAAGCGCTGCCACTCATAACCAAAGCGAACACTGGTGTTTAATTTCTTCTTGCTAAGTGCGTCTAATGAATGAGTGGCACGAAGATTGAGATGCTGCCTGAAAAATTCTGGATGCTGCTCTTCAATGACTCTTGAACGCAAGGGCTCTAAAAGAAGCCGAGGTACTCCTTGAATGATGGGAAATACTTCTTTACAGGCACATTTCAATAAGCCCTCGATCACTTCAGAAAGATCCTTTTTTAAGACTTCTAGCTTTAGATTTCCTCCACAGTTTGGACAAACAAGGTATGATAAAAGTTTTGTTTTCATACCCCCTAGCGATACCCACCGACTTTAAAAAGCTTTATAACCCTCAAGCAGCTCACCCCAGTTTATGGAACTTCTCTCCTTAATTTTAACCGTCATTGGACTTTGCCTCTTTGAAACCATTAGCAGCATTGACAATGCGATCATTAATGCAGAAGTTTTGAATACCATGCAAAAAAAGGCGCGGCGTTGGTTCCTGGTGTGGGGCATTCTTTTTGCTGTCTTTGTCGTTCGTGGGTTACTGCCTTGGCTGATTGTTTGAGGTACTACCCCCTCACTGGGGCTTATCGGAGCGCTTACTGCCACATTTAGTAATGATCCGAGTGTACACGCCGCCATTAAAAGTTCTGCGCCCATTCTTTTAGCCGGCGGAGGAGTGTTCTTGATTTTCTTGTTCTTCCACTGGCTTTTTATTGAACCCAAAAATTATGGACTGCGCCATGAACCCTTCTTCCATAAACAAGGCGCTTGGTTCTACGCCATCGTCTCCATCCTACTTGCCGCAATTGTCTGGTTCGGCTTAAAACAAAACCCCCTTATGGCATTCGGAGCCGTCATTGGCTCAACGGCGTTTTTCATCACACACGGCTTCAAACAATACGCTGAACAACAAGAATCCACTCTCCTTGATAAAACTAAAAGCGATATTAGTAAGATCCTATATTTAGAAGTCATTGACGCAACGTTTTCCATCGATGGAGTATTGGGCGCGTTTGCCTTTACTTTATCTGTGCCGCTGATCCTTATTGGAAATGGCCTTGGCGCCATTGTCGTTCGACAACTCACGGTTGGGAATATCCAGCGCATCAAGAAGTATAAATATCTTAAAAATGGTGCCATGTATAGTATCTTGTTCTTGGGAGGCATTATGCTGCTCGAAGCATTCGGCCACCCTGTGCCCAGCTGGGGCAGCCCAGTTATTACCTTTGCTTCTGTTGGATACTTCTTCTGGAAAAGCAAGAAAGAGATGAAGATAAAATAACTTACGGCCAGAATCTCAAAGGCTTTTTATACGGCCAACCTAATGCTTCTCGGTCTTCCTTACACAAACGCAGTGCGTCGTTGCGGGGCATGTCCTCAACGCCTAACACGTCCCTTGCACCCTCCATTAGACAATTCTGTGATTGACAATGATCAAACCCAATCAGGCCATGCATGATCTCATGCATCCCAGTCATATCGTAACCTGGATGGGGAAAAACAATTTCACCTTCGTGAAAAGCTGTATAATTCACAAAGACAAGGCCTTTACCTAAATAAGAACCCTTTCGTCTTTGAGACATCCTTAATTCATCCACGCCAACCACTACATTAAATCCTGTGCCGGACAGCAAAGCTGGACGACCTTTCAGAAACTCCTTAAAATCTGCAAAGTCGATCGGAAGCTCCAGTGGATGTGTCGTGATCTCCTCTAAGACAAGTGAAAAAGACCCTTTGCTCAAGTATCTGAAAAGATCGTTCGTGTGAGCGACCCACCTACAAACATCTTGTGCAGTGATGTTTTCTACCCAGCGACTTCCACGATCTAAAGACTCTTCGCAGTTACCCTCCGGAAAAATCCAAGAACAAAGGCGAAGTGACACCGGCGCCTGCTGAGCCCTATAGTGTGCCATATCTCCATTCGGACGACTATGCGCTTCTATATATGCATCCAAAGATGTTGGCATTTTGATTCGTATTACTTATACACTTCCTCAATGCTGTACGGCACACGATCCTTGTAATACTCTCGGATCATGATCTCGGCGAGGAAACCAAACATAATGGTTAAGGTACCTGTGATGATCAAAAGAACGGAGAGGACCATCAATGGGCCCAAGTCCAACTTGCCAACGACGTAAATGGCCTTCCAGACCTGCTCGATGAAAATAAGGATGGCCACTAAGTACTGGAATAAACCCAAGCCTCCAAAGAAATGAATCGGACGCACACTGTAATCATTCCAGAACTTGATGAAGAGCAGGTCGAAGAAACCTTTGACCAATCGTGTGGTGCCATATTTTGTCTTTCCCGCTTTTCGCGGGCGATGATTCACAATGACTTCACCAATCTTAAATCCTTTCAATCGCAAGATGGCAGGGATATAGCGATGCATTTCCCCATATAGATTAAGGTCTTTGAAACACTCCTTCTTGTAAGCCTTTAAGGTACAGCCCGAATCATGAATTTCTTCCTTGATCAATAATTGACGCAAAAGATGTGCGATGTGAGATGAAATGGATTTGCCTGCTGAGTCCTGCCTGTTTTTTCGCCAACCCGAGACCACATCAAACCCTTCTTTTAATTTTGTGAGCAACTTGGGAATATCTTTTGGATCGTTTTGCAAGTCTGCATCCAGGGGGATGATCACATTACCTTGTGCTTGCTTGAAACCCGCATCCATAGCAGCTGTCTGACCAAAACTCTTGCGAAACTGGATGAGGATTACGTGACTGTCCTTCTTTTGTATTCTTTTTAAGATCTCTAAACTATGATCCGTTGAGCCGTCGTTCACAAAGATGATCTCGTACGAACCGAGTTTTACAATGGTTTGAGAAAGCTCTTTATAGAGCGTTTCTAGGTTTTCCTCTTCATTCTTTACTGGGATGACGATGCTTAGATCCATACGACGAAGAACGACAAAGACCTTTTTAAACGTTCTGAATTCCGCGACGTAATTCTGACGTCATCAAGAACCGCCAATCATTATTTTAATGGCGGTTCTTGAGAGGTTTATATAGAAAACTACTTCTTTTTATCCAGTGCCACCTTTCTTACCATTTCAGTCATTTGACGCTCGTTTTGATCCAACTTTACATAGATGCGAAAGATCAAGTAGAAGAGCAACATCAGGCTGATGTATACAATAACGTCTACGGGCCGACCAATTCCTAACAGTTTTGCTACGGCTGAAGGCGTATCTGGCAAAAAACCAACGCAGATGACAAGCAACCAGATTACTGACCAAAACACCAATTCACCTGCTGAAAGATTCTTATCTTTATACCTTAGAAAGGCACGGCTAAGCGCCCATACGGCAAACACGACAATGACGACTTGAATGAGCTGCATGTTCTCTATAATTCAGCACTATTTTAAATAACTATGCCCTTGACGAAATAAACGCCACCTTTTGTCAGAGCGAATGGTAGCAGAATTGGCTTTGCCTGTGAAACCGTTCGGAACCTGTCCTCTAACCATTTTCCTTACCCCTCCACAATCTATATAAACACAACCCAGTCTCGAAGCTTCTAGGGGGAAAGCCTTGAGTAAGAAATCTAAGAAAACAGAGACTAAAACGGAAGATGCCGTTGAAATTGACCTGGGCAAATTCAACCCGTTTAAGAGAAAAAAAGAACACCCTTCTACTGAAAAAGGTGATGAAGTAACCCTTGACTTCTCTAAAACTCCTTCCTTCCTGAAAAATATGGACTACAAAAAAGGCACCTTTATCATCCTCTTCCTGATTGCCTTGGTCCTAACCGGGGTTGTGAGGCATCAAGCCCAAGACCTGCACTCCACTGAATCCTGGGCCCAAAATGCCATCCAAAGCAGCATTCGTAACAACATTGCTGATTCCGTCAACAAGCAATTCCCCAACCTCCCCAGCCCAAACAAAAATGAGCTGGTTGAGCAACAACTCCAAACTGCCCTTAAAGACAATGGTAACCTCATTGAACAACAAACCCAACAAGTCAGTGAACACTTCAAGGCTTCCTTCCAAGGAAAAACACCTAAAGGAACAACCTATACGTTCCTTGGTGACCTTGACAGCTATTACTGGTTGCGATATGCACAAAACCTTGTAAATAAAGGAATGTATTGCGACCAGATCAAAAATGGCAAGTGCTGGGACAACTATATCTACGCTCCCCTCGGCGGTGAGAGCGACCCCACCTTACATCCTTATTTAATCGCATCCACCTATTATATTATGAATTTTTTTAGCAATGATGTCTCCCTTCTTACTGCTTCTTACTATACTGTTTGGTGGGGAGCCCTTCTCTGTACGATTGTTGCCTTCTTCATCGGTCGACGTATGGTAGGGGACTATGCTGGGTTTATTGCCGGTATCACCTTAAGCATGAATGCTTTATTCATCACACGAACCAGCGGTAGCGACAATGACATTTGGAGTATCACCCTCTCCCTTCTTGTCACTTGGATGGCCCTTGAAGCCTTCGAAGCTAAAACCCACCAAAAAACCATCTTGTTCACGGCTTTAGCAGGTCTCTTCATGGGCGTCTTTGCCTTTTCTTGGCAAGGATGGTGGTACATTTTTGATTTTATCCTCATTGCCAGCCTGGGCTATGCCGGCTATCTGATTCTTCGAGAAGCAGTTTATCATAAGCGTCTCATTCATTATAAAGACGCGGATCTACTCCACGCACTTACATTTATTCTTACCTTCATCATTGTTTGTGGGATTTTTGTTACTATCCCTCTTAACTTTTCCCGATTTGTTCATGATCCTTTAGCCCCAGTCAACTTTGGTTCCATCAAAAATGCGGCTAACCCCAGCTTATGGCCTAATGTCTACACCACAGTTGCTGAACTCAACCCAGGTAGTGTGAACGAACTCATCAACAGCGGAACCAACACCAACAGTGCGAATAGCGCTAAACTCTATTTCATACTCGCTCTCTTAGGCATTTTACTCCTGCTTGTTCGCGAGTTTGACACCAAAACCCTTTGCTTCCTTGGAGGCAGCCTGGTTCTCTACCTCTTCTTAGTCAGCAATAAAGGTACGGGCCTACCCATCTTCTGGTACATGGTCCTTCTTATGCTTCCCATCTTCATCCGACTCCTCATGCTCCTCTTCCACCCGGAAAAAATTGACTTGAAAGCAGCCATTATTCTCATCATTTGGTTTGCTGGAACAGCCTATGCCACCACCAAGGGCGTTCGGTTTATACTGATCTTCCTTCCTGCCTTTGCCGTTGCTTTCGGAGTATGCCTTGGGCGTATCATTGAACTTCTTAGTCATTCCTTTGCTTCCGACTCCCCCAAAAAATTACTCTGGACACGGCTCATCTTCTTCCTCATTTTTTGCCTATTCCTCATCACTCCTGTTCAACGAGGATGGGCCAGCGCCTTGAGCTTTACCCCCACTATTGATAAAGGCTGGGTGGATAGCCTTACCCAGATCAAAGAAAAGTCAGCACCGGATGCCATCATCAACTCCTGGTGGGACTTTGGACACTGGTTCAAATACTGGGGCGATCGACGTGTCACCTTGGATGGTGCGACACAAAACCACCCCAATGCCCATTGGTTAGGCGAACTCATGATCACGCCAAATGAAAAAGAATCGGTTGCCATCTTGCGCATGCTTGACTGTGGCAGCAACAATGCCTTTGAATCTATTGATAAAAAACTGCAGGACACTGAATTCTCCCATGCCTTAGTCCATCAAGTCATTTTACAAGACAAAGAAACCGCTCACAAAACATTACAAGGAAAAGGTTACACAGAAGAAGAAATTAGCACCATCCTCAACTATACTCACTGCACTCCTCCTGAAGACTATTTCATCACGAGCGAAGACATGGTCGGAAAAGCCGGCGTTTGGGGACACTTTGGCCTTTGGAACTTTACTCGAGCCTATTTTTACACTACCATTCGAAATAAACCCCTTAGTGAAGCTACAGAGGTTTTAATGAAGCGATATTCCATTTCTAAAGAAAAAGCTGAAGCCATTTACTATGAAGTGCAATCCATTGATACGGAAGGAAGTGCCAACCAATGGATCAGTACCTGGCCCAATTATCTGGCCAACTGGCGAGGCTGCTCTAACACCACTACTGAAGTTATATGCGCCTTGAATGTGGATGTAGGGTCCCAAAATGGACAAAACCTGGTCATTGAAAAACTCGTTGTTAATCTATCCAGCAAAAAAGAATGGGATGCGAAACTCACCATTGGCGCCTATGCCAATGGAGCTAAGATCGGAGAAGGCAGCGGCACTCCAACTCACTTCATTGTTGCCAGCGATCAACTTAAAGAGATCTCTTTAAATGCCTCGAACCCTGTTAATATGGCGTTGATCTTTGATACTGTAGGAGGCTATCGAGTCCTGGTTCTAGACCCTACCTTCAAAGAGTCTCTTTTCACTAAACTCTTTTATCTTGATGGAAGATACACTTCACACTTTGAAAAATTCTCCGATAAAAACACCATTGGCGGAGACCGCATCCTCATCTGGAAAGTCAAATGGTAACAAAATGTATTTGTTTAGCATCTTCAAAATCCTCCATGTGAAAATCACGGTGCTGCGTCCCCGAGGGGGCCGTCCCCTCGCAACGCACTTAATGATGCTATTGAATGGATTTTGATCGGAGGATGCTAAACAAATACGGAAAGTCAAATGGTAAAGAAAACAAGAACAAACCCGAACGAAACCATCCAACTCTCCTTCAAAGGGTTCAAACACACTCAAGACTACCTCTTCCTTCTTGGCCTTATCGTTGTTCTTGTGTTGCAATATTCTTACCTTTCAGACCTTCACCAACTTCCTTCCCCATTATATGGAGGAGACCAATACTTCCATTATGGCCATGTCCTACACTTGTATCAGGGTGGAAGCCCGTTTGATAGCAGTCATTACTTAGGCGAGTATGAACACTACCCCTGGCTTACTCACCTTGTAATTGCCTTTCTTTCCTGGATCTTATTTACAAACCCTTTAACCGTTACCTTGCTTTGGTTTCCCCTTTTTACAACGATCCTTGCCGGGTTTTTCTCCTATCAACTTGGGAAAAAACTCTTTACAAATCAATGGATTAGCCTGCTCTTTAGCTTGTACTGGATTACCCTTCTTATTCCAAACTTAGGCCCGAGCATGATTGCAACCTATGTCATGCTTCCTCTTCTCGCTTTTAGCTTTCTATCCTGGGAAAAACCGCGGAACCGAGTTTATTCCGGCATTATTTATGGATTAGCTGGACTGCAACACGCCACACTTTTTATCGGAACGAGCTTCTTCTTTGCCCTTCGATTCCTCTATGATTTAGGACACTCCTTTATTCAACTTGAGAAAAGCAAACTACGCATCACCAAAAAACCATTTCTACCGGAAGTATGGAGTCAAATCAAGAGATATCTTCCTGTTTTCGGCATTGGAATTGCCCTTGCCCTGCTTTATTGGTGGGCACCTATATTTATCTATCACGGCAAAACCTTAAACCCCTGGCAAGAATACTCTGGACAAGGCGTAAATTCTCTGACTTTAGGACTTGTGATGAGCAACCTTTACCACACGGTTGTCAACACAGGAGATTGGTCATCCATTCTGATTTCTCTCTTTGCTCTTATTGGAGTCTATGCAACCTATCAACAAAAAAAATTAAATCCAGCCTGGACTTTTTGGGCCATTGGTGTTTTTGGACTTGCACATCCATGGATCACTCAACCCTTACTGGGAACAAGCTTTGGATTTTACCGGTTTAGTGTCTTTCTTACCATCCCCCACATTCTCTTCCTGTTCTATGGAGCTCATTACATCATTCAACGATTCCCCAAACCCAAAGCTGTTCTGTATGGCGTCTGTGCGGTCCTTATCCTCCTCACCATTTTCCAAGCTCATCAAGTGTTTAACGGATTTTCCAAGGATGTCTGGACCCAAACAGGAAAAGATCAAAATCCTTATACCAACGCGCTTATCCAGTTTGGAGAATGGGCCCAAACGAACACAGATCATTCTAAATCTGCTTTATCCAGCCACGGAGAAACGGCCTTTGCCTATCACTCTCTTACGGGGAATAAAGTTGTGAGTCTACGCAGAACCCACTCCAACCCCTATGCAAATGAAAACAAACGCATCGCTGATAGTGCTGTGATGCTCTATGGGAAAGATCTTTCTAACGTTCGAGAACTCTTACAACGGTATCATGTTGCTTATCTCTATGAAGATGCTCAAAGCGTACAGAACCGAGCTATTTGTAATGGATTATGGCAGAATTTTAGTCGCGGTGACTATGTAGATCAAATGTACAGCTGCCTACAAACCAGCCCTGAATATGGCACCTATTTACATGAGAATGGCATTGAGACTCAAGGTGCTCATGTTCGTCTGGATATATCCGATCCGAACGCCCCCCAATTTGACATGCTCCTCATCAAACCTACTGACTTTAACGGATTTAATCTTACTCCCATCCAAACTGCTGATGTGGGCGGTAAAGCCGGTGCTATTTTGTTTGGGATTAAGATGAAGTGATTACCCATACCTATTTGAATAAAAAATTAAATTTATTTATCCCCCCTAACTAGATAATATTCACCATATTCTCCAATGGTTGTAAGGTCTAAAGAAGAAATCTGAGTTGAAAACCCCGCTTCGTTCATCTGTTCTATACACGATACAAGGTCAAACTCGTTCTTTTTAAGATCCTCATACCCTTTAGCTATCCCCCCAACCACCAACAACACTCCAGGTGAACTCAAAATCCTATTCAACTCGTGAAAAACAGGAACTGGATTGCTTAAATAATTTACTCCAAAACAAATACTTACCGCTTCAAAAGAAGCGTCTTCAAAAAAGTCCATTCGCTCCCCCGCCACGACCCGTTCTAGGTCATATAAAATGCGAGGTCTGTCTGGGGGATCATATCTTTCCAGCAAGGGTTCGCAAAAATCCATGGCCACCACTTCTGTAATATAAGGGGAATCCTTAATGTACGAGCGAAAACCACACATGGCTTCTAAGACTCTACCCTTCACTTTTGCTGTCAGTAGGTTTTGCAATCTATTTCGATGAACCTCACTAGGCCCGAAACTAGGACACTGAACCCCCATGTGAGCCCATCGCTCAACAGGCGATTTTTCATCGTAACTTGGAATGGTATAATCTCTCAATTTTTCTAAGACTTTATCTACTAATCTCTTATCCCGCCCAATTACACCCACTCTTAGCTCTCCAAAAAGAGTTCTGACTGCTTTGTCTTCAAAAATATCTGCATGTGCCACACCATCCGAAATTAGAACTCTTCTTCTTACAGCCAGCTCTAAAGCTTCTGCTAAAACACTAAGATCATAATTGTATAAAGGAAAAGTAAAACTAGGATCTCCATACGCTTCTTTCCACCAATCCCCCCCTTCGCCGTCAAAAGAAAACTTAAATGTCACCCCAATATGATCAAACTCTGGAACAGGATTTACTACTTGGGTTACAAAAACAGGAGGGGTCATACCCCTTAGAAGATGAAGAAGGTTTTAAACCTTAACCCACAACTTTAAAAATAACCCCTTCTTCAAACGACTATGGTCAAACCACTCGTCAGCCTCATCATACCTACCTATAATGAATCAGCGAATGTTCACACACTCATCCCAGAGGTTGAGAGGCACTTGAAAGGCATTGCTCACGAACTCATCATCGTGGATGACAACAGCCCAGATGGAACGTGGAAGATTGCTAAGACCTTCAAAAATGTGCGAGTCATACGCCGCATTGGAGAACGAGGTCTTGCGACTGCTGTAATGCGCGGATTTAAAGAAGCGAAGGCTGATGTTATTGGCGTGATGGACGCTGACCTTAGCCATCCCCCTAGCAAACTTCCTGAACTTCTCCAACCTTTACTGCGAAAAACACATGAAGTGGTTATTGGTAGTAGACTCATCAAAGGAGGTGCTGTTGAAGAATGGCCCTTTATTCGAAAAATGACCAGCTGGGGAGGTAGACTTCTCGCTCGACCCTTAACTCCTGTGAAAGACATCATGTCGGGGTTTTTCTTCTTTCGAAAAAGTGTGATTCAAGGCGTGGAACTGAAACCGGTCGGATACAAGATTTTGCTTGAGATTCTGGTCAAGGGACACTACCAACACGCCATTGAAATCCCCTTTGTATTCAGAAACCGGGAAGTCGGACATTCTAAGTTAAATGCCAATGAGTACTGGAACTATGTGAAGCACTTGGTGCGATTATATACTTGGAAATTATTCAAGGTCTAATCCCATGGGAAAAATTTATTTTAAGGATATTGTTGGAAATCGTGTCTGCGGCGTTCTATCCATCCCAATAGGTGCGTCCAGCATCGTTATTTGTTCCCACGGATTTACTTCCACTAAAGAGAGCAAAATCTACCTGGAACTGCAAGAGGAACTCAACGCCCAAGGCATTGGAACCCTGCGCTATGATTACTATGGCCGGGGTGAAAGCGACGGCCGATTTGAAGAAACCACCCTTACTAGTGTACTAGCCAGCCTTCAAGCTGCGATTCAATATGCTCGAACACAAGGCAATTATCAGATTGCTTTGATGGGAGCCAGCTTTGGCGGACTGCTCAGCCTGCTCACGGCTGCCCGGGATCCCACCATCCAAACCTTAATTCTCAAATCTCCAGTCACCAATCCGCTTGTTTTCTGGAAAAATCGGCTTAGTCTTCAACGAATCGAACAGTGGAAAAAAGAAGGCATTCTTCACTATGACAACTGCGGAGAACGATTCGATCTGAATTATACCTTCTGGAAAGACCTACAAAGATATTCCACATTGGACGAAGCCAAAAATATCCACTGCCCAACCCTTATTGTACACGGTGATCAAGACCCGGTTGTTCCGATCTCTCAGAGTCAAACTCTTGCCCACTTATTGAATACGAAGGTTCGTGTTGTCCATGGAGCTGACCACAGCTATGCAGAACCCCTGCAATACGCTGAAATGAAAAAATCTATTATAGACTTTATCACCTCCCAGCTTTTAAAGCACTAGAAAGCTTTTTAAAACCCTATAGAGTTCGAGGGTTTGATGGATTATTCTAACTTTACGGTGGTTGTGCCTGTCTATAATGAAGAGAAGGGTGTTACGGCCATGGCTGAAGAGGTTAATAAATTTCTGCCTACGGCCAAGATCCTTGTCGTGAATGACGGCAGCACCGACCAAACCCTTTCGATCCTGAAAAAACTGGAGAAGAAGTACAAGAACTTATCGGCTATTTCCTACCTTAAAAATCGGGGCTATGGAGCTGCTTTGAAAACCGGCAGTCAACACGTGAAAACACCCTATTTTGGCTATATCGATGCCGATCGAACGTATCACCCCAAGGAATTCCCCCATATGCTCCAATTGATGCAAGACAACAACCTGGATGTAGTGTTTGGCAATCGGTTTACGCCAGGCAATGGAATGCCTAAATTAAGGCTGATTGGAAACTTCTTTTTGGTCTTGCTGTTCCGAATCGTAAACTTCCCTCGAGGAATATTAGATGTTACTTGCGGGCAGATGGTGCTGCGTAAAGACTGTGTCCATAAACTAGATATTCCCACCATTGCAGATGGCTTTGAGTTTATCACCCAAATTGCCAAACGAATTGTATCTAGGAAACTCAAGTATCGAGTCTACAACATTGTCTATCGAACCCGAGAAGGATCGAGCAAGCTGCGCATCTTTAGAGACTTCATTCATATGGCCAAACAAATCATTATTGCACGCTAAAACGCGTATTTCTTTAGCATCTTCAAAACTCTTGACCTCTTTTCGTTCGTTCTGCACCCCCGTAGGTAACAGAAATGCCAAAGCATTTCTGGGACTCCCAAGAACTTCAGTTCTTGAGGAGGGCCAACCCCGCGCAACGAACTTAACGTTTCTTTAATTGAGTTTTGACCTTAGGATGCGCAGAAATCGAAGATTTCTTGCACACAGAACTTTTGGAGTTCTGGTGCGAGAATTCTTCGAATTCTCTGCACAAGGAATCGTAGATTCCTTTGTGCTAAACAAATACTGAAATTCTAGAAACCTTTAACAAATAGGTAGATCATAATCAAGGCACATACCAGAAGCAAAAGTGAGGTCAATAAACCCATCATGGCATTGATTCCTTTCTTATCTTTCATTCAAAAAACACATTTCCCCCTCTATTTAAGCCTTTTCCTTTAACCCACATATTTATAAAGTCAATAGCTCTCTTCCTCGACATGGGGAGAAAACAAAAAATTCTACTACTCAACCCTCCTGGAACCAAGAACTACCTCCGGGACTACTACTGCAGCTCGGTCTCTAAAAGTGGATATTACTGGCATCCCTTTGACATTGCCTACCCCACCGGCTGGCTGAACCCCTATTTTGAACAAAAGGTCATCGATGCCATTGTCACCCACAAAAGCCCTGCCGATACTGAAAAAGAGGTTCTTGAATACAAACCCGATATTTTGATCTTTGTCATTAGCAGCCCCTCCTATGATGAAGACACTGCCTTTTTGACAAACCTCAAAGAAAAACTTCCTAAGACTAAGTTTGTTGGCTGCGGAGATGTTTATCGAGAGGTTCGCGAAAAAGCCTTTGCTTTACACCCCTTCCTTGATGCGACATACCAAGATTTTTCGACGCCTGACTTACTCACCTACTTACGCGGGGCTCATGGTAAATCCATTGAAAACGTGATCTATAAAACGAAAGAAGGCAAGGTCATTGCGGGCGCTGAAAAACACGGCTATGGCGGGTTTGACATGCCTGTGCCTAGATGGGATTTGTTTCCGCTGCACCAGTACCGTTTCCCTTTTAGCAGAAGAGGGGCTTGCGCCACCATGCTTACGGACTTTGGCTGCCCGTTCACCTGCACGTTTTGCCCCATGAGTACCGTTGGATTTAAGCTGCGCAATATTGATACCGTCATGAAAGAGATTAGGTTTCTTGTTCATCAAGGTATTCATGAATTTCACTTCCGCGACCAAACCTTTGGCGTGAACAAACCTAGAACCTATCAATTATTGGACCGAATCATTAAAGATAAACTGGATTTAAGCTGGACAGTCTTTACACGCGTCGATGTTGTGGATGAACCCCTTCTTCGTAAAATGAAAGAAGCTGGCTGCCATACGCTTATGTTCGGCATTGAATCGGCGAATGAAGAGATGCTCATTGCATATAAAAAGAACACGCGCATTAAACAAATGACGACTGCAATTGATCTTGCTAAAAAGGTGGGCTTACGCGTGGTTGGTACGTTTGTATTGGGCCTACCTGGTGAGAGCCGAGAATCGGTTGAGAATACCATTCAGTTTTCTACTCGTATTGGCCTTGATTATGCGAGCTTCAACATTGCAACGCCCCGATTTGGAAGCACCTTTCGAAAAGACATGCTCCACAAGGGCCTGGTCGATGAGAAAAAACTCAATGTCAGCAGCATGGCTAAACCTGTCTGGAAAGAAAAGGGAGCTGAAATTACCAATGAAGAGATCTATGAACTGCAGCGCAAAGCCAACCGGGCCTTTTACTTACGACCGGGCTGGATCATCAAACGCCTTATTAGCGTCAAAACCCCTTACGAACTCAAAGAACATCTACGCGAAGGAGCGCAAGTACTCATTAACTTAACCCACTAAACCATGAGCATCGACTATAGCTTCATCAAAAAAATATTCAGGACGTTCTTTACGAATCCGCACCTCACTCCTAAAAAACTAATTAACTTAGCTCTTGCCGGATTTCAATATAAGTTCTTACGCAATCCTCTTGTCAAAACGTACCCAATACGGCTCATTGTGGACCCGGCCAACATGTGCAATTTACGATGCCCCCTGTGTCCGACTGGACAATTGAAACCGACGCGAAACAAAGCCGTAATGGATTTAACACACTACAAACACCTTGTGGATGAAGTAAGCGACTACTTATTTGAGATTGACCTGTACAATTGGGGAGAGCCCTTCTTGAACCCGGCACTCTTTGAAATGATTGAATATGCCCAGAATAAAAACATTCGAACGACGATGAGCAGCAATTTTAATATCCTGAATGAGACGATGGCTCGCAAATTAGTGGAGAGTGGACTTGAGCAATTGACTTTATCTATCGACGGCGCAAGTCCTCAAAGTTACATTAAGTATCGTGTTCGAGGTAATTTTGATCGCATTGTGCGTAACATCAAGATGCTGGTTAAGGCAAGAAAAGAGCTTCACAAGAAAAATCCTCGAATTACCTGGCAATTCTTAGTCATGAAACACAATGAACATGAAATTGAAAAGGCACGGAAGATGGCCAATGAACTTGGGGTGGATGAAATCTTCTTCAGACCTATTCGACCAGATATGGGATCTGAACTGCATATGAGCGATGAAGAAAAATACGAGAATGCGAAACCCTGGTTACCTAAAAATGAAGAATACAGCCGGTTCAGCGCTAAAGACCATACGAAGAAGAAAAAGTACAAACTGAAGAGTTGCTTGTTTTTATGGACACAGGCGAGCATCAATAGCGATGGATCTGTAAGTCCTTGTTGTGGGGTTTATGATCAGAAAGATGACTTCGGCAATGCCTTTTTAGACGGTGGATTCATGAAAGTATGGAACAACAAGACGTATCAAAAAGCACGACAGATTGCAAGCCGACAGATTCCTGCAGACAACAAACTACTTTGTAGTAAATGTGTGAAGAATGGATTCTTAGAATACTAAAGAATAATTGCTTTTGGCATTAAATATAACTCATCAGCATCGTATACCATTCCGACTCTTCGAACCATTTCTCTTCGGATGCCTTCCACAGCTGCCTTTGAAACCTCGGCTACATCTGCTTGCCGTGTTACGATCACACTTGCACAAGGCGCCCAGCGTGGATGAGACTCTTCATATAACGGATTCATAGCAATCGAGAAAAAAGGCTTACCTTGATAATTTAAAAAAGGATTAATTTTTGAACTTGGGGCAAAAGCTGAATCCAACTCTCCTTCTAACTGAGAAAGCATTCTATCCTCTATAGGAACCTGCTCCTGTCTAAATAAAGCCGTATACGTTGCTTTAAACCACTGGATGGTTCGCCAGCTCCTCTATTTTATGAGAAGACTCATCTGTCTCAAACACGAACACAGCCGCCATTAATTCATTCTTTCCAGCTAAAGCCAAAATAGGATCTTTTACTTCATCTCTGAACGGCTCTGAAGCTAGGCTAAAAACTATGTTATCTACATAGGTCTTAGCAAAAGGGCATACACTCTTACCACTCCTATAAAATTCTTTTACCCGATCAATGCGCCCGGTCATAAAAACGAGAAATTCAGAGAATCTATAAACCTTTGCCCTTCTTGGCGATGACCACGACGTGGCAGCCCAAATATCGGTGACTGAAGAGGTCTTGGAATCTATTGGGGAGCCACCATAAGGCTTTTGACCCTAACCATTTGTTGAAAAAAGTGAATAATGGGTTTTGATGGCTTTTTCCTGTTAATTCTTCCATGGCTTTTTTTGATTTTTTTATGAATGGAGCGTAGATTCTACGCATAAGCCAGAAAAAGGGGAAGGAATGATCCCGCAGCTCGAGTACTTGGAAACCTGCCTTTTCCAAGAGCTTTCTCAATTGAACGGGTTCGTAACGACGGAAGTGGCCATAGTTATCATCATCGTTTCTCCACTCTTTCTGGTGCATGGGAACGGCAATGATGATATGCCCCCCTGGAACCAAGAGATCCTGAGCCTTTCTAATCAAGGCTGCATCGCCTTTCACATGCTCGATCACATCAAACAAACACACGGTGCTGAACTTTTGTCCCACCGTAGAAACATCCCCCAAAATGACCCTAATGGGGGTGCCTTGCAATACGCAATACGCCCAGGCATACGCACTCCTTGAAGAATCCACTAACGCGCCTTGCCAACCCTGATTCGCAAGGAAAAGACTGAGTGAACCTGAACCGCCCCCGATGTCTAAGAAAGGATCTTTTGCCCCGTACTTTTCGATTAATTTCCACGTGCACTCCATTAGGTGATCGTGCATTGGCTTGAAGTTGACCATACACCCAACAATCTAATACTTATTTAAAAAGGTTTAGAGAAGGCCTCTCTTTGAAAGCTCTGCTTCAAGACTCTTTGCATCGGTGAACTGATATGTATGCCTGATGCCTGCTCTTCTGGCCACTTCCAGATTTATTGCGCGATCATCGATAAATAAAGTTTCTTCTGGATCTGCTCTGAGACGCCTCAAGGCCACTCCAAAGCTTTCAACTTCTTCTTTTACAAAACCTGTTTCAAACGAATAAACTCGTTTTTCGAAAACTCGATCTAAAGTATGCTGCTCTTCAATATAGGAAATCCATTCTCTCCCGTGATCAGACAAGAGCCCTATCTGAAGACCACGGCCTGCTAACCTACCCACTAAATCTAAAGTTCCTGGAATGGGAACGAAGTTAGCTCGAATCGCCCGCTTCAAGAAATCAAGTGTAGGCTCTCCTTGCACACTTTCTGGGTAGCCACCTAATTCCATCACTCTTTGGAGATATCCCTCTTCCGATAGTCTTCCTCTAAAAAAATCGTATATATGTGGTCCAGAAAGGTGGTTAGGCCTAACTTCTGACTCAACCACCCCAGTTACAGGAGCAATCACTTTTTCAACCCCTAAAATACCTTGTAAGCAAACTTCGGCCAAATCAAAAAGAACAGTGCGAACCATATCTAACGTGTTTATACTTAATTTATAAATATTCTGGATGCAAAGCTTTATCTAACCAACTTATACACTTTAGCCATATGACCCGCATGCGCAAGGAATATGAGGAAATCTATCAGAACTATGAGAATAAGCTGTTCTACTTTGTGGCCCGAGAAGACCTTATTCTGAAACTCATTCGATCTCATTTTGGAAACAGAACGATGAATGTATTGGACCTGGGCTGTGGAACAGGTAACGTACTGGAATACCTTAGTGAACATCTAAAAGGCAACTTTACCGGCCTAGATGCTTCACCTATCATGCTCAAAAATAAAACAAGTTCTAAAGTCAAATTGGTGCGTGGCGATATCTACCACCCGAAACTTAAACCTGAAAGTTTTGATGTTATCCTTTGCCTAGATGTCATTGAACACCTCAAGGATGATCTTGGAGCGCTGAAGACGATTAACAAACTCCTACGAAAAAATGGTGTTGCTATTGTACTCGTACCCGCCTTTCCCCACCTGTGGAACCAACATGATATACTCAACCAACACTACCGAAGATACACTCGAGATGAACTCAAACGAAAGATAGGTCTTATTCCTGGAAAAAAACGCATCTTCTACTGGAACTTTGTTAGCTATTTTCCTAAAGTAGGCAGTAAGCTTCAATTTCTCCGTTGGGTTACCCGTTATGTATTCAGAAACAAAGGGTCCAAAAAAGAAGCTTCGGACATTGAAGCCTTTCTTTTACCTGAACCGTTTAACACTTTTATTGCTTGGTGGCTCTACCTGGAGAATAAGTGGATCAGCTTGGGATTACCACTGCCCTTTGGAAGCAGCTTGGTGGCTGTGATACGAAAGAACTAATTCCCCGAGAAATACACTTCTTCTCCATTGAAGGCTTGGAAGACAATGCCTTTGCGATCGAGTGCTTTTTCCACCACGCCGACCTTCTTTGCTTCCAAGCCATAGGACTGCAATACTTTAATTGCTTTTTCAGCATCTGAAGTTGTGATAAAGCCTTCAGTTCCCATTGGCCACTGGGCATAGACGTCTCGTATGCGCTTCCCCAATACATTCATCAGTGCAATTTCTCTTAGATCGGGAGCAAACAAGAACTCGAGCCTTGCGAACAAACCCTGCCTTGCTAAGGGCCTTGCCAACTTACTTTCGTATGCACCGCCGCTTATGTGAAACACGGCTGAAGCCAAGTTCTTCTCTAATAATTCGTTGAAGACTGGATAAAAGACTGTGGAAGGCTCCGCGAGGTACGCTAAGAAATGCTGCCCCTCTGGAGTTTCATGCCACTCCTCCACTCCATGTAGCTTACACCAAGAATCTCCTAACAACAACATCCCTTTTCGCTTGGATGTGATCCCGTTCGAGCGCGGATTGGCTTTCCCCCTAATTGCAACTAACTCATCTCCTACTTGCGGGAGAGGGGGCTTTTTCAAGCGAGCCTCATCAATAACGCTCACTACAGAACCACTTAGATTAAACGAAGGAACATCCTCTTTGTAACCCTTGATGCGATTTTCGGCTCGCACTTCCTGCATTAAATATAAGCAATTAAATTCTTTTGCCTCCCGCTGCCCATACGCTACAATTTCGTCTACTGGGATTTCTCCCTTAAACTCGATAACATCTGCCACCACCTTTGGAATGGCTCCTAACTTACTTGCATCGTCCACCTTCATCGCAAAGCTATCTCCGACAGCCAAGACGTACTTCTTAGCACGCTCATAAAACTCTGTTTTTGTCCCCACACCGTCTGAATTGATGAAAACAGCCTTGCCTTCTGCGTCAAAAACGGCGTATCTTGTTTTGTCTTTTTCAAACACACCCGGGATGGATTCCAAGGGAAGCTTTTCTTTCTTGGAGATCATGCTCACCATAGTGCCGGACACATTTGCCCCACAGGTTACCCGCTCTCCGAGAACGGCGTTTTCTCCATTTAATACAGGCAAGTTGAACTGATTTGCGGCCTGCACCAAGGCCTCCCCAATGCCCTCAATCAAAGACTCTTCTCCTGACCAATCGATGACATCGGCAAAGCCTATCGGGATTGCATTAATGGCCTTGGCCTGTTTTACTAGATTATCCACCATGGAATGCACGTGTGCTTTTAGATCCAACAAGTGATTTCCACAAGCAGAGTGCACCACCACATAATGATCTTGGGGGATTCTTAAAACGGCGACTCCATGCAAGCCCTCCTTTAGAATTTGCACAAACTTTGAGTTTCTTAATGTCGGCGCACACTTCGTCGCCAAAATCTTCGCACCTTCCTGATCCACATTCACGACAGTCTTGATATAATCATCAATGTCTTCTAGCAATTCAACTTTAGGATGGGGAGGGGATTTCATGTGCTTTTGCCCCCAAAATAACTCACGGCATTCTTGAACACATGCAAACCAGGGCCTTCTTTAGGTAAGGGCTTTTTTTCTCGCTGAAGCTTTTCTTTTAGCCATGGCCAATTTGGTAATTGAGTAAAGTCCATGGCACGTTCTGGATGAGGCATTAAACCAAGCACACGACCTGATTCATCTGTAATACCGGCAATATTTTCTAAGGCTCCATTGGGATTGACAGAGAGGTTCTGGTAGTTGCACATCTCTCCCTGGATGTACTTGAATGCAATCAACTTCTTTGCTTTTAACTCTTTCAGCACTTTGGGTTCGCAGAAGAACTTCCCCTCCCCATGAGCAATGGGAACAGAGAGTTTCTTGATGCCTTTCAACCACGGACCTTTTCCTGTAACTTCCAAGTCCACCCAACGATCGATGTAACGAGCTGAGTCGTTGTGACTTAAGGCGGCTTGACGGGTGCCGTACTTAAATTGTAAGGCAGGCAATAAACCTAAGTTTACTAAGACTTGAAAACCATTGCAAATTCCGATGATGAGGTGATTGCCTTTTACGAAAGCCTCGATGTCTTTCCAGATATTATCTCGAATCTTGTTAGCCAAGGCAATGCCCGAGCCTGTATCATCCCCATACGAGAAACCCCCTGGGAAGGCCAGAATTTGGTAATCCTTTAATTTCTTTCTTCCATCAATTAAGTCATTGATGTGCACGATCTCTGCTTGAGCGCCCACTCGGTTGAAGACAAACTGAGTTTCTTCATCGCAATTGACTCCGTATCCTGTTAATACTAAGACTTTTGGCTTCATGCAAACTCCTTGAATGTTTTTTTATACGCGTTCAATGCACTGTTTATGGTTGTTTTTATGATCATGTTGTCCTTCAAACCATTGATTTGAATGCTGCTTTTAGTGACTTTACCGACTAACGTTAGGGCATTGCCCTTTAAGACTGTTTCAAAGGAAGCTCGATGTTTTGGATTGATGGTGACTACGAGGCGCCCCTGCGACTCGGAGAACAAGGCTGCTTCATCTCCGGAAACCTTTCCTGGCAGATTCTTTAAAGAAATTTCTAAGCCCAGCATGCCTCCCATGGCTGTCTTTGCCAAGGCCACCGCTAAACCACCTCGATGCACGCTCTGAGCGGATGCAGTTAAGCCTTGCTGCATGGCCTTGGACAAAGCCATGTAGAGCTTCTTGTTTTTTTGAGCATCCACCTTTGGCACGCTGTTACCGACAAAGCCCTGCATGGCCCAGAATTCTGAACCTCCCAATTCTTCGAAGGTTTCTCCTAATATATAGACCAAATCACCTGGGAATTTGGCATCCAAAGAAACTGCTTTTAAAACATCTTCGACCACGCCAAAGGCAGACACCAACAATGTCGGAGGCACGGAAATTTTAGTAGGGTTTCCCTTGGCATCAAAACCCTTGAAATCATTAAACATGCTGTCCTTGCCTGAAATGAACGGGGTTCCATATGCAATAGCATAATCATAACAGGCCTTGACCGCTGTCTTCAATTGACCGAGACGCTCGGGTTCTGTGGAACTGCACCAGCAAAAATTATCCAACAACGCGAGGCAATCTAGGTTTGCTCCTATGGCAATGGCATTGCGAATTGCTGTATCGATAGCGCAGGCTGCCATGTGATAGGTATCAATGTCACTGTACGTGGGGTTGAGCCCTTGTGATAAGACTACTCCCTTTTTACTGCTTAACACAGGTCGGGTGATGGTAGCGTCTCCGTTTATACGTCCGCGGCCTTGCAAGGGTTTTATTACTGAGCCTGCCTGGACTTCGTGGTCGTATTGCATGGAAATGAACTCGTAACTCGCGATGTTCAGACGCCCCAAGAGTTGCAAAAAGGGCTTTGTGAGGTCTTTTGCTGCAAAAGGCTTTGGTTCTTGGTGTTTTGTTTTTGTGTACGTTGTCTTCATGGGACGCGGAGGAAGGCCATCGTGTAAAAACTTCATATCCACATCCATCACAACTTTATTATGGTATTTTACGATGCACTTTCCCGAACGGGTGAATTCCCCCACTGCCGTCGCTTCAACGCCTCTACGCTGCATAAGATCTGAAAAAGTCTTCCACTTGTTTTTAGGAACGGAAAGGGTCATTCGTTCTTGAGACTCACTGATCCAGGTCTGCCAAGGTTCGAGACCAGGATATTTCAATGGGACTTTATCTAATTCTACTAAACAGCCCCCACACTCCTTGGCCATCTCGGCAATGGAACAACTTAAACCCCCTGCACCATTGTCTGTGATGCTTGTATATAATCCAAGGTCTCTTGCCTCCTTGACAATTGCGTCACTCATCTTCTTCTGGGTGATGGGATCACCAATTTGGACGGCTGTTGCGGGAGAGCCTGAATCCATGGCTTCGCTTGAAAAGGTAGCGCCGTGAATCCCATCCAAGCCAACACGGCCACCCACCATCACAATATAATCCCCTGCCTGAGCTTGCTTTTCACATGTGTCTCGACCTTTACTCTTTCTAGGGATTAATCCTGCAGTTCCTACAAAAACCAATGGCTTTCCTTTATACCTAGGATCGAAAAAGACAAACCCTTGTGGCGTGGGAATGCCTGAACAATTTCCCCCCACATTTACTCCTTCGATAACACCCTCCATGATTCTTTTTGAAGGAAGCATCGGCTGCGTGCGATTCTGACCTTTATACAGTAAAGCTGTATCGTTTGGATCGGCAAAGCAAAAACCATACCTGTTGATGATTGGCTTAGCCCCTAAACCAAAGCCCATGGCATCTCGGTTGACCCCCACGATACCCGTGATGGCGCCACCGAAAGGGTCTAATGCTGACGGACTGTTGTGCGTCTCCACTTTATCTGTGACAATCCAATCCTTATCAAATACAATGCCTCCTGAATTATCTGTGAAAACAGAAAGGCAAAAATCATTCTTTCCTTTTTCCTTTCTAATTTTATTCGTGGCTGCCTTGATGTAAGCTTTGAAAAGACCCTCTTTTACTTCATCCATGGGATCGGCGAAGATGGTGTGCTTGCAATGCTCACTCCAAGTTTGAGCAATGCTTTCTAACTCTACATCAGTCGGATTTCTTTGCTGCTTCTTGAAATAAGTCTGAATGGCCTTCATGTAAGTAAAGTCTAAAGCAAGCGGGCCACGACGCGTGCCATCCGGCGCGAGAATTCCATGCTTGCCAATCGATATCAGTTCTTCCTCTGAAGCTCCTAACAAATCGACCGTGAAGACACCTGGCTTAGAATGAAGCAAAACTTTTGGAACTACACTGCCCATCCCCTGCTCCTTCACAAATTCTGAATAGGATTTTATTAATACGCGCTGAATCAATGGATTGATTAAGGACTTCGCCAGCAGATCTACCTGCTCTTTCGACAAACCTGAAAGCAAGAACAACTGTGAACTGTAGACACCCTCTCCTTCTTTCAGCTTTCGCTTCAATAGGTCTTCAACACCCTCTTTTACCGTGTTCCCTACATTGTCTGTAACACCTGGTAAGAAACCAGTTTCAACCGCCCAATCGAATTTTTTACTCGAAATGGGTGTATCTATCGCAACGAACTGCGTCACGGGGTTATGTAATCGCTCTGCCACATTCCTCAATTGATTAGCATCTACGAACACATCCAGAACATAAACATCCACTAAAAGAAGATTCTTCACCTTAAAGCCGGAAGACTCAAACTTATGCTTCCTCACCAAAGCCCGTGTATCTGAATGTCTCGCTGCTACTTCAATACGATGAGCCATGTACACCCCTAACTACTGCAACCAACACCTCCCCCTATAAAAGGTTTATGCTCCTACTTAATGAGTGTTCAAGCCCGTAATTGGTTCACACTTTAAAAATCAGGCAAAATTCCTGCTT
>ERZ1292623.77-Hain-H51-01um-R1-77-length-100082-cov-7_pt1 | contig 100082 bp, 115 predicted proteins | sample MGYA00564398_ERZ1292623 | MGnify/ENA primary metagenome ERZ1292623 (study PRJEB36523, sample SAMEA6512633) | groundwater metagenome | collected 2019-01-07 | study: AquaDiva: Metagenomics assemblies of 32 groundwater samples
AAAAAGAATATCCTGTTTTATGCCCAAATTGTAAATCTGCTTATTGGGATAAACCGCCTAGAAAGAAGAAATAATTTTTTTAGTACAATAACTCCCGCTTACGTTACAATGCAGCTACATCAATAAATTTATAAATACTAGCCCAAGTTTTTCTTTAATGAAACGTAGCTCTAGACGCTGGAAAAAGAAGGGTCAGATGAGATGGAAGTGGCAGCGTAAGAAAATGAAGAAAGAAAAGCGTAAACGTAGAGCTGATTAGAATGGATCAGATTTCTAAAGATCGTTTAAAAAAATATTTTTTGATAACTGAAGAAGCTCTTGCAAAAGTTAAATCTGCTCCAAAGAATAATATCAAACAGGCTAATAATATTATTGACATGGCTGAAAGGTATTTCTCTGATGCTAAACACTTTGAAAAAATTGGGGATTCTGTTACTGCGTTTGCTGCTTTGAATTATGCTCATGGCTGGCTTGATGCTGGTGCTGTTCTTAATATCTTTTCCGTAAAAGATTCAAGATTATTTACCGTTGATGAATAGTCTTAAAAACTTGTTTTGGATAGTAGCATAATGAAAGTAATAATTGTTTCTGGTGTACCTGGAACTGGTAAAACAACTCTGGCAAAAAAGCTTTCTAAGGAAAAAAATCTTAAATACATAGATGTTAATGCTCTTATTAAAAAAAATAAATTAGCTAATGGTTTTGATAGGAGGCTTCATTCTAAGATTGTTGATGTAAAAAAACTTAATAAATTATTAATTGGTATTATTAAAAAATCTAAAAAAGATCTTATTATTGATTCTCATTTAGCGCACTATCTTCCTAAGAGGTATGTAACATTATGTATTGTTACTAAGACTTCTATTTCTAAATTGCGGAATAGATTAAAAAAAAGAAGATATTCAAAAGTTAAAATTGAAGAAAATGTTGACGCTCAAAACTTTGATATTTGTTTTATTGAAGCTAAAGAGTTAGGACATAAAATAAAGGTTATAATAACTTAAGATATAATTATTCTTTCTTACTGAAAAATTCTGTGTAGTGGCAGGTACCGCAATAATTCCTGTCTTTATGCAGGGCCATGAATATACCATCTCCGCATCTTGGACATGTTCTTCCACGCGTTAATTTTTCTCCAACTTTATACTTTTTCCATCGTTGTGATGGTTCTTTATTCTTTCTTTTCTTTTTGTTTCCCATTTTTCTTATGTTTTGTTTCTATCTTATTTAGAGCTTCAGCTGAGCTGTAAACATGTGCGATTATTTTTGATTGCTGCAATCCAAACTGCGGGTATACATGCTGTATTTTTATGCAGTCTATTGTAGATTTCAGTTCTGTTGCTACTTCTTGTGAGATAGCTTCTATTTTTGGTGTGCTCATTCCTGGATGATCAAGCACAAATGTTATTCTCTTCCTTGACAATAATGGCAAATCTCGTTCTTTTATTATCTTGATGCTCATCTTACTTTTATTACGTACTCTCCATTGTTTGTTATCCCTGTCTCTTTTGCTACTCTGGATTTTTCCACATTAAGTATATTAATTCTGCCCTGCCAACTGTCTGAAATGTTTTTTCCATGGCATATTTGACATTCATTTCCTTTTACAAATATCCTGCAATGTTTGCATACTTTTTTCATTTTTTCTTAGTTGTGGTTATTGTCTTTTTTAATTCGTTATCAATCCACAACAGCGCTCCAAGTCTATGTTGCCTCATTGTTAGTCCAACCTTAGGGTTTGTTGGTTCTTTAAAGCTTACTGCAATTATTCTTGCTCTGCATTTATCGCCTACTTTTAATGATTTTTTTGATTCTTTCCCGGCTAATATATTACTTTTTGAGAAGCTTACAAAGTCATCCATAGTCTGAGATACATGTACCATTCCGTCAATAACACCGATATCAAGGAATGCACCAAAGTCAGTGATTTCATTTACCTTTCCGAGTAATATTTCTTGTACTTCTAATATGAATGTGTATAAAGTGAATGTTGTTTCGTAGTATGCTGCACCATCTCCAGGGATTATCACTCCGTCTCCAATTTCTGTAATCCCAGATACTCCTATGATTAGTCCTATGTCTTTTGATACAAATCCTTCAAACTGTTTATTCAAGCTTGCAAGCAAAGCTTTTTTAATGTCGCCACCAAATAGTTCAGGGGCCATTCTTACATGTGTTTTTACGGTTATTTCATAAAACATTTTTGTTCACGATTATCATATATTTTTTTTGTCTTATTGTTATTATTGTTATTCCTTTTTTTATTAATCTTTGTTTTAAATTTTTATCCTGTGTTGCGACGATGAATTTTTCTTTTTCTGCCATCTCTAGCAGTAATTCATCCACGCTTATTTTTTTATTTGTCCTTATTATCTTTATGCTATTCCTGGATACTAGTTCAAAGGCAAATTTTGATCCTTTTTTATTTTCTAGTTCTTCCAGTGTCTTTTCAAGTATGAATAACTCATACCTGAAGTCGCAGATTTTTTCTATTTCTCTTAAAACATCTACTTTGTCTTGTAAGAGGATGTTTGTATCGAGTATTATCCTCTGCATGTATCTTAAAATTCTTATGTTTGGTTTATAAATGTTTCTAGAATTGGGGCAGGCCCACTGTAAAAATTTGTGTCTACTAAAAGAGTTTAATTTGCCGTTCATTTGAAAAAAGCTGATAGTATCATACTAAAACAATCACCAGAAAGCTTTAAATAATTCATATTTTGAATCAAACTATGAAAGCGACAAGTTTAGACCATTTAATGGTAAGCAGCCCGGAATTTGAAGGAAGTATTGCTTCTCTGCCAAAATCAGAGCAACGAGCGTTAAGGAAAGCTTATTGGTTAATACCAAGAGCCGGAAGAATTGTAATAGAGCATCTTTTATGGAAGTACCAAAATGCCAATGTTCAGAATGATGCTGGAGATAGAGGCATATCTGTTGTGATCACTGAACATTGGAGCCACCAAAAAGTCGGCAGTGGCAACAGATACAGTGTAGCCTTTAATAGGAATACACCCGGTCCTCAACATATAGACACTCAATATATGGATCATCCAGAGTTTAGTAGAAGAGTTAGATTTACTTATGATAATGACGGCAGACTTTTAAGAGTTCAAGAGTATGATCTAAGTTCTGTTTTAAAAAGAGAAGTGCTTGTTGTCTATGATGATAGCGATGGGACTTGTATAGGAGAAGGAATTGTCTCAACTAGGCATAAAAATCCGCATATACGACGATGGTATGGCCCAGATGGATTAAAATTTGCTAAGGAAAATACAGAAACATGTGATGTAGTTCCTTTTTCGCCGCCAGCTGGTTATATGAGTACACCATGTAGAATTGATAACACACCCGCCGGCGTTCTAATTCGTAATATTGAGGTTATTATCTGAACTAAAATGGATGAAGAATATATCAGACTAATGATTCCAGGTGAAATGCCAGGAGATACAACTACTTTGAATGTACCACTAACAGCAGATAATATTTTACCATTTATATATAATGGGATTTATGCTGAAAATATTTTGTTGGACATGCTTGATAAAAAAATTACAGCAGAGACAGCTGTTGATGGTATAGAAAGATTATTGGCTATAGATGGATTACCAAATCCCGTAGTTAGTTATCTTCAAAAAATTATTAAAAGAGTTAACAACCTTCTTCCAGGTGATGAAATAGACCGGTTATTTTATAGTTTAGCCCCACCATATAGACCATCATCTCTTCAATAATCTTTGAGTTCTTTACAAGTCTGCCATTTTTCTTATTTTTTTCTCTCAATATTATTCTTTTGCCAAGAAAACTAGTTATAAAATAATAATTAATATTCTTGTCCAGTCTGATGAATTTTAATTCAGAATATAAAATGTTTAAGCATGGAAAAAATCAATAGTAATATGAAATAAAAAAAACAAAACGATAGTTTTATAAGCAGAATAATCTACGCTTATTTCGTAAGGAGAAAAAAATAAGGTATTTTCTTTATGTCAATAAAAAAATTATTACCGTCAATGAAGGAAAGACAGCGATATATTGCTTATGCTGTACATAGCACAAAACAGTTTAATAGGCTAGAAGTAAGAAGGGCTATAGAAACAGAGTTATTAAGATTCTTAGGTGAAAATGGATATTCTCAGGCCGGTATACAATTATTAACTGATGGTGTTATAAGGGTTGATCATAAGTCTATACCAGAAACAATTACTGGGCTTAGTATGATAAACCATATAAATGGTGTTCCAGCAGCAATAAGAACAGTAACTACTTCAGGAATACTTAAAAAAGCTAAAATAGCATTTAAAAGGAGGGATAATTAACATGCAACCAGTACAACATCAGATGATGGGTTATGATAGAACATCTGCAATGTTCAGCCCTGACGGAAGGCTACTCCAGGTAGAGTACGCAAAGAAAACAGTAAAACAAGGCACAAGTGCGTTAGGAATTGTATGCAAGGATGGAGTATTATTAATAGCTGATAAAAGAATAATAGAAAAATTGATCATACCTCAGAGCGTTGAGAAAATATCAGAAGTCGACGAGCACATAGGGGCAACTGCGTCTGGGATACTTTCAGATGGCAGGATATTGATAGAAAGAGCTCAAATATTGGCTCAACAAAATAGGATAACTTATGGGGCTCCAATAGATGTAATAACAGTTGTAAAAGATATTTGTGACATGAAACAGTTCTATACTCAAGTCGGTGGTGCTAGACCATTCGGGGTGTCAATACTGTTTGCGGGTGTGGTAGAAAAACCAGAGTTGTATGTTACTGACCCAACAGGAATATTCTTTTCTTACAAGGCAACAGCAATAGGTGAGGCAGAAACTGAGCTAAGAGAGCTTCTTGAAAAGAGTTATAAAGATAACATAAGTATTAACGATGGATTAAAATTGGGAATAAATGCTCTTAAAAAAGTGCTTGGGAAGGATTTTGATTTAGGGAGAATTGATGCAGCAGTGATAAGCACAACTGATAAAAAGTTTAGTAGGATAACACCAGAGAAATTATCAAAAATAGTGTAATATGGTAGATGTAGACAAAGCAGTAATAGCACGGATAAATAAGAACGGAAAACATTTTGAAATCTTAGTAGATTGTGATAAAGCAGTCGAATATAAGGCTGGAAAAGGAAAGATTGATGACGTAACAGCCACAAAAGGTATTTTTAATGCAATAAGAAGCGCAGAGTTAGCTACTGAAGCATCATTAAACCAGTCTTTTGGTACAACTGATGTGAAAAAGATAGCTGATATAATAATAAAGGAAGGAGAGATACAGCTAACAACTGAGTACAAACATAAATTAAGAGAGGAAAAGAAAAAACAGATTATAACACTGATACAACGAAATGCGATAAATCCTCAAAATAATTTACCTCACCCGCCTAGCAGAATTGAAGCAGCATTAGACGAAGCGCGTGTAAAGATTGACGAGTTCAAAAGAGCTGAAGAGCAGTTAGATGGGATAGTTAAGCGATTAGTAACGATATTACCATTAAGATTTGAAACAAGGAAATTAAAAATAGTTATTCCTGCACAGTATGGCGGGCAGAGTTATCATGTTATAAAAACAAGGGGTAAATTAATAAAGGACTCATGGAATCCGGATGGTAGCTTATCTGCAACGATTGAGATACCTGCAGGGATGCAAGAAGATTTAGAAAACGTTTTAAACTCAATAACTCACGGTGAAGCAACAATAGAATTACAAGAACGTAAAGGAGAGAGATAAGAATGGGATTATTAGTAAAGGAAAGGGATGTAGCAATACCAGGGGATGAACTAGCTGAGGGAATGGATAATCTACCAGCTCAAGGCAGTTATAGAGATGGTGACAAAATTATAGCAAACCAGCTTGGTGTAGTGACAATACAAGGTCGGCTTATACGCATAGTTCCATTACGTGGTAGATATGAAGCAAAAGCTGGTGATTTGGTTATAGGTAAGGTAGTAAACATTGGATTTTCATCATGGTCAATTGATATTAGTACGGCATACGATGCTCAGATTAGCTTAAAGGAAGGAACATCTGATTATGTTGAGCGTGGCTCAGATCTTACACAATATTATGATTTTGGTGATTTGGTTGTTGCGAAAATAACTAATGTTAGTACTGGGAAATTAGTTGATTTAACTATGAAAGGGCCAGGGCTTAGAAAGTTAGTTGGTGGTAGAACATTAATTGTTGCATCATCGAAGGTTCCTAGAATAATTGGAAAACAGGGCAGTATGATTACAATGATCAAAGATTATACTGGATGTAGAATAAGTGTTGGGCAGAATGGTATCGTATGGTTGTCTGGGTCTGATAATAAGAGTGAGGCTTTAGCAATAGAGGCAATAGAGCTTATTCAAAAGGAAGCTCACACTGAAGGATTAACTGAGAGGATAAAAGAATTATTGGAGAAAAATAAAAAATGACTTATACAAAAAGAAATGATGGAAGAAGATTTGATGAGCTAAGACCAATGGAAGCAAAAGTTGGTGTTATAAAACGAGCTGACGGATCAGCAATGTTTAAGATTGGTAGTACGATTGCGTATGCTTCAGTTTATGGACCAAGGGCATTACATCCAACATTTATGAGAAATCCAGAACATGGGTTATTAAGGTGTAATTATAACATGATGGCCTTTTCAGGTTCTGGAGATCGAGTAAGGCCTGGGCCTAGCAGGCGTAGTAAAGAGATAAGTCAGGTAACTAAGAATGCTTTAGAACCAGTTTTGGATCTTACAAACTATCCAAACATGGTAGTTGATATATTTGTGGAATTATTACAAACCGATGCCGGTACGAGGTGTGCTGGTATTTGTGCTGCTGCTATGGCATTAGCAGATGCAGGGTTTAGTATGAAGGATATGGTAAGTGCAGTATCTGTTGGATTAGTTGGGGACAAAGTTGTTGTTGATTTAGACAAAGAAGAAGAAGATTATGAAGATGGTTCAGTTGATATACCTGTAGCAATGACTCATAGGCACAAGAAGATTACTCTGTTGCAGTTAGATGGGATAATACCGGAGAAGCAATTACAGGAAGCTTTAAAAAAAGCTGAAGAAGCATGTGAAAGCATACATAAAGTACAGAGAAAAGCAATGTTGGAAGGTTACAAACATGGATTATAATCCTAAAGGATTCATAAAAGGTCTATGCTCTAAAGGGGAGAGGTTAGATGGAAGAAAACTTGACGAATATAGAAATATTACTGTTGAATTAGGTGTATCATCCAGGAGCGCTGAAGGTAGTGCAAGAGTAAGAATAGGTGATACTGAGGTAGTGGCAGGTGTAAAGTTGTCAGCAGATAAACCATATCCTGACAGGCCTGATGAAGGTACAATAATAGTAAATGTAGAGTTATTACCGTTGGCTTCACCAGATTTTGAAAGTGGTCCTCCAAGTATTGATGCTATTGGGTTATCAAGGGTTGTAGACCGTGGTATAAGAGAAAGCAAAGCTCTAAACTTTAACAAATTAGTGATAGAGAAAGGTGAGAAAGTATGGATGGTGTTTATAGATATATATCCTTTGAATAATGCAGGTAATATAGCTGATGCAGCATCTTTAGCAGCTATGGCTGCATTGCAGGATGCAGTATTTCCTAAGTATGATAAAAAAACAGAGTTAGTAACTTATGAAAAAACAACTAAAAAATTACCTATTGAGAGAGTACCGATCAGTACAACTATATTAAAAATTGGGGATAAACTATTAGTTGACCCAACTGTTGAAGAAGAATATGTAGCAGATGCATCATTGATGGTATCTACTCTTGAAAAAAATCAAGTTTGTGCAATGCAAAAGCATGGTAGAGAACCATTATCCATTAATGAAGTTGATGCTATTGTGACATTAAGTTTAAACAAGAGGGACATACTTAAAAATGCACTGGAAAACGCAAGATGATTAAGTACACAAAATATGAAAAGGCAAGAATAATTGGAGCAAGAGCTTTGCAGATCGCTATGGGGGCTCCATTGCTGCTTGAGTTAAGTGATGAAGACTTACAGAGAATACAGTTAAATCCAATAACAATTGCTAAGATGGAATTTGATCAAGAAGTTATTCCCATAACAATAAGAAGGCCGTTGCCTAAAAATCCAAAGCTAAAGTAATATTAGTTAATCTTAATGATAATATTTAAATAACATAATATACTATTCATTCAAATGATTATAAAAGGGGTAAGAGCTGAAAAAATATTAGCAGCTGATGGTAGTTCAACGCTTAAAGTAACAATAAATAATAATTATTCAGCATCAGTACCTTCAACAGGTAAATTATCACCGTCTACGATAAGGTTTCTGAATACTTCAAAAAAATTTATTGGTATTGATATAAATAATTTCGATGAATTAGCTAAGCTAGAAGAATTTGAAGAAAAATTAGGTAAAAATGGTATTTTAGCATTGCAATATGCTGCTTTAAGAGCAGTTGCAGATAAGGATTCAGTATGGTATTATCTTAATAAAAAAGCAAGGTTAATGCCAACCCCATTAGGTGCTATAATCGGTGGCGGTAAACAAACTATCAAAAGCTCCAGTGATATCCAAGAATTTTTGTTAATTCCTCAAGGGAAAACATTTCAGGATAATGCGTTAGCTAATGAGTTAGTTTGGAGAAAAGTAAAAAAAGATTATCCTCGTAATCCTATTACTGATCAAGGTGCGTTTGTATTGAGAAAGAGCAGTGCAGAAATATTAAGTTACCTCAGTGATTTAATAAGCAATTTAGGATTAGGATTTCCTGTGCATTTAGGTGTGGATATAGCTGCATCAAACCTTTATAGATCTGGTAAGTATAGTTATCGATGTTATTCTGCTAAAACACAGAATAAGTCTATGTCTAAAGATGGACAGGTAGGTTTTATCAATCATTTAGTAAAAGAATATGATTTAAAGTATGTAGAAGACCCATTACATCTAGAAGACGTTTGTGATTATGCAAAGATACAAAGCAAAATAGTGTGCGGTGATGATGTAACATGCACAGATATTAATTTATTAAAAAAATATAAAAATCATCTTTCAGCTGTTATTATCAAACCAGATCAAGTAGGTTCTGTTGTAAAAACAAAGGAAGTAATAAGTTATTGTGATGATAATGATATCATTCCTGTAATGTCTCATCAGTTGGCTGATACATCTGATGATATGATAAGTCATTTATCTGTAGCTTGGTGTACTCCGTTTATAAAATGTGGTATACAAGGTCGTGAGATGAGGGCAAAGATACAAACACTGCAGGCTATAGGGAGACAAATAGAGCTTTATTGATTGCGAATGTAAGTATCAAAATCATATCCATCATGTATCACACTTTGTTGTATGGTCCATTCAGAACCTATTTCTGGAAAAAATGAATCACCATCTGGTATATTTTTATGCACTCGTGTTATTTCTAAACAATCAGCAATACCAATTGTTGCTTGGTATATCTCTCCGCCCCCGATTATATATAATATGCTATAATCAATACCTTCAAGAAATGGTATTTCTTGTTTTAAATCTCTAATTGCATCATTTAATGATGTAGCAAAATAAACATTCAGATGATTTGTTTCTTGTTTTGTTCTGCTTAAAACAATGTTTAATCTCTTTGGTAAAGGCCTGCCAAGTCTTTTAATTATTGAATCATAAGTTTTTCTTCCAGCTAAAACAGGATGTTTCTGTGTTAAATCCTTAAATCTTTTTAGGTCATCAGGAATATACCATGGTATATCATCATTTTTTCCTATAACGCCATTATCCGAAACTGCTGCTATTATTTTTGTTTCCATGATATCATTAAATTTAATTTGTGTTTAAAGATTATGTTGATTAAACATTATTTTTTGTAATAATTCTAGCTACGAAACATAATATAAATAATACTACCACAAATGCAGCAAGAGTTAATACACCTGTAAGCAGAGTGCTGAGCGGTTCATTGAATAGCACAATCTTTTTGATTATTCCTTCAGATATAATAAATGGGTTATACTGGAAAATACTTCTTAAAATTCCGGGGATGCTTTCTAGTGGTAGAATTGTGTTTGAGAATAGCAATAAGATGCTTGCTACTGCGATTGATCCTAAAGTTGATGTTTCTTCACTCTTAAACATGTATCCTATAAGCATGCCAATTAGTATAAATACCATTGAGATTAGAACTAGCATTATGAATAAAGGTAGTATCAACAGCATAAATTGTGATTTCAAAAAGAAAATGCTGGCAATTAATATAATAAATAATTGGAAGAATACAAGGAGGATATTTGTAAGGAAAGTGCCGATCATGTAAAGTAGTTCACCAGTTGGGTCAATGAAGTTTCTAAAATAAGCTGGGCTTAACTTTTCTTTCATAACGACAGTGCTGCTTAATAAAATACTGATAAACATTATAACCATAACAAGCAGAGTTGGAAATAAAAAGCTTAGATGAGTGTCGCTTCCGCTTAATTTTTCGATATTAGTATTAATCGGGTTTACAATAACCCCTGCATCTGTTATTTTGATATTACCGATCTTATTAGATAACATTCCAAGTTCTGTTTCTAGCTTTAGAAGTTCTGACTCTGCATTAACCAGTTTTTCTCTTACTGCTTTAAGCTCTTCAACACTTATCTCACGCACAAGGTCGGCATTTGTTAGTTTGTTGCCTAATATTTCTATTTCTAATTTAACATCATCAAGTGCATCATAGACTCCTGTAAAGCTTTCATTTTGTTTTGCTTCTTTTTTTCTAATTACATCTTCAAGAACTGAAATATTTAATAAAGTTGAGTTATACTCCAAATCAAGACCACTAAACTCAGATACAGTTTTATCCACCTGTATTAATGATGATTTCTGAGAGTCTATAAGACTGTCAATTCGTTTTATGTTAGCTTCTATTAACGCCTTTGCATCTGAAAGGACGGATAGCAAGTCTTTAGTTAGGTCGATGCTTAACTCATTTTTCTTTTTATTTATGATGTTATTAATCGAGCTTGATATTAAGTGTGCTAGATTAAGGCGTGATTCATCTACATAAAATATAACGGTATTATCAGCTGACCCAACATTTAAATCTGGTGGGAACGCTGTGCATATTTGAAATTCATTGAACCTGACGCGTTGTTGGCATTCTTCAACACTGTCCATTTTTACGATGGTATATAGCTCGTTACGTAATCCGTCAAGAACAGAGTTGGTTAGATCAGAGTATGATGCTGAATATGATGCGACTTTAAGATTATAAAGATTTGAAGAGTTAAATGCTAAACCAACTAGCAGTATAATGAGTAATGGCCCAAAGAATACTATCAGCGCAGATGTTCTTGAACGCAGTAATACCTTAAAATCTTTTTTTATCATAGTGCGTAGTTTAATGAACTTAAATTTAATATTCGGTTTCCTAATTCTTGATGCAGAAATCTTGCTGATTGGTATTGATGGTTTATCTTTTCTTTCTTCTAATTCTTCTTCTGGTTCTTCTTTCTTGTGTAGGAATGAAAAAATTCCTCTTTTTGGTTCTTCTTCAGGAATATATTCTGGTATCTCAAGTTCATCTTCGTACTTGTCTTTTGCAGCCATTATGAAAACCTCTTTTGAGTTACTGCTTCAAAAACTTCTTCTAGTGATGGCTTTGCAAGACTTATTTCAATTATTTCTTCATTGCATCTTTTGATTGCTTGCATAACCCTGTGTAGTACTTGCTGGCCATTTGGTGTGTATATAACAATTTTGTGTGGTTTTTTGATGATCTTGCTTATATCTGTTTGCCCAATATTTTTGATGAGTTTATCATAGTTGCCTGGCTTTGACATTATATGTATTTCTTGGTTTTTAGAATATGCTTTTTTGATTTGATCTGGTGTGCCCATCTCAATAATCTTTCCTGTTTGTATTATAGCTATTTCAGAGCAGATTAGTTCTACTTCACCAAGCAGATGGGATGTTATGATAATAGTAGTCCCTTCATCATTATTAATTTTTTTTATGAGTGCAAGCATTTCTTTTCTTAATACAGGATCAAGGTCTTCAGTTGGTTCATCAAGTATAAGCACTTCTGGGTTGTGGATCATTGCGCATGCGATATCTAAGCGCCTTTGCATTCCAGTTGATAAATTTTCTGCGATTGTGTCTTTTGCATAGCTTAATTCAACTAGGTTTAGTAATTCATTAATTCTTCTGTCAATTGTTTCAACTGGCATGTTGTACATAAGCCCAAAATATTCTAAGTTTTCCTTTACTGTAAGTTTTCCGTAAAAGCTACTGCCTTGACTTGCAAAACCAAAAAGGCCCTGAATAATTTTTCTTTTGGTTTTAATTTTCTCTCCATGAAAATAAACATTGCCTTTAGTTTCTTTGTAAAAACCTATTATGATGTTTAATATTGTTGTCTTTCCGCATCCACTGAGGCCAATAAGTCCAAATATGTCTTTGTAATAAATATCAAAGCTTACTTTATCAAGTACAAGATGTTTACCGAATTGTTTAGTTACATCCTTAAACTGTAATAGTGGCATTGCCATATTTATAATAAACTTGAAAGTTATTTATTAAGTATTCGTCTTAATTTTAAAATAGTGAAAAAGAAATATAAATCAATAACAATAAATTAGAATATGGTTATAGCATTTTGGATAACAACAATAATTAGTTTTGTGCTTGTGTTATTTGCTGGTCACCTGTTGATTACCCTTGTTTTGCCAAGAGTTAAAGAGCTCATGCTTCCATTAACAAAAGATGATAAGATCATAAACCCATTGATAGCAATATTGTTGTTGATTATTGTTGCTTATGTTTTAAAAGCATTTACTGAAATAATAACTACAGTAGACAACAATATCTTGCAGTATATTCTTGTTATATCTCCGGCAGTTAATATGTTTACTGAGTTTATAATGTTGATACAGTGGATAATTGTAGCAATAATTATAGCATTAGGATTTAAGAAAAAACTTTAAAACAAATACCACTGATAATGAATGGTTATATCAATAAATAATATTTATCTTTTTTTTAATCCTAAACTTCTCGTGCTATGAGGTATAAGCATTTTTTAAAAACATAATTACGTATAAATTCTTTAGAAACTAAGTTAACTTTACCTTAATTTCCTCATCTCTCTTTTCTCAATAAATAATTTCAATAAGGCAGGGATAAAACCAGTTAAAACAAAATTCCCAAAACTGAGTATTCCATTACACTTTCCAAGACTTATAACCAAAGGTGTTCTTTTACTATGGTATTGAATTAAATTGCCATTTTTTTCTAGAGCAAAAATATTTTTTACAACTACTCTTGCCTGTCTCTCAGCATTTTGAGCAGTTTTCTCTTCTGCTCTGTTGCTTACGTCTCCAACAGCAAATATATTATCGTATCCTTCTAATTGCAGATGTTCATTTACTTTGATGAATCCCTTAGAGTTTAGCTTATCTCTAAAACTCTTTTTCATGAAATCGTAATTTGGAGTAATTCCAGTACACAAAAATGCCATATCTGTCTTTATTTCCCTTTTCTTGTTTGTGATATAAATATTTCCATGATTCTTTTCAACTCTCTCACCGTAAATTATCTTAACGCCTCTTCTCTGTAGAAAATTCTCTGCGTGTTTGATAGGTCTTTCATTGGTTCGTTCCATTAATCTATCTTTTGCGTGTATTATTGTTATCTTCTTATCATTGTAATGTGTGCATATTTCTGCCGCTAATTCAACTCCAACCAAGCCGCCACCAATTATGAGAACCTCTTTTGCTTTGCATAAGTTATTATAACAATCTCTAAGATGTTCTGCTCTTGTAACTTTTATTATGTCTTTTTCTTTGAAGGGAACATTGTAGCTTGAGCCAGAACAAATTACCAAGTAGTCAAAATAAATTTTCTTGTCTTCTAAGATCACATATTCTCTTGTAATATCCTGAACATAACCAACAATTACCCTTGCTCTTTTGAGATAATGTGAATGCAAAACCTGAATTTTTCTTATATGTTCTGGTTGAACAATTGTTCTCAGAATTCCAGGAGTAAACTCAAAATAATCCTTTGAGTCTATTAAAGTAACTTCGAATTTATCCTCTAGATTTCTTGCGATATGAGATCCTGCAAAACCTCCTCCAAGTATAATTACTCTTTTCATTTTAAAAATTTCCTTATTTTGCTATATATAAATCTGAAGTAAGAGTTTTTTCTTCGTTAACCTGACGTTTACTTTACAGCTCAGTTAATAAATAATATTATAAAGGCAAGATTACCGAAATTTTTATGAAAACTAAGAAAGGAGACTTTATAGAGCTAGATTACACAGCAAAAGAAAAAGATACTAACCGGATATTTGATACCACAAAAGCTGACGATGCAAAAAAGTGTGGCATGTTTAATCCAAAATATCATTATACCCCCGCGAAAATCTGTATTGGCGACCTTAATGTAATAGCTGGGCTTGATGAAGGATTAGAAAACAAAGAGCTAAAAAATGAGTTTAATGTTGAGATTCTTCCAGAAAAAGCATTCGGTAAACGTGATGCTAAACTATTACAATTAGTGAACACATCCAAATTTACAAAACAAAATATGCGGCCATCCCCGGGGTTACAGCTTAATATTGATGGAGCTATTGCAACAATAAAAAGTGTTTCCGGTGGTAGAACATTAATAGATTTTAACCATCCGTTTGCTGGTAAAACGGTGGTTTATACTGTAATAATCAACAGGGTTATCACAAGCATTGAAGAGCAGCTGCAAACAATAGTTGATTTTCATCTGCATCCAGCGGTAAAAACTGAGATAAACGGTGAAAAAGCTGTAGTACACTATGATTGCCCTGCAGAGCTAAGAAACCAAGTAACCATAAAGATTACTTCTAAGATCCCGTCTATTAAAAGCGTTCTGTTCCAACATTAGTGCTTAAGTATAAATAAGCTTAAATATTCATTTAGTTCTTTTATTAATAAATTTCTCAAAAGAGAGGATAAAAATGTTTCAAGAGCAGGATAATACAGCAAGCCGGTACAATCCAGGTATAGTCGTAAACGCACATATGCAGGAAAAAGTGCTAAAGACAACAAGTCAGATTGATGAAGAATTAGAACAGATATTGTCTTCTCATAGAGCAAAGATAAAAGTTATAGGAGCTGGTGGTGCTGGTAATAATACAATTCATAGGATGACTGAGGTCGGCATAACTGGAACCGAGACGATCGCAGTAAATACTGATGCGCAGGATCTGCTTTATACAAATGCAATAACAAAAATACTAATTGGGAAAGAAGTATCACAAGGTTTAGGTGCGGGCAGTGTACCACAAGTTGGGGAAGCAGCAGCTAGAGAATCTGAATATGAAATAAAACAACGCCTTTCAGGAGCAGATATGGTCTTTATCACTTGTGGTCTTGGTGGCGGTACTGGTACTGGAGCTGCTCCGGTAATAGCTGAGATTGCTAAGAAGATAGGAGCACTTACTGTAGCAGTAGTAACTATCCCTTTTGAGATGGAAGGGCATAGGAGATGGGAAAACGCAATGATTGGTTTAGAAAAGCTTGAACGTATTGTGGATACTTTAATTGTTGTGCCAAATGATAAGCTGTTAGAATTAGCACCGGATTTACCATTACAAACTGCGTTTAAAGTAGCAGATGAGATATTAACAAATGCAGTAAAGGGGATAGCAGAATTAGTAACAAGAGCAGGTTTAGTAAACCTTGACTTTGCTGATATAAAAAGTGTGATGAGCGACGGCGGGGTAGCAATGATAGGCGTGGGAGAAAGTGATACAGAAAATAGGGCTAGTGAAGCTGTTGAAAAAGCAATATCTAATCCATTACTAAATGTTGACATAAAAGGAGCTACTGGTGCATTGATTAATGTAACTGGTGGTGAAGACATGACATTGTTAGAAGCAAAGAAAGTAGTTGAAACTGTTGCAGAAAAGTTAGACGAGGATGCAAGAGTTATATGGGGCGCTCAGATAAACAGGGATATGGAAAAAACAATTAGAGCATTATTAATTGTTACCGGAGTACACAGTCCGCAGATACTTGGACCAGATAAGAGAATAAAAGAAAAATCTAAAAAACACATAGAAAAAGAATTAGGAATTGAATTTTTGGATTGATAGTTAACATAAAGTTTATATAGTTTTATATGTTTTAGTTTAGCTTGTATTGTAATAAGTATTTTAGGTCTGAGGGGTGATTAATGACTAAAAGAGAGGAAAAAGAAATTGTGTACTTAGGAAAGAATCCTATCCTTCTAAACCCCGATGACTATGACCACAACATACGATATCCATTCAATGATTTTATAGAAAAAGTTATACAACAACCATCCTTAGGATTTATTGCACACCAAAGACTAAACGCAGCGCTAAGAATGTTCGGATCAGAAATAACCAATGGTGTAAGAAAATGGAACTGGATGGGAGACCTTGTAAACATGCCAGGACACCCAGCAGGAGATAAAGCATTATTTGGAATTGATGAAGCTGGAAGATCAGTAATGGAATGGCTAACAGAAGCAAGTATAGACAAAGAACAAAGAGCAAAAATGTTCCTATTCGTTGGTCCTCCAGGTGATGGAAAAACAACCATTATTGAGAACATGGCAAAAGCATTAGATGCTTATGGAACATTACCAGAAGGAGCATACCACACAATAGAAGTAGATCTATCAGGGCGTGAAGAATTATTTGGAGGAATAAATAAATTAATACTGCCATGCCATGAAAGTCCATTAAGATTTTTATCGATAGAAGAATACAAAACACTACAAGATAAATTAAACCCAAAAATCCAAACATCATGGCAGCAGTTACGACCACTAAGAGAATTAAGCTCTCCTGCAAGATGGGTTATAAACACACTTAAACAAAGCGGATTAACAAGAGAAGAAATAATAGGCAGATTAACTGCAGTAAGACTATTCCATGACGGACCAGATCATTGCATTAAAAAAACACACTATGAACCAGTACCAGAAAAAGATTTTGATTCCGAAGAAATATTTGGAGGAGAACTTTACTTGCCTAATGTTAAAATATTTTCATCTACACATCACCCATTAGTCTATAATTATGGTATTGCCGGAAACTTTAACGGCCCAAACGCCCAAGGTGCTATGGCACATTTTTCTGAATTATTAAAAAGAGAAGATACAATTATAAACCAGTTTTTGGACCTAATCCAAGAAGGAAGTGTTGCATTTAAAGGAAGATCAGCACCATTAGACACCGTACTATTTGCAACATCAAACTTAGAAGATCATCGTGAAAAAACTGAAAACCCGTCATTTTCTGGTTATTTAAGAAGAAGGTTAGTAGAACAGCTAGTAAGGTATATAATAAGGTTAGATGATATCACAAACGCGTTAGAGAACACAGCATTTAGCAAAAATCAATTAAGAGACATGCATGTACCACCGCATTTTATACGAGAAATATTAGGTGTAACGAGTATTATATCAACATTAGAACCATCTGAAAGTTTAAAATTCTTAGATAAAGATAAAGAAAAAAAAGCTGAAGAAGTACTTGGGGCTAGTTTAGAAAAATTAATGTTAATTTATAATTGTGAAACACCTCAAGGAGATGAAAGAGACGTCGAGGCCTTAAGAAGAGAATTAATCAGGCATACTACTGAAAAACCATTGGAACAACAAATCCAAGGAGTAAAAATTGGAGTAAATTTTAGTTTTTTTGGTGAGATGAGGAGAAGACTTAGAAGCCATGCAGAAAGCTCAGAAGCACCTGAAAGGTTTCAAGATAAAAATTATAACTCATGTGTAGGTAATATTGTTAATTTAAGATCTTTACTTGAAGACATTGTAAACAGATACCCGGCAATTAATGAAAAAACTAGAGAAAGAATACTAAAAGAAGCATTACCATTAGCATGGAGTCGTTTTAGAAAAGCACAAGCAATAGATGTTTTTGATGTTTACCTAGGAGAAGAAGGATCTGTAGTACGAGGCGCAAAATATCTTGCAATGATACATGCAACTACTGTATCAAAAGATTCCAATTACATTGATCCAATAACACAGCAAGACGTACAGGTAGACAAAGAATTCTTAGATAAAATACACAAACATGTTAGAAATAAAGACGAATTTATTAAGTTTTTTTCAGAAGGTGTAAGACATAGATGCGGAACAGAATTTCCAGATGTTACAAAATTATCAGAATGGTATATTAGGAATAATCGTGAGTTTAGGAGTATAATTGAAGGATATATCCTAGAATGCGTACTACCAAGTCAAATAGATGGTTCATCTACACCGTATTCTCCAGAAAATATTGAATTAACTAACAAACTAATAGAACTAAAAGGATATTGCCACTCATGCGCACCACTTGCAATCATGGCAGCAGCAGAAAATCGTAGAATAAAAAAAAATAATAGTACATAATGATAAATGCTTTTTTCAGAATATGCAAAAACGGTATTGGATGCCTGGAAAACAGGAGAACCATGTACTTATTTAGAAAGTTCTTCTGAACGTATTAAAAGAATTATTACGACCGGAGCAGTAAAAGGCCAAAAGTATCCATTTGGAAGTTACCCAATATTTGAAGGAGGGAAATACCCACTTCATGGACTAAGTGATATAAAAGACTTATTTGTAGAAACAATAAATACATGCGTAGTACTAAACAGAAGAGGGCAAACCCCACTAATACTAATGCATGGCCCACCAAGTTCTGGAAAGACATATCTCAGAAACAGACTAAACGAAATACTAGTTGATGATTACAAAGAACATGTAAGATACACTATAGAAATTAAAAGAGATCAAGAACCTATAAGAGACCAATTTAATGTCCAACCAATAAGCCTACTAAGCTGCGCTGAATCATTTACACCAAGACAAATACAAGAACAATTCGCACCATTATGTGTTGCAACACCATCACCAACATCTTTGAGAAGATACAATGACATCCTTACAAGAAGAACAAATGGAAGAAACTTAAACGATTTTGATTCAACTGAAGACTTTTTAAGATTTTTAGACGAGTATATCAACATAGTCCCAATATTCCCACAAAAAGGGGCTAGTTTAGACATAACAAAAGTTAATCTCAGTAGTGATGTTGAAAGAATAATACAAAATGCAAACAGAAATGTTTTACACTGTGAAATTAATGACGCAAAAATTGACAAAGACATACCTGGAGAAAATTATCAAACGCTCCTAAACTTTACTGATGGTAACCTCAATTTTCTAGACGGAACATCAATGAAACTAGACCTAGTAATATTACTCTATACAAACTGGGCTAGAGAAGCATTCGCAGAAAGAAAACCATTAGTAGATAGATCATCAGTAATACCATTTAGAAGAAACTTATCATGGAGAGTAGAAGAAAAAATTTTAACATTTGAAGCAACAAAGTTCTCACACAGAAATTCACATGCTTTTAGAGGATTTACAAAAGCAACAGTAGCAACAAGACTTAATGGTGATATACTAAAGGATAAAGATTTATTGCGCCGCAGTATAGATGATTATGCACTTTATGAAGAAAGTAAACCAGGAATAACAAGCGATAGGATAAGAGAATTATTTACAAGAGTTAGAAAACCAATCCAACCACCTCAAGACGGGTGGTCACAAGGATTATCATTAAGAGAAGCTTTATCTGAGCTTAATGCAATAAACCCAGAAGAAGGCGAATGTTTAAGGCCTAGCGATGTTATTAAATGGTTATCAGGATGTGAAAAACTATCCCAAACAAATAAAGATCATTCAACAAATGACATAAAAAGAGGATGCATATCTGATATCGCATTTCTACGTGTAATCTTACATAATGGTAGCATTGAGCAAGTCGATAAAAAATTTAGTGAATATGACAAGGCTTATCTTGCATCAATACAAGGAAAAAAAGAAGTGTATCACGAAGGTGCAGAAAGACCAATAGAAGAAGTTATGAAAACACTTGAAGAACACCTTTGCATAACTGGGATGAGAAGCACGGTTATAGAAGCAATAAACACTTTTATGAACCTACAAGACATAACAAAAAAAAGACGCCCAACATTACGAGACATCATGAGCCTTAGCTACGCAACAAGCCTTTCTTCATTAGCTGGAACAGACACTATTATCCCATGGAAAAAAATTACAAGCCATGAAGACTTGGCACAAACAGAAAAAGAAGTTATAAGTAAATTATCATACTTAATGAGAAAATATCTAGACTGTTGCGAATTTTGCTTAGAAGATGTACTTAAAATTACGGCGGAAGAATTTGGGAGATTATCAAAATGAGCTACAACCCAGTAGGCCAACGCGCAAGAGGAGAATATGAACGTAAACTAAAAGAAAGAGATGGAGATCTTGTAAAAAAAGGAATTGGAAGACTAATCAAAGTAGAAAACGGAAAACCAGTACCAGTAAGCATACCAATCTTATTTAATCCTAGAATAAGATACGGACCAAGAACAAGAAAAGCAGGAGAAGAAGAAAGTTCTGAAAAAAAAGGAGGAAGAACTGGACCACCAAGACAAGGAGGAGGGCAAGGAAAGAAGGGGGACATAGTAAAAATAATTACTGGTAAGGATAAGGAAGGTAAAGGAGCAGGAGGAGAAGGTGGAGAAGATCCAGTTTATGAGACAATAACAAGGGAACGCATAGCAAGATATGTAGAAGGTTTAGAACTAGAATTCTTAAAACCAGGCTCTATGCTTAAACGAGAAGGATGGACTTACGAAAATATATCAAAGAATGGACCACCATCTTTACTTTCAACTAAACACACACTTGAAGAATCAATATTAAGACAAATAGTATTCAACCCTGATAAAGAACTCGTTATAGGAGACTTTACAGAAGGAGACTTACGTTTTAGACATCCAAAAGTAAAATACAAAAAAGACAGGGATGCAGTGCTAATACATGTTAGAGATATTTCGGGGTCCATCACCAAAGAAGAACTAGACATTGGTTATATAATCTCATATCTTACAAACCTATGGATTGAAAAATGTTACAAAGGAGTAAGAAATATTTATGTTTTACATAATGAAATAAGTTGGCAAGCAACAGAAAAACAATACTACAGTGTTAGATCAACAGGCGGAACAAATTTTACAAAAGCTTACGAACTTCTTCTTGCAATGCTTAATGGAAAGGACTACCAAAGAAAAGAAGGGCTAGAACAAGAAATACTAAACTCAGCTGAAAAAGATATTTATGTAATGAACATAACAGATGGAGAAGACGTAACACCAGAGAGAGCAGTAGAATTACTAGGAAATGTTATGCCGCACCTTACACGTTTTTGTTATCTTGAAACTGCTTCTAGTGGATGGATCTCAATATTAATAAATCCCAAGGGTCCATCAAAGTTTCAACAAGGATTAATAAAAAAATTTACTGCTGAAGAAAAAAGTGGAAAGATAAGAGTTTACAATATGAGTGATTTAGACCAAGTAGATGAAGCACTTAAAAAATTTTATGGTAAAAAAACATGACAAAAGTATTAGTTGATAGAAATGGAGTAATAGACTCTAAACATACAGAACTATTCCAAAAAATTATAAACTATTGTGAAAAAAATTATAAACTAAGGTTAACAGATATAAGGGCACATATCCTCCCACTAGACCAACTTTCAGAAATGGTCGCAACAAGTGGATTTACTAGAGCACCACAAACATGGCAATTAATGCAAGAATATCTCAAAATTAAAAGACAAAAAGAATTAGGCAATATAACTATTTTTGAAATGGTATCTGCAGCGGGCGGTATTCTTACAAAAAAAAATGAAACACTAGACTATACTGATGTGTACATTTTTGACCAAGATACTAGCATAATAAAAAAACTTGTTATGGCTCACTCACTTGGACATGTTCACATGCTTACAAATAATGTCTTTAATATTCGAGCAAGAAAAAGGGCAGGATACTATTCACCGCAAACTGCAATGATGGAACTAACAGACATGGTTGAAAGAATGTATGAAAACAAAGGAGGTGAAAGAACAACAAAATTAATTGACGCAATGGAAGTTATCTCAAGCATTGTAGCTGTAGGTGTTGATGACTTTTCAGAAATGGACAAAGTAATTGAGAAAGCAGAAGAAGAAAGAGTTCATGAAAGAAAATCAATATGGCAGGAAGCCGAAACACCGTTTGAAGACAAAATAAGAAGATTACTCCCTAAAAAAAACGCAGGTTTATTCCCGGACAGAAGAGTAAATAATATATTTTACATACTTGAAAAAACCCAAAGACTCGATGACGATGAAAAAGAATTGGTACATGCATATAGAATGATGTTTCAATATAAACATGGATTAATACCAGAAACAAAAATTACTCATGAAGGATTCTCAGCATTACTTGACTTAAGATTTGGGCAAGAATGCTCAGAAATTGTTCCAGACTGGGAAATGCGTGAGTACATAAAGCATAGAACAGAAGGTATGGAACACATAAGAGAAATCAACCCATACGGGCTTGGATTTAAATTACTACATGACATAATGATGAGGCAAGCACAAGGAGAATATGGCCAAGAATATGAAAGTATAACGAAAGGGTATGAACGATTAAAAGCACTAAAAAAACCTGATAAAGAAAAAGGATGGGAAAAAGTTTTAGAAGTTGTTGAATCATGCAATGATTATAATTTAATAAGTCAACACTTTGATGAACGACATTTCAGAACTTATGCAAGAGATTTATATGCAAGCCAAGTTGAAGAATGGGAATCATGGTTTCAAGGAAGATTATACGTTGAACAAATAATCAGCAAAGAATTTGAAGACGTAAAAAACGCGCTATTATTTCATCAAGTAAACAATGGAAGACCATTATTTTATGTACCCCTAGGCGGGGCAAACTTTATAGGAGTTGGGCAAATACTTATCCACCATGAAATAGACCCACTAATAAAGCAGTTTAGTTTAGAAAGAAAAGTATTAACACTTGATGTAGAGAGTGTTGAAGCTGTATTAAAAGCAATAGTAGTTTTCACAAAAAGACCAGTACACCTAAAAACAGTTGATGAAGATGGGAAAGATATTTATATTACCTATAACGGTATAAAGTTTAGTGAAACAGAATTAAAGAGGTAAAGATGGAAGAAAAAATAAAAATAACAAGTGTCAGGCTTGAGCAAGTAAAATTAGAAGGAATTTTAGAAAAAAGTCAGATTAAAAGTGTAGGCGAGGTATTAAAAGATTTTGATGAGAAGTATTTAGGGAGAAGTGAGATAGATGGTGCCCCCGTGAATCTACAAGGGATAGCAGAATATTTAATGAGAATAGGAGAAACAGAAGACAACACTGCAAGACAATGTTATGGACTGGAACCTTTTAATGTAGATACAGAAACAATTAAATGTTTAGGAATAAGAAGAGTACAAAAAAGTGACGAAATGGGAATGCTTAAAGAAGGCGAAGAACACCCACCATGGCACGATCCTGATAGAGTAGTACTCTGTTGTTTAAGACAACAAGATCAAAAATTATATTTTGGTATTTTTGGATTACGTAAAAAAAAAGTAGAAGATTTACAAGATATTGGAATAATAACTTACGAAGAATATCTAGAACCTCCCTCAACATAAGTTCCTTTAGACTCTAAAATAATATCCTGATTATTTGGGATACAAACAAAAGAAGTAGAACCATTCAAGTTTTCAACAAGAAAAAAAGTATTACTCTTAAAAGAATCAGAAGGAATAAAAATAACATTTTTACTAAGGTCTGCCCTTAACATGGATCTATCTCTTGCGTCAATAAAGCTTGGGAAATCAGTAACTTCACCAGAACGAATACATACATGGGTTATACGTTTTGGGAGAGAGACTTTAAAAAAATCTGTGGATCCTGTATCTAAAAAAAACATTTCGCTAACTTTATCATTAAAATTTTGCTCCCATTTAGCTAAAGCAATATCTTCAGATGAGTCTAATAATCTAGGAATATAGATATAACCAAAGGCTATTGCAATGAGGCCAATAATAATAGCCATAATAAAAACAAAAGATAGTTCTATCTGCCCTCTTTTTTTCATGGTATAAATAAGTTTGGATTGTTTAAATAAATTACTGCTCAAATATAATCTGCTAAGCCCATTATCACCGCCACCGAAGCGTTTATAAATTGTATAATTGTAAGAATAAACAAAAATGGGTAGTATAATCCAAAAATTAAATAGTTTCCTCGTACAATCAAAACGTGTATATCAGGTTACTAAAAAACCTAATAAGCATGAGTTTAAGATGATAGTAAAGGTAACTGGGCTGGGCGCAGCTATTATAGGAGTAATTGGGTTTATAATAACAATTGCAGGACAATTTATAATATAACAATGGAATCACAGATTTTTGCATTGAAGACAACTGCTAACAGGGAAGATCAAGTTTTAGAGTTTATTAGCGGTAATGTTCAAAAGAAGAAAATGAATGTCTATGCTGTTATAAGACCGCATGGATTAAGGGGCTATATCTTCTTAGAAGCTGAAAACAGGCAAGAAGCAGAGGATTCAATAAAGGGAGTGCCATACTCAAGAGGTTTATTACGTAAACTTGTTAGTTATGACGATATAAAACATATGCTTGAACAAGGAATACAAGAATTAAACATACAAAAAGGTGATATTGTAGAGATAATCAGTGGTTCATTTAAGCGGGATAAAGCTAAAAAAACAAGAATTGATAAGCAAAAGGAAGAGGTTGTAGTAGAAATTCTAGAAGCTGCAGTACCAATTCCAATAACTGTAAAAATTGATGCAGTAAGAGTAATAAGAAGAGAAACTGATCAAGAAGAAGAAACAGAATAAGGTTATTTAATTACACTTATACTAAATGGGGGCACAAACCTTAAAGTCTGTTCCTGTTCATCAAAATAACATTCAGCAGTATTACCCTCAAGATTAGGAATGTATGTACATGGATCAAACGAATCAAGCCTAAGTCGTTTCTCTAATTCTTGATATACCTCCGATAACTCGTCATCACATTTATCTAGTTTATAGGTTGTACACGCTAGTCTTAGTTGATCATCAGCAAGGTAAAAACGTTTTTCTTCTGTAAGCTCCAACGCATTTATACATGCCATTCCTGATTGTAATTCAATAATGTAATTAAATCGCTCTGCACATGTAGGTTTTATCTTATCAGCCTCTGGTTTTTGCAAAAATAACAATAAAGCTAAACCAATAGATCCAGCAAAATTAATGATACCCACTGCATCTTAAGTGTGCATAATCTATATAAGCTTATTGATAACTCTCTTATTTATGACTTTATCTGAAGGGGTTAGAGCTCCTAACTTTTTATTAAAAAACCAACATGGAGAGGATGTATCTAAAGATCATTTTAAGGGTAAGTGGGTTGTGCTTTATTTTTATCCAAAAGACAATACTCCTGGATGTTCAATGGAAGCAAATAATTTTACATCTAAACTTAATAAGTTTAAGAAACTAAATGCAGTAATACTAGGCGTAAGTCCAGACTCATGTAAAAGCCATCTAAAATTCATAAAAGATGAGAAGCTAAAAATAATTTTATTAAGCGATGAAGATAAGTCTACATTGTCTGCATACGGTGTTTGGCAGGAAAAAAGTATGTATGGAAGAAAATATATGGGCGTAGTTAGAACAACCTTTTTAATAAATCCAGCAGGGATGATCAATAAGATATGGACAGATGTAAAAGTAAATGGTCATGTAGAAGCAGTATTAAAGTATATCAAGGACGCAAACTAAGCTTTAGTGGAATAATCATAGTAGTTTCATTTCTTTTAATAGTAATGTTTATATCTGTTCCTGGGCTGATCCAAGCAACATGGTTTCTTAGTTCATTACTAGAAGTAATAGTCTTATTGTCTATAGCAATGATTAAATCACCCTGTTTAATTCCAGCGCCTAAAGCTGGGCCGGTATCATCAAATCCTGTAACCAGTGATCCTTCAATAAAAACACCATTGCCTTTATCATCAAACTTGATAAGATCCTCGACAATAACACCAATGTAGCCACGATCAACTTTCCCATCATTTGTGAGAGTTAAAAAAATTTTTTTTACCAAATTACTAGGTATTGCAAAGCCCAACTCGCCAGCATTTTCTTCGGAAATAATAAAAGTATTAATCCCAATAACTTTGCTATTCAGGTCTAACAAAGGCCCACCAGAATTACCGGGGTTAATTGAAGCATCAGTTTGGATAAAGTCTCTATAAACTGTTGGCCCGCGATCACGATGTACTGCGCTGATAATCCCGGATGTAACAGTAAAGTCTAAACCAAATGGGTTTCCTATAGCTACAACTTCTGATCCAACTTTAGCGTTATCAGAATCTGCCAGTTCTAAGAAATCTAAGTTGTCAACGTTTATCTTTAAAACAGCAATGTCAGTGCTTTTATCAACTCCAACATTCTCGGCTACATAGATATTTTTGTTATGTAATCTAACAGTAATATTATCTGTGTCGTCAACAACATGATAGTTAGTTATTATATAACCGTCACTAGCAACAATAACTCCTGATCCAGTTTTTTCATCAGCGCGTATAAACACAACAGAAGAAGTAGCTTTTTCAGCAACGTCTTCAATATTATTTATTGTTAAAACTTCTCCATAGTTATTCTGATAAAATAAAAATATAGATGCTAACTGAATGATTATTAGTATAATAATCACAGTCCAAAGAATCTTTATCTGGTCTCGCCTAAGCATAGCTGAACCACGTAATATTGCTTATATAAAGCTTATCTTACCCCAAATAATCTTAAGATCTTACTAAAATAATCTGGTTTAATAGGCGCACGTTCATCTATGTATGGTGCACCGCATAATTCAGAAGCAAGTTTTTTATATGAGACCGACGCATCAGATGTAGGGTGGGTATAAATAACATTATCTCGTAGGGCAAGACTCTCTTTAATCTCTATTGACTCAGGTATAATTGCTATAACCTTATGTTCTAACAAAGCTTCAATGTTCTCAATTGGGATTTCATCATTAGAATTACGATATCTTGTAACAACCACACCAAGAATTTTTTTACCCATGTCTTCAGCAACACGAATAGTTTTTAATGCATCAGCTATTGCAGGCATTTCAGGATTTGTAGTAATAATAATCTCATCACTTGCATCTATGGCTAATAATGCTTCTTTACCAAGCCCTGCAGCGCAGTCAATAATAACAAAATCAGTAAGCCCCTTTAAGCCACGTATTACCTGCTTAAGCCTGTCAGGTTTTGTATTCTTCATGTCATCAAGAGATATACTTGCGGGAACTATTTTAGTACCAGTAGGATGTATATAGACGGCTTCAGAGATATGATTCTTACCTTGTAATACATGGTTTAAATTGATTGGAACAACCGGGCTGCCGAGATAAATCCCTACATTGGGGGTAGTAAGGTTTGCATCCACAACAGTTACATCTTTACCAAAAAAGTTCAAAGCACAACCAAGAGACACAGCAGTAGTAGTCTTTGCCACACCGCCTTTACCACCAGTAATAAGGATATAACGAGTCATAACTATGAATTGCCCACCAAACTTTTAAATGTTTCTATGTATCTTCTTCCTTCCAGGCCATACCACCGTTCTTATCAATCCATTCACGAGAAAATTGGTAGAACTCTTTTGTTGAAACAAAATAAGACATCAGTTTCTCTTGATTGACTTCTACTTTTTCTGCGATTAGGGTAACATTTTTACGGTATTCTTCGCGGCCTTTGATTTTATTTTTCACAATCTTCCTCATTAATAAGTACAATTTAACCCACTCCTTGATTTTTTTATTGTTTTTAAATAATTTTTTTTCAATGATCTCAATTCTCTCAACATGGCTTTGCGGGATTATATTTATCATTTTTTTTCTTTTAGCTATTTCTAAAATATCCAAAAAGATATAATCCATTGCTTCAATAAGACGTGATAGGGTATTATTAATAACATCAATTGTACGAGTGTACTTTAATGTAACATAAATCAGATGGTCCACACGTTGTAATTGTCCTTTTGCTGTGTCACTGTCTTCTAACATCGATGAATACCTTGTTAACCTTGCTCATGAATATTTTAGCTTGGTTGATATACTTTTTAATTGTTTCGATGGATAGGGCATTTGCCTTGAATGAAACATTAAACATAATAAACTTATCATCGCGGGATAATTCGAATGGGCTATTCTTATGTTCTGCTAATACACATCGAAGTTCTTCAATCAGATTAATTTGTGAAACATCAAACTTATAACGTGGGCCGGACTTAAGTCTAAACAGCTCAATACGTGTGTGTATATCCTTAGAATAAATCGGAATACGTTTGTACATGCGATCGTATCGTAAAATAGCGTCCATACCAGCTACTAAAGAGTCATAGATATTCTCCATTATGCCTATTAACAATTTATTTTCCTTAACCAAGTTGTAAGTAACATATGTTAAATGATCGGCAGTTTGGAGCTTTCTATTAGCTAATTCAAGGAGTGCTTTGATTTCTTCCATTTGTTTATTAAATAATAAAGCTTAATAAGTATTATTGTAATCAATTATTTTTTTGTAAGTATAGGATTGCTCCAGCAATATCCCCTTCTTTTTCTAAAGCTTCTTTGGCTTCTTCTTCAGAACAGTTAGTTTGATCCATAATTGTATTTATATCTTCTTGTGAGAACAGCTCCCTATCATGAACTTCAATGTCTCCTATTATCTGGAATGTATCTTGCCCCATCATATTAACTTTTGTAACTTGCGGGTTTAAGATAACTATTTCTTTGTCAGAAGTTTTAATGATTACTTCTTTTGCATCAATTTCTTCTTGTTTAATGCCTAGCTTCTTCATTGCTTTTTGCATTTCTTTAGGATTTATTCCAGGAAACATGCAAGTTAGAAAAATATCAAATATATAAAATTTCGCATTTTATGATAAATTCCGGTATAAGCGTAGTTTTATTACGCTTAATACATGTTAATTGCAATTTGAGAGCCCAAGCAAAACGGGGTACCAGCAGTGCAATATCCACTTTATATTTGAAGGTTAAAAGGATGTTCAATTTCCTTTATTCCAATGCAATAATCAGAGAGACCACAATACAAATTAGAATGTTCATCTATGCCCCCTGGAAAAATGATGTCGTCTAATTCAGGACTTCTTTTTGAAGGCGAATATGGGAAATCGGCTCTTCTTGCCAGAATTCTTAAATCTGAATAAACACTAGTTTTCGGATTAAATCTAAAAGAGACAGCATAATAATGCTTTTTCAAATCCACTTCAGTTGTTGTTTTATGAGCCTTATGTCCAATCACTCCAATTTCTTCATCTGATAGTTTTATCGCTTGATTTACACCTCCCCAAGAACCATCCTCAAACAAACCATTGATTATATTGACATTATACCAATCATTTTCTGTGAATCTTTGTAGCTCATCAATTCTACTAATTTCTAAGTATCCAATTTTACATAATCCGCTAATTTTTTCTTGCGGCCTTGTAAAAACTCCAATTCTATCTTCCAAATCAACTAAACGAATATCTTTCATCCCTACAGGGCCAGATGCAAAAAATTCCAAATTCCTAATTGAGTCTCCCCTATAAATATCTTGATTCCATATAATACCGTTTTCACATTTCTCGACTCTTACACCCAAAATAAATATTTCACCTTTCACTTTAACATATGCAGGATCCTGTAATTGAAGTGGGGTTACTGTATCATCAATCTCCCATTCATTCTCATTTAATTTATATGCAAAAAATATTCTGGAATCTAATTCGCTATCAAGAGATTCAATTCTAATCCCTATATAGGTTTTTCCACTATCACAAAAAGGAACTGTGGGATTATAAGCAGTTTTTCCTTTTATGTTTCTGATTGGTACAATTTTGGATTTCATTCTTACCTTATATTCAGAGATTAGAGGATATTTATAATGTTTTATTTTATAATTACTAACAAATTAATAATTGAAAAATGAGCTGGCCCCCCTAAAATATAGCCTGCTTCGCAGATTATTGATAATCTTTATATAATGTATTTTCTTTTCAATAGGTATGACTTACAAATTAGTTTGTTTTGATATGGATGGAGTGATATTCAAAGATGTTAATTTCTGGATGGAACTCCATAAGAAATTCGGAACATTAGCACAGGGTATAGAATTAACAAAAAAATATCTCCATACGGATTATGATAGATTAGTAGAAGAGGTTGTTGTAAAGTTATGGAAAGGAAAAAATGCAAAACTCTATTATGATTTAGTTAATTCTATTGAATATCTGCCTGGCGTTCAAGAAACTTTTGCCCATCTCAAAACTAGAGGTTACATGACTGCCATAATTAGTGCTTCAAGTATTGATGTTGCCAGAAGAGTACAAAAAGACTGGGGGGTAGATCATATTTTTGCTAATGAATTAGTTATAAGAAATGGAAAAGTTACAGGGGAATTTATCTGGCCAATAGGTGCTGGAAAAGAAAAGAAAGCACAAATAATACAAGGTTTATGTTTTAGTTTGGGTATCTCACCGAAAGAAGTAATTTATGTTGGCGATGGTGATACTGATATTGAAGCGTTTAAAGAAGTTGGAATTTCTATTGCGTTTAATTCATCTTCAGAAGAACTTAAAAAAGTCGCCAAATATTCAGTGAATACACATAATCTTGCAGATGTGATTAAGTACATCCATTAAATCAATTTTGCCCTTTATTCTATGTCTTGATGTAACGCTTCGCTCTCGCCTTAGGTTCGGAGAAATAAAAACTAAGGCTTAAGGATAGTAATGGTATATTTTAGATTAGGCTACAAAGCACATTCAATAATAATATTATCATCTGGATCATTTTTGACTACATCAACTTTCTTTTTTGGTTTTACTAAAGTTACAAATTCCAGACGTTTACTTTACAGCTCACTAAAAATTATTTATCTGACGCTGGGTATAATTTATTTTGGGCTCTTCTATAAACTACAAAGAGTAGAGAAACAACGAAATGGCAACATTTATAAACTACAGTAAATATAGTTTTACTATGATAAATATATACAAACAAGAGTTAACAGTATTACAACAAGAAATATTAAGGTTGTTATTTGTTAAAGCCGGGGTGTCTTTGAATCAAAGAAGAATAGCAAGAATGCTCAAAGTAACGCCTCCGGCAGTTATGAAAGCTCTTCCAAAATTAGAAGAAAAAGCCTTAATAAATTTAAATCAAGATGAAGATTCTAAGAGATGGTCCATTGAGTTAAACAGGGACAATCATAAAGTTATCCAACTAAAGCGGGTGGACAATCTAAGGCAAATATATAGTTCTGGATTAGCCGATTTTTTAGAAAAAGAATTCGCAGGAGCCACTATAATCCTTTTTGGTAGTTATTCAAGAGGTGAAGACACAATAACATCTGATATTGATATTGTAGTAATCGGGAGAAAAGAGAAACAAATGAAATTAACTAATTTTGATAAAGCACTTGAAAGAACTATCTTCATCAACTTTTATTCTTCCTTTAAAGAAGTTCATAAGCATTTGAGAGAAAATATTTTTAATGGGATAATACTTGCAGGCGGAATTGAAATATGAAAGATTTAAAACAATTTGAGGAATTTATAAGGACAGGTATTATCAAAAAACAATCACCAGATAAATCGAGGTCAAAGTTTTTGGTTATGGAAGCTGAGCAAGGTTATACTTACTTGCTTAAGTTAATAAAAACAATGGGTATTGAAAATCGGAATGCTAATGATTATGTGAAAAATTGCTATGATATTTTAATGGAGCTGACAAGAGCAAAGATGTTGCTTGAGGGATTAAACGCTTCTGGCTTTAAGGCACATGAATCAGAGATTGCTTACTGGTGGATTTTGCAGTTTAAAGAACAAGATATCCGATTCTTAGATAAAATTAGATTCTTTAGGAATGGGATGCTTTATTATGGAACAATCTTGGATAAGGAATACGCAGAGAAAGTGATAGAATTTACAAAAAATAATTATCAAAAATTGAAGGCCATCTTAAATAAATGAAATTCCAAAATGAATGGTATAACCACTACTAACGACCACATGATGGAAAAAACCAATTCTAACGCTTGATTTATAACAGTTGGTTGTGATGAAAGAATAAAAAAAGAAGCAGTCAACAAAGCGCATTTGATTCTTAGAAAAATTGCAAAAACTGAGGCTAAACTTACATTAACCAAAAATAAATATGGAACGGCTACAATTACCAATAAGCCTTTCAAAAAGCGCAGTAAGAAGGTATATACAAACATGTAATAAACGAAATACGTAATTAGACGTTGTTTAAATCCTAGCAAAGATAATCCCAAAAATAGAAACAACAAGAATCAAACCGACAACAAATTTTGGTGATATCTTAATCTTGCTTTTATACTCATCAAAATACCGGACAATTCCTCCACCGCTAGAAGGCATTTGTATTTTTTCATTTGACATAAAAAAAGAAAGAAAAAAAGGTTTAAAAGAGTTTTGATTAGTTCTTGCCTAAGATTGCATTAGCATAAGCCAGCAACTCGCTGTTAGCTGGGCTACTACCTGATTGAGTTTGAGCACTACTGCCCCAGTAGGCACAGCTGCCATCAAAACCTTTTAGCTGAGATGTTACATTTGCTCTCAGATTATTATGGTGGTTTGTTATAAGCTCAACACGATCATTTAATAGTCTACCACCATTCGCAAGATAGATCGCAGTGATATCTGCTGGGCCTATAACCATTATGTTATCAAGCATGGCTTTAGCATTATCAAGGCTTTCAGTATATGCAATTGCTGCTTTTACTTGAGCGTCATGTGCATGATGTAACATCTCAATGCTATCCCTAGTCTGCTCAGCTCTATTATGCAGAGATCTTGCGCATGCAGCTTTTTCATTAATGTCTATTTCTAACAAATGGCGAGCAACATCATATCTTATCTGCTCAGTTTCAGTATATGGCCCTTTTATTTTACTGGCTATTTCATGCATCAAGAACTCTTGTTCTGATCGATGGTCCATTAACGTGTCGTAAGCGTTAGCAGCATCAATTGTTTCTCTACCGCGGTGTTTAAGCAGTACTTTCACATTATTTTGTGAGGTCCTATAAACTGTGCATAATCTAGTCAGGCAATCACTTATCCTGCCCAATGCGTCGGTCATAACATTAAAGAGTTTTCTCAATCCGGATGGTTCTTTTCCTGTGTTCAAATTTTGAGTTCCATTAAACGAGTCATATACCCCGAATATTCTGTCTGTTAACCTTATGTTATTCGTAGCATACTTTGAAGCTCCTTTAACATATTTAGCGAACGCTTTGTCAAAAGTGTAGGAATCACCAAGTATAGCTCTTAAAGTTCTTCCTTCATCAATCATAGCAGGTTTATCTAATTGTAATACCTCTTTAGAAAGTAACCCTGCTCTTTCTAGTCTTTCATCTAGGCTTAATATCTCTGCTTTCCCATTACCATTATCGGTTTCATTAATATCAATAACTGTTTCTTTTGCTGTGTTCATATAAATCCCCCCAGATAGTTTTTATAATCTGAAAGAATTTTGGCCAAATCTCTTTCAATAATTAAACATCCTAATTTCTGAATGTTATGAAAAAATAAAAAGAAAACCTTATTAAAAAAGGTTAATACTAAAAAACCGAAATTATTACAGTATTCTATAAATATTTTTCAAACTAGACTAACCAAAAGTAAATGTATTAAACAAAAATCCTTTCTTGTTTATATCTAACTTTAATGTATAACTACCATGATTTCCTTCAATTAAGCTATACAGCCTAGCGGTATCAACAACCACAAATGACCGGGCCCCATCGAATTTTATATCAACACCAGCCTGATCTTTTGTTACATAATCATCATTTATATAAACGTCCATCTCTAAAGGTTCAGTTGAATGAGCAACTATATTCGCTGATTTACCAGAAAACTTAATGACTACAGACGCTCTATCAAGATTTTCTAAGCTGTCTTGGTTGCTTAACCATAAACCATCAAGATAGAGAACATCATCTTCAAGTTTAACAGGTAAAGTATAATTTTTAACTTGATCCGGAGACAACCCCCCATTTGCTACATCTTGTTTTCTTGGCAAAGCAAATTTATATCCGGCGTATATCTCTGGTGTATAAGATAAATCAGAAGAACTAGGAATATCAGCAATTAAATCCATGTCTATTGCTTCCCCATTTTCAGCTAAAAGTTCCTGAATAACTTTTTCAGTTTCTTCATAAGCTCCTTCTCCTATATGGTCATACCGAATAAACCCATTTCTATCAATAAGGTATTTTCTTGGCCAATACTTATTCTGATATGCCCTCCAAGTTGCGTAATCATTATCTTGAACAACTGTGTAGCTAATGTTAAATCTTCTAATTGCATCTTGTACATTATTTGCATCTTTCTCAAACGGGAATTCTGGAGTGTGGACACCAATGATAACAAGCCCTTTATCGGAATAACGGTTATGCCATTCATTTAAGAATGGGATAGTGTGAATACAATTTATACAGGTGTATGTCCAAAAGTCAATTAAGATAACTTTACCATTAAGATCTTTGATTGATGGTTTATAGTCTGAATTAAAAAAACCAGAAATTCCAACTAGCTCAGGAGCTTTTATTAAACCATTCTCGATCACTGGTTCTTCTGAATACTCATTATTAGCACGCTCAAAATAATAAATAACCAAGACAACTATTATCAAAGTAATAATTAGCTTGTAAATTATTTTCATGAAGTTGGTAGCAGTTGAATATTTATAATATTAATCCTTAACAGTCAAAAAAGCAAGATAAGCTAGAAATGTTGGAATCAATGGTAATATGCACGGACTCAAAAATGAAAGAAGCCCGCCAATAAATGCAATGCCTATATTTAAAGATCCATTAAAGCCATAATTATTCAAGTTTAGTTTTATAAGAAAATCTGCTGCAAATGAAAAGTTTGCAATACTGCTTAATTGATTAGTAAACACTAGTATTCCTAACAATATTAATATCACTCCAAATATTTTAGAAAGATATTTAGTTAAATTACCAGTAGCTGTTATAAACTTTTTAGCATGATCAGTAAATAATCCCACTAATAAAAATGGTATACCCAAACCAAGAGAGTAAGCAAACAATAAATAAGCTGCATGCGTTGGAGATACAACTGCTAAAGTAAGTATTGCACCAAGTATACCACTTACACAAGGTGTCCAACTAACTGCGAAAGCTGCGCCAAACACAAATGAGGTAAGATAAGCTGAATTAAACCTTTTTTTTATTTTAAGCTTGTGGCTTATTTCAAAGAATCTAATTTTGATAAAACCTAGTAAATAGATACCAAAAATAATTATGATTATGCCCCCAACTCTTCCAAGCCATTTTAGCACAACTAATGGCGCATGAGAAAAAACAGTTTGAAGCAATACCCCAATAATTGAGAATATAACTGAAAAGCCTAAAACAAAGAAAATAGTATTTATAAAAATTGTATAATCTTTTTTCATGATATCATTAAAATAATGTCAATATATATAATTTTTGTTTAATAAAAATGTAGGAAAACAAAGGTTTTAAAATTGCTTTTTGCGCAATAATTTAATCTAAGAGGAAACTTTTCTAAAGGTTTATAAACTCAAGCGTTCCATTATATATAAGGAGCTAAAAATGGACGAATTACCAGAAGCGGTATTTACATGGAAGGTAAGAGAAGATGGTTTAACAGAAGTAGTACAAGGTCATGCAACAATAAAAGATATTTTATACGAAATAGCAAGGCAGGCTTATAGAGCATCAGTAATGGAGGCACCAATACCAGGACAATCCACGGACCCTCCATCAGACGAATTTCTAGCACCATATTTTGCTCACTTACAATTTCCAACAGATGGAATAAGTATAGCGAGAACTGATAGACATGAAACTGATGAATTATTTGGGATGGACTATGTTGGTGGTTTGCCAGTTAAAACTTCAGTTGTCGCTAGAGATGGAAAAATATTGTTTTGTAGTAGATTATATGACATGAATCATCGTGTTGATCATCTACATGTAATGCGAACTGCAAATATGGCACTTGAAATAAGATTACAATAAATTTTAAAATTAAGACGCCAACCTCTTTTTTATTATTTCTTCAAATCTTAGATTTGACCAATTTTTTAGCCAGAACCTTAAATTGAAACTAACAACTATTAAGTGAGATGAATATTCGCTTAATATTACCATTTAGGATAAAAAGCGAGATTTTAGATATTTCTTCCCCATATAACAGACTATATGTCAGATGAGGGTAAAAGTTATTCTCCAAATCCAGAAATACAGATTAATTAGCAAATTGATCAAGAAAATAAACCTCAGAAGTTATTAAAATTAACTTAAGATATATCAATTTATTCTTTTAGAAAAGATAATCTGAAAGATTTTCGATTTTTTATGGTAGAAAAATATAAAGTAGTAAAGTATAATAGTGAATATGAAAGAAATAATCTTAATTCTGCTATTAACCTGTGGATGTGTAAGCATTCCAGAAGCTGGCATTGTAACAGAAGTAATTGATGGTGATACATTCAAATTAAGCACAGGAGAAAGAGTAAGATTATTATGCATAAACACTCCAGAAAATGGTGAACCATATTTTAAAGAAGCAAAAGATTTTTTAGAAAATTCTATATCCGGAAAAATAGTAAGATTAGAAGTAGACAAAACAAATTTAGATGATTACAGAAGATTATTACGTTATGTTTATGTTGATGACATCTTAATAAATGAAGTTATTACAAAAGAAGGTCTTGCAGAAGTATTGATAATAAAACCAAACATAAAACATTGTGACAAAATAAAGCTAGCCGAAAAAATAGCACAAGAACAAAAAAAAGGTATTTGGAGTGTCAACCATGCAGGCTATCCGGAAGATACGCTAATGTTTCAAACTGCTGTGGTAACGGATAAATCAAAAAGTCACCACGTTGCATTGCAGTAGTTATTCCAGAATTACCAGCACTACGCATAGCAGCTCCTACCATACCTTTCAAAACCATAACTTTTACCTGTTCATCATTAATAAACTCATCCCCTTCAAAAAGTATTCTAAATTCGTCTAAAGCATTAGTAGAACGTAATATTCGTATTCTTTCACTTTTATCCAACTCGCCTTTAAATTCAGTATCATCAGGGACAACATCATCTAACCAATCAATATTTACAACTACAAGTAAAGAATAATTTCCTTTCATTGCGTTATAATCTTTTCTTGAAAAAGCTTCTTTTATTACTAAAACCTCCCCTTGTGTTAATTTAAAAGTCTCATCACTATTCAAGTCCTTTACACCGAATACAAAAGCATTATCCTTATCATATAAGTATAACACCTTATCTGCGTTGCTTAATATTTCTTTAATCTGAGATGTTTCCTTAAGGATATTTTGAACAAAAAAACCACCAATGGATAATACAATAACAAAAATCACAAAGATAATGCTAAGAATTTTTATAATAAACTTAGTAGTTCTAACAAACCACCAAACTAATAATATTATTAAAATTATAGGAATAATTAGCCAGATCATGGCTGTTTAACACCAGCAGTGTTTTTAAATATATTTGTAGTAAATTATCATATGGCAAACAAAAAAAGCTGCCACATATTAAGAGAAAAAGGAACCGAACCACCATTCACTGGAAAGTATTTGTACAACAAACAGAATGGAGTATACAAATGCGCTGGTTGCGGGCAGGAATTATTTTCTTCCCAAAAAAAATTTGATTCCGGAACTGGATGGCCAAGTTTTACTGAAGGAAAAAACATAGAACTAAAAGAAGATACAAGTTTTGGAATTAAAAGATTAGAAGTAATATGTAAAAAATGTAAAGGACATTTAGGTCACTTATTTAATGACGGACCAAGACCTACAAAGAAAAGATATTGCATTAACTCAGGTGCATTAAGCTTTAACAAAATTAATAGCAGGTGAAACAACAATTGGGCGTTCAGCAATATCAACTGAAGCTGTTCTGAATGATTTTTTTAAATTTTCAAACACATTCTTCCCATCAAATTCTCCCCTGCAAGTATAAATTGAAAAGTATAAAGAATCATGTTCTGGATAAGTATGAATTGCAGCATGAGATTCAGATAACAATACTAAAATTGTAAGTCCCTGTGGTTTAAACTGATGTCTAAATACTTTAAGAATTGTAAACTTGTCAATTTTTAAAGCATACAGCAAAGATTTTTCTAAGAAATTATTATCTAATAAAATCTTTTTTGGAACTCCATGCATTACACATGATATTTCATTTCCTACAGGACTTGATTCATACTCCATAGTGCAAATTATTAAGAATAGTTATTTAAAAAATTATTGTTTTTTAAAATATACTTCTTGTTTGTCTTAAGCATTCTAATTGCTATCTTTATCAACTGGATAAACAGGCCATCTGAACCCTCACGTGAAAACTGCCATTAATGCCTCATATGATTTATTCTTATCTACAAATGGTTATTTACGTAAAATCTTATCCATTACTTTACCTTTTGCTATCTCATCAACAAGCTTATCCAGATACCTTACTTGTTGTGTTAACGGGTTTTTGATTTCTTCTATACGATATCCACATATTACTCCTGTAATGAGATGAGCATTCGGAGTTAATTTTGCTTTCTGAAAGAATATTTTAAAAGTTACTTTTTTATCAATAAGATTTTGTAGTTTCTTTTCATCAAAACCAGTTAACCACTCAATTACTTGATGCAACTCTTTCTTTGTTCTACCTTTCTTCTCCACTTTTGCTACATAGTGCGGATACACAGATGAAAATGTCATATTTGCAATACGCTCATCGTGTTCGGATGTTGTTTTCATAATTATTTTTCCTTTTTTAAATTTTTGAATTCGTGTTTCCATAGTATAAGTTAAATTAGATTTTTATATAAAGTTTGCTAGGCACCAACTCAAATTGAATATAACTTAGGCGATTAAACAAATATTTATCTGCTTTATAGCATAATATTGCAAAAAAAGCAGTTACGCAAAGTTTTCAACTATTATAACCCGAATTTTTAATGAAAATTTTTTAAAAACTCTACATGTAATAATTTAAAACTAACTCTAAAAATAAATCAATCTAATAAAAAAAGTGATATCATGTATATTGTGTGTAAAATGGTCTCGAGCTATTGGAAAATGCAGGCTTAATTTCTCGTTGCCTTGAAACTTACACCCCACTCCCATCAAACAGATCTTCTATCTGTGCTCTCCTTCTCTTTTCAAGGTGGGTTTCGTCCTTAGATGCTTTCAGGACTTATCCCACAAGGCGTAGCTGCCCGGCCTGCCTTGTCAGACAACCGGTACACCAGAGGCCTCGAATCCTCGTTCCTCTCGTACTAAAGGATCCTTCCCCTCAGAAGATAAACAAATCCAGTAGATATCATACAAACTGTCTCACAACGTTCTTAACCCAGCTCACGATCCCTTTTAATAAGTGAACACCTTCACCCTTGGCCGCAAGCAGTACGTGGAAACTGTTAATTTCGACATACCATGCTCTTTTCCGCGCATTTCTGCACGACCACTCTACGATACAAGAATCTAATCTTTGTATCCGGATAGGAAGAGCCGACATCGAGGTAGCAAGCAGCGCCGTCGATAAACTCGGAATCAATTTATTGATCCTTTGAGCTCTTAGGCGCTACAACTCAATTATGCCCGAGATAGCTTTTCTGTCATGTCTAGCCCCCATCAATGAGGACATAGAAGTTCGCTAGGCCATACTTTCGTACCTGAATCCCGTATTGTTTGGAATCCAGTCAAGCCAGCTTTTGCCCTTGCACTCCACAGAGAATTTCTAAATCTCTTGAGCTGACCTTTGGGCCCTACTGATATCCTTTCAGCAGGGTCCCGCCCCAGGCAAACTATCCGCCAGTAGTTGTCTTTCATTACTGAAGTAAGTAATATAGAATACAGAGGGTAGTATCTCACTTTTGCCTAAACGTACACTGGCGTGCACGCATCAACAGCTCCTACCTATTCTTAACACCATACTCCATACCACAGCTACAAGCTATAGTAAAGTTCTACGGGGTCTTCGCTTCCCACTGGAATTCTCTGGCCTTTGCACCAGAATAGTGTGTTCGGGAGGTTCTACGTAAAGACAGTGGATACCTCGTTACGCCATTCATGCAAGTCGTCAATCAAACGACAAGGTATTACGCTACCTTAAGAGAATTATAGTTATTCCCGCCGTTTACACGCTCTTAGCCCCCTTGAAAAGGAGTTTAAAGTACATGCACTGGGCAGACGTCACCTCCTATACAAACCATTACTGGCTAGCAGGAAGTTTCGTTTTTGTTAAACAGTCGGGCATCCTTAGTTATTGAATCCTGTACTCGCAACTAAAAGCTACAAGCGCAGGAACCCCTTATGCCGAAGTCACAGGGCCAATATTGCCGATTTCCTTTACGTAAATTACCCCTCTCATACCTTAGGCTACTAACCCAGGGCACCTGTGCTGGTTCTGGATACGGTTATTTATGATCCTTCCATATTGTTTTTTCACGGGCTCAAGGCATCTACCCAATCAACATACATTGACTATTCTCAGCTTTTCTCAGGTTCTCATCATGACAATTCTCCCCTGACATATGCTAATTAACAACCATGTCTATGATTGTGGGTATAGCCCAAAGCAGCAACAATAAGGCTTTCGTCGCCGAATGTACATAAATAGTACTGGAATATTAACCAGTTTGCCTCTTCCCGCACGTCAATTTATGAGTGCAGTTAGGTCCGACTAACTCTTAGCTGAACTGCAGTGCTAAGAAAACCTTGCCCTTTCGGTATTAGAGAGTCTCACTCTATATAGGTCCTACTACCACCGGGATTCTTATTCGTACACGGTCCATTTACTTTCACAAGTATACTTCCATCCATGCACGACACCTATCTACCACCTTGCTTTACAGCAAGTCTGAAGTATCGGTCGTCAGTTTAGCCCCGTTAATTTTCAGGGCATAATACCTTGACGGGTGAGCTATTACGCTTTCTTTAGAGGATGGCTGCTTCTAAGCCAACCTCCCCGCTGTCTCTGGTATTACACACCATTCACCCTTTCACACTTAACTGACAGTTAGGGACCTTAACTTCAGGCTGGGATGTTCCCCTTTTGGGACACACGCTTACCGCGCGCCCCTGCTTCCCGCCTTCTACGACGCATTGACATTTGGAGTTGAACAAGAGTGAGAGGAATTTCTTCCCTTAACATTCTAATCCGTAGCTCTACAACCAATGCTATCTCGAGCGAGACTATTCTGCGGCATATTTCGATAGGAACAGGCTATTAGCAAACTCGATTGGCTTTTCACCCCTAATCCCAAATCATAAGAGCACATGCACGTAGCACCTCTTCAGGCCTCCACCTCGTATCACCAAGGCTTCACCTTGCTCAGGATTAGATCGTCTGCTTTCCGGTCAGACCCCCATGACTTAAGGCGCTTTCACACCTCGCTCCTCGCAAGCTGCGAGCATTTGCTTTCGCTCAGCATTCGTACTAAAAGTACTTACGCTCGCCATGAAGATCAACTCCCCGGCCCGTTATTCAAAACGTACGGTGCAACTCATGCTGCACCATTCTATAACCGTAAGGTTTCAGGAACTTTTCACACCCTATCAGAGGTACTTTTCAATGTTCCATCACTGTACTATTTGCTATCGGACTTAAAACATATTTAGCCTTAGAAGTTGATGCCTCCTAAATTCCTGCTCAATATCCAATGAACAGTACTATGGATACTTGTAAATCTTTCACGATTATCCTACGGGGCTATCACCCTGTGTCGCATACCATTCCAGATAACTTTAGATAAACATGTTAAGATGAAAAACAAGTCCAAACACCACATGTTGCTTCTTTTTCAAGAAGTAATTCGGTTTAGGCTATACGGATTTCGCTCGCTGTTACTCACCGCATCTCAATTGATTTCTTTTCCTGCGGGTACTAAGACGCTTCAGTTCCCCGCGTTATACATCCTCTCGGATTTAATAGGAAGTCCTATTCGGGAATCATTGGTTCGTAGGCTGCATGCGCCTCGCCAATGCATTTCGTAGCTTGCCACGCCCTTCATCTTTGTTTTTAAGCCGAATCATCCACCTTACGGCGTAATGACCTATAATTACACACAATACCTATACACGATATCATTAAATGAATATTTCATCTGTCCTAAGACTATGATATCCTTCACCCACAACAATTCAGTTTGTGAGTTGCACTATTTCATTAAAAAATGAATATGATATGGACCCGTCGGGAAAATCGACGATCCAAGATGTCTAATGCAAATCGTTTTCGAACCCGAGGCCCCTACCTTGCAAGGGTAATGCTCTACCAGCTGAGCTACGGGCCCAAACAATTGGATTGACTGTACGAGATTAATTTCAGTGATTAGAATAGTAAAAAAAATAGGAGGTGATCCACCTGCAGGTTCCCCTACAGGTACCTTGTGACAACTTACCCCACCTTACTGAATCTAGGTTCGAATACACCATAAAGGTATATGCTCACCTAAATCCTGCTCGGTTGGATTGATGGGCGGTGTGTGCAAGGCACGTTGACGTATTCACCGGACCCTGATGAGATCCGATTACTAGGAATTCTGGCTTCATGAGGGTGAATTGCAACCCTCAATCCGAACTGAGATAGGGTTTAGAGGATTGACTTCTCCTTTCGGAGTTGTAGCCCATTGTCCCTACCATTATAACGCGCGTGTAGCCCAGAAGATTCGAGCCATACTGACCTGTCATTGCCTACACCTTCCTCCCACTTACGCGGGCAGTCTCTATAGTGTGCACAATCATCCCGGAGGACTTGTTAGCAACTGTAGATGTAGATCTTGTTCGTTAACTGACTTAACAGTACATTTTACAACACGAACTTACGACGGCCATGCAACATCTCTCGGCTTGTTAGGTACGCCCTTCAGACGGACCTTCATCCTGCCATCGCCTCTGGTGAGGTTCTCCGCGTGGAATTGAATTAAACCGCACGTTCCACTCCTTGTAGCGCGCCCCCGCCAATTCTTTTAAGTTTCAGTCTTGCGACCGTACTACCCAGGCGGCGGATTTAACACCTTCGCTACAGCACTGCACGATCACTTAGAACATGCAATACTTAATCCGCAGAGTTTACGGCTAGGACTATTCCCGGTGATATATTATTTATCACATCACTCTCGGGTATTTAGCAAATATTAGATAACTAAATATTTGTATCTAATCCGGTTTGCTCCCCTAGCTTTCATTCCTCACCGTCAGATCCGTTCTAGACACGTGCCTTCGCCATTGGTCGTCTTCCAAGGATTATCACATTTAACCGCTCCCCAAGGAATACGCATGTCTTCTCCCGGTCTCTAACTACAGAGTGACCCTTGCACGCTGTCATATTAATGATGACAATTTCACAAAGGACTATTGTAGTCGGCTACGAATACTTTAGGCCCAATAATCGTGATCGCCACTTGTGGCGCCGGTGTTACCGCGGCGGCTGGCACCGGTCTTGCCCACCACTTATTCGCCAAGCTATTTACACTTGGCAAAAGCCTACCCGGAGGTAAGCACTTAGGTTTCCCTTGTCACGCTTTCGCGCATTGCAAAGAATCCTTGCCTGCTGCACTCCTTAGAGCTAGGGCCCTTATCTCAGTGCCCTTCTCGGGGCTAAGACTCTCATCTCCCCTACTGATCTATGCCTTGGTGGGCCATTACCTCACCAACAAGCTAATCAGCCGCAGTCCTATCCTAAGGCGTTTCCTTTCATGAAAGACACATTCCAGTTATCTTTCAATATCCAGGTTTACTCTCAATTTCTCGAGACTATCCTGAACCTTAGGGCAAGTTAACTACGTGTTACTGAGCCTTTTGCCGGTGCTTCCGAAGAAGCCCCTTGACTTGCATGGCTTACTGAAACCTAATAGCAGCGATCTCCCGCAAGATCAACGGGAATTATTTTGGTCGCATAAAATTGGAAATTTTTGTAATACTTTACTACTCATAACCATTGCTGCTTTATCTCGTACATCATACTTAATACTTCTGATTAAGTATTCACGTATTATATCACTAAAGTGATATTTTAAGAAGATTAAAAACTATGCTCAATCTTCATTAAGTGAAACAAGTGTTGGCATCTAGCTTATAAATATTTCTGTTCATGTGCTATAGCATGATAAACGAAAAATTAGTTTGGGCCTGACTTTCAATTTCGTATAACATACGAAGTCAGGTAAAAGATATTCGTATCCAAAACTGCTTTCATTTCCTAGCTTTCTTTATGGCACTTTCAACATCAGCTTTGGTTATACCTTTCTCCTTGGCGAATTGCTGCGTTTTTTGAAGCAGTTTATCAAAGTTTTTGAATGAAGGCATCGTTACTTTTTTTAGTATGACTGTATCATCTTCTCCAACAACTACAAATTTTTCCCCTTCCTTTAAGCCTAATTGCTCCCTTATATCCAAAGGTATAACTACCTGCCCTCTTGAGCTCATGCTTGTTATTTCCAATCTTTGCATTTTGTTTGCCTCCTTGATAAGAATATCTTATTAGTAAGAGTATCTTATATGTAAATGCTGTGCTTTGGGGGATGTAGCACAATCTGTATTGGTTAGCAGGAAACTAAACCTAATTTTGTCCCTCAGCCCAATCACAAGAAATACTTATAAGTTATAAAAAATATGCATACTAATGCTTACCCCAATAATCCTTGCTTGTCTTCTGTCAATAGCGCATATTTTCAGCGAAAAAATAAGTAGTGCCATTGAAGAATATCACGAAAAGATATTAAGTTTTAATTCAGGATTGTTCATTGCGTTTTTATTTTTATTTTTAATACCTGGAGCAATTAAAGAAAGTCTAAACTTAAAAAATGTATTTTATTACATGCTTACTGGGTTAGTTGCGTTTCATTTGGCAGAAAAATATTTGTATCAACATATTAGACATAAAAAAGAACTTATGAAAGAACTTGCATGGCTGCACATTATAGGCTTCTTTATTGATTATTTTGTTATTGGATTAGTTTTGTCATTAACGTTTATCACGGAAAAAGAACTAACTTTTTTAATATTTTTACCTTTTTTGCTGCATACAGTTTCTTCATCATTTTCCCTAGAGCACATTACTGAAAGATTTAACAATAAGCTACTAAAAATGTTATTGTCAATAGCTACAATAATAGGTGCAATTGCCGGACTTTTTTTACAGCTTACAAAAGCTATACTGCCTTTAATATATCCAGTGTCAGTTGGAATATTAATTTACATTACTATGAGGGACATGATACCCAAAGGTAAGGATAAAAACCCATTATTATTCTTGATCGGTGTTATGATAACTGTATCAGTGTTTATAATCACTAACTAATCTTCTTAAGCGAATAAAGCACTTTTTCAAAGACAGAGTAAGCATATTTTAGTTCTTGAACGCTGGTCAATTGGCTTATGCTTAATCTTAACGCGCTTTTAATTCGCTCCTCAGGCAAATTCATAGCTAACAGGACATGGCTTGGCTTCTGTTCTCTGGCCGAACAAGCACTCCCAGAACTAACAAAAACTTTTTTATGCGATAGATGTTGTAACATATCCATGCTTAGAACACCAAATGATATATTTAACAATCCATGTACACTCTTTTTTGGAGTATTAACCACCCCAAGAGCCCTGAATCTTTCAAATTCTTTTAATACTTTGGAAGAAATAGGAGAATAATTTTGAATAGCTTTTGCAAAACCAGCAATTCCAGGGACATTTTGTGTACCAGCACGTAACCCAAACTCTTGAGAACCAGCAATTAAAGATTTTGCTTTAGTAGGATCATTCACGAACACAGCACCAACTCCTTTTGGTCCGTGAATCTTATGAGCGCTAATAGTAAGAAAATCAACAGGAATCTTCTTCACGTTAAAATCTAGCTTACAAAAACTCTGAACTATATCAGTATGAAACAGAGCTTTACAATCACGAGCCACATCATTCCAGTATTTTATATCTTGAATAGCACCTACCTCGTTATTAACATGAATAACAGATATTAATCCCGTGCCTAGCTGAGGTTCATATTCCTTAACGAAACATTCTTTATCAACGGGTAAAAGTTTATAATTGCATTCTTTGCCTGGATCAAGTAATGACTTATGTTCAACAGCGCTCATTAAAAGTTTTTTATTTCTTGGAACTTGTTTTATAATAAAATTATTCCCTTCAGAACCGCAAGAAGTAAAAATAATCTGATCAGCATTAGCATTAATCTTTTTTGCAACAACTTCTCTAGATCTTTCCAGAGCATCTGCTGCTACTTCACCTAAACGATGCATTGAAGAAGGATTGCCAAACTTTTCATTGAAAAAAGGAAGCATGGATTCTACCACTGATTTTGTTACAGCAGTAGTAGAAGCACTATCAAGATAAGCTTGCATTTGCTTGATATAACAAATAGTATTTAAATAAGTTTCTTTTAAAAAAATCAATGATGCGCGCAAAAAAACTAAGTAATGATGTGTGGGAGCTGTCCGGAGGATTACAACCAAGCTCAAATGTATATTATATTAAGTCCATGCAATTGCTAATAGACTTAGCAAGCGAAAAAAATAAAGCAGACTTATTACAGCAGCTAGAGTTCATAAATGTAAAAGTTGAAGATATTAAGATCATTATTCTAACACACTTTCACTTTGACCACATTGGCAACTCAAAACTATTTAAACACGCAAAATTCTATGCTTCAGAAGATGAAATTATTAGCTATAGATTTGCACCAAGAAAAACAACTGGTAGCACTGGAAAAGAAATAGAAGGAATAAACATAAAAAAAATACCTGAAAGAATAGGTATTCTAAAAATCATTAAAACTCCAGGGCATACTAGAGGTTCTATATGCATACTCAAAGAAGATGATAAAATATTATTTACCGGAGATACATTATTTCGAAATGGAGCGGTTGGTTGCACCAAACTACCAACATCTGTACCAAAAAAGATGGAAGAATCATTAAAAACTTTGTTAGCTATCCCACACAACGAATTAGGACCGGGGCACAATCTTGAAGATGGACTTATACTACAACAACATCATTAATTATAACGAATTATACGGAGAAGAACAAGAACAAAAACTTAAGATTATTAAAGAATATTTCGGAGAGTGTAAAGTACTTGACGTAGGATGCGGAACATTATTATCTAAAAAATATTTCAAAGATGTAACAGGAATAGATCCAACTGGAATACCGCCAGCAATAAAAGGTGTTGCTGAATCGCTGCCATTTAAAGATAAAGAATTTGATTTGGTAATTTGTGTAACGGTTTTACACAATGTAAACAATCCTGAAAAAGCTATACAAGAATTAAAACGAGTAAGCAAGGGAAAGATAGCAATAACATTACTAAAAAAAAGCAGTAAACTTCAATGTTTAAAAGAATTAACAGAAAAGTACTTTAAAAAATTTAAAATGATAGAGGAAAAAAAAGATATCATATATCTAATCAAATATTCTGAATAGCTTTCCCTTTTCATTATCTTTCTCTTCTGAGTCACGCTTGCCCATCTGTGTTTCAGACTCTTTAATTTGTTTCAGCATTTGTTCTCTATAATCTTTTAATGCCTCTTCACGGCTAGCAAACTTGATAGAAGAAACAGGGTTTAATGCTGACTCAGCTTTTTTCTTTTTCAAAATTGAGATGTACTTAGCTTCTTTACGCATTTTCTTATGAGCGATTATCTCTAATCTTTTCCTTCGTTTGAACATGGCAAGAAGAGCGTAAACTACTAATCCGATAACAGCTATAAACAGGATCCATGATAAAAAGCCACTATTACTAACTGAGCTTGTCCCGTCTACATAAACAGCAGGAAAGTTTTTAACGAAATCACCGCTTACAACATCAATGTCATATACCCCCGTTACAACATTCCTACCTAAAGGAAAAATAACCTCTTGATTTGTTGTTAAACTGGTTTTTTTGACAGCAACAATTGAGTCATCATAACTAATCCTTATTGGACGGTCATAAACAGTATTGCCTTTGTTTATAATAACTAAATTCTGACCTGATAAAAAAATATCAAGCAATTCAAGTGTTTCAATAAAAAAACTACTTAATTTTGATATGCCTCCCACTTCTGCTTGCACTGAAAACTCTCCTGGATTGGCATCTGCAGGCAGGGTAAATAATAAAGGTTTGTTAGCATCAACAACTTCACGGATAACCAGCTTGCTTCTAGAATCACGAAGTGAAATAGTTACTGCCTCATCAAGTGGATCACCAGCCTGGTCATATACTAATGGAGTAATCTCAATAGTTTCTCCAGGTAAGATTTGATTGGCGCTTAAATCTATAGTAAGCTCGTTTAGTTTTGCAATAACTTCCATAACAACATCAACAACACCATTATTGCCAAAATCATCTACAATTCTAACTTCCGCTGTATGTTTGCCAGAAGCTATATCAGATGGAACTATCAGCTCATATGAATAAACTCCACCTTCAATGATAGTATTAAATGTCTCATTCATAAAACGTATAACTACAGTACCATCTAGTATCTCTTCTTGTAATGTTGTTTTAGCATCACCAAAAATCTTTATCTTATCGCCAGGGTAAACTTGTGTTTTACTAAGGGATGCAGATGCATACAGATCACTAACAAAGGTAAAGGATGCGACATCTTCAAAATTTTTGTTATTCCCATAAATATCTCTAACATTTAAATCAATATTATAAATTCCGGCAGGGATTCTATTTCCAACAAAAGTATAGATTAAATCACCATCAGAAAAACTAGCGACATCAACAAAGAATTTTGAGTTGTTATCAGAAAAATAAATACTAACAGCACCAGAAGTATCTAAACCATTCAGCTTGGATATTGTACCTGTTAAAACTATGCTATCCCCAGCTTGTACGATATCTTTATCAACAAAAAAAGATCCTTGTAAATCTTTAGTTACTAAAAAATTATTTGATGCTGCAGACTCTACAACTTGGTTGCCTTCAACTAATGAAAATTCCAAAAAACATGTACCTTCCATTTCAGTACTTACAACAATTTTTGATATAGCAAAATCTTGAGGGAACGTCTTTTTTTCTCTGCCATCTAAAGAAATTGCTGTCATTGGAAGATCAAAATAAGTAGCTCCGCAATTAATGCTTGGTTTTAATACACCATCAAAATCTGTTTCTCTTGACACATAACCAGATATTTCAATTTGGTCACCAAGATTATACACACTTTGATCTGGAGCGTTTAAGCTAATTATAGCAGCTACAGATGGAATTAATATCAATAAGAACACCAACAATCCTGCTTTTTTCATGGGATAAAATAATTAAATACTATATAAATAGTTTACTATACTAAAATTGCTGTGAACCGATATAAAGCTAAGTTTCAGACCAGCCGAATAACCATGTAGAACGCTTAAAGGTGCCGATCTTTTAATAAGCTAGATCAGTCAATAAAGAGGATTATTACCAAAACAGTTTTGATGCACAGGTAAGTTTAAATATTTGCTTGAAATAAAAAAATTATGAGGATTATAACATTACATACTGATTATATAGAATTTGAAGTCAAAAAAAAGGCAATAAAAGATGTTCCAGATGCACCAAAAGGAAAACAGAAAATAGAAGAATGTTTAGTAGTATTAACTGCTGTTGAAAAAACTGATGAGCCAGACATTAAAAATATAGTGCAACAATTAGTAAAAGAAGTAACAAATATAGCAGGTGAAGTAAAAACAGATAAGATCGTGTTATACCCTTACGCACATTTAAGCTCTAATCTTTCCAGTCCCAAACCAGCGCAAGAAGTAATAGAGCTTGCTAGAAAAGGTTTATCAAAAAAGTTTAAAGTGTTCAGTGCGCCATTTGGTTATTACAAAAGTTTTGAATTAAAATGTAAGGGCCATCCGCTGTCTGAACTATCAAGAGAATTTAAACCAGTAAAAGATGGAGAGAATAAAGCAGTTGCAGCAGAGAAGAAACTAAAAAGTGAATGGTATATAATTGATACAACTGGGGCATTAAAGAAAATAAAATACGATAAAAATAAGATTATAGGATTTGATTTTAGTAAGTATAAGACTTTAGAGAAATTTGCACAATATGAGCTTGCAAAAGTAAGAGCGGTAAATCAGGAACCTCCGCATGTTAGGCTGATGAGAAAACTGGAATTAGTGGACTATGAACCAGGAAGTGATCCGGGAAATCTAAGATATTATCCTAAGGGGAGGTTGATTAAAAGTTTGTTAGAACAATTTACCACTGAAAAAATGATAGATTACGGTGCAATGGAAATTGAGTCACCAATAATGTATGATTATGAACATCCTTCATTAAAAAGTTATATGAACAGGTTCCCAGCAAGACAATATACAATACAAACACCTAACAAGAAGGTTTTTTTGCGATTTGCTGCTTGCTTTGGTCAATTCTTAATGCAGAGAGATGCACAAACTTCATATAAGCATTTGCCCACAAGATTATATGAACTAACAAGATATTCCTTTAGAGCAGAACAACATGGAGAGCTAACAGGATTAAGAAGATTACGCGCATTTACAATGCCGGACTGTCATGCATTTTGCGCAGATATAGAACAAGCAAAAGAAGAGATGTTAAAGCGATTAGAAGTTTCAAGACAATTACAAGGAGAGATAGGATTTGATTTTAGAAATGACTTTGAATTTGCAATAAGGGTAACAAAAGAATTCTATGGAAAAAATAAAGAATTTGTGAACAGTTTAGTAAAGAAATGGAATAAGCCAACTTTATTAGAAATCTGGGATAAGAAATTTTTTTATTTTATATTAAAGTATGAATGGAATTATGTGGATAATTTAGATAAAGCTGCAACACTAACAACTGATCAAATAGATGTAGAAAATGCAAAAAGATATGGTATTACTTATATTGATTCTAATGGTAAGAAACAATTTCCGCTTATACTGCATTTATCACCAACGGGAGCAATTGAAAGAGTATTGTATGCATTACTTGAAAGAGCGGCAAAAGAAGAAAAAGATGGAAAGGTTCCAACATTACCATTATGGTTAAGTCCTACACAAGTAAGATTAATTCCTGTTTCTTTAGAGAAACATAAAGGTATTACAGATAAAATGATGGAACAATTTCAAGAAGCTAATATCAGAGTGGATATTGACGATAATGGGGAGAGTATTGGAAAGAGAATAAGAGAAGCAGAGCTAGAATGGGTGCCATACATCATTGTTATTGGTGACAAAGAAAAAGATGGAACTATCACTGTACGTAAAAGAGGTATAAAAGAACAAAAGGATATGAAGGTTGAAAGTTTAATTAAAGAGATAGAACGAGAAGTTAAAGGTAAACCTTTCAAAAAGCTGCCTTTACCACGGTATTTATCTAAAAGAATTAGATTTGTATGATGAAAAGATCTCTAAGAACATTATTGCTTGCTGCTTGTTTTACTGTTATCTATGATGGTGTAAACGCAATTACAGATGTTATCGACCCAAAGAGCATACCCTCTTCCAATGAGCACAAGCGTAATATAGAATGGCTCGCTCTAGTAAATGAGGAACTTGCAGATGTCATAGCTGAACATGTTAGAAAGATCTTTGAGCAGGGGTTTGCAGAGCACTTCAGTAAAAACGATTTCTATCATGGACATTTTATAGCTGCAGACCAAGAAAAATGTAAACAGCTTGAAGAAATTAAGGGTTTCACTGAGGAAGACTGGCGTAGGTTATATTTATCTGCAAAACCACATTTCCTTTATCATACATTTGAAAACACTTGGCTAAGAGATCCATACATGGGATTGCCGCGGAGTATTATTGGAACCTTGGGTGGAGAAATACAGCCAGTAAGAACAGACACTAAAAACTTTATAAGCCACGGCACAGTAAACAGTAAGGATACATTTAGAGTTGGTAATATAACCTATAGTGGCATGTGTGATGCAATATTACTCAGATCAAACAGTCATGAAGGTAGTGAGATCTTTTTTAATGACGGGAAATTTAATTATATTCCAAATTACTCACAGTTCTACATCTTACCAACCCCAAAAGGAAGATATAAAGCTAATGGGGAGAACTTTGATATTTATTTTGATATTCATAGGCTGCCAAGATAAGTTTTATCCGTAACAAGTGAAAATACAACATTTTTAAAGAGCAAAAAGAAATACTTTCACTAATGCTAGATCAGTTAAAAGAAGAGGTTGAAACATTAAGGTACACAAAAGAGTTCATAGACTACAAATCTAAACATTCAAATGCGTATCTTTGTGCAGGATTCAAAATAATAGATCATTTAGGTAAGATACCATGGCAGATTGATTTTTATTGTCCTGATAAAAAAATTATAACAACATTTATCTTTGATAAATCTTTAGAACAAAAAGAAACAGACGAAATAAGTCCAGCAGAAGAAGAAATAAAAGAATTAAACCTTGAAAATATTGATATAGACTTCTCAAAAACATTAGAGATTATTGATAAAATAATTCAAGAAAAATATCCAACCCAAAAATCTAACAAAATTATAGTTGTACTTCAAAAAATCAACGGAATAGAAACATGGAATGTTAGTCATTTAACAGATCAGTTTAACATATTAAATGTATGTATTAATGCCCAAACTGGTGAAGTAATTAAAGAAAAACTTCAGCAGATAATCTCCTTCAAGCAAAATTAATTTATTATCATGGAATTAACTGAAATAATAGCAAATTTGCCAATACTACCGCCGGTTCATACTTGCAGAGAACCAGTTAGTTCACAACACTTAGCAAGGATTAAAATGAATATGCCATCACTTATTACTTTAGAAACACATCACATTCTGGGAAGAAACGAAGCAAGCACTATGATATTCTATGGGGATAGATTTGACAAGTCAGGAAAAACAACAAGTTATCAAAGTTTATATGTACAATTCATTGAAAGTTACGAAATTCTAGACCAAGAATAACGGTGTGTAAACCTTTAAAAAGTATTTTAACAAATTATATTGCCGTGAGCAAATATGATAAGACAACCAGTTGTGGCATTTGTAGGGCATGTAGACCATGGAAAATCTAGTATACTTGAATTTATCAAAGAAGTTCCTATAACCAAAAAAGAGGCTGGAGGTATAACCCAGGCCATAAAAGCATATACAGTACCTTTCGAGAAAATAAAGAAAATCTGTGGTACACAGTTAGAATCTTTAAAACAAGATGTCACCATACCCGGAATATTATTTATTGATACACCGGGGCATGCAGCATTCACAAGCTTAAGGAAACGTGGCGGGAATATCTCTGACATAGCAATATTGGTCATAGACATAAATGAAGGATTAAAACCACAAACAATTGAAGCAATAGAAATATTAAAGACATTCAAAACTCCGTTTGTTGTTGCATTAAACAAAATTGATTCAATCCAAGGATGGAGACCAAATAAAAGCAAGCCAGTCTTGCAAAATATAAAATCTCAAGCAGCAAGAACACAAACCATGCTTGATGAAAGGCTATACGAAATTTTAGGTAACCTATTTACTCACGGGATACAAAGCGAGAGATTTGACAGAGTAGAAGATTTCACAAAAACAGTTGCAATAATCCCCATAAGCGCAAAAACCGGTGAAGGTATCCCAGAACTATTGATGATAATAACTGGGCTATGCCAAAAATACCTAGAAGACTCTTTAAAAATTGAAGTTAGCGGAACGGGAAGCGGGACATTGCTTGAGGTAAATGATGAACGTGGTCTGGGCACCACTCTTAATATGATCTTATACGATGGTACAATAAAAATAAATGATACCATAGTAATCGGTGGGGTAAATAGTCCTATTACTACAAAAGTAAGAAGTATAAGACTTTATGAAGGGAAAAAGTTTACAACACCAAAGTCAATAAGCGCTGCAGCTTCTATAAATATAATCGCACCGAGCATAAAAGATGCAGTGCCTGGCATGCCAATTAAAGTAGCAACTCCAAATAGTTTAGAAGAGATTAAAGTTAGTATACAGAAAGAAATAAGTGAATCCATTATTGAAACAGAAGAAGAAGGTATTGTACTAAAAGCAGATAGTCTTGGTGGTTTAGAAGCACTTACTAAGTTACTTAAAGAAAAAAAAGTTCCAATTAAAAAAACCGGTCTTGGTGGCATAACAAAAAAAGACATTGCAACAGCTGCTGCAGCTAAAAATGATATAAATAAAGTGATACTAGCTTTTAATATACCCACTGAAAAGGATAGTTCTATAAAAATAATACAAGCTGATGTAGTCTATAAAATAATAGAAGATTATGAACGATGGGTCTTAGAAGAAGAAAAAAAGAATACCAACAAAGAGTTCGAGGGAGTTACTAGACCAGCTAAATTAGAATTTTTACAACATTACGTTTTTAGGCAATCTAATCCAGCTATAATCGGGGTTAGGATTATTGGGGGCAAAATAAAAGTAGGGATGATACTAATAAAGGATGGTAAGGAGCTTGCAAGAATAAAAGAGATACAGCATGAAAAAGAAAATGTAACAGACGCAGTTAAGGGGCAGGAAGTAGCAATTGCATTACCAGGGATAACAGTTAGCAGACAGATAAATGAAGGGGATATTATGTATTCTGACATAACCGAGAACGAATACTTAAAGCTTAAAAAATTAAAAAGCTTTTTAAATCCAGAAGAAGTTGAAATTTTAAAGGAGATAGCCCAAATTAAAAGAAAAATAAAAAAGTTATGGGGGGTATAAATGGCTGAGATAAAATTTAACATAAGTAATCCTAAAACAGGAAAAAGTTATAAGAGAACAATAGAAACAAATGAATTTTTAGGAAAACAAATGAATAATACTATTAATGGCGAGCTATTAGAACTGCCAGGTTATGAACTGCAAATAACTGGTGGATCAGATAATTCTGGATTCCCAATGCGTGCAGACATACCTGGATCAAAAAGAATAAAGGCTCTGTTATCGGGTGGTACTGGTATCCATCTTAAGATGAAGGGGTTAAGAAAAAGAAAAAGTGTGACTGGTAGAGAGATCGGATCAAGCATTGCCCAGATTAATCTAAAGATTATAAAAGCTGGTCCTAAGAGTATTGAAGAAAATTACGGGATTGAACCAAAAGTAACTGAAGAAAAACCTGTTCAGGCTGAAGAATGAAATATAAAACAAAAAGTGTTATAATCGGTAGAAAAAAGAAGGATAAAGAGGATGTACTTTTTAGACCATGTTTCATAGCATTATTTGACTTAAATGACCCGCATAAAGCTAATGAAGTACCAAAAGAGATTATTGAAATAAAAAAAGCAAAACGTATTGATATCATTGACTTTAAATTAAAGTTTATGTTGATGGGCGGTGATATTGTGATAAATGACTTAAAGTGGATTGAAGTACAAGAAGAAAATGGTAATGTAAGGATTACTGGACAACAAGTATAATAATTATTTGTGTTCTTGTTGCTTAATATTTTGTAATTCTTATGGCATTATGTAAAAAGTCTATCTTTCCCTATCTTGATTTATGCACACATAAGTTATACTTTCCCGCTTTAATATGCGATGAATTTGTGATAATGGTCTGATATGATGAGCTTCCATTACTACAACTAAAGGTTTTGTTGTCTTTGGTTGATATTCAACAATCCTATTACCCATTCTTCTCTCTCGATATATCACTTCAATTGGTGATTCAGTTGTACATATATATTCTGGATATTTTCTATGTATTTCTTTTTCGACTATGTCTAATTCAGCATAGGATAAATCAATACCTATTGCAATGAAACCATATTTTTCAGCCCACGCCATCACATGTTTATCCTCTGATAATGATTTATCAGATAATTCAAAATCATCAATACAATTTACCGGAACACCTTCTAAAAAAGTATGTCTTTTTACACCAGGATCATATCTTCTTGCACCAAGAAATTCGTGTAATAAATAATCTGGTTTAGCTTGTTCAATAATTTCTTCTTGCTCTTCATGATGTTGAAACTTAGCATATCCCTCTCCCAGAATGATTATTAAAGGTTCATCTCCGTAGAAATGGTATCCGCATCCATTTGATATACACCATTCCCTGATAACTTTTTTTTCAAGCATCTGGAAAATAATAGTTTTCACTTTTTAAATTTTTCTATCTGTAACCACTTTATAATAGAGTCCATATAATAATTCTACGCCATTGATGAAATTTAGACGGGCCATCCAAAAGCCATAACACAACAATCCCCATTACAAGAAAGGTTTATAAAAACCTCCTTTGATTAAGCTTCTATGAAAAAAACAAACGAGGTACTTCAACCAGAAATAAATATTGGACTGGTAGGTCATGTAGACCATGGGAAAACAACTATTCTTGAAAGACTATCAGGTAAATGGGCAGATACTCATTCAGAAGAAATAAAACGTGGAATCACAATCAGACTCGGCTATGCAAACACTACAATATACCAATGCCCAAAATGCAAAGAATTACCATACACAACACAAGAAAAATGCCAAAAATGTAAGTCTAAATCAAGCCCAGTAAGATCAATAAGCTTCATAGATGCTCCAGGTCATGAAACTTTGATGGCAACAATGCTTTCAGGAGCAGCAATAATGGACGCAGCCTTGTTGTTAATAGCAGCAAACGAAGAATGCCCGCAACCTCAAACTAAAGAACATTTAACAGCATTAAGCATGATAGGAATAAAGAACATTATTATAATCCAAAACAAAATTGATCTTGCAACAGAAGACCAACTTAAAAAAAATTACAATCAAATAAAAAATTTTGTTAAAGGAACAATAGCTGAAAAGGCAATAATCATTCCAATATCAGCACAACATAATGCAAATATTGATATCTTAGTCAATGCAATACAAGAAGAATTTAAAACACCAAAAAGAGATCCAAAAAAAGTACCTTTAATGCTTATAGCTAGAAGTTTTGATGTAAACAAACCGGGTACAGAAATACAGCAATTAATTGGTGGTGTAATAGGAGGAAGCTTAAAGCAAGGAGTCATAAAAATAAAAGATAAAATAGAGATTAAACCAGGAATTAAATCAGAAAAAGATGGAAAAATAACTTATATTCCAATCCAAACAGAAGTTGTAAATATTAATAGTGGATCAAACAAACTTAACGAAGCAAGACCCGGCGGTAGCATTGCAATATTAACAAAATTAGATCCTTCAATAGTAAAATCAGATAGTTTATCCGGAGGATTAGTAAGCCATCCTGGGGGATTACCTGAAACAAGAATAGAGCTATTATTAAAACCAGAATTACTTGAACGTGTTGTTGGCAGCGGTGAAGAAGCTAAAGTAACTTCCATAAAAAAAGGAGAACCACTAATGCTTAATGTTAACGCAACAGCAACAATAGGAGTTGTCACCGAATTAAAAAAAGATTTAATTAGAGTTAAACTAAAAAGACCAATCTGTGCATTCAAAGAAGATAGGATTACATTATCTCGATTGCTAGGAAGTAAATTTAGGCTTATTGGTATAGGAAGCATTGCTTAAGATCATTCTTTCTTGTTAAAAGCATCATAAACATCATAAATAATATATCCAGCAGCTCTGCCAGGGAAAGTCAAGAAATGACCAACCGCACCACTGATTGGATGATCTTCAGTAAACCACTCATATGTCATCTGTTCAATACTTGCTGGATCTCTCCCTAGCAGTGGCCGTATCTGAATCAACATTGCAGAATTTACCAAAAGCAAATTTATAGAAAAAAGTTTCCAATATAATCCCAGCATGCGCTTAAAGTAATTATCCTCAGAACGAATAGCACGTTTTAGTTTATCAGAGCGATTATCATTATACATCTTTTGCCTCAAGATTATTCATGATAACACGTGCAATAGTAGTAAGTTTATCATTTTGGTCCAATCTCATTAGTCTAACCCCTTGAGTATTTCTGCCAACCACACCAATATCTTTTGCATTAGTACGTATGATTATACCATTTTCGCTCATTAACATAACCTCATTATTCTCTTTAACAGTTTTTATTCCAACTACTTTTCCATTCCGCTCTGATGTTTGAATATTAATAACTCCCTTTCCACCGCGGCGAGTTAACCGATATTCACTTATTTCAGTACGTTTACCAAAGCCATTTTCTGTAACCGTTAATAAAAAGCCAGCTGGAAGGGCAACCTCCATACCGATTACTTCATCATCACTATCAAGTTTTATACCTCTAACTCCAGAAGCATTACGCCCTACACTAGGTACATCCTTATCACTAAAACGAACTGCCATTCCATTTTTAGATGCAAGTATAATTTCAAGATTTTTAGGTGTTAAACGTGCTTGTACTAAATTATCCCCCTCGCGAAGTTTTATGCTAGCAATCCCACCGCGGCGTGGATTTGAAAAATCAGACAGTGAAGTTTTTTTTATTACGCCTTTTTTTGTAGCAAACAGTATAAACAATGGATCACTAAAATTTTTTATAGGCAAAACAGCACTGATCATTTCACCATCAACTAACTGTAATAAGTTAACTAATGCAGTGCCAAGACCATAACGGGAAATTTCAGGAACATGGAAGACTGGTAACCAGTGCACTTTTCCAAGATTTGTAAATACCAACAGCGTATTATGATTGCTTGTTATAAACATTTGTTCAACAATATCTTCTTTTTTAGTAGCTGCACCAACAATCCCACGCCCACCACGTTTCTGTTGGCGATAAGTAACTAATGGTATTTGTTTAATGTATCCAGCTTTAGTGATTGTGATAACTACATCTGCCTCTTGTATTAGATCTTTGCTTTCTAAAATTAAGTCGGCTTCATTATCAAGCTGAATAATTTCAGTTCTTCTGCTATCACCATATAATGTTTTCATTTCAATTGCTTCATCTTTAACAATTCCGAGTATACGTTTCGGATTATCAAGTAAACTTTTTAGTTCTGCAATAAATTTAATAAGTTCATCATGCTCAGTTTGTATTCTTTCTCGTTCAAGACCAGTAATCTTCTGCAGCTTCATATCAAGAATTGCTTGAGACTGGATATCAGAAAGATTGTAATTAGCAGTTAATGATTGTTTTGCTACTTCAGCATTCTCAGCTTTCTTTAATAAAACAATTATTGGATCGATATTTTGAAGTGCAATACTTAAACCAGCAAGGATATGCAAACGCTTCTGAGAAACTTCCAAATCAAATTGAGTTCTTCTGGTGACAACTTCCTTTCTATGAAGAATATAACTTTCAAGTGCTAATTTAAGCGGGAATAACACTGGGCGACTTTTATCGAGCGCCAGCATATTAACTCCAAACGTGCTTTGCAGTTGGGAATGTTTAAATAACTGGTTTGATAGAACTTCTGGGTTTGCAGAATCCTTTAATATCAGTACTATACTCATACCGCCCCTGTCAGATTCATCTCGTATATCACGTATTCCTTCTATTACTTTGGTTCTAACAAGGTCAGCTATCTCTTCAATAATTGTTGCTTTATTTGTTTGGTAAGGTATCTCTCTGATAATTATTCTTTTATCTTTGATCTCCGTTCTTGCACGAACAATAATCTTTCCTCTACCAGTTATGAAAGCATTTTTAATGCCATTAGTTCCAATTATTAATCCGCCAGTTGGAAAGTCTGGTCCTTTAATAAAACTCATTAATTCTTCAACTGATATGTCGGGATTATCAATCAAAGCAACTAATGCATCACATGTCTCAGTAAGATTATGCGGCGGGATATTTGTCGCCATACCAACAGCAATACCTGAACTCCCGTTTACTAATAGATTTGGGAATTTAGACGGAAGAACAACTGGTTCTTGTGTAGATGCATCAAAATTTGGTATTAAGTTCACTGTATTTTTCTCTATGTCTGATAATAATTCCTCACCAATCTTTGCAAGTCTTGCTTCAGTATATCTCATATGCGCTGGAGTGGTAAAATCTACACTACCAAAGTTACCATGACCATTTATCAATGGGTACCTTAATGAAAAATCCTGTGCCATTCTAACAAGCGAATCATAAATTGCTGAGTCTCCATGCGGATGATACCTAAAACAATCACCTACTATCCTTGCAGATTTAACAAAGGGCTTATTATTTTTTAACCCCATGCCATGCATAGAATATAATAATCGCCTATGAACTGGTTTAAGCCCATCACGAACATCTGGTAATGCTCTCGAGGTTATCACAGACATAGCATAATTTATGTAATTAGCCTTCATCTCATCTTCGACTAATTTTTGCTGTATTTGTTCTGGCATTTTAAATGTCTAAGTTGGCTTCGTTTGCATGTTTCATAACAAATTCTCTTCTAGGCTCAACTTCTTCTCCCATTAATATGCTAAAAATATTATCTGAAGCAATAGCGTCTTCTATGGTTATCTGTTTTAATACTCTCATTTCTACTTCCATAACTGTTTCTCTAAGCTCATCAGAGTCCATCTCTCCTAATCCTTTAAATCTTTGGATTACTACATTTTCTCCAACTTCCTTAAGTTTTTCTTTTAACAATGCTTCATCTTTAATATAATAGGACTTTTTCCCTTTGATAATTTTAAATAATGGTGGTTGAGCAACATAAACATATCCATTCTCTATTAGTTTTCTTGTTTGACGATAAAAAAAAGTTAAAAGAAGAGTTGTTATATGTCCACCATCACAGTCTGCATCACATAAAATAATAATCTTATGATACCTTAGCTTATTAATATCAAATTCTTCCCCAATACCACATCCTAAAGCGGAGATTAAGGTAGTAACTTCATTATTTTTAAATATTTTATCAATTCTTGCTTTTTCAATATTAAGAATTTTTCCTTTTAATGGTAATATTGCTTGAAATTTTCTATCTCTCGCAGAAACTCCTGTTCCAGCTGCACTATCCCCTTCTACTATGAATATTTCAGCTTTTGCAGGATCATGTTCTTGACAGTCAACTAGCTTACCGGGCAAGTTTCCAGATTCTAAAACAGATTTTCTTCTTACTAATTCACGAGCTTTTTTTGCAGCTTCTCTGGCCTTAGCAGCTGAGATGCACTTATTAACAATTGCTTTCGCTATTTTTGGATTTTCTTCAAAAAATGTTGAAAGCCCGTCAAATACAGTAGAATCAACTATGCCTCTTAAATTAGAATTTCCAAGTTTAGTCTTGGTTTGCCCTTCAAATTGTGGTTCTTGGATTTTTACACTTATTACTGCCACTAATCCTTCACGAACATCATTACCAGATAGTTTTATATCAGTAATTTTATATTTTTTTATGTAATCATTAACGCTTCTTGTCAACGCAGTTTGAAATCCGGTTAAGTGTGTTCCTCCTTCTGTTGTGTTTATATTATTACAAAATGTATGAACTGTTTCATTAAATGTTTCATTAAACAATAGCGCAACTTCTATTAATGTTTTATCAAAAGATTTTGAAAGTAATACTGGTTCGCATATCACTTGTTTTTTACGGTTCAAGTATTTAACAAAAGATTTTAATCCTCCTTCATAACAGAATTTTTTCTCTGTGTTATTTCTTTCGTCTTTTAATGTAATTGTTATCCCGCTGTTTAAAAAAGCTAATTCCTCAAATCTTTTTTCAAGAATTTCTGCATTAAACTCTGATATTTCAAATATTTCTGGATCTGGAAGAAAAGACACTTCTGTTCCGGAGGTATTTGTCTCACCAACTATTTGTAATTGTGATGTTGGGGCTCCACGTTCAAAGCGCATATGATATATCTTATTATCTCGGTGAACTTTTACTTCAAGCCATTTGCTTAATGCGTTTACACAAGATACACCAACTCCATGTAATCCACCTGAAACCTTGTATGATTTATGATCAAATTTTCCACCAGCATGAAGCATGGTCATAACCACTTCAACTGCTGATTTTTTTTCTTCTGGATGTATATCAACTGGGATTCCTCTGCCATTATCAGCTACTGTTATTGAGTTATCATTATGTATTATTATGTTAATAACATTACAAAAGCCTGCTAATGCTTCGTCAATCCCGTTGTCTAGTACTTCATAAACGAGGTGGTGAAAACCTCTAGAATCTGTAGATCCTATGTACATTGCAGGCCTTTGTCTAACTGCCTCTAGCCCTTTTAGTACTGTAATACTCTCTGCATTATAGTTATGGTCATTCATAGAACATTACCCTTATCTATCTTTAGATAGGGCTTATTTTTAAAGTTTTCTAAATAAAAAGTGCTTAAATTTTGATACTAGACGGCTTTACAAGCATGTTTTTGTCTTTATAACCAAGACTGTAAATTTAACTTTACTACTCAAGAATAGGTATAATACAAAGATTTAAAAAGTAGTAAAGATTTTTAACTATATGAGCATATCATTAATACCAAGAGAGCCTAATGGAAACTTATTAATCGAGCGCGAAGATGGGCTAATATTACTACTCATTGGAGATTGTTTTATACAGAGTGATAAAGAGGGCACGATTGTTTACGGAACTAGCTACCATGATGGATGGTGCTCTGATCAGCAGGTAAGCCCATTTAATATAGCAAGGTGTGTAATCCCAATTAGTGATGGAAGAAGCCAACAAATGAGAACAAAAAGATTAGCAAGAGAGTTGTTGAAAAATAGGTATGGAATGGCACTTACAGCCCCGCACATTAACAAAGCATATAATTATATGTCCAGACAATTAACAGCCCAATGTAATCTCAACCCAACACCACTTGACGAATTGGAGCAAATATTCAACTTTTATGCAGACTGGATAAAAGACAGACCAAAAAAACCACGCAAAGTAGTCAGATAGCCTATTACACCAAGTATAATAATTTACTACTTTAGAGTGTTAAAACGTAGAAAGCTTTATATACCCGCCAGTTTGTCAAAATGATAGATAACATGATAGTACAAGAAGAATTTTTAAAAAAGCTAAGAGCATCATTTGATTTGAATATTTATGAAGTAAAAGTATGGACTGCGCTCCTGTCAAGGGGATTAGCCACAGCAGGAGAACTATCTGACATAAGCAATGTGCCAAGGTCTAGAAGTTACGATGTATTAGAATCATTAGAAAAAAAAGGTTTTGTAATAATGAAAATAGGAAAACCAATAAAGTATATCGCAGTATCCCCAGAAGAAATTCTTAAACGTGTAAAAAAAGTAATCACAATTAACGCAGGGGAACAAATAAGATCATATGATAATATAAAATCAAGTAATCTATTCAGCGAACTTGAATTATTGTACAAACAAGGAATAGACAAAGTTGAGCCAACAAGCCTTTCCGGAGCAATTCGCGGTCGTGACGCTATTTATAATCATATTGAATCACTAATGGAACAAGCCAAAAAAACAGTCACTATTTCAACCACATATGATGGATTTCAAAGAAAAGTTATAAATTTCATAGACACCTTCAAGAAACTTAAATCAAGAGGGATAAAAATTAGGATTATGGTATCTCCAAACAAAGAAGCAAGAAATATCGTGAAAGAATTAAAAGGTATTGCTGAAATAAGGATAAACCAGTCCGATGCCACTTCAAGATTTATTATAGTAGACAACAAAAACGTGATGTTCATGCTTTCAAATGATAAAGACGTACATGAAAGCTATGATATAGGCATATGGGTAAATACTCCTTTCTTTGCAACAGCTCTTGAGAACTTGTTTGATATAAACTGGGATAAGCTAAAATAATCAAACATAATCTCAGGTTAATACAAGACTAGCACCAGTTATAAAAAGTTTCAAAGTAGACCATAAAAAACTAAACAACTAATAGCTACCAACATCAACCCTTAATTTTATAAACATCTACAATCTATAACTATCCTTATGAATTCAGAACTAATAGATAGTTTACACCCATTAGAAAGAAAAATTATACCGCTCATCACCCAGAATATGAATTTTAATACATTACTAGAAAAAACAGGTATGGGCGAAGTTGAATCATTAAGAGCATTACAATGGCTTGAAAAAAAGAAAGCTTTAATCTTACATAGAGATGTCATAGAAGTAATATCTTTAGGAAAAAACGGTAAAGAGTACCTACAACAAGGCTTGCCAGAGAGAAAATTCTTAAAAGTTTTACTAACACCACTATTACTCACAGATGTTCAGACCAAGATAAACCTGTCAAAAGAAGAATTAAATGTCTCACTAGGAGTATTAAAAAGAAGAAAATTAATAGACTTAGAAAAAGGAAAAGCTTCAATCACACAGCAAGGCAAAAATTTTTTTAAGAAAGATTTTCCAGAAGAGATATTCCTAAAGAGCTTACCAACAGAAACTAAAAATCTAAAAGAAGAAGAGCTTAGCATATTTAAAGAACTATTAGAAAGGAAAGACATACTTCAAGTAGATATTAGAAAAGTAAGGAAAATTGAACTAACAGATATTGGTAAACAGCTACAAGCTCAAAAATTAGATAATGTAATGAACAAACTTACACCATCAATGTTAAAAACCGGATCTTGGAAAAACACTATTCTACGGCCATATGATCTAGAACAAGACGTTGGCAAACGACACTACGGCAAAAGACATTTTGTTAATCAATCAATTGCTTACGCAAGGAGAGTCTGGTTAGACATGGGGTTTAAAGAAATGACCGGAACATACACACAAACTAGCTTTTGGAATTTTGATGCATTGTTCACTGCTCAAGATCACCCAGTAAGAGATTTGCAGGATACTTTTTACATAGAACATCCTTCAAATGGCAAACTACCAAACAAACAATTAGTTAATTCTATAAAAAAAGTTCACGAATATGGGGGCAATACCAAAAGTTTAGGCTGGAGGTATAAATGGGATCCAAAAGCAGCATCAAGAAATGTTTTGAGAACTCATACTACCTGTTTATCTGCAAAAACATTATACAGCCTAAGAAATTCTAATAGTTCAGCAAAATTTTTCGCTCTTGGTAAAAATTTTAGAAACGAAACAATTGACTGGGGGCACTTATTTGAATTTAATCAAACTGAAGGTATTGTAATCGATCCAAGTGCTAATTTCAGAGATCTACTTGGTTATTTAAAGCAGTTCATGAAAAAGATGGGTTACAAAAAAGTCAGGTTTAGGCCTGCCTACTTTCCGTACACATTTTGTAGTACAGAGTTTGATGTTTTTCATCCAGTGCATAAGAAATGGATTGAGCTTGGCGGTGCAGGAATGTTACGCCCAGAAGTTGTTATTCCATTATTAGGAAAAGATATTCCTGTATTAGCCTGGGGCCCTGGATTTGATAGGATTATGACAGATTACTACAAAATTAACGATCTTAGAGACATATACAAAAATGATATTAAACAATTAAGAGAAACAAAAGTATGGTTAAAATAAATGCCCACAATAACACTAAACAGAAAAGTATTTGAAAGGCTGGTTGGTAAGAAACTTCCAACTGAAAAGCTTAAAGATCGTATTAGTATGCTTGGCACTGATCTTGAAAAAGTTACAGACAATGAAATTATTGTTGAAGTTTTCCCTAATCGCCCGGATATGCTATCAGAACAAGGTTTTGCAAGGGCATTTAGTAGTTTTATCGGCGTTAAAAAAGGTTTAAGGAAATATAAAGTAAGAGAATCAAATGAACAAGTAATTGTACACCCGCAAGTTAAGAATATTAGACCCTTTACTGCTTGTGCTATTGTTAAAAACTTAAAGTTTACTGACGAAAGCATTCGCGAGATAGTGCAAATCCAGGAGAAATTACATATTACTTACGGGCGTAACAGGAAGCGCTGTGCTATTGGGGTATACCCTTTAGACAAGATATCATTACCAATTCATTACACAGCAAAAAAACCATCAGAAATCAAATTCCAACCTTTAGATAAAGATAAAGAACTGAAAGCTGACGAAATTCTTAAACTGCATCCTACTGGCATAGAGTATGCTCATTTGCTTAAAGATGCTGTATTATTCCCAATTTTTCACGATTCAAGAGATAATATTCTTTCAATGCCGCCAATAATTAATTCTGAAACAGCTGGGAAGATTACAGAAGATACTAAAGATGTATTTGTTGAATGTTCAGGGCATGATCTAACTGTGTTAGAGATATGTTTAAACATTATTGTTACTGCACTAGCAGATATGGGCGGAGATATTTACAGCATGAAAATAAACTATGGCTCTAAGCAAGTAATCACACCAAATCTAACACCAAGAAAAATCAAAATGGATAGTTCATATTATAATAAACTGCTTGGGCTTAATCTTTCTAACTCTCAAATTAAATCATTCTTATTAAGGATGGGTTATGATGTCCAAGGTAGTACCATTTTAATTCCTGCTTATCGTGCAGATATCCTTCATCAAGTGGATATTGCAGGAGATATTGCTATTGCTTACGGATATGAAAATTTTAAAGAAAAAATACCTGATGTAGCAACAATTGCTGAAGAGGATAGTTTGGAAAATTTTAAAGAAAAAGTAATCACTATATTATTAGGCTTAGGATTTTTAGAGACAAGCACTTATCATATCACTAGCGAAACAATTCAAAATGAAAAGATGAATAATAAATTTCCATTAATCAAACTAAGTAACGCACTAAGCCAGGAATTTACTGTTATCCGTTCAAAGATGCTGCCCTGTTTAATGCAGGTTCTTTCAGAAAATTTACATCATGAATACCCTCAAAATCTGTGTGAGATTGGTAGAGTCTTTAAAGAAGAGAAAACTACTGAGACTGGAATTAATGAAAATGAGAATCTAGCCATAGTAATAGCTCATGGTAACTCTGATTTTTCAGAATTAAAAAAAGTATTATCCACATTGATGTCTGCTTTGAGTATTAAATACATCATAAAACCAACAGTTCACAATTCTTTTATCAAAGGTCGTGTTGGAAATATTATAATCAACAAAAAAGAACTTGGTTATATTGGTGAGTTACATCCGCAAGTCTTAACTAATTTTAACTTAGGAGTTCCAGTTGCAGCTTTAGAATTAAATATTAATGAATTATTTAAACTTGTATAAAACCTTAGAAAATTCATAAATTTTATCACCATCAAACTGAATTCCTTCTTTTTGTAACAATTTCTTTTTATTTTTACTTCCATAAACAAATCCACCAATTTTTCCGCTTGAGTTTACTGCTCTATGGCATGGAACTTCTTGGCAACGATTTTTATTCAAGGCACTTCCAACTGCCCTGTAAGCTGTAGTGCCTAATTTTTCTGCTACTATCTTGTACGTAGATACTTTACCGGATGGTATTTCTTTAACAACGGTCCATACTCTTTTATTTAAAGATATTTTTTCAGCCATTCTTTTATTTTATTTATTAATGCTTTATCGAGCATATTTACCCCGTGTAATTTATTATGTAATTCTAGTAGTTCCTTTTCCTCGTTAGGAATGCTTCCATAAATAGTACTGGAAGTTTCAGTGCTGTATCCATCACCATCACCAACAACTATCAAGGTAGGTATATTTAACATTGCGGAATTCTCATCAATGTCTATACCACGATAGTTAAGCCCAGGAGACAGCGCAACTACTGTTTTTAAATTATGATCCACTCCGTATTTTATTGCTAAATTTGCGCCTATGCTTGCACCGATTATACCGATTTCAGTAACTTTTTTTTCTTTTAAGTATTTCTCTGCAGCTTCTATATCATTTATCATATTATTAAAATCTTTATCATTAAAACTTCCCCATTCTAAATCTGATGCACCATGCCCTCTTAGGTCAATAGCAATCATATGATACTCTGTTAGCTCATTAATCAGTTTATTCCAGGATTCTTTTGATGAAGCTAACTGGTGTAAAAATATTATTCCTTTTGTTGATTCACCTTTAAAATAACTAGCAGCAATACTTATCCCGTCTGTTGTGATTAGCTCTACATTTTGTTCCATGGTCATATTGCTTTACAATAAAACTTTTAAATGTTTTGATACACCAACTGTTATGGTTGATTACGATTTAGAAATTGAGGAAGCAGTTCAAATTATAAGCTCAGAAAAAGCCAAAACTGTGCTAGTCCAATTACCTGACGGACTAAAAAAAGAAGCTACTTTAATTTCAAGTATTCTAAAAGAAAAAACTGGTGCAGAAATTATTATTTGGGCAGAATCTACATTTGGAGCATGCGACATCCCAGACCTACCAGTAGACATAGTTATACAGTGGGGGCATACTCAATGGACAACCAAATAAGAGTAGTAATAGCTGGTGGGCCATATTGTGGTAAAACAACAGTAATAAATGAATTAAGCACACAGGGCTTTAGGACAATAAACGAAGCAACAACGGAGATTATTAAAAAGGAACAAGAAGCAGGTAATAACGAACCATGGTTAGAAAGAGAAAAATTTCAGAAAAAAATCATGGATCTTCAAATTCAACAGTTTAATTCAGCAAAAAATAATGTAATTACTTTTTATGATCGGGGTTTAGTTGATGGATTAGCATACTATCATTTAGATGGCATTGACCCACCAAAAGAACTAACAGAACATGCCTCAAAAAAAAGGTATAATCTTGTTTTCATTCCGGATCTTATTGAAGGATTCAAACCTGACAAAACTCGTGGTGAATCACTTGAAGAACGTAAGCTAGTTCATGAGCTTATCAGAAAATGTTATTCTGATCATGGTTATAATGTAATTAATATACCAAGCATAAGCGTTTCTGAACGTGTATTGTTTATTAAAAAGAAGATTAGCGAGCATAAACTACTTTTAAAAGATAATATACGCCGAGAGCAGGATTTGAACCTGCATATCCGTTAGGAAACAAGCTTACTGGTATAATTTCCAGGCTTGCGCAATACCAAGTTATGCGATCTCGGCATGTTATTGAAATAGGTATGTCATTAAAAAATGTTTTGTTAAGAGAATATTTATAATGTTTCATATACCATCGTGATTATGCCATTTAGTAAAAAGAGGGCGGCTATGCTTAGCATGTTTACAGCGCTTGCTATTTCTACATCTCCAGCTGTATTTACAGAAAAGCTTTCAACGAGCAGTGGCCAAGTACACATAAGCCAAGAGACTGTAACCCCCGGCACAAATCGCGTCCCAAAAATTAGGGCTTATACTCATAAAAGAGTAGTCCAACCTTTACTTTCAAGAAGTATTGATAGCATACTAACTGATCCAGAATCTTATGGAATAATGCCAGCACTCATTTATGGAGAAGAAAAACTAATTTATATTCCAGCTTCAGAGTATTTATCATTCAAAGCTAGGCCACATGAGATGAAAAGATGGAGTGATTATCTGAATTTTTTAACTCCAGAAAACATGACAATAGCAGCACTTGGACAATTATTTACTTTCAGCAGAGACCAAAAAAATGGAACAAAGATTGAAAATACAAAAGCTGAGCAAGCAGCAGAGGTAGTAAGATTTGTCCAAAACAATGTGTTATATGATGCGATTATTGAAACAGAACAAGACTATATAAGATTCCCAGTTGAAACCTTATTTGAAAGAAACGGAGATTGTGAAGACCTAGCCATTCTTGCAGCATCAATAATGCAGTCTATCGGTATCAAAATTGCTATCATAGTATTGCCACCAATAAATACCAAGGAAGAAAAGCCTCATGCCGCTCTGGGAGTAACAGGCAATTTTGAAGGAAAATACTACGACGTTGGTAATGAAAGATATTATTATACTGAACTCAATGGTAAAACAAGAAAGATTGGTAGTTCACAATCAAGGTATAGATATCGAGACGTTATTTTGTATATCCCAGAATAATTTACTTCTGTAGGCGTATAAATATTTGTACCCACTCAGGTATTGGCAGTCTCATTATCAGCCTTAAGGCCCGTTCATCATCATCTAAATCTATAAGCCTCTTATGTATCCTCATTTCAAAATTATCAAAACTAGCTTTTCCATCACCGCATGGGCTTCTTCGTGTAGTAATCTTCAGTTTCTGTGTAGGTAAAGGTATTGGTCCATATACTTTTACTTTAGTTTTTTTAGCAATACCAACAATAGCAGAACTTATTTCATTCATTGCATCTATATTCGGGCTAGATAGATTTATTCTTGCTTTTTGCATACTGATATCATTTTTATTAGGTTTATAAATATTACCATGATAAAAATTCCATTAAAATAGTCCATAATAATATTTATTAAGATTATAAGCACGCTATAGTTATGGCAATAAAGATGGGGTTAACATTTGATGATGTTTTACTTGTTCCAAAATTCTCAAATATAACTTCCAGAAAAGATGTAGACACAAGTAGTTATTTAACAAAAAATATTAAACTTCATGTCCCTATAGTTAGCGCTAATATGGATGTTGTTACCGAATCTCGTATGGCTATATCCATGGCCCGGATTGGTGGTATTGGCTTTCTTCATCGTTTTATGTCTATAGAAGAAGAGACAGACCGTGTCTTTCGTGTTAAACGCGCAGAAACTATAACCGTTGAGAAGCCATTCACTTTAACTCCTGACAAAACCTTAAAAGACGCAAAAAAGCTTATGCAGGAACATGGTGTTACTGGAATTCTTATCACGAACAACCAAAACAAGCTTATGGGTATTCTCACATCGCGTGATATCCGATTTGAAACAGATGATTCCAGGATTATAAAAAGTATTATGACAACAGACTTAATTACCGCCCCGGCCAAGACTTCTTTAGACTCTGCCAAAAATATTTTAAACAAGAACAAGATAGAAAAACTTCCTTTAGTTGATTCTTCCAATCATTTAACCGGATTAATCACATCAAGAGATATTCTTAAAAGAAAAGAATTTCCAAATGCCTCTAAAGACAAAAAAGGCAGGCTGATGGTTGGTGCAGCAATTGGAGTTAAGCCGGGCGAACTAGAGCGTGCTAAGTCATTGGTTAATGCTGATGTTGATTTATTGGTTATTGACATAGCTCATGGGCATTCTTTATCAGTAATCAAAATGTTAAGAACTTTAAGAAAGAAATTTGATATAGATATTGTTGCAGGCAATGTAGCAACAATGGACGGTGTTAGAGATCTAACTAAAGCCGGTGCTGACGGTATCAAAGTAGGCATTGGCGGGGGATCAATCTGCACTACAAGGATTGTTACCGGCTCAGGTGTACCACAGCTAAGTGCAATTATGGCCTGTTCTAAAGCTGCAGCTGGTAAAGTACCAATCAATGCAGATGGTGGTATTAGAAATAGCGGTGATATCACTAAAGCTTTAGCTAGTGGAGCTAGCACAGTTATGCTTGGTTCATTATTAGCTGGGACTGATGAAAGCCCTGGAATTCATATTACTAAAGATGGTAAAAAATATAAAATGACTCGGGGTATGGCTTCTATAAGCGCGCGTACTTCCGTTTCAAAGGATACAAATGATATCCAAGAATACGTTGCTGAAGGTATTGATGGGCTTGTTCATTATCGTGGTAGTGTTAATGACATCATTCAACAATTAGTTGGTGGATTACGCTCAGGTATGAGTTATTGCGGTGCATCATCCATAATCAACTTACAAAAAAATGCTGAATTTGTTAGAATAAGTCATGCTGGATTAACTGAATCAAAATCACATGACATAGAAAAGATGTAACTTATTTCTTAACTATTTCTAAGCACACACCTGCAGCTACAGTTGCTCCAGCGTCCCTAATAGCAAAACTTGCCATTTGTGGAATAACAGATTGTTTTTCTATTATTAATGGCTTTGTTGGTTTTATTTTTACTTCAGCAACGTCATCATTTTTTATAAAATCAGGATTTCGTTGAGCTATTTGACCTGTGGTTGGATCAAGTTTTCCAACTAATTCAGTAAACTGACATGCTACTTGAGCTGTGTGTATATGGAATACTGGTGTATATCCAACGGTTATAACAGTTGGATGATTGATAACAGCTATTCTAGCAGTAAACTCACTCACTACTGTTGGCGGATTTGTTTCATGGCCTAGTACATCTCCCCTTGCAATATCTTTTTTGCCTATGCCTCTTACATTAATCCCTATATTATCGCCAGGTTCTGCCATTGGCACTTGTTCATGGTGCATTTCAATACTTTTTACTTCCCCTCTGACTCCGGTTCCTTCCCTTGCTGGTAAGATCATTATTTTATCTCCAACCTTCATAACTCCAGTTTCTATTCTAACAACTGGCACAACTCCTATACCGGTTATGTTATAAACATCTTGTATTGGCATTCTTAATGGTAACTCGGTTGGTTTTTCGGGTGGTTTGAATAGATCTAATTGCTCCATTAATGTTGGTCCTGTATACCATTTCATATTCTCAGATTTCTTTACTATATTATCCCCTTTTAGAGAGGCTAAAGGTATGAATGGCACTTCTTCTACTTTAAATCTTGCACTTTTTAATAATACACTAACTTCATCTTTTACTTTATTGAATTTTGCTTGATCATATTGGATAACATCCATTTTATTAACAGCTACTGCTAGTTGTTTTATACCAAAAGTTTTACATAGCCACGCGTGTTCTTTTGTTTGTTCTTTTATTCCTTCTGTTGCTGCTACTACTAATATCCCTACATCTGCTTGTGAAGCTCCTGTTATCATATTTTTCACAAAGTCTTTATGTCCAGGCGCATCAATTATAGTATATTCATATTTTTTTGTAACTAATTTTTGATGAGATAAATCTATTGTGACTCCCCTCTCTCTTTCTTCTTTTAGAGTGTCCATAACAAATGCAAATTCAAACCCAACCTTTCCTAACTCTGCTGCTTTCTCTTTCAATTTTCTCATAGCTTGTTCATCAACATTACCGCTGTCATACAACAGTCTACCTACGCTAGTGGACTTTCCATGGTCTACATGCCCAACAAATATTATGTTGATGTGTGGTTTTTCCCTTGCCATTAGTTTACTCCTTTAATTTTATTGTTTTTATTGCATTTCAGATTAAACCTACTTTATAAAGATTTCTATTTGCCAGTTTTTGCCAGATCACCTACAGCTATTAGTCGGTCGTTCTAAACAAGTTTATGCTGAAGAAAAGAACATTATAAATAAAGCTAAACAGGTATTATAGACTCCTTGGAATTTCTCAAATTCTTTTACTTTAATCTTTTTATTTTTTTTATTTATCATACTGGAAAGATACAAGCTTTCTTATATTTCTCTTCTTCCTTTCAAAAGTAGGTAAGAGCATCACAAAGGTTAAATGAGTATTCCAGATATTGGCTCCACCACGCAGCCCAAACCAAATAGATACTCTTAAAAGGCAGTTCTGTGCTCTTATGTAAGAATGCATATATGGAGGAACCTAAATGAGCTTTGATAATAGAAACCGGGACGGTTTTCGTAACGATGGCCCTAAAGAAATGCACAAAACGAATTGTACAGATTGTGGAGCTGACTGTGAAGTACCTTTTAAGCCTACAGTAGGAAAAGCTGTTCGTTGTGCAGAATGCTTTAGAAAAAGTAAAGACAGAAGATAATCTTGAATTTTTATCCAAGTCTAGGCTTGGATTTTACTGTTTTTTTTAAAAAACTTAGATACTTGATACATTTAGGATAAGCTATTCGTAAATTTTTTTTAGTTGTATTTAGCTTATTGGTTTAAGTCACCTAATTTAATCCCGTCTTTTAACATAGAAGTAACCTACTATAATTAAAACAATAACAATTATTGTTACAATCCACATAATCCTTCCAAATCCTTTCTCACTAATCTTTTCTTCAATATCTCCGCTAACAGTAGGAATTTCTTCACTTGGTGCTGATTCTTCTTCGGCTACAACCTCAAGATCTTTTAGTTTTAAAACAGTAATTGTTGCAACCCCGTTAGTAATGCTTTCTAAAGTTACCTGTGCATTAGGTGTTCCGTCTCCGTCCATATCAACATCCTTTGTTTCTCCAACACTTAATGTTACTTCAGCTTTGTAACTTTCAATAGTAAAAGTTAAAGTATTCTCATTTACTTTAACAAAAGTGATAGTATGCGCATCAGTGCCACTTAAACTAAATACCTTAATACTGCCTTGCGATCCAACAAAAGTGGTCTTATCACTTGTACTCAGGTCTGCGTCTAATACTAGTTCCTCACCAGATCTGCTAATACCGCTCCCGCCGCCCGAGCTTGATGCATCTCCGCCGCCAGTGCTAGTGAAAACAATAAACGTTATTATACCAGTGCTAGTTGTAGTGTGCACAACTTGATCTTTTGTTGTGCATTCAACATTATAAGTACCTGCTTCATTAGTATCAGTATTCTTAAATTCTTGATCACTGCAAGTTTCGCTGGTTTTAGTAATAGTGCTACCACCTGGTTTAGTTATCTTAATACTACAAGTGTTCATACCACTTACACTATCAGTTCCAGAGCAGCCATATTTTATGCTGCTGAATGGATTGATATTCTTGTCTGCTGGTTCTGTAAGCGCAACAGTAGGCACCCCTCCGTCAAGAACAAAACTGCCTCTGTAATATTTTGGCCATTGAGCTACTGCAGTTGAATTTATCTTAATAATAAAATTAGTATAATTTCCATCGCTGCTATCATTTGCTACACCTTTGCCAATAGTACCGTTATATAGCGTGATATTAGTTGCTCCATAAGCACCTGTAGTTATGTTTGTTAGGTTTAAGTAACCATTCGCAGCAACCCCATTATTTTCCTCTGTTCCAAAATCTGCAGTAGTATTAAATGTAAAATAACCATAAGCATTTTTATTTCTTGTATTTGCTGCAACAGCAATTACCCCGCCACTGCCTTCGATTGTAAAGGTTAGCAATGAATTTGCCTGTAAGTACCCTACACCACTCCTTCCAGACCCTAGTTGGTTTTTATCAAAATCCAATACATTTCCTGCTTCATCAGTTATGTTTAAAGCAGTTATATTAGGCTGACCGTCAAGCCCTATAAACATAAATGGATTATCTGTTAAGAAATTATTATCTGATGTGTCATTAATTGTAATGCTATTACCAACTGTATCATACGCTCTTATCACGAATGTTGTTGCATTCCCTTTAGTATCCCCCTTATCATTTCCATCAGATCCAGTTCCAACACAGTCTAAATCAATAACCCCTTCGTATGTTCTATTACCAGATTGTGTATCGCTTGTTGTCATTGAAACATTTCCATACTGCCCTGTAGAAGCAGTTTCTGTAGTTGATGCAGTAGCATTGCTGCTGTTGCATACATAATAAAGGTCTACTGTATCAAAATGGGTATCTTGAAGATCAACTTTTACTGTTGTATTTTCTATTGGCATATAAGCCCCATCATTATAAGATCCGGTTTGGAACAAAAGTGATGCCTGGCCAGTCCCATTTGCGCGGCTAAAATTCCCTCCAACTAAACCATCAGAGATATTTATAGACATTATTTGTGGGTAGTAAGTGTCTATATAAGTGTACATAAGTGTTGAGTTTGTTGCTGATGTGCTATCAGCCATATAAATAGTTACATTCCAGTCCTGTCTGCGGCTATGTCCAATACCATCCACTTTATCTGCTGTAAGGTTTACACTGAATATATAATGACCTGGTAATGTTCCATTATCTGTATTATTCCACCAAATATTACTTAACGTCCCGTCCGTGCTGTTACCAAAGTTCCAGCTTCCTGAACCATTTGTTGCATTTGCATGTCCATCAACACCAACAGAACCGATACCATTTGATCTATTAAAATCAAGTCCTGAAGGTTGAAAAGTAAAATTACTAGGAATTGTTATATTAACCACTGAAAAATTTGCAGAATCTGCGCTATTAAAAATAATAGAAAAATTAAATCTTACATTTGTGTTGTTCCTTTGAACTATCCCCGAAAATGCCGTTGTTGTTGCTACTGTGTCGCTTATACTTAAATTTGATCCTGTATTTGCAGTGGTATCAAGATCTGCAATAGTAACACTAAAATGGAATAATCCAAACAGTAACAGTACAATCATCAATTTAATTTTTGTATTCAATAACATGCACCTCTATTTTTTTAATAAAATTATAATAAACCACTAACTTATAAACCTTTCTTAAAAAATTTATTATAATTCTTTTATACCCTTTCTATCTTTTATTTGTTTTCTTATTTTATCTTGCAATGATTCAGGCAGCTTCTCATACATTTGGTCTACCACAAAATAGCTACCCCGGCCACCAGTAGCGGATCTTAAGTCGCTGCTTAATCCAAACATTTCACCAACAGGTAGCTTGCATTTAACGGTCATTTGTACTCCCTCTTGTTGCACTTCTAACAATTGCCCTCTTTTATTTTGTATTAATTTAGATACATCTCCTAAATAATCACTAGGCGCTCCAATATGTAATTCCTGTACTGGCTCATAAATATATGGTTTTCCTGTTAGTATAGCCTCTCTTATCCCCTCTCTTACAGCGGGGTATACCTGGGCTGGCCCACGATGTATTGCATCTTCATGTAATTTCATATCAGTAACTCTTACTTTCATCTTCATTGTTGGTTCTTTTGCAAGTATTCCAGCATCGCAAACCTGTTCAAAACCATCTATTACTAATTCTATTACTTCACCTATCTGAACTATACCACGAGTGTCATCAACTAATAAGTTTCCCTTGTATATATCCCTATATTTCTTCGCGTCTTTTAAGATAACTCCTTTCTCTTCTAATTTTTTAAATGTATCAACATCCTTTTTTTTAAGCCTGCCATCAGGTATTTCTCCGTCCCTCATTAATTGATAAATCTCATCTTCTAAAGGTTCAACAATAAAAAAGAATTTATTATGTTTATTTGGGGATTTTCCTTCTTTTTCTTCAGATACCTTGGTTACCGCTTCTCTGTACACAACAATAGGCGGGCTTGTCCTTACTTGCAAACCTTTTTCTGTTTTTATCCTATTCTCAATAACTTCTAAATGTAGTTCGCCCATTCCAGAAATTAAGTTTTCTCCTGTCTCCTCATTAATTTCGATTGTTATTGTTGGATCCTCTTTGTTTACTTGCTTTAGTACTTCAACAAGTTTTGGCAAGTCAGCAGGAGATGTTGCTTCAATACTTTTTGTAACAACCGGGTCAAATATATGTTTTATTGCTTCAAACGGTTCCATTTCTTCAGATGCAATTGTCTCTCCAGCAAACACATTTTTTAACCCCACTAAACCTACAATATTACCAGCAACTGCTTTTTCAACGGTTACTCTTTGAGCTCCTTTGTATATCGATACCTGTTGTATTCTAATCTTTCTTTTTGCATTGATCATATATGCATCATCGCCCTGTCTTACAGTTCCAGAGAATAATCTACCAGCCGTTACTTCTCCTGCATGTTTATCAATAACAATTTTTGTTGCTACAAAAGCAGTCGGACCATTAGGATTACAGTTTACTAATGACTTTCCAATTTCAGAATCTAAATCTCCATGCCATATTTTTGGCACTCTGTATTTCTGAGCGTCTACAGGGTTTTTATGGTGTGCTATTACCATCTCGAGGACAACTTCATGCAATGGCGCTTTTTTTGCTATACCCTTCCATTCATCATTTTCATATGCTTTTATAACATCTTTAAAGCTCAGCCCATTTCTTAGCATATAAGGAGCAGATAACGCCCAATTATGAAATGCAGATCCAAATGCTACACTCCCATCTTTAACATGAACTAACCATTTTTCTTTAAATTCTTCTGGGGCTACACTCTGTATGAACTTGTTTATCTCAGTTATTATTTTCACAAATCTTTCTTGCATTGCTTCAGGTGTTAGTTTTACTTCTTTTATTAAACGATCAACTTTGTTTATGAATAATACTGGCTTGACTCTTTCTCTTAACGCTTGACGCAACACGGTTTCTGTTTGAGGCATTATACCTTCTACTGCATCACATAATACTATTGCCCCGTCTACAGCTCTCATCGCTCTTGTTACATCTCCTCCAAAGTCTACATGCCCGGGCGTGTCAATTAGATTTATTAGAAAATCTTTTCCATTAATTACGTGAACCATAGATACATTTGCTGAATCAATTGTGATCCCGCGTTCTTGTTCATCTGCGTGGAAATCCAAAGCTAATTGTTTTCCAGCTAACTCTTGTGACATCATCCCGGCTCCTGCCAATAAATTATCTGAGAATGTTGTATTATGGATCACCATTCCCTCAGCAACAAAATTATGATTGTCTGCAACTGTAAAATCGTATACCATATCTTTCTGTGTTATCTCTTTTGAATTAACCTCACAGTACATAATATCTTCACTTAATATTTTATTCTCTTGGATTAATATTTGTCCATTATTCTCTATTTTTTCTTTATAACCACTTAATGAGATTGATATTGCATCTTTTTGGTGCGGCCAACTTTTCATGCAAACTACAAGATCCTTCAATTCTAATTCTCTTGCTTCTTTATAACAAAAGTCACGTGCGAGCCTATCCAAAACTAAATAACGATGTTCTGGTGTTGTTTCAATTGAGCTGCCATTTTTTAATTTTATTTTTATTAGTTCACCGCCAGTTAATTTCCAAGCAAGGCTGATTAGTTTCTTTTCTATTTTCCCTGAATCTTTATTTAATGATAATACCTTAACACATTGGCTTGTAACATCATAAACAACATGACCATTCTTTTTTTCAAATAGTTTTCCATTTTTTATGATCTTATCAAATAGCTTCTCTGCCTGTATAACTGAGCTATCACCTAAAATAATTCTAGACTCACCAGAAATACATTTCCCATGATATCGTTCTATGAAGGGTTAACTCGATAGAAAATCGATATGGGCGCATATAGCTATATTTCTGATTTGTTCCGGTTCATTCATTAATTTAACAACTTTTTCTGCTATCTTATCCGCCATAGCTTAACTATTCATAATGATGACTTTTTAAGTTTTTCTGAATAACAAAATATTGCGTTGTCTTGGCTTACAGAATACTTTAGCTACTATTAGGCATCCAACCTAATATTGCTTGAAGGCCAAAAAGATTATTGTTCATATTTAGTACAGATTTGTACATTTAATGAACTATGTAAATGTTTTGTAGAAACAATTACTGCAGGCGTTAATGGCAAAACCAAATAACCATAAGAAGATATATTCGTTTCAAAGAGGAAAATTTTATATCTCCATAATAGGGGAGTTTCTTGCTTCAGGAAAAACTGCCACTTGCTAGTCTCTAAAATTACATTAGTTTTAAGTAAAGCAGTGGGGTAATTAGACAATACTATTTTAATTTCTAATGTCAAGAATTTACAAAAAATCATCAGTTCTAAATCTTTATTCCATGTTTTAAATTTTTTTGAAAGTCTTCCACTTGATTAAGATCAACATCTACAAATATTCCTTCATACTTACATCTCACACATCTCTTCACAGGTCTAGCAAACTGATGCCCCCATAGGATTTCAGAATTCTTTGATGAATCACCGCAATTAGGGCATAATGATATGTATAACCATCGCATTACATCTTTGCTTCTTGTTTTACGAAAAAAAATATACCAACCTATTAAAGCAAGTATAACAGCTATAATCGCTATCATTACAACCACTTTAAGTAATTCCATCGTGGCTTATTTTGTTTAACTACCTTATAAAATTAGCCAATGAATAAAGTCATTACTGGATAATAGTCAATATCAAAAGTATTAAAAACCATGAAAACTAGAACAAACCATGATAAACCGTGAAGCTGCATACTACATCAAGAGGGCTATTAGAACGGGAGGAGTATCCCCTAAGCTTGAGGAATTAAGAGGGCATCATCCTCCATCATTAGTTCATTCATTTATTGTGAGTTATACAACAGCACAAATTGGATTAATAGCAGGATACAGTCCATCAGATATAAAATTCGCTGTATTATGTGCTTTATTACATGATGTCGGCAAATACAGAATACCAGAAGCCATACTTTCAAGCCCGAAAAAACTAACCACCAAAGAAAGATATACTATCAACCACCATCCACGTCATGGTCATAACATTCTAGTTGGCTTTGATCGAGATGTTGCAACAGTTGCTGCAGCGCATCATGAACCGTTCATAGACGGTTACCCAAGAAAGGAAAGAAGATCAAACCAAGATGGGCTTAGACACACAATTGAATCAGTTGGTCTTGTTGATGTAATAGCAGCTCTTACAGAACCACCCAGAATCAGACCATATCGCGGGATACCATTCACCCCAACAGAAACAATAGGCTTGTTAAAAGAAAAATTTACTGGAGACCCAACACTCATAGATGTAGCAGAACGTTTAATGGCCATGAGAAAAACAAGACTCCAACTATAATCTAAGACTAGTAAATTTATGTTCGTATTTCTTACAAAAATGTAACGGATCCTGAATTACCTCACCGCTATAAGGCTTTAATTCTGTTTTATCAAATTTTTCAACGTAATCTTTTGGTAATCCCGGGCATATTTTTTTTAAAGAACACTCGCTGCATGGTTTAAGATGTTTATAATAATGTAATTGCCTGTATGTTGATAACACTTCATTAAATTTTGTGTATAATCCTCTTTTATTGTAACGAGGTGCTCTAAATGGATAAACTACTAAGCCAGCTATGAACGCTCCAACAACTGGAAAAATTCCTAGATTATGTTTAATATTAAGATACGGATCCCATTCCTTATCTTCATACATCTTTTGCCACATGGTTCTTACATGTTCTTCATGGCCTTTTAGCATACAGTATGGCATCCATCTTACATTAATAACTTTAAACTGATCTTTATACTTTTGTATAGACTTTGATAAAGCATCACCTATCTGATTATAATTTGCAAATCTTACTTTTTCATCGCTGGTGTTAGTTGCTTCTTGGGATGGATTAAAAACTAACAAATTAACTTCAGATGGGGCATATGGTTTAATTTTTTCAAATAATTTATCACAATGCTCAAAGTTAAGGTTCGTTATAGTCATGTTAAATCTTAGTTCAACCTCTTTTCTTTTTGATATGTTATCAACAGCTTTCCAAATTCGATCAAACGAACCAGAAATATTCACAAGATTTTCATGTTCTTCTTTTGTTGTTCCATGAGTTGAAAAGAGAATATCATTTAACCCTGCATCTACTAAACTGTTTGCATATTTTTCATCTGCCAATCGAATACCATTAGTAATTATGCATATTTTTACAAAACCAATATCTTTAGCATACTTTATTATTTCTAATAAGTCCGGCCTTATTGTTGGTTCACCACCAGATATGTCTACTTGATCAATTCCAAGAGACTTTGCTTCCCTGAATCTTGATTTTACTTCATTAGTTGAAAAATCTTTTGTTGTTTGGGCTTTTATTGAATCAAGATAATAACAAAAACTGCATCTTGCATTGCATGCAAATCCCATTTGCATCACAAATCTTCTTGTGCTTCTTCTAACTATATCTTTTGTCCCATCACCGCGTATCTTTTCTATAAGTGGCACAATTTTTTGTTTTCTTTTATAGATCTTCATTTTGCTTGATAATACCCATTAAAGTAGTAATATAAATGTATTTCTCTTAGTTAATAATGTGGTGGTGGAGCACTATGTGTCTTGGTGACTGGGATAGTCTCCTGCATAGCTAAGTCTGCAAAGAAAACTATTGCCCATCTTGCTATTCCATCAGAATATGGCTTACTATTTATTTGTATAACATCATGCCATGCTTGCGGTAGAAATCCTCCTTCAGTTGCATCAGGGAAAGTACATGCCGGCATGAATATTGCTTTTCCATCATGATGCTCTATCATTGTTTTAGGCCCATCCTTTGATCCGATTCTTAAACCAGGTGTACTTTCTGCTATTGCAATTGTTATTCCGCCACTATCAATATGATTTGTTGCAATATATTCTCCTTTAGTCTCAGGATCATAAGCAATAAATCTTAAAAAAAATCTTGGATAGATAGAATCATCATAGAATTTATCTCTGATAGCCGGATATTTAAAACTTAACGCAGATAATATCCTATTAAGTGTTATACATGATTCTTGATAAATTTGCTTAGCATGCCTTAAAAATGGATCAGCCCTGCCATCTTGTATAGCAATTTTATCTTCTAATAATGGTGAATAATGAAACAGTCTTTTGTTATCATAATGGCCCTTACGTTTTTTTCTTCTTACATAACCTATTTCTCCATTTTTGCTATCATGCGGTACATTAGGATGCCATAAAAACATATCAAAAAGTAAATGTTCAGGTATATCTAAAAAACCAATAAACGCATCTGCTGCTTTTTTTAGTTGATCACCTGGAATACCAAAATCAACCATAGCATAACATTTTTCCCTGGTTTCTTTTACAATATATTCAAAAAGCTCTCTACCCTCCATAGTATTTACAAGCTGCCTTAAAGTTTATAATTATTACTACAGCCCAACTAAAAATTTATAACCATTATTCATTAATTAAAATCATGAAAAAAGTATCCCAAAAATTGTTTGAAGGTGATGCCTTGGATATTGCCAGAAATATGTTAGGTAAAGTCATTGAATATGATGGTTGTTCGGGCATGATCGTTGAATCTGAAGCTTATAAATCAGATCCAGCATCACATGCATATAAGATTACACCTAGGAGTGAGATTATGCTTACAACTTATGGAAATATTTATGTTTACCTGATCTACGGAATGTATTTTTGTTTAAACATAACCACTAATAAAGAAGCAATCGGGGCAGTTTTAATTCGTGCTATTGAACCACTGAGTGGCATTAAAAAGATGGAATCAAGAAGGAGAACCAAAAACATTCTCAATCTTACTTCTGGTCCAGGCAAACTATGTCAAGCATTAAATATTTCTAAGGGTTTGAATAATACTAAAGTTAATGATAGTATTAAAATTTTTAATTATAAAGAATTTAAAGATAATCAAATAACATCATCTAAGAGGATTGGTATTAGCAATGGAAAAGATTTAGACTGGAGATTTTTTGTCAGTGGTAATAAATTTGTAAGTAAAAATCACCAAAAACTTTAATAGATGTAATTCTTGTTTATAGCTTATGGGTATAACTGAGGTTCTAATCATTGCATTGGTAAGCATAATTATTTATGAGTTCTTTAAACGAATGATTACATTTAAGCTTGTTGTTCTTGTATTACTTATGATCATTATTAGTTTTCTTATTTTAACCGGTAAGATAAGCGACTTCTTTTCAGATGTGGTGGGACCAACTTCTGCAGCAGTTATAGACACTGTTAAATATGCCCTGTCTGGATTAGTTTAATACTACCTTTGGGCTGCTATCTATCTCTAATTTTTTTATGGTTCCATCGATGGTTAATATTAAACTTTCCATAAACAATGAACCACTGTATCTGCTCACTCTTGTTTCTTCGCCTTCTACTTCAAAACTACCGCTTTTATCAACATCTAATGAGCCTACAGGCATAAAAGTAAAGGATTCTACATCAATTTGTGGTATCTTTAAAGTGTTTATATTAAGTATTGTTGAGATCTTTAATGTATCTAATTCTTTTGCTAATTCTCCATCATTTAACACAACATTCTGTACCTTTCCGTCCAACTGCAAAGTTCCAACCTCGCTTAGTTTTATTGGTCCATCATACCCAAATAATATTAATTTAGAATCTTTAGGAGCTCTAATATTAAAATCATCTAATAACAGATTCCCGCCGCCATTTTTTAACATCACCTCTAATGTTATACCTTCCCCTCTTAATTCCAGCTTAGGCAATGATATTTGAGCATGCAAACCAAATGGCTCTTTATTTTCATAACTATCACCAGTTATACCAACAACCATTCCAGTGATTACATTATCACTATCTGTTATTGAAGAATACACAAACAATCCTACCACTCCTAATACTACAATTATTAAAAACACTTTAAAATCCCTTCTAAGTCTGTATCCCAATGGTACTTGATTTTGTTGAGGGTATGGCATTTAATTTCATAACAGGTTCCGTATATATAAAAACTTTCCGGTATTTTTTTAAATGTGTAACATTACTGTTTAACAATGGAAAATAGGGAAGAGCTTATTTTATCAATTAAGCAGTCACGAAAAACATATTTATTTGAATATCTAGCTGGTTTTATTATTCTTGGTATGTTACTTATTTTTTACAAGTACAACATTAAGATTAATGATAGCATATTTTATTTTTTGATTATTGTTAGTATTGCTGCTATTCTTTATCCAGAATTTGACAGAAACTTTATTATCCCAAGGTATAAAATCACTGATAAAAAGATTTCTATCATTACTGGTGTTATTAAACAATCTGTAAAAAATATTCATTTTCTTCCTTTAGGTTTTATCCCAGAGATCAACCTATCACAAGATAGGCTACCTCATCTATTGAATTATGGTACTATTTCTATCAATTCAGGTAATGATTATTTTAAGATCAAGAATATTGATAATCCGAAGAATGTTATGGGCCTTATTGAAGAGCTCATAGAATCAAATAGAATGAGTATGTCAAGTAATTCTAAAATTGAAAAATAATAAATTATAACATTAATTAAGCTAGAATATCAGAATAATATTGTACCAACTATATGGTAACAAACAATAGGAAGGTATTTAAACAGCAAAAACGACTACTTTTCAGTGGATATCCTTATCCAGTAAAAGCTGATGGAACAAAAAAACAAAAGAAAAGAAATAATCTGTGAGAACTGCGGTGCTATTTACCTATCTGAAAACATCCCGCATAATCTACAGTGTACTTGCGAAAACACAATATTCCATTTTACAAACGAAGTACCTGCCTAAAACAGTAATAAAATGCCGTATCCAACAAAACAACCAGCGGTTATAAATGGCATTGCAGGGTAATATCTTTTTTTCTTAGATATAAACAACAAGGTCAACAACCCCAACATTGCTGTGAGTGATATTATCAAACTCAAAAACCCGTAATCTACCATAAGCACCCCCGCAAATATCAAAGGAAACGCTATATCCCCCCCGCCAAGTATAGCCATATTATTCTTGTATTTTATCAAAAATCCAGCAAATAGCTTTTCTTTAGCCTGAAACTTAGCTAAAGATACCATATGTTTGGTCTTCCTCACAGCTATAAAATCATAAGCTGATACGCCAATTAACACAAGAGAAGCTATTTCTATGCTTAATACCGGCGCAAACAATGCAGATATAGCCCCATAAACAAATAGTTCAGTAAAATTATGCACAATTACATTATTCCTAAATAGCCTTAATGCTACAAATACAATTGCTACAATAAACGCAATGGTTGAATGAAAAAATGCAGAAAAAGACACTGAAAGAGTTAGCAGTATCGCCATACTAAACCAAATCTTCCATAAGACACCTAGCTTAAGTTTTATCAGTAATAAGAGCAATATTGTAAGCACAACTATTACTATTATTATGTACATAGTTGAACTTAATGGTTTTTCAACATTTATGCTTGGTCTTTCAAGATTATACGGTAAATCTTTATTTAAGTAAACACTTGTAACATACAAGCCGATTAAATGGGAAACTAAAAACAATATTAATATGATCACATTTATCTTGCTTGGGTGCTTCATGATAATTAGTCTAAGCCTTTCCTATTTTAACTTATTGAAAACTTGAGCTGTAAAGTAAAAGTAGCTCACAACATCAGAATTTAACGAAGTCTTCATGTAGTTTGAATATTATATCCAGCTTATAGAAGAATTGAACCCAAACCAGCATTAACATCTTAGACTTTTTCTCTACTATATCTAACATCTACAAGTGAGATAGACTCACCATTGTTTAATAGTTATAATAATACAAATATTTATAAGCAATTGCCACTAAAACGGCGGATGAATTACAATAAAACATTCCGTAGGGTTATATGTAGCTTAGTCTTATTATGTGGGTTATACCACAAAACTCTTGGAATAGACTCAAAAACATTACCCCTGAAGTTTCCTAACGCACAAGAAATATTTAGACCAAGAATAGCCAATAATTTAGAAACAGTAATAGAATCCAATATAACCCACGCTCATGAAAGATTTGTTAGAACTCTCAGATGGGATGAAACCATATCTAAAGCTGAAGAAAAATATAATATAGAAAAAGGTTTACTTGCGGGGTTAATCATGCAAGAAAGCATGGGCGATCCATTATCATTAAATGAAAGCAACGATGGTGGCGCTGGATTAATGATGTTTCAACCAGGAACTGCAAGAAATTATGGCCTAAAGGTAATTGGTAGCTCAAATAAGACTGGTAGAGATACAGATCATGGAAAACAACTTCGAAAGTTAGTTGATACACAAGATCGCAACTACCAAGTACTTGCTGAAATTGATGAAAGGTTTGACGTAAACAAAAGTATAGATGCTGGAGCAAAGTATCTTCATGACCTACATGCATCACACGACTCATGGGACATGGCACTCTCTGCTTATAACAAAGGAAAACCAGTAAGAAGACCAAATTCTACACAACACGTAAAAAGCACAAGAAGATTTCAATGGTATTATGAAACGAACGGTGGAAAAATAGGTCAATATTACGAATATATAAGAACAAACAGCCGCGGTGAAGACATTTTTAGGTATGAAATACGCCAAAGTGACAGCCCTAGGAGTATTGCAAATAATTTTAATATATCAGATGATAGAAACAGATACAAAAAAATAAAACCATCAGATGTTGTAGATAAAAACAGACACCTAGCAGGCAATAAACTTAGCACTGGTCAGACAGTTTTTGTAAAAGCAACACCTAATTAAACATTTTTTCAAAGAAGTTTTTCTGGGGGCTTAATCTTTCTTTGTTTTCTTTTCCTAACTGTAATAATAATTCTTTTTCCACCTTAGTTAATTTTTGGGGAGTTTTAACATGAGCATGAACAAATTGATCTCCATGTCCATATCCATTAATATCAGGTAAGCCCTTGCCTTTAAGTCTGAATGTGGTATTACTCTGTGTTCCTGCAGGTACTTTAATTTTGGTAGTTCCTTCCAATGTTGGTACTTCTAGCTCAGCGCCCAATGCTGCTTGTGAAAAGCTTATTGGGAGATCAATATGAACATCTATTCCATCTCTCTCAAAAAGTTCATGCTGCCTCACTCTTACTACTACTAATAAATCACCAGAAGCACCATGTTTTACAGCTGTACCTTCTCCATGTACTCTTATTATTTGACCATCATCTATGCCGGGAGGAATTTTTACTTTTATAGTCTTTTCTTTGAATAATATTCCATCACCATCACAATGCTTACATTCATTTTTTGGTACCTGACCCTTTCCTTGACATTCACTGCATAGAGTTTGCGCTGAAAAAATTCCAAATGGTGTTCTTTGTTGTTTGATGATTCTTCCCTTGCCATGACATTTGGAGCAATTTACCAAGTCACCATCCTCAGCACCAGTACCATCACAATGCTCACAAAGGATATTCTTTTCTAGTTTTATTGTTTTGTCTAGTCCATTGATTACATCTTCAAAGTCTATTGTTACATCAGTTCTTATATCATTCCCTTTGGCTGCTCTTCTGTTGCCAGCACCAAAGAACGATTCAAAAATACTACCGCCAAATAAATCACCAAAAAGATCTTCGAAATTTGTTCCACGAAATATATCTTCTTGGGAATATCTCTGATCAAATCCTGCATGCCCAAACTGATCATATGCTTTTCTCTTTGATTCATCTGACAACACTGCATAAGCTTCAGAAATCTCTTTGAATTTTTCTTCTGCGCCTTCTTCTTTTGATCGATCTGGATGGTATTTTAACGCAAGCTTCTTATAAGCTTTCTTTATCTCTTCCTTACTAGCGCCTTTACTAACACTCAGTATTTCATAATAGTCTCCTTTAGTCATTCAGCACCTTTGTAAGCAAGAGTTTTTAACTCTTTTTCTTTTTCTTTTTTTCCTCAACTACTTCAGCGTCTACAACCTGTTCTTCATTCTTTGTTTCAGAAGCTGCTTTCTTTGCAGCTTCTTCGTACATTTTAGCACCGATCTCTTGAGTTTTCTTCTGTACTTCTTCTAATTGTCTTTTTATCTTTGCTGTATCATCTGTTTTCACTGCTTCTTTTAATGCATCAATTTCTTTTTGAACTGTTTCAACAGTCTTTTTATCAGCTTTATCACCAAATTCTTTTATCATTTTCTCAGTGCTGTAAATAAGTTGATCTGCTGAGTTTCTTACCTCGATACCTTCTTTCTTCTTCTTGTCTTCTGATTCATGTGCTTGTGCGTTCTTCAAAAGTTCTTCTACTTTTTCCTTGCTCATTCCTGAACCGCCGGTTACAGTAATTTTTTGCTGTTTCCCTGTAGCTCTATCCTGCGCAGACACATTTACAATTCCATTTGCATCTATATCAAATGTCACTTCAATCTGTGGCACGCCCCTAGGTGCAGGTGGTATTCCATCAAGCATAAATCTGCCCAAGCTCTTATTGTCAGCTGCCATCTCTCTTTCTCCTTGCAGTACATTGATCTCAACTCCAGGCTGATTATCTGCTGCAGTAGAGAATACTTGCGATTTCTTAGTTGGTATTGTTGTATTCCTTTCTATCAAAGGTGTTCTTATGCCACCAAGTGTTTCTATGCCTAATGTTAATGGTGTTACATCTAATAGCAAGACATCTTTAACCTCGCCGCCTAATATACCTGCTTGTATTGCTGCGCCTAGAGCAACTGCTTCATCAGGGTGCACACTTTTATCTGCTTCCATTTTGGTTAGATCTTTTACTATAGCTTGCACTTTTGGTATTCTTGTTGATCCGCCAACCAAGATTACATGATCAATACCGTCTATTTTTGCGTCTTTAATGGCCTGTTTCACAGGATTTTTTAGTCTGTCAAATATTGATTCATTTAATTCTTCAAACTTTGCTCTGGTCAGCTTAATATCCAGGTGTAATGGTCCTGATTGTCCAGCAGTTATAAATGGCAGGTTTATCTGTGCTTGCAAACTGCTTGACAATTCTATTTTTGTTTTTTCTGCAGCTTCTTTTAATCTTTGCAATGCTATAGGATCTTCTCTTAGGTCTATACCATTAATTTTTCTGAATTCTTTTGCTAAATAATCTATAATCTTATCGTCTATATCGTCCCCACCAAGATGGTTGTCCCCTGATGTTGACTTTACTTCAAATACACCGCCGCCTAATTCAAGTATTGACACATCAAATGTTCCACCACCAAAGTCAAATACTAATATAGTTTTGTCACTTGTTTTGTCTAATCCATAAGAAAGGGCTGCTGCTGTTGGTTCGTTTACTATTCTTAAAACATTTAATCCAGCTATTTTTCCTGCATTCTTTGTTGCTTGTCTTTGAGCATCATCAAAGTATGCTGGTACAGTAATTACCGCGTCAGTTACTTTAGCACCAAGGTATTCTTCTGCGTCTTTCTTTAATTTTTGAAGTATTTTAGCTGAAATTTCTTCAGGGGTATAATCCCTTCCGTCTATTGTTACTTTTTCTTTTGTGCCCATTAATCTTTTGATGGATCTTACTGTATTCTTTGGGTTTACAATTGCCTGTCTTTTTGCTATTGCTCCTACCAGTGTCTCATTATCTTTGATGGATACAACGCTGGGTGTTGTATTAGCTCCCTCGCTGTTTGGGATTATTTTTGGTTTCCCCCCTTCCATTACTGCTACTGCTGAGAATGTTGTTCCTAAATCAATTCCTATTGTCTTTGTCATTTTTTTTGCCTCCTGTGCTTACCACAACCTTTGTATGTCTCAGTACTTTATCATATATCATGTACCCTTTTTGTAATTCTTTGAGTATAGTGCCTTCTTTTTGCTCTGAATGTTCTTGTAATAGTGCTTCATGTAGTTCCGGGTTAAATTCTCCGTTTACTTGTATTTTTTTAACGCCCTCTTTTTCAAGTAATGAACTAAACTTAGTATAAAGTAATTCTATTCCATTCATGAAACTGTCTGATTCTTTATTTTTAATTGCCATTTCTAAATCATCTAATATTGTTAATAACTCTTTTATTAGCTCAATCTTTGCAAATTTGACATAATTCTCATGTTCTTTTTGCATTCTTTTTTGATAATTCTCAAACTCTGCCTGCACTCTTTGCAGTATCTCTTTGTAGTTTTCTTTTGGTTTTTTTTCAGTGTCCTTAGATTGTGATTTATCTTTCATTGGTAGATACGCTCCATGTTGAGCTTAAATCATCAGTTGATCTAAACTCTACTAATATATATAGTTTTCGGTTAATTTTAGGTAGTTTTATAAAGTACCATAGCATAACACTGCCATGATCAGGCGTTTTACGAGAATTACTATCATCAAAAAGATTATCCCAAGAGAGATGACTATTAACGAAGAATTACAAGCCTTTTCTGATGCGATAGGCTTATTTGGCGAACGTGATAAGGAAAAATCATGCTTCCGTATCTTTGTTACCCTGCTAAGAAAGGACTTCCCGCTCACATCTGATGAAATTGCAGAGTTATCAAACTTATCCAGGGGTACTGTAATTCATCACATCAACAGGCTAATGGACGCAGGTATTGTTATAGGGATAAAGAATAAATACCAGCTAAGAACAAATAAATTCTCAAAACTTGTAGAGTATCTAGAACATGATGTTCAAACTTACTTCCGTGAATTACGCAAGCTTGGAGAACAGATAGACGAAGACCTTATGATATAGCCATCTAAACATTTAAATAGATTTACACCAAAAAATGTAACTGTGAATTATAAAAAAGAGAAAGAAAATTTAGTAAAGCATTGGAAACGTGAAAGAGTAGTTAACAACAAATCTGTTTTAGACGCTTTCTTAAGTGTACCAAGAGAAAACTTTGTTCTTAAAGAATATAAATCAGATGCCTATCATGACCATCCTCTGCCAATACTTTCAGGTCAAACAATTTCTCAACCAACCACTGTTATTATCATGCTCGATCATTTAAAAGTCAATAAAGGAGATAACATCTTAGAGATTGGTGCCGGTTCAGGATATCATGCTGCATTATTGTCCATACTTACTGGTTCAAGAGGTAAGGTTATTTCTACAGAAGTTGTTCCAGAGCTAGTTGATTACTCAAAAAAAAATCTTAAAAAATATAAAAATGTCAAAGTAATTAAAGTTGATTCTGACTTAATAGGATTTAAAAAAAATGCTCCTTATGATAAAATCCTAGTTACTGCGGCCCTACCAGATGTTCCAGATGAGTTATATAATCAACTAAATAATGGTGGTGTTTTAGTCCTTCCAGTCGGCGGAGAATACAGTCAAGAAATGCTCGCCATAACACGTCTGAAAGGTAATTTAAGAAATATTGAAAGGTTAGGCTTTTTTCAATTTGTTCCAGTAAGAGGAAAATTTGGATTCCTACCTTAATGACTATATGTATATGCAGATGATGGTGAGTATCCGCCTGTATAAATTGTTCTACTTTTTTTTATAAAATTATCTGGGATATACCCCATTTCATTGATTTCTGCATCACACATACCACTTAATAGTAGTTAATTATATATAAAGCTTTCTATAAGCAAACATCACTCTATATAATACTTCCCTGGAAGTTTTGGAATTGCAGACCTCAATGCAACCCTAGCAGAAACAATATCCTTCTTGTCACATAACACACTAATAACCGCCTGGTTCTTCTTAACCTGAGCTGCAGATCCAATGGCTTTACCAAACGCCCTCTGCATACCAGTCTGCATTCTATCAGCTCCAGCACCTGTAATCATCTTGTTCTCTCTCAAGATATGATGCGGATAAACTCTTACCTTTAAATGATAATTATTCCCTAATAACTTTATTAAATTTCTATGAATATCCTGTCTTGCACTCTCAATTGCATTATGCCTAATCTGTATTTCTTGCTTTACTCTCAAATTGACCATGCCCTCAAACTCCTTTTTTAAGTTACCCTGATCATACTTTACAATTTTATTTGGAGGTACCGCCTTTATGTATCCCTTTCCCTTATATTTAGACCTTCTTGTATAAGCTCTTTTATGCTTTGTGTTATAACACTTTCCTTTCCTTAATCCGGCCATTCTAAAGTACCTCTACCTTTTTTCCTAATGCTTGCCCAGGTAAACCTCTTTCAAATATAGCTCTAACAGCACCCTTATTCCCATGTTCTTTAACAATCTCACCAGTTATTAGTTTACCAGAAGAGCTTTTCCATTTAACGGTTTTATGTAATAACTTTAAAGCGCTCTCTTTGTTATCAACTTTAGGTACCTTTAAAATTATATGATTTCCATACTTATACCTATTCTTTTTACTACCACGATAATGTATGATAACCGCTTCCATTTTATCAGTTTACCTTATAGTTACTTTTAAAGCTTTTGTTTTAAAATCATGGGTCCACTTTCCATTAAATTTTTATATATGTTACTCCTTTCATTAACATGGGCGCAATAAGAAGTATCATCTACCATGCACTCAGTGCCGCTGTTATTGGTAGCGTTGCTTATTGTACTGTGAATACTATTACTAGCCCCACTTACGGCGCAGTAAACCAGAAATTACCTGAAGAATACACTATCCAGCAAATCTCTAAAAGATTAGTAGACGCATTTGGTATGCCAGCAAATACTCCAACAGATGATCCAAACGATCTTAGTAATATTGTTATTCATGGATACGAAAGCATTGACAACGCATTAGAAAAAGTTATAGAAATGAACAAAAAAGAATTAGACTTATGAACTTACCATTATTTCTACTTCTTTTCCAAATAGTTTTCTCAAATCTTCAAATATGCTTTCCTTGATAAATACTGCAGCGGGTATAATTGTTCCTTTTAAATAACCCTCTAGTTCCGCTGTGCTTGATTTTCTTATGTTTTTTATTTTTCCATCAACAAGATCAGCTTGCTGTATATCATCAGGGTTTCTTGTATCCGCTATCAAAAAAACCTTTTTATCCAAGAGTAATGCTTCCCCGATTACGTCATCATACTTAAACCTTATTTTTGCCTTCTCTAAGTCTCTTAATCTTATACTCTGTATAAAATCAACAAGAACCCGCATATAGTCCTTTGACTCTCTTCTCATTTTCTCAATTTCTTGCTTAGTTATCTTCTTCTGGTCAAAATCATTCTTAGACTTTATTACATTCTTTAGTGTTCTCAACATTTTTTCTGGTAACTTTCCTTTATCAACTAATTCTTTCTTAAACAGGCTGACCAAATTAGTTGATGTTATACCCTTGACATTGCTCACTTCAAGTGCGTCTCTTGCTGTCTTGACTACTGTGTCATAAGTATCCTTTACAGAACTCATTTGTGAACGTTTATCAATCTGATCAAATAGCTTCCTGATTCTTTTAAGATACATGTCAGCTTCACTGAGGAAAGTATCTATTTCTTTTCCTTGAACATTTTTTATTTTATTATGTTCTATATCTTTGAAAAAACTTATTACTTTTCTTAAAATATCAACATACTTTTGTTCTAATATTTTCTCTTTTCTTACAAAAATCTCTTCCATTAAACTGGCTGCTTCTTTAGGTGTTGGGGGGCTCAAACCATAAAGCATTAAAGCAGCTTGAGCAGGATTAAGCATTGCATAGTAAAGATCATCTCCAACAATTGAGATCATCTTATGCCTTGTTCTTTCCAGTAATCTTTCTCCTAGATCCATATTCATATCAATTGCTTCAGGGCTAGGTTTAACTCTACCCATTTTTAATAATAATTTCCATGGCATGAAAACACCACGATCGTATAATGGAACTCCATCTCTTAGAAACGTGTATATCACTGGATTTGCTTCTTTAATTAATTCCCAAAAGTCTGTTAAAATATAGGTCTGCACATGGAACTGTGCCTTTACCCCTGCAATTGCTGAAGCTTCAGCGCCCATAGTTAATATTATTGATCTTAACTTCTCTTTGAGCTCAAATCTTGACATTCTTTTTACGTCTGTATCATCAATTACTACAAATACATCTATATCATGTGGATTAGCATCTCCACGAAATAAAGATCCTGCAGCTACATATGAAAGGACATACCTTTCAAATCTTCTTATGCTCATACCTTTATGTATCTCAGAAACTTTTATTGCGCCTAACATCCCTTTATCATAAAGCAAAGCACTCCATCCTATCATTTGCAGCAAATCAAATTTGCCATCAAAGCATGCTTCTTTTAGCTCCGATAATAACATTGTTTGTGGGAATAGCTTCCCATTGATATCATGTCCTATTTTATCAATGACTGAAAACAGTTTAACTTCTAGATCTTTCCTCTGTATCTTAGTATCTATATCATCATCTACCAGCACAAACACATTGATGTTATCTTTTTCTTCTGGTTTTGCATTTCTATCTGGCGGGAATAACGCTATTCCAATTATGTGTTTATCAAATTTTTTTAAAATTTCACTAGTAAATTTATCTAAATCTTTTTTTAAGGTTTCTAGTTTTTTTTTAAGTTCTTCTGGTATTTCCTTTGGCTGGTTTATATCCAACTTTGGTTGATCCACCCCGTATGCATATGGATCACTTGATTGATTAGATTTTTTTTCAGAGTATTTTTCTTGCATATAATTAAGTCTGCATGTGATATATATTTAAAACTTCCGTCTAAACAAAATTAGTTTATATTTTACCTATTAAATTTGACCACTCTTAGAAAGTAAGATTGTCTTATAAATCATTAATAAAATTAATTTCCATGATCAGCCTAAGCGGATTAGCAATAGATTATAACCCCAGCAGGCTACTGTTGGGAAGAGGTCTAAAGATTATTGTGTTTGATCACCGCGTCCATAGTTATACCCGTGGCGAACTCGATACGAGACTGAATGCTTACACAGATCACAAAGTTGAAGTGCAACATATCAACATAGCTGATATTGTCAGTGCTATCTACACTGGTATTTTAAGGATGGTTAATAATAATTTTATGGTAGGTAACAGAAATCTAACAGCCATGTTATTACAGGAAGGATCCAACCCAGTAGGAGGTACCATCCTAACTTTTGATTGTTTAACTCCTTCTGTAGATTCTGATATAAACCCAAACTACTTTCATTGATTACTTAATAGTAATAATAATAGAAAGTTTTATAAACAACAATTGACATCGGTGACCCTTATTAACCACACAAGCAAGGTACAAAAACAATGTTTAACACAATACAAATCTATGAATTTCCAAAAATTGTTGGTCAAGAAGAAACTAAATTCCAGGTTAATTCTGCGCTGTTATCAGGTAGGAATATAATCCTAGTTGGACCGCCAGGAGTGGGAAAGACTACACTGGCAAAAAACGTAGCAGAAACACTTCCAGAGCTTACATTAAATACATGCAGCTTCCACTGTGATCCAAACAACCCATTATGCCCTAAATGCAAAACAAAAAACCAAGAGAAAAAGATCATTAAGGGTTTTGAGAGATTTATGAGGATACAGGGATCTCCAGACTTAACTGTCGAAGATCTTTTTGGAGATATTGACCCAATAAAAGCATTACAATTTGGTCCATTATCCACAGAGGCATTCACTCCTGGAAAAATTTTCAAAGCTAACCATGGTGTGTTATTTTTTGACGAACTAAATCGTTGCCCAGAAAAATTACAAAATGCTTTACTACAAGTTCTTGAGGAGAAGAAAGTAACAATTGGGAGTTATGACATAGATTTCCCAGCAAATTTTATCTTTATTGCAACAATGAACCCCGATGATTTCACCGGTACAGAAAAACTATCAGAGGTTTTGCTTGATCGCTTTGATATGATTTATTTAGATTATCCAAAGACTACAGAATCAGAAATAGAAATATTAAAAAAATCAGGTAAGAACCTAAACATTAATTTTCCAGAAAATCTAATGATCCATATGACTGTGTTTGTAAGATCATTAAGGGAAAATAAAGATCTTGAACGTGTTCCAAGTGTTAGAGCTACTATAGGATTATATGAAAGAGCTCAGAGTAATGCTTTATTAGAAAATAAAAAAATTGTTTCATTAAAAAACATACAAGATGCAATATTCTCAGTATTAGTGCATCGCATTAAACTAAAACCAAGTCTTAAGTACCTAAAAACACCAGAAAATTTTATTCATAAACAGTTTAAAGATTACTGCAGAGATCATAATCTAGCCATAAACGAACCTGGTGATGCTGGGTAAACCAGACAAAGCAAGAGAGCTAGAAGAGATTCCAGGAACTTTGTCTCAACAGGAAGAAGAAGACAAATTAATGAATACAGTTATTGAAGGACAAAAAGAAAAAGAAGCAAAGATTATTATGAATGCTTTAAATCATGGAATATTTGCATTCAATCCTGACATGATGTTTGAACAAATTGTAAATAACTATCAAGAAGCCAAAGACCTGTATGGTAATGGATTCTTAAAGTCACTTGATATATCAGAAAGAGACATAAATTTTCCTGAAGTTCATAAAAAACTTAAAGATAAATTAATTGAGGAAATTGAGAAACTGCAAGAGGCCGGTTTTATAGATTCAGATAATAGCATCACTGAAAAAGGTTTAACCATTGCAGCATTATCAATGTATGTTGAAGAGCTTGAAAGCTTGGAATCAAGAGGATTGATCGGGATAAAAACAAATAAAAGACTTAGTCATTACGGAGATCGGGAATCAATAAGAGAATATAAACGTGGTGATCGTTATAGAGACATAGCAATTAAAAACAGTATTCATCATGCCATCAGGCACAACCATAACAAATTAAAGAAAGAAGATTTAATGGTACATTCACGTAAATCAAAAGGGGGTATAGAAATAATTTATGGAATTGATGCTTCTGGATCAATGAAAGGTAAAAAAATTGAAGCTTGCAAGAAAGCAGGAATAGCATTAGCATTCAAAGCTATTAATGAACATGACAAAGTTGGTTTAATTGTATTCGGAGCAAATATTGAGACAAGTATTTCTCCAACAAATAATTTTATTGAATTGTTGCACTCCATAACCAGAGTTCGAGCTAAAAACAAAACTAATCTCAGAGATGGAATAATGAAATGCATAGAACTTTTTTCTTCAGAAGATACAACCAAACACTTGATACTAATAACTGACGCAGTACCAACACATGGGGAAGACCCAAAAAAAGAAACACTGTTAGCAGTTGATTCTGCAAGAAACTCTGGTATTAACATTAGTGTTATAGGCATAAAACTTGATAAAGAAGGCGAAGAGTTAGCTAAAGACATAACCCGAATAGGCGATGGCAGATTATATCTATTACACGAACTTAACGGAATTGACGAGATTGTACTAACGGATTATTATAAATCCAGCTATACTTAAAGCGTGTTTGGTAAATTTTATAAATCAATAACCTACATCATACTGCACGGGCCCGTGGTCTAGCGGCTAGGCTAACTCAATTACTGTGTTAACCCCGCAAATGACGTCTCGTTTACACCGAGGAGATCGAGTGTTCGATTCACTCCGGGCCCATTCATTAATTCTATACTATCAACATCCTTATAAACAAAGAAGATCTTATAATCCACCATGCAAATAATTATTGACACAACAGAATCAGACGACCACTTAAAAACTGCAGTGGAACACGCATTAAAAGAACTGGAAAAAAGAACAGGCAAAGAATTTCAAGTAATAATAAAAGAAAAAGGTAATAGCCCGCCAAAACCTGCACAACCAACAAAAAGTATTGCAGCTCAAAGAGCTGACGAAATGCAGAGTATGATGAACTCTGTTGACTTAAGTATTCTTGGTAATCCTAAAAGATAAATTCTTATCTGCTAGCATCAGCTTGTCTTTCTAATTCTAATTTTTTGCTTATAGCACTGCTTTTTTGGTCTATGTTTGATGCATTAATTATTTCTTCAGCCAAAGCAGTTTCAATACTTTTTTTCTTTCTAAAACTTGAATGATATGCCCCTTGTGTTATCATGCTTAATGCAATATCAACTCTCCTCAAAGGTGAACATTCAACAGCCTGAGGATATCTAGCACCGCCATACTCTATAGTAGTAATCTCCTCCCTGGGCGCTGCATTTTCTAGAGCTTTGATAAATACCCCGATTGGATTTTGTTTAGTTTTTTTCTCAATAAGATCAAATGCATTTTCAACAATCTTATATGTTAAAGTTTTTTTCCCGCACATATGACCTGAGCTTATTCTATGAGTCTTTCCTTTATGCCCGGGTACCATTAGCTTATTCACTAAACGTTCTACAATATGTGTTTTACCTTTATGAAATCTTGATTTTGCATTTAATCCAGCACTTCTTGGTACTAATAATCCTGTCAGTGTGATGTATTCCTTTAATCCCATATCAATCACTGCTACATTGCTATCCCATTTATTAAATATCTTCATCTTCTTCCTTTCTCAATCTTTCCCTTTAATAAAGCATCTAAACTTTGATCATTAATTTTTATCACCTGAAATCTTACCCCGGGTATATCTCCTTTCGCTCTTCCTTTTGTACCGCCTATAGCCTCAATCAATACCTCGTCGTGTTCATTAACTAATTTTATAGCATTATATCCTGGAACAAACGCAGTTATCTGTTTTCCATTCTTTACCAGTTGGCATTTCACGCATTTCCTCATTGCACTATTTGGTTGCTTAGCCTCCTTCTGTACTTTCTCTAAAACTATTGCTTTTGCCTGGTGAGCACCTCGTAATATATCAGATTTTTGTTTTAGTTTAAGGACTCTTCGTTTATACCATGGATATTTCATTCTACTAACTTTACGCCTAGCCTTAAGTTTTTTTCCAGCGCCCAAGCCTCGTGATTTTTTTCCCATTATACTACTTTTACCATCACTTTATGATGTTGTGACATTATCTCCTGAAGATGTTTTAAATTCTTTTTATCTCTGCCCAATATTATCCCTTTATCCTTACTAGTAACTGGGTCAATAACCACTGTGTTTTCATCCGATTTATAAATTTTACTATTAGCATTCTTTGTTAAATTTTTTAAAAAGCTCACTGAATCTTCTGAATACTCTATTATGCTTACAGGTTTCTTAAATAGCCTGGATAACTTCTGAACAATTTTAGCATTTCTTCCTATAGCTTTTCCCATATCCCCTTTTTTTACTATGAATACTAAACCAGCATTCTTATAACAATCTTTAACAGATGCATTAGTATATTTTTCAAACGCAGATATTAATCCAATGGTTTCTTGATCAAAAGTTATCACCATCTTTAAATCGATAATACTGCAATAGAATACGGTTTCTTTGCACTAATTCCTAGCTCATCATTATTTATATCAAGATTTACTATTCTTGTTTTACTTAATTTCGCATATCTTTCTATTGTTTGCCTTGCTTCATTGGGACAATTTTTTGATACGAACACAGTGCTTACTTTACCAGCTCTTAATCTTTTTAATGTCCTTTCGGTTCCTATAACAATTCCTTTTTGTTTTACTGCTTTCTTAAGTTCATCCATATCAGTTTATTTCAATAACTAACTTTTAAATGTTTCTATTTAGCTTTTTTATGCATAATCAAAGGTTTTAAGCTAAAAAAATCTCAGAAAAATTTAAATGTATCAAGAATGCTTTATTTTATCTAAGCATAAAGTAGAAGTAATACTCTACCAACATATTTTGTTAGTATCAATCTTCATGAACGGGTAAGTGTTTGAAACAGAATTGTTATCAATCAGACACCACTAGTATCAGTTGCATTCTTTGTCACAGTATGAATATATATCACCAGCCTTATGCTTTTAGCTCTAATTATGGACAAAGTTCTTGCGGCATCGCTGTGTTAATCCAACGGGCTTTTTATTAGAATCATCTTTGGCCTTATTGCATGGGAATAACCAAGGGTAGTTTCAGGTCTAACATGACCTAGAAGCGATTGAACTGAAATGATATCCACACCAGCTTCAAAAAGATGAGTCGTAATAGATTTCAACAACCAGATGAACAAGTATTAGACGATGATTTCCCAATCTTGGATGGACTTGGTGAACCACTATCAACAAATTATTTTGTATGTAAAAGTGAAGCTACAGGAGAACGAGTTTACAGATCTTCCAGGTGTGGTGATGATACATGTTGGAATAACTATTATGATTCAAAAGGTAATTTGTTAGAAGAAACTCCCGAAATTGGACCTGGAACACCAAGACAATATGAAATTAAAACAAAAGTTACAGATTGTAAAAGAACTACTCAAGATTATTTTAAATCCAAAGTTAGTGAATAACAGCTTTTAATTCTTCTGCCGAACCAACGACTTCTCACTTTGTTCGACCTCTAACGAGGGCAACTAACACGCATTATGTGCAATTTTGAAATTTGGAATGCTGGAAAGCCTTTTTTTATTCAGTA
>ERZ1292623.78-Hain-H51-01um-R1-78-length-100073-cov-9_pt1 | contig 100073 bp, 89 predicted proteins | sample MGYA00564398_ERZ1292623 | MGnify/ENA primary metagenome ERZ1292623 (study PRJEB36523, sample SAMEA6512633) | groundwater metagenome | collected 2019-01-07 | study: AquaDiva: Metagenomics assemblies of 32 groundwater samples
CCGAGAAGGTGTCACCGCCTTTCGCTTATTTCCACACTTTTCGAAATTAGCTCCCGATATGTGTCGATGATGCGAATTGCGCTTAGCACACCATCGGCCTCGCGCAGCACCTTCTCGCACATACAGGCGACTTGAACGTCGGGCAGTTTGTTTGCCATAAGCAGGGCAATTCGGTGAAGGCGGCTCAACCAGTGCCCACAATACTGTCTCACACCTGCCCAAGGCGACAGGTGCGTCAAGTAAGTTAGTGCCGGTTAGACTGGCGGTCGCACGGTCCGGAACAGGGCCACCAGGCGCTCGACGGGTAGCGTTTCCGGCCTGGATTCCGGGTCGATGCCACAGCCGATCAGGATTTCTTCCGCGGCCTCACGCGAGGCCGGGATGATACCGCGGATCAAGCGTTTCATCTGCTTTCGGCGCATCCCGAACACGGCCGTCACGAATTCCCGGAAAGGTGCCTCCTCTCCGGGCTGTACCCGAGGCACTTCCAAGGGGACCAACTCCACCACGGCGCTGCTCACCTTTGGCTTCGGGTGAAATGCGCCCGCCGGGACGGCAAAGCACGTCCGCACCGCCGCCACGGCCTGCAGGTTCACCGTCAGCGCACCGTATTCCCTGCCACCAGGACGGGCCTGCATCCGGTCCGCCACCTCGCGCTGCACCATGAAGACCATGCGGCGCGGACGCGGGCGCTTGAGGGCATGAAACAGGATCGGCGTGGTGATGTTGTACGGGACATTCCCCACCAGGACGAACGGCCCATTTGCCGCCTGCGCCAGGTCCACTGTCAGCACATCTGCCTCGAGGATCCGACTGCGCTGGTCGCCGGCGTAGCGCTCCCGGAGCATCGCGGCCAACGCCCGATCGACTTCGATGGCAACCACGCGGCCGGCGCGTTCCCGCAGCGCGTCCGTGAGTGCGCCTCGGCCCGGCCCGATTTCCACCACGGTCTCATTCGGCTCGGGCGCCAGGGCATCGACGATTCGCCCCAGGATGCCGCGGTCGGTGAGGAAATGCTGGCCCAGGCGCTTGCGCACCGGCGGCATGCCTCCCGCTCGGCGCGGCATCAGTTCAACTCCGGACGACGACGATGGTAAGATCGTCGCGAAGCGTCGAGCCCGCGGCGTGGGTGTTCACGAGATCGACCAGCCGAACCACGATCGTCTCGGGTGCCTCCGCGCGTAGCTGCGTGGCCAGTTCAAGCACTCGTTCCTCGCCGAGCCTGGTGCCTGCGGAGTCCCTCGCATCACTCACACCGTCGGTGAAGAGGACCAGCAGGTCGTCGCTCCTCCACGGGCGCGAGGCCGCGCGCGGCGACTCGGGCCCCATGCCGAGCGGTGGGTCGAGCGCGGCCAGTCGCTCGGCAGCGCCGGCGCGCGAGATGACGAAGGCGTGGGGATGGCCAGCGTTGGCGTAGCGAAGCTGCTGGGCCGTCCGGTCGATGACGCCATAGAACATCGAGACGAACATCTCTGCCTCGCCCAGTTCGTCTTCGACTGAGTGAAGCAGCGAGCCCAACATCTCACCCGGGTCGGCGGTCGCCTGGGCATGGATCGCGGAGGCGCTCATCGTGAGCGCCATGACGAGGGCGGCTTGGTATCCGTGGCCGGAGACGTCGCCGACCAGGACGCCGGTCTTCCCCGGCCCGAGCCGGAACAAGTTGTACAGGTCGCCGCCGACGCTTTCCGCGGGGATCACGCGTGCTCCGACCGTCGCGTTCGGCGCCACGGTGGAGATGTCGGGCAGGAGTCGCATCTGCAGGTCGTGCGCCAGCTGCATTTCCTGCAGCAGCCGCTGCTGTCGCAGCGACTCGGTCACGAGCCGCGAATTCTGGATGGCCGTGCCGATCTGGGTCGCAATCGCGGAAATCAGTTTCTGGTCACCGGCCGTGAAGGCCTGCCCGGTGCGCCGGTCGGACAGATTGATGACCCCAAGCGGCTGCGGCTCCGACCGGGGCGTCGTCCACAGGATTGGGACCGACAACATCGCGCCGCGCCGAAACGGTGTCTCGGCGTCCGCCAACTGTTCGAACTCACCCACAATGGACGCGTGGCTTGCACGGAACACCCGCGCCGACACGCACTGGGGGTCGTCCACGGCGACCTTCGCGACCGACGAAGCGTCTGTGCCAAGTACGGCGACAGCGACCAGTGCGCGGGAGTTGGTGTCGTAGACCTGCACGGACCCTTTGCGGGCGCCCACCGTGTCGGAGACCTCGGCGAGGATCCGGTTGGTGGCGTCGCTCAGGTCCACAGTGCGTCCGAGGATTTCGCTGATCGTGTAGAGGAGGTTGATCTCCTCATAACGCTCGGCGAGCTCCGCGGCGGCGTGTTCGACTTCGAGCCCGGACTGGATGAACTGGGAGACTGTCGGCAGCAGAAACTGCATCTGCGGCGCGAGCTTCCCGGGATCGCCGTTCGGGCCAACGATGAGCCACGAGGTGCGGGGACCAGGAATGGTCGCAATCAAGGCGGGCCCTGCCGGCGTGTCGATCTGAACCGCGCCATCGGCGATCGATGGCATTCTGGACGGGCGTGGCGGATCGTTCGTGCCGAAGTCACGCGAGATGGTGTCTCCGGTCTTGCTCCACACAGACGCCTCGCAGCCACTCGCAACCTTGAACGCGGCGAGCAGCGAGGCCAATCCGGTCACGACCCGCGCCGCAGCGTGAGCCGGACGACGTTGCCTGCGCCCCCGGCGCCCCCGGCGCCCCCGGCGAAGCGCTCGACGCGATCCATCAGCTTGTGCATCAGGAACAAGCCACGCCCGTCCTCGCCATTCACGCGATCGGGCGTGGTGGGATCCACGAGGCAGGCTTCGAGGTCGAACCCCTCACCTTCGTCCATGACATCAACAACCAGCGCGGCGCTGTCGACGCGAGCGTGCACGCGAACGGACTTTCGAGGGTCGTCCAGGTTGCCGCGGAGAATGGCGTTGGACAGCGCCTCAGTGAGCGCCACCGGCAGGTTCAGCATCAACTGGGTGCGCGCGAAGCGCATGGCTTCGCATTCCCGGCGCACCAGATCCACGACGGCCTCGATCTCGCTGACGTCGTTGCGAATCTCCAGTTCGAGTACGCGCGCGTCCCCGCCACCTGCCGAGTTCGTCTGAAACGCGGGCATCATGCGCCGCGGTCCCGGTCGCACGCGGCGCCCGTCAGAAGCTCGCCAGCGCCCGTTCGCGCGTGTCGGCGATCTGGAAGAGCGTGTCGAGCTTGGTGAGCTCGAACAGCGTCTTCAGGTCATCGTTCAGGTTGGCCAGGCGCAGATCCCCGCCCTGCTCGCGAATCTTCTTCGAGAGCGACACGAGAACGCCGAGCCCGGAGCTGTCGATGTAGCCGGTCTTGGCGAAATCGACGAGGAACTTGCGGCCCCCCTTCTCCAGCTCCTCGAGCAGCTTCTGCTTCAGCTCCTGGCGGTTGCCGACGATCAGCTGGCCTTCGATCTCCATGATGACCACGCCGTCCTGCTTCTTCGTCGTGAAGCTCATTCCATGCTCTCCTCAACTCGATTGGATGGCACTGGCTTCCCCGGCCTGGAGCGCCGTGATGGCGGCCACGTTGGTAATGTCATCGCTTGTCGCACCGCGCGAAAGGTCGCTGCACGGCCGGCGCAACCCCTGCACGATGGGACCGACCGCTGTCGCCCCGCCGACTCGCTCAACGAGCTTGTAGGCGATGTTGCCGGCATCGAGCGACGGAAACACGAGGATATTCGCCCGCCCTGCCACGGGGCTTCCGGGCGCCTTGCGGGCCGCAATGGCCGGCACAAGTGCGGCGTCACCCTGAAGCTCCCCGTCCACCACGAGGTCGGGTGCGCGGCGACGGGTCTCTTCGACGGCCTCGCGCACCAGGTTCACCGAGTCGGACTTGGCGCTCCCGTACGTGCTGAACGAGAGGAAGCCGACTACCGGGGTGTCTCCCACAATGCGGCGGCGGTCAGTCGCTGCCGCGATGGCAATGTCCGCCAGCTGACTCGCGGTCGGCTCGGGCACTACCGCGCAATCGGTGAACGTGAGTACATCGGCAACGCCGGCAGCGGTCCCTGCCGGCGGCACAACCATATAGAAGGCGCTCGAGACCGTCCTCACACCCTCTGCCGGCCCTACGACCCACAGGGCGGCACGCAGAATGTCCGCCGTGGTGTGCGCGGCCCCCGCCACGCAGGCATCCGCGATGCCGGCGTGCACCAGCCAGTCCGCGAAAAAGAGGGCGTTGCGTGACAGCGTGGCGGCGTCCGGCGGTGTGATCCCCTTGCGTCGCCGGGATTCCAAAAGGTGCGCGGCAAGGTCCGCGCAGCGGACATCAGTCGCCGGGTCAATACACTCAACACCAGTCGAGCGGGCCTGCGCGTGTGACTCCGGCAGCGTCGGATCCAGCACCAGTAGCGGATCGACAATCCGCTCCTTCTTCAAGACCCGCACCGCGTCGAGCGTGCGGGCGTCGGCCGATTCGGGGAACACGACGCGGCGAGGCCTGGCGGCCGCGCGCGCGCGAACGCGTTCCAGGAACGCGTTCACTTCGCGCCGAGCTTGTCTCGAAGCGCCTTGGCGACCACGGGGTGAACCAGGCCGGAGACGCTGCCGCCGTACGTCGCGACTTCGCGCACGAGGCTGGCACTGATGTAGGTGGTGTCCAGGGATGGCACCATGAACACCGTCTCGAGTGTCGGGGATAGATGGCGATTCATGAGGGCCATCTGATACTCGTATTCGAAATCACTCACCGCACGAAGGCCGCGAATGAGCAACTGCGCGCTCATGGACTTCGCGAAATCCACCAACAAGCCCTCGAACGAGCGGACTTCGATTCGCTTTTCCGACCCGAATGATTCCTGAATGAGCTTCACGCGCTCATCAAGAGTGAAGAGGGGCGACTTCCCCGCGTTGCGTGCCACCGCGACGATCAGCCGATCAACAAACGCGAGGCTCCGCGACATCAGGTCCTCGTGACCCCGTGTGATCGGGTCGAACGTGCCAGCATAAATGCCGATCTTCATGGGACGGAACCTACGGTGTCCGGTAGAAGGTGACCACGGTGTCACCATATACGCGTCGGTCGGCGCTGCCCGGCAACTCGACGCGCTTCTCGTGCTCCACGCCAAGAACGCGAGCGAATGGTGATTTCAGCCATTGGGTCGCCACCGCCTCGGCCAGGCCCTCCGCGTAGGGCGGGTCTGCAAACGCCACGTCATACGCTTGCGGCGGCAGATCTGCCACGAACTTCAATGCGTCTGCTTTGTGTACCGAAGCGGCACCGCCGGCCTCGAGCGCCATGAGATTCGCCTGCAGGATCGTGAGGCTCTTGGCGCTGGAGTCGACGAAGTCGACGGAACGCGCTCCTCGCGAGAGGGCTTCGATGCCAAGCGCGCCGGAACCAGCGAAAAGGTCCAGGACGCGCGCCTCGGGAAGTTCAAGCTGTACGATGCTCATCCACGCCTCGCGCACGCGGTCAGCCGTTGGTCGCAGGGAGCGATCGGCCGGCGGCTTGAGATGACGTCCCTTCCACTTGCCCGCGACGATGCGCACGATGTGGGCCGCTAGGTGCGGATATCGGCGAGCCGCGCCTGTAACCGCGACTCTCCGTTCCACTCATCGCGCTCCAGGCGGAAAGCGACGTCCACGGTCGCACCTGCGGCCAGTTCCGACGCGCGGTGCGACATGCCCCAGCCAAGGGCGCTGATTTCGACGCCCGCTTGCTGCAGCCGGACCCGCAACCCGTCCTTGCCAACGGTCTTGGGTGCCGCGGCCACGCGCACGCCGCGCGCAACGAGCACGGGCGACGGATTGCCGATCCCGCACGGCTCGAGATGCCGGAGCATCGACTCGAGATGGTCGTTCACGTCGGCGAGTTGGACCTCGAGGTCGGCGCGAAGTTCCGGGACGAGATCTTCCGGCTTGAGCGTCGCACGCGCGACGGCGTTGAAGCGGCGGGCAAACTCGCGCACGTTCTCGCGCGCGATGGTGACGCCGGCGGCCGAACGGTGTCCGCCAAAGCGGAGCAGGAGGTCGCGGCATCTGCCGATGCCGGCGTGCAGGTCGAAGGCTGAAATCGAACGTCCGGATCCCTTCCCTTCGTTGCCCTCGAGCGCGATGAGCACCGCGGGCCGGCCGAATTCCTCCACGATGCGAGACGCCACGATTCCGACAACGCCGGGATGCCATCCGTCGCCGGCGAGTACGATGCCGTACGTCTGCTCGAGATCCAGTATCCGCACCATTTCGCGCGCTTCTTCCAGCGTCTGGCGGTCAAGTTCCTGCCGTTTGGCATTGAGTTCTTCCAGTTCCCGAGCGATGGGATTGGCGACAGACTCGTCGCCTGCAAGCATGAGCTCTACACCGCGCATGGCGCTGCCCACCCGACCGGCCGCATTGAGCCGCGGCCCCAGGATGAATCCGACGCGACCGGCAGTGATCGCCTTGGACTGAAGACCGGCGGCGCGAATGAGCGAGGCCAGCCCGACACTCGATGTTTTGTTGAGCAGCTTGAGGCCGTAGCGCACCAACACCCGGTTCTCACCGCGCAGCGGCGCCACGTCGGCCACGGTCGCCAGGGCCACGAGATCCAGCATGTTGAGGGCGATGTTGGGACTCGCCCCCATCGCGCGGGTGAGCGCGACGGCGATCTTGAAGGCGACACCGGCCGCGCAGAGATCTTTGTCGAGTGACGTGCAGCCCGGCTTTCGCGGGTTGAGCACGGCGTACGCCGCCGGCAGCGGGCCTCCCGGCAAATGATGGTCCGAGATGATCGTGTCGATCCCGGCCGAGGCGAGGTCGGCCACGGGACCTACAGCGCTGGTGCCGCAGTCACAGGTGATTACCAGCTTCGCGCCAGCCGCCTTGGCAGCTTCCACTCCGGCGGATGTCAGGTCGTAGCCGTCCCGCAGGCGGTGCGGGATGAACGGCGTGACCCGGCCACCAACGGAACGGATAGTCCGCGTGAGAATCGTCGTCGAGCTGATGCCGTCCACGTCGTAGTCGCCGTGGATCAGGATCATCTCGTCCGCGCGGATGGCGCGGATGATGCGTTCAACGGCTCGGTCGAGGTCGGCGACGAGCGACGGGTCACTCAAGTGCTCAAGGCGCGGCCGCAGGTACCGTTTGGCGACCTCGCCGGCCGTGAATCCGCGCACCGCGAGCAAGCGGCACAGCACTTCCGGCAGATTGAGGTCGGCAACGAGCGCAGCGACGATCTCTGGGGCGGGTTGCCCCGGCAGCAGCCAACGTGTTTGCGGTCGCCTTGCCGTCGCGGTCACGTCCCCAAAGTAGGAGCGGGAGCGCCGGTCAACAAACCATTAATCGTTGGCAAACAGCAAAACACCGCACCCTTCGCACATCTCGGTGACGCCGGTCGACTTCATCGTGCTGCGGCGCTGCACGGGGATGGCGGTATCACAATGCGCGCATGAGTTGCCGCGAAGCGCGAAGACCGCTTCCGAACGGCGGCGTTGTCGGATGCGATCGTACTTCTGCATCAACGCTCGCGGGACCGAAACCGCCTTATTCTCGCGCTCGTGCAGTATGCCTTTCAGCTCGGATTCCAGCGCGAGGCGATCGGCGTCGAGCGTGGCACGCGTCTCCTGCTGCACCTTCTCGATGTTCTTCACGGCCGCGTCTTTTGCCACCACGTCCTTGCGCAGCTCGGCCAGGCGCTGGCCAATGCCCTCGATGTCGCGCTCCTCATCGGCGATGAACCGCTTGGCCTGTTCGATCTGGGCCATTGCCGCCGCGGCCTCTCTGGGCGCGCTCACCTGCCCCAGCAGCTTCTCGCTCTTGTCGAGCAATTCGCGATGCTGCCGCAGCCGGTCCTGCACGTCGCGCTGCCGGGTTTCTTCTGCGACAACCAGCTTCTGGACGGCGCTCAGCGACTCCACCGTCTTCTGTCGCTCCTTCTCCAGCGCCGCCAGCCGGGGCGCCAACGCACTCAGCCTATCCTCGATGCCATAGGTCTTGAGATCATCCGCTTGGACTTCGAGCAATGCCGCAACATCCGGTTTCACGCGTGTTCCTCCGATCTCATGGCCGTGCTCCCCCAAAAGTTTTCCATCGATTCCCGCCGAGTTCGCGGATCTGTCGCATCAGTTCCTGCTTCTCGCTCACCAGCTTGTCCTTGTCCATATCCGACGCCAGCGGCAACTCCCGGTCGATGTCGTCAATCTGATCGCCAAGTTCGCGCCTTTGCAGGACAGCGATACAGTCCTCGATCACGCGCGCCGGATCATCCAGTCCGCCGTCCTGAGCGGTGAGTTGATTGAGGACGGCCACCCCATCGTCGTCCAGTGCCGTGGCAATGGTATCCAGCGGCGCATCCGGGGCGTCGACCATCGCGGTCAGGATCTGTGCCAAGGTCGCGTCTCTAAAGCTAGCTGGCCCAACCCGCTCCACCACGCGCTCGACGTTCTGGCGACGGTGCAACAGCACGCGCAGAAGCTCACGCTCGGCCGGTGCGGCGGGTTGCGCCCGCGGACGGCGCGTGCCGGACGGACCAGGCACCGACGCGCCCTGACGCGAATCGGGCTCGCGACGGACGGCTTCTTGCGGGCGCCCTTCACCCCGCACATTGCGGATTTCGCGCTCGAGGACTTCCACCGTGACACCCACGACCTCGGCCGCGCGCGCGACATAGAGGCTGCGCGTGATGGGATCGGCGGCCGCGAGAAGCGTTGGGAGAAGCCGGTCCAGAGCCACGCGCTTGCGTCTCAGGTCGGCGAACCAGCCGCCCACCTGGAGAATCTGGATCTTGCGTTCAAACACGTCGATGGCCGCGGCGACCTGCCGTTCCAGCCCCTCGCGTCCGTGACGACGCACGTAGGTGTCCGGGTCCTCCCCTTCGGGCAGGCTGACCACGAGCACCTTGCACGACTGCTTGAGCAGCACGTCAGCGTTCCGGAACGTGGCCTTGAGGCCGGCTTCGTCCGAGTCGTACAGGAGAAACGCGTTGCTCGTGTACTTGCGGATCAGGTCCGCCTGCGCGTCGGTGAGCGCGGTACCCATGGGCGCCACCACGGTCTCGATGCCGGCAGCCATAAGGCGCACGCAGTCGAAGTACCCTTCCACGAGCATCACGCGGTCGTCACGCCGTATCGGCTGCTTGGCCCAATTGAGGCCGTAGAGCGTGTGGCTCTTCTGGAAGGTCGGCGACTCAGGCGAATTGAGATACTTCGGCTCGCTTGGGCCAATCACGCGGCCCCCGAACGCGATCACGCGGCCCTGCGCATCGTAGATCGGGAAGATGAGCCGATTCCGGAATCGCGGCCGTGGGTCCTCTCCTTCCTCACGCACGACGTACAGGCCAGCGGTCGCCAGCGTGGCCACGTCGTACCCCAATGACTCCATGTGCTCGCGCAAGCCCTCCCCGCGCGGCGCGAACCCCAGTCCGAAGCGCTCAGCCAGATCCCGGCCAAAGTCACGTCCCTCGAGGTACTCGCGTGCTGCCGCGCCCGCATCGCCCCAGAGCGCGCGACTGAACCAGTCCGCCGCTGCCGCGTTGATCTCCCAGAAGCGCTCGCGGGGATCCGGGCCGGCGTCGCGCGAGCGCGAGACCTCGGTGACCTCCACGCCGGCCTTCTCACCCACGTATTTCACCGCGCCAACGAAGTCGAGCCCGAGTCGCTTCTGCACGAAGGTGAACACGTCGCCCTTTTCGTGACAGACGAAACAGTGGTATCCACCCTTGGGTGACACGGAAAAGTTCGCGTCCTTGCCTTGATGAAACGGGCACGGTCCGCGATAGCTGGTGCCGACGCGCTTGAGCTTGACGTGTTCGCCGATCACCTGAACGATGTCGGCCTGCTCGCGCACCCGTTCGACGACGTCGTCCGGAATCACTGCAGGTCCGCCATCGTGACACCGCTGCCGCCTTCGGTCCAGCCGCCGAGACGGAACTGTTTCACGCGGGTGTCCTTCTTGAGCATTTCGGTCACACGATCGCGCAATGCGCCAGTTCCCTTCCCATGGATGATGCGCAACGCTGGCAGGTCCGCACGGATGGCGTCGTCGATCGCACGAAACAGGAGGGGTTCCATTTCATCGACCCGCAGGCCGCGGAGGTCCACTTCCCCACGCGCCTCGGCGTCTGGAACATCGCCGCGAACGGGCGCGGCCGCCACCGGCTCCCCGGACTCGTCCTTCACCAACGCCGCCAGCGGTACCGTGACCTTCATGGACCCGACGGTCACGAGCGCGTCCGTGCCGCGCACCTCGAGGATGCGTCCTCGCTTACCGCCAAGTGTGGCGACGGTGGCGAAGTCCCCAACCACGACCGCGGCGGTGCCTGCCTTGGTTTTCGGGCGTCGGGAACTGGCAAGTTCATCGCGTTCTTCCGCATCCAGTAGCTCCAGCGCCTCCGCGTGCTTGCCCGCCAGCTGTTCTGTCTGCTGCCTGGCCAGGCGTGCCTTGTCCGCGACGTCGTCACTTCCCGCTTTCCTGAGTTCGCGAACGGTCCGCTCGATCTCGGCCCGCGCATTCAGCAGGTACTTGCGCGCTTCCTCGCGCGATTGCCGCTCCACCTCACGTTCGCGCTCTCGAACACTGTTCTCACGGGCGCTGATGCGCAGATTGCGCCGTTTGGCGTCATCGAGCAGCTCGGCCAGCTCGGCCTCACGCGACGCCAGCATGGCGCGCTGCACCTCGAGCCGCTGGAGCAGTGTTGCCGTCTCACGCTCGGCGCGTGGCACCCGCGCCTCCGCCCTGGCGACTATTTCCTCAGGCAGACGCAGCCGTCGCGCAATGCTGATGCCGTAGGAACGACCGGGGACGCCCTTGGAAAAGCGGTACGTGGGCGCGAGATGCTCCTCGTCGAACTGCAGGGATCCGTTCACCACGCTCGCAACTTGAGTGGCGAGCTCTTTGAGGGCGCCGAGGTGCGAACTCGCCAGGGTGCTCGTGCCGCGCTCGGTCAGCGCCTCGAGAATGGCCCAGCCCAGCGCGGCGCCTTCCAGCGGATCTGTGCCGGAACCCAGCTCGTCGATCAATACCAGAGACGATGCCGTGGCCGACTCGAGAATCTCGGCGAGGTTCCGCAGGTGTGCGCTGAACGTGGAAAGGCTCGCCTCGATGGACTGCTCGTCACCGATGTCGGCGAAGTAGTCGTCGAATACCGCGAACGCCGATCCCGGCGCGGCAGTCGGAGGGATTCCCGACTGCGCCATGGCCGACAACAGGCCCACGGCTTTGAGCAGCACGGTCTTGCCGCCAGTGTTGGGACCGGAGACGACCAGCGTTCGCTCGCTCGCGTCCATCGCCAGGTCGAACGGAACCGCGTCAACGCCACCCGCCAACAACAACGGATGCTTGCCACCGACGATCGCCCATCCGGCCGATGGATCATTGAATAGTGGCGCGCCCGCGTTCAGCGCATCCGCCCACGCGGCGCGCGCATGCAACGAATCCAGTTCGGACAGCGCATCCAGGCTCGCGAGCAAAGCGTCGCGATGCGGGCGCAGCATCTCCGTGAGTTCGGCCAGCACGCGTTCGACTTCCTCGCGCTCCTCAGCCTCGAGTTCGCGCAGCCGATTGCTGAACTCAATCGCGGCCGGCGGCTCGACGAATACCGTTGCGCCGGTGGCCGACGCATCGTGCACGATACCGCCGATCGCCGATCGGCCCTCGCGACGCACGGGGATGACGTAGCGGCCGTTACGCACCGTGACCGACATGTCCGGCACGCGGAGGCTGTCGTCCAGCTTGGCCAGTTGCCGTTCCAGCACCTTCACCAACTCGCCTTCCGAAGCCCTCAGCTCACGGCGAACGCGACGCAGCGCCGGCGACGCGTTGTCATTCACAGTCGCGTCATCGGCGATCGCCTTGTCGAGCGCGGTTGCCAGGGTCTTGTCGTGAAAGAGCCGGTCGCCAAGCGCCGACAGGACGGCGCGTGGCGCGGGTGGACGCTTCTCGTCACGCAGGGCTTCTCGGGTTCGCCGCGCTCCCTGAAGCAGCAAACGGGCGTCGCGAAGCTCGTCGGCTCGCCACGACAGTCCCGCGATGCGGAGACGGTCCAAGGCCACTGTCATCGGCGGCACGCGCTCGGCGCCAAGCGGCGGCTCGCCGGCTCGCAACGCGCGAACCGCGGCGACACGGGAATGCTCCCGGTGGATCCATTGGCGGTCGGCGGACGGATGCAGCGCGCGGACGCGCGCGGCCCCAGGTTCCGACACTGCCCGGCCAGCCACGTCGTCGAGCACCCGAGGAAACTCGAGCACGGAGAGCGCGTGCTGGTTCACTTGCCCGCGAGTTCCTCCCGAACGATCGCGCTGATGACGCCACCCTCCGCCTTGCCCTTGAACTGCGGCATCACTTTGCCCATCACGGCGCCGACGTTGTTGGCGCCACCGGCGATGGCGGCCTTCACCGCCACGCGAATATCGTCGGTGCTGGCCTGCGGTGGCAGGTACGCCTCGAGCTGCGTCACCTCGTCGCGCTCCTTCTTCACCAGCTCGGGACGATTCGCCTTCTCGTACGCTTCGACCGATTCCTTCCGCTTCTTGATTCCCTTGCGCAGCACTTCCACGACGTCATCGTCGGTCAGATCCCGGTCGAGTTCGATCTCCCGGTTCTTGAGGTCGGAGAGCGTGGTGCCGAGACACAGCGTCGCCTCAGGGGTGCGCGCCTTGCGTGAGGCGTTCAGGTCTTCCTGGAGTTTGGCCCGCAGTTTTAATGCTTCACTCATGGGTTCAAGCTAACCCGGCGGCCACGTCATCCGCCGTCCGGCGAGGATGTGCAGATGGAGATGATGCACTGTCTGGCCGCCGTCATCGTTCGTGTTGATGACGGTGCGATAACCGCGGGCCGCGAACCCTTCGGACTTGGCGATTTGCGCCGCCATCGCGAAGAGTTCGGCTACGACACTGAGGTCATTCACGTCGTTCAACGACGCCACGTGATGCCTGGGAATGACGAGGACGTGCGTTGGCGCCTGCGCGTTGATGTCCCCGAACGCCAGACACTGCTCATTCTCGGCAACAACCGAGGCGGGTATTTCCTTGCGTACGATGCGGCAGAAGAGGCAGTCCGTCGCCACGTCACGAGCTCCGCTGAGTGAGTTGCACTGCGCGAACAACGGCCGCTGCTGAGACGACCGCCGTCTCGAAGCGCAGCAGGCTGGGTCCAAGCGAAGCCAGGCGCCAGCCCAGGGCAAGGCCCGCGTGGATCTCTTCTTGCTCGAAACCTCCTTCCGGGCCCACGGCCAGCGCCGCGGGTGCCTTGAGGTTCAGGCCGGCCAACGGCTCCCCGGCTGCGTCCAGCATGATCCGCGTGTGCGAGGACGGCACGGCGCTCAATGCGGCCGCCATGCCGGTATCGAGATGGACATCGGGCATCCACGCGCCGCCACTCTGTTCCAGGGCGCCGCGCATTCGCGCCGTCAATTTGTCCGCGAATTTCGCGCCTTCGCCGCGGTTCGCCACGCTGCTCGACCTCGCCCAAAGCACCGGCCGCCAGGACGTCACTTGGTGCTCCACGCACTTTTCCGCGGCCCAGAGCATTCGTTCCCGGTCCGCGACCGGCGCCAGAATCTCGATTGCTGGCGGCCGGGGCACGAAATCCACGCTGTCGACCTCCACCGAGATTCGGGATCGGGTCGCCTCGGCGACCCAGCCGCGTGCCACCGAGCCCTTTCCCGATACGAGATGGACCAGATCGCCCGCGGCCAGTCGGCGCACGAGGCCGTGCCGCAGGGCGTCGTCCGCAAGCGGAATCACGGAGCCGGCGGCCACCTGCTCACCCCAGTAGAACGTTGCTACGACCGAACGATTGCCGCGCTCCACCACAGACCTTCCTCGTCGGTTGAGGTGATGTTCCAGTTGCCCTCGCGCAGCGCAGCGCGGATATGGTCCGCTTCTTCTGTCAGGATGCCGCCGAGGATGGCTCGGCCCTCAGCGCCAACCGCCGCCGCGATCAACGGCAGCAACTCGATCAAGACGGGCGTCACGATATTGGCCAGCACCACCTGCACCGGGGCCACCAAAGGCAGCATGAGGAATGCGTCGCCCTCCATCATGGTGACCGATGTCGCTACGTCGTTGAGTTGGACATTCATGGCAGCGTTGCCCGCGGCATCCGGATCATTCTCAATACCATATACATGGCGCGCGCCCAGCTTGGCGGCTGCGATACCCAGCACTCCGCTGCCCGAGCCCAGGTCAGCCACCACGTCGCCTCGTCGGAGAACGCCCGGCAGCAGGCGCAGCACCCCGCGCGTGGTCTCGTGATCGCCGGTACCGAACGCCATGCCGGGCTCGATGATGATCCGCTCTTCCTTCGAGAAGCCGCCCGAAAGCCATGGCGGGGTGACGACCAGGTTGCCCACGTGACGCGGCTTGAGGTGAGTGCGCCACTCGACGGTCCAGTCCACATCGGGGGTTGGCATCGCAGTCAGTGCCGCTGTGGCGTCCGCCGCGACTATTGCCCGGGTGAGGGCCGCCATGTCCGGAGAACGCAGGTGCGTCACGACCTCGGACTCCAGTTCCTGGACGCCTTCAGCGCCGAACTCGAACAAGGCGCGCACCACGGCGGCGCGGTCCGACGCGTCGCGAACGCGTATCGCAGTCCAGCCGGATAGCGTCACGCGCCAAGCGCGTCGCGCATCCGTGTCCAGAAACTTTTGCCGCGATCAACCGGCACGCTCTTTTGTACCGCGGCCAGCTCGTTGATGAGCTGCTTCTCCTTCTCCGTGAGACGCTCGGGCGTCCACAGCTGCACGCGGACGTGCAGGTCCCCGGTGCCGCCCGTGTTCACGCGGGGCAGGCCACGTCCGCGCAGGTGAAACACCTGCCCGCTTTGGGTTCCCTCCGGCACGGTGAGCATGACGGTGCCCGTGACCGTCGGCACGGTCACTTCACCGCCCAGCACGAGCTGCGCGTACGTCATCAGCACCTCGGTATAGAGGTCTTCGCCATCGCGGTCGAACCGCGGGTCCTCGGCCACATCGAACACGACATGGATGTCGCCGCGCGCCCCGCCCCGAACGCCGGCATTTCCCACGCCGCGAAGTGTCATGTACTGACCGGTCGCGACCCCCGCGGGGACCTGCACCTTGAGATCCTTGTCGGCACGAACGCGGCCTTCGCCACGGCATTTCTTGCACGGCGACGCGATGACGCTGCCTTCACCCTTGCACGTCGGACACGGCGCCACCGTAACGAACTGGCCGAAGAATGAACGCTGCGCCCGCTGCACTTCACCGCTGCCCCGGCAACTCGGACACGTTTCGGCGCTGGAGCCCGGCTCGGCGCCGCGGCCTTCGCATCGGTCGCACGGTTCGAGGAGCTTCAGGTGCACGACCTTCTCGACGCCGCTGGAGACTTCCGGCACCGTCAGCGCCACGGTGACCTTGACGTCCGTGCCGCTGTGCACGCCGCCCTGACGGCCCGTGGTGAACATGCCCTCGAATCCGCCGATGCCGAAATCGCGCATAAAAACGCTGAGCGCCTCGGACAGATCGAAATGGTGGAACCCGGCGGCGCCGGCGCCGCCACGAAGGCCGGCCTCACCGTAGCGATCGTACGCTTCGCGCTTGGTGGGATCGCGCAGGACGTCGTATGCTTCCGTCAGCGACTTGAACTTCTCTTCCGCTTCCGACGACCCGCTGTTGCGGTCCGGATGCCAGCGCATCGCCAGTTTGCGATATGCCGTCTTGATCTCTTCGTCCGTCGCGGTACGGCCGACCCCGAGTACGTGGTAGTAGTCCGCCATGATCAGTCGAGGAGGTCCGACAGCAATCGCGACGTGTGGTTCACGAGTGAAATCACTTTCTCGTACGGCATACGCGTCGGGCCAATGACGCCGATGACACCGGACAAAGAACCGGTGTGATATTCGGCGGTCACGACCGTGAAATCGCGCAGCCGCTCATCCTGATGCTCACCGCCGATCGTGATCGAGATCCCGGACGTTTCGCCCCGCTTGCGCAGCGCGTCCACCAGTGCTTCGGGCCGCTCCGTGAGCTCGATCAGGCGGCGCATGCGATCGACTTCGGCGAACTCCGGCTGGTCGGCCAACACGGACGCCTGACCCAGCACCACGCGCTCTTCACCGATGCCGATCTGGGCGTCGAACAGTGTGTCCGCTTCCTGCACGAAGATGTTCAACAACTCCTGCGCGTCCGGGACCGACACGCTATCGCGCAACCGGACTCCGAGGGACGTCCGGATGGCCTCGAGCGTGAGTCCGGACAGGCGTTCGTTGAGCACCTTGGTCACTTCGGCAAGCGCACTCGCTGCGATTGAGCCGGACACCTCGACGAACACTGTACGCACGGCACCGCCCTCGAGGGTCAGCACCATGAGGAGGCGATCGCTGTTCACGCGAACGAGATCGAGACTGCGCAGAATCGCCTGAGAGATGCGCGGTCCGAGCGCGACGCCAAGTTCCTGCGTCAGCACGCCAAGTCCCTGCGCCGCGCGCCGGAGAATCGTCTCGATGGGTGAGTCTACGGCGCTCAGCACCTCCGCGAGTCGCTCGCGCTCGGCCGTTGCGACCGCCGTTGGAGCGCCAATGAGTGAGTCCACGTAGGCGCGGTAGGCTTTGTTGGTGGGCACACGTCCGGCCGACGTGTGCGGATGGAAGAGATATCCCTTCTCCTCCAGATCGCTCATTGTGTTCCGGATTGTCGCGGGCGAAACGCCCAGACCAAACCGGCGAGACAGTGCCCTCGAGCCCGCCGGTTCCGCGGTAAGGACGTAGCACTGAATGACCGCGTCCAGGACGCGCCGCTCGCGTTTCGAGAGTTCCTCGACGCGGCTCATAAGTTCAAACCTAGTAACGACTTCGGAGCATAGTCAAGTCGGCGACGAGGGCATCCAGACGCAGCCACCCCCTGGGAGTCAAGCGAAGCACGCCTTCACGCGCCGTGGCCCACCCGCTTTCAACCCAGGTTGACGTGGCGGCTACTACGTCGGGCGACGCCGTCAGCCCGGCGGAAGTCCGCAGGCCCAGGTAGGTGCGCTCCGAATGTGCCTGGTCGGCGTCCAACTGCTCGCTGCCGGCCACGGTTTGATCGCCACGCACGGCCACCGATTCCCATGCTGCAAAGGCCTCAACGTTCCAGCGTCGCGTCGCGCCATCGAACTCGTGGGCGGACGGCCCCAGCCCACCGTAGGGCCGCCGCTGCCAGTACGCCCAGTTGTGGCGCGAGTGGCGCTGCGGCGCACCGTAGTTGGACACTTCATAGTGCTCCAGGCCGCTTGCGGTCAGTCGCTCGTGCGCCACGAGAAACTCCGACTCGAAGTTCTCCTCCGGCGCTTCGACGGTCTCGCGCCGAGCGACCCATCGTCCGAGGGGCGTCCTCGGCTCCACCGTGAGGCCATAGACAGACAGGTGCGGCAGTCGGAGTTCCTGCGCTGCATCGAGGTCGCGCCCCCACTCGCGCCCCACGCTGGCCGGCAGTGCGAAAATCAGGTCAATGGAGATGTTGTCGATACCCGCGTCACGCGCGACAGCGACCGCCTGCCGCGCTCCCGATGCGTCATGCGTTCGGTGCATCCAGGTCAACACTCGATCGTCGAACGACTGGACGCCGATGGACAGCCGATTCACTCCTGCGTCGCGCCACCGACGCACCGCGTCGGCGGTGACGTCCTCAGGATTGGCCTCCAGAGTCACTTCGGCGTCGCCGGCCAGCGTGGCCCGCTCGCGCACCATGTCGAGGAGGCGCGCGACGCCTTCCCCGCCGAGCTTCGACGGCGTGCCGCCGCCGAAGTACAGCGTTTGCAGGGCGAACGTCGACGGCGCGTGCCTGAGGGTCCACTCGCTTCGCACAGCGTCTACGAACGCGCCGGCCGGCACGCTGGGGCGTACCGCGATCGAAAAGTCGCAGTAGGTGCAGCGGCGGGCACAAAATGGAACGTGGATGTAGAGGTGCTCGTACCGCACGCCGAATAGTACGTCGTCGGCCATCACCGTCGGCGCACTTCTCCAGTCAGCGCGCACTCGACCGCGCCAACGAGTTCCAGCGTTGTCACCGCTACCAGGCACTGCGCCGCCGGCAGTCCGCTTCGATGACAGAGCGTGTCCATATCCAGGCCGCCATCCGCCAACGCGCTCCACACCTTGCCCTCATTGCCGTCGGGGTCCACGCGCGGTGTCCGTGGTGGTGCCGTGAGGCCTGCGAGCGCCAGGGCGTCCTCGACCGACGTGATGATGCCGGCGCCATCGCGGATCAACAGATTGCTCCCCTCACTCTGCGGCTGGTCGATGGGACCGGGGACAGCCGCGACGTCACGTTGCAGTTCACGGGCATGCTCGGCCGTGTTCAAGGCACCGCTTCGAACGGGTGCCTCGACGACGATGGTGAGCCGACACAGGGCCGCGATGATGCGATTGCGGCGCGGGAACGTGAACGCCATGCCGTGCTCGTCGTGCTCAAGCTCGCTGAGCAAGAGGCCTTGGCGCGCCACGGCGCGCTGCAGTTCCCGATTGCCCCTTGGAAACACGTGGTTCAAACCGGTACCCAGCACGCCGATCGTGGCGCCATTCGATTCGAGTGCGGCCCGATGCGCGGCGCTGTCGACGCCTGCTGCCAATCCGCTCACGACGCAGGCGCCTGCCCGCGCGAACGCGGTCGCAAGTTCCCGCGTCACGCGCAGGCCGTATGGGCTGGCGCGGCGCGTTCCCACGATGGCAATTCGGGGCCGAACGCCAAACGTGGCGGTGTCGCCGAGTGCCCACAGGCCCGCAGGCCGTTCGCCGCCCAAGGCGTCGAGATCCTCGGGCCAATCGACGTCGCCGGGCGTCAGCCGCCGGACGCCGTCGGCTGGCTCAAGGAAGCGGGGTGCGCTCATCCGCGCGCTCACCGGCTTTCCGCAAGTCAAGCAACGTGCGCCACCATGCGGCGAGCATCGCATCCACGCCGATTCGTCCCGCGGCGCTGATCGCGAAGATGCCGATGGCGTCGGGGGCGTCGATCGGAGGCGGTTCGGATTCGCCCAACAAGTCCATCTTCGTGAAAACGACGCAGTGTGGCTTCTCGGCCAACGCCTGAGAGTACGCGGCAATTTCAGCGCGGAGTTGATCGTACTCCGCCTGCCAGTCCATGGAGTCCACTGGGATCATGAACGCCAGCACGCGCGTGCGCTCGATGTGTCGGAGAAACTGAAGTCCGAGTCCCTTCCCCTCGTGCGCACCCTCGATGATGCCCGGAATATCCGCGACGACAAACGTTCGGCCGTCACTGAGTTGCACCACGCCAAGGTTCGGGGTGAGCGTCGTGAACGGATAGTCCGCGATCTTGGGCCGCGCCGCCGAAACCAGCGACAGCAATGTCGATTTGCCGACGTTCGGCTGGCCGACCAAGCCGATGTCCGCGATGAGCTTGAGCTCGAGCTCGACGATCCGCGCCTGACCGTCCTCGCCGGGCTGGAACTCGCGTGGACTCTGGTGCGTTGACGTTTGAAAGAACGTGTTGCCCCTGCCGCCACGGCCGCCCTTGGCGATCAACTTGGTGTCACCGTCCCCCATGACCTCGGCGATGATCTCGCCGGTGTCGACGTCGCGCACGATCGTGCCGGGCGGCACCGGCAGGATGACGTCTTCTCCCGAACGTCCGGTCTTGTTGTTGCCGGAGCCGTTGTCGCCGTCCTGGGCACGCCAGGAATCGCGATAAGTGTAGTCGAGGAGAGTGGCGAGATTGGCGTTCGCCTTCACGATCAGATCGCCCCCTCGGCCGCCATCGCCGCCATTCGGTCCTCCCATCGGCTTGAATTTCTCCCGGAGGAACGATGAGATACCGGACCCGCCGTTCCCCGCCTTGAGCCTGATGCGCGCCCGGTCGATGAACGTCATGCGGCGATCCGGGTCCACAGGCGCGTGGCGCGTTCGTGCGAGTCGCGCGGAATCATGTCGGCGAGCGATGCCAGGGTTGCCGAAATCACTGAGTCGGCCACGCCCACGTTGCGCGCACCGTGCAGGTGTGATTGCAGTTGCCGATCCTGCCCGGTGGCGGCGCACGCGGCGACGATGCAAATCTCGCGTCGCCCGAGGTCGAGGGCGGGACGACTCAGCACCTTTCCGTAGCCTTCGGTGATCATCCACTCGTCGAGCCGTGGGTGCAGCGCTTTGATGTTCTCGCGCAAGCGCTCGTACATGCCACCGTACACGCGAGCGCACGTTGTCTCACCCGCATCAGCGAAGGCGTCGTTGGGCGTAACCGTGCCGGACGCCGGCTTCGGTGCCAAGCGCCGCCATTCACGCATCCCGTTGAGTGCGCGTGGGAATCCGGCGAACAAATAAGTCTGCAGAAGCAGTTCCTCTATCCAGTCATGTGGAGTTGGGCCCATGGCCCGTTGCAGCGCACCGCGAACGTCTTCCTCGGACCCCGACGCCAGTGACGCCGAGAGCCGCACCAACGCGCGCGTGGCGTCATCCAGGTGCACAAGTGTGGCACCGACCGGGGTTTCGTGTGGCATCGCGCGATTGCGCGGCGGAGCGAATTGTTGCCTACGAAAGCGGCCGGATCTCGCCCACCGTCTCGCCGCGCGTGTTGCGCAACTGCCGCGACAGGAACTCGTCCAGCCGCGGGGGCAATTGTGGCGGCAGTGCATCCAGCAGTTGCAGCAAGCGGATCAGTGCCGGGAACTGCGCGCGCTGGGCTCCGTCTTCCACCTTCACCGCGACGCCGATGCCTTGATCGAGCAGTGCGGCGCAGTGGACGCCTTCCGCACCAATCTTCGCCACCACCCGGCCGCCGGTCTCCTCGATGAGGATCGAGTCGAACCGATCGGTGCCACCCACCAGGAACGGGCGTGTCTGCATCGCGCCGACGATGCGTTTGGCGGCGCCGGCGCCGTTCGACGACGCGCAGGCCAGGCGTGCGTACGCCCGAGCCATCTGCTCGAGTGGCATGGCGAACTCCACGACGCCGCAGCCGTCCACCGCGAGCCCGATCGCATCAGGCGCCAGGCCCGTCCACTTGGCCACCGACTCGAGGCAGCAGCGTTGCACGTCATGCCCGGATCGCTCGTAGCCGAACATCTCCCAGCCCGACGTCCGCGCTGAGGCCAGCATCGCGGCGTGCTTTCCTGAACAGTTGTTGTGCAGGCGCGTCGGCCGCTCGCCCACATCGCGCAGCAACTTGGACCCGCGGGTGGACAAGGGTTCGTGTGGGCCGCACGCCAGGTCGCCTTCCTCCAGCCCGATGGCGGACAGCATGCGCTGCGCAATGGCCACGTGCTCCGGTTCCCCGCCGTGGGACGCGCACGCCAGCGCCAACTCGTCGTCGCCCCATTGGAGTTCGTCGAATCCGCCGGATTCCAGGAGCGGCATGACCTGGAACGGTTTGGCACACGAACGCCAATGCGTCAGGCGATCGGCTTGGCCGGCACTGCCCGCGAGCTGGTCATTCGCATCCACCACAGCTGCATGAACGCGATGCTGCGATTCCACGGCACCGCCTCGCGTCGCTACGACGTCGAGCTGGAACGACTTCATAGTCGACTGGACGCCCCCTTCGCGTCGGACCTGCGACAGAAACATAGTCGAGGCCCACGGCGTCCAGTCGCGGTGATGCGGTGCAGCCGGGCGGCGGTGACCATCCACCGCCACCGCCGTCGCGCTATCTCACGGCGAGATACAGCGTCGCCAATCCGGTCAGGATAGGCGCCAGCGCCGCCAGCGTCTGCAAGGCGCCGCCCCGATCATTTGCGTCGCGTTGTGGGACGACGACGATGCTGCCTGGCAGCGGCTTGGGCACATGGTCCCAGAACCACCAGCGCGCCCGCGTCGCCTCGCGCTTGCCACTGGGCTGTGTGACAAATGCGCGCTTATAGTCGGATTCGCGCGCCGCTCCGCCTGCCTGATTCACGTAGAATCGCAGGCTTTTGCCGGGTACGTACGCCACGACGTTCGGCGCATTCACCGAACCTCGCACCGTGACGATCGTGGATCGCTGCGGCACGGTGACCTGATCACCATCCAGCAGCAACATGTTCTCCGGGGACGTGCGGCGACTCATGGCTTGGGGAACGTCAATGGCGACGCGGATCTCGAGCGGCGCGCGCCCCACATCGCCCTGGCGACGAATGAAGACGGTCCCTTCCGGGTACGCCTCGGCCGTGAAACCGCCGGCACGGTCGACGATGTCGGCGAGCCGTTCATTGCGGGTCTTGAGGGCATACTGGCCTGGGAACTTCACCTCGCCGGCCAGCGTCACCACGCGCTGCAGCTCCCACGACGGCTGCTGCATGATCAGCACGTTGTCGTAGGGCTGCAGTTCGACTTCGGGTGCGCCGTTCGGCTGGGCTGGTAGCCCGGGGGCGCCCAGGTACGCCTCACCGGGTTTCCGCTCGAAGAGATACGTGGAATCCAGCGGCACCCGAAGGGTGGCCGCGGTCGCCGAACCGGTACGATCCTGCGGGAGGCGCGCGATTTCCGCTTCCTTCAGGTAGGCGCCCTCGCGAAGTCCTCCCGCGAGCAGCACGAGATCGCGAATGGTGATGCCACGCCGATAGGGGAACCGCCCGCCCTTGTTCACCGCGCCGCCAATGGCCACGTACCGCTCCGGTCGAAAATCCGTGAGCGAGAAGACCTCGATGACGTCGTCTTCCTGAAGCGTAAAGTCCCCAACGACCGCGCCGCTCGTGTCGCGAAAGACTGCGCGCAATTGGGTTCGCGTCGAATCACCATGCAATCGAGACACAAGCACCTGGCCCAGGTACGCGTCAGGTTTGAGTCCGCCGGCAACGCGAATCGCCATGGAGACCGTCATCCCGGGAGTAAGCCCCTGCTGTCCCGGGTTCCAGACATCGCCTTCAACGCTGACGGTATTCCGTACGCGCTCGGACACCGCAAATACCCGCACCACATCACCACCCGCAAGCGGCACCGCGCTTCCCCCACCGTTCATCAGGTTGCCGGAAGCCACATCGATCGTGGTGCGTTCGCGCCCGTCACTCGTGCGCTGTCCCGCCGGCAACACGCGCTGGATCTGGACCCGCCGCTGGAGAGCGTCGGAGTTGAATCCGCCAGCGGACGCCAACAGATCGGCCAGGGTCTCGTTGGGTTTGAGCTCGTAGGTCGCCGGGCGGACGACCTCACCCAGGACACGCACGCGCATGCCACGGGCTGGAACAAAGACGATGTCCCCCGTTTCGAGGCGCGCGTCCCTGGAAGCGTCACCACGCAGCAGGTAGTCGTACAGGTCCACCGTCGAAACGGTCTTGCCACCGCGCCTGATTTGCACTTGTCGAAGCGAACCGTTGGCCGTGGGTCCGCCGGCAGCGTACAGCGATGTCAGGGCGGAGCCGGCACTCGAGACCATGTAACTGCCGGGCCGTTCCACTTCGCCCAGCACGTAGACCTGGTTCGTGCGCAAACGGCTGACGGAGAGGGAGAATCGCGTCGTTGCGCTGGCTCCACGCCGGATCCCGGAGTAGACGCGCCCCAGCCGGGAATACAGCACGTCGTTGAGCTGGCCCAGGGTGAGATTCGAGACGGAGACCACGCCGACCTGCGGTATCAGGACGAATCCCTCGCGCGTGACATCCAGCGCCAGGGACGACTCAACGTCGCCTGTCAGAATAAGCACGAGGCGATCGCCGGGGCCCAGACGGTAGCTGTCATCCACTGGACCCAGGACGCTCGCTTCCACCCGTGTCGCGCCAGACCGAAACATCTCGAAGCCGAAAATGTTGAAGCCGCTGTCGAGTCTTGCGATGGAATCCTCGACGTCAGCGCGTACCACCATCCGCCGTGGCTCCCGACGACCCAGCGAGTCAGTGCGGAACAGCGTGTCGCGCGACCGAAGCAGCGAGTCTCGCACGTTCGGCGGAAGGGTGTCCGTTTGGAGCAACCGCAGCACCGAGACATCAGAACTATCCGCGATGCCAAGTTCCTGAATCGCCGAGTAGAGGTCCGAGGTCGGCGCCTGTGCCGCCATGCCGGAACCCGGCAAATAGGCGTCGAGCAGGTCTTCCGGGTAGCCTTCCGCCCGCAAACGGGCGTGAATCTGCTCGCGGGTCATCCCGCTGGTGACCAAACGCTGGCGCAGCTGCTGCACGAGCTCGGGACGAGCCTGCAACGCGGCCCTTGCCTGCTCGGCGGTCGGCCGTTGCGTCGGCGTCTGTTGAGCAAACAGCGCGGGCGCGGAGCACACAGCTCCGCCGGCCAGCACCGGGAACAGCCAGGCAAATCGCATGTCGGATCAGTGAAGCGGGTGGCTTGCGCCGTCGCCGGTGGGCTAGTGGTCGCGCAGGGACTCGAACCCCGGACCTCTGGTATGTGAGACCAGCGCTCTAACCAGCTGAGCTACGCGACCGAAACACCGCATTGCGTGCATGCGCTAATGCGTGTAGGGCCAATAACATAGCGGCACCGGAACGACGTTGCTAGTGAACGACAATTTTTTCGAACCACGTTCAGAAATGGACGACCAAGGATGTCAAAAGGTACACCCTCAGAAAGTGCTTTGCAATACAAAGCTTGCGCCAACATGTATAATCACGCCATGCCCCTCTCGATCGCCCGGGACCGACTTCGGACCCTCCTGGACGCCGCCCGCACCAAGCGGGTGCTCGTGATCGGCGACGCGATGCTCGACGAGTATCTCGTCGGCGACGTGGACCGGATCTCGCCCGAAGCACCGGTGCCGGTGGTGCGGGTGCGGGAGCGACGCCAGGCCCTCGGCGGCGCGGCGAACGTCGCGCAGAACGTCGCCGCAGCCGGTGCGTCGTGTCGGCTGGTCGCGACGATCGGCTCGGACGCCGCGGGTGAACAGCTCAAAGCCATGTTGGCCAAGGCTGGTATCGCCGGAGACGACCTGGTGCGAGTCGCCCGCCCCACCACGCGAAAGACGCGCGTCCTGGCGCGGTCCCAGCAACTGGTGCGCGTGGACGAGGAGGATGACCACGACCTGCCGCCGCCTGACCTCGAGCGCGTTGCCCGGGCGATACAGACTGCCCTCAGCGCTGTCGACGCGGTCATTATCGAGGACTACAACAAGGGGCTATTGGTACCCTCGCTCATCGGCGAGGCGATAGCGGCTGCGAAACAGCGCAAGCTCCCGGTTGTCGTCGATCCCAAATACCGGCACTTCTTTGCGTACCGCGGCGCGACAGTGTTCAAGCCCAATCGCCGCGAATTGGATGCCGCGCTTGGCGCCGCTGTTGACCTCGAGCATCCCGAAGCGATCCCGGCAGCGCTCGAGAAGCTCGACGTCGAGTATTTGCTCCTGACACTCGGCGAGCGAGGCATGATGCTGGCCGGTCGTCGCGGCGGCATCGATTCCGTGCCCACTGTGGCGCGCGAGGTATACGACGTTGTCGGCGCGGGCGATACGGTCACCGCCTATCTGGCCACCGTGCTGGCCGCCGGCGGCAGCGCGCAAGAAGCCGCGGTGATCGCGAACTTCGCTGCCGGCGTTGAGGTCGGAAAGCTCGGTGCCGCCACCGTAACGCCGGCCGAGATTCTCGAGGCGTACGACGAGCACGCAACCAGCACGGCGGCTCAATCGTCGTAGGCGCAGTCGATCGCGCGGAGCTTTACATTGCAGCCATCGGTCCCGTAGCTCAGCCGGTTAGAGCAGGCGACTCATAATCGTCGGGTCGTGGGTTCGAGTCCCACCGGGACCACTTCGGTTGTGCGACTACGGGGTGGTAGGCCGCTCGTAGATGCGCCAGCGGCGATACACTCGCCCGCCCCACGCCTCGATCACTTGACGCATGGGCTGGTTGTTCTCGAGCACCCATGAGGCCTCAGCGCCGGTCGACCCGTACGCGGTAGCGCGACGCGCCGCCTCATGCATGAACACGGGAAGGATGCTTCCCGCCCGGAATTCCTCCTTGATGCCCAGCGCCATGATCCGGCCGGTGCGAAGGCGCGACTTGGCCAGCAGCATCCGAACGGCACCGAACGGCAGCAGGCGCCCGGACCGATTGGCCTTCAGGGGGATGTTGTAGTCGGGAATGCTGAGCATGAATCCCGCCGGCTGGCCCTTGATCTCCGCGATGAACGCGAACTGCGGGATCAACAGCGACTTGAGATCCTTGGCCATGTGCATGAACTCGCCATGCGACATCGGCACAAAGCCCCAATTCTTCTCCCACGCCGAGTTGTAGACGTCCCAGCAGATCTGTACTTCGTCCCAGAAGCGGTTCATCTGTACATCGCGGAACGTGAGCTTGGCGCGCGCGGCGGCGCGCGCCGCCAGTGCGGCCACGCGCTCCGGCGCCTTGAAGCCCGCCTCCCCATACGGCAACCAGTAGCCGAGGAGGTCCTGCACCGAAGACAATCCGGCGCCCAACATGAGGCCTTCGTAATACGGCGGATTCCAAGTCGTGAGAAACTGCGGGTGCTGGTCGAAGCCGTCCACGAGCAGGCCACATTCGTAGTTGGTGGACGGGTTCATCGGCCCACGAATGGCGGTCAGCCCTTTCGCTCGCAGCCACGTTCCCGCCGCCGACACCAATCCCGCCGTCGCGTCCGGATCGTCCGCGGCGTCAAAGAACCCGAAAAAGCCCACGCGATCGCCGTGTGTCTCGTTGTGCGTGCGGTTCTCGATGGCCGCAATTCGCCCGACTGGCCGGCCGTCGCGCCGCGCAATGAACAGGGCTCGATCCGCTTCGCGGTAGAATGGGTTGCTCTTGGTGTCCAGGGCGTCGCGCACCATCATTCGCAGCGGCGGAACCCAAAGCGGCGCGTCGGTCAGCGCAGGAATTCGCCACGGCATGTCCACGAAGTCAGAAACACCACGCCGGCCGTCGGCCCGCACAATTTCCAATGACATGACAGCAATATGGGCGGGTGGCGTATTGACCGCCTATCTGGTCATCACGGGCATCATCCTCGCCGTGGGTGCATCCCGCCTGGACGCAAGCGCCCTGCCCCTGCACGGCGCGCTGCTGAGCGTCGTCGTGGCATGCACCTGGTGGAAGCGAGTGCCCGCCTGGCTTCGCAACTGGATGCCCGTCGTCGCGATTCCGATCTTGTACGTCGAGGCACCCAACGTCATCGCCGCCGCCGGCCATCTCGCAATGCGCGACCCCGAGATTCTCCGCATCGAGCTGGCGCTGTTTGGTGGCAATCCCGCAGCGGACTTCGCGCGCACCTGGCCATCAAGGATCCTGAGCGAGCTCCTGCACGCTTGCTACCTGAGTTACTACGCGATCGTGATATCGATGCCGCTCCTGCTCCAGTACAGCCGGCGCGGGCGCGATTACTCGCGGGCGGTGTTCGCCCTGCTGCTGACGTTCACGACCTGCTTCATGATCTACGCAGTGTACCCGGTGGAAGGGCCCAGGTATCGCGGCGGCGCCGACGCGCCTGACGGCCCCATCTGCGCCGCGACGCTCTGGCTGCTCGAGAACGGATCCTCACGCGGAACGGCGTTCCCGTCTTCGCACGTGGCCGTGGCGGTGGCGCAGAGCATCGTCGCGATCTACTTCTTCGGCGCGCGCGGCGCCTGGCTCGCACTCCTCACGCTGGGCCTCGCCCTGGGCGCGGTTTACGGTGGATTTCACTACGCGATCGATGCGGTCGCCGGCGCGGTGCTCGGCACGGTGACGGCGGCATTCGCGTTGTACGTCAGCGCGGACCGAGCCCCAACTCAGGCGAACGCCACCGAGCCGACATAGCGATCGGCGTCGCGGGTAGCCTTGGTCAGGAGGTCGTCCAAGGCAACGGCGACAACATTGGTGAGGTCCGCGGTGGTGGCTCCAGAAATGCCCACGCCGATCGCCTTGAGCCCGGATTCCTTGGTGCTCCACACGCGCAGAAACGCGTCGGATACGTTCACGCCGTCGGCGGTCAGCCGCCGGACTTCCTGCTGCTCGACCGGCGTCAGCCAACGGGCGATCAGCGCGTCGGCGCGAACCACCGGCCGGCGACGCTCGACGTCGACGCCCACGGCGCGTTCGGCAGAGACGGCCATGACGATCAGGTCCCCGGAGTGACTGACGTTGAAATGCAGGTCGTCTGAGACCACGGGCTTGCCGAGGTCCGTCACCCGCACCGTCACCTGATTCGGAGGAATCGCCAGATGTTCACCCAGCACCCGGCGGACCAATGCGCGCGTGATCACGTAGCACCCTGCGGAGGCGAGGTTTCGATAGCGGCCCAAGCGCGACCGCTCCGCGTCGGAGAGCACGTCCCGCGAAAGCGTCGCAACGACGTCCGCGTGCTGGTCAACCCAGGCGAACCAGATGTCGGCGGCGCCGGAACGGACCCGCACTGTGCCCAGTCGCGCGCCGACGTTCGGGTGCACTTGACTCGGCGCGCTTAGCCGAGGAACGCGTACGACAAGCCGGCCTCTTGCGCGCGATTCACAGCCACGATCATCGCCGGCACCGGAGTCACGCCCGGCAGCAAGTTGGATGTGAGCTCCGCGCGTACGGCTTCGGCGTTGCCACCGCCCGACGCCAGCTCCCGGCTCATTCGGCGGATGCTCCGCATGCACACGATGAACCGTACGCCGCGCTCCTGAAGGCGAGCGACGGAAGTCGTTCCGTTCCGTGCCCAGGGATTCCGGACGGACGGCGCGCCAGTCTGCGGATCCATTTCGGAATACCGCTTTCCGATCTCGTACTTCGCCCACATCGCGTCGTTGAGCGCGATAGGCATGCCGCCGCCGTGGATCCCGAAGATGGCGTTGAGCTCTGAGTCCTTGAGGCTGTACGCCTCGCCGTAGGCATCGAAGAAGTTCGCCACGCGGCCGAGCGGGTGACCATCCTTGCAGCCATCAACATCGAAGATCTGGCGGTGCTTGCCATTGAGACCCTGAAGCCAGGACTCATCTGGCGCCGGTTCCGTGGCGGACGATTGCCGGGGCCACAGGGCCAATGCGGCCAGCGACGCGCCGGCACGGCGCATGAACCCGCGCCTCGGAGTGACAGGATTCATCGGATGGACTCCAATAGCGTCGCCAGTGTGTCGACGGCGGTGTGGATTTGCTCCACGGTGTGGGATGACGAGACAAAGAAGCGCAGGCGAGCCGCGGACTCTGGCACAGCCGGCGCGATCATCGGTTGCACGTTGATCCCCCGCTCCAGCAGTTGCTGCGACAGGCGCACGGCCCGCATCGAATCGCCGATGATCACGGGAATGATCGGCGTCCCGTTGCTCGCGCCGGTGTCGAGTCCGCGCGCCCGCGCCGCGGAGAGGAACGCAGCGGCGTTCGCCTGCAGCCGCGCCACGCGTTCGGGTTCGCGCCGAACGATTCTGAGCGCCTCAAGCGCAGCTGCCGCATTGGCCGGCGCCATCCCAACGCTGAAGACAAAACCCGGCGCGGTGTATTTGAGGTATTCGACGATTTCGCCGCGCGCTGCGATGTACCCGCCGACGCTGGCAAGCGACTTCGAGAGCGTGCCCATCCAGAGGTCTACCCCGCGTGGCGAGATCGCGAAGTGCTCCGCGATGCCCCGCCCCGTGGTGCCAAGAACGCCAATCGAGTGGGCCTCGTCCACCATCAGCCATGCCTCGTGGCGGCGCTTCACTTCCACGAATCGCGGCAGATCCGGAATGTCGCCGTCCGCGCTGTATACGCCTTCAATCACGATGAGCGCGCGCCGCGCGTGGGAGCGTACGTCGTGGAGCAGCCGCTCGGCAGCCTCGAAATCGTTGTGGCGGAACGTGAGCCGCCTCGCGCCGGAGAACAACGCGCCCTGCATGGCCGAGTTGTGCAGCAACTCGTCGCACAAGACAACATCGTCCGGCCCGACCAGGTGCGAGATGGTCGACACGTTGGTCGTGACGCCGCCAATGAACGTGACGCAATCCTCAACGCCAATGAAACCGGCGAGTTCCTCCTCAAGCTCGCGGTGCACCGGCCGTTCGCCGGACACCAGCCGGCTCGCAGACGCCGAGGTTCCATAGCGCCGCACCGCCGCGATCACGGCGTCGCGCACCCGCGGATCGCCGGCGAGGTCGAGGTAGTTGTAGTTCGAGAAGTTGAGGACGTCGCGACCGCCAATCAGCGCCCGGTTTCCGGACGTGCCGTCGTGCACACGGAAGTACGGATTCTCCAAGCCGTGCCTCTCCAGTTCCTCCAGACGGCCCTGGAGCAGGCGGTATTCCGGGAACTCCGCCGCCGGCAGCGGCGACACCGACCTGCCGTCGCGCCTTTCCGGTATCGCGGACACAGCGCCCGACGTTCCCATCGCGTTCGCGCCCGCCTCCAGTGCCTGCACCAGTGCGCGAATCGAGGATTCGCGCCACAAGACGGACACGTCCACGCGCCGGCCCAGCACCTGTTCCAGTTCGGTGACAAGACGGACGGCTGAGACCGAGTCCAGTCCGTAATCACGCACGGACGCCGCGGGATCCACGGCGTCAATGCCGATGCCGAGCTCGTCCGCCACCCAGCTGCGCAGCCACAACTCCAGGCGAGGCGACACGCCGGGGACGCCACGCAACGCCGGCACGTCGTCGATTGTCTGCTCCGAGTGGGCCACGACATCGAGCGTCTTGGCCAAGAGCCGGACGCGCGTCTCGCCGCGACGCACTTTCCCGCTCGACGTGCGCGGAATGCCGTTCTGCGCCACGAGCGTGATCACGTCCGGGAGGATTCCCTCCTTGTCCGCAAGCGCTCGTCGCACAGCAGCGAACACCGCCTCGTTGTCGTCGTCGTTATGGTGCCTCGTCACCTCGAGTGCGATCGCCAACCGTTCGCGCGCTTCGCCAGGCAGCGCGTACGCGGCCGCATGGCCCGGACGAAGGTTTGGGTGACTCCGCTGCGCCGCGAGCTCGAGGTCCTGCGGGTAGTAGTTGCGGCCGCCGATGATGATGAGGTCCTTCAGCCTCCCCGTAACGAACAACTGGCCGTCATCGAGGAATCCGAGGTCGCCCGTCCGCAGGAATGCGCGACCCGGGTCCGCCGCGAGGGTGACGCCGAACACCGGTTCCGCTTCGTCCTGCGTCCGCCAGTAGCGGGAGGCGATGCTCTCACCAGACACCCAGATCTCGCCAATGCGCCGATCTTCAACCACTGCGCGCGATGCCGGATCGACGATGCGGACGATTTGGCCCTCCGCCGGTGCGCCGGAGGACACCAGTCGCAGGCGATCGCCCGCCGTGGCCGGCGCGATGCGCTTTTGCTCAAGCGCGTCGCGCGACACATCCAGCGTGGACGCCCCCTGCCCCCACGGTCCGCCCGCCACGAACAGAGTGGCCTCGGCCAGCCCATAACACGGAAAGAAGGCGTCGCTCCGGAAGCCTGCCGGCGCGAACGCGCGCGTGAACCGCTCGATCGTTTCCGCGCGAATCGGTTCGGCACCATCGAATACGGTGTGCCAACACGAGAGGTCGAGTCCGCGCATCTCTTCGGGCTTGATGCGCTCCACACACAGGTCGAACGCGAAGTTCGGCGCCGCGGTGCTGGTGGCCCGGTAGGTGGACGTTGCCTCAAGCCACGAAAGCGGCCGCTGCAGGAATGTCGCCGACGCGAGGAGCACCGACCCGATGCCCAGGTACATCGGTTGCAGAATGCCGCCGATCAATCCCATGTCGTGAAACGGCGGCAGCCAGGATAATGCCAGATCATCAACGGCCACGGGATAGGCCGCGCGGATGAGCGACAAGTTGTGCAGGAGATTGGCGTGCGTCAGAACGACTCCGCGCGGAGCCGCCGTCGAGCCGGAGGTGTACTGCAGCATGGCGATGTCAGACGCGGTGGTCGCTCGCGCGTGCGAAACGTCCCCCTCGGTCGGGTCGTCCACGGCGATCCAGCGCAGTCGTCGCAGCCGCTCATCGTCACCGCGCCAGGACTCGAGTCGCTCGAGCAGCGACTTGGTGGTCAGCGCCGCGGCCGGCTCACAGTCCGACGCAATCGCCGACACTCGCGGGTCCGGGCGACGCGGGTGTGGAGGATACGCCGGCACCGCGATCACCCCTGCATAGAGACACCCAAAGAAAGCGGCCAGGTAGTCAAGCCCAGGCGGCACAAGCAAGAGAACCCGGTCGCCGGGCTTGGTGACTTCCGCGATGCGCGCCGCAACGCCAAGCGCACGCAACTCCAGCTGCCGATGAGTGATCGCCTCAACCGGCTTTCGGTCACCTGGCAGAAACCGGTACACTTGGAAATCGGGGCGCTCGGCAATACGAAGTCGCAACAGATCCACCAGCGTCCGGCAGCCTGCCGCGCGCACGTCGTCAGTGCGCACGGGACGATGGGTTGGACGTACAGACGGCGAGGCGCGCATGGAGGGGTCAGTTCACGACTGGGGCTGCACCGCGCGGATCACGGAGCCACCCAGCTCGAACGTACCAAAGGTAGGTGTCGCGAACAGCGTCGGGGAGAGATCGCGACGGGTTGAACCCGATTTCGCTCCGAGCCCGTGACGCAGAGCACACCCAGCGCGGCTGCGCCGCCAGCACGGCCCTGCTGTGGCACAGCAGTGGAGCCGTCCCGGTGGCGCGGCCCAGCCACTCGCCAACCGTTGACGCCGCGCTCACGAGGCCCGAGCTGAGGTTCACGGTTCGCGGCGCCACGCCCATGGCTTTCGACACGTGTGCGCCAAACTCGCCCCAAGTGACCGGAGAATCCGAGGCCAGGAAGTACGTGCGCCCGATCGCTGCCTGCTCGCGCGAGGCATTCATGAGCCCATCCACAACGTCGTCCACATGCAACAGCGACATCTCGTGGCGTTGAATGCCGGGGTAGATGAGCCAACCGCGCTGCGCCAATCGGAACAACGACAGGAATCCGCGATCCCAGGGACCGAACACCGAGCACGGCCGCACAATCGTGGTGGCCACACGATTCGAGAAGCCCTCGACAACCCGCTCGGCTGCCAACTTGCTCCGCCCATAAGCCTCCAGCGGGGCGGGCGCGTCGGCTTCCGTGACCGACTGACCCGGCCCCGCCGGACCGGCCGCGGACTGCGATGACACATGCACGAAGCGCGGCCCCGCCCGCCGACTGGTGATCGCCCGCAACAGCATCCGCGTCGGCGCCACGTTCGCCCGGTCGAAGCGAGCCTGGCCGGTTGCGTGCGTCGCCGCAGCCAGATGGAACACCACGTCGGCGCCGTCGAACGCATGGCACCGGTCGAGAGAGTCCTGATCATCGTAATTCACTGGAAACGCCGCGGCACCTGGCGGCGGTGCGTGCCCCCGCGCACGCACCAGGCATCGCACCTCCGCGCCACGGCCCAGCAAGCGTTGGACGAGATTCCGCCCGATGAAGCCGCTGGCTCCGGTGACGACGACGATCATGACCCGCGGACGCCTTCCCGTTGCACGGTCACACCCGCCTGACGCAGGCGGCCGGCCAGCCGGTCGTTCACTCGAGCGCGCACCACCAGCTGCTCACCCACCGTCCGTTGGTCAATCACCTCGCCGTCACGATGGATCTCGGCCAACAGCTTGCCATCCGAGTGGGAAAGGCGGATCTCGGCCACCGGCCGATTCGCCCGAACAGCGGACTGCAGCGCACGACGGAGCGGATCGAGTCCACCCGGCGCTTCGGCGGAAACGAAGACAGCGCCCGGGCAGTCCGCGGCCACGCGATCCTGAAGCGTAAGAAGTTCGTCCCCGGGGAGCAGGTCGATCTTGTTGAACACCAGCAGCACTGGGCGCTCGCTGAGACCCAGCTCGTTCAGTACGTCCACCACCACTTCGCGCTGTTCCTCCCACATCGGATGGGCGGCGTCAATGATGTGCAGCAGGATGTCGGCCTCCCGGGCCTCCTCGAGGGTGGCGCGAAATGATGCCACGAGATGATGCGGGAGTTTGCGGATGAAGCCCACCGTGTCTGTGACGAGCACACGAGAGTTGTCGCCGAGCTTCACTTCGCGCGTCAGCGGATCCAGCGTCGCGAACAGCCGGTCCTCCACAAACACGTCGTCAGCTTCGGCGAGGGCACGCAGGATCGAGGACTTGCCCGCGTTCGTGTAGCCGACCAGCGACGCCTTGAACTCGTCGCGCCGACCGCTGCGCTGCACCACGCGCCCCTTCTCCACTTCCTTGAGCCGCTCCTTGAGGAGCTTGATCCGATGACTGATGAGGCGCCGGTCGGTCTCGAGCTGGGTCTCGCCGGGGCCTCGCACGCCGATACCGCCACGGAACTTCTCGAGGTGCGTCCACATCCGGGTGAGTCGCGGCAGCATGTACTCGAGCTGCGCCAGCTCCACCTGCATTTTGGATTCGGACGTGCGAGCCCGCGTCGCGAATATGTCGAGGATCAGCTCGGCGCGATCCACCACGCGCTGTCCCACAATGCCCTCGATGTTCTTCGCCTGGGACGGCGTCAGCTCGTCGTCGAAGATCACCAGCGTGACAGCGAGTTCCGCCACCATCGCCTTCAACTCTTCCAGCTTTCCAACGCCGAGGTAGGTGCCGGGATGCGGACGGTCGAGTTGTTGGGTCAACTCCCCGACCACCAGGGCACCCGCGGTGTCCGCCAGTCGGCGCAGCTCGCTGAGGTGTTCGCGCAGCATCACGGCGCGATCGCGGGTGCGCTTGAGCGGCGCGCCAACGAGCAACGCGCGTTCGACCGGTTGTTCGATGACTATGGGCGAGCGTGCGATGGGCTACTCCTAGCGGCGCAGGGTACTGTAGCGGCCGGTGGTTGTAAACGGCACGGTGAAGTTCCCCACCACCGACGCCACGGTCACGTCTCCCGTGACCCGATATGAAACGATACCGGTCTGCAGCAATTGGCGCGCGGCGGCTCCGAGCCCAGCATAGCTGAACGCCACCGGGATTCTGATGACCGTTGAGTCATCGGCCTGCACCGTCGCACGACTGTCCATCTCACCGCCGGCAAGCGTCACGCTGTCACTGACGAACACGCGATACGTCAGACGGCTCGCGTCCAGCCGAAAGCCGTTTGGGTTGCGCACGCCGAGCGCCACCTCGAGTTCCCCTCCGGTGACACCCAGTCCCACCACCCTCACGTCGAGCAGTTCGACGCGCGGTTGTTGGAACGCCTGCCGGCCCAACGCGGCGCAACCCGCCGTCGCTGCCAACGCCATCACCAGGGTCAATCGCTTCATCAATCGGAATCTCCTGAGTGTTTCGCCTTGAGTTCGTTCCACCAAGCCAGGCGCTTGGCGATCTCCTTCTCGAAGCCGAATGTCCCCGGTGAGTAGAAGGAGCGGCCCCGCAGTGCCTCCGGCAGGTACTCCTGTGGCAGGTACGCTTCCGGCGCATCGTGCGCGTAACGATACCCGGCGTTGTACCCCAACTCCCTCATAAGGTTGGTGGGCGCATTGCGAATCTGAAGCGGAACACCCTCGGTCGGCGTCTCGCGCGCCGCCTCCATCGCAGCGCCCAGCGCGACGACCACGCGATTCGACTTGGGCGCGGTGGCGAGGTACACCACCATCTGCACCAGCGGCAGGAGTCCTTCCGGCTGTCCCAGCGTATGAAACGCATCCCGGGCCGCCACAACCTGGATCAGCGCATTGGGGTCCGCCAGCCCGATGTCCTCGGACGCCATCGCCATCGCGCGTCGGAAGAGAATCATCGGATCGCCGCCGCCGTCAACGAACCGGGCCATCCAGTACAGGGCGCCCTGGGGGTCGCTGCCGCGCAGGCTTTTGTGGAAGGCGGACAGCATGTTGTAGGTCTCTTCGCCGCCTTTGTCGAAGCGAGCAACCCGCAGCTGCATCGCCTCCCGCGCCACAGCGGCGTCGATCCGTCCACCATCCACCGTCTGTTGCGCCGCGGCTTCCAGCACGGTCAGCGCGCGCCGTGCGTCGCCGTCAGCTTCGGTCGCGATGATCGCGAGCGCGTCATCGTCAATCTCAAGCGTCCGCGCGCCCAGGCCCCGCTCTGGGTCGGTCAGCGCACGCAGGAGCAGTTGGCGCACGGCCTCGGCCGGGATGGGTCGTAATACGAACACGCGAACGCGCGACAACAAGGCACCGTTGATCTCGAACGACGGATTCTCCGTCGTCGCGCCAACGAGGGTTATCGTCCCGGTCTCGACGTGCGGAAGGAATGCGTCCTGTTGTGATTTGTTGAGACGGTGGATCTCGTCGGCGAACAAGATCGTGCCCCGCCCCGACGCCAGCCGCTCCTGCGCCTCGGCAACCACCTCGCGCACACGCACAACCCCCTCCGTCACCGACGAGAACGCGACGAACTCGCGGTCCGTGTACGCGGCGATCAGCCGGCCCAACGTCGTCTTGCCGGAGCCCGGCGGCCCCCAGAGCACGACCGACCCGATGGTCCCCTTCTCAATGGAGTCGCGCAGGGCGCGCCCGGGGGCGAGGACGTGTTCCTGGCCGACGAACTCGTCCAGCGACGCAGGCCGCATTCTCGCCGCGAGCGGCTGTGCGCGGTCGATGGCGCCCTGGAACAGTGTGGCTTGCCTGGCCGCCTCCTTCGACTTCGCCATCACAGCGCCGAGCGCGCCAGAAAGTACGCACCGCAACCGGCAATGAAGCTCAGAGGCGTTTCCCAGCCACCGCGCTTCTGCAACTCCGGCACGAGATTCGACGCGCCCACGTAGATGGTGACCCCGGCCGAGATCGCCATACCATATGTCTGGAGCGCGCCGAACTGGCCCGTGAGCGCCACGCCAAGGATCGTGGCGACACCCAAGGCTCCCGCTGCACCAACGGCGGCGCGTGGCGATGCCCCCGCGGCCATGAAGAGACTCGAGATGGCCAGGCCCTCCGGCAGTTTGTGAAGCAGGACGCCGATGAAGACCAGCGCCCCAACGGCGCCGCTCACCAAGAGTCCGCTCGCCACCGCGACTCCGTCCACGAACGTGTGCAACAGGAGTCCGATGAGGGCGCTGCCGCTGGTGACGCGCGATACCGTGTGCCGCTCCTCGCCGAAGTGGAAATGCCGCCCGATGCTGTGTTGAGTCAGATGCACCAGCACGTACGCCCCGAGCGCCACCGCTGCGCCGGTGTGGCCGCTGCGTGCGAACGCCTCCGGGAGCAAGTCCACAAACGCGACCGACAACAGAAACCCGGCGGCGAACGCCAACATCCGATCCAGGGCGCGCACACTCCATCGCGCGCCCGACGTCACCGCCAGGGCGCCGACGATGTTGGCCAGCGCCGCGGAGAGCGCGTAGGCGATCGCGACGCCGCTCACGCGCCGCGCTCCACCAAGTGTTTCGCAGCGACGAGCAGCTGGTCGCGCGTATTGAGCGCCGGGTCGTCCAGCACCTGATCGAGAAGGGCCGAGAGCATCTTTCCAAGCCGCGGACCTGGCGTCACGCCCGCCTTCCGCAAGTCGTCGCCGTCCACGGCCAGGTCGCGCAGATCCACCGGCTCGGTAAGCGCCGCGCGCAGACTGCGCCGGTACAGCGACCGGACCGCGGCCGCGCTGGGAACACCCCGCTCAAGACCGTTCGCACGGCGATCTGACCAACGCGCCGAAGCCAGCCGGAAGAAGGCGCCCAGCTGGGTGCGGCCAATCAGGGCGATCCAGCGACGCACACTGGCGGCGTCCGGCGTTCCCGCGACCGTCTTGCCGGCAATGATGGCGTCGAGCCTGTGCCACGACCCGATGATTCCGGCCAGCCACTGCGTGTCGTGCTTCGAGAATCTCAGTCGCATCGCGGCGGACTCGACCGCATCGGGTGCCGCATCGCTCAAGAGCACGGCGAGCCGGGTCAACCGCCGACCCGGTCGCCGCGGCAGCCCCGGACGAGCTGCACAATCCGTGGCACGACGGCTCTCCTCACCGGCGCCGTCGAGCTCGGGCACGAGCGCCCGAGCCGCGCCGCTCTCCCGCCACAGTCCCAGAGCCTTGGACGGTGCCTGCACCTGATCCATGGTCTTCTCCAACTCCTGCCGCACCCGCTCTCCCGACAAACGCGTGAGATACGGCGCGCTCTCGCAAATCGCCTTCCACGTCGCGGCCTCGATCTCGAATCCGAAGCGCGCCGCAAAGCGGATCCCGCGCAACGCACGCAACCGGTCCTCCCGCATCCGCTGCGGCGCATCGCCCACCGCACGCAGCACCCGGCGCTCGAGGTCCGCCCTACCTCCGAACGGATCCCTGATCTCGCCCGTCGTGGCCGAATAGGCCACCGCGTTGATCGTGAAGTCGCGCCGAGCCAGGTCCTCGTCGAGCGACGCGCCGAACTCGACTTCGGCGTGCCGGCCGTCGGTCCGTACGTCGTGTCGGAATGTGGTCACCTCGTGCAGGACGCCGGCTGAGTCCAGCACACCAACGGTTCCGAACGCGATGCCCACCGGAATCGTGCGCTTGCGGCCGAACGCGGTGCGCACCTGATCGGGTGTCGCGTTGGTCGCGAAATCCCAGTCCAGGTGTGGATGCCCCAGCAAGGCATCGCGCACCGCTCCACCCACGCACCACACCTCGAAGCCCGCCTTCTCGAAGCCGGCCGTGATTTCGAAGACGGCGGGCGGCGGCTGCAGCCGCGGATCGGGGCGTTGGCTTGGCATCGCGCGCTTAGCGCTCGATGAACGCGCGCGGGTCCGCGCCGGCGCCCAACGCGAGCATCAAGTCGATGCGCGCCTGCTGCGGGCGTCGGTTGCCACCGAAGATCGCGCCGAGTTCACTGAGGCGACGGCCGCCACCGAAGTACCCGTACGTCCGCCCGACACGACCGCGCGGGGCGCGCGACGTGATGACGACCGGCTTCGATTCGTTGAGCCAACGTTCGATGCCAGCCACCATGCCGGGTGGCACGTTGCCGCGACCCATTCCCGCGACCACGAGGCCCTTGCCTTCCTCACGCGCTGCATCGATCAGGCTCGATGTCGCGCCCGCGTATGCGAGCACGATCTCAACCGGCCCGCCCAGATCTGGCGCGTCCAGCACCGCGTTGGCCGTGGGAATAGAGCGCCGGAATACGACGCGGCCGTCGTCCAGCACACCGAGCGGCCCGAGGCCAGGGCTCTCGAAGGCATCCAGCATGTGCGTGTGCGACTTCGTCACGTCGAGTCCGGCGTAGATGCGGTCGCTCATCACGACCAACACGCCGCTTCCCATCGCGGCGTCGCTCGTGGCCACGCGAATGGACGCGCCGAGGTTGGCAGGCCCGTCCCATCCAAGGTCGCTTGACGTACGCATGGCCCCTGTGAACACGATCGGCTTCTCACTCTCCATCGAGCGTGCCACGAGATAGGCCGACTCCTCAAGCGAGTCAGTGCCGTGCGTGACAACGACACCCTTCACTTCGGGCCTGGCGGCGTGCGCGCGGATCTTGTTGCGCAATTCCCACATCCGATCGGTGGTCATGTGCGGACCGGGGAACGCGCCGAAGTCGTCGACCTCCAACGGCGCGATGTCGCGAAGTTGGGGCACCAGGTTGAGGATGTCCTGCCCCGCCAGCGCCGGCACTGCGCCGCCGGCAGCCGGATCGTGGCGCATCGAGATGGTCCCGCCCGTGAAGACGAGGACGATCATCCCGCCAACACGCTGCCGCCGTTGACGTTCACGATTTCCCCGGTGACGTGGCGCGCCATCGACGAGCACAGGAACACGATTGGCCCGGCAACATCGCGTGCGCTTGCCACGCGACCCAGCGGAATGCCCGCCTCGATGCGCTCGCGACCGCCGCCCGCATACGGTTTCTCCGCCATCTCGGTGTCCACCCAGCCAGGTGCCACGCAATTCACATTGATGTCGCGCTTGGCGAGTTCTACGCACAGCGACTTCACGAACGAGATGACCGCACCCTTCGACGCAGCGTAGTCCGAGTGAAACGCTTCGCCGCGCTGTCCGGCCGTGCTCGACACCAGGATGATGCGGCCGTGATCCGAGAGAACGCGCGCGGCCGCGCGTGTCGTGAAGAACACCGAGTCCACGTTCTGGCGCATGGTCCGGTGCCATTGGTCATCATCCATCTTCGTGAGCGCCGCTTCCTCAGAGATCCAGATTCCCGCGTTTCCGATGAAATAGTCTATCCCACCGAGCTTGGCCGCGGCTTCCTGGACCAGCCGTTCGGCTCCGGCACGCTCGGAAATGTCGGCGGCAATTGCGTGCGCGCGGACACCCAGACGCTTGGCGTCCGCCGCGACCGCCTTCGCCTCCTTTTCACGCGTCAGGTAGCCAACCGCGACGTTGACGCCCCACTCCGCGAACAGCAGGGCGGTCGCCGCACCGATGCCACGCGAGCCGCCGGTCACGAGCGCACGCTTGCCTGCCATGGTCTTCAAAGCTCACGCTCCACTTGATCACAGATGATGTGCTGGATGCACAACTGCATTTCCTGAGCGCGATCTGTGCGGTCGGTCGGAACCACAACTGTGTGGGTCGCCACACCCTTGATCTTGCCGCCATCCCGGGCGCTCAACGCCAACACCGCCACCTTTTTTGCGCGCGCAGCCTCGGCGGCCATCAGCAGGTTCGGCGAATCGCCACTCGTCGTGTGGATCACCAGCAGGTCGCCCGGTTTCGCCAAGGCCTCGACCTGCCTGGCAAACACCTGGTCGAATCCCAGATCGTTGCCGGCCGCGGTGAGAAGCGACGTGTCCGTGGTGAGCGCCACGGCCGGATAGGCGCGCCGATTCCTGGTGTAGCGCACCACGTACTCCGTCGCCACGTGCTGTGCGTCTGCCGCGCTGCCCCCGTTGCCACAGAAGAACAGCGTGCCGCCGCCGCGCACCGTTTCGCGCACCATGGCCAGCGCGCGATCGAGATCCGGACCGATGGACTCCGTCATGCGTTGCGCCAGCGCCGCCAGTTCCCGGAAGGGTCCGCCGAAGACGTCAGCCATTTTCTGCCGCGATCCCGGACAGCGCGCGCGCGCCATCCATTGCGAGACGTTTGATGTCCGCCGCACTCGCCGACGCCTCGGCGGCGTGCTCGAACGCGAACGTGGTCAGTGCGTCCACCGCCAGGAGGTCGAGCGCGCTGTCGCGCTCATACCTTCCGGACGCGAGCAGCTGTTCCAGCGAACGCTGGGCCGCGGCAAGGCACGCCGCCCCGGATCCACTCGCCGGCTGGTCAGCATCAGCGCCAAGCAACTCGATCACGCGCGCGGTCAGCACGTCCGGCACCTGCGTCGAGCGACTGGTCACCCATTCGCGCACGGTCACGCGCCGCTCACGGTGGCACGCACGACGGCGGCCGCGCCCTTCATAGCCGCGGCGAGTTTGGATGGATCCGGGATGCCGGCCTGCGCCATGTGCGGCTTGCCACCACCCTTGCCGCCGACGGGCGCCGCGATGTCACGAACGAGGGCGTCCGCGCGGACGCCGCGGTCCTTGAGGTCGTCGGTCACCACGACGAGCAGGGTTGCTTTTCCATCGCCGAACGCCGCACCCAGAACCCCGACCCCTGATTTCAGCTGCTCGCGCAGGGCGTCGCCCATCGCCTGAAGTTCCTTGGCATCCGACACGGTGACCGTGCGTCCCACGTACCGCACACCATTGCCGTCGAGCGCTTCCGCCTCGGCGATCCACTGCTTCATCTGGTCGCCACCGCCGCGGAGCGCCTCTTCCACCCGCTTCTCCAGCGCACGCCGCTCCTCAAGCAAGCCGGCAACGCGCTTCTCGACGCCATCCTCCGGCGACTTCACCAACTCGGCTACGCGCGAGAGCGTGCGCTCGTGCTCGCGCATGTGCGCGAATGCACCCGGGCCGGTCACCGCCTCGATGCGCCGGACGCCGGATGCGACGCCGGTCTCTTGCACGATGCGGAACAGGCCGATCTCGGACGTGTTGCGCACATGGGTGCCACCACACAGCTCCATCGAGAAGCCAGGCACGGTCACCACGCGCACCACGTCGCCGTATTTCTCGCCGAAGAGCGCCATCGCACCGGTGGCACGGGCCTCCGCGAACGGCATCTCGCGATAGGTCACCGGCAGCGCCTTCCATACGTAGTCGTTCACGCGCTGCTCAATGGACTCGAGCTTGTCCGGTTTCACCGCGCCGTGATGTGTGAAGTCAAACCGCAGGCGATCCGGCGCCACCAGCGACCCGGCCTGATGCACCGATTCCCCCAGCGCTTCGCGCAACGCGGCGTGCAGCAGATGCGTCGCCGTGTGGTTGCGTTCCGTGTCCAGCCGTCGGTCGCTCGGGATGCGCGCTGTCGCCCGACCGAACTGGAACGTACCGCTCACGACACCAACGGCCGCCGGGCGGCCCTCGACCTTCTTGACGTCGTCCACGTCCACCCGCCAGCCGTCGCCGACGATCTCGCCGCGGTCGGCGATCTGACCGCCGGATTCGGCGTAGAACGGCGACTCGCGCAGCATCACCGCGACTCGCCCACCGTCGAGGTGCTTGATGGCCGTGACTTCGGTCTCGATCTCGACCGTGCCGTATCCGACGAACGTCGCATCGGGCTTGGCGCCGGGCGCTGCCCTCCACTGCGCGAGGTCGCTGAGCTCGTCCACACCGACGCCGAGCTTCCTGGATTTGCGCTCCTCTTGCGAGCGGCGGCGCTGACCTTCGAGCGCGGTCTCGAATCCCGCGATGTCCACCGTGTAGCCGCGCTCGCGCGCCATAAGCTCGGTAAGGTCGATCGGGAAACCGAACGTGTCGTAGAGCTTGAACGCGTCGTCGCCGCTCACGGTACCGCGAATGGCGCCACCGCCTTGCGTGCTATGCGCCGGCGCAATCTGGTCAAATCGCGTCAGCCCGCCTTCGATGGTGGCGAGGAAGCTCTCCTCCTCCACGCGCGTCGTCTTGAGCAGGTGCTCACGACGCGAGATCAGTTCGGGAAACACCGAGCCCAGTTGCGTGATGGCTTCGTCGACAACCCGATACAGTGTCGGCTCCCGGCGACCGAGGAGCCATGCGTGACGAACGGCGCGACGCAGGATGCGTCGCAGCACGTAGCCCCTGCCCTCGTTGGACGGGAACACGCCATCCGCGAGGAGAAAGGCGACCGCGCGCCCGTGCTCCGCAAGGACCCGGAAGGAAGCGGAACTGGCTCCCTTTGGCAGCTTGCCTGCAGGACTCGGAGACGGCAGCTGCACTCCCTTCGGCCAGTCACCATACGGCAGACCGACTACCTGTTCCACTGTCGAGACGAGCGGCACGAACATGTCGGTGTGGTAGTTGCTCGTCACGCCCTGCAACACCGCGGCAATCCGGTCCAGGCCCGCTCCGGTGTCCACCGACGGCTTGGGGAGCGGTACCATCGTGCCATCCGCCTGCCGGTCGTACTGCATGAACACGAGGTTCCAGATTTCGAGGAACCGTCCCGCTTCGGCACCTTCGACGAACGCGTCGAGCGAGAAGTCCTTCCGTTTCAAGTCCGTCCACTCGCCCGTGGCGCCCTCGGGGAACTTCCAGTCCTTGGTGAGGTGCGCGAGGTCGACGTAGATCTCCGAGCACGGCCCGCAGGGACCCGTGTCCGCCATCTGCCAGAAGTTGTCCTTGTCGCTCATCCCGTAGATGCGGGAATCCGGCAAGCCGGCGATCTCACGCCATAGCGCGCGCGACTCGTCGTCTTTGTGGTGCACACTGATCCGGATGTGCTGCGCATCGATGCCAAGTTCCCTGGTGACGAACTCCCAGCCGAAGCGGATGGCATCGCGCTTGAAATAGTCGCCAAAGGAGAAATTCCCGAGCATCTCGAAGAACGTGTGATGCCGGTATGTGTGGCCCACCTGTTCCAGGTCGTTGTGCTTGCCGCCCGCCCGAACGCACTTCTGCGACGTGGTCGCGCGACGCTTGCCGCCCGGCGGATCTTCCTGGCCCAGGAACACCTTCTTGAACTGGACCATGCCCGCGTTCGTGAACAGCAACGTGGGATCGTCGGCCGGAACCAGCGAGGAACTCGGCCGCACGACGTGTCCGTTGCGCTCGAAATACGCCAGAAAACGGCTTCGGATCTCGGCGGCGCGCATATGCGCGGAATATATGGCGGGGCTCGCGGGCCTACAGCCCAACAGCACAAAGGCCGGGGCGCACGAAGGCCCCGGCCCTTCGCCCGATCAATGCCAGCCCGCCGTCAGCTGCCCTTTGGTCGCGACAGACGTGACGCGGCTATCCGAATGGAAAACCCAGCGAGGAAGATGCCGGCAACGACGGCGGGGCTCGCCCATCCGAGGCTTATCGTCAGCACAGTCGCACCCAATAGGCAGAAGATCAGGTGATTCAGCGCGGCAGCATATTCCCGGCGCCACAGCCCCCGGACAGACATCGCCAGTCCCACGACAATGGCCCCGATACCCACATAGGCATTGATGTTCATTGCCAACCCTCCTATTCCATAAAGCAGTTGATGGCGGCTCCAATGGCAAACCCGGCTAGGAATCCAGCGGCCAGCACCCTGCCTTGCCCGCTACTCAATCCTGCCCGAGCAATTACCTTGCCCACGCCACTAAGAGTATCGTTGTCGCTTATCCAGTAGGCGAACATTTGCGCCGGGCAACCGACCAAGGGCAATCGAGATCTCGTCCGGATTGAAGCCCCGGCGTGCCAGGAAGGCGTACAGCCGGCGCCGAGCCGTTGCTTCCTCCAGCTTTGACAGCGACCGCCACTTCTTCTCAGCGACGCGGTGGATGTTGGCCGCCGGATCGATGCCCTCGTCCTCAGTCATCTTGTCCACGGCCGCTTCCGCGTCACTACGGGCGATTCCCTTTCTTCCGAGTTCCTGCACGATGCGCAGACGGGATGCACCGGCGCCGGTGAGCTTTACGCGCGCGAACTGACGCGCGAAGTCCGCGTCGTTGAGCAGCCGCTGCTCTAACAGGCGCGCGATGGCCGCCTCTACGTCGGGCGCCGGCTCACCCTTTCGCAGCAACTGCCGCCGTAGCTCGGAGGTAGATCTGGCGCGGAACGCAATCAAGTTCAGCGCACGATCGTAGGTGGTCTTGGTCTTGGCCATCAGTCGCAAAAGCAATAGGCCAGGGAGCGACACCCAGTCGTGACAGGGTTTCCGGGCCCCATCGCGCGCAAAACGTCTCTCCCCGGCCACATTGGCTGTGCCGGCCGCGCCCTACTCCTCGGCGGCGGGCTCTTCCTCTTCGGCTGTCTTGGGCGCACCCGCGGTAATGCCGAGGATGGCTTTCACCTTCTCTTCGATCTCGGCCATCATCGCGGGATTGTCCTTGAGGTACATCTTCGCGTTCTCGCGGCCCTGGCCGATCTTCTGGCCATTGTACGCGTACCACGCGCCGGACTTCTCGATGATGTTGGCTTCAGCGCCGATGTCCACCAGCAGCGACGTGTGGCTGATGCCCTCGGCGTACATGATGTCGAACTCGGCCTGACGGAACGGCGCCGCGACCTTGTTCTTCACGACTTTGACGCGGACGTGCGAGCCCACGATGTCCTCCTTGTCCTTCACCGGTCCGATGCGCCGGATATCGAGCCGCAGCGAGGCGTAGAACTTGAGGGCCTTGCCGCCAGTGGTCGTCTCCGGATTGCCGAACATGACGCCGATCTTCTCGCGCAGCTGGTTGATGAAGATCACCGAAGTCCGCGAGCGCGCGATGGCGCCTGTGAGCTTGCGCAGGGCCTGGCTCATGAGCCGCGCCTGAAGGCCCATGTGGCTGTCGCCCATGTCGCCCTCAATTTCCGCCTTGGGAACCAGCGCGGCCACCGAGTCGATCACGACGACGTCCACGGCGCCGGAGCGCACCAGGATTTCACAGATTTCCATGGCCTGCTCGCCCGTGTCGGGCTGCGAGATGAGCATCGCGTCTACGTCCACGCCGAGCTTGCGGGCGTAGTCGACGTCGAGCGCGTGCTCGGCGTCGATGAAGGCCGCCACACCCCCAGTCTTCTGGGCGTTGGCGACGACGTGCAGCGTGAGCGTCGTCTTACCGCTCGACTCCGGACCGTAGATCTCGGTCACGCGACCGCGCGGGATGCCACCCACGCCGATGGCGGCGTCGAGGTTGATGGCGCCGGTCGGGATTGCCTCGACCCGAACCCGGTTCTCCGAGCCCAGCCGCATGATGGACCCTTTGCCGCAGTTCTTTTCGATCTGGGCAATGGCCAGGTTCAGGGCCTTCTTCTTGTCGTCAGTCATCGTTGAGACTGCCATGGTACCCACCCTGTTCGTTGAAGAGGTTCGTTCCTGAAAGGCCCGGCTGACCATCAGACTTGCTCGGAGGCACGTCCAACCCGACTCCCGAAGAAAATACGAAGGTCCTCCGGAAAATCAAGCGGATTTGATGGCAAAGGCGTTTTCGACGTGGCAAACGCGTACGTCAGAGCCCCGCAACAGCACTCCGACCACGTCGAACCGGTACTGCTCCGCCTGCCGCCCGTGGCGATCGATCCAGACCATGGCAGAGCGCTCCAATTCCTTCTGTTTGCGCCAGTTAACTGCCTGAACCGGACCGCCGAACTCGCCGCCATGGCGGGCCTTCACTTCGACAAAGGCCACCATCCCGTCCCGCTCCACCACGAGGTCGATGTCGCGGTGTCCGTTGCGGAACCGGCGCTGCACCACGCGCCACCCCCGCCGCCGAAGCCATCGCTCCGCGATTCGCTCCCCGAGCTCGCCAAACGCCTGCCTGGCCACTGACATGGCGCCACGATACACACCATGTCGCCGGGACCATCACCGAATCAGCGCGGCTTGGCGCGCAGTATTGCGCCGGGGTCATCGGAGATGATCGCCGACACACCGCCATGCCACAGCCTCGCGGCTTCGGCGGGATCGTTCACGGTCCAGACGTGCGTGGCGATGCCGCTTCGCCGGGCAGCTGCCACCATGCGCAGCACCGGAATGGGCACGCCGTTGAATCGTTGTGTCAGCGAGAGCACCGAATAGTCAGGGGATTGCGGCGCAATCCCGACCAAGGAAAGGGCCATCGCCATCAGCGCATCGTTTCGAGAGGCGCACGCCGTGAGTCCCGACCGATACAGCCGCGCAACCACCTCGGCGTCGTCCGAGCCGACCACCACGGTGCCTTGCAGGCCGAACTTGTGCACCAGTTGTTCCGTCGCGGCGCTGACCGCCAGTTCCTTCACGTCCAGCACCATCGGCACGCCGCGAAAGCGATCGAGCACTTCTTCCAGGGTCGGAACCGCAGCCCGCGCCCCACTCCAGGCGGACGCTCCGCGGCTGGCATCCAGCGTGCGCAGTTCGGCGAACGTCATTTCCCGAAGCAGTCCGCGGCCCGAGGTGGTGCGATCCACGGTTTCGTCGTGCATCAGTACCGGCACCCCGTCACGCGTGACGCGGACGTCGACCTCGAACGCATCCGCGCCCGCTTCAACGGCCCGCGTCAGGCCCTCGATGGTGTTCTCGGGAGCGTGAGCACGATCGCCGCGATGGCCGATGACCATTCGGGCGTTCGCGTCGGCGAGCGGGTGCGCCATTTACTGCTCCGTCGTCGGCTGAGGACGCAGGCGGTACTCGAGGATCGCTCCCACGTGCGAAGGCAACAACATCCGCACGCGCAAGACCTCGGCGGTCTCGCGGTCGACCCAGGCGCGCGACTCCTTCGCACCCGCTCGCATCGCCAGGACCCAACACGGGCGTGCCGGTGCCTCCGGCGTCACGACCACCGAGTCCTCGCCAGACACGAACACCTCTGACGGCTCGACGGCGGCGCCGGACACGCTCATCACGAGTGCGCTTGCCGAGTCCGCCCAGTCCGGCGCAAGCGGCAAGAGGGCCGCGAGCATTTCGGCCACTGCCCACGAAACGACCAGGTCCGGCGGGATCGCGAGCGTCATGTGATTAGTGGCGTCGCCGATCCGGATCGTTCCGGTCATCGAGTCGGCCGAGAACAACATGTCGAGCGTCGCACCTCCGACCGTGGATCGCCAGCGGAGCGGGCGAAGATCCGACGCCAGCAGAATCGAATCCACTGAACTCACGACACCGGAACGCGACTCGACGAGCATCCAGTCGCCGGTGGAGTCCGCGATCATCGCCTCGACGAGCGTCACGCCGCGCGTCCCGATCGACACGACGGAGTCGCCCGTGATCACCACCATGTCGTACACGCGGTGAAACCGTTGCACCCGCGCGTAGTCCAGACCAAGGATGTGCCGGACGAGAGGAATCGCGTCCCCGGTCTGCGCGACCGAGACTGACGACACGGTTACCAGCGCGGCCAGCAGTCCCGCCGCGCGACCCCGCGCGATCACGAACGTGGACCGCAGATCCGGTCCAGGTCCTCGAGACCCACGAGTACGTCCCGCGGCTTCGAGCCGTCCGGTGGCCCCAGAATCCCCGCGCTGTTGAGTTGATCAATGATGCGCGCCGCGCGCCCGTAGCCGACCTTGAGCCGGCGCTGCAGCAGCGACGTGGACCCCTGCTGGTGCTGGATCACGGTTTCGGCAGCCTCGCGGAAGAGCTTGTCTCGGTCACCCGGATCCGAGGCGTCGCCGCCGCCGTCGGCCGCCGCCGCTTCCATTGCTTCGCGCTCGCGCACCTTGGCGATGATGTCTTCCTCGGCATCGAGCGGCTCGATGAAGCTCATGCCGCGCGCTTCGTACGCCACCTTCTTGGCCGCCCGGCGATCGTCGAACCACTTGATGAGGCGCTCCGTCTCCTCGCTTGAGATGTACGCGCCCTGCATCCGCGCCGGCTCGGACTTGGCCGGCGGAATGAAGAGCATGTCGCCATTGCCGAGCAAGGTCTCCGCGCCGGCACCGTCGATGATCGTACGGCTGTCCACCTGAGACGCAACGCGGAACGCGATGCGGCTGGGAAAGTTCGCCTTGATGAGACCGGTGATGACGTTCACGCTGGGACGCTGCGTCGCGAGAATCATGTGGATGCCGATGGCGCGCGCCTTTTGTGCCAGCATGGCAATCGGCGTCTCCACTTCGCTTTGCACCGTCATCATCAGATCCGCCATTTCGTCGATGACGACCACGATGTACGGCAGGATGTTGCCCGTGTACGTCAGGTCTTCAAAGGCGACTTCCTTGTTCTTCTGGCGCTTGAGCGGCGCGTCGTCCTGTACCCGGCGGTTGAAGTCCTGAATGTTGCGGCACGCGTTGGCGGCCAGCAGCTCGTACCGGTCCTGCATTTCAAGGACGGCCCACTTGAGCACCGCCGCCGCGTCGTGGTTGTCGGTGACGACCTTGTGCCGCAAATGCGGGAGCGTGTTGTATACCGACAGCTCCACCATCTTGGGATCCACCATCAGGAGGCGCAGCGTCTTGGGCGTGTGACGGTACACGAGGCTCGTGACGATCGTGTTCACGCACACCGACTTGCCTGAGCCCGTGGCGCCCGCGATCAGCAAGTGCGGCATCTTGGCCAGGTCGGCGACCACCGGCTTGCCCTCGAGATCCTTGCCGATGGCGATCGGCAGTGCAGCGCGGGCGCTCGTGAAATCGCGCGTCTCCAGCAGTTCGCGGAACGAAACGATCTCGGGATTGGGATTCGGCACTTCGACACCCACCGCGCCGCGGCCAGGAATCGGCGCAACGATGCGAATACTCGCCGCCCGCATCGCCAGGGCGAGGTCGTTGGAGAGGCTCGCGATCTGACGCACCTTCACACCAGGCGCGGGCTCGATCTCGAATTGCGTCACCGCTGGTCCCGTGGTGCGCCCGACGAGCAGTCCCTCGATGCGGAACGTGCGCAGCGCTTCCATGAGCTTGAGGCCCATGGCATCAAGTTCGGCCTTGCCCGTGTCGCCGTAGCGCTCCGGCACTTCGTTCATCAGGTCCGTGGGCGGCAACTCGTCACCCAGCGCGTCGGTATCGAAGGCGCCCGCGGCGGCAACCGCGGCCAGAGCGCCCGTCTCCCCCGGCACTTCGGCCTTCGGTTTCTTCTTCCTAGCTTTGCGCGGAGCGTCGGACACCGCATCCGAAGGCGAGTCATCCACCAGCGCAATCCCCGGCATCTCTTCCGGCGACGGCTCGAGCCGGAGTGCGTCAGCCGCGCCGGGCCCGACCGGGCGCGGTTCGCGTGGAGCGCGCTGCTTCGGCGCGGAGTCTGCCGCGGGCGCGGACGGTGTGCCCGGTGTGCCCGGTACGGCTGCGACCGCGCCACGCCCGATCAGCGCGCGAATCGGATTCCATGCGAGCGTCGCGGCCATCAGCGCCGAGGCGCCGAGAATCCACAGAAGCCAGGCGCCGATTCCGCCAAGCCACTTGAGCCAATAGAACGCGACGAACGAACCCCAGATCCCGGCCGCGCGACTCTCGGCGCCGACTTCAGGCCGGGTGACCAGGGCCACTCCAATCGGCACAAGCGCCACGACGCCGGCGAAGAACCTCATCCACTTGCGATCGGTCTCCGACTCCAAGCGGCCGAACACTCGCAGCGCGTGAACCGCGGGCGCGAGCGGAGCCATGAGTGCCGCGGGCCAGCCGACAAACATCACGAGATACGCGAACAACTGCCCCACGGGTCCGATGCTCTCCCGCACATTCACGCCGCCGCGCAGCTGCGCCCACGCCAACACGCCGAGTGCGCCTGCCAGAAACAGCGCAAACAACAGCAACGCGATGCCCGTGAGCTCGCGCTTGAGGGTTTCGTGGCTCACGGTGCGCGCCTAGCGCGACCGCTCGGCCGCGACCTTCGTGATCTGTCGATCCTGGTACACCGGAAGCACACCGTACGCATTCAGTTCGGCGCACGCGGCCAAGTCCGCTTCGAATCCGGCCGCGGCGAGAGTTTGTCCGTGCGAAGACGCTTTGAACAACCGCTTCAGGTTGGTGCCGTACTTCTTGTTGAGCACCATCGCGGCCTGCGCAGCGTCGTTCACTTCCGTCTTCGTGTGCTTCGCCGTGATGTGCTGAAGGAACAGTCCGGCGCAGGCTGCGTCTTCCAGCGAGAACTGCCGGTCCTGGCCGGCGCACACGATCGCGACGTCGGTGCCGGCGCGCAGCGCCGTCCGCAACATGCCGAGCGCCGCCGAAAAATTCACATAGGACGCGACGATGATGTCCTTGGCGCCCTGCACCGACAGAATCGCCGCGGTGCCATTCGTCGTGCTCATGAGGACGGTCTTGCCTTCCACCGCCTCACGCGTGAACTCGGCTGGTGAGTTGCCGAAATCGAAGCCGGGAATGGGCTGCGACTTGCGTTCCCCCGCGAGGCGCACTGCGCTGCGGCCCAGCGACTTGCCGCGATTGGCCACTTCCTCGGAGCTGGCCAGCGGAATGACCGCGCGCGCGCCGTTGGCAAGGGCCACCGCGATGCTCGTCGAGGCGCGCAGCACGTCCACCACGGCGACGACCCGGCTGTTCACGTCCGCCGGGTTCATCAGCGAAGGGGCGAAGAATACGTCGGCGCGCATCAGGCAGTCTCTCTGAGATCCTTGAACAATTCGGGCTCACGTTCCAGAAACTTCGTGTCCACCTCGCCGCGCATGAACCGGTCGTTCATCATGACGCGCGCAAGGAACGGAATAGTAGTGGTGACTCCTTCCACCACGAAGCACTCCAGCGCCACGCGCATGCGCGCCAACGCCTCGGCGCGATCGCGACCCTGCACAATGAGCTTGGCCAGCAGCGAATCGTAGTATGGCGGCACGACATAGCCGGCGTACACGTGTGAGTCCAGCCGAACGCCGGCACCACCCGGCGGGTGGAACGCCGTGATCTTGCCCGGCGACGGCTGAAAGTTGCGCGACGGATCTTCGGCGTTCACGCGGCACTCGATGACGTGCCCGCGCAGCGGCGGCATCGACTGAATGGACATTTTCTCACCGGCCGCCACGCGTATCTGCTCCTTCACGAGATCCACGCCCGTGAGCATCTCGGTCACCGGATGCTCCACTTGAATGCGCGTGTTCATCTCCATGAAGTAGTACGAGCCGTCGGTGTCCAGCAGCATTTCGATCGTGCCCGCGCCCACGTAGTCGATCGCTTTCGCTCCGGCGACCGCATCCCTGCCCATGGCTTCGCGCAGCTCGGGCGTCACCGCGGGACTGGGCGCCTCCTCGATCAGCTTTTGGTGACGGCGCTGCACCGAACAATCGCGTTCTCCGAGGTGGATCACGGTACCATGTTTGTCACCGAGGATCTGAAACTCGATGTGCCGGGGCCGCTCGAGGTACTTCTCGACGTACACGTCGCCGTTGCCGAAGGCGGAGAGCGCCTCCGAGCGTGCCAGCTGGAATGAGCGGGCGAAGTCGTCGACGTCGCGAGCGACACGCATGCCCTTCCCGCCGCCGCCGGCCGACGCCTTGATGATGACGGGGAACCCAACGCTCTTGGCGAATTCGAGTGCCGCCTCGGGATCGTCGACCGGTCCCGGTGTTCCGGGCACGACCGGGACGCCGACCTTGATCATCGCCTCGCGCGCCGCGGCTTTGTTGCCCATGACACGGATCTGCTCGGGCGTTGGACCAATGAACGTGATGTTCGACGCCGCGCACGTCTCGGCGAACTCGGCGTTCTCGGCGAGGAATCCGTAGCCCGGATGGATGGCGTCGGCGCCGGTGATCTCGGCAGCCGCGATGAGCCGCGGAATGCGCAGGTAGGAATCGCGGGACGGCGCCGGGCCGATACACACGTCATCGTCCGCGAAACGGACGTGCAGCGATTCCCGGTCCGGCTCCGAGAACACGGCGACGGTCTCGATGCCCAGCTCCCGACACGCGCGAATGACCCGGAGCGCGATTTCTCCGCGATTGGCAATAAGGACTTTCTTGAACATGCCGGTGCCGCGCGCCTCTGCCTACTTCTTCTCGAAGGAGTTCCAGCTCTGATCGCTCGTGCCGGCCACGCCCTGGATGCGCAACGCGAACTCGGCAGGACTCGTGGCATAGAAGAGCGCACTCTCATAGGAGATGGTGCCCTTTTTGTACCACTGCATCAGCGACTGATCGAAGGACTGCATCCCGTATTGAACCTGGCCTTCCTTGATCAAGTCCGGAATGTTGAGCGCCTTCTCCATGTCGCGAATCTGGTCGCGCACCGCCGCCGTGTTGATGAGGACCTCGACCGCGGCGATGCGCCCGCCCTTGTCCGCCCGCGGCACCAGTCGCTGCGACACCACGGCCTGCAGCGCGTTGGCCAGCGAGAAGCGCACCTCCGCCTGTTGATGCGGCGGGTAGAACGACAACACGCGCTGGATGGTCTGGGTCGCGTCGGTCGTGTGCAGCGTCGAGAAGACCAGGTGGCCCGTGTCTGCCGCCTTGAGCGCCGCGTCCAGCGTTTCCAGGTCGCGGATTTCACCGATGAGGATGACGTCCGGATCCTGCCGCAACACGCGTCGCAGCCCTTGGGGAAACGACGTCGTGTCCGTGCCGATCTCGCGCTGGTTGATGTGACAGTTGACGTCGCGGTGCAGGAACTCGATCGGGTCTTCGAGCGTGATGATGTTGGCCTTGTGATTCTGATTGATGTGCTGGATCATCGCGGCCAACGTCGTCGACTTGCCGGAGCCTGTGACGCCCGTGACCAATACAAGACCGCGGGGCTTGAGCGCGATCTCCTCCAACACTTTGGGGAGTTCCAGTTCCGCCAACGTTCGCGCGAGGTACGGGATTGCCCGCATGGCATAGCACAGCGAGCCGCGCTGCTGGTACAGGTTGACGCGGAACCGGCCGATGCCAGGCACGCCGATGGCGAAATCGCACTCCTTCTCATCCGTGAACTGCTTCACCTGCTTCGGATTCATCAACTGCTCGGCCAGCCCCTTCAGTTCCTCCGGCTTGAGGGCGCTGAACTCGAGCGGCATCAGGTCACCGTTCACGCGAATGGTCGGTGGGCGTCCGACCTTGAGATGCAGGTCTGAGCCGCCCAACTGCGTCAGTTGCTGGAGCACCGTCTTGAAGTCAAACGGCGGGCCTGACGCTTCGTCCGCACCCGCCGTGACCACCGTTGCTGTTGCCGCTGCCGCTGCCGCTGGAGCCGCGGCCGGCGCGGGCGCTGCCGGCACCGCCGGCTTCGTGAATTTTGCCGGACCGACGGGCGGTTTCGGCGCGCTAGCCATTCGGGTCGATGCGGAAGAGCGCTTGCCCGTACTCCACCGGTTGCGCGTCCAGCGTCAGCGTCTCGCGCACCACGCCGGCGTATTCCGACTCGATCTCGTTCATGATCTTCATCGCCTCGATGATGCACAGCGTCTGACCCTTGGTGACGCGATCGCCCACTGAGACGTACGGCTTGGCGCCGGGCTCCGGTGCGCCGTAGAACGTTCCCACCATCGGCGATTTCACTTCGAGCAGCGCCGACGCCGCCGCCTTCGGCCGCTCCGTCGCCGCGTCCGCAGGTGATGCGGATACCGCCGCGCGTGGCCCCTCCGCATGGACGTGCGCATACGGCGCGGGACCGGGCGCCGCGATCGAGAACCCGGGCCGCGCGGCCGGGTTCTTGGCGACGCGGATCTTGACGCCCTTCTCCGTTGTGATCTCGATCGAGTCCACCGACGAATCGTCGATCATCTCGATGAGCTTCTTCACATAGCGTAGGTCGATCATAGTTCGGGATTGCGTGGTCCTGCGGTGCGTCACACCTAGCCGACGGCGATCAACTCTCTCGGGAACCGCGTGAGCACTTCCGCTCCATTGGCGCCCAGATGTACATCGTCCTCGATTCGCACTCCGCCCCACTCCGGCAAGTATATGCCGGGCTCCACCGTCACCACCGCGCCCTCCGCAAGCGCCGTTTCCGCGGTCCTGGCCAGCCGTGGCGCCTCGTGCACTTCCAGTCCGATACCGTGACCGAGGCTGTGGCCAAACCAATCACCGAAACCGCGATCTTCAATGTAGCCCCGCGCCAATCGGTCGGCATCCCGCCCTGACATCCCCGGTCGCACCGCCGCACTTGCGCGCTCGTTGGCCAGCCGTACCACCTCGTGCACCTCCTGCTGCCGCGCATCGGCGCGCCCGGCCACAAAGGTGCGGGTGATGTCAGAGCAGTACCCGCCCACGCGCGCCCCGAAATCTAGGAGCAGCAGTTCGCCGGTCCGAAGGACCCGCTCGGTCGGTCGCGCATGCGGCTTCGCGGCATTCAGGCCTGACGCAACGATCGACGGGAACGCGAACTCTTCGCTGCCCATCTGACGGAGCGCGCCTTCGAGGACCCCGGCGATTTCCAATTCCGACAAGCCCGCGCGGATCCGGGTGATGGCCACTGCCAGGGCGGCTTCGGCGCACGACACTGCCTCGCGCAGATGCGCCAGCTCGACGTCGTCCTTCCGCTCGCGCAGCGACTCGATGAGACCGGTCGTCGGGCGCCACTGCCAACGCGACCCCGACTCCAGCAGTCGCTGAAAGTCGCGGTGCACGAGGTACGCGGACTCGAATCCCGCGATGCGGACTCCGGGCATGGCCGCGAGTTGCTGCCACAGACCCGCCCACAGGCTCTGCTCCTCGATCAGGACCCGCGCCACACTGCCGACCTCCGCCTTTGCCTGGGCCGTGTAGCGGTAGTCGGTGATGAGGACGCGTTCCTTCCGGCTCACGAACATCAGTCCGCTCGACCCGGAGAAGCCGCTCAGGTACCTGATGTTGGCGGCGCTATTGATGAGGAGTCCGTCGAGCTGCTCCCGCGTCAGGAGATCGCACGCGGCCGCGAGCCGTCGCTCGCGTGCGTCAGGCATTCTTGGCGAGATGCGCGACCATGGCGCGCAAGGCGAGGTCGTAGCTCGCGGCGCCAAATCCGCAGACAACGCCAACCGCGGCGACCGACAACATTGAATGGCGCCGCTCTGGCTCTCGCGCGTAGATGTTGGTCAGGTGCACCTCGACGAACGGAATCGCCGTGCCCACCAGCGCATCCCGCAGCGCCAGGCTCGTATGGGAGTACGCGCCGGCGTTCACCAGCGCGCCGCCAACCACGCCACGCCACGTATGAACGCGATCGATGAGCTCCCCTTCTCCATTGTGCTGCGCGAACTCAAGCGTAGCGCCAAGCTCTTTGGCCAGCGTGCGCAGACTGCGCTCGATGTCCTTGAGCGTGTGGCGCCCGTAGATCTCCGGCTCACGCGTCCCAAGCAGATTCAGATTGGGGCCGTTGAGGACGGCGATCTTCACCGCTGTTTCAGCCCTTCGAGCCATTTGGTGAACTGCGCGACGTCATCCTTGGACTCAACCGGTGCCCCCGACACTCCGGCCTTGCCGCTCTGCGCCGCGTACTCAGCGGTGACGCGCTGCGAGAAGAACTTGTCGAATGAGAAGCTCGACGGCGCCGCCGGTGGACCGCCGCTCATCGCGGCTGCCTGAGCTGCCTGGGCCGCCGTCGCGGCCGCCGCAGCGGCCGACAAGTCCAGTCCGTTGCCGCGCGCGGCACCGTCGAGATCTGCAAAGGCGGCCGATAACACGAGCGCTGCACTCTCTTCCTCAAGCGCCGGCGGCGCGTCGTTCCACAGCGCGCCCAGCGAATCCGCGCCCTGGCGGGAGAGTGGTTCGGCCGGTGCCGCGACCTCTGCGTGCGCCCCATTGGTGTCTGCGGGCTCGGGTCGGTAGCCAGGGCGCCGCATCGCGATGAGCATCAACACTGCGCGAATAGTCGGGCCGTCCGCGGGCGGCAGCACTGGAGCAACCGGCAGCGCCTCGGCGGCAAGCATCGGCGCTGGCGGCTCCGTTGGGGCGCCCGTGAGCTCCGCGATCTTCCCTTCGATCTTCGCGTCACCGGGCCGCTGTTCCAGCAGTGCTCGATAGACGCGAAGGGCCTCGTCGCGATGGCCCTGCTGCAAGTACAGCTCGGCCATCGTCTCGGTGACGAATGGGCCGGAGTCGGGGGCCGGCGCAGGCGTCTCGACCTCCAACTCTACCGGAGCCGCGGCAGCTATCGACAGAGCTGGCGCCGGAATCTCGGTGGGCGCGGCCGGAACTTCCGGTTCCGGAGTAGCCGGCGGCGGCGCAAAACCAATGTCCAGTTCGACGAGTCCGGAATCATCAGCCGCCACGGTCGGCGCGCCGAAATCCAGGTCGATCATCGGCAGCGCATCGGTTGCCCCAGGCGCCGGCGAAACCACAGGAGCCGGTGGCGGGGCCGATGGAATGTCGAGTTCGATCTCGGGCGCGGCGACGGCTTCCACGGCAGCCGGTGGTGGCGTAACCGCCGGCGGAGCCGTGGTGCCGAAATCCAGATCAAGCGCGCCAACGTCGACAGCCGGTGTCGGCGCTGGTGGTGGCGGCGCAAGCGATGTGGTCTCGAGTCCATCGAGGCTGAACGACTCCATCGGCGCCTCATTGGTGCCCACGGCGGTCGCCTCGAGTCCCACGGTGGGGACCACTTCGGGCGCATCGCCCTTGCCGACCGGCGACATGCCGTGCGGCGTTTCCATGATCAGGGTTGCGGCAACAGTGGTGGATCCGGCGACCACCTTCGACGTCGAGTCCGCGCCGTGCGTCAGTCCTTCGAGCTTGATCTCTTCCGTTGCCGCCGTAGCTGAGGCCGCCGGTACCTGCAGCGGCACCGTAGCAGCGGTGGACAAACTTGGAATCGGCGCCGCTGCTGGCGTCGGAGCCGGTGGTGCCGCCGCCGGTGCCGCAGCTGCTGCCGGCACGTGCGTCGCTCCCAACTTTGGCAGGGGCCGCATCGCCTGCATCACCACAGTTGGGGCCGAACTTGCAGGAGCCGGCTTGGCCGCCGGCATCGGCATCGTCTTTGACGTCGGCGTCGCTGCCGGCGGCGTCGCCGGGGTCGCTATTGGCGCGGCAGCCGGTTTCGCGGTGCCCTCGATCTGCGCGAGAAGCGCCTGTGTTTCCTCGTTGCGCGGATCGGCATCGAGCACACGCTTGAACCAGCCTTTGGCCGCCTCCTTGTCCCCCGCCGCCAGCGTGATGTCGCCGAGATGCTTGAGGGCGATGAGGTTCTCGGGATCCAGCGAGAGCGCGGTTTCAAAAACCGTCTTCGCCTCGTCGAGTTGCTTGGCCTCGAACAGGGCCTGACCGAACACAATGTGCCCGCTCATGTGTCCGGGCTGCTGCGGCAGGTACTCCCGGCAGATGGCGATTGCCTGTTCGATCTCCCCCGCCTTGCGGTACTCGTTCGCCAGCGGCGCGAAGTATCGGCGTGGGTTCTCTTCGAACTTCTTGCGGAGTTCGTCGATGCGGGGCGAGCTCGCCATTCTGGCTATTTGGGGTGGGATCGCCACCGGTCTGGGGCGATCGGCAAGATACATCTGGAAGACGAGGCCAGCAATCAGAAGTCACGCGGTGACTTGATTTTAGCCGCGGTCGGCGGGTAGCTTTTCAGGCTCGCTACAGAACCACTCGGCACCCCCCGTTCGAGGAGTATCGGCTGTGTTGCAACAGATGCGGAGCGCGGCCAAATACATCTGGCTGTTCATCGTCGTCGCCTTCGTGGGCGGCTTCTTGCTCTTCGAGACCTCCGGCCTGCTGGGCAGCGCTCCCCTGACGCCCACCACGGCCGTCGCCGAAGTGAATGGGCGAGATATCCTGTACACCGAGTGGCAGCAGCGCGTCCAGCAGACCACGGGTCAGCAGCGCACCCGCGCGCTGTCGCAGGATGAGCTGCGCCAGATCGAGAACGAAACGCTCGAGGAGATGATCACGCAGGTGCTGCTCGAGCAGGAATACAAGAAGCGCCACATCAGGGTCTCGGACGAGGAACTGCGTGAATTCGCCCGGTACGCGCCGCCGCCGTTCCTCTACAATGCGCCCGACCTGCAGACGGACGGACGCTTCGACCCGGCAAAGTATCAGCGCCTCCTCGCCAGCCCGCAGGCGCGCCAAGGCGGCCTGTTGATCGGACTGGAGACCTACTACCGCCAGGAAATCCCCAAGGAAAAGCTCTACGGCGAGATCAGCAGCACGGTCTACATCTCCGAGGCTGACCTCTGGCGCTATTGGCAGGATGAGCGCGACAGCGCCCAGGTTTCGTACGTCGCCTGGCGACGCGACGTCGGCCCGGCTGCCGCTAACGCGGTCACGGATGCCGAGGCGCGCACGTGGTTCGACCAGCACAAGTCCGAGTATTCGCTGCCGGGTCACGCCTGGATGTCCGTCGTGCACATTCCGCGAATCGTCAGCCCCGCCGATACGGCCGCGGCGAGGGCCCGCCTGCTCCGCTTGCGCGCCGAGATCGCCGGCGGAGTCAAGTTCGAGGACGTTGCCAAACGCGAATCCGAGGACAGCGTGTCCGGCGCGCTCGGCGGCGACTTGGGACGCGGCGCGCGCGGTCGCTTCGACGCTGAATTCGAAGCGGCGGCGTTCAAGCTGAAGCCAAAGGAGCTCTCTGCCCCGGTGGCGACGCCGTTCGGATTGCATCTGATTCGCGTGGACGAGCGCAAAGGCGATACGCTCTCGCTGCGTCACATTCTCGTCCGGATCGCGCAGAGCGACTCGGCGGCCACGGCCACCGACCAGCAGGCGGATGAACTCGCCCGCATCGCGGTCGGCTCGGAAACCCCGTCCCAACTCGACAGCGCCGCCGTCAAGCTCAACCTCATCGTGTCACGCCTTGAGGCCGTTGAGGGACAACCGGCGGCGATGGGATCGACACCGGTCCCGAGCGCTAGCGCATGGGCGTTCGGGGGCGCGACCGTGGGTGAAATCAGCGAACTCTTCGACGACGAGGGCGGCTACTGGATGGCGCGTCTCGATTCCATCGTGGAAGGCGGCGAACCGAATTTCGAGCGCGCCAGGCAAGCCGTTCGTCAGGCCGTCGCCCGGGAGAAGTCGCTCGACGCAGCCATGGCTCCGGCGCAACGCTTCGCCGCCGCCGCTTCGACCGGCGGCTTCGAAGCGACGGCGAAGGCGCAGAACCAGACCGTGATCAAGAGTCCGGTATTCACCCGACTCGAATTCGTGCCGGGCATCGGCCAGTTCAACACCGCCATCGGAGCGGCGTTCGGTTTGACGGTCGGCGCCGTGAGTGAACCCGTCCGCTCCGACGACGCGGTCTTCGTCCTCAAAATAGAGCGCCGCGTGAACGCCAACCGGGAGCAGTTCGACAAGCAGGCAGAGGTGATGCGCCGCCAGCGGCTGCAGCAACTCCAGCAACAGCGACTCCAGCTGTTTCACGCGGACTTGCGAAAGGCCGCCAAAGTCGTGGACTACCGCAAGGAGATCAACGCCAAGGCGCGCCGGGCCGAGATTCCCTGACGCCACCGCTCCCCGATGTACCAAGGCCCTCGCCGTCGCGAGGGCCTTTCTCTTTTTCAGCTAGGTGATCAAACGCTTGGGCTCGGAGGTCTTGTCCTCTTCACGCTGCTGCGCCTCACCAGCATTGAGGCGGTCCATGTTCGCCTCGCGGTCGGGTTCCTTGATGGAGCGATCGACGTCGCTCAGACTCCGCTTGAACTCTCGAATGCCCTTGCCGAACGAGGCGCCGATCTCGGGCACGCGCTTCGCGCCGAAGATGACGAGCACGATCACGAGGATGATGAACAGTTCCATCGGTCCAATGTTGCCTAGCATATGAGCTCCTAGAAAAGCGACCGGGCAATCAGGTACGCCACCAACACACCCACCAGGCTCAGCAGCGATACGTCGATCAGTACCGGTCCCAACGAAAACTTCAGGATCAAAAGGTCGATCGTCAGCGGGCCGAACGCCGGCGTGAGGCCCGTTGTCAGAAACTCCTTTACAGCACCCGGTGGCAGGAATCTACGCGCCACCTGAGTCATAACGCCACCAACCACGAAGCCGCTGGCCAGCACCACCCCATGGAATACCGGCCGGTGTTTGGACGATCCACGCGGTGGCATCAGGACACGCGCTCCATGACGTAGACGATTGCATCGGCCAAGGCGGCGCGAGCCGGAGTATCCGGCAGCGGCGCCAGCGTCTGGTGCGCCGCCTCGGCGAACTCCGCTCCCCGCTGATGGGCATACTCAAGCCCGCCCGATTCAGCCACGAGCCCCTTCACTTCCGCGACCAGTGCGTCGGATGGTTCAGCCGCCGCGAACAACGCCTCGACGCGCTTGCGGGCAGCCGGGGTAATGGCCTTGAGCGCGCCAATGAGCGGCAGGGTCACCTTGTGCTCCATGAGGTCCAGCCCGGAGGGCTTGCCGGTGACGCTGGTATCGCCGTAGTCGAGGAGGTCGTCCGCGATCTGGAACGCGATGCCGAGCAGCTCGCCATACCGCGCCAGCGCCGCCTGATGACGCGCAGCGCCGAAAAGCGACCCGGTTTCGCAGGCCGCCGCGAGCAGCGAGCCGGTCTTGGAACTCACTGTCTTCACGTACGCGTCTTCGCTGAAATCGAGGGTATCCATCGCCCCCAGCTGCCGCATCTCGCCGATGGCAAGCTCAGCGGTGACGTCCGTCATGATCCGCACGACGGTGAGATTCTCTAGGCGCACCAGCGCGCCAAGCGCGCGCGCATACAGGTAGTCGCCCATGATCACCGACACTTCATGACTGAACGTCTTGTTCAGCGTCGGCAGGCCGCGCCGTTTCACGGAATGATCCACGGAGTCGTCGTGCACCAGCGTCGCCAGGTGCATCAGCTCGATCGCCGCGGACAGCGTGACGGCGGCGTCCTCACCGCGACCCTCGACGTCACTGGCAAGCAACGTCAGCGTTGGCCGGAACAGCTTTCCACGCGCCTGGAGCAAATGCTGGCTCACTTGCTGGATGAGCGGGAGTTCGTGGGCCGCCACACGCTGAAGTTCCGGGACCACCCGATCGAGGCGCGCCTTGATGGGGGCCTGAATGCCGGCGAGCGTGACGGCCCGCGCCGACGGTCGCGCCGGTGCGGCCGCGCTGCTCATCGCGCCGCGTTCTCCAGTGCGCTCAGCCGATCTGCCACGTCCTGGAACTGAATGTCGACGACAAACACGCGTTGATAGTAGACCATCGCCTCGTCCGTCTTCCCCGTCGCCTCATTGGCACGACCGAGGAGATACAGCACGCCGACGAGCTGGTCGTCGCTCAGGCCTTTGTCCGCGAGTGCACGTCCCAAAATCGTCGCGGCCATCGCGTACTGCCCTTTTTCCATGAAACAATTGCCGATTGCCTCGTACGTGCGCACGCGTTTCTCCGGTCCGCGCAGCGCCTTCTGGAATTCCGCGATCGCCTCATCAATCAGACCCATCTCCTTGAACGCCACGCCCAGGTCGTAGTGGCTCTGGTAGTCTTCGGCTTCGACGTTCTCGGCCACGCCCTGCTTGAACTTCTTGAGCATGTCGGCGAAGTCGGCCTCTTCATTCCCCGTGGGCTCTTCTTCTTCCACCTTCATGCGCGTGTCCTTCGGACCTTCGTCCTCGCGCAACCAGTCACCGAGGTTCACGAACGAATCGTCAGCCACGGGCGTGGGGCGACCGGCGGCCGGCGGAGTCGCCTTGCCTGTCGGTGTCTTCTTGTCCGCGGGCGCAGGCGCTGCCGGCTCGGGCATCGTGCTCAGGGCCGCCTGCGCGCGGATATCGTCCGGAGACAGCTCCAGCACGCGCTGATAGATGCTGCGCGACTTGTCGACCTGTCCGTTGCGGAAGAGTGCGTCCGCCAGCGCCAAGTACGCTTCCACGAGCTGCGGACGGTCGTTGGCTCGATACGCGAACTCGACGCGCTTTTGATGGTGTTTGACCGACGACGGATCGATGCGAACGATCTCTTCGACCACCGACATCGCGGCCGTCAAATCGTTGGCGCGCTCGTATCCGAGCATCGAGACCTCGAGCTCGCGAACGCCGGCCTCGCGATTCCCTGCTTCCAACATCGCTTCGGCAAGTTCGCGGTGGGCGGCCCAATCCTCCGGCGACGCCTCGACCGCTGCGGTGAGCACGGCGACCGACTTTTTGGCGATGATCGTCGAGGGACGCGGCTCTGGCGTCGCGATCTCGAGATCCGCGTCAATCAGCGGGATGTCGGCCACTGGCTCGGCCGACGTATCCGCCTCGGGCTCGCCGAGATCCATCAACGGGATGTCGGCGCTTGCCGTGACGGCCGGTTCGTCGGCGTCCGGCATGATAAGGTCCAGCGCACCGCCATCGGACGCCGGAGCCTCAGGCTCCGCCATCGACGTCGACTCGATCTCCAAGCCGCCGCTCACGGCGGACGTGTTGTCGCCGGACGACAGCGACGTGGACTCGATCTCGAGCAAGCCGCCGTCAGCGGGAGCCTCGGCTTCCACGGCGGGCGGCGGCGCTTTATCCATCACCGGCGGTGGGGACGGCGCCTTGACCGCCGGCGGTGGTACCACTGGCGTGGCCGGCGGCGTCTTTTTCGCGGGCTCAGTGACCGGCTTCAACTGCGACGTCACCCGCTTGGCAACGGACAGCCGCTGGTTTTGCGCCGCCGGCGTATCGCTGAGATCGAGGAATACGAGATCGTCAGTCTTGGATCCGCCACCACCCCCGCCACCGTCGCCGGACTGACCCGCAGCTCTGGGCTCGATGGATGGATCAATCGCCCTGAGGCGTTCGGCCGTGGCCTGTGCCTCGGACGTGTTGCCGTCGCGATCGAATTGCTCGTGAAGAACCTGCAGATGCTCGATGGCCTCCTTCTCCTTCCCCGCCTTGAGCATCTGATCCGACAGCATCAGCCGGACATCGGTCTCTTCGGGAACGAGATCCGCGAATTCACCCAGCGCGCGAAAGGCCTCATCCACCTTGCCGGCCTTCTGCATCCGGTCGGCGTACTCGAGGAAATTCTTCTTCGCGTCCGCCTTGAACCCCTTCTGCGCACTGATCTTGCCCAGCTTGTAGTAGACCGTCGCGCGACCGGGCGAGCTGCGCAGGATCTTGCTGCACAACGCGATGGCGTTGTTGAAGAACCCGCCTTCCGTGTAGTGGTCAACGGCCTTCTCGTAATAGTCAACCGCCTCGGCGACGTTTCCGGCCTTGGCCATCAGGTCGCCGACGCGGTTGAACAGTGCCACGTCCAATTCGCCCGGCTCTTTCTCCATTTCCGCCAGGAGCTCGACGTAGACCGGAATCGCCTTTTCAGGCGACTTCTTCTCCAGGTCGGCGGCCTTCTTTTTGAGTGCGGGAACCTTGGACATCAGCGTCCGTGCCGACAGGCGAAACGTGTGGAACGACCTCCGCGACGGGCGGAAATCGAGGCCATCAAGTTACGTCTAAGTCATGGACGTTACAAGCTTTGCCTCGCGTCCACAGCCCGCGGCAAATGCGTGCTCCGAGCCAGTACGGGAGCTCCCGATAATCGCCCGCATCGAATAGTGCGAGGTCGGCGTCAAAGCCGGGAGCGATCTGTCCGAGCTGGCCGGCGAGGCCAAGCGCCGCCGCGCCGTTCACCGTGGCAGCGACGATGCACTCCGCGGCGCTCAGCCGCAGGAGACTAACCCCCAACGTCATGGCCAGCGGCAAGCCAATGGTTGGGGACGTGCCGGGATTGAAGTCCGTCGCCAGCGCGACGGGGATTCCCGCGTTGATCATGCGCCGCGCCGGCGCCTGCGCAGCCTTGCCCAGAAACAGCATGGTGGCTGGAAGCAGCGTAGCCACCGTGCCGCCGCCGGCCAGCGCCCTGATGCCGGCCTCGGAAATCGCGGCCAGGTGGTCCGCGGACGTCGCGCCCAGCTGTGCGGCCAATTCCGCCCCGCCGCAAGCCGTCAACTCGTCCGCGTGGAGCTTGATCGCCATGCCGGCCTTTCGCGCCGCGGTGAGGATCTCGCGGCTTTCGCCGGCCGTGTAGACGCCGGTCTCGCAGAAGACGTCGGCAAACGTCGCCAGCTTCTCGGCCCCGACGCGCGGAATCATCTCCTGAATGACCAGGTCGATGTACTCCCTGCGCCGCGCCGATGTCTCGCGGAATTCCATGGGCACTTCATGGGCGCCGAGAAACGTCGGCACCAGCCGCACCGGCAGTTCCCTGGCAAGCTGGCGAATCACCCGCAGAAGCTTGAGTTCGTCGTCCAACGTCAGCCCGTAGCCCGACTTCACCTCGATAGTGCCGACGCCGTAGGACGCCAGGCGGCGCACCCGTCCCCGCGCCAGCACCAGGAGCTCCTTCTCCGATCGGGCCCGCACGTCCCGCACTGACGAGTGAATGCCGCCGCCCTGTCGCGCGATCTGCATGTAGTCCATACCGGCCGCACGCATCTCGTGTTCGGCCGCCCGCGGCGCGCCGAAGACGGCATGCGTGTGTGAATCCACCAGGGCCGGCATCAGCACACCACGGGCGCAATCCACCTCGACCGGCTTCTTGACCCGCTTCAGGAGATCGCGACGCGGCGCGACGGCAGTCACCACTCCGTCCTCCACCGCGATCGCCACGTCGCCCGCGAGCGCCAGTTCGCGCATCTCGGCGCCACGGCGGGCGCGTGGTGGACCGGCGCACGTCACGACCTGCCCCGCGTTGACGAATAGCAGGGGCCGCTCGGCCTCGGCTTTGGCTCCACTCACGCGTTTACGCGAAGACATCGGCCACCCGGGAGAGTCGCAACGGCGCCTGCGCCTCGCCCCGGCACGCGTAGAAGCACGCATTGCAGGCAATAGGCTGATACCGGCGGAATTCGCGCCAGTGAAAATCCGTCGGAAAATCGGGACATCGTTTCACGTGGCCGCCGGGGTTCACGTGGATGGTGCGAATGCCGGACTGACAGGGCTCAGTCATCTCGCCGCGAACATAGCGTGGCAACTGCTCCAGGTAGTGGTCCGAGTTCGTGATGATACCACGGCGCCTGCGCTTGTACGCCAGGACCTCACGCACCAACTCGTCCAGTTGCCGGACCTGCGCGCCGCCCAGCAAGTGCCCGCGATTGCCATTCTTGGCATCGGTGTAGACGCTGAGATTCACGCCGCAGCCCAGCTCCGCGGCACGATAGACGATCGGCATGATCTGGTCGAGATTGTCGTTCTTGATCACCGTGTTGAAGCGGATGCCGTCAATGCCGTCCGCGCGCATCGCCGCCACGCTGGAGAAGATCCGCTCGGACAGCCCGGGGATTCCGCGTGCCTCGTCGTGCCGGCTGTCGAGATAGTCGAGCGAGATGTTGAACTGATTGACCCCGGCGCGCCAGAGCGACTGCGCCCGCTCACGAGAGAGCATGCCGCCGTGGGTGAGCATGATGATGTACTTGAGCCGCACCGACCGCGCCACGGCACTCACCAGCGTTTCCAGGTCCTGACGGAGCAACGGTTCCCCACCCGTGAACGTCACGAGCATCGGATTGAAGTATCGCGCCGCTTCGGAATAGTCCTTGAGTTCGTCCTCGCGCGCCGACGGGTGCGTCTTCCAGTAGTCGCAGAATGAACACCGTGCGTTGCAGCGCATCGTGACTTCGAAGTGCACCAGCACCGGCATGCGCCGCGCGGTGAGCCAGGCGTACTTTGCGAGGAACAACGGGATGTGATACGGCTTGAACCGCGCGGACAGCACCGTCGGCTATCCGTCCATCGGGAGTTGAATTCCCGTCCGCTTTGCCGTGGCGCGGGCTTCCTCGTATCCGGCGTCCGCATGACGCGCCACGCCGATGCCCGGATCGTTCGTCAGAACGCGCTCCAGACGCACCCGCATCTCCGGAGTTCCATCGGCGACGATCACTTGCCCGGCATGCAGCGAATTGCCGATACCGACGCCCCCGCCATGATGAAACGACACCCAACTCGCGCCGCTGGCGACGTTCAACAGGGCGTTGAGAATCGGCCAATCGGCGATCGCATCACTGCCGTCGCGCATCTTCTCCGTCTCGCGAAACGGCGAGGCCACACTGCCGGTATCGAGATGGTCGCGGCCAATGACGATCGGGGCCGAGAGCTCGCCCGTGGCCACGAGGTCGTTGAGCGCCACGCCGAATCGGGCGCGCTCGCCCTGTCCCAGCCAGCAAATCCGGGCGGGCAAGCCCTGAAAGTGCACGCGCTCGCGCGCGAGGTCGATCCAGCGCTTCAAGTGCGCGTCTTTCGGGAAGAGCTCCAGCACCAGTTCGTCGGTGCGGGCCAGGTCCCTCGGGTCACCGGACAGCGCCACCCAGCGGAATGGCCCCTTCCCCTCACAAAACAAAGGTCGGATGTACTCCGGGATGAATCCCGGAATGTCGAACGCGTTCTTCACGCCGGCATCCAGCGCCACCGTGCGGATGTTGTTGCCGTAGTCGAACGTCACCGCGCCGCGCCTCTGCATCTCGAGCATCGCGCGGACGTGCTCGGCCATCGAGGCCGTGCTGCGTGCCACGTATTCCTTCGGATCACGGACCCGCAGTTCCGCCGCCGCGGCGAGCGAAATGCCTTTGGGCACGTAGCCCGTCAGCGGATCGTGCGCGCTCGTCTGGTCCGTCAGCACATCCGGCGTGAAGCCGCGGCGCACCAGCTCCGGCAGCACCTCTGCCGCATTGCCGATCAGGCCAATCGAGAGCCCGCGCTTGGCATCGCGCGCCTCGCGCAGCCAGCCGAGCGCTTCGTCGAGGCTCGCTGTCTTGCGGTCGCAGTACCCGGTCTGGAGTCGCTTGTCGATGCGCGTTTCGTCGACTTCGACGCCGAGGAAGGCCGCGCCATTCATCGTGGCCGAGAGCGGCTGGGCACCGCCCATACCACCAAGGCCGGCGGTGAGCACCGTGCGACCGGCGAGCGTGCCGCCGAAGTGCCTCTCCGCCACAGCGCCAAACGTCTCGTACGTGCCTTGCAGGATTCCCTGCGAGCCGATGTAGATCCACGAGCCCGCGGTCATCTGGCCGAACATGATAAGGCCGGCGCGTTCGAGTTCGCGGAAGTGCTCCCAAGTGGCCCAGCGTCCGACGAGGTTCGAATTGGCGATGAGTACGCGAGGCGCCGAAGTGTGCGTCCGAAACACGCCCACCGGCTTGCCGCTCTGGATCAACAGTGTTTCGTCGTGGTCCAGGGCCCTGAGCGATCGCACGATGGCGTCGAACGCCTCCCAGCTGCGTGCCGCGCGCCCCGTGCCCCCATAGACAACGAGGTCTTGCGGCCGCTCGGCGACATCCGGATCAAGGTTGTTCATCAGCATCCGGAGCGCTGCTTCCTGCTGCCATCCTTTGCACGACAGTGCGTTGCCGCGCGGCGCGCGGACCACGCGGGCGGACGATGCAACCTTGGTGATCGTCGCCATCAGGCGAAGCTCCCGGCGGCAATGGCATCGGCGAGAGCGGCGATGTCACCCGCCAGCACGCGGTCGCGACCGAGCGGTGGCACCAGCGATCGAACGTGCGCGTGTGCTTTCGCAACGCCCTTCCCCGGCTTGAGCGGTGCCCGATAGTCCACGCCCTGTGCGGCGCACATGAGCTCGATCGCCAGCACGTTGCGCACGTTGCGGACAATACGCCCCAGCTTCCATGCCGCGCCCATCGCCATGGGTACCACGTCTTCTTTGCTGCCGTCCGTCGGAATCGTGTCGACGCTGGCCGGATGCGACAGGACCTTGCACTCGCTGGCGATCGAAGCCGCCGTCACCTGCGCCATCATGAACCCGGAATTGACGCCGGCATCGGCCGAGAGGAACGGCGGCAGTCCTTCGTTGAGGTCGGGATGCACCAGGCGGTCGATGCGTCGTTCGGACATGGTCGCGAGGTTGGTCAGCGCGATGGCCAGGAAGTCGAGCGCCATCGCTACTGACTGACCATGGAAGTTCCCGCCGCTCACCAGTTCGCCGCCCTCAAAAACCAGCGGATTGTCCGTCGCCGCGTTGAGCTCGCGCGACACGACGCCCTCGGCGAACAGGATGGCGTCGAGCACCGGGCCGTGCACCTGGGGCATGCAACGCAGCGAGTACGGGTCCTGAACTCGCGCGTCGCCGTGCCGGTGCGACTCGCGGATCTCACTGTCGACCAAGAGAGCGCGGAATACCGCCGCCGAAGCGACCTGGCCAATCTGTCCACGGGCCTCGTGGATGCGCTCGTCGAACGCCACCGGGGTGCCCTTAAGGGCCTCGAGCGACATCGCGCCGGCGACGTGCGCCACGTCCCAGAGCCGGTGCGCATCGGTGATGGCCAGCGCCGCGATCGCGGTATGTGCCTGCGTGCCGTTGATGAGTGCGATGCCTTCCTTGGGTCCGAGAACGACGGGCGTGAGCGTGTGTGCGCCCAGCATCGCAGCCGCCGGACCGCGCTTGTCTCCGTGGCACAAATCGCCCTCACCAATCATCGACAGTGCGAGGTGCGCAAGGGGCGCCAGGTCCCCACTCGCGCCGACGCTCCCCTGCTCGGGCACCGGAGGATACAGCCCGGTGTTCAGCATGCCGATCAGCAGCTCGGCCAGCGCCGGACGCGCGCCACTCAGTCCTTTCGCGATGACGTTGGCGCGCAGGAGCATCATGGCTCGCACCACGCGCTCGGGCAGCAGATCGCCAACGCCGACCGTGTGGCTTCGCACCAAGTTGACCTGCAGCTCGGCGAGCCTGTCGGCCGGAATCGATACGTCCGAGAGCTTTCCGAAACCCGTGGTCACGCCGTAGGCAACTTCACCGCGCGCCACGATCCCCTCCACGTGGCGGCGGCTCTCATTGGCTTTGTCTCTCGCGGCAGGCGCCAGCGACACGGGCGTCCTCGCCACCGCAACGGCATACACGTCGTCGAGCGTCAGCGAGTTCCCATCGAGCACCACAGGCGTCGTCATGCGCGGAATGTCTCGGGCACTCGGCGACAATTCAAGGCCGACAGGCGTTCGACGCGGCAGCTACCGGCTGCGAATCGATGCCTTGCTGTAGTCGAACTTGAGATCGGGCTGCGGCTTGAGCGCGATGTTGAACGTGAAGGCGAAGTTGCCGTTCGACGATCGGGTGAACGCAAACACCGACGTCCAGTCGTGCAGGTCGCGTTGCAGCGTCACCACCTGGCTGGCGAACTGGTGCTGGACGAAATCGAAGCTCGAGTTCCACGTGGCCGACCACTTCTGCGTCAGCCGGAAGCGCAGGTCACCGCTCACGTTGATCTGCGGCGGACCGATGATCTGCGGCCCGCCGCCGTAGGGCGACGGCACCGGCACCTCACTCGGCGAGCTGTAGCACTGATCGTAGGCGAACGGCTGGTTCACGTAGCGCTGGCACAGGACCCTGGGGTCTGACGACAACACCTGGTCGCCGGGGCGCGGTGGCCGCTGCCGGGACATGCTGAAGCTCAGGTTGGTCTGCCAGCCATCGACTGGCGGTACGTAAAAGTGCGAACCACGGGACCCCTGCCCCGCCACCTGTTGCGAACTCTGCCGCGCAAAACCGGATTCCTCCTGACGGCTGGCCGCTGAATCGCGCGACAACGCGCCACGTTGGTCCGGTCGGGCAAACAGCCGTCCGATGATCGTGAACGGGTTCTCGCGATTGCTGAACCGCAGCGTACTGGCCACGTGCGTCAGGAAGGGACTGAACTCGGCGGTGTCCGTGATGGTGCTGCCGCGAAACAGCGAATAGTCGAACGAGAAATCCATACCCGGGAGCAGGTCGGAGCTCAGGCGCGTGCCGAAGTTCTCGGTGGTGAGGCCGCCCAATTTGCGACCGGACGCCTTGGCTCGCTCAAAGTCGTAGCTGATGGACGAGAACTGCATGCTCACGAGCTTCAGTTTCTGGGCCGTGGCGTCGGCGCCTCCGGAATCGGCCGGGCTCCGGACCTTGGCCTCGACGTTGTGCGACAGACCGAACGTGATCGCGCTTTGCGGAAGCGTGCCGAGATAGCGCTGCTTTTGTGCCCCAATGGCGGCGAGGTATTCGTCGCTGATCCGCGCGCGCGGTGCGATGCTGTACGAAAGCGTCGGGCTGATCGAGTGTCGAAACCGTTCGAACGGGCCGAGGCCGGGGAAGACGCCGAAGATGGTTGGCGACGCACTCAGGCCGTAGGAAAGCCGTTTGGACTGCGCGACGAAACCGCCGCCACTGAGATACGACCGGACCCAGTAGGGGTGTGGATCAACGTTCGACAGGCTGACCGACGGTGTGATCTTGAACCGGTTTTGGTTCAGCGACGGCATGGCGATGGCGGGGTTCCAGTCAATCTCGGTACCGTACTGCCGCTGGAACACGCGCGTCTCCCGGCGGCCCGTATCGGCGTTGATGTACACGTCCCGCTGCTCCGGATAATTCTTGATCCAGTCGTGGATCCGGACGCCGCTACGGAACTCGTACTTGAAGATCCGCAGCGGCGTGTCGAAGCTGATGTTGCGATCCGTCTCGCCACGATTGATGGAGTCCGCACGCACGAGCCGTCCCGCCGAATCCGCCACAAAGCGCTGCGTGAATTGCCACGGCGAATCCATGTGCAGGCGGCTGGTCTCGGAGTACGAGAAGGCCGGCGTCCACGTGAGCCAGGAAAACAGGGCCAACGCCGGGGACGTGATCGAGAACTTCGGAAGGTCCTGATCCACCTGGCGGCGACCTGGATACTGCGTGCGACCGCCGCCCAGTTGCAATTTGGCCGGGCCGATGTGGTCTGAGTAGTTGAACGATGACCGGATCGTGGACATCGCCTGGTACGTATTGAACGTGTTCTGCCGCTGGAGCTGCGTGCTCGTGACGTAGTTCACATTCGCGTTGAACGATCGCTCCCCGATGCGTTGCTGGTGGTTCCATGAGATCTGGGTGTTGTCACTCCCGCGATTCGTTCGCTGGTACGACGTCGCCAATCCCCCCGACAGGAAACGCGCGGCCCAGTTGTACCGCCACTCGAGATTCGCCTTGTACCAGCCGGGGTCGAGCGAGTCGCCACCCGTTGTGCTGCGCCAGTCTACCCAGGTAGCGAAGTCCACATAGTCCGTTGGCGCCCAGTAGTAGCCGACGTTCTCCACGTGCCGCCGGTAGTTGGGGCTGTTCCGGACGATGTCCGACACGCCGAACCGTGGTGGCAACACGCCGCTCCTTCGCCCCGACCGGATGTCCTGGAACACGAACGGCAGCCATATCACCGGGATGTCGCGGATGTACATCACGGCCGGACGAGCGACGAGCGTGCGATCCGTGCGCTTGATCTCCTTCATCTTGAAGAAGTAGTCCGGAATCGAGTCCTCGCAGCTCGTCAGCGTTCCACCCAGTCCATAGAACCGGGTTGGGATCTTGCGGGCGCTGTCGCCCAGCGCGGTCTTGCCGATGTCGGATTTCACAAACCATTTGGCACCCGATTCGTCAAGCGTCAGTTCCGCGTTGGTCAGGCGTCCCGACCGAGCGGCCAAGTCGTATGACGCCGAGCCGAAGCCGGCCACGGGTGGCTGTCCGCCGCCGGCCACCATCCGAAAGCGGCCATTCACATCCACGTGCCGGTCCCGGTACACGATCGTGGAGTCGGTGTCGACACGCTGCCCGTCGCGCTCCACCTGCGCCCGCTGCGTCGCGGCGGCTTGCACCGCGAACGCGTTGGTGTTGGCGTCGAAGGACACCACGTCCCCCTCGTACCGGGTAACGATGTAGCCGGGCTTGGCGAGCAGCGCGCGCATGGTCGCGTCGGCCGGAAGCCAAGCCGCCGAATCGCGCCCTGTGGAATCGCGCGGCACGGTGTCACGTACCCCCGGGCGACCCGGCGGCCTCACCTGCGCGCTCAACAGGGCCGGCGCGATGCACACCGCGATGCACAACAAGAGCACCGCGCGCACGGCGCTGGTCACATCAGGCCCCGGGGCGCGAACTCGGCGGCATCGGCGGCTTTCTGCTTGCGCCGGAAGACGATCACACTGAGCACGATACTGAATTCGTACAAGAGGTATAGTGGGATCGTGAGCGCCAGCGTGGCCAGAAAGATGTCGCCCGGCGTGATGAGGGCCGAGAGGAGGAACGACCCGATGAGCGCGAAATGACGGAACTTGCCCAGCATCTTTGGCGTGACGATGCCCAGTGCGGCCAGGGCCAGGATGAGAATCGGCAGCTCGAACGACGCGCCGAACGTCAGCGTGAGAATCGTGATCATGCTGAAGTAGTCGCTCACCATGATGAAGCCCTCCAGCGACTGCGACTGGATGCTGAAGAGGAACTTCAACGTCATGGGAATCACGAAGAACCACGCGAGCGACACTCCGCCAAGGAAGAGAACGACCGCACCGGAGATCACGGGCAGCGCCAGGCGCTTTTCGTGCCGATGCAGCGCCGGCGCCAGGAATGACCAGAACTGATACACCACGACCGGCGACGCGATCACCGCGCCGACGGCCAGCGCCATGCTCAGGGTGATGGAGAACGCATCGGCGGGATGCGTGTAGCCGAGCTTGCGACCGCCCAGATACGGCTTGATCGGCTCGGCCAGGACGCCGATGACGTCGAACTGGGTGACGATGACAAAGCCGACGATCAGCCCGACGATGACCGCGGCCAGCGACCAAATGATGCGCCAGCGCAACTCCTCGAGATGGTCGAGGAACGGCATCTCGCCCGTGGTCTTCGCCATTGCCAAGGCTATTTGATGGTCTTCAGGGCCTCTTCCGCGAGCGTCGCTTCGGTGCTGCGCGGGTACTCCCGCATCACGCGCCGCAGCGCCTCGCGCGCCTCGGCCGCCTTCCCCTGCCGCTGGCGCGACAGGCCGTACTTGTACAGCGCCGTTGGCGCGTCCGCCGACTTCGGATACCGCGACACCACCAGCAGGTACACGGAGTCCGACTCGGCGTACTTCCTCTCGTATTCGTATGTATTGCCGACGTAGAGCTGCGCCATGGACACTTTGTCGAAGTCAGGATAGCGCCTCAGGAGTTCATCGAAACCTGCCCGCGCCGTGCCGAGGCTGCCCTGGCGCCATTGCTCGAACGACGCGGAGAACAGCTGCGCGGGACCGGGCGTCGGCGAGGCCGCGGTGATGTCCGTGCCGGCCATGGACTGCGCGCGCTCCTCCAGGGCGGACCGAACCTGCATCAGGCTCTTGGCGTCCATCTTGCTGAGTTCCTGGATCGTGATCAGCTGACGGCCGATCTCGAACAACTCGCCGCCCACATTGGCCTGGAATGCGCTGAACCGCTGAGACAGCGCGCGCAGCGAGTCGTTGGTGCGCTGCGCGAGCATCAGCGCGGAATCCGCCGCGCCGCGCCGCGTGGTATCGGAGCGCGCCTGCATGGCGCGCAGGGTGCGGATCTCATCCTGCAAGAGGACGATGTCGCTCTTGCTGGCCAGGCATCCGGTGGCGGCGAGCGCCGCGACCGGAGCCAGGATCCGCCAGCTGGACATCAGGACTTCGGACGCGTGAGCATCGGGGCACCCGCCGTGATCTCGAACTCATCGCGACGATTCTGTGCCCAGCACGCGTCAGCGTTTTCCGTGCACATCGGACGCTCTTCACCGAAGCTGGTCGTTTCGATGCGTGCGGCAGCGACGCCGCGCTCCACGAGGTACCGTTTGGCCATCGCGGCGCGCTCGGTGCCGAGGGCCAGGTTGTACTCGGTGGATCCGCGCTCGTCAGCGTGGCCCGAAATGCGGACCGTCACGGACGTGTTGGCGAGCAGGATCGGAATCTTCGCATCGAGCGCCGCCTTGGCGTCATCGCGAAGGTTCGCCTTGTTGAACTCGAAACCGATGACCGCTGTCACGGTCGAACGCAGCATGTCGGAATCGCGGCGCAGGGCTTCTTCGTCCGCACGCACCCTGGCGACGCTGTCGTCCACGAAGCGCTGGCGAGCAGTCGCGGCGTCGGCCATACGCCGCGCCGATTCCTCTTGCTGGGCCGCTTCGCGGGCGATGCGCTCCGCCGCCGTGTCGCGCGCGAGTGCTGCCGCTTGCGCCTCAGGCGCCGGAGGCGGCGCGGCGGGCTTCTTTCCGCAGGCGCCGGTCACAGCCAGGGAGGCCAGCGCGAGCACCATCGGGATCACACGGGTCGTCTTGGTCATCGGTCGAGGGGGTTGATTGGTTTCACTTGCTACACCAGAACTGACTGTCGGATGTCACACCAGTCACGCTACCGCGCGGTCAACCGGGGCGACCACGACGGCACTCGCGACCCGCCAACCTGCGTCAGCTGGCGAAGACGAGCCGACTCCACATCCAGCACCCACAACTGCTTCACGCCGGTTCGTGTCGATGCGAATACGAGGTGGCGGCCATCCGGCGCCCAGGAGGGATCCTCATTCTCTCCCTCGCTCGTGAGCTGCCGCGGCTGTCGGTCCCGCAGACTCATCGTAAAAATCTGATACCGGCCGTCAATTCGCGACTGAAACGCAATCTGCCTGCCGTCGGGCGACCAATCGGGGCTCCCCCGGTCATTCTGATCGCCGAAATCGAACTCGGTGAACCAATCGAGGTTCGTCCCGTCCGCATCAATAATATATACCTGCGGAGTGCCCGTACGGTCCGACGAGAACGCCAGCCGCCGACCGTCGGGATGGAATGACGGACCCCAATTGACCGAGCCCCTGCCCACCGTGACGCGGCGTGGAAACGCCTCGCCGTCGAGCGGATAGAGAAAGAGGTCCGTGCCCGCTTCGGTGCTCAGCGCGTACAAGATCGACTTGCCGTCCGGCGTGAAGATCGGCGTGGCGTTCGTGGTGTTGCGTTGCGAGCCAAACTCGCGCGTCTTGCCGCTGCGCAAGTCGTGAATCACGATGCGAGATTCCGGCCCGAAGGTGTTGTAGGCGATCGACGTTCCCCGCGGATTCCACGCAGGCGAAAGGGCCGGTCCGATCATTGGCAGGGCTGTCTCACCAACGCCGTCAGCGTCGATGACGTACACCACGTGCGATCGAATGAACGCGAGGCGCGTCTGGCTCGCGCCGCGCTCGCCGCTGATCCACTCCAGAATGACGTCGCTGACGCCGTGAATGGCCTGACGCCATTCGCGCGAGAACTCCCCCTTGGGCACCGGAAACTCACGCACGTTGGCGACGGCGGCACGCGCGACGTCGTGCAACGCCACGTGCAGTCCGCGCGTCGTGATCGTGATCTGGATCACTCCGGCCGCCCCAACCTTGGCGAAGACGGCATGGTTCAAGGACGGCGCACCGCCACCCGGCGTCGTGGCCGCGAGTATCGAGCCGTCTTCCGGTGACAGCGGAATGGGGTTCAGGCGGTCGGAATAGTCGAAATCGCGCTCGAGAATCGCGCGGATGGAGTCGCCGCTCGGTCCCGACACCGGCAAGACGATGACGCCGGGCTTGCTGCCGGGGTCGTAGCGCAGCCCGATGCGCACGCCGGGGGACGTGACGTCCTGTGCGCCCGCCGCAACGGCGAACACAAGGAAGCCACCCGCAATTGGTCGGAGGAATGCACCGCGCATCTATCGGATCAAACGCGGGTCGAAACTGAAGACGACCGGCAACACGTCGTCCTTGAATCCCGGCGGCAGCGACCCAAATGCGGCGGCGGCGGATTCCACCGCACCCTGCACTTCGAGATCAAAGGTGTAGGCGCCGGAGCGCTGCGTGAACCGGAATCCCATGATTGTGCCGTCGCGTCGAATCAGAAATGCCACCTCGGCCTTCAAAGCCGCCATGCCGCGCGGCGGCGTGAACCGCAACCGGATCTGGCGGACGATGTTTTCGAGATACCCCGGATACTGGAAGGCGATCCCTTCCGTTGTGATGGAAGCGACGTCGGCGCCCGTGCTGCCCTGCTCGCCGCCACCCGCGACCGGCGCCGGCGCTTTGCGGTCGACGCGCGTATCCGACACACTGGGCGTTGCCCGCTTGTCAGCGGCCTTGGGAGCCTCGGCGACAGGGACGGGCGCCACTTCGTCGGTCTTTGGACGCGGCGGCGCCTTCTTCTCGGCCGGCGGTGGCACCTTGGTGGCCGGTGGCGCGACCACGCCGGCCGCCGGAGCGGGCGATGCCGCCGCGGCCACGAGGTTCACCCGAAAATACGGCGGCGCCTTTGGACCCGGATCGGGGCGGAGCGAAAGGAACGCGGCGATGAGGCCCGCGTGCAGTAGCAACGACCCAAACACCGATGCCGCTACCCCACCGCCGGCTTGCGCTGTCCTGCCCTGCGCCGAGAAACTCACTGAGGGATCTCTTCCGGCTCCGTGACGAGACCAACTTCGCCCACGTTCGCTGCCTTCATCACGGCGAGGACACGCACGACAAATCCGTAGTCCACGTCCTTGTCCGCGCGAAGGTAGAGTCCCTGTTTGCCGCGCTGACTCGCCAGCGACTTGAACGCCGCCTTGAACTCCTCGAACGTCATCGGCGTGTTGTCCACGAGAATCGTCCCGGCGGTGGGGATTGTCACCGTCAACCCGCTCTTCGATTCCAGTGGACGCGCCTCCGCGCGCGGGAGCCGGATGTCCACGCCACCTGTCATCATCGGCGCCGTGATCATGAACACCACCAACAACAGCAGCATCACGTCAATGAGGTTAACGACGTTGATGTCGGCGTTCAGCTCCATGCGCTCACGCCGGCGGCGCGGCACCTAGATCTGCCCCTCGCGCACGAACCGCGCGATCACGGCGGCGTTGAAGCGGTCCATCGTTCCGCCGTAGCGATTGAGCCGATGCGCCAGGATGTTGTACCCGAATGTCGCCGGAATCGCGACAGCAAGAGAGGCAGCCGTGGCAATGAGCGCTTCCGCAACGCCGGGCGCGACAGCCGAGAGGTTTCCGGACCCGCTCCTGGCAATGCCGAGGAATGCCTGAATCACGCCGAGCACCGTGCCGAGCAGACCGAGCAGCGGACTCACGGACCCGATCGTGGCCAGCCACGGTATGAAGGCACCCAGTCGCTCGCGTTCCGAATCAGACTCAGCGTCCAGCATCAGGTGCAGCGCCTCGAGCTGCGAACCCGTGAGTGTCGCGTTCGGAATCGTCCCCGTGTCCGCGGTCACCGTTTCCCTGATGCGCAGGCTCGCGCCCCGCGTCTCGACCACGAAATGCGATGCGTTGAGGAACAGCCGGGCCAGCGCCGTCCTGGCCTTGCGGGCCAGCGCGTTCGCCTCGTCAAGCCGGCGCGTGCGGTCGAACTCGATGACGAACTTGACGGCGCGCGAATTCGCGACCGTCAGCTGTATCCAGACGCCACCGATCACCGCCCAGCTGATCAGCGACAGAACTGCGAGTACCACCAGCACCGCCTGAGTGACCGCGGTCGCTTGGCGAATCAAGTCGATGGGGGTGGACGGTATCGCGCCCCCAACCTGCAGGAGTACGCGGATCATACCCGACCTGCCGTGGCGCTCCGTCGTGAGGCGAACCACTGAAAGGTTTCCCGGAGGCCTGCCTCGAGCGACGTCGATGGACGCCACCCCAGTCCCGCCGCCTTGTCCACCGCGAGCACCGAGTGCATTTGCTCGCCCGCACGGGCCGGGGCGAAGTCCACTCCGACGCGGGAATCGGCAACGTGCAGCAGCGTGCGCGCGAGCTCGTTCACCGACGTGCCGACGCCGGTGCCGATGTTGAAGGCGCGCGCGTCGAGCCGTTCGGCGGTCGGCAACTGGCCAGTCGCGCCATGAAAGACGGCCTGCGCCACGTCGCCGACGTATACGTAGTCACGTGTCTGTTCGCCGTCGCCGAACACGGTGAGCGACCGGCCATCCAGTACTCGCTGACAGAAGATGGCGACCACCCCTGCTTCTCCATGCGGGTCCTGGCGCGGCCCATAGACGTTGCCGAACCGCAACGCCACCATGTCGAGACCATGGAGGCGGCCGTAGTAAGCCAGGTAGTACTCCACGCTGAGCTTGGCGATGCCATACGGCGACTCCGGATCCTTCGGCGTGGCCTCGTGGTTCGGCGGAACGGCGAAATCTCCGTAGAGCGCGCCGCCGGTGGAGGCGAACACGAGCCTGGACCTGGCGCCGGAGCGTCGCACGGCCTCGGCGACATTCAGGGTGCCGAGGATGTTCACCGACGCGTCGAACATCGGGTCGGCGACGCTGCGTCGCACATCCATCTGGGCCGCCAAGTGCGCGATCACGTCAAAACGACCCTTCTCGATCAGATTGGCAGCTTCAGGCGTGCGCACGTCGACCACGTGCAGCCTGGCCGCGAGCGGCACATTCTCGCGCTTGCCCGTGCTGAGGTCGTCGACGATCTCGACGCTCCAACCGGCGTCGAGAAAACGCTGCACCGCGTGTGATCCGATGAACCCGGCGCCACCGGTAATCAGGATTCGTTGGGCCAAGCGACTCCCGCAATCTGGGGTGCGTACCGCGCCAAATCTAAACGCCGACTGGCGTTAGCTACATCGCCAGCCGGCGTTGGTTCCAGCGTCGCGCTCCCAAGCTCAGGGCATCCGCGCGATGACCCGCGCGGGCATGCCCTCTTCGATCGTCGGTTGTTCCTGGCCAATCACTACCGCCGTGACACCAAACGGCGTGGACCGGACGACCTGGAGCCTGCCGACCGGCACCGGCGGGTCGGCAACCTGGCTTTCGGAGCTCTTGGGACGGGGCCGGTAGAGCATGTACTCATCGCCGACGCGCACGCCGTTCTTGGAGGAGGCGTTGAGGACGACGTAGCTCTGGATGCTGGGCAGAACGTTCTCTCCGAAAACCCAGCGGACGGTCGTGGACGGACCGTCTGCCACGCGACGCGGGCGGACCGTCGAACCGATGCCCGCCGTGTCCAGCGGGATGAGGCGGTCCGTCGCGTTCATTTCCGCGAACGCCCGGATGATCTTCGCCACGGCAGGCGCGCCGGAGCGCGGCGCCTGGGTCACCTCCACGACGCCTGTGGGAATCATCACTTGGCCCTGATTCGCGAGGATCGGACCCAGACGGTAGGCCAAGAAACGCTCGCCTTCTGGAGCCACGTTGCCTACCGGCGGCTCGATCATCACGCGGTCGTACGGCTGGAAGCGATAGCGTTCAGTCGCCTGCGCGATGCCAGCCAAGTCAGCTGCCTTGAGGATGCGGCCGAACGAGCGCGGCCCGCCTTCGCGCTCGACAAAGGGCGCCACCATCACCTCACCAGCGCGAACGGTCGGCGGCGGCGCCATCGGAACATCCAGTCCCTGTGTGATCCCGGCGCCAGTGCTCGCGTTCCCGGCGGCCTGCACCTTGGCGAACAGCTGCGTCGGAAGCTCCTCTGGCGGCGGTGGCCCAACCGGTGCCACGGCGACCGCTGTATCCGTGGCAACCGTCGGTAGCCGAACCCCTCCGGCTGCCTGCTGCTCTGGCGTCTCACGCGCCATGACCACCGTGACCTCGGCCGCACGCAGACGAATGACCTCGCCCGGATAGATCCAGTGCGGATCCTCGACCACATCCCTGTTGAGCCGGTACAGCTCAGGCCACAGGAATGGGTTGCCAAGGTAGGTCTGTGCCAGCGTCCATAGATTGTCGCCCTTCACAACCGTGTGAGTCTGGGGCTTGGACGATGTGTCCGGTTGAGTCTGCGGCTTGGCCGCGGTCGTGTCCTGGGCGCCCAGCGGGGCTCCCACGATGAGACCGACGGTGGCCGCCGCGATGGCGGATCTGATGTATGGTCGCATGGCAACCTGAGAGACGATTACCCCCCAAAATGGAAACGGGGCCCGGGTTCCCGGGCCCCGCGTCCCCGACGCCAATGCGTCAGAACGGCAGGTCGTCGTCGTCGTCCTGGAGGGCCCCAGGGAACTCCTCAAACTCCTGGCCTGCGGCGGCACCGGTGGCGGCTGCAGCTTTGGCCTTCCCGGCACTCTTGGCCCGGGGTGCGTCACCCGCATCCATGCCACCCCCCTTGGGCGATCCGAGCATGATCAGCTCGCGGACGTTGATTTCGGTGGAGTACTTGGTCTGGCCGTCCTTGTCCTGCCATTGACGGTACTCGATCCGTCCTTCGATGTAGAGCTTGTCGCCCTTCTTCACGTAGCGCTCCACGATGTCCGCGAGCGTGGACGACTTGCTGTTCCATGCCACGCAGCGGTGCCATTCCGTCTTTTCCTGCTTGACGCCGCTGGCGTCATTCCATTGACGGCTGGTGGCGAGGGAGAAATTCGCGACCCGATTGCCACCGGTCGCCGACCGCACTTCGGGGTCACTTCCGAGATTCCCGATCAGAGTGACCTTGTTCAGACTCCGGCTCACATTGCCTCCTGGCGAGAAGTTCGTTGGTTCGCCCCCATCGTAAAACGACTGGTCGCGTCGCCATCATGTTTTTCTGTCGCGTCGGACCAAATTCGCGCTGCTGCAACCACTTGCGTCATGCGATCTAACGCACTGCAAGAGCCGTCCCATGCTCCTCGCGCTGCAGTATCAGCGCGTCTTCCTCGGGACTTCGATAGTACTTCCTCCGGCGTCCAACTTCCTTGAAGCCCCGAGTCGCGTACAGCCGCCGCGCGGCGGCGTTGGATTCCCTGACCTCCAAGTATATCCGTTTCACCAACTGCTGTCGCGCATCCGTGAGCATTTCGTCCAACAGTTGCGAGCCGACGCCCACCCGACGCGCCGACGGTTCCACTGCGAGGTTCGCCACCTCGCCCTCCTCAAGCACCCTCCAGGCGATCACGTAGCCGGCGAGAGGACCGCCCACACCGTGGCGCGCGACCCCGAAGTACACCGCTGGATTCTGCGGCAACGATGCAAATGCCATTGCAGACCACGGGTCCGAGAAGCAGCGGCGTTCCAGCGCCGCGACTTCGTACAGGTCGCCGGCCACGGCGCGCCGCACCACCAAGCCAGTCGGTGGCAGGACGCTCATCGGCTCGCCGCCTCGAGCCTCACCTGCGCTTCAGCCAGCCTCCCGTAGGTCGGTTCCCAGTCAGCCAGACTGACCGGCCCCCCCGCTGACAGAGTGCGTTCCAATCGAGATACGCCGCGCGCGCGGGGCTGCCAGCGATCGCCGAAATCAGGCCCGACCTGCATTGCACGACGGTTGCCGGCCAGGACGTCCAGCTCCGAGCGCGCCATCAATATCGGGGCGCCCTCTGCCACGACAGCCGATCCGTCGAACACGAACACGGCAGCGAAATACTCGCCCCTCATCGCGTCAATGAGCGCGAGGTAGCGGCCCGGCTCCGCGGCGTTTCCGCCGACAATGAGCGCCAATGATGAAACCGCGAATAGTGGCTTGCCAGCGCCCAGCGCGATGCCCTTGCCAATTGAGCCGGCAATGCGGAGGCTCGTGAAGCTTCCGGGCCCGGACCCGCACACGACCCGGTCCACGTTCGCCAATGGGATGCCACTCGCCTTCAACGTGGCTTCGACCGCGGGCAACAGACGTTCGGCATCGCGCCCGCGCATCACCGCCTGGCTCTCGGCCACCACGCGCGACCCGTCGAGCACGGCAACCGAACCGTCGTACGTCGACGCATCCAGTGCGAGCGTGATCACGCCGTTGCTCCGGCCGAGGTTCGTTCGAGGAGCAAGCGCCGGGTTGGATCGCCATCGACAAAACGCAATTCCAGCGCCACCGCGTCGGCCGGCAGGGCGGCCTGGGCTCGTTCCGGCCATTCGACAATGAGAATCGATTCGCCCCGAACAAGGTCGTCCCACCCGATGTTCTGCAGGTCACGCGTCCCGTCGAGACGGTAAAGGTCCACGTGATGCACCGATGACCGCGGCGCCTCGTACACGTGCACGATCGCGAACGTCGGGCTCGTGACTTCATCGCGAACACCGTAGCCACGGCAGATCGCCTGCGTGAGCGTCGTCTTGCCGGCGCCAAGGTCGCCAGACAGTGCGACGACCACGGGTGGTCGAAGTCCGCGGCCGAACTCCTCGCCCCACGCGATCAATTCGCCTTCCGTCAGTTGACGCCCCGCTGGACTCATTTGGCGGCGACCTTGAGCTCGAACAGCTGATCACGAAGTTGCGCCGCAAGCTCGAAGTCCATGTTCGCCGCGGCCTCCTTCATCTGTTCCTCGATCATCCTGAGCATCGCGTCCTGATCGACGACCGAATAGGTCTTCGCCGGCTCCGCGACTTTGGACGGCTTCTCGGCGCCACGCGCGTCCGCCACGCGCGTGCTGAAACGAACCTCGCTGATGCTCTTGCGCACCGAACGCGGCGTGATGCCGTGTTCCTTGTTGTAGGCGACTTGGGTCTCTCGCCGACGGCCAGTCTCGGCAATGCAGCGCTGCATGCTGCCGGTGATTCTGTCCGCATAGAAGATGGCCCGGCCGTTCACATGGCGCGCGGCGCGCCCCACCGTCTGGATCAGGGAGCGATCGCTGCGCAGGAACCCCTCCTGATCCGCGTCGAGAATCGCGACCAGTGAGACTTCGGGAAGGTCGAGCCCTTCCCGCAACAGGTTGATGCCGACCAGCACGTCGAATTCACCAAGCCGCAGACCGCGGACGATCTCCATGCGCTCGATGGCGTCGATATCGGAATGCATGTAGCGCACTCGCACGCCGACCTGCTGGAGGTAGTCGGTGAGGTCCTCGGCCATGCGCTTGGTGAGCGTGGTGACCAGCACGCGCTCACCCTTCTTCTCGCGCAGGCGAATTTCGCCGAGCAGGTCGTCCACCTGACCGCGGACGGGGCGCACTTCGATCTCTGGATCCACGAGGCCGGTGGGCCGCACGATCTGCTCGACGACGACGCCCTCCGAGAGTTCGAGCTCGATGTCCGCGGGCGTCGCCGAAACGAACAGGGCCTTGGGCGTGAGCGCCAGAAACTCGTCGAACATCAGCGGCCGGTTGTCGAGCGCGCTGGGCAAGCGGAACCCGTAGTCCACGAGCGTCAGCTTCCGGGCGCGGTCGCCATTGAACATGCCGCCGATCTGCGGCAGCGTAACGTGCGACTCGTCGATGACCACGAGGAAGTCTTCCGGGTAGTAATCGAACAGGCACGCTGGCCGCTCGCCTTCGGCGCGACCGGCCAGGTGCCGCGAGTAGTTCTCGATGCCCGCGCAGGTGCCGATCTCGAGCATCATCTCGACGTCGAAGTTCGTTCGGCTCTCGAGACGCTGCGCTTCCAGGAGCTTGCCTGAATTCCGCAGGGTCGTGAGCCGTTCCGCCAGCTCGGCGCGGATCACCCCCACGGCGCGTTCCAGTGTCTTGCGCTGCGTCACGAAATGCTTGGCCGGATAAATGGCGGCGCGCTCCAGTGGTGCGATGACCGCACCGGTGAGTGCGTTGATCTTGGAAATGCGCTCGACTTCGTCTCCCCAAAGTTCGACGCGAACGCCCTGCTCTTCGTACGCCGGCAGGATTTCCACCGTGTCGCCACGCACGCGAAAGGTGCCTCGTTCGAATGACACGTCGTTCCGGCTGTACTGGATCTTCACCAGCTTGTGCAGGATCTCGTCCCGTGGAACACGCTGACCCTTGTCGATGGTGACCATTTGCGCCCGGTACTCGGACGGGTCGCCCAAGCCGTAGATCGCCGAGACCGTGGCCACGATGACGACGTCGTCGCGCTCCATGAGCGATGACGTGGCGCGGAGCCGCAGGCGGTCGATGTCCTCATTGATCGACGCGTCTTTTTCGATGTACGTGTCGGTGGTGGGCACGTACGCTTCCGGCTGGTAGTAGTCGTAGTACGAAACGAAGTACTCGACGGCATTACGCGGGAAGAAGCTCTTGAGCTCGCCGTAGAGTTGAGCTGCCAGCGTCTTGTTGTGCGACAACACCAGCGTCGGGCGACCGAACTCCTGGATGACGTTCGCGACCGTCATCGTCTTGCCCGAGCCCGTGACCCCGAGCAGCGTCTGGAACCGCTCGCCGCGGGCGAGGCCCGCGGAGAGTTCCTTGATAGCGCGAGGCTGATCTCCGGCCGGCTGGAACGGCGCCTCGAGATCGAACTGGGCTTTCCCCATCCGGGGAATATAGACCTTTCGGTCTTTTATCGGTACAGCTATTCGGCCGTTGTGATGCGCTCGCGCCGCGCCACTTCGCTCACGCCTTTCACGCGACGGGTGGCCTTCATGATCTTCTCGAGGTGGGCAAGGTTCTCCACCTCGACCACCATCGCCCCATTCACTTTCCCGTCAGTGCCGCGAAGATCCATGCTGCGGATGTCGGTGCCCGTGCCCGTGACGGCGGCGGTGATATCGGCGTACAGGCCGCGACGATCGAGCGCCTCCAGCGCCAGGCGCACCAGGAAGCGCTCGCCCTCCGCTTCCTGCCAGTCGATCTCAAGGCGCCGCTCGGGCTCATGCGCCAGCAGCAACAGGTTGGGGCAGTCGGCGCGATGAATGCTGACGCCGCGTCCACGCGTCACGTAGCCGGACACCGGATCGCCGGGCACCGGCTGGCAACACTGGGCGTAGCGGACCATGAGTCCGTCCACGCCCTGGATGCGTACGCCCTTGGATCCGCGGCGAACGCGATCGACGAGGCGCTCGAGCACCGTGGGCGCCTTGGGTGGCGCGTCCGGCGTCTCGAGATTGGGGTGCAGCTGCTTGATGGCCGTGACGACCTGAACGTCGCCCTGTCCGATCGAGGCCAGCAGGTGCGTGGCATCGGTGAGACCCATGGCTTGGGCGGCTTCGTCCAGCTTCGCGTCGGTCGGCTTGCTCAGGCGACGCCGGCGCAGTTCGCGTTCGAAGATCTCCTGCCCGATCTTCTGCGCCGATTGGTGTTCCTCGCGCTTCAGGACCTGGCGAATCTTGTGGCGCGCCCGGCCGGTGCGAACGTGCGCCAGCCAGTCGCGCGTCGGCTTTGCGGTCGCCGAGGTGATGATCTCGATGGTCTCCGAATTCCGCAACGGACGCGACAGTGGAGCGATGCGGCTGTTGATCTTGGCGCCGGCCGTGTGCAACCCGATCTCGGTGTGGACGGCAAAGGCGAAGTCGATCGGCGTGGCGCCCTTGGGCAGCTGGATCACGTCGCCCGTCGGCGTGAAAACGAAAATCTCGTCCTGATACAGATCGAGCTTGAGGAACTCGAGGAACTCGTCCGGCGTCTTGGCGTCGAGCTGGAGCTCGAGAATCTGCCGGAACCACGTGAGGTGGCGGTCCAGTTCGTCCGCACTCTTGGCGTCTTCCTTGTAGAGCCAATGGGCGGCGATACCGAACTCCGCGGTTCGGTGCATTCCTCGCGTACGGATCTGCACTTCGTACAGCTGGCCACCCGGCCCGAACACCGTGGTGTGCAGCGACTGATACCCGTTCGACTTCGGCTGCGCGATGTGGTCCTTGATGCGCTCCTGCACCGGCGTCCAACGATCATGCACGAGGCCGAGGGCGTGGTAGCAGTCCGGCACCGTATTCACGAGCACCCGGATCGCGAGAAGATCGTATATCTCCTCGTACGGTTTCTGCCGCTGGAGCATCTTCTTGTAGATCGACCAGAGGTGCTTGGGCCGGCCGGTGACGTCGAACTCCGCGATCTCGGCGTCGCGCAAGGCGCGCTCGAGGGGTTCCCTGAACTGCGCGATGAGTTGCTCACGCTCGGTGCGCTTCTGGGCCACCTTCTTCGCGAGCGCCTTGTACTCTTCGGTCTCGAGGTGCTTGAACGCGAGATCTTCGAGCTCCCACCGCATCTTCGCCATACCGAAGCGGTGCGCCAGAGGCGCGTACAGATCGCGTGTCTCGGCGGCGATGCGTCGGCGCTTTTCCTCCGGCAGCGGATCCAGCGTCCGCATGTTGTGAAGCCGGTCGGCGAGCTTCACTATGATGACCCGTGCATCCTTCGCGACTGAGAGCAACAGCTTGCGATAGCTCTCGACCTGGCGCTCCTCCTTGGTGCCGCCCGTCGGTAACTTCGCGATCTTCGTCAGGCCGTCCACGATGCCCGCGATCTCCGCGCCAAACTCCTGCTCCACGTCGGGCACGGTGACCTTGGTGTCTTCGACGACGTCGTGGATCAGCCCGCACGCCACGGTCACCGAGTCGAGCTGGAGTTCCGCGAGGACCTTGGCGACTTCGACGCAATGCGTCACGAACGGCTCACCGGACAAGCGCGTCTGTCCGCGGTGTGCTTCCTCGCTGAAGCGATACGCGCGCGCGAGCAACTCGCGGTCGAGACGATCCGTCTCGAACGCTTCCGGCCAGCCCGGAATGGTCTCGCGCAACAGCGTTGCCGTCACAACAGTCCAGCCTCCGCGAAGCTCGTGTACCGGCCCCGTCCGATGATCACGTGGTCGTGTACCGGAATATCCAACAGACGGCCGGCCGCGACCAGTTGTTGCGTGATGTTCCGGTCATCCATGGACGGCGCCGGGTCGCCGCTGGGGTGGTTGTGCACGAGGATGATCGCCGCGGCGTGCTCCGCAATGGCCTCACGGAACACCTCGCGGGGGTGTACCAACGAGGAATTCAGGATACCACGTGTGATGGTGATGTCCCGTTCCATGCGGTGCTGCGCGTCGAGCACGGCCACGTGGAACTCCTCCACGGGCAGGTCCTCAAGACGCGGCGCGAACACCGCCACGACATCGCGCGGCGACTGGATCGGCAAGGCCTCGTCGCGGTTCTCGGCGGCCATGCGCCTGCCGAGCTCAAGCGCCGCGTGGATCACCACGGCGCGGGCGCGGCCCACCCCATTGTGGGACGTCAGTTCCGCGACCGGGCGGCTCGCCAGCCGGCGCAGGGATCCGTGGGCCGAGCCGAGGACATCCTGACCGACGGCGAGCGCCGATCGGCCGCGCCCGCCGGAGCCGACGAGGATCGCAAGGAGTTCGCCAGTCGAAAGCGCGTGAGCGCCGAGGTCCATGAGTCGCTCCCGCGGACGATCGGTGCGCGGAAGTTCACGAATAGCGAGAGTCATGTTGTCATCCTGAGGTACGCCGTGATGGAGGATCTGCCATGACCACGCTAGATCCTTCGTTGCGCTCAGGATGACAGAATCAATCCGGTCCGGATCAAAGCGTTGCGCCGTGGCATTTCTTGAACTTCTTGCCGGACCCGCACGGGCACGGATCGTTGCGGCCGACGGCTGACCAATCGACATCCGCAGCGCCGTTGTTCGGCTCGAGTGAGCGTGGGCGTCCAGCGCCGACGACGAGGGGATCCTTGCGCGCCACCACGCCGGGCTTGGGCGATTCATCCGGCCCGATGTCCATGCCCGATTCCTCGGCCCGAACGGCCTCGCCGTCCCCGTCTTCCACGACACCCAGAGCGTTGAAGCGCCTGCCGCCGACGCGGCCGCGACCGCGGCCGTTGCCGACTTCGGGCGGGGGCGGCGCCGCAGGCGGTCCGAACTGCAACTGCACCTTGAGGAAGCGATCCGCGAACGTGTTGTGGATGTCGCTCATCAGGTCCACGAACATCGTGTATGCCTCCTGCTTGTACTCCACGAGCGGGTCCTTCTGCCCCCATGACCGATAGTGGATCGCGTTGCGCAGCTGATCCAGGTCGTACAGGTGGTCCTTCCACTTCTCGTCGAGGACGTTGAGCATGACGAGCGACAGGAGGCGGTCGGCGTATCCGTTCCCTTGGTCGTCCCTCATCTCGTCCAGGCTCTTCATCTTGGCTGCGAAGGCCGCCTTGCCCGCCGTAACCGCAGCCGCCCTGGCACTTTCGATCGTGGTGGGCCGGAGGTCGACCTTCTCCAGTTCGGGCACGATGAGCAAGTAGTGCATCAGGAGTTCCTGACGCAGCAAGTCGTAGTCCCAGACCGCCTCGGCTTCCACGTCGGCGAGCTCCGTCTCGACGCGGCCGCCCACCGCCTTCTCGATCATCTGGATTGCCTCGCCCTTCAGCTCCTCCCCGCCCTCGAGTGCGAACAAGCGCAGCGAGTAGATGACCTCGCGCTGCTGGTTCATCACATCGTCGTATTCGAGCAACCGCTTGCGTGCCTGGAAATTCTGGAGTTCGACACGCTTCTGGGCCTGTTCGATGGAGCGCGTAATGAGCGTATGCGTCAGGACTTCGCCTTCCTGCGCGCCGAGCCGATCCATGAGCCGCGCGATCCGGTCGGACCCGAAGAGCCGCATCAAGTCGTCTTCCAGCGACAGGAAGAACTGCGACGCTCCCGGGTCGCCCTGGCGGCCGGCACGGCCGCGCAGCTGGCGATCGATGCGGCGCGCTTCGTGGCGCTCCGAGCCGACTATATGCAGGCCGCCGCACTCGTCGAAGGGCACGATGTTGCCGTCCATGTCCTTGATCTCGGACGCCTTCGTGTCGCGCACGTTGGGCCCGAGTTTGATGTCGGTGCCGCGACCGGCCATGTTGGTCGCGATCGTGATGGCGCCGGACTGGCCGGCCCCGGCGACGATCTCGGCCTCGCGTTCGTGGTACTTGGCGTTGAGCACGTTGTGCTTCAGGCCGCCGCGCTGGAACATCTTTGACAGGGTCTCGGACGCATCGACACTCGCCGTGCCGACGAGCACCGGGTAGCCCAGCTGATGCAGCCGCCGTGTTTCCTCGACGATCGCGTTGTACTTCTCGCGGCGCGTCTTGTAGACCAGATCCTGCCGGTCATCGCGGATGATCGGCCTGTTCGTCTGGATGACAGACACTTCAAGCTTGTAGATCTGGAAGAACTCGGTCTCTTCCGTTTCCGCCGTCCCCGTCATGCCGGCGAGCTTGTCGTACATGCGGAAGTAGTTCTGGATCGTGATCGTCGCGAGCGTCTGGGTCTCGCCTTTGACGCGAACTCCTTCCTTGGCCTCCACCGCTTGGTGCAGTCCCTCGGACCAGCGCCGGCCGGGCATGGTGCGCCCGGTAAACTCGTCCACGATCAGGACTTCGCCATCCTGCACGACGTAGTTCACGTCACGCTCGTACAACGCGTGCGCGCGCAGCAGCTGATGCACGATGTGGAGCTTCTCCGACTTGCTCGCGTACTCGATCTCGATCGTGCGCTTGTTCGCCAGCCGCTGTTCCGGCGTGGCATTCGGGTCGTGCTCGGCCCGGTGGATCTCGATGGAGATGTCGGGCAGAACGAATGCGTTGCGGTCATCGGGCGACATATAGTCGACGCCCATGTCCGTGAGATGCACGGAGTGACCCTTCTCATCCAGGACGTACAACAATTCCTGCTCGAGGTCACTGAATTGCTGCTTGCCCACCGGCAGCTTGCGGTCGGCGATGTGCTCGAGCTCCACCTTCTGGACCAGCGCCTTGTTGCCCTGTTCCTGGAGGACCTTCATCAGGCGCCGATTCTTGGGGTGCCCGAGTTGCGCCTTGTAAAGCTTGAGGCTGGCTTCGGCGACGTCGCCCTTCTGCACGGCGCGTTCAGCCTCGGCCACCAGCCCGTTCACGATTTCGCTTTGCCGCCGAAACAGCCGACTGACCGAGGCGTTGTGCTCGAAGTACATCTCGTCCGATTCGTTGCCGACCGGGCCGGAGATGATGAGTGGTGTCCGCGCTTCGTCGATCAGCACCGAATCCACTTCGTCGACAATCGCGTACACATGGCTCCGCTGCACGCGATGCTCCGTGGACACCACCATGTTGTCGCGCAGGTAGTCGAAGCCGAACTCGTTGTTCGTGCCATACGTGATGTCGCAGGCATAGGCAGCACGGCGATCGGGCGACCCCGGCTCGGTGTCGTCCAGGCAGCCGACCGTCAGGCCCAGGTACCGGTAGATGTGGCCCATCCACTGCGAGTCGCGGCGGGCCAGGTATGAGTTGACCGTGACCAAGTGGGCGCCGCGGCCCGCCAGTGCGTTGAGGTACAGCGGCAGCGTCGCAACGAGCGTCTTGCCTTCACCGGTCGCCATCTCGGCGATGCGGCCGAAATGCAGCTCGATGCCACCCATGAGCTGCACATCGTACGGAATCATGTCCCATGGTTGATCGTGCCCGGTGACGTGAATCGTGGTGCCCATAAGACGCCGGGTGGCCGCGCGGACCGTGGCAAATGCCTCCGGCAGGATCTCGTCCAGCGTCTCGGCGATGGTCTCCTTGAGCTTCCCCTCCACGCCGCCACGCCCGTCCGCGCCACCCAATTCCAGGTCGATGCGTTCGCGCTCGTTGGCCTCCGACGCCAGTCGCTTCCGCTCCTTGAGCTCGGCAACGCGCCGCTCGAGCTCCTTGGTCCGCTCCGCGATCAGGCCGCGGAACTTGGTCGTCTGGCCGCGCACGTCGTTCTCGGATGCGCCCTGGAGCTTGACGTCCCACTCGTTGATCGCGTCAACGATGGGCTGAATACGCTTGCGTTCCCGCTCATGGCGAGATCCGACGATCGCGGTGATGACGCGCTTGAGCATTCCGGAGGGGCGCTAGCGGTAGAGTCCGAGGCGCGCGATGAGCGCCGCCACCGCGTCGGTCACGAAGCCGTGGATCGGCAAGCCCTGCCGAACGCGAGCCCGCACTTCCGTCGACGAAATGTCCACGCGGCGCGTCTCAATCCGGATCAGCGGCACCCCGGCGACATCCTGCGTCGAAGCCGGCGACCCGGCCCGCTGCAGGATGACCGGATGGGCCAAGCGCACGACAACTTCCGGCTCGCGCCACTGCGCGAACGTCGTCACCACGTCGGCGCCGAGCAACAAGAACCGCTCGGCCGAAGGATAATGGGATGAGAAGTGGCGCAACGTGTCCACGGTAAAAGATAGTCCACCGCGCTCGACCTCCACCGGGGACACGTCGAACCGCGAATCGTCCCCCACCATCGCGCGCACCATCGCCAAGCGGTGCTCCGCCGGAGCGGCATTACGGTCGGCTTTCAGAGGTTGGGCGCACGCCGGCACGAAGATCAAGCGATCCAGATGCAGGGCGGCGAGTGCGTCTTCAGCAACCAGCAAGTGACCGATGTGGGGCGGATCGAACGAGCCGCCCAGGATTCCCAGGCGCACCAATCACCTGCTCGCGGGCGGCTTCGGCGCGGCCGTCGTCGTGTCGGCCACGCGAACGCTGGCGCAGACCTTTTTGGAGCCCGGATCATCGGGATACGCACTCCGAATGGCAGCACAGATGTCGTTCAGGTCTTCGCGGTACTTGATGACGCGGTACGTCTCCGCGAGCAGCAGCATCGCGTCCCGTGCGCGCGGTACGTGCGGCCAGCGCTCGATCACGGTCTTGAGGTAGATCACCGCCGAGTCGTACGCCTTGCGGCGGAAGTAGTAGCGGCCGGTCTCGAAGTTCTTCGTCGCGAAGGCCTGCTCGAGCTCCACGGTTTCCGCGCGCGCCGCGTCGGCGTGTTCACTCGACGGAAAGAGTCCGAGGAGCGTGCTGTAGGTCGCCAGAGATGTCTCGCCGTAGGTTGCATCGAGCACCGGCTTCCGCCACAACCGGCGAAAGGCGCGCGCCGCTTCGAGCGCGGCGTCGTCCGCGCTCGTGTCATCGGGGAACGATTCGTATAAGCGCGTATAACTCTGGGCCGCGAGCAGATGCTCCTTCTGGCGATCATGCGCGGTGGCCAGATACCAATACGCGCGAGGCAGCAGCGTATCGCGCGCGGGGAGGTCATTCGTGAGCTTCTCGAAACCCAGAATCGCGTTGGCCCAGTGCCGCTTCTGGAACTCGCGTGTGGATGCCTCGTAGAGCGCCGGGCTCGTGGTGTACCGGCTCAGCCGAAACCCCGTGCGACACGCCGACAGCGCGGCGGCCGCCGCAAGGGCGACGAAAGTCCAGGTGCGTGCTCGCATAGGGGTCAAGGTACCCGACACTGGCGGCAGGGTTCAGCTCTGTTCGCGCAACCGGCGCGCGAGCATGGAGCGATAGGACTCCAGGCGCGGTTCGTCCGGATTTCGTTCGGACGCGCGGTCCCAGACAGTCTTCGCCTGCTCCAAGTCGCCCGAAAGATAAGCAGCGAGTCCCCGGAGCAGCATGGCGTCGAGCCAATCCGCGTGCTTCTCGAGCACCGCGTCCAATTCTGCGCCCGCCGAGGACGGATCCCCCGCTTCGAGACGCGTCCGCGCCAGTTCCAGCCGCAGGTCCGCGAAGGCCGGCCGCAGGTTGAGCGCGGCCTCGAGATGCTCGGTGGCCTTGCTGAACGCACCGGCCTCCCGGTAGGCGCGGCCCAGTTCCGCATGCATGTTGGCGAGTCGGTCTGCCACCATGGTGGGAAACCCGGTTGCATCCGGGGCGCCAAGGTCCAGCGCCTGCGCCATTCCCTGTTCCGCCTCGGCGGCGCGGCCCAGATCGCCAAGCACGATGGCGCGGTTGAGATGCGCCTCGACGTACCGTGGGTTGAGCCGGACGGCGGCATCAAAGCACCTGAGCGCCTGCTCGGGCTGTTCCGTGAGCGCGTAACACATGCCCAGGAGGTGATGCGCGTCCGCGTAGCCTTGCCCCGACCGGATCGCGGAATCGAGCAGCAGCGCGGCGCCACGGTAGTCGCGCGGCGCGAACCGCTCGCGGGCGACCGTCAGGAGATCAGGAGCGGGTTCCAACCGTTCCAGCCGCCGCGGACTTGCGGGCATCCGGGCGTCCGATCGAGTAGTACTCGAACCCCAACTCCTGCATGCGATCGGCCGCATACAAGTTGCGCCCATCCACGATCACCGGCCGGCGCAACAACGACCGCATGCGCTCGAAGTCCGGATGACGGTACTCGTTCCAGTCCGTGATGATCGCCAAAGCGTCCGCGTCGCGCAGCGCGTCATAGCTGCTGTCGGCGAACTGCACGCGAGGGTCCAGGCGCTTGCGCGCTTCCGGCATTGCCACGGGATCGTGCGCGACGACGTGGGCACCGCGCGCCAAGAGATCGGCGATGATCGTCAATGAGGGCGACTCGCGCATGTCGTCGGTATTGGCCTTGAACGCGAGGCCCCAGACAGCGACCCGCGCTCCCTGGAGGGCTGCTCCCAGGGCAGTCTCGAGCTTCTCCGCCACCCGGTGCTTCTGACGCTGATTGACGGCCTCGACCGCCTCGAGGATCGCCAACTCGGCGTCACGCTCGCGCGCCGTGCGAGACAGCGCCTGCACGTCCTTCGGAAAACACGATCCGCCGTACCCCGGACCCGGAAACAGGAAGGAGGGTCCGATGCGCTCGTCGCTGCCGATGCCGCGTCGTACCAGGTCGACGTCGGCGCCGACGCGCTCGCACAGGTTGGCGATCTCGTTCATGAACGAAATGCGCGTCGCGAGCATCGCGTTCGCAGCGTACTTCGTCAGTTCGGCAGACGGAATGTCCATGAAGATGATTGGCCGCCCGGTGCGCACGAACGGCGCATACAACTCGGCCATCACACTGCGAGCCATGTCCGACTCGGCACCCAACACCACCCGGTCGGGCTTCATGAAATCGTCAACCGCGGCGCCCTCCTTGAGGAACTCCGGATTGCTCACCATGTGGAACGAGTGCTTGGCCTTCCGCGCCACGACCTCCGCCACGCGTGCAGCCGTCCCCACCGGCACGGTCGACTTGGTGACAATCACGGTCTCGCGGCGAATGCTGGCGCCGATGACGTCGGCGACATCGAGCACGTGTCGCAGGTCCGCCGAACCGTCCTCATCAGGTGGCGTGCCGACCGCGATGAACACGACATCCGCCTCGCCCACGGCCCAACCGACGTCGGTGGTGAAGGACAGTCGTCCGTCGCGCTGGTTGCGCTCCACGTACGAATCCAGCCCGGGCTCATAGATCGGGAGCGCGTTCTTCTTCAGGCCATCGATCTTGCCGGCATCGACATCGGCACAAATGACGTCGTTTCCGGTCTCAGCCAAACACGCCCCGACCACGAGTCCCACATAGCCGGTGCCGACGACCGTAATGTTCACCGTCCGGCCCCCGCATGCGCCGGCTCCGGCTGCGTGGCACCCGCGTCGCTCAACTGCACGACGCGCGCACGACTCCCCTTGGTTCGCGATGTCGCATTGCGCGTGTCGACCACCACGGATGCGCGGTCCACCACGCGCTGATAATCCACGCTCGAGTGGTCCGTCACCACCACCACCGCATCACTCTTCGTCAAAACGTCGTCCGTGAGCGGCACACTTTCCATGCTGTGTCCGTCCTCCACGAACTTCGCCACGAACGGGTCGTGATAGCTGACCTCGGCGCCCTGCTCCTCCAGCAACCGGATGACGTCCAACGCCGGGCTCTCGCGCATGTCATCGATGTCCTTCTTGTACGCGATGCCAAGGACCAGGACGCGGCTACCTCGCACGGACTTGCGATCGTCGTTGAGCGCGGCCGCGACCTTCTTGACCACATAGTCGGGCATCTCGCTGTTGATTTCGCTCGCCAGGTCGATGAAGCGCGTCTTGTAGCTCAGCGTGCGCATCTTCCACGCCAAATAGTGAGGATCCAACGGGATGCAGTGGCCGCCGATACCGGGGCCGGGCGTGAACCGCATGAAGCCGAAAGGCTTGGTGGCAGCCGCGTCGATCACTTCCCAGACGTTCACTCCGAGCTTGTCGCACACAATCGCCATCTCGTTCACCAATCCAATGTTCACGGATCGGAACGTGTTCTCCAGCAGCTTGGTCAGCTCGGCCGCCTCGGGCGACGACACCGGGACCACTTGGTCAATGCAGGCCTCGTACAACGCAGTCGCGACGTCCGTGCAGTTGCGCGTGACGCCACCCACGACTTTGGGCGTGTTCTTCGTCGTCCAGCGTTCGTTGCCCGGATCCACACGCTCCGGGCTGAACGCGAGGAACACATCGTTCCCGACGACGAGCCCGCGGGACTCCAGCGCGGGCTGCAACAATTCGCGCGTCGTGCCCGGGTATGTCGTGCTCTCGAGTACAATCAACTGTCCCGCTCGCGCGCTGCGAGCCACCGTCTCCGTTGCCGCGAGCACAAACGACATGTCGGGATCGCGAGTCTTGGCCAACGGTGTCGGGACGGCGATGGAAATGGCATCCAGATCACCCAGCCGCGCGGCATCGGTCGTCGCCTTGAGTTTGCCGGAGCGAACGCATTCCGCGACGGTGCCCGCGGGAACGTCCTTGATATGGGAACCGCCGCCATTGATCAGCTTGACCACGCGCTCACTGACGTCGTAGCCGAGCACCTCGAAACCGGCGTGCGCAAACTCCACCGCGAGCGGCAGACCCACATAGCCGAGGCCGATGACCCCGACCTTGGCTGAGCGATTCTCAATCTTCTCGAGCAGTGCCTTCTTGGCGGTCATTTGTGGATTCAGCGGGAATAAAAGGAGCGGACGGCGTCGATGACCTCATCGAGCTGCGGTCGCGCGAGTTCGGGATACACCGGCAGCGAAATGACCTCGCGAGCGGCCAACTCGGCCTGCGGCATCGAGCCCTCCCTGTAGCCGAGGTACTCGAAGCACGGCTGGCGATGCAGCGGCAATGGATAGTAGATCGAATTGCCGACCTTCTTCGCGTTCAGATGCTTCTGCAGTTCATCCCGCCGCTGCGCGCGGATCGTGTACTGGTTCACGATGGTCACGTTCTTCGGATCCACGAACGGCGTCACGATTTCCGGGATGTCCTTCAGCGCCTCGTTGTAGTACGCGGCGTTCTTGCGCCGAGCTTCACTCCAGCCTTCCAAGTGGGGGAGCTTGATCCGAAGAACCTCCGCCTGCAGGGCGTCGAGGCGGCTGTTGTACCCCACCTCGTCGTGGTAGTAGGTCTTGAGTCCGCCGTGTACACGCAACCGCCGCAGGCGTTCGGCCAGGCGATCGTCCTGCGTCACGATCATCCCGCCATCGCCGTAGCCGCCGAGGTTCTTCGACGGGAAAAAGCTGAACGTGCCGATGGTCGCGACTTCACCGGCCATCGTCGCCTTGCCGTCAATCGTCCGCCGCGCGCCGATCGACTGCGCGGCGTCCTCGATGCAGGGGATCGTCGGCATCATCTGCCGGAAACACTCAATGGGCGCCATCTGACCGAACAGGTCCACCGGCATGACCGCCTTGGTGCGCGGAGTGACGGCGGCCTTGGCCGCTGCCGGATCGATGTTGAACGTCTTCGGTTCAATGTCGACGAACACCGGCGTGGCGCCGACGTTGTGGATGGTGCCGGCGGTGGCGAAGAACGTGAAGGGTGTCGTGATCACTTCGTCGCCGCGGCCAATGTCCATCGCCCGAAGCGCCAACAGGAGCGCGTCAGTGCCGCTGGCGCATCCGATGGCATGCTTTGCCCGCGACAAGGCTGCCACGTCGGCTTCGAGCTTGGCGACCGGTTCCCCGAGAATGAACAGCTGCGAATCGACCAAGGTCGTGAGCGCAGCCAACATTTCCCCGCGGATTGCGGCATGCTGAGCCCGCAAGTCCAATAGTGGCACTGGCATACTGAATTATAGCGCGCTGCGCAGAGGAAGCGGGATTTCCCGGCCAGTCTTGGCCGATTCGTAAATGCCGAGGATGAGTTCGAGCGATTTTCGGCCGGCGCGCCCGTCGGTTTCCGGCTTGGCCGTCCCCAACAGCACCGCCAACACATTGCGGTAATAGCCCTCGTGACCGAATCCGTACACGCTCGGCGGGCTGGTGGCGCTGGAAGCCACTTGGGCGTCGTCCGGGTCGGCGTCCGCGAACTCCCAGTGCTCCACCTTGTTGACGGCCGTGCCACCGACCTTCACCGTGCCGCGCTCCCCCAAGACGGTTATGGAACCCTCGAGGTTCTTCGGGAACGTCAGCACATTGACCTCGATCACACCGAGCGCGCCATTGCGAAAACGAACCACGGCCGCGCCGGAGTCCTCGGCCTCGATGCGGCGCGCCTGCGTCGCGGTCTTGGCAATGACGCTCTCCACCGGACCCAGGAGCCACTGAATCAGGTCCACGTAGTGGGACGCCTGATTCATGAATGCCCCGCCGTCGAACTCCCACGTGCCGCGCCACGGCGCGGCGTCGTAGTACTCCTGGGGTCGCTGCCACCGTACCGTCGCGTTCGCCAGGAACACGCGACCGAAGCGTCCCTTGTCGATGGCGCGCTTCAGCAATTGAATTGGCGGGTTCAGGCGATTCTGCTTCACGACGAACAGATTCACGCGCGCATCGTCGCACGCGGACACCAAGGCGTCCGCCTGATCGAGCGTGATGGCCATCGGTTTCTCGGCAATGACGTGCTTTCCCGCCCTGGCCGCCTCGATGCCCTGCGCAGAATGGAGCCCGGACGGCGTGCAGATCGTCACCGCATCACAGCCAGTCGCCCGGAGCATCTCGGAATAATCTGAGAACGACGGCACGGCCTGCGCCTTCCCGGCCTCTTCGGCGCGGCTCTTCACTGCATCGCAGACCGCAACCAGTTGAAGCCCGTCCACCTTGCGAATGGCGTCGAAATGGCTCTGGCTGATCCGGCCGCAGCCGATCAGCGCGATCCGAACCGGCGCCTTGAGGGGTTGCGTCGCCATTAGCGAGGTCCCGACGCGCGATGCAACCCATCGCCGCGGCGCTCGTACGTCGAGCCGCACGCCGCGCAGCTGCCAACGCCGCCATCGGCGAGACGCACTCCGCACTGACACATCCATCCGACGCGACGCGCCGGCACACCGGCCACCAACGCATAGGGCAGCACGTCCTTCGTCACCACCGCCCCTGCACCGACAAAAGAGTACTCTCCCAATGTTACCCCGCAGACAATTGTGGCATTGGCGCCGATGGAGCTGCCGCGCCGCACCAGAGTTTTCCTGTACTCGTCCTTGCGCGAAACATGGCTGCGCGGATTGACGACGTTGGTGAACACCATCGACGGACCGCAGAACACGTCATCTTCCAGTTCGACACCCTCGTACACGGACACGTTGTTCTGAATCTTGACGTTGTTGCCGATGCGTACGCCGCCCATCACGACAACGTTCTGGCCCAGGTTGCAGCGTTCGCCGATGACGGCGCCCGTCATGACATGGCAGAAATGCCAAATCTTTGTCCCGACTCCCACGATGGCGCCGTCGTCGACGTAGCTCGATTCGTGTACAAACACTGAAGGGTTGCTCACGCCGGTACCTCGAGTTCGCGTTGCCATTCTTGCAGCGACTTGACGGTCGGTTTCCTGGACTTGAGCGCGAGAATCGCGTCGCACGCGGCATTGGCCGCGGACAAGGTCGTCGTATAAGCGACCTTGTTCCGTAGCGCCGCCTCGCGGAGGACATAGTCGTCCACCTGCGAGTGCTTGCCCAGTGGCGTGTTGATCAGCAGTTGCACTTCCCCGTTCAGCACCGCGTCGAGACAGTTCGGCCGGCCTTCGTAGACCTTGAGCACCGGCGTCACGGGAATGCCGCGAGCCCGCAGGTACTTCGCGGTGCCCGTGGTGGCGAGCAATCGGAAGCCCATCTCCTGAAAGCGCCGGGCGATGGGCGTCACGTTTGCCTTATCGTGGTCGTTCACCGTAATCAGCATGCCGCCGTGCAGCGGCAAACCGTTCGAGGCGGCCAACTGGGCCTTCGCAAAGCTCCAGCCGAACGACTCGGAAATGCCCATGACCTCACCCGTGGACCGCATCTCGGGGCCAAGGACAGGATCGGTTCCGGGGAACTTGTTGAACGGAAATACCGCTTCCTTCACCGACACGTGCGTGGGGATGATCTCCTCGGTCAGCCCGACCTCCGCGAGCGACTCGCCGAGCATCACCCGGGCCGCGAGCGACGCCAGCGGCACGCCGATCGCTTTCGACACGAAGGGAATCGTCCGGCTCGCCCTTGGATTGACCTCAAGCACGTACACGACACCGTCCTTGATGGCGTATTGCACGTTGATTAAACCGATCACGCCCAGCGCCTTCGCGAGCGCGACCGTCTGGTCGCGCATGGTCTGCATTGCCGCCTCGCCGATCAGATACGGGGGCAATACACATGCGGAATCGCCGGAGTGGATCCCGGCATCCTCGATGTGTTGCATGATGCCACCGATCACCACGTCCTTACCGTCGCTGATCGCGTCGACGTCTGCCTCAAACGCGTCCTCGAGGAACCGGTCGATCAAGACTGGGCGTTGCTCCGACACGCGCGCCGCCGTCGCGAAATAGTCGCGCAGTGAGTCGGCGTCGTAGACGATCATCATCGCGCGGCCTCCGAGCACGTACGACGGGCGGACGAGCACGGGATAGCCGATCCGCTCCGCTGCCTCAATGGCCTCCTCGACACTCGACGCCGTGCCGTTCGGCGGCTGCTCGATGTGCAGCTCGCGCACGATCTTGTCGAAGCGGCGCCGGTCCTCCGCGATGTCGATGGCATCCGGCGACGTACCCAGGATCCTGACACCGGCCGCCTCGAGCGGGCGCGTGAGCTTGAGCGGCGTTTGTCCGCCAAGCTGGACGATCACGCCGATCGGCTTCTCGCGCTCGACAATCTCCAGCACATCCTCGAGCGTGAGCGGCTCGAAGTACAGTTTGTCCGAGGTGTCGTAGTCTGTCGAGACGGTTTCCGGATTCGAGTTGATCATGATCGTTTCGTACCCGGCCTCACGCAGCGCCATCACGGCGCGCACACAGCAGTAGTCGAACTCGACGCCCTGCCCGATGCGATTGGGGCCGCTGCCGAGGATCACCACGGACTTCCTGCCCGAACGCGGCGACTCGTTTTCCTCGTCGTATGAGCTGTAGAGGTACGGCGTTTCCGACGGAAACTCGCCCGCACAGGTGTCGACCATCTTGTAAGCCGGTCGAACGCCCATGGACCAGCGCATGGCCCGTACGTCGCTCTCCGACTGCCCACGGATGACACCGAGCTGTGCGTCAGAGAACCCCATCCGCTTCATGCGGCGCACATCGGCGGCCGACGGCTTCTCGAGCGCCGCATACACGCGCTCCGACTCGATGAGCTCCCGCATTTGCTCGAGAAACCACGGGTCGATCGCGGTGAGCTCATACACCTCGGCAACAGACATGTCGCGCTCCAGCGCGCGACGCACCTGAAAGACGCGTTCCGGCGTCGGCTGACGCAGGGCGCCACGCAGGGCCGCATCGGTGTCGTCTGGCAGGCGGTCGTCCTGCGGGCGAACGCCGGTCGTCCAACCCGACCGTCCGATCTCCAAGGCTCGCATGCCCTTCTGAAACGCTTCCTTGAACGTGCGCCCGATGGCCATTGATTCGCCCACGGACTTCATCTGTGTGGTGAGCAGCGGACTGGCTTTCGGGAATTTCTCGAACGCGAACCGCGGCACCTTGACCACGACATAGTCGAGGACCGGCT
>ERZ1292623.83-Hain-H51-01um-R1-83-length-98901-cov-12_pt1 | contig 98901 bp, 83 predicted proteins | sample MGYA00564398_ERZ1292623 | MGnify/ENA primary metagenome ERZ1292623 (study PRJEB36523, sample SAMEA6512633) | groundwater metagenome | collected 2019-01-07 | study: AquaDiva: Metagenomics assemblies of 32 groundwater samples
CGAGCATAACTGCTCTGCGGGGGCCTGTGACGAAGTGGTGTTAGCCACTCTTACTGGCGAGCGCTGCGGATCTACATAGGCTACCTGCTGGCGGGGCAGTGGATCGGGATGCAGGAGGTGGCCGCTGGCCAGTGGGATGTGTATCTGGGGCCGGTGCGACTGGGCTGCTTCAACGAAGAGGATGTGCGAGGACCCCAGAAGGACTATGTGAGCTTGAAGTGTTACCCATGTCTGTGAGCTGAGTTGTTACCCATGTCCTTGACACGTACACGACCCGGATATCCGCGACCCCTTCGCTTCGCTGCGGGGCAACCTGCATCGTGGCGGCTGCGGGGTTCGCCGTGAAACTCGTTGCGCGCTGTGCGCTTCACTCAAACATCACGGCGAGTCAGATGACGAAGCAAGCCTGTCCTTCGGCAGGCTTGCAACCCCGCAACCGCCACGACGCAGGCGCGTGCACACGGGAGGGGGAAGAGGCAGCAGACGCAGGCAGCGGGCGCGCCCAGGACTTTCCCCTTGGCCCCGCCGCAGCCTTGAACTAGCATGGCCTGCACCGTCCCGGCCGGGGCGGATCTTCCTTGGGTATCGATGAGCTTTCCCGTTCAGATTCCGATCCGAGTCCCCTGCCCTCCGGGCGCCTGCATCTGCGAGCACGACGCCCTGCTCGCCGACTCCATGGCCGACCAGCGCATCCTGCGACTCACCAGGGAAGAGGAAAAACGCCTGCTGCTGCGGCTCGAACAGATCACCAGCCTGCAGGACCTGCGCCATGTGGAGCAGCGCATGTATGAGCAGCTTGGCATCCGCGTGCGCATAGAGCCCGGCGCCAGCGAGGTGCGCACGGTGCGCGGCATACAGATCGAGGTCCTGCCCATGCGCGGGTTGTGCAGCAAGACGCGGCAAGCGATTCCTGCGGCGATTCGGCGAGGGATGGAGAGGACGCCAGAGGTGGCGTTTGAGTTGTTGGATGAGGGGGGGTTGTTTGGATAATATTCCCCACCAATACTCCTCATAGCAAATTCACATGAAATTCCAATAAAAACTCATACACAAAATCGGTAATCACTACTCCATTACAAAACTTTAAGGCGTTCTATAATTCCAAAAGAGCTTCAAAAATTAATTCAAGAGACTGTTTCAAATCATACTCCCTAGTTACTGGTGCTACAAAATCCATAAACAGGTTTACAACCATAATCTCTCTCACAATTGACAAAGTCACGCTTGCACGTGTTGCTCATGCAGGCTCTGCCCATTATTTTTATAATAAACAACTGCATTCAATTTAAATTAAATTAAATTAAATTAAATTGAAACAAATGCATAAATTATAGTATCAGAATATTAATCAATTGAAGCATTAAAAATTATTTTTGCACGATCACCAAGATCATCATCTTCTAACAAATTTTCAACTCTCTTCATCGCCTCTTCATAGTTCATAAAGAAAGCCACGCTATCTCTGCGCAGTGCTTTGTATACTCCGTTGTGGCTACTATTGACAGTGCTAAGCATATTCTCCAACAGCTTTATTAGACCTTCATTTGAAGATATACACGCATCAACAAATGTCTTAACACCAGCATCGTCACCGCCCTGTTTCCATGCAAAGAAAATATCAGCTGGAATAGGGCTGCTAAAAATTTCATCCGACGTCATATTTCTATAACGCTCAATCATAATCTTTACAACATTTTTAAACTCATCTTCTTTCAAAATCCGATTCTCTGGTGACTTTTTTCGTTTACCAAACAATCCATGAGCGAACGTCTCACTTCGAAATATCGACGTCAACCACCCAATAGCCATTCCTTTAGAGAAAACATCATTTATCACGGGGGCACGCTGATCCACGTCAAGGCGGGAAAGAAGCAAAGGCACCAATTTCTCCGCTCTATCCCATAAAGAATTCATCCAATTTAGTTCGAATGATCTAATCTTATATGCTTCATCTAACACATTGGAAAAAGCGCCAAGCAGATTTCGACACTCAACTAGTTGCATCTTTTCGATAAAAGAACCATTCATACGCTCTAATAGCAGATCGGCCTTTGTAAGTGAATCACTAGCTTCCTTCCCTTGAAGACATAGCAACTCATTACCCACCTTTTTTGAATCATTCTTTAAAGCATCAAAAATAGCCGCATACTCGTCCTGACTAAGTGCATGTGACGGTGCATTCATCGCGAAATAAAATCGATAGTGATCAGGACTGGTCAATCGTTTTTTTGCAACGGCCTCATCAAGTTCTTTTTTTGAGACTGCATTAAATATTTCAAATGACTTATCACCCTCTGAGAATTCAGCATCAAATCCCAAAAGCTGCTCCGAAAAAGCAACACGATAACCTAAATCATCAAAATAATCTTCAGAGACTTTCTTATGTAAAGATGTCAATATACTTTTCTTTTTGATTTCATCAATATTTACAACCCCCAAGGAGGCCAAAGACATCGTTGCACAGTACTCCTCTATCCATCGATAGAGAGGCTGGTTGCCAGCTTTAATCAACTGAATCCATACTAAATCTGCGACATCCCCACCTATATCACGTAAGGGTGGCCAAAAGAATCGAATCGCGTCCAACGCTCTCACAACGGACCTTGGCGTCATTAATTGACGCCCACCTTCAAAGTCCACGACACTCTTTAATCTAGCAAGCTCTTCATCATCTTTAGCAATTGCTAATAGCCGGAGATCATCTGAAAACCATTGCCTCAGTTGGAAGGGCTCGGGAGCAGGCACCATCACAGGCAATTGAATTATCTTCTCTAGGTAAGAACGACCATTTTTTACGCCACCCGCTTTTTCAACACTGTGTTCCAGAATTTCCCCATCATAGCAAAGCAGGTATATTATGTTAGGCAGATCAATGACAGAGCGAACCAACCGCAACACTTCAATTACCTCAGCAGGCTCAAGCCGATCCACATCGTCGATCGTAACAACAAATCTGTGATTAAGATCCAAGAGCGCATCAGCAAGTTTTTCTTTTAATTCTGCTAATTGCGGAGGCACTTCTTTTTCACCAAATGAGCCACGGACTGATTTCAAAATCCGCCCACCCCATTTTATCATCGCCAAGTCAGATAATTCCCCAGCAACCTCAATAGCAGCGCCAGCAGCGCTAAGCGCATTTACAAACTTTCGCAACGCTTTCCCAGCTTTTTTTGCTTTGGCAATTTTTGAAGAACCCCCACCCCTCAGATCAATTGATATCGATTGAATTTTCTTTGAAATTTCAGAAAATAGACTACCAAACAACGCATCTCTACCACCTATCAGCCAAGGTTGAAAATTAATAACGGTTGGCCTAAGTTCTTCTGGAAGCTTTTCAAGCTCCTCACCAATCAAATACAATAAGCTAGATTTTCCTGACCCCCAAGCCCCTTCTATCCCAACAACCATTCCACTTTCACTTGTTCGATCAATCAGTGATGTCGCAATTCTTTGAGCCACAGAGCGAAATCCCAGTTTGTCCTTGTTACCTTTCCCGAGAGGTCTATCACCCTTAACCGCATAGTCATTTTTACTATTCATATCAAAAAATTTTCAAATAAATATCCATCTCCATCACCTACGTAAAATAAATACGAAGTAATGCGTCACATGCTAGCAACATCCGATGTAACGCTATAACTCAAACATTTTTTTACTTTTTGGCGTACGTCTTCACTGGCCCTCGCATGCCCGAGCAACAACTCCGCAATATCATCGTCCGTATCAGAATAGAAAAAAGCCATCGGAACCTTCAGAACTTCCGCCAACTTACGCACAGTCAGCAAGTCCGGTTTGTGTTTCCCCAGCTCATAGCGATTGATCCGCGCACTCGCCACAAACGGATCGATTCCCGCTTCAATTCCCAGCATTTTTTGGGACAGGCCTGCTGCAAGCCGAGCTTGCTTGAGCCTCGCGCCCCATTGTTCATCTGCGTCTGACATCTCGTGCTTTCCAAAAGCTACGAGACTCGTAGTTATGCTGTATTCTCGATACTACGAGTTGCGTAGTTTTCTAGCCTGCAGCCACGAATCGCTACGGAACGTCCTCGCCGCAGCACGGCGCTTCGTCACAGGAGCAGCAACCCATGAAGCACGTCCCCTCATCCCCTCCCCCCGAAAACACCCACGCCCAGAAGCTTGCAACAGCGCTGCATGAAATGGACCGCTTCGTGCAGCAAGGCTGTGCCGAGGTTTCCGCCCTGGCCCAGCTGGCGCTGGCCTGGCTGGAGATTCCCGAGGGCCATCAGCGGCTGGACGTGGTGGCGCAGGCGCTGGTGACCATTCGCAACAGCGCTGAATCGCTCGCGGAGTTCGCGGGCAGTGAAGCCCGGGTGATGAACTGCGAGTACGAGGACCAGGCAGAGGTGCGCCGCAGCGAGGCGGCCAAAGTGGCTGCCGAAGAGGCCGGGCATGTGTACACCGTGGTGGGGCCTGGGGTGGCGCGCGGCGTCAGGTAGTCCCGCAGACACTGGGGCTGCGCGCCGCTGCACCCTGCATGGCCGTCTACCCCTTGCGCGTGCGAAACAGCAGCCACAGCAGATACACCCCGCCCAGCAGCCCCGTTACCAGCCCGATGGGCAGATGCAGGCGCACGGGCGCCCACTGGCTGAGCATGTCGGCCGCCAGCAGCAGAACGGCGCCCATGGCTGCCGCCGTGAACAGGGGCACGTCGGGCGACAGGCCCAGGCGCCTGGCCACCTGGGGCGCGGCCAGCGCGATGAAGGCGATGGGCCCCGCCGCTGCCGTGGCGATAGCGGTCAGGGCCACGGCAGCCATCACCATGGTGAGCCGCGTGCGCGGCACGTTGACGCCGAGCTGTGTGGCGGCATCGTCGCCCAGCTCCAGCAGGTTGATGCGGCGGGCGCACCACAGCACGACGGGCACGATGGCGATGAAGCCCAGCGCGGCGGGCACGACATGCGCCCAGGTCCGCGCGCTGAGCGAGCCGGCCAGCCAGCGCTGCGCGGCGACGGCCCGGTCCAGGTCCCCCATGACCAGCAAGATGGTGTTCAGGCCCGAGAGCGTGGCCCCCACGCCTATGCCCACCAGCACCAGCCGGTAGCCGCCGGCCGCACGCCGGCCTCCGGACAGCGCAAGCACGACCGCCGCCGTGGCCATGCCCGACAGCACGGCGGCCAGCGATGTCCACAGCGGCCCGGCGTCACCCAGCACGATGAGCGCAATCGCCCCGCTGGCCGCGCCGGTGGTGAAGCCGATCACGTCCGGCGAGCCCAGCGCATTGCGGGAGATGGACTGGAAGATGGCGCCCGCCATGCCAAGCGACGCGCCCACGAAGACGGCCGTGAGGACACGCGGCAGCCGCACCCGCTGCACGATGCGCTCAGCTGCGGGGTTGGAGCCCGTGCCCAGCAGGCTGTCGAGCACTTCGGCGGGGCTGAGGGACAGGGTTCCCGTGCCCAGCAGCAGCACCCCCAGCACCAGGGCCAGCACGACCAGCGCCATGCCCACGGCCAGCGGCCTGGGCCGCCAGAGAAACGAACAGGCTCCCCAGCGCACAACCGATGTGTTCACGGAGGTCTTCATAGCCTGCTCAACCGGTATCTGCACGCCACCCAGACAAAGAACGGCCCGCCGATCAGGCAGGCGACGATGCCCGCAGCCACTTCGGCAGGTGCCGCGACGACGCGGCCCAGCACATCGGCACCCAGCAGCAGCACCGCCGCGTAGAGCGCGGACAGCGGCAGTATCCAGCGGTAGTCCGGCCCGCACGAGAGGCGTGCCAGATGCGGCGCCACCAGGCCGACGAAGGCGATGGGCCCCACGGCCGCCGTGGCCGCCCCGGCCAGCAGCATGACCGCCAGGCAGGCCAGTTGCGCGGTGGCGCGCACATTGACGCCCAGCGCCAGGCCCACGTCATGCCCCAGCGCCATGGCGTTGAGCTGGCCGACGATGGCCCAGGCCGCCGCCAGCCCCGCCGCCACGGCGGCCGCCAGCACGGCAGCGCTGGCATAGCCGCTGCCCTCCAGGGAGCCGGCCGCCCAGTGGCGGAAGCCGTCGAAGACTTCCGGGGGCGCGTTGAGCAGGATGATGCCGGCGCTGGAGGTCAGCATGACCGACAGGCCGGCCCCGGCCAGGACCAGGCGCACCGGGTGCGCGCCCGAGCCCCGGGACTGGCAGAACGCGAAGACGGCGGCGCCCGCCAGCCCCGCGCCGGCAAAGGCGCACCAGACGTACTGGAGCACGGACGTCAGGCCGAAGGCCGTCATGCCGATGAGCACGGCCAGCGCCGCACCCGCGTTGACGCCCAGCAGGCCCGGCTCCGCCAGGGGATTGCGGGTGACGGCCTGCATGAGCGCGCCGGCCACGCCCAGCGCCATGCCGGCCAGGATGGCCACCACGGTGCGGGGCATGCGCAGCAGGCTGACGATCAGGTGCTGGTCATCACGCAGGTCCGGAGCCCGCAGCGCGCCGAGGATGTCGGCCAGCGCAATGTCGCGCGAGCCGACGGTGATGCCGAGCACGGCGATGATGGCCAGCGCCAGCAGCCCGCCTGCAAGGCCCAGCCAACGCCTGCAGTGCAGGGAGGACCGCGGCGAGGAGCGCGAGGAGGAGCGCAAACAGGAGCGCTGGGCAGGCCGCGCCACCGCGCCTTGGAGCCGTGCACGCATGGCTCAGCGGAAATGGCTTGCCACGGCGTCGACCATCTGCTGCCCCGAGTAGTAGTCGATGCGAAACGAGGTCGGGCCCAGCGGATAGACGCGCCGCCTGGCAACGGCGGGCAGGTTGGCCAGCAGCGGATCGTCCAGGAAGGCCTGCACATCGCCCTGCGAGGCGCCGAGCAGGAAGACGGAGTCGCCGGTGATGGCGGCCGAGAGATTCTCGCGGGAGATGAATTCGAAGTCCGAGGCGCGTGTGACCCGGGCGGCCAGCGCGGGCGGCAGGCCCTCCACCTTGAAGCCCAGTGCGGCCAGCAGCCGCGCATGGGGGCTGGCGGCGCGGCCTATGGAGTAGCTGCCGGCCAGGTTGTAGGCGACGATGCTGACGGGCTGGGCCGGGGGCGTGATGGAGGCGGCGGTCTGCGCCACATGGGCATCGAAGCGGGCAATGGCTGCAGCGGCCTGCTTCGCATGGCCCGTGATGCGGCCCAGCTCGGTGGCGATGTCCTGCCAGGACTGGCTGGAGTAGTCGACCACGACCATGGGCACGCCCTGCGCCTGCAGTTCGGTGCGGTGCTGGGCCACGCTGTCGGCTCCGGTGGCGGAGGCCACCAGCAGGTCGGGGCTGGCGCCGATGGCGGCCTCGATGTCGAATTGCAGGTTGCGGTAGAGCACCTGCACGCCGCGCTTGTCGGCAACGGCGGCCCATTGCGAGAAAAAGCCCTTGTCGTCGGTCATGCGGCTGGGCGTGGTCGCGGCGGTCGCGATGACCGGCGCATCGATGGCCAGCAGGATGCCGGTCACGCTGGGCGAGGTGGAGACGATGCGCCGGGGCAGCGGTGCATGGTCTGCGTGTGCTGCAGCCGGCGTACCCGATGCATCCGACGCATGCGATGTATGCGGTGCGGCGCCCGCCACGGGACCGGCGGCACGTGGAAACCATGCGAAACAGGCCAGCACGGCCAGTGCGGCGGCCGCACCCAGGGCGGCAAGTTGGAGTCTGTTCATCTCGTTCCGAAGCGACGGGGCCGGGCGCCAGGGCGGCGTCTTCAGCGTATTCCGTATTGTAGAATTCATTCCACATTGCAAACACCGAAGGACCTATCGATTGTGGGAAATGACCGGCCATGACGCAGCGCCTGAGTGCTGATGCGGTGACGCTGCGCTACGGCGAGCGCACGATTTCGCAGGGCCTGTCCCTTGCCATTCCCGATGGCTCCTTCACCGTCATCGTGGGGCCGAATGCCTGCGGCAAGTCCACCCTGCTGCGCGCGCTGTCGCGGCTGCTGGTGCCGGTGGCCGGGCAGGTCATCCTCGATGGCCGGCACATCTCGCAATTTCCCGCCAAGGAGGTGGCGCGGCGCCTGGGCCTGCTGCCGCAAAGCGCGGTGGCGCCCGAGGGCATCACGGTGGCGGACCTGGTGGCGCGGGGGCGCTACCCCCATCAATCCTTCCTGAGGCAGTGGACGGACGCGGATGAGCAGGCCGTGGCCGAGGCCATGCAGGCCACCGATGTGGCAGCACTGTCCGACCGCCTGCTGGACGAGCTGTCAGGCGGCCAGCGCCAGCGGGTGTGGATTGCGATGGTGCTGGCGCAGCAGACGCCGATCCTGCTGCTGGACGAGCCCACGACGTTCCTGGACATCGCCCACCAGATCGAGCTGATGGAGCTGCTGGCGGATCTCAACGACGCCGGCCGCACGGTGGTTGCGGTGCTGCACGACCTCAACCAGGCCTGCCGCTATGCCTCGCACCTGATCGCCATGCGCGACGGGCGCATTGCCGCGCAGGGCGCGCCCGGGGCGATCTTCACGGAGCAGTTGGTGCAGGAGGTGTTCGGCCTGCCGGCCGTGATCATTGCGGACCCCGTGTCGGGGACACCCCTGGTGGTGCCCAGGGGGCGCAGGGCCGCGAATGCCGTGGAGCGCGCCGCAGGGAACTGAGGCGCCCGGCCATTCTTCCCGGCGCGGCTTTCAAGGCGAATCTGCGCTGAAGGCCCGCCCGCCCGTGGACTGGTTGATCAGGCTGGCCTCGCGGAACAGCGCGACCCGGTCTTCCGGTGACTTGAGCTGGCCCAGGTCCGAGACGGTGGTGACCGCGCAGACGATTTCATGCTGCGCATCGAACACCGGCGCCGCCTGGCCCGTGACGTTGGACAGCAGGTGGCTGGTCATCTCGGACCAGCAGCGCTCGCGCACTTCGTCGAGCACGGCCTTGGCCGGCGGCTTGCCGCGGAAATGGGCGGGCTGCTGGCGCCGTGCGGCGTCGATGGTGGCCTTGGGCAGGAAGGCCTGGAACACCAGGCCGCAGGCGGTGTTGTCTATGGGCAGGATGTCGCCCAGCGCCAGCGGGTTGATCGAGAAGTAGGCGCTGCGGTACCAACGCACCAGGGTCGGCCCGCGGTCGGTCCAGATGGCCACGCCACCGCTGAGCGCATGGCTGTGCGTCAGCGCCTTCATGCGCTGCGCCGCAATCTCCACCGCATCCACACGCTTGAGCGCGCCAATGCCGATGCTCAGCGCCGCGCTGCCCAGGTCATACAGGCCGCTGGCGGGGTCCTGCTTGGCCAAGCCTTCCTTGACGAGGCTTTGCAGGTAGCGGTGGGCCGTGGAGCCCCCCGTTCCCGTTCGCCGGGCCACCTCGCCCAGCGCCAGCTCGCTTTCGGCATTGGCCAGGACCATGAGAAACCGGGTGGCGATGGAGACGGACTGGATGGTGCCGGAGCGCTTCTCGCCGGCTGTCGTCTGAGGTGTTGTTGTTTTCAAGGGCTGGGCTTTCTTGCCTGTACCAGGCGCATCGCAGGTGGGGGCGCATGCGCCGCCGGTGTCGATGATACCGGCTCTGCCGAAGGCTCTGCACGGGTGCGCGCACACCATTTCTCCGCTGTTTCTTCCTTCCGCATGTGGGAATGCATTCCCTACTGTGGAATTTCAATGCATGATGGCGACCTTTGAAAAATACGAATCATTCTCATCAAAGGAAGATGCTGTGAAGCTGTGTTTCCATCGCAGGCTCCCGTCCCGGGCGGGCGCCATCGCACTCTCTACCCTGATGGCGCCGGCCGGCGCCTTCGCTCAGGGCGCGTCGGGTTCCGGGGGGGAATCCAACGCGCTTGAAGCGGTCGTGGTCAGCGGAGAAAAGGTCAGGCGCGAACTCAAGGACACGGCCTCCTCCGTGTCGGTCAAGGCCGGCAAGGACCTGGCCCGGCAGGAGTCCGGCAATGCCTCGGTCCACGAGGTGCTGCACGACGTGCCCAACGTGGTCTACACCGACACGGTGGGCGCGCCCATCATCCGCGGGCAGGACACGCAGGGCCCCAACAACGGCCAGAACGTCTTCTGGGGCGGCACGGTGCCGCGCGCCACCATCAACCTGGATGGGCACTACCTCAACTACAACGAGATGTTCTTCGGCGCGACCTCGGTCTGGGATGTGGAGAGCATCGAGGTGTTCCGCGGCCCGCAGACCACCTCGCAGGGTGCCAATGCCATTGCGGGCGCCATCGTCGTGAACACCAAGGACCCCAGCTTCAAGCGCGAAGGGGCCTACCAGCTGGAGGCGGGCGACTACCACTCGCGGCGTGCGTCCATCGCCGTCTCCGGCCCCGTGGGCGAGGAGCTGGCCGCGCGACTGGCCGTGGACTACTCGGGGCGCGATACTTTCATCGACTACACCAATCCGCAGTTCCAGCGGGGCCAGGCCGATCAGGATTTCCGCGCACTGAACGCACGCATGAAGTTCCTGTGGCTGCCCAGCCGCATTCCCGGCCTGGAGGCCAAGTTCACCTATTCCCACAACGACAGCAACCGCCCCAGCCAGGAGGCAGCGTCCGCTCCGTTCAGCGCGCTGGAGCACTGGACCACGACCATGCCCAGCTGGAAGCAGAAGACCGACACCGGCATCCTCGACCTCAGCTACGAGCTGGGCAACGGCGTGCGGCTGGTCAACCAGTCCCAGTATTCGCGCTCGTCCGTGCAGCGCTACACGGGCATTCCCGGCGAGGGCGATGCCGATATCCGCCAGAACAATGTCTCCAATGAGTTCCGCGCCCTGGTGGGCAGCGACAAGGACCGCCTGAGCGGCTTCGGCGGCGTCTACTACGCGCGCACCGGCACGGACGAAAGCCTGCTGCTGCGCGGCCTGTCCGCCTTCGACGACACGAAGAAGAACCTGGGCGTCTTCGGCGAGCTGAACTGGCGCCTGGCCGACCGCTGGACCCTGACCAGCGGCCTGCGCTACCAGCACGACGAGGTGGTGCGCAATGGCACCTCCGTGCTGGTACCCACCGCCCTCGACTACACGAAAACCTTCTCGGCCCTGCTGCCCAAGCTGTCCCTGGCCTATGCCGCCACACCGCGCTGGACCGTGGGCGCGCTGGTCAGCCGGGGCTACAACCCGGGCGGTGTGTCGCTGAACCTCACCAGCCGGCAGTGGGCCTATTTCAAGAAGGAGTCGATCTGGAACTACGAGCTGTTCAGCCGCGCCAGCCTGCTCGATGACCGGCTGATGCTCAACACCAACCTGTTCTACATGGACATGCGGGATGCGCAGTACAACATCCCCGTGGTCATCTCCCCGGGCGTGGCCCAGTCCTACACCATCAACGCGGAGAAGGCCCATGCCTACGGCTTCGAGCTGGGCGCCGACTACCGCGCGCTGGACAACCTGCGGATCAAGGCCGGCGTGGGCGTGCTGCGCACCCGCATCGAGGAGATGGGCAGCAACCCCGGCTACGAGCACAACCGCTTCGCCCGCTCGCCCGGCTACAACCTGAGCCTGGGCGTGAGCTGGGACGCCAGCCCCCGGTTCAATGTCTCCGGCCAGGTGCGACACCTGGACGGCTACTACTCCGATACCGCCAACACGCGCGCCTATGCGGTCGGCTCCAACACCATCGCCGACCTGCGCATGACCTATGCCTACAGCGCGCGCGTGCAGCTGTACGGCTATATCAAGAACGTCTTCGACAGGCGCGCACCGACGTATCTGCAGCAAAACCGCGGCATCGGCGGCATCGAGGCCAGCATGACCGCACCGCGCATGATCGGCGTGGGCGTGCGCGGAACGTTCTGAGATGGGAATGGCACCAGACATGACAACCCGCAAACCCCTGCACATCGGCCTTTCGCTGGCCCCCACCTGGCTGAGCGGCGACGCCTGGCGGCGGCCCGGCAGCAATATCGAAGGGCTGTACTCCAGCGACTTCGCCCTGGACCTGGCCCGGCGCGCCGAGGCCGCGCACCTGGACTTCGTCTTCCGCCCCGACGTGAGCTTTCTGCCCATGGAGGCGCTGGAGACGGGCGCGGGCTTCGCCAGCCTGGACCCCACGGTGCTGATGGCCGCGCTGGCGCGCGAGACCTCGCGCATCGGCCTGGTGTCCACGGTATCGACCACGTTTTTTCCGCCCTATGCGGTGGCGCGCCAGCTGCAGTCGCTGCACTGGATCAGCAACGGCCGCGCCGGATGGAACATCGTCACGGCCCTGCAGGGCCACGAGAACTTCGGGCTGCAGGCCATGCCCGATGCCGATGAACGCTATGCGCGGGCCGCAGAGTTCACCGACGTGGTGCGCCGGCTGTGGGCCAGCTTCCCCAACGAGGCCTTGAAGATCGACCGGGACAGCGGCCGCTATGCCGACGCCTCGCTGGTCCACCCCATAGACCACGAGGGACCGCACCTGAAGGTGCGCGGCCCGCTGAACCTGCCGGAGTTCGGCGGCCCGCGCATTCCGCTGGTGCAGGCGGGCGCGTCCAGCACCGGGCGCGACTTTGCCGCATCGGTGGCAGACATTGTCTTCGCGCCCACGCCGGACCTGGACGCGGCGCTGGAGCTGCGCCGGGACCTGTCTCGGCGCGCACAGCGCCATGGCCGCCAGGCGCAGGATGTGCGCCTGCTGCCCGGCCTGAGCCTGTACCTGGCCGACACCCGCGAGCAGGCCCGGGAGATGTTCCAGCAGACGCACGGCCGGGTGGACAGGGGCCGCAAGCTGGCATCGATCAAGGCCATGGTCGGCCTGGACCTGACGGACTGGCCCGCAGACCGGCCGATCACCGCAGCCGACCTTCCGCCGCCCGTGGCAACCCCGTCCAGCCGCACGCATGCGGGCCTGCTCAGGCGCCTGATGGAGCGCGAATCACTGCGCATTGACGAGCTGCTGCAGCGGCCGGAAATCCTCTCCGCCGCGCACTGGCAGGTGGTCGGCACGGTGGACGATGCCGTGGCGCAGATCACCGAGTGGAGCGCCGCTGGCGCCATCGACGGCTTTCTGGCCGCGCCCGGCGGCTCCGTCGAGTCCCTGCATTGCGTGCTGGAGCAGCTGGTGCCGCGCCTGGTGGAGGCCGGCCTGTTCCGCTCCCGCTACACGGGCACCACGTTCATGGAGCACCTCGACGAGTCGAGGTAGGGGCTGCGCCCTGCCCTCGCCTGGCCTTCACTGCGCCCGCGTGTCGGACCCGCCATCGGGCTCGAACGCAAAGCCCACGCCATAGACGGAGCGAATCCACTCATGGCGGTCGTCCGCCGCCTTGAGTTTCTTGCGCAGGTTCTTGATGTGGCTGTCGATGGCGCGTTCGTTCACGTCCAGCGTGTCGGCGCAGGCCAGCTCCAGCAGCTGCGCGCGGGAGTACAGGCGGCCGGGCTGGCGCATCAGGGCCTGCAGCAAGGTCAGCTCCCGCTTGGTCAGCGGCAGCACGCTGCCATTGAGCATGGCGCGGCCCTGCTCGGGCAGCAGCGTCAGGCGTTGCTGCGCGGGGCCGGGGCCGGCACTGCGGCGCAGCACGGCCTTGACGCGGGCCACGACTTCGCGCGGGGCGAAGGGCTTGCAGATGTAGTCGTCCGCGCCCAGCTCCAGGCCCAGCAGGCGGTCCATTTCCTCGACGCGCGCGGTGAGCAGGATGACGGGGCTGGCGCTGTGGGGGCGGAACTGGCGCAGGATGTCCAGGCCGTCCAGCCCCGGCAGCATGATGTCCAGCAAAGTGAGGTCGGGCGGAGAGCGCAGCATGCGGTCCAGCGCCTCGCGCCCGTGGCGGATGTGCTCGACTTCGTAGCCGGCATGGCGCAGGTAGTCGATGACGATGGCGGCCATGTCGGTTTCGTCTTCGACCAGGAGGATGCGGGCAGGCTTCATGGCGCGGGATTTTCCAGCAAGGGCAGCCACAGCGTGATGCGCAGGCCGCCCAGCGGCGAGGCGGCGGCCTCGATGCTGCCGCCATGGGCCTGGACGATGGTGCGGCAGATGGCCAGCCCCAGGCCGGAGCCGCCCAGGCCGTCGCCATCGCGCACGCGGGAGGCGTCCACGCGGTAGAGGCGGTCGAACAGGCGCGGCAGGTGCTGGCTGGCCACGCCGGGAGCCGTGTCGTCCCAGCGCAGCTGCAGCATGCCGCGGTCCTGCATCTGGACGATTTCGGCGGACACCTGCAGCCGCCCGCCCGCAGCCGTATAGCGCAGGCTGTTTTCCAGCAGGTTGGCAAACACCTGGTGCAGCCGGTGCGGATCGCCCTGCACCAGCGGCGGCGGAATGCGCGCGGCCAGCTGGTCCACGGTGGAGCGGTCCAGGCCGATGCCCACCTGCTCGAAGCCGGGCCGCGCGCCGTCCAGCGCCTCGCCCAGCAGGGTCAGCACATGCACGGGCACATGGCCCGAGCCGTGCAGGGCCTGCGGGTCGTCCAGGCTCACGCGCAGGTCGCTGACCAGCCGTATCAGCCGCATGATCTGCCGGTGCAGGCGCAGTGCCATGCGGTCGTCCAGGGGCAGCACGCCGTCCTGCACGGCCTCGACCTCGGCGCGCATGGTGGACAGGGGCGTGCGCAGCTCATGCGCCACGTCGGCCAGCCAGCGCTGGCGCGAGGCTTCCATGGTGGCCAGCTGCACGGCCATGTCGTTGAAGGTTTCCGCAAGGCGGGCCAGTTCGGCATCGCCCCTGATGGCCACGCGCGTGTCCAGCCGGCCGGCCGCAATGCCGCGCAGGCCGTCGACAAAGGCGGTCAGCGGCTCCAGCCAGCGCCGCGTGAGCCAGGCCGACAGCAGCAGCGCCAACAGCAGGCCGGTCAGCCCGGTCCAGGCCACAAAACCCATCTGCTGCGCGAGGAAGGCGCGGTCCAGGTCGCGCTGCATGCCCTGCCCGGTCTGCACGGGGGACAGCACGATCTCGCCAATGGCCTGCCCATTGGCGGCGCGCAGAACGCGGTGCGCCGCACCGGGCTGCGGCGCCATGCCGGAGATGAGCTGGCCCTGGGCATCCAGCAGGCCCACGCGCGCCCACGGGCCGCCGAACGGGCGGTCTGGCGGCGGGCCTGGGCGGTCTGTACGGTCTGTACGGTCGGAGCGCTCTGATCGATCGGCAGGCTCTCCGCCTTCCAGCCCAAGCGGCGGCGGAAACTCCGGGCCTGGCCCCGGGCCGTGGCTTCCCTCAAAACCAGGCCTCGACTCCGGCATGGACATGGGCATGGGGGGCCGTGGCCCGGGCTCGCCCGCAGGAAAGCCCCGGCCCATGCCTGCGCCCGGGCGCACCATGTCGCGCCAGAAACCGGGGTTGGCGCGCGCCGCATCCCAGCCGCCGTTTTGCTCATGGTGCTGGACCAGCCGCTCGGCCAGCCCGTCCATGCCGGTCAGCTCCACCTCGGCCATGTACGGGCCCAGGCCCCGTTGCAGGCCCAGGCGGGAGAAGCCGAGAAACACCAGCAGCAGGGCCACCAGCAGCACGGCCAGGGCGAAGAAGGCCTTGTGCTGCAGCTTCAGGCGTGGGAGGCGGAGGCTCATTCAGTTGCTGCGTCAGACGGCAATGCCGATGGATATCGTGGCGGTGTGGCCATTGGTGGTGTCTCCGGTGAAGGTGGGCGTCTGCCAGGCGATCTGCTCGCTGGTGTTGTCGCCGAAGACATTGTCCGATGTCACGCTGACCCGCGACAGGTTGGAGACGCTGGCGCTGTAGCCGCTGACACCGGCATAGACGGCGCTGGCCACGTCCTTGGGCATGGCCATCTGCGAGGTCAGCAGCTTATTGGTGTAGCTGCCGGCAGTGTTGAGGCTGCGGAACACCTCGAAGTGCATGTGCGGCCAACGCCCGTCATAGCAGCCCGGGAAGATGGTCACAAAGGTGCATTCGCCATTGCTGTCCGTCGCCTGCACGCCGCGCAGGAAGTTCTGGTTGAGCAGGTCGGTGGAGTACAGCGAATACTCGCCCTCGCGGGTGCAATGCCACAGGTAGATGGCATAGCCTTCCAGCGGGCTGCAGTTGGTGCTGACGTTGACCAGGGTGATCTTGAGCGTCAGCGGCAGGCCCGCAGCCGTGCCGCTCATGCCGCCAAAGCTGCTGCGCAGGTCGCTGCGCACCACGCCGCTTTGCGACAGCACGTTGACCAAACTGCCGCGCGAGCCGTTGGAGCCGTCGGCGGGGTAAGGGCCTTCGGTTTCCGTGGGATCGACCATGCAGGTGCCGGTCGTGGTTCCAGTACCCGTACCTGTGCCCGTACCTGTGCCCGTTCCCGTGTCGGTGCCCGTTCCTGTCCCGGTTCCTGTGCCGGTCCCTGTCGAATCACCGGAATCACCTCCGCCGCCACCGCAGGCGGACAAGAGCGCGGCAGCGCCACCGGCAGCCATCAGGCCCAACAGGCGGCGGCGCTCGGACAGGCGGCGCGCCATGACTTGCAGATCGTGCTGAAGGCCCAGGTCGTGGGCAAGATCATGGGCATCTTGAGAGTGGTTCATGGGGATGGCTTTTCATGAGGGCCTGTGCGCAGGCCCGTGGGGTTGCAGACAGCCCGGCGGCGTGGCCCGCCGGGCCACGCGATCACTGCTGCGGATGGGGCGGCGGCCCGCCTGCGCCGGGCCCGCCGGCCGGCATGGCCACCAGCTGCCCGTTCAGGCTGCGGCAGGTGCCGGCCAGCGTCTTGCCATCGGGCATGGTCAGCGTCACGCTGTCGCCCTCGGCCTTGCCCTGGCAGGCCGTATAGGCCTCGGGCGGCGGCGACGGCGGATTGCCGTGCCCCCCGTGGCCCTGCGCATGGCTGCAGGCCGCCGCGAAGGCCGCCACAGCCAGCACAAGGGCCGGGCGAATGCGTGAAGCGTTGGTTTGCGAGAAATCAATCATGGTCTTTTCCTGGAGTTGCACAGGAATTCTTGCGACCAATCTGGGGGGAAATTGGGAGAAGTGGACGTGGGTTCTGCAACATCGTCTGATGGCTGCACCCGGCTTACATTGCCTGCGGACAAGGCGTACGTGAACTCCTTGCCGTTGTCCACCATCAGCTTGTTGATTCCCATCGGGCAAGGCACCTGCGACACAGGACAGGCCCGGCGGCCGTGGCAGGACCCTGCTTATTTGGACACTGCCTGATAAGCGGCCTGCACCGCGCGCACAAGGGAAGGATGCAGGACTCCCAACTTGGGCGTCTGTCCATGGGGAGCTGCAGGCGGCACTGCAAACCACTCTGCCGTATACGGCAGATCCAGGGCCTGCTTGAGATTGAATTTCGTGTCATAGCTCAACCCGGCAGCCGCATAGGCCACGGGATTGCGCTCGCGCAGGATGGCGAACTCGCCCTTGTACAGCGTGGTAGTGCGCTGGCTGGTGCCGTAGGCGACTCGTACGGTGAACTGCGGAGCATCGTCATCGAAGACCACCAGGATCAGCGCGGGCCGAGGCTTGGGCCCGGGAATGATGTCTTGCGGGAAATAGCACCAGACGATGTCGCCCGCCGTGGGCTCATCCCACCAAGGTGCGGTCACAGCGTCTCCAAGTCGAACAAGCTCGACTTCACCGAGCGTTGCTCACCTTGCGGCACTTTTTTCTTGATTTGCCTGACCTGGGCTGCCGTCAAGGGGCCGTCATCCGCCTCGTACTGCGGCAGCATGCGTACGGCAAGCTCATGCAGCGCACGGTGTATCGCCTGCGTTTCATCAACACCAAGATGCTCGGCCAGGCGCTTGGCGGTTTCTCGCGTGACGCCGGTGGCGCTGTCCACTGCGCGGTAGCGGAAGGCAATCTGGTTGGCGTTTGTGCGGGTCGGCATATTCAACTCCTTTGGATATATCAAAGATATCCACCCTGCCAGTACATGTCAACGATGCCCATGAATCGACCATGCCTCGGGCATGTCGGCAAAGCGGTACGACCCGGACCTTCTCACACCCATCTGAAGACTGCCTGCGCGGCCGTGGGGCCTTGCGCGCAAGGCAGCAGCGCGTTCAGAAACTTCGCCCGCAGGGATACAGCCGACCAGATCAGGGCCATCCGGACTTACTCCAGCGTGACATTGGCCTTCTTGACCAGGCGCGCAAAGCGTTCCTGCTCGGAGCGCAGGAACTGGGCTGCCGCCTCGGGGCTGTTGAGCACGGTGTATTCGTCGCGCCGTGCAAAGCCGGCCTTGACCTCGGGGTCGGCAAAGGCAGAGGCGATGCCGTCGTGCAGGCGCCGCACCTGGGCGGGCGGCATGCCCTTGGGGCCGATGGCGGCCACCCAGCCGGCGATGTCCACGCCGGGAAAGCCCTGCTCGGCTACGGTGGGCACATCGGGCAGCGATGCCACGCGCTCGCGGCCCATGATGCCGATGGCACGCAGCGCGCCGGATTTGAGGTGCGCCTGCGCCGTGCCCACGGCGATCACGCCGAAGTCCACCTGCCCGCTGAGCAGGTCCACCACCATCTGGCCCACGCCCTTGTAGGGAATGTGGCGTGCCGTGGTGCCGGCCGCGTCCAGAAAGACTTCGGCCGCGAGGTGGAAGATGGTGCCGTTGCCGGACGAGGCGTAGTTGAGGTCGCCGGGCCGCGCCTTCATGAGCGCCTGCAGTTCGCGCGCATTGCGCGCCGCCACCTTGGGGTGCACGACCAGTACGAAGGGCGAGCCGCCGACGATGGACAGCGGCGTGATGTCGGCCAGGCTGTCGTAGGGCAGCTTCTTGAACACGCTGGGGTTGACGGCGTGGTTGTTGGAGATGAAGGCGATGGTGTTGCCATCGGCCGGCGCCTTGACCAGGGCCTGCGTTCCCGTGATGCCGCCCGCACCCGGCAGGTTCTCCATGACCACGGGCTGGCCGCCCAGCGAGCGCACCAGCGCAGTCTGGGCCGAGCGCACGATGGTGTCGGCGCCCGAGCCTGCCCCCACGGGCAGGATGACGCGCAGCGGCGTGCCATTTTGGGCGCGCACGCCCAGGGCAGCGGCCCCCAGCGATGCGCCGGCCAGGGCCAGCAGGGTGCGGCGGCGGAAGGGATGGGACGAGTGCATGGGGTTGTCTCCTTTTTGTGTTGTCTCATGCGCGCCGGGGTGGTTTTTCTGCGGCCTTCGGCGCCCGGGGATGGCTGTCAGGTCCGTGATGCAAGGGCTCCGAGGATTTCTTCGGTGTGCTCGCCAATCCCGGCCAGCGGCATGCGCACGCCGGGACGGTGGCCGTTCATGAGCAGGGGCAGCAGCACCACGTCGGTCTGGCCGCCGTCTTCGGTCTGCATGGAAGCCAGGCCGCCGCTTTGGCGCAGGTGCGGGTCGTCCACCAGTTGCTCGGGCCGCGTGATGGGCGCGTAGGGAATGCCTGCGGCCTCCAGCTGCGGCGCAAGCCGGGCCGATTCATGGCCGGCCAGGATGGCGCCCAGCTCGGCCAGCAGTTGGGGGCGCACGGCCACGCGGGCGGCGTTGTCGGCGTATTCGGGGCGCTGCAGCAGGTCGGCGCGGTCCAGCACGCGGCACAGGGTGGCGAACTGCTTGTCGCTGACGGCGCCGATGAACAGCTGCTCGCCACCGGCCAGGGTGAACACGTCGTAGACGCTCCAGGCCGACACGCGCGAGGGCATGGGCGGCGGTGCCTCTCCCGTCATCAGGTACTGCTGCATGTGCTGGGAGGACAGGAAGACGCAGTTCTCGAACAGCGCGCTTTGCACCTCCTGGCCGCGCCCGGTGCGCTCACGCTCGCGCAGGGCCGCGAGCACGCCGATGGCGCCGAACATGCCGCCCATGATGTCGTTGACGCTGGTGCCCGCGCGCAGCGGCCGGCCCACGGGGCCGGTCATGTACGACAGGCCGCCCATCATCTGCACCACCTCGTCCAGCGCCAGGCGCTTTTCGTAGGGGCCGGGCAGAAAGCCCTTGTGGCTGACGTAGATGAGACCGGGCGCGCGCTGCGACAGCGTGGCGTAGTCCAGGCCCAGGGACTGCATGAGGCCGGGGCGGAAGTTCTCCAGCACCACGTCGCTGCCAGCGGCCAGCTCGGCAGCGGTGGCGCGGCCCGCTTCGGTGGTGATGTCCAGCACCACGCTTTTCTTGTTGCGGTTGAAGCTGCGGAAAAAGCCGATGCCCAGGCCGGGCAGCGTGCGCGTTTTGTCGCCGCCCGGCGGCTCGACCTTGATGACTTCGGCGCCCAGGTCGGCCAGGATCATGCCGCAGGTGGGGCCCATGACCATGTGGGTGAATTCGATGACGCGGATGCCGGACAGCGGCAGCAGGGGTTCGGTGGCCATACAGGTGTGCTCGTGGGAAGGTAAGGGGTTCATGCAGCGGCGGTGGCTGCGTCGGCGGTGACGCTGCGCGGCAGGCCCGCGCGCCACAGTGCGCCATGCAGGCTTTCGCCATCCAGCCAGGCGGCCACCTTGGCGCGCAGGCGCAGCAGGGCCTCGATGTCCAGGCCCGTGTCGATGTCCATGGTGTCCAGCATGAAGGCCAGGTCTTCGGTGGAGGCATTGCCGCTGGCGCCGGGCGCATGGGGGCAGCCGCCGATGCCGGCCAGCGTGGCGTCGAAGCGCGTGACGCCGGTTTGCAGGGCCGCATGCACATTGGCCAGCGCCAGGCCGCGCGTGTCGTGGAAGTGGCCGCACCAAAAGCGTTCGCCCGCAATGCGCCGCGCCTGCTCGAACAGCGATTGCACCTGGCCCGGCCCGCCATGGCCCACGGTGTCGGCCATGCTGACGCGGTCGGCCCCCGCGTCCAGCAGCGCCTGCATGCAGCGCAGCACCTCGGCCGGCTCCACCCGGCCCTGCAGCGTGCAGCCGAAGGCCGTGCCAATGCCGCCCTCGATCAGCATCGTCGAACCTGCGGCATCGCGTGCGGCACGCATGCGGGCCACCTCGGCCACGACCTCATCGGGCGTCTTGCGCAGGTTGGCCAGGCTGTGGGCATGGCTGGCCGACAGCGGCACCAGCATCAGGTCGGCCCCGCTGGCAAGGGCGCTTTCGGCTCCGCGCAGATTGGGCACCAGCACGGAGACGAACAGGCCCGGCAGCGTTCGGGCATAGGCCACCAGCTCGGCCGTGTCGGCCAGTTGCGGCAGCAGGCGCGCGGGGACGAAGGAGCCGACTTCGATCTCGCGCTGGCCGGCAGCGTAGGCATCGCGTATCCATTCCTTCTTGCGCTCGGTGGACAGCACGGTCTGGATGCTTTGCAGGCCATCGCGCAGGCCGACCTCGCGGATGACGGCGGACTGCAGGGCACGGATGGGTTCTGGCATGGGAAGGTTCGCGTGGGGTGGTTTGTCTTGAATGGCACTTTAGACATTCCCACAAGCGTGCAGAAGCGATAATTTTTCGCCTCAGAGTTTCCCGAATGGAAATCCATAACCGCCATGAAAGACCTGGACCTGACCACCCTGCGGCTCTTTGTCGCGGCCTGCGACCTGGGCAACATCGCCCGCGCGGGCGAGCAGCAGCACATCGGCTCATCGGCCATCAGCAAGCGCATGGCGCTGCTGGAAGAGCAGGTGCAGGCCCCGCTGCTGGAGCGCCACCGCCGGGGCGTGGTGCCCACCGCAGCCGGGCTGATGCTGCTGGAGCATGCACGCGCCATGCTGGCCAGCGCCGACCGCGCGGCCCGCGACATGGCGGCCTACCAGCATGGCGTGAAGGGACAGGTGCGGATACTGGCCTCGGTCTCATCGATTGCCGAGTCGCTGCCCGATGACATTGCGGCCTTTCTGCAAAAGCCCGAGCACGCGCAGATCCGCGTGGACATCGAGGAGCTGACCAGCAGCGAAATCATCCGATCCATCCGCGAAGGCCTGGCCCTGGTGGGCGTGTGCTGGAACGCGGCCGATCTGGAGGGCCTGCAGACCCTGCCCTACCGCTGCGACACCCTGGCCGTGGCCGTGCCGGCCGGCCACCCGCTGGCCTTGCGCGACAGGTGCAGCTTCAGCGAAACGCTGGATTGCGAGCATGTGGGCCTGCCTGCCTCCACGGCCGTCTACACCATGCTGGCGCGGGCGGCGGCCATCATCGGCCGGCCCCTCAATTACCGCGCCGTGGTCAGCTCCTTCGACGCCACGATCCGCTGCGTGCGCGCCGGCCTGGGCGTGGCCATCATGCCCAGGGAGATCCTGGGCATGGCGGGCCCCGGTCAGGGCGTGCAGGGCGTGCAGGGCGTGCAGGGTGTGCAGGGTGTGCAGGGTGTGCAGGGTGTGCAGGGTGTGCAGGGTGTGCAGGGTGTGCACATGGTGCCGCTCACCGATGCCTGGGCGCGGCGCCAGTTCGCCATCTGCTTCAGGGACGGCAGCCGCCTATCGCCTGCGGCGCGCACGCTGGTGGACTATCTGGCCGGGTGCGCGCAGGCGGGCTGAGCCGGCCTTGGGAGTTATCACGATTAATTGAAGTTTGCGTGATACATCCGCTACAGGGTCCCTCCAACAATGGGACCCATGAACACCGCCCTCATCACCCCTCAACCGGCACAGCCCCAGGATGGCCAGCGCATCCACCCGCTGTGGCTGCGCCTGACGCATTGGCTCAATGCGCTGGCCGTGGTCATCCTGGTGACCAGCGGCTGGCGCATCTACAACGCGGCGCCGTTCTTTGATTTCAGCTTTCCGGGCTCGATCACGCTGGGCGGCTGGCTGGGCGGGGCGCTGCAATGGCACTTCGCGGCCATGTGGCTGCTGGTGTTCAACGGGCTGCTGTACCTGCTGCTCAACATCGCCAGCGGCCGGTGGCTGCGCAAGTTCTTTCCCATCACGGTGCAGGGCGTGCGCCAGGACCTGTTGGCCGCCCTCAAGGGCCGGCTCTCGCACGCCGACCCGGCCCGCTACAACCATGTGCAAAAGCTGGCCTACCTGTTCGTGGTGCTGGACCTGGTGGTGATCGTGCTGTCGGGCCTGGTGCTGTGGAAGTCGGTGCAGTTCCCGCTGCTGCGCGAGCTGCTGGGCGGCTATGAGTCCGCAAGGCGCGTGCACTTCTTCGGCATGGCTGCGCTGGTCGCCTTTGTGGTGGTGCACCTGGCAATGGTCGCCCTGGTGCCCCGGACCTTCCTGACCATGATCCACGGCCGTGCGCCCAAGACACCATGAAAATCTTCAAAGCCCCTTCCCTGCCCGGCGTCGATGGCGAGGCCGTGGTGCGCGAGGCACGCTCGCTGATCGCCCGCAAGCTCGACCAGCCCGCACGCCGCGCCTTCTTGCAGCGATCGCTCACGCTGGGCGGCCTGTCCCTGCTCACGGGCTGCAGCATCAGCGATGACAGCCACGTCGAGGCCGCGCTCAATCAGGTATCGCGCTTCAACGACCGCGTGCAGGGCCTGCTGTTCAGCCCCACGCGGCTGGCGCCCACCTATTCAGCAGCCGAGATCACGCGCCCCTTCCCCTTCAATGCCTACTACGGCGAGGACGAGGTGCGCGAGGTGGACGAGGCCAGCTGGCGCCTGGAAGTGACCGGCATGGTCGCCGACCGCCATGCCTGGAGCCTGGCCGAGCTGCGCGCCATGCCGCAGGAAGAACAGATCACGCGCCATATCTGCGTGGAGGGCTGGAGCGCCATAGGCCGCTGGGGCGGCGTGCGTTTCGCCGATTTCCTGCGCCATATAGGCGCCGACACCAGCGCCAAGTACGTCGGCTTCAAGTGCGTGGACGACTACTTCACCAGCATCGACATGGCCACGGCCCTGCATCCGCAGACGCTGATGGCATTGACTTACGACGGGCAGCCCCTGCCGCCCAAATATGGCTTCCCGATGAAGCTTCGCATGCCCACCAAGCTGGGCTACAAGAACCCGAAGCACGTCCAGGCCATGTTCGTCACCAACACCTACTCCGGCGGCTACTGGGAAGACCAGGGCTACAACTGGTTCGGAGGCAGCTGAGCGGCCTCACAAGCCGCTGTGCCGCCAACGAAGGTGCGAGGCCGGGCCATGCAAGGCCGGCCGATTGTGCAACCTGCAAACCGCTAATCCAAAGGAAGACTCAAATGACCAAGTTCACCACCACCGTGCTCGCCGCCTGCCTCGCCTTGGCCGGCGCCACCTCGGCATTCGCTGCGGATGAGATGTCCAAGGACGGCATGTCCAAGGGCGCAATGACCAAGGATTCCATGTCCAAGGATGGGATGAAGAAGGACTCCATGTCCAAGGACGGGATGAAGAAGGATTCCATGTCCAAGGATGGAATGAAGAAGGACTCCATGCACAAGGACGGCATGCACAAGGATGGCATGTCCAAGGACGCAATGAAGAAGGACTCCATGGGCAAGGACGGAATGTCCAAGTAAGCCGGGGAACTCGCCTGTCCCGGCCGATGCCGCCCGGGCGGCCGGGCTGGCGGGGCTGCCGGCCATGGGACCAGGCGCAAAGCCGGGTCCTTTCTGTGCACCCCCCATGCCCGCTCCGAGGCAAGAGCGGGCTGGCAGACCTCAGCGGCGCTGGGGTGGGCGCTGGCCCGGGGCGCCGCCGGAGCGTTGCTCAATATGACGGAACGTGAGACGGCCCTTGTTCAGGTCATAGGGCGACATCTCGAGCGTGACCTTGTCGCCGGCCAGCACGCGGATGCGGTGCTTGCGCATTTTTCCGCCGGTATAGGCGATGAGCTGGTGGCCGTTTTCCAGCGTTACGCGGAAGCGGGAATCAGGCAGCACTTCGTCTACCCGGCCTTGCATTTCGATCAGTTCTTCTTTAGCCAATGGGACTCCTGTGAGTACATGTTGAAAGGGGTGCGTCGCCGCAAGTTGCCGGTGCAGCACCATGCTGCGGCCTTGGGCCAGCGCAGGATGACCGCTGCACACAGGCAGCGGATCATCGGAAAAAAGGGAAAGAGGCCCCTGCAGGTGGCAGGGAGAGTGCGGGCCCGGGGAAGGGTGTTGGACCCGCGTGGTGCTCGCCGATGGGAGTGACAGTTGCGGACTTCGTCACAGTGGGCGGCCAACGGCAGTCCGGGGACTGCAAGAATGTCAGACGGGCACTGAGGAGGCGAACAACAAGGACAGCACCTCCAGCAGTATAGGTCAATTGCCGGACCCGCGTTGAAGCGGCGCCGGGTACCGCACCTGTACGGGGCGGCATTTTCCCTGCCGCGACTGGGGCAACTCGCAGTCGAACCGGAAGAAGTGCCCTCTCTTGGTGGTTGCCGCGGCATCGAAGCGGCCGCCGTCGGCCCGCCTCATGCCTTTCACCTATCCCAGCTTGGGCAGCAGGTTGAACAGCAGCACCATCAGCAGGCCCACAAAGGACACTATGGACTGCACCACGGTAATGGTCTTGGTGGCCTCGCCCATGCTCATGCCGAAGGACTCCTTCACCATCCAGAAGCCCGCGTGGTTGGCATAGTTGAAGAACAGCGAACCGCAGCCGATGGCCAGCGCCAGCAGCGGCACGTTCAGCGAAGGATCGGAGGCCGCCAGCGGCGCCAGCAGGCCCGCCGCGCCCACGATGCCCACGGTGGCCGAGCCGGTGGACACCGACAGCAGCATGGCGATCATCCAGCCCAGCACCAGCGGAGGCAGGGCGAACTGCTGGGTCATGTGGACGATGGCATCGCCCACCTTGGCGCTGGTCAGGATCTGCTGGAAGGCACCGCCGCCCGCAATGATGAGCATGATGCCGGCGATGGGCTTGAGGCTCTGGCCCAGCGCGTCGCGCAGCTTCTCTGCATCGGCGCCGCGCAGATAGCCCAGGGTGATGGAGGCAAACACCACGCCCAGCAGCATGGCCACCAGCGGATTGCCCAGGAAGGCCGCCGCATGCAGCAGGCCCGAATCCTTGGGCAGCAGCACCTCGGCCAGCGCATGCACCAGCATCAGCAGCGCGGGCAGCAAGGCGCACAGCACGCCCATGCCGATGCTGGGCGCACTGCCCTCCCCGCCTTCCTTCTTGCCTGATGTGAACTGCTCCAGCAGGGCTGCATCGGGGCGCGTACTCATGCGCGGCGTGATGAAGGCGCCGTACAGCGGGCCACCCAGCACCATGGCGGGAATCACGGCCAGAAAGCCGTACAGCATGGTCGGGCCGACCGTGGTGTGCAGCGTGGCAATGGCGGTGAGCGGGCCCGGGTGCGGCGGCACCATGCCGTGCATGGCGGCCAGCGCGGCGATCACGGGCACGCCCACATAGACATAGGCCGATCCCTTGAAGCGCTCATTGCTTTCCAGCTTGCGCGCCACGCTGAAGATCAGCGGCAGCATGACCACCAGCCCCACCTCGAAGAACATGGGAATGCCGATCACGAAGGCCACCAGGGTCATGGCCCAGGGAATCATGCGCTCGGACGTGCGCTGCAGGATGGCACCGGCCAGCCGCTCGGTGGTGCCGGAGTCCGCCAGGATCTTGCCCAGCATCGCGCCCAGGGCAATCACCACGCCCACCGCGCCCAGCGTCTTGCCGGCCCCGTTGGTTAGGTTCTTGACGATCTCGCCCGGCGCCATGCCGGTGGCAAAGCCCACGCCGATGGAAACCACCAGCAGCGCCAGCAGGGGATGAAGACGGATGCGCGAGACGATCAGCGCGACCAGGACCAGCACGCTGGCCAGCGCGATGAGCAGCAGTTGGGTATCGAATGAAGACATAGGAGGCTTGGAGTTGTGTTTTTATGATGGACGCCCGCACGCTGGGATGCATGCGGTTTCCAATCGCTGCAAATCCTATGCCTGACCCTGAAGGGGACCTGTAGGCTCCAGGCTTGTTCGCAGGAGACTGTCTCAGAGCCGTGCCTCCCATTCCACTACTGCAAGACCAATGAACAACCTCGGCTCCGCTGGCACTCTCGAAGTCTTTGTCAGAGCCCCCATCCAGCCGGAATTTATGGATTTGGTGGCAGATGCGCGCGCATCTATCGCCAGCGCCCTCGGCGAGGCGCTGGACAGCCTCTACCTGTATGGCAGCGTGGCGCGCGGCTGCGCGAGGGCGGGCTTCTCGGACCTGGACCTGACGATCGTGCTGGCCCGCACCCTCTCCAGGCAGGAGAGCGCCCAGTTGGAACAATCGCGCCAGGACCTGCAACTACGTCACACAGAAGTCGTGAAGATCGATTTCGACCTGGGCACTCGGCAAGAGGTGCTGGACCCGGCCCATCTCTACAGCTGGGGCTACTGGCTCAAGCATGAGTGCCGCTGCATCCACGGCGCGGACTTGGCGCAGCAGTTTGAGGCGTTCGAGCCGTCCAGGGCGATTGCACAGGCCGTCAATGGCGACTACGTGCAGGTGCTGAACGACTACCTGCAGCGCATTGCCGGAACCCGGGACGACATGGAGGCCCTGCGCCTGCAACGCGAAGCCGCACGCAAGCTGATCCGGGCCACCAATGTGCTGCGCCCCTGCTCAGGGGGCTTCTGGCCGCGCACGCTGGAGGAGTTCGCCGATTGCTTTGCGCAGCTCCATCCGGAAATGGCGCAGTCCATGGCTTTCTTTCTGGCGCAGGCAAGGACGCCCGAGGCACCCAGAGCTCGTTTCAACGCAGAGCTTTCGGCCTTCATCAGCTGGATTCGGCGCCAGCGGGCTGCATCTACGGCAGTCTAGGTACCGGGCAACGCCAGGGCCCAAGCCGCCAAACGCCTGGCTGCCACAAAAGCTTCAAATCTCCGTCACCGCACCGTCACGCGCAGCGGGTGCAATGTAAACGTTTTCAAGAAATCGTTTACATCCATGAGCATCACCGAGGTTGCACGCCGCGCGGGCCTGTCCGTCGCCACTGTTTCGCGGGTTTTCAATTCGCCGGAGGTGGTCAATGCGCAAACGCGCAGCACGGTGCTGCGTGTGGCGCAGGAAGTGGGCTATGTGGCCAATGCCAGCGCCCGCACGCTGCGCACGCGCAGCAGCAAGGTGCTGGGCGTGGTGCTGCCCACGCTCACCAATCCGGTGTTTGCCGAGTGCCTGCAGGGCATTGCCTCACAGGCGGCGCTGCGCGGCTATGCGATTTCGCCTTGCACCACCGAATACGACCACGCCGGTGAAGACGCGGCCACCACGCGGCTGCTGGCCAGCGGGGTGGATGCGCTGGTGCTGGTGGTCTCCAACCCTGGCGATTCGGCGGCGCTGGCGCGTGTGCGCCAGGCCGGCAAGCCCTATGTGCTGGCCTATCACCACACCCATGAGCATGCCTGCGTGGGCGTGGACAACACGGGCGCGGTCAGGGAGCTGGTGCTGCGCCTGGCTGCGGCAGGCCACAGCCGCATCGGCATGGTCACGGGCCAGTTGCGCGCGTCCGACCGCGCCCAGCAGCGCTGCCGTGGCTATGCGCTGGGCATGCAGGCCGCAGGCCTGTCGCCGCTGCCCGCCTGGGAGGTGCCCTTTGCCGCCACCGCCGTGCAGATGCTGCAGCAGCACCTGAGCGAGCAGGCCCCGCCCACGGCCATTGTCTGCAGCAACGATCTGCTGGCGATACGCACCATCCGCGCGGCATCGCTGGCCGGGTTCTCCGTGCCTGCGGACCTGAGCGTGGTCGGCTTTGACGGGATTGCCATGGCCGGCGATCTCACGCCTTCGCTGGCCTCGATTTCCCAGCCCAACCACGAGATCGGCTCGGCCTGCGTGCGCCTGCTGTGCGATGCGCTGGCGGGCAAGAAAACCCTGGCCGCGCAGGACAGCCTGTGCCTGCCGCATGGCTGGCGCAGCGGCGAGTCCTGCCGGCTCTGAAACCAACAACAGCGGCCCGCGCAAGCCAAGGCCGCGCCCTTCCCTTCCCCACGCTCCCCCACCTCTTCGAGTACGCACCATGAAACTGACTGCCCTCCCCTTCAAGCTCTCCTTCAAGCGCCTTGCCCTGCTGGCCGCCACCACCGCCGTCTGCGGCACGGCCCTTGCCCAGAGCGCCATCTGCTACAACTGCCCGCCCGAATGGGCCGACTGGGGCACGCAGATCAAGGCCATCAAGGCCGATACCGGCATCACCGTGCCGCCCGACAACAAGAACTCCGGCCAGTCGCTGGCCCAGCTGGTGGCCGAGAAGGCCAGCCCCGTGGCCGACGTGACCTACCTGGGCGTGACCTTCGCCATCCAGGCGCAGAAAGACGGCGTGGTCGCCGCCTACAAGCCCGCCCACTGGGACCAGGTTCCCGCCGGCCTCAAGGACCCCAAGGGCGAGTGGGTGACCATCCATTCGGGCACGCTGGGCTTCATGGTCAACAAGGCGGCGCTGGGCGGCAAGCCCGTGCCGCAGTCCTGGGCAGACCTGCTCAAGCCCGAATACAAGGGCCTGGTCGGCTACCTGGACCCGGCATCGGCCTTCGTGGGCTATGTGGGCGCCGTGGCCGTGAACCAGGCCATGGGCGGCACGCTGGACAACTTCCAGCCCGCCATCGACTACTTCAAGAAGCTGCAGAAGAACGAGCCCATCGTGCCCAAGCAGACCTCGTATGCGCGCCTGCTGTCGGGCGAGATCGGCATCCTGCTGGACTACGACTTCAACGCCTACCGCGCCCGCTACAAGGACAAGGCCGACGTGGACTTCGTGATCCCCAAGGAAGGCACCGTGGTCATGCCCTATGTGATGAGCCTGGTGAACAAGGCGCCGCACACGGACAACGGCAAGAAGGTGCTGGACTATGTGCTGTCCGACAAGGGCCAGTCCATCTGGGCCAACGCCTACCTGCGCCCCGTGCGCGACGTGGCCCTGCCCAAGGAGGTGGCCGGCCATTTCCTGCCCGCCAGCGAGTACGCACGCGCCACCTCGGTGGACTACCAGAAGATGGCGGATGTGCAAAAGGGCTTCTCCACGCGCTACCTGCGTGAAGTGCGTTGAGCCAGGCGGACTGCATCGTGGGCATTTCCTCCCAAGCGCCAGGCGACTGGCGCGCCCGCGCGCTGCTGCTGGCCTGCAGCGCGCCGGCCGTGGCCTTCTTCGCGGCGTTCTGGCTGCTGCCGGCCGGCCTGCTGCTGGCGCTGCCGGCGCGTGAAGGCTGGCGCACCTACTTCGCCACGCTGACCGACGCGCTGTATCTGCAAAGCCTGCTGCAGACGCTGGCCCTGTCGCTGGCCGTGACCCTGGCCACGCTGCTGATCGGCGCGGTAATGGGCATTGCGCTGGCGCGCCACCGCTTCACGGGGCGCGGCCTGCTGCTGTCGCTGCTGACGCTGCCGCTGTCGTTTCCGGGCGTGATCATCGGCTTTTTCATCATCCTGCTGGGCGGGCGCCAGGGCGCGCTGGCCGACCTGTCGGTGGCCCTGGGCAGCGAGCGGATCACCTTCGCCTACGGGCTGCTGGGCCTGTTCCTGGGCTACCTGTACTTCTCGCTGCCGCGCGCCATTGCCTCCTACACGGCAGCGGCCGAGGCGCTGGACCCGCACCTGGAGGAGGCCGCGCGCTCGCTGGGCGGCAACGGCTGGCGCGTGGCGCGCGATGTGTGGTGGCCGCAGCTGCTGCCCACCACGCTGGCCTGCGGCGCCATCGTGTTCGCCACCTCGGTCGGCGCCTTCGGCACGGCCTTCACCCTGTCGAGCAAGTTCGAGGTGCTGCCCATCACCATCTACAACGAGTTCACCAACTACGCCAACTTCGCCCTGGCCGCCAGCCTGTCGATCAGCCTGGGGCTGATCACCTGGCTGGTGCTGTGGCTGTCGCGGCGCTGGGCGGGTCCGGCCGCCACAGGAGTCTGACCATGCGGACTACACAAAAAAATAGCCCCCACGCTGCCCTTGCAGCGCAAGGTCCGCTGCCCCCCGAAGGGGCCGCTTTTTGCCTTGGGGCGGCCCGGCGGCCAAAAATGCCGCCGCTGATGTGGCTGGTGACGGCCACCGTCACCGTGTTCATGCTGGCGCCCATGCTGCTGTCGGTGCTGGCCGGGTTGGTGCAGAACTACGGCCAGGGCCTGGCCAGCGGATTGACCACGCGCTGGTTGGCCGAGGTCTGGGCCGGCTACGGCAATACCGTGCTGATGTCGCTGCTGCTGGCCTGCGCCTGCGTGGCCATGACCTTGGTGCTGGGCGTGCCCTGCGCCTATGCGCTGGCGCGCAGCCGCTCGCCCTGGGCCCGGCATTTCGAGGAGCTGCTGACCCTGCCCGTGGCCATTCCGGGCCTGGCCAGCGCCCTGGCCCTGCTGCTGGCCTATGGCAGCGTGGCCGCCTTCCGCCAGAGCTTTGCCTTCATCCTGGTGGGCCATGTGGTGTTCACCCTGCCCTTCATGGTGCGCATGGTGGGCTCGGCACTGCGCCGCCAGGAGCTGGTGGCGCTGGAGGAGGCTGCGCGCAGCCTGGGCGCCTCGTTCGCGCAGCGCTTCCTGGGCGTGCTGGTGCCTGCCGTGCTGCCCGCCATCGTGGCTGCCTGCCTGATGGTGTTCACTCTGTCCATGGGCGAGTTCAACCTGACCTGGATGCTGCACACGCCGCTGACGCGCACCCTGCCCGTGGGCCTGGCCGACAGCTATGCGTCCATGCGCATCGAGGTGGGCTCGGCCTACACCCTCATCTTCCTCATCGTCATCCTGCCCGTGATGTGGCTGCTGCAGGCGCTGGGGCATTTCATCGAGAAGCATTATGGAAAGTAACAGCGTCGCCATCGACATCCGGCAGTGCGCCAAGACCTATGCCGACGGCACCCGCGGCCTGCAGGCCACCGACCTGCGCGTGGAGCCCGGCGAGGTGCTGGCCCTGCTGGGACCCTCGGGCTGCGGCAAGACCACGCTGCTGCGCATCATCGCGGGGCTGGAGACGCCGGATGCGGGCAGCCGCATCGCCTTCGGCGACACCGACGTCACCCGCGTGCCCATAGAAAAGCGCCAGGTGGGCATGGTGTTCCAGCACTACGCGCTGTTCCCGCAGATGAGCGTGCAGGCCAACATAGCCTACGGCCTGCGCATACGCGGCGTGTCCGAGCAGGAGCAGCGCCGCGTGGTGGGCGAACTGGTGGACCTGGTGCGCCTGAACGGCCTGGAGCACAAGCGCCCGGCCGAACTGTCCGGCGGCCAGCGCCAGCGCGTGGCCCTGGCCCGCGCCGTGGCATCGCGCCCGCGCGTGCTGCTGCTGGACGAGCCGCTGACCGCGCTGGACGCCAAGCTCAAGGAAACCCTGCGTGACGAACTCGCACAGCTGCTGCGCCAGCTGCGCATCACCGCCGTCCACGTCACGCACGACCAGCAGGAGGCCATGGCCATTGCCGACCGCATGGCCGTCATGCAGGCAGGCCGCATTCTGCAGGTGGGCGACGGTGAGAGCCTGTACCGCCGACCGGCCCATCCCTTTGTCGCCACCTTCCTGGGGCGCGTGAACCAGGTCGAGCGCAGCGAAGACGATGCGCGCAGCAACCGGCTGGCGCTGGCCGGCATGGAGCTGGCCTGCCCGGCCGAATGCACGGGCGCGGCCCGGCTGCTGCTGCGCCCGGAGGACATCGAGGTCTGCGCCGCCGGCACGCCGGGCGCCGTGCCCGCATCGGTGGCGCGCCGCGTCTTTCTGGGCGACCGCCTGCAGCTCACGCTGGAACTGGCGGGCCACACGCCGCTGATGGCCGACGTGGCCCGCGACCACGCCGCGCAATCGGGCGACCGCGTGGCCTTGCGCATCGCCCCCCACCAATGGATGCCCAACCATGCCCACGCCTGAAACCCTGCGCCCCTCCATGACCACCTTCCTGGCCCAGCTCACCGACCTGCACATCCGCGAACCCGGCCGCCTGACCTACCGCCGCATCGATACCGCCCAATACCTGGAGCGCACGGTGCAAAGCGTGCTGGCCCTGCCCCAGCAGCCGCACGCCCTGGTGATCACCGGCGACCTGACCGACTTCGGCCGGCCTGCCGAATACGCCCACCTGCGCAGCCTGCTGGCACCGCTGGGCACCCTGCCCGTCTACCTGCTGCCCGGCAACCACGATGACCGCGACGCGCTGCGCACCGCCTTTCCCGAGCATCCCTGGCTGCGCAGCGAAGGCTTCATCCAGTACGCCGTGGACATTGGCGCGCTACGGCTGATCGCGCTGGACACCGTGGTGCCCGGCCACAGCGAGGGCGCGCTGTGTGAGGAGCGCCTGCAATGGCTGGAGCTGCAACTGGCCGCCAGCGAAGGCCGCCCCGTGGTCATCGCCATGCACCACCCGCCCTTCGAGACCCTGATAGGCCACATGGACAAGATCGGCCTGCTGCAGGGTGCACAGGCGCTGGAAGACCTGGTGCGCCGCCACCCCAACGTGCAGCGCGTCATCTGCGGCCACCTGCACCGCAGCATCCAGGTCGCCTTTGGCGGCACGGTGGCCATGACCTCGCCTGCGCCCGCCCACCAGGTCTGCCTGGACCTGGCGCCCGATGCGGCATCGGCCTGGACGCTGGAGCCGCCCGGCTTCATGCTGCACGCCCTGCCGCCCGGCGGCCGGCTGGTCAGCCATGCCGTGGCCAGCGGCCAGTTTGACGGCCCGCACCCGTTCTGGGATGCGCAGGGGCGGCTGATCGACTGAGCCCGGACGCGCGCGGCCCTGGTGAAAGCCGACGAGAATATCCGCCATGGATATCAACAACATCAAGGGCCGCCTGGACTTCCTGCGCGAGGCGGAAAAGCTCAAGAGCGTGCTGCGCAGCGCCCACACCTCCACCGGCCGCACCGAAAGCACGGCAGAGCACAGCTGGCGCCTGTGCCTGATGGCCATCGCCTTCGAGGACCAGTTCGCACAGCTGGACATGCTCAAGCTGCTCAAGCTGTGCGTGATCCACGACCTGGGCGAGGCCATCCACGGCGACATCCCCGCTGTGGAAAAGAACCAGCACCCCGACAAGAGCGCGCAGGAAAAGGCCGATCTGCTGCACCTGACCCGCTCGCTGCAGCCCGGGCACCGCGACGCCATCATGGCCCTGTGGCAGGAGTACGAAGACGCCGCTACGCCCGAGGCCCGCGCCGTCAAGGCCCTGGACAAGCTGGAGACCATCCTGCAGCACAACCAGGGGATCAATCCGCAGGATTTCGACTACGGCTTCAACCTGGGCTACGGCAGGAAGTACACGGGCGCCGATCCTCTGTTCGCCCAGGTGCGCAGCCTGCTCGACGAGGACACGCGCCAGAAAATGGGCGCCGCCGCGCAGGACGCCAGCGCGACCTAGCTGCGCCAGCGCCCCTGTGGCCGCGTCAGCGGCCCGCGCCGACCCGCTGGCGCCGACCCAGCCCCATCCATCCGATGGCTGCGGCCAGCAGGCTCAGGACCACAAGGGCTGTGTGCTGCAGCGTCGGCACGGGGGTCACCTGGCCACCGCCGGGGGGTGCCGCCACCGTATTGATGGACGCGGAAGCCATGCACGGCACCGTTCCCACGACCTGCCCTGCCTGCATGCACTGCACCGACGGGTCCCCGGCATCCACGGTGGCCACATTGGTAATGGTTGCGGGCGCCGGGTTGGCCACGCTGGCCATCACGGTGAACACCAGCGAGTCTCCTGCCGCGAACACGGGCACCGTGACCGCCAGCGATCCGGAGCCTGACGCCACGGGACATGGCGTGCCGGCGCCGGGCGTACAGATCCAGGTGGCGCGCTCCAGGCCGGCAGGCAGGCTGTCGGCAATCTGCGCCTGGGTGGCGGCCACGGTCCCCGTATTCCTGACGGTGATGGTGTAGCGCACCGCCTGCCCCGCCTGCACCTGGCCTGCGGGCGAGATGCTGTGGGTCAACGACAGGGCAGGATGCACGGCCTCCCTGTGCCAGGACATGACGTTCTGGTTTTGCACGGGCGCCCCGGTCCACGCAACGGACACGCCGTTGTCGGGCATCTCATAGGTCCCCAGACAGGTGTCGCTCTCACCCGAATGGCTGACCTGCTGGGATGTTTCCGAGAACAGGGAAGCGCACATCGCGTTGTTCACGGCCGCCACCTGTTCCGTGGCCATTTCAAACCGGCTCAGCATATCCACATCATTGGGAGATCCACCCGGGCCAACGCCATTGATGGAGCGGTGCGGATTGTTTCCCGTCAGCCAGCGTTGAAGGTGGATTCTGTTTCTCACGATATTGGACCCACTGTCCGTGGAAACCCTGAATATGAATGCGCGCACATCCGGGTCGGCACTGCTGTAGGTGGTCAATCCGTCCGAGAAACTATAGGAAGTCACCAGCGCCCTTATTTCGCTCTCGTCCAGGTCGGGCTGCAAGGGTGCGGCCGTTTCAAACCAGCCGGCCAGGCGGGCGGTCCTCGGAAAATCCTGGCATGAGCCGTGAGGCGCCAGGGGACAAGCCGTGCGATCCTGGAAATCCGAGTAGGAGGTTCTCATCTCCCCGAAGTAACGCGTCACTTGCGCGCTGGCGGGTGGGCAGGCCGAGATTGCTGCACCGGCCATCAAGGCAGCCATGAGGGCGTGATTTTTCATAGAACTCCCAGCGATAGATAGATTTGAGCTATCAAGTTATCACTGGCATTGAACTTTAAAATCACCAATCCCAAAAATTCACCATTCAATGACAAATATTTGCAATACCGCCATTGGAATGGAACTCCAAGTTGTCGTCCTGCCTACTTTTCAACGGAGAGCGCCGATGAATGCGGAACTCCATAACAACCGATCTGCCGTCCACTATCCCATTTGGATGGGATCGCACAATACCCCATTTGAATCAAATCTATTGTGACAAACGTTTCAAACAGTAAATAACAATAAGGAATGGGGGTAGATCCGACCCTGGAACACCGAGGACGGCTCCCTCACCGATCCACAGGCAGCGCCAGCGTCTCCTTGACCTCTTCCATCACCACATAGCTGTGCGACTCGGCCGGCACGGGCAGTTTCTTGAGGATGTCGCCCAGCAGGCGGCGGTACTCGCGCATGCCGCCCAGGCGGGCCTTGACCAGGTAGTCGAAGCTGCCCGAGACCAGGAAGCACTCCAGCACGTCGGGCACGTGCAGCAGTTCCTGGCGCACCTTGTCGAAGACCTCGCCCGACTTGGACGACAGCTTGATCTCCACGAACACCAGCAGCGTCTTGCCCAGCGCCTCGGGCGACAGATGGGCGTGGTAGCCGGTGATCACGCCATCACGCTCCAGGCGGCGCACGCGCTCCGAGCAGGGCGTGGCCGAGAGGCTGACCTGCTCGGCCAGCTCGGTCATGGAGATGCGGCCATCGCGCTGCAGGATGTCGAGGATCTTGCGGTCGGTGCGGTCGAGTACGCGGTTTTCACTTCTGGCGGCCATGGCGGTGCTTCCCGGGGATGATCAATCACTGGAGAGTATCAATATTTCAGTGGTTTCCACTGCCTCATCGTCAATAGACTTTGATTTCATCTTGTTGACCTGGCGGTGAATCGTATGAAAGTCCTTGTTCTTGGTGGCGGTGTCATTGGCGTGACCAGTGCGTACTACCTGGCGCGGGCCGGTGCCGAGGTCACGGTGCTGGACCGGCAGGATGCGCCCGCGTCCGAAACCAGCTTTGCCAACGCGGGCCAGGTCTCGCCCGGCTACTCCACGCCCTGGGCGGCGCCCGGCATTCCGCTCAAGGCCCTGAAGTGGATGCTGCAGGAACACGCGCCGCTGGCCGTGCGCCTGGACGGTAGCCTGTTCCAGCTGCGCTGGATGGCGCAGATGCTGCGCAACTGCTCTGCCCAGCGCTACGCCGTCAACAAGGAACGCATGATGCGCGTGGCCGAGTACAGCCGCAGCTGCCTGCAGCAGCTGCGCGCCGACACCGGCATCGCCTACGAGCAGCGCACGGGCGGAACGCTGCAGCTGTTCCGCACCCAGGCCCAGCTGGACGCCGTGGGGCGCGATGTGGCCGTGCTGCGCGAATGCGCCGTGCCCTACGAACTGCTGGACCGCGACCAGCTGGCCCAGGTGGAACCCGCCCTGGCCCAGGCGCGCGACCGGCTGACCGGCGGCCTGCGCCTGCCCAAGGACGAGACCGGCGACTGCCACCGCTTCACCAATGAATTGGCCCGCATCGCCACCGGCCTGGGCGTGGAGTTGCGCTTCAACCAGAACGTGGATGGCCTGGTGGTCGAAGGCGGCCGCATTGCCGGCGTGCGCGTCAATGGCGAACTGCTGACCGCCGACCGCTACGTGATGGCCTTCGGCAGCTACTCGCGCCAGGCGCTGGAGCCGCTGGGGCTGGACCTGCCCGTCTACCCCGTCAAGGGCTATTCGCTCACCGTGCCGCTGGGCAACCCGGCGCTGGCGCCGCAGTCCACGGTGCTGGACGAGACCTACAAGATTGCCGTCACCCGTTTTGACGACCGCATCCGCGTGGGCGGCATGGCCGAACTGGGCGGCTTCGACCTGCGCCTGGACCCGCGCCGCCGCGCCACGCTGGAACTGGTGGTCAACGACCTGTTCCCGGGCGGCGACGTGGCGCGCGCCAGCTTCTGGACCGGGCTGCGGCCCATGACGCCGGACGGCACGCCCATCATCGGCGCCACGCGCTACTCCAACCTGTTCCTGAACACCGGCCACGGCACGCTGGGCTGGACCATGGCCTGCGGCTCGGGCCGGCTGATCGCCGACCTGATCACCGGCCGCAGCCCCGAAATCAGCACCGACGGCCTGGCCCTGGACCGCTACACGCACCGGCCGGCCCGGCATCTGGGGGGCAGCTCCACGCCCGTCTCTGCCTGAGCGCAAGACACCTTGAACATCTGAAGCCAGCCCGCACCGGCCCTGCTTTACGGGCCGCTACCCCAGCGTCAGGTCCCGCAGCGCGGACATCAGCGGCGACCAATGGGCCTTGGGGTGGCTGATGAGAAGCCAGCTGCGGCGCGTGCGCAGCTCGGGGATGGGCAGGGACTGCAGGCGCTCGGGATTGCTGCGCAGCACATGGCTGGGCACGTAGCACAGCAGGTCGGTCTGGCCCACGATGTCGATGGTGGCCTCGGTGTTGTGCTGGATCTCCAGGGCCACGGTGGGCGCGCCCAGGCCCTGGGCCGCGAAGGCCTCGTCCACCACCTTGCGCACGGCGGCGCCCGGTGCCGGCAAGGCCCAGGAGTAGCCCTGCAAATGCCCGAACCTCAGGCCCTGCTCCAGCGCCAGCTGGAACAGCGGGTGGCGCGGCCGTGCGGCGGCCCATAGCTCGTCCTCGCCGATGACCACCTGGGCGCAGCGCGTGGCATGGCCCGGGTAGGACGGCACCACGGCCAGGTCCAGGCTGCCGTCGAGCAGCGCGCGCTCCAGGTCATCGGACTTGCCCACGGTCAGCCGCACGCGCAGGCCGGGGCGGCGGCGCAGCAGCTCGGCCACGGCCCGGGTGGCGCGGCTTTCCGAGGTGGCCTGCGTGAAGCCCAGGCGGATCAGGCCCACATGCTGGGCCTGGATGTCGCTGGCGGCGCGCATCGTCTCCTCATGCCGCAAGACCAGTTGACGCGCGGGCTCCATGAACAGCTGGCCGCTGCTGGTCAGAGCCACGCCATGCGTTCCGCGCGTGAACAGGGCCGCTCCCACGCCCTGCTCCACGCGGCGCACGATCTTGGAGACGGCCGGCTGGGTCAGTTGCAGGGCAGCGGCCGCACGCCCGAAATGGCCATGCTCGGCCACGGCCAGAAAGCAGGCCAGCTCGTTATAGGCAAATCCCGTCATGCCATTCCTTGTCAACGAAGAAAAACGAGAAAGCTTGCTACCTTGCCGAGCAAAGCCATTCCAGATGTGCATCGATTTTCGCTGGTTTGGTTATCACCAAGACAGGGCTTGTGGCTAGAGTTTTGGCATGGAAACTTTTTGAGCCACATCATGAAGCCACCAAACATCGTGCTCATCGTCGCGGACAACCTGGGCTGGGGCGAGCTGGGCTGCTACGGCGGCGGTGCGCTGCGCGGCGCGCCCACTCCGCGCATCGACCAGTTGGCCTCCGAGGGACTGCTGCTGCAGAACTTCAACGTGGAAAGCGACTGCGTGCCCACGCGCTCGGCCCTGATGACGGGGCGCCACCCCATCCGCACGGGTGCCCTGCAATCGGTGCCGGCCGGGCTGCCCCAGGGCCTGACGCGCGGCGAGACCACGCTGGCGCAGCTGCTGTCCGCCCAGGGATATGCCACGGCGCATTTCGGCAAATGGCATCTGGGGGACATTCCGGGCCGTTATCCCTCGGACCGGGGTTTCGATGAGTGGTACGGCATTCCGCGCACCACGGACGAAAGCCAGTTCACCGCGACCACGGGCTACGACCCCCTGGTGGCGCCCCTGCCCCACATCATGGAAGGCCGCGCGGGCGCGCCCTCGGACGATGTCAAGGTCTACGACCTAGAATCGCGGCGCAACATCGATGCCGAGCTGGTGGAGCGCTCGCTGGACTTCATGCGCCGCAACCACGCCCGGGACCGCCGCTTCTTTCTGTACCTGCCCCTGGTGCACCTGCACTTTCCCACGCTGCCGCATGCGGATTTCGCGAGCCGCACCGGCCAGGGCGACTTTGCCGACTCCATGGTGGAGATGGACCATCGCGTGGGCCAGATCTCGGACGAGATCGACCGGCTCGGCCTGCGCGAGGACACCCTGTTCATCTTCTGCAGCGACAACGGCCCCGAGTTCCGCCAGCCCTACCGCGGCACGGCCGGCCCCTGGCGCGGCACCTACCACACGGCCATGGAGGGCAGCCTGCGCGTGCCCTTCATCGCACGCTGGCCGGGCCGCATCCAGGCCGGGCGCACCAGCAATGAAATCATGCACGTGACCGACATCTTCTCCACCCTGGCGGCGGTGGCGGGCGCCGCCATGCCACAGGACCGGCCCATCGACGGCCTGGACCAGACGGCCTTCCTGCTGGGCGAGCCCCGGTCCGCGCGCGAGGGCTTTCTCTTCTACATCAAGGACCAGCTGCGGGCCGCGAAGTGGCGCGACTGGAAGCTGCATTTCTACTGGGAGCCCGAGGTCAACGAGAGCAAGGGCAAGCTGGAGTCACCCTACCTGTTCAACATCGTGCGCGATCCCAAGGAGGAGCATGACGTGCTGATCTTCAACACCTGGGTGCTCAACCCCATGCTGACCATGGTCCAGCGCTTCAACGAAAGCTGCAAGGCACACCCCAACACCGCGCCCGGCGCCCCCGACCAATGACCTGCGCACCCCTACCCGCCCCGCAGGCCAGCGGCCGCCTGCCGACCACCCGCCGCCATGCACTGCGCCCCCTGGCCGCCGCAGCCCTGCTGGCCCTTGCACTGCCCACGGCCCGCGCGGCCGAGCCGGCGGCGCACGCGCCGCAGGGCAAGCCCATCACCTGGATCGTGGGCTTTGCGCCCGGCGGCAGCCTGGACGTGCTGACCCGCCATGTGGCCCGGCAACTGGAGGCCAGGGCCGGTGTCAGCGTGGTGGTGGAGAACCGGCCGGGCGCCTCGGGCGCGATCAGCCTGCAGGCGGCAGCCAAGGCGCCTGCCGATGGCCTGACCCTGGTCTCCGTGCCCGGACCGCAGCTGTCCGGCCCACGCCAGCCCGAGGTGGGCCGCGAGCTGACCGCCGTGGCCGTGATGGCCCGGGGCGCCATGGTGCTGGTGGGCCCTGCCCCGGGTGCGGCCGGCAGCCTGGGCGAACTGGTAGCCGCCATGAAAGCCAAACCGGGCCAATGGAGCTACGCCAGTTCGGGCACGGGCACCTCCCAGCATCTGGCGGGCGAACTGCTCAACGCCCTGGCGGCCACCAGCATGGTGCATGTGCCGTACAAGGGCGGCGGCCAGGCCGTGACCGATGTGGTGGGCGGGCAGATCCCCCTGGCCATGCTGGGCGTGACGCCCGTGCTGCCGCACATCCAGTCGGGCCGGCTGAAGGCCTATGCCGTGACCAGCGCCACGCGCATAGACAGCCTGCCTGATGTACCGACCATGCGCGAGGCCGGCGTGCCCGGCTACGAGGCCACCCAGTGGTATGCCGTGGCCGTGCCATCCGGCACGCCCCCCGAGCGGCTGGCCCAGCTCAACCAATGGATCAACCAGGCCATACAGTCGCCCGAGCTGCGCCCCACGCTGCAGGCCGCCGGGGCCGTGGCCACGCCCATGTCCCTGTCCGAGATCCAGCGCTTCATGTCCCAGGACAACGCCAAGTGGAAGAAGCTGGCTGCAGACCGGCGCCTGGCGCTGGACTGACCCCACAGCGCCGGGCCACGCCAGGCCGGGCCACGCCGGACCGGGCCACCAGCCCCTTTCAATGCGCCGAGAACCCCAGCAGGTACTCGTAGCTGAGGCTGGTGGTGCGCGCGTCGCCGGAGACAGGCAGCCGCACGATGGCCAGCAGCTGGTTGAGCCCGGCACGCGGCAGCACGGTCACCAGGCCGTCGGCATCGGTCTCCAGGGGCTCGCCCTTTTCTCCCAGCGACACGCGCACGCCGGCCCGGGGCTGGCCGCCCAGCAGCACCTGGAATTGCTGGGGCTCGCCCGCGTGGGGGGAGCGGCGGGTCTTGGCGATGATCTCCAGGGTCTGCCCCAGCTTCTCGCGTGTGACCGGGCCCCATTCGAGGATGGTCTTGTGGAACTTGAGCGCATGCACGCCGCTGGTGGCACCGGGGTTCTCGGTCATGGGCTTTTCGACCATCGGCCCCTCGCCCACGCGGCTGAAAAATCCGTTGTCGAAATGCGCGGCCAGCAGCGCGGCCTTGCGCGCCGGCGTGGCGCGGGCGCCGCCGGGCACGGGCTGCACGGCCACGTCGATGCGGCGGCCGCGCGTGTCGTAGGCCTCAACGCTCTTGAGCTTGCCGGCCGCAAAGTTCTCCAGCTTGCCCTCATGGCCGCCGAATTGCACGGTGTAGGCGCCGTCGGCGTCGGGCTCCAGCCAGACGTTGTGGGCCTGGGCCAGCGGTGCGCAGGCCAGCAGCGCAGCGAACGCTGCGGCGGCGAAGGGATGGCGGGCTGTCATGTACCTGTTTCTCATTTGGGGTTTCCTCAAAACTGCGTCTGCACGCCGACCTTGAGCGTGCGCGGCGCTCCGGGCGCGAACAGCGGCACACCGCGGATGACCGAGGCCGACGTGGCATAGGCCTTGTCCCCCAGGTTGGATACCACGGCGTAGATGCGGCTGCGCGCCGAAGGCAGGCGCCAGCTCAGGCCCAGGTCCCAGGTGGCGTAGCCGCCATAGAAGACGCTGTTGTCGGCGGTGACGGCATAGCGGCCCACGCGGCGCCAGGTGAGCGAGCCTTCCCACTGCGCCAGCGGGCGCCAGGCCAGGCCCACGGTGGCCGTCTGCCGGGGCACGCCGGCCACCTGGTTGCCGACCAGGGCCGGGTTGCCGTTCTCGGTCACGCGCGAATGGGCGCTGCCCCAGGCCACTTGCAGGTCCAGGTTCTTGCGCACGGCCCACAGCGCGCTGGCCTCCACGCCCGTGCGGCGCGTGGCGCCGAAGTTCTCATAGACGCCGGGCGCCACGCTGCGGATCTCGCCCGAGGACTGCAGCCTATAGGCGGCCACATCCAGCACCAGGCCCGGCATGGGCTTGATCTGCGCGCCCACTTCAGTCTGGCGGAAGATGTTGGGATCGAGCTGCGCGGCGCCCAGCGCGTACTTGGCGAAATCGCTGGCCAGCGCAAATCCTTCGGACCAGCTGGCGCGCAGCAGCACACCCGGCGCCACCTGCGAGCGCAGGCCCAGCTTGGGGCTGGCATGCGAGGTGCGCGCCAGCGGGCCGCAGGGGTCGCTGCCCGCCTCAGGGCCGTTGGGACGGCAGCCGCCCGTGAAGCGATCCCAGCGCAGGCCGGCGGACAGCTGCAGCAGGCGGTGGATGGGCGCATCCACCTCGGCAAAGGCCGAGAGGGTGTTGAGCCTGGAATTGCGGTCATCCAGGGCAGCGCCCGTGCGCTCGCGCCACTGCAGGCCGTCGTAGAACTGGTAGTCGGTGGACTCGCGCACGGCCTCCAGACCCGCCACCCAGTTGATCGGGGTCAGCGCCGTGGCATGGCGGCCATTGAGGCTGGTGCCTGCGCCGTAGACGGCGCGGTCATAGCTTTCCTCGCGCTGGCGCCACTGCAGTGCGTCGATGGGCCGGCTGAACCAGCGCGTGAAGCTTTGCTGCGTGGTATAGGCATAGCCCAGCCAGGTCAGCCGGGGCGAGAGCGCGTACTGCACATCGGCGCGCAGCGTGGCGAAGTTCTTGCGCGTGCCATCGTTCATGGCGCGCGGATCGATGCCACGCGGATCGCGTGCGAACTGCCCCGCCGTCAGGTACGAAGGCGAGTCGCCCTCGCCGTGGTGCAGCCGTGCCGACAGAGCCACTTCCAGCTGCGACGAGAGCCGCTTGCTCCAGCGCATGGATGCCGTGCTGCGCTGCATTTGCGACTGCGCGCGGAAACCGTCCGTGCGGTAGTGCTGGGCCGCCAGGTTCAGGAACTCGCCATCGCCCGGCTTCAGCCCCAGCGCCGCCTGAGCGTCCAGCGTGCCGTGCGAGGCCAGGCTCACGTCGGCCTCGCGGTAGGGGGTGTAGTCGCCCTGCTTGCGCGTCTCTATCGCCATCAGCCCTGCGCGGTTGAAGTTGCCGTACAGCGCCGACACCGGCCCCTTGTAGATGCTGATGCGCTCCATCTCCAGCGGCACGATGACGCCCAGGTCCACATAGCCGTCGGCATGCGACATGGCCTCGTTCAGTGGAATGCCGTCCAGCACCACGCCCACGTCGCCGCCATGGCCGCCGCCGCCGAAGCCGCGCATGACGATGGCGTCACCCACGCCGGACAGCTGGTAGTTCTGCACATTCATGCCCGGCACCTGGCGCAGCAGCTCCTGCGGATGGCTGGCATGGGCGTTGGCGATGTCCTCGGCCTCGATCACGCTGGTGGTGTAGGCGGCCGAGGCGCCGCGCGCGGTCTGGCCCTTGACCTCGACAGCCTGCAGGCTGGCCGTGGCGTCGCCCGCCTGCTGTGCACCGACATGGGGAATGCAACCCAGGCCCAGCAGGCCAGCTGCTGCAATCTGGTGCACGGCAAGGCGCCGGGAAGGGGAATTCAGGGGATGTGTCATGCGTTTCCAGGAGTTGTATGAAGAAAAAAGCAAACTTCATACCGACCTGCATGACAGGGCCTGCGCAAGGCGCCCGGCCCCGGACTGGCTCAATCGTCGTGCGAATGCGGATGGTGGTGCGCGTGATCGTGCCCGCCAGTCTCTGCCCTGCGCACCATCACCACGTTGAGCTGGCCGTGGTGCACGCCGCGCTCGGCCGTGATGGTGTCGGCAAAGCGCCGCACGGCGCTGGCCGGGCCGCGCAGCATGACGGTTTCAATGCATTGCTCGTGGTCCAGGTGCACGTGCGTGGTGGCCATGTGCAGCTCATGGTGGTCGTGCTGCAGGCTGGCCAGGCGCTCGGACAGATCGCGCTCGTGGTGGTTGTAGACATAGGACAGGTTGGCCACGCACAGGCCGTCGGCGTCCTCGCGCTCGCGCACCTGGGCCAGGTGGGCACGCAGCACGTCGCGTATGGCTTCGGAGCGGTTGTCGTAGCCGCGCGCGGCGATCCAGCCGTCGAAATCACGGGCCAGGTCGTCGTCGATGGAGATGGTGAAGCGTTCCATGGGCAGCACAAGTGAAGGGAAACAGGAAAAAGGCGGCAACAGCGGGGCAGGCGCAAAAGACAGGCATCACGCCGGATCTGCCGGCCATTGTCCGGCCATCCAGGCCCTTGCCCCACATGCCTCACATGCCCCACATGCAACAGCCGCGCCAATCACTGTCGGTACGGACTGGCAATAGCGACAAACCACCACGGTCATGCTTTGTTCACATTCGCGCCATATCCGGTTACGCTGATCGAGGATGCGCGGTGCGCACCGTCGATCGCTGAAAGGGGCGCGGCATGCAGTATTCATTCGATCAGCTTCTGGACATGCTGCTGTCCCTGCTGGAGGCTGCGCCCGCCTGTTCTTCTCGCGACCAGGCCTTCGAACAGCTGCGCACGCTGTGGCTGCAGACCCACACCTATTTCGCGGCGCCCGAGTCCGAGCTGCGTCGCATCGCCGGCCGCCGGCTGGTCGAGCCCCATGGCTGGAAGGACCTGGACAAGGACCCCTGCTACCTGGACCACGATCCCGGCAACGGCAGCGCCCTGCGCATCTACCTGCACCGCGATGGCGGCATGGTGATACAGCGCCTGCAGGGCGATGGCCGGCAGATCCTGTTCTCGCGCCTGGGCATGCAGTTGCAGCCTGCCAGCTGAGCCTGCGCCCGGCCAACCCATCCCACGCTCAGGCATAGGCCAGGATGTCGGCCAGCGGCCTGCGCGCCTTCTGCGGGCGTGGCGTGCCTGCCGCGTGGCCCACGGCCACCAGCATCACGGGCAGTTCGTGGGCCTGCAGGCCAAAGCCCGCCGCCAGCGCCTGGGCGTCGAACCCCACCATGGGGCAGCTGGCCAGCCCCAGGCCCTGGGCGGACAGCATCAGCGTCATGGCCGCCAGCGAGGCCGAGCGCACGGCCTCGTCGCGCTGCAGCTGCAGGTTGTCCGCATGCGCGGCATGGGCCTGCGCCACCCAGCCATCGGCCGTGCGCTGGCTCATCACGCCGCTGTCCACGCTGGGCTGCAAGAACTCCGCCAGCCGCGCATGGGCGGCCAGCGTGCCGCAGACGATGAAGACGGCAGAGGCGTCCTCCACCTTCTGCTGCCCATAGGCGGCGGCCTTCAGCCGCGCCTTGGCCTCGGGTGTGCGCACGGCAATGAAGCGCCAGTTCTGCAGGTTGTAGGCCGACGGGGACAGCGAGGCCTGGGCCACCAGCGCGGCCAGCGTCTCATCGGCCAACGGGCTACCCGGCTCGAAACGGTCTGCGGAAATGCGCGAAGCGATGGCCTGCCCGATGGGCATGGAGGAAAGTTCGGAAGAAGTCATGTGAAACGCTCGGTGGGAAAAAAGAGGAACCTCGATGCCAGAAACTCAGGCGCCGCGCGAAGCAGACCACTGCACCACCAGCACGCTGGCCAGCACCACCAGCAGGCCCAGGAAGGACATGCCCGTCATGGACTGCGACAGCAGCGCCCAGCCCAGGACCACGGCCGTGAGCGGGCTCAACAGGCCCAATGACGACACGGCCACCGAAGGCAGGCGCCCGATGCCGCGAAACCACAGCACATAGGCCAGCAGCGCGCCGGCAAGACACAGGTAGGCATAGGCGCCCAGCTGGGTGAGCGACAGCGCGGGCAGCGGCGCATCCACCCACCAGGCCAGCGGCAGCAGCATCAGCCCGCCAAACAGCAGCTGCCAGCCCGTCAGCGCCAGCACCGGCAGATCCACGCGCCAGCGCCGCGTCAGCCAGGTGCCGGCCGCCATGCATACCGCACCCGCCAATGCCGCCGCCATGCCCACGGGCTCGAACACCGTCTGCGGCGACAGCAGCAGCACTGCCATGCCCGCAATGCCCGCCACGGCGGCCCACAGCGTCAGCCGCGCGGGGGAGCGCCCGTCCACCCCCCAGGCCAGGGCCATCACCAGCAGCGGCTGCACGGCGCCCAGCACGGCCGCCAGCCCGCCCGGCAGACGGTAGGCCGCCACGAACAGCAGCGCCTGGAACACGCCGATGTTCAGCGCGCCCAGCACCGCCAGCCGCCACCAGCCCGAACCCGCTGGCAGCCGCCGCGTGAACAGCACCAGCAGCAACCCGGCCGGCAGCACGCGGATCAGCGCGGCCGTGAACGGCCGGTCCGGCGGCAGCAGTTCGGAAGTGACGATGTAGGTGGAGCCCCAGATGGCGGGCGCCAGCGCGGTCAGCAGGATGTCGCGCCATGACATGGCAGCGCTGGCTGCAGCAGGAGCCGTGGAGGCACAGGACGATGAGGAGGAGGACATGGATTTATCTTCAATTCAAGACAAACCCATTATGCACGATTTATCTTAAAATCAAGACAAATGACCCAACCCCTCTCCCAACCCTCCTCCCAACGCCTGCCCGACCATGTCGACACCATCCTGGCCCAATGGCGCCGCGAACGCCCGGACCTGGACCCCAGCCCCATGGGCCCCATAGGCCGCATCAAGCGCTGCGACGCCCTGCTGGAGCAGCGGCTGGAAGAGTGCTTTACCCGCTTCGGCATGACCATGTGGGAATTCGACGTGCTGGCCACGCTGCGCCGCTCGGGCGCGCCCTTCTGCCTCACGCCCACGGCCTTGTTCTCCACGCTCATGGTCACCTCGGGCACCATGACCCACCGCATGAAAAGCCTGGAGACGCGCGGCCTGGTACAGCGCCTGCCCAACCCGCAGGACGCGCGCAGCATGCTGGTGCAGCTCACCGACCAGGGGCTGGAACTGATAGACCGCGCCGTGGAAGCGCACCTGGACAACGAGCGCGCCATGCTGGCGCCCATGCCTGCCGCCGAACTGGCCGCGCTGGATCAGCGGCTGTCCTTGCTGCTGCGCGTGCTGGAGGGCGGGCCTGACGAGGGCACCCGCCCTGCCCCCTGAACTGGCGTATGTCCAGGTCGTTGGAACTGGCGACGGTCGTGGTGCTCACGCCCTTCGTCATGACCCGGGAACGCTTTTGGCAAAAGAGGCGCTTCCCTTGAAGCACGTCGCAGGCACCCAGCCGCTTCTCGATGCGCCATGGCAGCAATTGCTTACCCGCATGTCTCAAGACCCGCGCTACAGCCCGCATCCCGGACTCGGCTGGGCAATGCCAGAAAATCCTGATCACACAAGCGCGACCCACAGAAGACCATTGGCTTTCCCACAATCTGCTGCAAAAACCTTGGTGTCGAACTTTTGTAGCCAGATGTAATGATTTCGCCAGAGATTTCCACTAAGATGTCCATTCCAACGGTGAAATGGCGATAACAGATTCTCAAACGACTTTGATACTCCCTCAACGCACCATACCATCTTGATAATGGTTTACTAATCTCCCGCCTTGGATACAAAAGGCTGCCGCAGGCTGAATGCGCGCGATTTTCAATCGTCCAATGTTCAGGCTTCTTCGGCTGATCCTTTACCGCACAATTTCTACACGAATGGCATGACGCCAGTTTATTCAGTCGGTAAACAGGCGCTTTAGCGAGTTATTCAATCTTTCAAACGGCACTGTGCAAAGCAGTCTCGCCGAGGCTTCGGCGTGGAATGGCCCTATGGCATCGGCACATAAAAAATGGGAGACATACCATGGACATATCGGAAATAGCTTTGGCAAATAGCGAATGCCATCTCGATGCTGAGCATCCAACAGCAGATGAAGTCATCGCGTCTGCACTCACTGCGCGCGAAATCGATGTACTCGAAGCGATGGCCAAAGGCCTTGGTTGCAAGGACATTGCGCACACGCTGGGCATCAGCGAACACACGGTACGCAAGCACCGCAGCAATATGTGTACACGGCTGGGCCTGCGCAATGCCGTAGAACTCGTCACGCATGCCAGGCGGCAAGGCTGGTTGAGCGCTGCCCGCCCACCGCTCCCTCTGTCTCCTCGCGAGCAGGAGGTGTTGGCGCACGTGCTGGCGGGACACACCAGCAAGGAGATCGCACGTTCGCTTTACCTCAGCGACTTGACCGTGCGCAAGCATCGCGAAAACATTCTGCGCAAACTGGGCCTGACAAGCACGGCCCAGTTGCAGACATTCGCGCCAACGGCAACTCGCAATGGCGGCGACACCTGATATCCAGGCCAGCGTGCATCGCCTGTCCGTACCCACCGAATACGACATTGGAAGTATTCCACCCTCCTGGTGCAATTGGGCATGATGAGTCCAACGAATCGCGGACATTGACTTTCGCGACTTTGGATCAACCGAAGGGCGAGCAATCTCCTTATGGCGGCTTCAGCAGGCACCATTGCATTTGAGGTTTGCGCGGTTGACATGGAATATCCGCACGAGCCTTGAACGACTGCAGAAGCTCATATCTCTTCGCCTTTTATTCTCTTCGCCTTTTATTTTTTCCGTCTCTACGGTCCGCATCCGTCGAGGCATCTTCCCGGCACCCACGTGTCGGATCCTTGCACGCAACTCAAAGGAGTATCCCGCCATGAATCATTCTTCGCGGTCACCCCCTGCGATTTCTCCCAAGCACCACATGCCTTAGGCCCAATACCGGGCAATCATTCTCATTGGCAAAGAAAAGCGTTCATGACTTCAAACCTCATGTCGCTCCCTATCCATTCAATTTCAGGAATTGCACGCCATGTCAGATCAAGCCATGTTCAGCCAGTTGTACAACGCCCTTGTCGATAATCTCGGCACCCCGAATTTCCAGTTGCTTGGCACCCCCAAGGACTTCAGCTGGGGCACGGCTCCGACCGGGCAATGGGACCCGGCCGCCTATCAGATCGTCAGCGGCATGCCGCAGTGGTCCGCGATCGGCCAGTACGGCAGCCTCGATGCGACGCTCTTCGACGCCGTTCGCCAGATCTTTGGTCACGTGACATTCAAGGTCAGCCCCGAGCAGCAGGCCAATCAGGCGGAGCTGGCCAACCTGTGCGTCCAGAAAAGCAATGCGATGGCCAAGGCCAACAGCGACATGGACCAGTTCTACCTGAGTTCAAAGCAGAACGGCGGCTTGATATTCGCAGCCCGCTACCCTGACATCAACACCTGGCTCAACAACGCGCCGGAGGCTGCTGCCTACGTTGCCGCCATCCAGGCGGCCACCAACGCCTACAACCAGGCGGTCAAGATGAAGATGGAACTGGAGCGGGCCAGCATGCCCAGCGATCTGCAGCGCGCCATCGACATGATGCAGATTCCGTCGGGCGACCCTGCCTCAAACAACGCACCGGCAGGCTGGACCAAGGTGCCGGATGGCTCGGGCATCCTGCGCTGGCAGCCGGACTTCCACATCGACACGACGGGCGCGGACTGGCGCGCAGCGCTCAGCAATGGCAGCGCAGGCGCGTTCTCGATCGCGATGAAATCTTCGCAATCGAGCAGCGACTTCAAGTCCTCGTTTGCCAAGGGCTCGACCAGCGTTGGCAACTTCTTCTGGAGCGTCAACGCATCGGGCGGCTGGAGCAAGTCCGACCTGTTCAACCAGGACTCGAGTTCGGCAGTGAAGATCAGCTGCGAGTCCTCCACGCGCGTGAAGGTGAATCCGGGCGACTGGTACCCGGGCGGCTTCATGAGCGAACTGGCCAAGGCCCAGCAGGGGCCGGGCGGCCAGGGCTACACCATCGTCGCCCCGTGGGTGGCCAACGGCGGCCCGGGATCGAGCTCCCTGTTCGGCCCGAACGGCATCGTCGCGGCACGGGTGTCCGAGCTGCTGGTCGTCTACAAGCCTTCGTTCGAGATCACGATGAGCGCCAACACCTACCAGCAGAACAAGCAGGCCTTCGAGGCCAGCGCGGGTGTGCGCATCGGGCCCTTCACCTTCGGTGGCACGGGCGGTCACCAGTCCGAGTACACCAAGAGCACCGCACAGGCCAATACCTTCAAGGGAAGCAGCACCTCGGTGAACCCGCAAATCATCGGCGTGATCGTCGACTTCCCGGGCACCCACTCCCCTGAACCCCCGCGGGGGGGCGGGACGCCGCGGCCGGGCCTGCCCACCCCGCCCACCCCCGTCAACCGGAGACAGCGTTCATGAACGTGATCCATCAGTTCCTCGGCGGCCTGGCTGATCTGGTGCCTTCGCCCCCAAGGGCCCCAAGCGTATCGAGCGGGCCGAAAACCGGCATGGTGTTCAAGCGCTCGGCATCCATTTCGGCGCCGCTGGTGCGGGGGCAGATGCTGATGCCGGTGACCGCGTGGAACTGGCCCGATCCAGTGACCGGCACCATGGCCGACGCGCAGTTTCTCTTTGCAGATACGGTGCCCCAGTCCGCTGCCAATGGCGCGCTGTACCAAGCGTCGGGGCGCAGCTTTTCGCAGGGATACAAGACCTTTCTGCAGGTACTCGAAGCCTGCAAGTTTCCCTATCAGTCGATGCTTGCAGGCGCCATGCAGAAGATGGCAACGCCTCCAGGCGAACCTGCATACTCGCCCACTCCGGTGGGATGGACCAAGGTGTACGAGACCGGCTACCTCCAGTGGAAACCGATCTGGACACTGCCCAAGAGTTCGTCGGAGTGGAGCGCAGCAGTGGCTGTCGGCACGATCGCAAACCCCGGCACCTTGCGCTTGAATCTCAACGACACATCCGGCGCAGGGCCGCAGGCTCCGGCTTCCCTGCAGGCCCTGGACGCTTCCGGCCGCGTCCTTGCGCTACCCGCAGCTTCGCTGGAGACGGTGACGATCACCTCTGAATGCTGGGACCAAGTGCCGATCTATCCCGGCAGCTGGTACGACGCCTCGATGGTGGCGCTGGGTCGCGGCCTGGTGCCGGATGCGGGCGTGTTCTTCGGGCCTGGCGGCCTGATGGCGTGCCGTGTGTCAACTTTCTATGTCGCGTTGAAACCCCGCTTCGACTTCACTGCCGCAGCGCCGATCCCCGCCTCGCTGCGCCAGACGCTGGACGAGGCGGACACCGTGCAGGCCATGGGTGTGACGGTTCAGCGCGCACGCGGAGACGGACAGCCAAACCAGGCCTTGCGCCTCGTGAACACGGAGCCTGCCCCTGTCATCGTGGCCGTGAGCCTTGAAACCTTGGCGTGATCCGTCACGTCCACATCACGTCACTTCACGTCAGACGATTTGCATTGGGCACCCTCAAGGCCGCAAGGCGCGGGCTGCTTGCCATGACGCAGCAAAGTGCGTGGTGGCCGCATGCGTGGCGGCCACCGGCCCTATCGCAAACCTTCGGCCTGCAGCGACCGGCGCACGGCAGTCCGCTCCCGCATCCGCCCATACCAGCCGGCAAGATGCTCCAGGCCATCGAAGCGAATGCTCGTCTTGTAGACCGACTCCAGCCACGGCGCCTGCCCCCACTGCGTGAGCGCGAACAGATAGGCATCGGCCACGGTGAAGCCATCGCCCATCAGGTAGCGCTTGCCGGCCAGTTGCGCGTCCACCCAGGCATACCGCTGCTCCAGCTTGGGCCTGGCCGTCTCCACGCCGTACTTTCCCGCCGCCACCGCATACAGCAGCGGGATGAAGCCCTTGTGGATCTCCGAATTCAGGAAGGCCAGCCACTCCAGCAACCGATAGCGCTCCAGGCTGCCCTGGGCTGGCGCCAGAAGCGATGCAGGCCGCAGGTCCGCCAGGTACTGCAGGACGGCAGGCCCTTCCCGCAGCAGGCTGCCGTCGTTCAATTCCAGCAGGGGGACATAGCCGAACGGGCTGAGCGCACGGAAGTCCCTGCCGTCTTCCGTCTGGTGGGTCTTGTGGTCCACCCGGACCAGTTGGAAATCAAGCTCCAGCTCGTTCAGGACAATGTGCGGCGCCAGCGAACAGGCGCCCGGCAGGTAATACAGCTTCATGGAATTTCTCTGGTGATGGAACAAGGGGCCTGCGCGCTCAGGCACAGCCCCTGGCCAATGTCATGCACCAGGGAACAATCTGGAAGAAGGCAATAAAACTGCCCATAGGTTAAAAAAATATACCTGCCGCCTGCCTATGATGAATGTGCTATGAAATCCAACATCTCCGGCTGCTCCGTGGAAGAAGCCATGCGCCTGCTGGGCGGCCGCTGGAGGCTGCTCATCGCCTCCTACCTCATCGACGGCCCCCGCCGCTTCAACGACCTGCGCCGCGACATGCCCGGCATCTCCCAACGCTCCCTCACCCTGGACCTACGCGCGCTGGAGGAAGCGGGCCTGGTCAAGCGCACCGTCTACCCCACGGCGCCGATCAAGGTGGAGTACGAGCTGACGCCCGATGGGGAGCGGCTCAAGCCCGTGGTGGAAGTGATGAAGGAGTTTGGGTTGTGGGTGAAGGGCAAGGCGCCGGCCTGACGAGAGCTGCGCCGACTGGCTGTCTCCAGCCGCCCCCTGCAGACAGGCAAGCCCCATCGCCGCATGAACGGTGATTTCCAGAACAACGACCATGACGAACAAGCCTTCCGAGCAGGCATCCCGCGCCGAGTACGCGCGACGGATCAATCGCGTGCTCAACTACATCGATGCCCACCTGGATCAGCCTTTGGATGGCGCACATCTGGCCGACATCGCTAATTTCTCGCGCTTCCACTTTCACCGAATTTTCGCGGCGTGGATGGGAGAAACGCTGGGCAGCTATGCGCAGCGGCGACGGCTCGAGAAAGCGGCGTTCCGGCTGTCCTGCGGCAGCAAGGAAACCGTGCTTGAAACCGCCTTGGCCACTGGCTTCCAATCGGGCGAAGCATTTGCGCGTGCCTTCAAGCTCAAGTTTGGCTGCACGCCATCGGCCTGGCGCTCCACCACGCTTGAGCGGCTGAAGACCCAGGCGGCCGCCATCGGGCAGTCGCCAGGCAGCCAGGAGAGCAATCCTGATCAGGTCTTCGGCAATCTCCATCAGGAAGACCCATGCGCGTTCGGCGAACCTCAGGGCTCTTGTCACCTGAAGGAAGAAATCGCCATGGACGTCCGCATCATTGATCTACCCAAAGCATATGTCGCCTATCAACGCTTGATCGGCCCCTATGGGCCAGCCATAGGCCAATTCTGGCGAGGCACCATTGCGCCGTGGATGCATTCCAATGGCCTCAGCGATCAAACGTGCTACGGCATAGGCTATGACGACCCCTCTCTCACACCCGCCAACAAATGCCGCTATGACGCCTGCGTGGAAGTCCCCGCGCATTTCGTCGCCAGCGGCCAGGTGGATACCCAAACCCTGCCGGGCGGACGCTACGCCGTGGCAAGGTTCAAAGGAAAACCCGAGGGCTTGGCCAACGCCTGGATGTGGCTGACGCGCGAATGGATGCCGTCCAGCGGCATGCAATGCGACGACCGGCCTTGCTTTGAGATGTTTTCTGCGGCCTCCGCCATGGATGCCGAGACCGGGGAGTTCTGCTGCGACATCTGCATTCCGGTGCGGGCGCTGTAAAGCGACTCAAGCCGGTTGAGGTTTGACGAATTTTTTTGCGTTGCCCGGTTGAGTCCACTAGCGATTGCTGCCGTTGATGCCCGACGATCCCGTCTACGCTGAGGAGCGTAAAAAAGTCGTAGCATCAGAACGTATGTAGGGTCAAGGTCGCGGGCCGGGTCACAGCTGTACTAAGCGGAACGCCAAAGCGTTATGTCCGCAGGACTAAGCTCTCCGAGGATTGCTCTCAGCTGTCTGAAACAGGCGTATAGGCAGCCGCCTCTTCAGCCAGTTCATCGAGCACAGCAAATATCCCATCAAGATCTTCGCGATATAAGGCTGTGTAGCTAGGCATAAAGACGCATCGCCCGTTGCTTTGAAGCTGAAGTCCTCGAATGTGATCGCGATGCTCCAGCCAATACCTCCCCATCACCTTTGGATCCAGTCCACCTGGTAGCCCGGCCTTGGTGGCAACATAGCCCTCTTCATCTCGACCCGTGTAAAAAGGGCTACTCAAGTGGGCGAGGCAGTGATCGAGGAACAGAAGCACGTTGTCGCCGTTGACTGCGGGATTAAAGCAGAAGGCAAAAATGTATTCGTTCATCAACTTGGAGATACCGCCACCATCGTGAGCCCCGCTTTCATCGTAATGACCACATCCGACGCCAGAGCCATTCGGGGGCAGCACATTGCTGAGCTGATAGATCACAAATGATGCAGCGAGGGAGCGTATAGCGGCGACTCGACGGGCAATCGTTGTATCACGGTGTTCGGATCTGGGGTCCCACGAAGCCTGCTCATGAAGGTGCACGAAGGCTTGGCCTAGGATTTCATCTATGGGTATTTCATATGCTTCTGCGATGAAGTTTCGTCCAGCGTCAATGTAGGAGCGCTTGAAAAGCGCAAAAACGCGCTGAGAGAGCTTCCTCATTCCTAGTAAAGCTAGCCGGCTAACCAATCCTGACGTTGGAGCCGACATATCTTGGTCGACTATGAGCGCCGTGTGTAGGTTGTACAGCTGGCCACCGCGATCCGCCGAGCACTGCAACCTGAACAGCATTAGATCATTCCAGCCCAGCACGCCGCGGTCTTTGCTGGCAAGCCGCTCCAGTAAGCCTGTACCCACGAAAGCGTGCTCGCCAAAGATGCGCCATGCGATCTCGGTCACGTTTTCCGGACTGTTTGTCCGTCGTCGACCAGTTGTTCGTCCCCAGCCTGCTCGATCCAAAAGCCGCAACAACGAGTAAATTGACCTTGGTCGCAGTCCCCGATCATCATCGTCGAACGACGAATAGCGAGGCAAGCACTCGACAAGCGTTTCAATGGCGTCTTCGGCGGTCGCGCTGGTGAAGTCGTAGGCCTGATTGACTAGCACTCGCCAAAACTGGTCGTGTGCATTCTCTGTTCGCTCCAACAAAAATTCCGCTTCTGAGAGTACCGAGGCAATGGATTGCCCCTTGCGGACTTGGTCAACAGCTGTTTGATAGAGAACAAATGTATCTTGCGGCTCCGGCGTCGCGAATCGCACGATAAGCTTCAGGTAGCTCTCCAAGTTTCTGGTGTCGCCCTTGTTGAAACACGCGCGAGACCGAAGGACCGACTCTTCAACGTCGGTCCCGCCGCCTAGTTCCAACACCTCCACATCAAACAGCTCTTCTAGCAAGAACTTGGCAGTTCCTTGGTGCTCCTCCTTAACTTGTGTAAAGCCTTGCGCGTTCTTGAATCCCGGGTCATCGTACTCATGCTTAACGGAGAAAGTACCACTGCGGCCCTCTGTTTCCTCGGCATATATGCGCCTGAACAACCCGGGATAATTCAGATGCAGCAGCATCAGATTAATCAGGTCACGCTTGTCGAAATCGGTGCGTCCTAGGTTTGTCTTCTCAATCTGCATGAGAAGAATTGCATTTATGAAGCGCTTGACCTTGCGTAGATCGCCGACCAAAGGCAGGTACTTTGCTGCAGAGTCGCCATCCAGAATATTTGCAAGCTCATTAAGAACAGCACCAAGCTTAACCATCGTGTCTGAAGGCACTGAGCCGAGCTGACTTTCGGCGAGTTCCCAGTCACGCCGCAGAAAGTTACGAATACTGGAACTGTCCACGAATAGGCTCAGTTTGACTGTCACAAACTTCTCAAGAAACTCACGCGCTCTGGATCCTTCCTCCTTGCCACCGGCCAGTACCTCGGTGTCATAGCAAAGTACGTAAGTTGCTTGCGAAAGCTTGAATGTGCGCCGAGTTGCGAACAGGACGTTGTTGACGGTCTTCGCATCCAATCGATCTAAATCGTCAATGACAACAATCACTCGTCGATCAATGCGACGCAGGACCTCATCAATGTCATCGAGCAACTCGTCGACAGTTTCCTGCGATGGCTCCAGTGAAAGCTTGAAGCCCAGGAACGAAACGTCCGCCTTTCCTTTGATGAGGCGAGAGTATCGGGATGCCGCTGGACGGAACTCAGGTGCAAATACCTTGTTCTGAATCGCAGCAGACAGATCACGAATCAAGCGATCGGCAAGATCTGGCTCCGACGCATATCGCAGAGGCTCAAACCGGCAAACGATTACCCTGTCCTCAGCTCGTTCCCAGTAGCACTCGGCAAGATTAATGAAGCTGGTCTTTCCCACACCCCAAGGACCATCGATACCGAACACCAATCCCGAATGCGCACCGCTTGCAAGGACTGTCTCTGCGAATGACTTTGCTTGGGTATTGCTTGAGAGCAGATCGTCGTTCTCGCGTCCGATCTCTTCGTCTGCAAGAAAATGGAGTTGCGAAGGAGTCTGCCGCCTCCTCGGCCAATGTCGCTGGACTAGCGGAGACAACAGCACAGTGCAGAACAGAAAAATAGCAGCTGGTGCCCAATACGGGTCTGATGTTTTTAATGCTGCGTGAAACTTTGAAAGCCAAGGCATGGTCAATTTGGTTGACCAAGCGCCCAAGCACATTACGATGAGCAGGTCGAGACGAAGGCTCCGACCCATTTTTACGGCAGAAATATGTGCGCCACGATTGACGGCATAGGCCACACAGATCGCCAGTCCGATGAGAACCGGTATCGTCTTCGCCCAAAAGGGAAAGTCGGCTATCGCCGGAGCAAACGCAGTTCCCAGGTAGTAGGCTGTCCTGCAGACCTCTGCAGCAGCCAAGCCAACAACGAACATCTTGGCATAGATCAATAGTTCGGGCATCTTCATCGTGTGCTTGGTAGTTGCCATTCACCGTTCCTCCCTGTAAAGCGTTAACTCTGTGTATGTGGGGCGATGTGCGGTCTATGCTGACGCGCATCGGCCTCTTGTTTCGATCGGAATACTATCTGTGGGCCGAAGCTGGCGTAGACCCGCCAAATGACGTAATCCTACAGCGCGAAGACGCCCGTCAAAGTGCCGGCGAACGCTTAGCTCCGAAGCCGGGAGTTTTCGCATGCGGTGCGAGTGACGCATGGAAAAGAAGTGGGTGTTGGACGCAGATGACTATCGGAGATGCGCCTTACATGATGCCGGCCCCCCGCTTTCAACGCTAATTCAGACTTTTCCTCTAAGGCGTTCTGGTCGGCATTTTTATTCTTCGGTCGAAACGCTGGGTGGCTGAGGCGGCCTGCTAGGACCCGGAAACCACTGACCGCTCGCACCAATAGCGGGCTGCCTAATCAAACTGTGAAAGTATGCAAACAGCCTGACGCCACCGTTCGTAAGTCTGCGGTGGCCGACTGCTCTGGTCATCTGCTGACGCACAGACCGTGAGCAACTGATCTGCAAAACAACCAAACTAGGTGAAATTGGCATCGCAAGCCACTGGAGAGCCTCGCACCCAGCGTTTCCCGGCATCAACTATCCGCTACCGCTTTGGGCAGCTCCCGCACCCCACACCTGCTACGATCCCCCCCGGTGCTCAACACACCTCATAGGCGGAAGTCACTCCCGTAAGTTCAGTGGCTTTTTTTCGTCCATACGTTTCGTCTTGCCCCGAGCTCCGGGGCAAGGCTTGCTTATGGCCGGGTGGCGCGCAGCTATACAAGACCCTTCGGGGGAAATCTGCGGGCGGCCCTATGACCGTGTTGAAGCACCCGGCCGCCTCTCTCAACAGGAGGCGAAGTTGGTAGTCCAACGAATCATAGGAGGCCAGTCATGGCTACGCAGACCCCGTCCGTCCGTGGAATCCCTGCAGACGACATCACCCCCAAAACCCTCCACTTCAGCGACACCCCGATCCGCACGTTCTCCAAGAACGGCGTGACCTGGTTCCTGGCCAAGGATGTGTGCACTGCCCTGGGAATCGCCCGCCACAAGCTGGCCACCGGCAAGCTCGCTGAGGACCAGCGCTGCACCGTCCGCCTTGCCAGCGAGCCCGGCCGCAAGCCCAGGCGCGAAGCCTTGGCGGCCGTCAACGCGGACGGCTTGCGTGCACTGATCCAGGCCAGCCCCTCACCTGAGGCAAAGCGCTTCAGGCGCTGGGTGAAGCACAAGGTCCTGGCCAGCATGGATGCATCGGCCAAAGTCAGCAAAACGAAGCGCAAGACCCGGCCCGGGCACGATGCCATGCACCCGCCCCAGAGCCTGATCCCGGGGCCTGCGCCCAAGGTCTTGCGCCGCATCCGCACCTGCGATGACCTGTCTTTCACGCGGCGCAATGCGAAGGGGGAGCGCATTCAGTGGTTTGTGCCGCCACGCGTGAACAGCGGGCATGAGCACTATGGGATTGGAGAGATCTGGTTCAGCGAGGTGGTGGAGCTGGCCCGCCACAACCCCAGGCATGCCTATGACGCCATGCGGTTTGCGGGGCCGGAGATGGCGCGGTACTGGAACCATGGGCACCCTGACGGCTTCTTTGACCGAATGGCACGTTGGGCGCTGGGGGCCATTCTGGCCAATGCGCAGGAGCCCGCGCTGCCGTTCGAGCTGCCCTGCCTGGGCTTTGCGCCGCTGGAGGGCATGGAGGCCATGCTGGCAACGGCTGCGCCGCCCCAGCCGTTGCCGGATCATGTGCAGGATGCCATCGACAGGCAGGCCTGGCAGGAGGCGGCCGAGTGCCAGCGGCACTACTACGAGCGCCGCCGCCGTGACCTGATGGCGCGGCACGACTGAGGCGGGCGCGGCGCCTAGAAACTGTCCCAGTCGTCATCGGCCGTGGAGGCCATGGCGATGGGCTTGGCGGCAGCCGGTTTTGCCGAGGCAGCCGAGGCAGCCGACGCGGCCGGGGTGGCAGGCTTGGCAACGGCAGGCGGGGCGGCTTGGGGCACAGATGCCTTGGCCGCGCCGGGCGCCAGCGACGGTGCACGGGGCGCCGCCTGCGCCTGGGCATTGCTGCCGCCCGGCAGCCTGAAGACCGAGACCACGCGCACCAGTTGATCGGACTGGTGGCGCAGGCCTGCGGCGGCGCCGGCCATTTCCTCGACCAGGGCGGCGTTCTTCTGCGTGGTCTGGTCGATGTGGGTGATGGCCTCGGCCACCTGGGCGACGCCGCTGTTCTGCTCGGCGCTGGCGTGGCTGATGTCCGAGATGAGCTGGGTGACCTTGCGGATTTCCTCCATGGCCTGTTCCATGGTTTCCCCGGCAAACGCGGCCTCCTGGTTGCCGGTGTGGATTTCGGCGACGCTGTGGCTGATGAGCTGCTTGATTTCCTTGGCGGCCTCGGCGCTGCGGCCTGCCAGGGCGCGCACTTCCTCGGCCACCACGGCAAAGCCGCGGCCGTGCTCGCCCGCCCGGGCCGCTTCCACGGCGGCGTTGAGGGCGAGGATGTTGGTCTGGAAGGCAATGCCGTCAATGACGCCGATGATGTCGGCAATCTTCTTGCTGCTGGCGTCTATGCCCTGCATGGTCTGCACGACCTTGCGCACGGCCTGCCCGCCTTCGGTGACGACGCGCTGGGCCTCGCGCGTGATGCGGTCGGCCGATTGCGCGTGGTCCGCGTTGTGGGCCACGGTGGAGCCCAGTTCCTCCATGGCGGCGGCCGTCTGCTCCAGCGCACTGGCTTCGCTTTCGGTGCGGGCGGCCAGGTCCTGGTTGCCCTGGGCGATTTCCGCGCTGGCCAGGGCCACGCTGTGGGCCTGTTCGTTCACGCTGCCGACCACGCGGGTCAGGCCCGTGCTGGTGGTGTTCATGGCCTCCAGCAGGTGGCCGATTTCGTCATGGCGGTCGCTGTGCACGCGCAAGGTGAGGTCGCCATCGGCAATGGCGTAGGCCATGTGGCTGGCCTGCTTGAGCGGGCGCACGATCATGCGGCGGATGAGCCAGAACCACGCGGCCGACAGCAGCAGCACGGCGCCCAGGCCCATGAGGGCGAACTGCAGGATCAGGCTGCGGGTCTCGGAGACGAATTCGTCCACGTAGGCGCTGGTGGCGATGACCCAGTTCCAGGGCGCGTAGTGGCTGAAGACGACCAGCTTGTCGCGGGGCTGCTCCTCGCCCGGGTTGGTCCAGGGATAGGCGATGCTGCCCTGCTTGCGGTCCAGCATGTCGCGGATGAAGAAGCGGCCGTCGCCGTCCCTGGACTCGCTGATGTTCTTGCCCTCCAGGGCGGGATGCACCACCAGCTGGCCGCGCTGGGGCCCGTCTTCGGCGTTGAGCACGAAGTAGTAGCCGGTCTGGCCGACCTTGAGCGCGCGGATGGAGTCCTTGAAGTGCTCCAGCAGTTGCGAGAAGTCCTGGCCCACGAAGGCAATGCCCACGGTGGCGCCCGCCGCGTCCTTGAGCGGGCGGTAGTGCGTCATGTACTGGCGGCCGAACAGGTGGGCCAGGCCCATGTAGCTTTGGCCGGCCTGGATGGCGGCGTAGGCGGGATGGGCGCGGTCCAGGCGGCTGCCCAGCACGGCCCCGCCCTTGTCATCCTTGTCGTTCTTCAGGGTGGTGGCAATGCGCACGAAGTCGCCCTGCCCCTGGGCCGCGAACACGGTGGCCACGGCGCCGGTGCTGCGCGTGAAAGCCTGCAGCTGCGCATCGTTGCCGTTGAACGGCTGGCCGTCCAGGCTCAGCACCGGCTCGCTGCCGCCGGTGTCCAGGCTGAGCGTGCCCTGCAGGCTGTGCGCCAGGCTGTCGGCCAGGAACTGGGTGCGCTGGCGCAGCTCCTTGTCGTTGGACTCGATGAAGTTGTACAGCGTCCGTATGCCCTGCTGCATGTCGCTGTTCATCCTGGACTGCAGGGACTTGCTGACATCCCAGGCAATGCCCAGGACCAGCAGGCCCAGGATGGAGGCGACCCAGACGAAATTGGTGATGGACAGTTTGGTGCCCAGCCCTTGGCGGCGCCAGAAACGTTGGCCGATGTGCATTGATGCATCTCCTGTGCGGCGTAGGGCGCCGCTGTTGTGTGCGCACGCGGTATCGGCATGGAATGCCTGCGTGCCAGGCCAGGCTGACCCAAGTCAAGCCGTGGCGATTCATGGGCCGAAGCGTATCGGCGCCGCCGCCTGGGGGATTTGAGATGGGTCAAGGAAGTAACCAAGTGTTGCAACAGCAGCGGAAACTGTCGGATTGCCGCCGGCGGCGGCATTCATTGCAACGGATATGACAGCCGACGATAAGAATCGTCTTAACCTGGATTGCGCAGGTTCTGGCAAGACTGGACAGCGGTATATCGATCCGTTTTATTTCCAGAAATGCAGCCGAAAACAACCCAGAAACTGTGCGACCCATGCTACGAATTGCTGAGCAATACATCCCTGTCCAAGCCGCACCCCGGACTGAGGTTCCGCTTTTACTCGCTGGAGCAGGATGCCAATTTCGTGAACTATGGCTGCGTGCATTGCCAGGCGCCCCTGGCGATGAAGACAAGCCGGCGCGGGGCACTTCTGGGGTTTCGCCTGATGCCGTCCGAACCGCACTATCGCCTGGGCGAGGGGGACGCCGAGGGCGGCAGCCAGGCGCAAGGCCAGGTGCTGGAAGGTTGACCGGCTGGTGCAGCCCGCAGGCCGGTCAGTCGAAGAGATGGTGCTCGGCGCAGAAGGCGGCCAGGTCCTGGTTGCTGTCCACGTTCAGCTTGCGCATGGCGGAGTTCTTCTGGAGGCTGACGGTCTTGACGCTGCGCCTCAGGCGTGCGGCGATTTCCGTGATGGATTCCCCCTTGGCGAAATGCCTGAGGACTTCGAATTCGCGCGGCGAGAGGTTGTTGGCGCGTTCGCTCAGGAAAACCGTCCTCTCCTGCCTGGGCGTGCCTGCCTGGAACGAGGGCGAGTAGTAGCGCGTGTTGAGGCGCACGCATTGCAGCGCCGCCATGATCTGGCTGAGCGGGTCTTCCTTGAGCAGCACGCCGGCGACGCCCGCGTCATACAGGGCCGAGATGATCATGGGATTGGAGACGGTCGTCAGCACCAGCACCTTGATGTGCGGGAAATGGCGTATCAGGTAGTCCACGTAGCGCAGGCCGTCTCCGTAGAGGTCATCGCCCGGCATGGAGTAGTCGGTCAGAACCACGTCCAGGGGGTTCGATCTGGCGTATTCCATCAAGGACGACGGGGTATCGAACGTGGCCACGACCTGGAGATTGGGGTCCTGCTCCAGGAAGTCCTTGACGCCAAGCAGGACCACGGCGTGGTCGTCCACGACAGCAATGCGCAGTTTCAGTTTCATGGGATCGCAAGCAAAGGGTTAGGGCTGGGGCAATTGCGCCATCATGGCGCGAAGGTCGGCCAGGAGGTCGTCCAGCAGGACTGACAGCGCGGCCTGCAGGCCGGGCTCCGGGGCGCCGTTCAGGAGCCGCTCCTCCAGCGCCTGGGTGCGGGCGGCAAGCTCCTGCATCCTGGCCAGCAGCAAGGCGCCGCGCATGCGGTGCAGGGCCTGGGCGGCCAGGTCGGGCCGGCGCTCCTGCAGGCCGCGGGCCAGCATTGCGATGTCGTCGTTCATGCACTGCACGAAGACCTGCCTGTGCGTTTGCAAAACGTTGGGCTCCGACAGGGCCGGGGGTGGGGGAATGTCCGCCGCCGCAGCGCCCGCCTGGGCAGGCGCCGGACGCAGGCGTTTTCTCGGCGCGAACTTCTCCAGGGTGCGGACCAGCGTGCGCAACTGGATGGGCTTGACCAGCCAGGCATTCATGCCGGCGTTCAGGCAGCGGTTTTCCTCGTCCAGCATGGCATTGGCGGTCACGCCGACGATGGGGCAGGCAACCCCCTCCGAACGCAGCCGCTCGGCGAGTTCGTAGCCGTTGAGGTAGGGCATGTTCACATCCGTCAGCACCAGATCGTGCGGGCTGATGTCCCACAGCGCCAGCGCCTCCTCCCCGTCGTCGGCGACCGTGACTTCGCAGCCCAGGCTCTCGAGCTGGCCGCGCAGCGTCACCTGGTTGACGGGATTGTCCTCGGCGACCAGCACGCGCAGGTCGAACAGGGGCAGATCGGTGCCGGCGCTGGCAGCGCGCTGCGCACCGCCAAGCACCTGCGCAATGCCCTGGCCGATGCTCAGGACATTGTGCCCGTCGATGCCCCGGTTGTCCGGCGAGGACAGGTTCAGGTGCCGCCCCTTCCACTGCGGCGCGGGGCTGTCCGCCGGCAGCAGGACATCCAGCAGCAGCTCATCGTCATGGGCCGCCACCGGGGCGGCTGCCGCCGCGCGGGCCTGGCCGCCCCAGCGCCGCAGCCAGGCGCAGATGTTGTCCGTCAGTTCCGGGTGGGGGGTGCGCACCGCGATCCGGGCGCCCTGCAGCGCGGGAGCCTCCTCCTGCTCCTGCCCCTGCTCCTGCTCCTGCTCCTGCGCGACGGTCTCCAGCCCCAGCTCGAACCAGAACCTGCTGCCCAGGCCGGGCTCGCTCCAGACCTCGATGGAGCTGGACATCATCCGGGCCAAGCTCCAGCAGATGGACAGGCCCAGGCCCGCTCCCCGCGCCGTGCGGCTGCTGTTCTTGACGAGATAAAAGGGCGTGAAAAGCTCGCCATGCAGGGATTTTTCTATGCCCACGCCCGTGTCGCAGACCTCGAACACCAGCCGGGCCTGCGAGGCCGTGCCCGGCATGCTGCGCAGGCGGACGATCACATGGCCGGCCTCCGTGAACTTGATGGCGTTGCTGATGAGATTGCCCAGGATCTGGCGGATGCGCACCGCGTCGCCCAGCACCGACTCGGGCACCTGCGCGTCCACGCAGGAAAACAGCAGCAGGCCGTTTTGCTGCGCCATGGCGGCGTAGGAGCTGGTGCAGTTTTGCACCAGCTCCCGGGGATTGAAAGGGGCCTTTTCCAGCTGCAACTGGCCGGCCTCGATCTTGCTGGTGTCCAGGATGTCGCTGATGATCTGCAGCAAGATGGACGAGGACGCTTCGATACGGTCCACGTATTTGCTCTGCAGCTGGGTGAGCTCGGTCATGCCCAGCAGCTCCAGCGTGCCCAGCGCGCCATACAGCGGCGTGCGGATTTCGTGGCTCATGGTCGCCAGAAAGGTGGACTTGGCCTCGTTGGCCTCGTCCGCCGCGATTCTTGCCCGCTCCAGGTTGCTCTCGATCTCCGCGCGCGCGCTGACGTCGGCAAAAATGCACAGCGTCACATCCTGGCCGAGGTAGCGCGTGGGCGCATAGGCCACATGAAGCGTCCTGCCCTGCTCGGTGACCAGGCGCTCCATGGTGCCTGCGGCCCGGGCATGGACAATCTCCTCCAGCGCCGCCTTGTTCTCCGGCGAGCCGGGACGCAGGTAGCCATCGGCCGAGTGCAGCCACTCCTGCACCAGCGAGTTGCTGAAGATGATCTTCCCGCTGCCGTAGGCCACAAGGCAGATGGCCACGGGAGCGGTTTCGATCAGCGTCCTGTTGAATTCATTGCTCTCGACGATGACCCGCTGCGCCTCCTGCGCGGGCGCAATCACCTTGCGGTTGAACCACCGGGTATAGGCCACGCCGGCCAGCAGGCTCAGCAGCAGGGCCAGCACCAGGCCGGCAGAAGGGGCGAACAGCCTGCCCTGGAAAAAGGTGGCGTAGTCCACCTGGTAGTAGCCGGTCCACCGGCCGGAGGCATCCTCGGTCTTGAGGATCAGGCCATTGCGCGTGTACTGCATCCCCGTGTCGTCCACCTGCGGGACGGGGCCGGTGCCCATGAGCACGCCGAAGTCCCGGTGCTCCAGCCAGAAAAGATGCCTGGGCAGCGTATGGATGGTTCTTTCTATGGCGCTGATGCGCTGGCGGCTGAAAAGGATGGCGGCATAGATCGGGCTTGTGGCGGCTTCGTCGCCGGCTTCGATATGGCTTGAAAAGCCGGCGGCGACCATGCCGATCATCTTTTCCGGGAACTGGGGCGACCGGAACCAGACGATTTCCTGCGCCGGCGCCGTGGAGCCGGCGCCCGGCCGGGCATCGGTGGCCCTGGCCCGCAGATGCGCCTTGACGGCGGCAATCGTGCTGTCGAACATTTCCTGCGTGACGCTCTCGTTGCCGATGGGCACGTCGATGGCCGGCACGCCGATGCTGATCGCCCCGTCCTCCTTGGTGAAGAAGGCAGCGGCTGCCGGGAAGTAGGAGCCTGCCCAGAAGGAGGAATAGCCTGCGGCCAGGGAGCTGCCCAGCGAGAAAAGCCGGTCCGGGAGCGTGTCGCAGGCCACGCGCGCAGAGCATTGCAGTGAAAAGGGAATGCCGCCGATGGCCTCGCGGCCACGGAACATGCGGTAGTCCGCCTGCGCAGGAGCGGGCACGTCGACGATGGTGGCTATCCTCTGGTCCGGCAGCGCTTTCCAGGACTCGTTGCGGCCCTTGAGCCGCCGAAGGAAGATTTCCTGCTCCTGCAGCGAGCCGACGATGGCGGAGAAGTTCAAGGCCAGGCGCCCCTGCTCCTGCTCGAAGATCCTCTCCGAACCCCACAGCAGCACGGCGATGAGGAAGATCGCCAGGGGAAGCGCTCCAAACAGTACCCGGTTCTGCCAGCGTGTGGTGCGTGTGATCTTGCTGAACGGGGAGTCGGGCATGGACGCCTTGCGTGCTTGGGTCAGGTGGGGTTGCCTTGGTGCCGGGGTTCGGACGCCAGCATAAGGGCAAATTCAACCGCAGGCACCGCGGCGGACAGCAGATAGCCCTGCACGCAATCGCATCCGATGCTGCGCAGCAACTCCAGGTCCCGGGTGGTCTCCACGCCTTCCGCCGTCACCGTCAGGCCCAGTTGCCGCCCCAGTTGCACCGACGACGTCAAGGCCGCAGTCCGCACCTCGTCACCTGCCGCACCGGCCACGAAGGCCCGGTCGATCTTCAATTCGGTGAAGGGCGTGGAGATGAGGCTGTACATCGAGCTGTATCCGCGCCCGTAGTCATCCTGGGCCAGGCCGAAGCCCTTGAGGCGCAACCGGCTCGCGCTCATGTAGTAGTTGGCGAGTATGCCGACGGCCTGGTCCTCCAGCAGCTCGAACGTGATGTTCTCCGCAGCAATGCCGCACCGGGCCGCCATGCCGTGCAACTCGTCCGGCAGGCCGATATCGTCCAGCAGCGGTATCGGCAGGTTGACGGACACAGGCACGACATGTCCGGCACTGCGCCAGGCCAGGTGCGCCGACATGGCATCTTCCATCATCCGCACCAGCAAGGCATGGTCCAGCCCATGGAACCGGATGGCGGACATGAACGAGCCCGGCATCATGAAGCCGAACTGCGGATCGTTCCAGCGCGCCAGCGCTTCCACGCCGACGATGTGGCCCGTGAGCAGGGATTTCTTGGGCTGGAACCAGGCCTGTATGGTTTTCTCCTGCAAAGCCTGCACCAGGTGGGCCTTGGCGAAAATCGGCCGCTCCCTGATGCCGGCAGCGGTTTTCCCCTCGTTTGCATGGACGGACCTGAGTTGGCTGACCAGCGCCTGGACATGGTCCGTGCCGAACGGCTTCTGGAACATCCCGATGACGGAAAAGCCGGACTCCTTGGCCATGAGACTGACGCTGTTCATCAGCCGGCGCGAGCAGGAGGTGGATATCACGAGCATGGGATGCAGGTCGCGCCGGCTCAATTCATCGATGAACTGCAGGCCGTCCATGTCAGGCATCTTCAGGTCGGTGATGACGAGATGGAATCCGCCGTCGCCCAGCTTCTCCAGGGCCTCCCGCGCGTTGCAGGCCATGTGCGTGTCCGTGAGTCCCGCCTCCATGAGCAGGCTGCGCGCGTGCTCGCAGCACAGGGGATGGTCGTCCAGGATGAGTACTTTGAATGGGGCCAGCATGGGTTCAGGTCCTGCCTTGCTTGATGTTGTTCAAGGTGGTGCGCAGCACCGCCAACGTGAATGGCTTGCACAGCAGGCTGTCGAAGCCGGCCGGCAGTCCGTCGCCCTGCCCCTGCCCCTGCCCCTGCCCCTGCACTTGCGATTGCTCTTGCGCCTGCGTCTGGGTCTGGGTCTGCGGCTGCGCATTGGCCGTCAGACCGACGATCGGGCGGCCATACCCGCGCTTTCTGAGCGCACGCGCCAGGGCCGGGCCGTCCAGCAACGGCATGTGCAGGTCGGTGAGAACGGCATCGAATTCGAGCAGGCCGGGCAGGGACAGCGCGTCCTGTCCATTGCTGGCCTGCTGGACCTCGCAGCCCAGCAACTGCAGCTGCTCTCGCAGGATGATCCTGTTGATGGGGTTGTCCTCGACGATGAGCACCCTCAGCCCCAGGGGCTCGTGGACCTGGGCGGCGGCGGCATACAGGTCGGGGCGCGCACCCGGCGCAATGCCCTGCTGGGCCAGGCCCAGCGCATGGCCCACTGCCGGCACGCCAGGCGCGCTGGCCTCCCACACGCAGGCCTGCACGGTCTCGCGGGGGCTCTCGCCCGGCGCCAGCGCCAGAACGCATTTGCCCGTCCATTGCGGACGGCGCAGCGACCGCGGCCAGGCTTGCACCAGCACGGCCTGCTCATTGGGACCCTGCACCTGGTCCCGGTAGGGCTGGGCCATGGCGCCCCAATGCCGCAGCCAGGCGCACAGGTTGTGCACGACTTCCGGAATGGCGCCATCCACGTAGACGGTGTGCGGCAACAGACTGGGCACTGCCTCATAGCCTGCCGCGCTCTCGCGCGGCAGGCGCAGCTCGAATGACACGCAGGTCCCCAGTCCCGGCTGGCTGGCGGCCGTCAGCCGCCCGCCCATCTCCTGGCTGAGGCGCAGGCAGATGGACAGTCCCAGGCCCGCGCCCTGGACCTGCTGCTGGGTGGCCGCATGGGCACGGAAGTACGGGTCGAACAGGAAGGGCTGCTGCTCCGGGTCGATGCCGATGCCCGTGTCCTGCACCTGGAACCGCAGGTCGGTGCCTTCCTCGCTGTCGCCCATGACCTGCAGGCGCAGGGCCACGTGGCCGGAGAACGTGAACTTGATGGCATTGCCCACCAGGTTGTCCAGGATCTGCCGCAGCCGCAAGGCATCGCCCACCAGCAGGGGCGGCGTTCTCACATCGGAGACGGCATACAGCTGCAGACCCTTTTGCTCGGCACGCGACAGCAGGCCTGCGGCCACGCTGTCGAGCAATTCGGTGGCCGAGAACGCCTGGGCCTCCAGCTGCAGCCGGCCCGCCTCGATGGCCGACAGGTCCAGGCTGTCGTTGACGATGCGCAGCAAGGAGGCCGATGCCTGCTGCATGGCCCCCAGGTAGCGGGTCTGTTCGGAAGGAACCCTGGACAGGGCCAGCAGCTCCAGCGTTCCCAGGATGCCAAAGAGCGGTGTGCGTATTTCGTGGCTCATGGTCGCCAGAAACTGCGTCTTGGCCTGGCTCGCCGATTCGGCGCGCTGCTTGGCATCGACCAGCGCTGCCTGCGCCTGCCTGAGCGCCGTCACATCGCTGACCAGGCAGAAAACCACCGGTTCGCCCCCGTGGGTCGTGGGCGTGGTGCGGACCTCCACCCATCGCCCGTCCCCCAGCGCCAGCTCACGCGGGCCCTGCTGCGTGCCCCCGGCCACGGCCTGCTCGAACCAGGAAGCATCACTGCACACCCACTGCCGGGCCAGCGCATTGGACAGCAGCAGGCTGCGATCGCTGCACCGCACCAGCGCCAGGCCCACGGGTGCCGTGTCCAGCAGCTTTCGGCAGAGCGCATCGCCGGCGGCGCAGGCGCCTGCCCGGCTCCAGGCCGAAGCCGGCACGCCGCGTCGCAGCCGGCGCACACACCATGCAAGTGCAGCCATGAGGGCAAGTCCCAGCGACACGGACCACAGCAGCAGCCAGGCGTGGGCCCTGACCAGTTGCCGCACGGGCTCCCAGCGGTCTGCAAGCCATGCGGCGTTGTTCACGGATTTGCGCAGCAGCAGCGATTCGGGAAGGCCCCGGCCCACATGCATCAGCGAATACAGCGGCACGAGGTGGTCCTGCGGTGCGCTGGTGCGCCACGGCCATGCCAGACCGGCCTGGGAATGGACGGCCGCGCGGGTCGCGCCCACGGCAGCGTCCAGCAGCAGGAAATACCGGTCCATGAAAAACAGCTGCATGTCCCCCACAGGCACATGCGCGCGGCTGCGGGATGGCGGTGCCTGGGCGGCATCGTCCCTGCCGCTGTGCAAGGCGCAGGCCAGCATGGCCATGATTGCCAGTGCAAATACCGTCCAATCACGCAGCGACGCCATCCAATCGCGCAGTGCCATGGACGGGCACCACCCGTGCCGAGTCGAGCGGGAAGAAAACAGAAGGTCTTGAAACTGGCGCATTGCCAAATCATAGGAATCGGATGAAGAAACAGGGCTAAGAATTTTCTTAATCCTGCAAACCCGTGCACGCCGCTTCACCCGGGAATATTGCCCGCCTCGCTTCGTCATCAAAGACCTTGTCCGATCTCTTCAGCGATTTCAGCGGTCTTGATGATTTAAGAAAATTCTTAGACCCAAACTCGGATGCCCCGGGGATCATTGGCGGCTTGATTCATCAACAAGGGCTGCTTCATTTTCTTGGGTCAGGCCCCGGGATATTCCACACAGACGCCGCACATGCGAAATTGCAGCGCCCTTGCCAGCAATTGCGCAATCAATGCCCGCAAGGCGTTTCGGCAGTCCATTTCAGGGAAAGTAAAAAGGCAATGAGCATATACAGGCAACGATTCACTCCCACGGCGGCACGCAGGCCCCTGCGCCTGCTCGCCCTGGCATTGCTGTCGCAAGGCTGCATCGCCACGGCCCACGCATGGACCGTCGTGGTGGACAGCGCCGCCGACGCAACCGGCCCGTGCGCCAGCACCGGCCTGGGCCCCTGCACCCTGCGCGATGCCATCACCTACGCCAACGCCAACCGCAACAAAGGCGGCGCCAACCGCATCGAGTTCCGCATCGGTGCGGGGGGAGAGCAGACCATCGTCACCCAAAGCAACTGGAATGGCAGGCTCATGCAGCCCATTGCACCGGCCACATCGCTCACCGTGGACGCCAGCACGCAGCCCGGCTATGAGGACCACTTGCCACGCCGCCCCCTGATCACGCTGCAGTCAGGCAGCCCCGAGTTCGGCATAGGGCTCGAGCTGGCAGGCGCCATCACGGTGCGCGGCCTGGCGATAGGCGGCTTCAATACGGCCCTGGCGGTGACCGGCGACGGCAACACCGTGCTGGGCTGCCATATAGGCGTTGACGCATCGGGAACGGTTGCCATGGGCAATCGCAGCAACATCCTTGTCCACTCCGGCAACCGCAACCGCATCGGGAATCTGGATATTGGCGGGCGAAATGTCATTTCCGCGGCGGAGAATTCCGGAATATGGCTTTCCTGGCCGGGCGCGGGTACAGGAAACATCATTCAGGGAAACTACATAGGCACCGATATCACCGGCAATGTGGCCCTGGGAAACCAGGGAAACGGCATCAGCGTGGCATCCGACTTTACCGGCACGCTGATCGATAGCAACCTAGTCTCCGGCAATGTCAGGCAAACAGGCGGCTCCTCCGCGATTTCCATTTCCGGCGCCCACACGCTGGTGACCCGCAACCGAGTCGGAACCAATGCAGCCGGCACGGCCATGATTCCCAACAATGGGCCAGGCATTGCCGTATTCTTTTCGTCGGAGGGCGGACATCGCATTGGCACAGGCCCTGAGGACGGCAACCTGGTTGCCGGAAACAAGGAAACGGCCATTGAATTGAATGGAAACTACGGCGCACGCAACTCGAATACCCTGATTGCCGGGAATATCGTGGGAACCAGCCTGGATGCCAGCACCATGCTGCCCAATCAATGGGGCATCGTCATCAAGGATTCGGACGAGGTGACCGTGCGCGCAAACATCGTCGGTGGCAGCAAGGCGTCCGGCATACAGTTCCAGGGCGCCAGCAAGAACAACCTCGTGCAGGGCAACTACGTGGGCGTCAGTCCCCAGGGAACCGCCCTGCCCAATGGGGAAGGCGTTTCCTTTTTCCAGAAGGCCCATGACACCCTGGTCGGCGGTGACGACGCGGCACATGCCAACGTGATTGCGCACAACAGGCTGTTCGGCGTGGGATTGCGGGGGGACGAAGTCAAGGGCGTCTCCATGCTCGGCAATGCCATCTACGGCAATACCGAGGGAGGCATCGCACGAACCAGCCTGGCCAATGGAGATCCTGCCGAGCCGGTGCTGCTCACGGTGACGCCCGAGGGCCTGTCCGGCACGCTGGACAGCGTTGCCAACGAGAGCATGCGCATCGAGTATTTCTCGACGCCCAGGCTGCCCGACGGGCTGGTGGAGCGCGCCGCCGGCAAGGTTCTGCTGGGCTCGCAGACCGTGACCACCGATGCATCCGGCCATGCGCCCTTGGTGTTCAAGGGCGCCATGCCCCCGGGAGACCAGGCCGCTGTCACGGCGACCGCCACCCGGATTTCCACCGGTGACACCTCACGCTTTTCCAACGCGATGGCGGCCAACGCCGCCCCCGTGGCCCTGCCGCAAGCCGTCACGACCCCGCAGGATACGGCGCTGTCCATCACCCTCGCTGGCACGGACTTCGAGTCGGACCCGTTGCGCTTCGAGATCACCGCCGGCCCCGCCCATGGCGTCATCAGCGGCTTCGATCCCCAGACGGGTACGCTGGTCTACACGCCGGCGGCCGGCTACTCCGGGCCCGATACCTTCGCCTTCACGGTATCCGACGGGCACCAGAGCGCTGCCGCACCGGCATCCGTGACCATCGAGGTGATCGCTGCCGATCCTCCCGATCCCGGCCCGGGCACCGATCCCGACCCCGGTCCGGGCACGGACCCAGGACCCGGTCCCGGCCCCGGAAATGTCCAGGCCGTTCCCGGCCTGGGCCAGGGCGGCATGCTGGCGCTGCTGTGCGGCATGGCCTATCTGGCCAGCCGCAGGATGAGGAAAAGGCAGGCCTGAGCCCGCAGCGGGCGCAGGTCCCGCGCAAACGTCAGGCCGGCAGCCAGCGCAGCCAGCGCGGCCGCCAGGTCAGGGTGAAGGCAATGGCCAGGGCGGCGGCTGCCAGCGTCATGATCCAGACCAGGGAGGCCATGGAGGCATGGTCCACCGCCAGGCACAGGCCCAGCGAGGCGGCCAGGCCTGAGGCGCCCAGCCAGCGCAGCAGCCTGACCTTGCCATCGGGCTGGGGCATGTCGCCGTGCACCTGCTCCCAGTGCACGTCCTTGGCCAGCGCAAACCAGGCCATGCCCAGCAGCGATGCCGCAAAGGCGGCGGCCAGCAGCAGTGCGTCCATCAGTCCCTCAGACATGGGCCACCTCCGCGGCGCGCGAGGGCATGGCGGGCGCGGCGCGCGTCTTGAGCTTGCGCGCCACCACCACGGCCAGCACGGCGCTGGCCAGCATGAACAGGTCCACGCCGGCCACCGGCCAGTAGCCCGCGCCCAGGGTCTTGAACAGGTGGTCGCCCGTGGTCAGCCAGTTCAGCAGCACGGCCACCACGGCCATGGCGGCCACGGCCCAGCACTGCTCGCGCCAGGCGGGGTTGGGCAGGCCCCGGGCCACGGGGGCGCTGCGCACAAAGGCATGCGCCATGGCCAGCAGCCAGGTGGCCCAGAAGAAATAGCGTTCCATGTCGCCCCGGCCCGGCCAGCCCTGGGGCATGGCCTCGGGCAGCAGGCGGTTGGCGATCAGCATGCCCAGGGCGGCCACCAGCATGCCGGTGACGGTGGTGACGGCCAGGGCATCGACCACGCGCGCACCCTGCACGCCCTGCTTGGCGTGCTGCTTCTTGCGCTTTTCCACGAAGAAGACAAAGCCGGTGGCAATGCAGGCGCAGCCGGCCAGGCCGCCCAGCACGTACAGCCAGCGCAGCAGCCAGTGGCGGAAGTGCTGCAGGTGCAGGCCGGTGAGGAAGGTGTTGATGCTGTCCACGGCCGTGCGCGGCGGGTCTTCGCGCAGCAGCGCGCCCGTGCTGGCCTTGAAGTGGATGCCCTCGCCCGTGAGCGCGATGCGGTCGGTGCCGGCGCGGTAGACGCTGACGTAGCCATTGGCATCGCCCACATGGGTGACGGACAGGAAGCCCACGTCGCCGGCCATGCCCTTGGCGGCCCAGCGGCGCTGCGCCTCGGCCACCATGGCGTCCACCGAGGCCACGGGTGCGGCCACGCCGGCGCGGTCGTGCGGCAGGCCGGTTTCCTCGGCCTCCATTTTTTCGTGCAGCTCGTGCAGCGGCTCCAGCTGGGTATGGGTGATGGGGAAGTAGATGCCCGCAAAGATCACCAGCCCCGTGAAGGCGAAGAAGAAGTGAAAGGGCAGCGCCACCACGCCCGTCATGTTGTGCAGGTCCAGCACGCTGCGCTGGGTGGCCTTCTTCGGACGGAAGGTGAACAGCTCGCGGAAGATCTTGCGGTGCATGACCACGCCGCTGACCAGGGCCACCAGCATGATGAGTGCGGCAAAGCCCACGATCCAGTAGCCAAGGCCCATCCAATTGAGGGTCAAGCTGTAGTGCAGCGGGTAGAAGAACTGGCTGCCGATCTTGAGGTGGTCATCCGGCAGGGACTCGCCATTGCGCGGGTCGATGGTGCGCATGGCCCAGATCAGGGTCTCGGGCTTCTTGGCGTTGGCCACCTCGTAGCCGGCGAACAGGCCCAGCACCGGGTCGCGGTGCGTGGTGTAGGCGCCCCAGCGCTGGGGCATGTCGAAGCGCTCGGGCAGCGGGCCGTTGACCTCGCCGCGCATGGCATCGCGCGCCTGGGCGTTGGGCTGCATGGACTCGAAGACCGGCTTGAGGATCTGGTCGTACGAGGGCATGGGCGTGGGCTCGAAGCGCGAGGCCGGGATGGCCCAGCGGTCGATCTCGCGGTCGAACACCGACAGCGCGCCGAAGAAGAAGGCGGCCATGAGCACGAAGCCGAGCGCAAGCCCGAACCAGGTGTGCAGCCAGGCCATGGAGAGGCGGAAGTTCTGGAACATGGGGCGTTCTCCGGATTCAGGGCAGCAGCATCTGCTGGAGCAGCGATGCGCAACCGGTCATGACAATGCCGCCGCCGGCCAGCACGGCCCAGACGCGCGGGAGGCTCTGCGCCGCAAAGGCCCAGAGGAACACCGTCAGAAACACCAGGAAGCCGAGGATGTAGCCCAGATGCTCGGCATCGTGGAACTCCATTCCGGCGGCAAACATCAGCGCCACGCCCAGGGCGATGAAGCCCCAGGTGAAGGCATAGCCGCCGAAGACGGCAGCTGCAATGCGAACCAAAATAGTTTTCATTTACAAAGAAAAATACAGTCGTGGACCAAAGTGCTCGGGGCGCATTATCCCCGAGCGCCGTCAAAACCCGTGATCGGCCGTGGTGTCCCTATGCGGGCTGGCCTGCCGCCTGCGCCTTGGCCTGCGGTGCCGAAGGCTTGAGCGTGGGCGGCACGAACTGGAAGGTATCCGCGCGCGCCCCTGGCCAGTAGAGCTTGAACACGTTGTGCTGCTTGTCCAGCGGCCCCAGCAGAGCGCCGGGCTCCACGCGCAGGACCAGGTTGGCGAGCTGGCGCACCTCGGTGTCGGAGATGCGCCGCACGATGTGGTGGGCCGTGATGTCGCAGGGGTGCTCCAGGCCCGCCGCCTGCACCAGCTCCTGCAGCGCATGCAGGGTCTTGTCATGGAAGTTGGCCACGCGCGTGGCCTTGTCGGGCACGACCAGGGCCTTCTGGCGCGCCGCGTCCTGCGTGGCCACGCCCGTGGGGCAGTGGCCGGTGTGGCAGTTCTGCGCCTGGATGCAGCCCAGGGCCATCATGAAGCCGCGCCCGGCGTTGCACCAGTCGGCGCCCAGCGCCATCATGCGCGCGATGTCGAAGGCCGTGATCACCTTGCCGGCCGCGCCGATCTTGATGCGGTGGCGCAGGCCCACGCCGATCAGCGTGTTGTGCACCAGCAGCAGGCCTTCCTGCAGCGGCACGCCCACGTGGTCGGTGAACTCCACGGGCGCCGCGCCCGTGCCGCCCTCGGCGCCATCGACCACGATGAAGTCCGGCGTGATGTCCGTCTCCTGCATGGCCTTGACGATGGCGAACCACTCCCAGGGATGGCCCACGCAGAACTTGAAGCCCGTGGGCTTGCCGCCCGACTTCTCGCGCAGGCGGGCGATGAAATGCATCATCTCCACCGGCGTCCTGAAGGCGCTGTGGCTGGAGGGGCTGATGCAGTCCACGCCCACCGGCACGCCGCGCGCGGCGGCGATCTCGGGGGTGACCTTGGCGCCCAGCAGCATGCCGCCGTGGCCGGGCTTGGCGCCCTGGCTGAGCTTGATCTCGATGAGCTTGACCTGCGGGTCGGTGGCGTTGGCGATGAATTTCTCCTCGCTGAACGTGCCATCGTCGTTGCGGCAGCCGAAGTAGCCCGAGGCCACCTCCCAGATCAGGTCGCCGCCGTGCACGCGGTGGTGCTGGCTGATGGAGCCCTCGCCCGTGTCGTGCGCAAATCCGCCCATCTTCGCGCCCTTGTTCAGCGCCAGGATGGCATTGGCCGACAGCGCGCCAAAGCTCATGGCCGAGATGTTGAAGATGCTGGCGCTGTAGGGCTGGGTGCAGGGCGAGGCACCTTCATCGGCGCAGCCGATGGTGATGCGGAAGTCATGCGAGGCCAGCCTGGTGGGCTGCATGGAATGGTTCACCCATTCATAGCCCTGGGCCGTGACATTGAGCTGCGTGCCCAGCGGGCGGCTGTCCGGGTCGCCCTTGGCGCGCTGGTAGACCAGGGAGCGCTGGGCGCGCGAGAACGGCAGCGCCTCATGGTCGGACTCGATGAAGTACTGCCGCATCTCGGGCCGGATGAACTCCAGCAGAAACCGCAGGTGGCCGATGATGGGGTAGTTGCGCAGCACCGAATGGCGCACCTGGGTCATGTCGCGCACGCCCAGCAGCGCCAGCGCGGCGCACACGCCAAAGCCCAGCCACCACCACAGCCCTCCCCACACCAGCGCCGCCACCAGCAGCCCCGCGCTGCCGACCAGGCTCAGGCAGAACGTGGTGTAGCGCAGCGGCACCCATGCGGGCAGGCGATGAACGGGAGAGGCAGACGTTGACATGGCGTGGGTCCTCGGAACGAGTTGACGATCTTGTGCATGCCGCGCCTTCGAGGGCGCGCTGTGCACAAGGTTAACCCACGATCCGCGTCAGCCCTGGCGCGGCCGGGCGCCGGCGCCCGTTGCCTGCGCGGCCGCAGGCAGCACGAACCGGAAGCTCGCCCCCTGCCCCGGCGGATCCACCAGCTCGATGCGGCAGCCGTGCAGCTCCAGCATGCGGTGGACGATGCGCAGGCCCAGGCCGCCGCCGCGGCGGGCGCCGCCCACGGTGAAGGGCCGCTCGAACAGGCCTTCGCGCAGATCGGCCGGGATGCCGGGGCCGGTGTCGGCCACGGTGACTTCGACGGCGTTGCCCGCCGCCGCCAGCGCCACCTGGATGCTGCCGCCTTCGGGGGTGTGGCGCAGCGCGTTGTCCAGCAGGTTGCCCAGCACGCGCTCGATCATCCCCAGGTCGGCCTGGACGACGGGCAGGCGGGCTGGGAAGTCGGCCCGCAGCGCCACCTGTCGCGCCTCGGCACGCAGCTCGAATTTCTGGAACACGTCCTGCACCAGGTCGGGCATGGAAAACGGCTCCGGCTCGGGCTGGACAAAGCCGTATTCCAGGCGCGCCAGCTCGAACAGGCTTTGCGCCAGCTCGCCCACCTTCTGGCTCTGTGCCAGGGCAATGCCCAGGTAGCGGCGGCGTTCGGTGGTGTCGAGCACGGCGTCCTTGAGCAGCAGCGTTTCCAGGTAGCCGTGCAGGGACGACAGCGGCGTGCGCAGGTCGTGCGAGACGTTGGCGATGAGCTCGCGCCGCTCCTGGTCCTGGCGCGTGAGGGCGCGCCACTGCTCGCCGATGCGCGCCACCATGCGGCGGTAGGCCGCGTCCAGCACGGCGATCTCGTCGCGGCTGTCCTGCGCGGCACCGGGCTGGGGGGCCGGCAGGTCCGGGGGGGTGCCATGGATGTCGAAGCCGGCCACCTCTTCGGTGAGCCGGCGCAGCGGCCGCGTGATCAGCGCAAAGGCCACCAGGCCGGCCACCAGGCACAGCAGCGCCACCAGGCCGATGGACCACAGCGCCGTGCTGAGCACCGAGTTGGCCGAGCCCTGCGCCACCAGTTGGTCATGCGCCTCGCCCTGCAGCACCACGTAGATGAAGCCCACTTCCTTGCCGTTGACGCGCAGCGGCGCCGCACTGAAGACCTTGCGCCCTTCGGTGCTGCGCGGGTCGTCACCCAGGATGGGCAGGGTGCCGCCTTCCAGCAGCCGGTGCACGGGCGCCAGGTCCACGCGCTCGCGGCGCACGCGGCCGTCGGGGGCGGCATGGCCGGCAATGCGGCCGTCGGCGTCCAGCAGGTAGACCTCCACGCTGGGGTTGACCAGCATGAGCTGGTTGAAGAAGCTGCGCACGGCGCCGGGCATGAGGCCGTTGGCGTCGGTCAGTTGGGCGTCGCGCGCAATGCTTTCGGCCACGTCGCGCGACAGGCCCTGCACCACTTCCAGCTCGTGCATGCGGCTGGCGCGCAGCTGCATCCAGGCCGAGGTGCCGCTGCACACCAGCAGCAGCACGGCAAAGACCAGGGACAGGCGCTGGGTCAGTGTCAGGCGCAGTTTCATGGTCATGCGCCCTCGCCCGCTTCGGCGAACTTGTAGCCGCGCCCCCACACGGTAAGGATGCGCGCGGGCTGGGCCGGGTCGGCTTCGATCTTGGCGCGCAGGCGGTTGATGTGGGTGTTGACGGTGTGCTCGTAGCCCTCGTGCTGGTAGCCCCAGACGGCATTGAGCAGGTCCATGCGCGAGAACACCTTGCCGGGCTGGCGCGCGAAGAAGTACAGCAGGTCGAACTCGCGCGGGGTCAGGTCCAGCCGGGCACCATGAAGCCGGGCATCGCGCGCCACGGGGTCCATGGCCAGGCCGTCAATGGACAGGCTGCCGGACTCCAGCCGCGCGTTCTGGGCCAGCGCCTCCACGCGGCGCAGCAGCGCCTTGACGCGCGCCACCAGCTCCAGCACCGAAAACGGCTTGGCCAGGTAGTCGTCCGCGCCGATCTCCAGGCCCAGGATGCGCTGCACCTCGCTGGAGCGCGCGCTGATGATGATGATGGGCGTGTAGCGCGCCATGGCGCGGGCGCGGCGGCAGATCTCCAGGCCGTCCACGCCGGGCAGCATGATGTCCAGCACCAGCGCGTCCCAGCCGCCGCGCTCCAGTTGGCGCAGGCCGTCGTCGCCGCGCGCGCAGTGCATGACTTCCAGGCCTTCGTCGCGCAGGTGCAGCGTGAGCAGGTCGGCGATATGGGCGTCGTCCTCGACGAGAAGTACGCGGCGCGTGGCGGTCATCGGATGCGGTTTCCTGGAAGTGGCGGGAGTGGCTGCCATTGTGCGCAATACCGGGGCCGGGAGTTATCACGAATCTTTGAACTCTGCGTGAGGACTTCGGGAGGCCGGCGCCCTAACCTGACTGGCATCGCATCGTTTTCAGACGCACGCAACCTTCAGGAGCACACCATGACCACCAGACGCCATCTTCTGTGGACCGCAGGCGCCGGCACCACCGCCGTGCTGGCGGCCAGCCTGTTCCCGCGCCGCGCGCCAGCGGCCGCCTCCAGCGAAGTCTTCGAGGTCAGCTACACGGATGCCGAGTGGCGCGCCCGCCTCACGCCCGAGCAGTACCGGATCCTGCGCAAGGAAGGCACGGAGCGCGCCGGCACCAGCCCGCTGAACAAGGAGCACCGCGCGGGCACCTTTGCCTGCGCAGGCTGCGCGCTGCCCCTGTTCTCTTCCAAGACCAAGTTCGACAGCGGCACGGGCTGGCCCAGCTTCTGGCAGCCGCTGGACAAGGCCGTGGCCACGCGCCAGGACCGCACCTACGGCATGCTGCGCACCGAGGTGCATTGCCGCCGCTGCGGCGGCCACCTGGGCCATGTCTTCGACGACGGCCCCAGGCCCACGGGCCTGCGCTACTGCATGAACGGGCTGTCCCTGACGTTCACGCCCCAGCCTGCCTGAACCCGGGAGCCACGCCATGCTGCTGATCGTCCTGGCCTATCTGGGCGGGGTGCTGACCATCTTCAGCCCCTGCATCCTGCCGGTGCTGCCCTTCGTCTTTGCGCGCGCCGACCAGCCCTTCGCCAAAAGCGGCCTGCCGCTGCTGGCGGGCATGGCGCTGACCTTCGCCCTGGTGGCCTCGCTGGCCGCCGTGGGCGGCGGCTGGGTGGTGGCCGCCAATGAATACGGCCGCTGGCTGGCCCTGGGCCTGGTCGCCGTGTTTGCGCTGACCCTGCTGTGGCCCGGCCTGTCCGAGCGGCTGACGCGGCCGCTGGTGGCGGCGGGCTCGCGCCTGTCCGAGCGTGCCCAGGGCACGGACGGCGGCGCCCGCCCCGGCGCCTCGCTGCTGCTGGGCGTGGCCACGGGCCTGCTGTGGGCGCCCTGCGCGGGCCCCATCCTGGGCCTGATCCTCACGGGCGCCGCACTGCAGGGCGCCAACACCACCTCCAGCCTGCTGCTGCTGGCCTATGCGGCCGGTGCGGCCACCTCCATGGCGGCGGCCCTGCTGCTGGGCGGCAAGGTGTTTGCGGCGCTCAAGCGCATGCTGGGCGCGGGCGAATGGGTGCGGCGCGGGCTGGGCGCGGCCATGCTGGCCGGCGTGGGCGCGATTGCGCTGGGGCTGGACACGGGCGTGCTGGCGCAAGTGTCCACGGCCTCCACCGGCGGCCTGGAGCAAAGGCTGGTGGACCGCCTGAGCGGCAGGCCCGAGGGTGGTGCCATGGCCATGCAGGCCGGTCCCGCAATGATGGCCGCCGTGGACAGGGGCTCCGGTGCTGGCCCGTCCCGCGCCGCCCTGCCGGACGAAGGGCTGGCCCCTGCGCTGGACGGCGCCACCGACTGGCTCAACTCCACGCCGCTGACGGCCGAACAACTGCGCGGCAAGGTGGTGCTGGTGGATTTCTGGACCTATTCCTGCATCAACTGCCTGCGCACCCTGCCCTATGTGAAGGCCTGGGCCGAGAAGTACCGCGACCAGGGCCTGGTGGTGGTGGGCGTGCATGCGCCGGAGTTCGCCTTCGAGCGCAAGCTGTCCAACGTGGAAAAGGCCATCAAGGACCTGGGCATCAGCTACCCCGTGGCCGTGGACAACGGCTACAAGATCTGGCGCGCCTTCAACAACCAGTACTGGCCGGCGCACTACTTCATCGATGCCCAGGGCCGCATCCGGCACCACCACTTTGGCGAAGGCGGCTATGCCGAGTCCGAGCGCGTGATCCAGCAACTGCTGCAGGAAGCCGGATCGAAGCAGGTGGACCTGGGCCTGATCGACGTGCAGGCCCAGGGCGTGCAGCAGGCAGCCGACATGGCAGCCGTGCGCTCGCACGAGACCTACCTGGGCTATGAGCGCGCCGAGCAATTTGCCGCCACGCCTGCCGCCGTGCACGACCAGGCCACCGCCTATGCCACGCCCGAGCGCCTGCCGCTCAACGCCTGGGGCCTGAGCGGCCAATGGACGGTGGGCCCGGAAAGCGCCACGCTGGACGGCGCCACCGGCCGCATCACCTACCGCTTCCAGGCACGCGACCTGCACCTGGTGCTGGGCCCGGGCAGCGATGGCAAGCCCGTGCGCTTCAAGGTACTGATCGACGGCAAGGCGCCCGGCGCCTCGCGCGGCATGGACGTGGCCGCCGACGGCAGCGGCAGCGTGACCGCGCAGCGCCTGTACCAGCTGGTGCGCCAGGACGGCGGCGCAGCCGAACGCACCTTCAGCATCGAATTCCTGGACCCCGGCATCTCCGCCTATGCCTTCACCTTTGGCTGATCCCTGGCCGCTTCACTTTCACCGGAGAGACACCATGACCAACGATTCCCCCCTCGCCGCCGCACCCCGCCGCCGCGGCCTTCTCCAACTGCTGACCGGCAGCGCCGTGCTGCTGGGCGGCGCCCTGCTGTGGCAGGGCAGCGACCTGCAGGCGGCCGAGCAGGCCGTGCGCATTCCGCCACCCGCGCAGGACATGCCCGCCACGGGCCAGGGGCCGCAGAAAGCCATCTTTGCGGGCGGCTGCTTCTGGGGAGTGCAGGGCGTGTTCCAGCATGTCAAGGGCGTGCAGCGCGCCGTCTCGGGCTACAGCGGCGGCACGGCGGCCCAGGCCTCGTATTCGGCGGTGAGCAGCGGCCGCACCGGGCATGCGGAGTCGGTCGAGATCACCTATGACCCGGCCCAGGTCAGCTACGGGCAGCTGCTGCAGATCTACTTTTCCGTGGCCCATGACCCGACCCAGCTCAACCGCCAGGGGCCAGACACGGGCCCGCAGTACCGCTCGGCCATCTTCGCCACCGACGCCGCGCAGCTCAGGACCGCCCAGGCCTATGTGGCCCAGCTCGATGCCGCCAAGGTCTTCGGCAAGCCCATCGTGACCCGGCTGGAGGACAAGCCCAGCTTCTTCCCGGCCGAGAACTACCACCAGGACTTCATGACCGAGAACCCGCGCCATCCCTACATCGTCATCAACGACCTGCCCAAGGTCCAACAGCTCAAGCGCCTGTTCCCGGACAACTACCGGGCCGAGCCGGTGCTGGTCAAGCAGGCCGCGCGGCAGATGTAGCGCCTGCGCAGCGCGGGTGCCTTCAGGCATCGGGGGCGGCTGCCGTATGAGACATTTGCGGCATGCCCTCCAGCCTGCAGACCGCACCCAACCCGCCCGCGCCCCTTCCCGCGGCCCCTGTGGCCCCCACCCGCGCCGAAGCCCTGCGCTACTGGCTGAAGCTGGGCTGCATCAGCTTTGGCGGGCCGGCCGGGCAGATCGCCATCATGCATGAGGACCTGGTGGAGCGGCGGCGCTGGATCTCGGAGGGGCGCTTCCTGCATGCGCTCAATTACTGCATGCTGCTGCCCGGCCCCGAGGCGCAGCAGCTGGCCACCTATATCGGCTGGCTGCTGCACCGCACCTGGGGCGGCATCGTGGCCGGCGGGCTGTTCGTGCTGCCCTCGCTGGTGCTGCTGATCGGCCTGTCCTGGATCTATGTGGCCTTCGGCCATGTGCCGGCCATTGCCGGCATCTTCTACGGCATCAAGCCGGCCGTGACGGCGCTGGTGGTGCAGGCGGCCTGGCGCGTGGGCTCGCGCACCTTGCGCAACGGCTGGCTGTGGGGCATTGCCGCGGCGGCCTTCGTGGCCATCTTCGCGCTGAAGCTGCCGTTTCCGCTGATCGTGCTGGCGGCCGGCGCACTGGGCTACCTGGGGGGCAGGCTGGCGCCGCGCCACTTCGCCCCTGCAGGCGGGCACGGCCACGGCGGCGGCAGCCACGGCCCGGCCGTCATCGACGATGACACGCCCGTACCGGCCCATGCACGGTTCAGCTGGCGTTTTTTCAGCCAGGTGCTGGCGGCCAGCCTGGGGCTTTGGGCCCTGGCGCTGGGCCTGCTGACCGCCGCCTTCGGCTGGCAGGGCGCACTCACCCAGATGGGCTGGTTCTTCACCAAGGCGGCACTGCTGACCTTTGGCGGCGCCTACGCCGTGCTGCCCTACCTCTACCAGGGCGCCGTGGACCACTACCACTGGCTCACGGCCGCGCAGATGATGGACGGGCTGGCCCTGGGCGAGACCACGCCGGGGCCGCTGATCATGGTGGTGTCCTTCGTGGGCTTCCTGGGCGGCTGGAGCACGCAGGTGTTCGGCCCCGATGCGCTGCTGCCTGCCGGCGCCGCCGCCGCCCTGGTCGTGACCTTCTTCACCTTTTTGCCGTCCTTTGCCTTCATCCTGCTGGGCGGCCCCTTCATCGAGTCCACCCATGGCAGGCTGGGCTTCACCGCGCCGCTGACGGGCATCACGGCCGCCGTGGTGGGCGTCATCGCCAACCTGGCCGTGTTCTTTGCCTGGCACGTGCTGTGGCCACAGGGCTGGGCGGGTCCCTTCGACTGGCCGTCCGCACTGCTGGGCCTGGCTGCGGCGGCCGCGCTGCTGCGCTGGAAGGTCGGCGTGATCCCCGTGGTGGTGGGCGCGGGACTGGCCGGCCTGGCGATCACGCTGGCACGCCAGGGTGGGTAGGAAAGGCTGCGGCATGGTTTCGACCACGGGTGGGCATTTCAGCTGGCTGCGCTGCCGCACCGCAGGCGTGGAGGCCGTGGCCGCCGACACGGCGAGGCACTTTGGGCGGCATACCCACGAGCAGTACGGGATCGGCCTGATCGAGCGTGGCGCGCAGAAGTCCGCCAGCGGACGAGGTCTGTACGAGGCCGGGGCCGGCGACCTCATCATGGTCAACCCCGGCGAGCTGCATGACGGCATGCCCCTGGGCGATGGCGGTCGCGCCTGGCGCATGCTCTACCTGGAGCCCTGGGTCGTGGCCGGGCTCATGGCGGACATGGATGGCACGGGGCCGGCGACCGGCTTCGAGTTCCGCCAGCCCGCCGTGCGCGACCCGGGCCTGGCCGCGTGTTTTCAGACCCTGTACCGCAGGATGACCGGCAGCGGCGAGCCAGCGGACGCCCTGGACCTGGACGAAGCCCTGCTGCAGCTGCTGGGCGGCATGCTGCAGCGCCCTGCCCCGGCGCCCCGCGCACCGGCCCCCATCACCCTGGCCCGCGCCCGGATGGACGACGATCCCGGCGCGCCCCTGACCCTGGGCGCCCTGGCCCACGAGGCGGGCCTGAGCCGCTACCAATTCCTGCGCGCCTTTGCGCGCGCCACGGGCATGACGCCCCATGCCTATCTGCTGCAGCGGCGCCTGCACCAGGCGCGCGGGCTCATCGCCAGCGGCGTGCCGCTGGCCGAGGCCGCCGCGCACAGCGGCTTTGCCGACCAGAGCCATATGACGCGCCTGTTCGTGCGCAGCTTCGGCATGGCGCCCGGCTTCTACGCCAGGGCAGCCAAGGCCTGCGCTGCGTGACGCGCTGCAATTTCCTTCAAGACCACGCAAACCGGCCTGGCGAGGATGGGGATCACATCCCCTCTCCACTCACAAGGCCTGATCTTGCAGTTCTCCTACTCACCCTCCATCCCCCGCGATTTTCCTGAACTGGCCACGCAGACCTTGCTGCTGCGCGGCCTGTCGCCCGACGTGCCCGCACACGCCGTGATCGCCCCCTTCATGGCACAGGCCAGGCAGAACCTGGCCTGCACCCCGGAAAGCGAGATGCCATCCATCCAGGCCTGGCGGCGCGGCTTTGCCTGGATGGGCCTCAAGCCCACGCAATACCGCTGCGCCGCCGAGGCCCTGCTGCGCCGCCTGCGCAAGGAGGGAGATCTGCCGGGCCTGCATCCGCTGGTGGACCTGTGCAATGCGGCCTCGGTGGCCTTTGCCATTCCCGTGGCCGTCTTCGACCTGGACCGCATCAGCGGCTGCCTGCAGGTGCGCCCCGCAACCGGCAGCGAGGTCTACGAGACCTTCTCGGGCGAGATCGAATATCCCGAGCCCGGCGAAATCATCTTTGCCGACACGGCTGGCCGCGCCCACGCCCGGCGCTGGTGCAACCGCCAAAGCGGCCACTCGGCAGTGCGCGAATCCACCGTCAACGCGCTGATCGTGACCGAAGCGCTGCACGCCACCGGCAAGACGGATACGCAGCAGTTGGTGCAAGCGTTGCAGGCGGCGGCCGGTCGACTGTGGCCCGAGGCCGTTTCACACCCAGGCAACCCCTTGCAGGCCGCCCAGGCCTGAGGCGACCGGGGCGGTTGGCGCCCCGGCGCGAAGAGGACTATCACGCTGCGCGGACTTCCCGCAAGCAAGACCGTACGCGTATCGCACCGCCCTGCACATCGACCCACAGGTCCCTTCAGAACAAGCTTCTACGCTATCAAATTGATAACAATGCGTTGCATGCTACATACAAATGAAAAGAAAAAGAAATCATTCCCATTGTCATTCTAGAATCCGCACCCGCCATGACAGGCTGCGCTGCTGGCCCCAGGGCCGGCAGCAGCGCCGACGCACCCAGAGCACGCCCCACGGCACAGGTTTCCCAGCTCTCGACCATTGACCATGCTTACCCAAAGACTCTCGCGCACGGCAGTTGCGCATGCCGCCCTGCTTGCCCTGTGCGGCGCAGCCCACGCACAGGCCCAGCCTGACAAGGTCCCCGAGGCCACGCTCGCCCCGGTCACCGTGAACGCAGGCACCGAGAAGGAAAATCCCACCGGCCCTGTGGTGGGCTTCACCGCCAAGCGCGCCATCTCGGCCACCAAGACCGACACGCCGCTGATAGAGACGCCCCAGGCCATCAGCGTGGTCACGCGCGACCAGTTCGAGGCCCAGGGCGTGCAGACGCTGCGCCAGACCACCGCCTACAGCGCCGGCGTGGTGTCCAACTATTTCGACAGCCGGGTGGACAGCTTCTCGGCACGCGGCGGCAGCGTGAGCCAGTACCAGGACGGGCTGCTGCGCACCTACGGCACCTACAACACCAGCCGGCCCGATCCCTACACGCTGGAACGCGTGGAATTCCTGCGCGGACCCTCTTCCGTGCTCTACGGCCAGGGCAGCGTGGGCGGGGTGCTCAACCTCACCAGCAAGCGCCCGCAGGCCGAGGCGCTGCGCGAGGTGCAGGTGCAGATGGGCAGCTACGGGCGCAAGCAGATCGCCGCCGACCTGACCGGCGCCGTCACCGAAGACGGCCAGTGGCTGTACCGCCTGGTGGCCGTGGGCCGGGAAAGCGGCACCCAGGTGGACCATGTGAACGACGACCGCCTGGTGATCGCGCCCAGCCTGACCTGGCGGCCCAGCGCCGACACCTCGCTCACGCTGCAGGCGCTCTACCAGAAGGACAAGAGCGGCTCGCTGATCGGCTTCTTCCCCTGGCAGGGCACGCGCCTGCCCAGCCCCTACGGCCAGATTCCCACCAGCACCTTCATCGGCGAGCCTGGCTGGGACTCGTTCGACACAGAGAACAAATCCTGGGGCTACCTGTTCAGCCACCGCCTGAACGCGGACTGGACCGTGCGCCAGAACCTGCGGCGCACCATCAGCGACGTGGACTACCGCTCCATCTACACCAGCTTCACCGCCATCCCCGGCCAGGGCCGCCCTGCGCGCCCGGTCTTCAACCCCGACAACCGCAGCGTCTACCGCGATGCCTCCTGGCAGGTCAACGGCGGGCGCATGCTGGTGATCGACACGCAGCTCGAAGGCAAGCTGCGCTGGGGCACGGCCGAGCACACCGTGCTGGCCGGCATGGACGCACAGCGCAACAGCACCAGCCAGTCCACCTGGCGCGGACTGACCGCGCCGTTTGACGTCTACAACCCCGTCTACGGCAATTTCACGCCGCCCACGGCCTCGCAGCTGGTGCGCCAGCCGGGCGTGTCGCAAAAGCAATTGGGCTTCTACGCCCAGGACCAGATCAAGTGGGGCCGCTGGACCGCCACCCTGGGCCTGCGCCACGACAGCGCGCAGACGGACACCGAAGGCCGTCCCGCCTCCGCCGTGGACGAGAAGGCCTGGACCAAGCGCGCAGGCGCCACCTACCAGATGGATGGTGGCTGGGCGCCCTACCTGGGCTACTCCGAGTCCTTCCAGCCGCTGGGCGGCGTGAACGTCTACGGCACGCCCTACAAGGCGCAGCGCGGCGAGCAATGGGAAGCCGGCGTGAAATGGCAGCCGCCGGGCCAGGGCCTGTCGGCCTTCGCCGCCGTCTACACGCTGCGCGAGAAGAACCGCAAGACCACCGACCCGGCCAACCCGCTCAACAGCCTGCAGATCGGCGAGGTCAAGGTCAACGGCTTCGAGGCCGAGCTCACCGCCAGCCTGGCCCGCCACTGGGACGCCACGCTCGCCTATGCGTACACCGACGCCGTCATCTCCCGCAGCAATGGCGGCGACCAGGGCCAGCGCGTGACCAGCGTGCCGCGCCACACGGCATCGGCCTGGCTGACCCACCGCTTTGCCAGCGAAGGACGCGGCGGCTGGAGCCTGGGCGCGGGCGTGCGCTACACGGGTTCGCAGTGGACGGGCACCAGCCTGGTGGACACGCCTTCGGCCACCCTGCTGGACGCCATGGTGTCCTATGACGCCGGCCCATGGCGCCTGGCCTTCAACGTGGTCAACCTGACCGACAAGGTGCAGATCACGCAGTGCCTGGCACGCGGCGACTGCTTCTACGGCCAGCGGCGCACCTTTGCGGTGACGGGAACGCACCGCTTCTGAGGACCGCCGCCGTGCGCCTCACACAGCCCAGGCATTTCACGCAGCGCAGGCAGCTCAGGCAGGCAGCTGCCTGAAGCTCCTTCTGTCCGCCGTGCTGCCAAACGATGCGCAGCCCGACAGCACGGCGGGCGACGGCGCGGTGGTCGACAGCGCCTCGCTGCACTGCCGGGGCAGCTGGCTGCGCTCGTCTTCCAGGGCCTGTGTCTGGATCATGGGGGCCATGGCCACCACGTTGCCGAAGATGGTGGCAAAGGCCACGTCGGCCGCGTCACGGCCCGTGCCAAAGCGCATGAAGCCCATGGGAATGGCCGTGCCCGATGCATCGAACAGGTACCACCTGTCGCCCAGGTAGGCTTCCACGTAGGCATGGAAATCGGGCGGGCCCAGCGCAGGGTCGGCACCGTAGTCCGTGCCGGTGGCGATGCGGGCGGGAATGTTCAGCGCGCGGCACAGGGCGATCATCAGGTGCGTGAAGTCGCGGCACACGCCCACCTGCTCCACCAGGGTATCGACGGCCGAGGTGGACGAGTTGCTGGTGGCCGAAGCGAAGGTCACCAGCTCCTGCACCCACTGCTGTATGGCCAGCACGCGCGAATAGCCGGGCGCCAGTTGGCCGAAATTGCGGAAGGCCAGCTGCATCAGCCGGTCGGACTGGCAGTAGCGGCTGGGGTAGATGTACGGCAGCACCTCCAGCGGGATGCAGCGCACCGGAACCTCGCCCAGCGCCGCCGGATCCTCGCGGTGGTGCGCGATGCAGACGGTGGCCGTGTAGGTCAGGTGCAGGGGGCCGGGGTTGGCATGCAGGCGCATGAAGCGCGTGGAGGTGGCGGGCTCGGTGGCAATGTCGGGCTCCACCGGCTGGCTGAGCACCAGACGCTCGTTCTCCACCGTCTGGTGCGAGGTGTGGGCCGCATGGATGTTGAACACGAAGTCGGCCCCGGCCGGATCGCGGATGTCATAGGCAAGATCCACCTGGATCTGCAGCCTGATTCCTGGTTGGGCCATTGTTTTTCCCTGGTTGGTCTGTCGGATCGGCATCCATGGTGGGATCAAGAGTCTCCGCCGGCCGTAGGCCCCTGCTGAAAAGCCTGTAGTGCTTGGCAGGGACAGCGCGTGCGCCCGCCCGGCGGCCCGCAGGGGATGCAAACTCGGCTAACATCGGCGCCGCCCCGCATGGCGCAATGCCTGTGGCGGGGGCATCCACCAGCCAGGAACAGCCAAGGAGACCGCTAGATGGCGGAGATCATCGAGATATCGCGGGCGGCGCTGCACGAGCAGGTGGCGGACCGTTTGCGGTCCATGCTCATCGAGGGGCGCATCGCCCCGGGCGCCAAGCTCAACGAGCGCGAGCTGTGCGAGCAGCTGGGCGTCTCGCGCACGCCGCTGCGCGAGGCCATCAAGCTGCTGGCCGCCGAAGGCCTGGCCGACCTGCTGCCCAACCGCGGCGCCATCGCCGTCAAGCTGAGCGAGGCCGATGTCATGCACGCCTTCGAGGTGCTGGCCGGCATCGAGGGCCTGTCGGGCGAACTGGCCGCCCAGCGCATCACCGACCAGGAATTCGCCGAGATCCGCGCCCTGCACTACGAGATGATGGCCAGCGTGGCGCGCGCCGACCTGTCCGCCTACTACCGGCTCAATGCCGCCATCCACGCGGCGCTGAACAGCGCCGCCAAGAACCCCGTGCTGACGGAAACCTTCCAGCGCATCAACAACCGCGTGCAGTCGCTGCGCTTTCGCACCAACCTGGACACGGCCAAGTGGAAGCAGGCCGTCAAGGAGCACGAAGCCATGATCGAGGCCCTGGGCGCACGCGACGCCACGGCCCTGCGCGAGCTGCTGGTCACCCACCTGCACCACAAGCGCGATGCCGTGCTGGCCATGCTGCGCGCCGAGGCCCTGCAGCCGCGCAAGGCGCGCTGAAGCCCAGGGCCCCTACCGCTGCGGCGCGGCCCCCAGCGCCGCAACGCCGGCCCGCGCCACCTGCGCATCCTCTGCAGGCTTCACCCCGCTGACGCCCACGGCGCCCAGGCAGTGGCCCTCCCTGGTGATGGGCACGCCGCCTTCCAGCAGGCCCTGCAGCGCGGGCACGCTCAGGTAGGCGGTGCGGCCACCATTGATCATTTCCTCATAGAGCCGGCTTTCCTTGCGGCCCAGTGCTGCGGCGTGGGCCTTGGCCGGCGCGATGTGGGCCGAGGCCGGTGCCGCGCCGTCCAGGCGCTGCAGCCACAGCAGGTGGCCGCCGTCATCGGCGATGGCGATGCTGACGGCCCAGCCGCGCGCCGTGGCATGCGCCTCGGCGGCCTGGGCGATGGCCTTGATGTCCTGGAGGTCCAGGCAGGGCTTGTGCTTCATGGGAGTGCCTTGGTCTTGTGCGGGAGGGAGGATGGCGGTCAGCGGGCAGTCAGCGGGCATCCAGCAGGCTTTCCAGCAGCCGCGCCACATGCACGGCTTCGCGCGCCGCGCCGTCGGCGATCTGGTGACGGCAGCTGGTGCCGTCGGCCACGACGATGGCTTCGGGGCGCTGGCGTATGGCCGGCAGCAGGGCCGCCTCGGCCATGTCCATGGAGACCTGGTGGTGGCTGGCCTCGTAGCCGAAGCTGCCGGCCATGCCGCAGCAGGAGCTTTCGATCAGCTCGGGCTGGGCGCCGGGAATCAGCCGCAGCACGTCGAGGATGGGGCTGACCGCGCCAAAGGCCTTCTGGTGGCAATGGCCGTGCACGAGGATGGGCGCCTCGGCGGCGCGCAGCGGCAGCGCAAAGCGGCCGGCCTTCACTTCACGGGCAATGAATTCCTCGAACAGCAGGGCCTGTGCAGCCACCGCCTGTGCAGGCTCGCCCAGGCCCATGACCAGGGCTTCGTCGCGCAGGGTCAGCAGGCAGGAGGGCTCCAGGCCGACGATGGGGATGCCGGCGCGGGCCAAGGGCGCCAGGGCGTTGATCAGCGCACCGGCGCTGGCCTTGGCCTGCTCGACCATGCCGGTGGCCAGGTAGGTGCGGCCGCAGCAGTGGTGGCCGCCCCCCTCTTTGCCGGACTTGCTGGCGGTGTGCAGCGCATAGCCGGCCGCCTGCAGCACGCGCGCGGCGGCCAGGGCGTTTTCGCTCTCGAAGGTGCCGTTGAAGGTGTCCACGAAGAGCACGGCCACGCGCTCGCCGGCCGCCGCGCGGGCCAGGGCCTGGTCGCGGTCAAGAAGGGTATGTGCTTCGGGCGCGCGCCAGAAGGTGTCGCTGCGCCAGGCCGGCAGCGAACGCCGGGCGGACAGGCCCAGCAGTTTTTCGCCCAGTTGGCGCAGCACGGGCAGGCGGTTGCGCAGGTTCAGCAGCCAGGGCATGCGGCTGGCCGTGGCCGCGTAGCGCGGCAGATGGGCGACCAGCCGGTCCTTGAGCGTGTGGCCATGGCGGGCCTTGTAGTGGGCCAGGAATTCCACCTTCATGCGGGCCATGTCCACGCCCGTGGGGCAGTCGCGCCTGCAACCCTTGCAGCCCACGCACAGGTCCATGGTGTCGTGCATGGCCTCGCTGGTGAAGGCGTCCGGGCCCAGCTGGCCCGAGATGGCCAGGCGCAGGGTGTTGGCGCGGCCCCGCGTCAGGTGCTGCTCGTCGCGCGTGACGCGGTAGCTGGGGCACATGGTGCCGGCGTCGAACTTGCGGCAGTGGCCGTTGTTGTTGCACATCTCCACGGCCTTGGCAAAGCCGCCGGTGACGTCGCCGCCCGTGCCGGGCGCCGTGGTGACTTCGGTGACCGGGTCGGCCTGCACGTTCCAGGCGGACCAGTCGAGCACGGGCGTGATGGGAATGCGCCGGTAGGGCCGGGGCGCATCGGCGGGCGCAAAGCGGAACAGCCGGCCATCGTCCATCCTGGGCGTATCGATGATCTTGCCGGGGTTGAACAGGCCCTGGGGATCGAACTCCTGCTTGATGGCGCGCAGGGCCTCGGTGATGGCGGGCCCGAACTGCCAGGCAATCCACTCGCCGCGGCACAGCCCGTCGCCGTGCTCGCCGCTGAAGGCGCCCTTGTATTTGCGCACCAGTTCGGCCGCTTCCTCGGCAATGGCGCGCATGCGCGCCGCGCCGTCGGTGCGCATGTCCAGGATGGGCCGCACATGCAGCGTGCCCACGGAGGCATGGGCGTACCAGGTGCCCCGGCTGCCGTGGCGCGCGAACACTTCGGTGAGCGCGTCGGTGTACTCGGCCAGGTGCTGCAGCGGCACGGCGCAGTCCTCGATGAAGCTCACGGGCTTGCCGTCGCCCTTGAGGCTCATCATGATGTTCAGCCCCGCCTTGCGCACTTCCCAGAGGTTTTTCTGGGCCGCTTCCTCGGGCATTTCCACCACGCTGCCGGGCAGGCCCAGCTCGCCCATCAGCTCCACCAGCTGGCGCAGCCGCGCCAGCAGCGCGGCGCGGTCGTCGCCGGCGAATTCCACCAGCAAGATGGCGGCCGGGCGGCCGATGAGGGCGGTCTCTATGGTGGGCTTGAAGGCCGGGTTGGCCAGGCCCAGCTCGATCATGGTGCGGTCCACCAGCTCCACGGCCGTGGGTCCCAGCTTCACGATGTGCTGGGCCGAGTCCATGGCCGCGTGGAAGGTGGGGAAGTTGACCACGCCCAGCACCTTGGCGCGCGGCAGCGCGCTGAGCTGCAGGGTGAGCGAGCGCGTGTAGGCCAGCGTGCCCTCGGCGCCTATCAGCAGATGGGCCAGGTTGACGCTGCCGTCGGCCGTGTAGGGCCGCTCGCTCTGGTTGTCGAAGATGTCGAGGTTGTAGCCCGCCACGCGGCGCATGACCTTGGGCCAGTGGGCGTGGATGTCCTCGCGGTGCTGTTGCGCCAGCCCGTGCACGAATTGCGCAATGCGCGCCGCGCGGCCCGTGGCCTGGGCTACGGGGCCGAAGTCCAGCAGCTCGCCATCGGCCATCCAGGCGCGGGCGCCGCGCACGTTGTGCACCATGTTGCCGTAGGCAATCGAGCGCGAGCCGCAGGAATTGTTGCCCGCCATGCCGCCCAGCGTGGCCTGGGCGCTGGTCGATACGTCCACCGGATACCACAGGCCGAGCTTCTTGAGCCGGGCGTTGAGGTGGTCCAGCACCAGGCCGGGCTCGACCTCGGCCGTGCCTGCATCGGGGTCCACCGAGAGGATGTTGCGCAAATGCTTGCTGTTGTCGATCACCAGGGCCGCGCCCGTGGTCTGCCCGCACTGGCTGGTGCCGCCGCCGCGCGGCAGCACGGGCACCTTCAGCTCGCGGGCGATCTGCAGGGCCGTGGCGATGTCCTGCTCGCAGGTGGGCACGAAGACGCCCACCGGCATGATCTGGTAGATGGAGGCATCGGTGGCATAGCGCCCGCGCGAGGCGGCGTCGAACAGGACCTGGCCGCGCGTGTCCGAGCGCAGGCGGCGCGCCAGCATCTGGCTGACATCGTCGGGCGGCAGCACGGTGCCGGGGGCGGGCACGGTGTCGTCGGCGGAAGCGGCAAGGCGGTGCGTGGATTCCATCAGCATGGCGGCTCTCATTCGTTCATGGTTCGTGGGTAGATCTGGCCTGCCTTGAGCAGGGCGATGACGGTGTCGCGCTTGTGCTCCAGGTGGGCCACCAGCACCTGGCGCAGCGCGGCGGCGTCGCGCGCCTGCAGCGCCTCCAGCATGCGTTCGTGCTCCTGGACGGCGCGCTTCCACTTGGCCGCGTCCTGGTTGGTGCGAAAGCGCAGCGACTGCACGCGGGCGTTGATGCGGCCATAGGTCTCGGCCAGCACGGGGTTGGCGGCGGCGCGGTTGATGGCCGAGTGGATCAGCGCATTGAGCCGGTAGTAGCCGGACAGGTCCTGGCGCGCATGGCTGGCCAGCATCTCGAAGTGCAGGGCCCGCACCTCGGCCAGTTGCTGCTGGCTGATGCGCTGCGCGGCCAGCTCGCCCGACATGCCCTCCAGCCCCGCCAGCACCTCGAAGGTCTGCAGCACATCGGCCTCGCCCAGGCGCACGGCCACGGCGCCGCGGTTGGGCACCAGGTCCACCAGCCCTTCGGAGGCCAGCAGCTTGATGGCCTCGCGCAGCGGCGTGCGCGAGACGCGCAACTGCTCGCACAGCGCGCGCTCGTTGAGCTTGGCGCCGGGCGGTATGCGCCCCTCCACCAGCCAGGTGCGCAGCCGCGCCGCCACCTGGTCATGCAGGGCAAGCCGCGAAATCTCGATGATCTCCGCCATGGATTCTCCTGGTCGAATGAATTTTGCATTCATTTTTACGCAAGCATTTCTCAAGGCATTCATGGTTATCACCAAGGCATTTATGAATTTTGAATGCAAAAATTCGCAAACACCCTCCCCCGCAGACCGACCTGGCATTTCCTTGAAAAGGACGCACCAGGCTCACGCTCGACAGCCATCCCACGGGCCGCCACTTCCTCCAGATCCCCGGCCCCAGCCCGGTTCCCGACCGCATCCTGCGGGCCATGAGCCTGCCCACCATCGACCACCGGGGGCCGGAGTTCGGCCAGCTCGGCCTGAAGGTGCTGGCCGGCATCCAGCAGGTCTTCAAGACCCGGCATCCGGTGGTGATCTATCCGGCCTCCGGCACGGGCGCCTGGGAGGCGGCCCTGATCAACACGCTCAGCCCTGGCGACCATGTGCTGATGTTCGAGACCGGCCACTTCGCCTCGCTGTGGCAGAAGATGGCCACGCGCCTGGGCCTGTCCACCGAGTTCCTGTCCTATGGCGGCTCCGACGAGCACCTGCCCCAGGCGCCGGGCTGGCGCCATGGCGTGCAGGCCGGGCTGATCGAGGCGCGGCTGCGCAAGGACACGGAGCGCCGGATCCGCGCCGTGTGCGTGGTGCACAACGAGACCTCCACGGGGGTGACCTCGGACATCGCCGCCGTGCGCCGGGCCATCGACGCGGCGGGCCACCCGGCCCTGCTGCTGGTGGACACCATCTCGGGCCTGGCCAGCGCCGACTACCGCCATGACGAATGGGGCGTGGATGTGACCATCAGCGGCTCGCAAAAGGGCCTGATGCTGCCGCCCGGCATCAGCTTCAACGCGCTGTCGCCACGCGCGCTGGAGGCCGCCAAAAGCGCGAAGCTGCCCAAGTCGTTCTGGGCCTGGGACGAGATCGTGGAGATGAACCAGACCGGCTACTGGCCCTACACGCCCAACACCAACCTGCTGTACGCCCTGTCCGAATCGCTGGACATGCTGCTGGCCGAAGGGCTGGATACGGTGTTTGCGCGCCACCAGCGCTGGGCGGCCGGCGTGCGTGCCGCCGTGCAGGCCTGGGGCCTGCCCATCCAGTGCGCCGATCCGCAGGTCTACTCGCCCGTGCTCACCGGCGTGATCACGCCCGAAGGCGTGGATGCCGATGCCCTGCGCCGCCTGATCCACACGCGCTTCGACCTGTCGCTGGGCGCGGGCCTGGGCAAGCTCAAGGGCCGCATGTTCCGCATGGGCCACCTGGGCGACAGCAACGACCTGACGCTGCTGGCCATGGTGGCGGGCGTGGAGATGGGCCTGAAGCTGTCCGGCATCCGTCTGGCCGGCAGCGGCGTGCAGGCGGCCATGGATTACTTCGCGGCCCACGCCGCAGCCGGGGCGCTGCGCAAGGCCGCCTGAACCCATCGGCCGCGCGCCGAAAACCCTTGGCAGAGCCGGAGCACATGGCTCGCCCCCTTGATCGTGGATTGCACCAATACCAGGAAATAACAGGAGACAAGAGACATGACATCGCCCCGCAACCGCCTGGCGGCAACTGCCGTCGCCACCCTCGCCGCCACCGCCGCCATCACCCTCGCCGCCCCTGCCGCCTGGGCGCAATGGAAGCCCGCCAAGTCCGTCGAACTCGTCGTGCCGTTCTCGGCCGGTGGCGCCTCGGACCAGATGGCGCGCGTGATCCAGGCCATCGTCACCAAGCACAAGCTGATCGAGCAGCCCGTGGTCATCCTCAACAAGGCCGGTGCCTCCGGCGCCGAGGGCATTCTGGATGTCAAGGCCTCGGCGCGCGACCCGCACAAGCTGCTGGTGGCCTCCACGGCCATCTTCACCCTGCCCATGGCCACGGCCCTGCCCTTCCAGTGGCGCGACCTGAATCCCGTGGCCATGATTGCCCAGGACCAGTTCGTGCTCTGGGTCAATGCCGAGACCGGCTACCAGACGCCCGCCGACTACCTGGCCGCCGCGCGGCAGGCCGGCGGCAAGTTCAAGATGGGCGGCACCAGTTCCAAGCGCGAGGACCAGATCATCACCGCCAACATGGAACAGGCCGCCGGCGTGAAGTTCACCTACATCCCCTACAAGGGCGGCGGCGAGGCCAGCACCCAGCTGGTGGGCAAGCACATCGACTCCAACGTCAACAACCCCAGCGAGTCCATGGCGCAGTGGCGCGCGGGCCAGGTGCGGGCGCTGTGCGTGTTCGACACGCAGCGCATCGAGTACACGGCCAAGGTCACGGGCAGCCAGGCGCTGTCGGACATCCCCACCTGCAGGGAGCAGGGCCTGGATGTGCAATACACCATGCTGCGCGGCTTCTTCCTGCCGCCCGGCACCACGCCCGAGCAGGCGCAGTTCTATGCGGGCGTGATGCACAAGGTGGTGGCCACGCCCGAGTGGAAGGAGTACCTGGAGAAAAACGCGCTCAAGCCCGAGTACATGACGGGGCAGGCCTTCGTGGACTTCCTGGCCAAGGACGAGACGCGCCACCTCGACATCATGAAGAAGGCCGGCTTCCTGTCGGCCAGCGTGGCCGCCGCCGCCAAGTGAGGAGCCGCGCCATGGACACCGCCATCCACCTTGCCCCGCCCTCCTCCAATTCAGCAGCAGCAGCAGCAGCAGCCCCGGCCCAGCCCTCCAGCGCGGCCACCGAATCCATCCCCGCCACCGAAGCCCAGGCCCCCGGCCTGTCCCGCCGCCATGTGGAGTACGGAGTGGCCGCCGTGCTGCTGGCGCTGGCCGTGCTCGTGGTCTGGGACAACCAGCGCATTGGCGCGGGCTGGGGCGACACCGGCCCGCAGGCCGGCTACTTCCCGCTGCGCGTGGGCGCCGTGCTGGGCATCTGCGCCATCGCCGTCTTCGTGCAGGCGCTGCGCAGCCGCAGCCAGGAGCAATTCGCCAGCTGGCTGCAGCTCAGGCGCGTGGCGCAGGTGCTGCTGCCGCTGACGGCCTACATCGCCGTGATCGCGCCGCTGGGCATCTACGCGGCCTCGGTGCTGTTCATCACGGGCTTCATGGTGTTTGCGGGCCGTTATCCCTGGTGGAAGGCCGTGGCGCTGTCGGGCTTCACCAGCGTGCTGCTGTTCTACGTCTTCGAGATCCAGTTCAAGGTGCCCCTGCCCAAGGGTCCGCTTGAAGCCTGGCTCGGCTATTGACCCCTGTCGCCGCCACGGAGCAACACCATGGACGAACTCCAATACCTTGCGCACGGCTTCGCGGCCGTCACCACCTGGCAGAACACGGGGCTGATGCTCACGGGCATCCTGCTGGGCATCGTGGTCGGCGTGCTGCCGGGCCTGGGCGGCCCCAACGGCGTGGCCATCCTGCTGCCGCTGACCTTCGGCATGTCGCCCACCTCGGCCATCATCCTGCTGTCGTGCATCTACTGGGGGGCGCTGTTCGGCGGCGCCATCACCTCGGTGCTGTTCAACATCCCGGGCGAGGCCTGGTCGGTGGCCACCACCTTCGACGGCTACCCCATGGCCCAGCAGGGGCACGCGGGGGCCGCGCTGACCACGGCCTTCACGGGCTCGTTCATCGGCGCCATCTCGGGCGTGATGCTGATCACCTTCCTGGCGCCGGTCGTGGCCTCGTTCGCGCTGCAGTTCGGGCCGCCGGAGTTCTTTGCGGTCTTCTTCCTGACGTTCTGCTCCTTCATCGGCATGGGCAAGGAGCCCAAGGCCAAGATCGTGGCCGCCATGGCCGTGGGCCTGCTGCTGGCAGCCGTGGGCATGGACACCATCTCGGGCGACCTGCGCATGACCTTCGGCTCCACCGAGCTGCTGCGCGGCTTTGATTTCCTGGTGGTGGTGATCGGCCTGTTCGGCATCAGCGAGATCCTGATGACCATCGAGGAAGGCCTGGCCTTCAAGGGCAAGAAGGCCTCCATCGACCTCAAGGTGGTGTTCAGGACCTGGGCCCGGCTGCCGCGCTACTGGCTGACCATGCTGCGCTCGGCCCTGGTGGGCTGCTGGATGGGCGTGACGCCCGGCGGCGCCGTGGCGGCCAGCTTCATGGGCTACGGGCTGGCCAAGAAGTTCTCGCGCGACCCCGACAGCTTCGGCAAGGGCAACCCCGAAGGCGTGCTCGCCCCCGAGACCGCCGCCCACGCGGCCGGCACCTCGGCCCTGCTGCCCATGCTGGCCCTGGGCATTCCGGGCTCGGCCACGGCGGCCGTGCTGCTGGGCGGGCTGATGATCTGGGGGCTGCAGCCCGGCCCGCTGCTGTTCACAGAGCAAAAGGACTTCGTCTGGGGCCTGATCGCCAGCATGTACCTGGGCAACATCGCCGGCCTGGTCATCGTCATGGCCACCGTGCCGCTGTTCGCCGCCATCCTGCGCGTGCCGTTTTCCATCGTCGCGCCCATGATCCTCATGGTCTGCGCCATCGGCGCCTTCACCGTGCACGGCAATGCCACGGACATCTGGCTCATGCTGGTCTTCGGCGTGGTCGGCTACGTGTTCAAGAAGCTCGACTATCCACTGGCGCCCATGGTGCTGGCCATCGTGCTGGGCGACCGCATGGAAGACGCCTTCCGCCAGAGCATGCTCTCCAGCCAGGGCGAGCTGGGCATCTTCTGGCACAACGGCCTGTCGGGCACCATCACCACGCTGGCCCTGCTGATGCTGGTGTGGCCGCTGCTGGGCAAGTTGCGGGCGATGGCGTTCGGGGCGAGGGCAAGGGCTGTGGCGGCCTGAGCCCTAATCCCTGTACCGCTTCTTGCGAAACGCCAGCCAGGCGGCGATGACGGTGAAGGCGACGACGATGGACACCACGATCCAGAAGCCGTGCTCGTGCTCGGCCAGCGGTATGCCGCCCACGTTCATGCCGAACAGGCCGGCCAGGATGTTGATGGGCAGGGCCAGCACGGTGACCACGGTCAGCACGAAGAGGCTGTTGCTGTTGTCCTCGTTCACGGCGGCGGCCACCTCTTCCTGCAGCAGCTTGATGCGGTCCTGCAGGGTCTGCATGTCGCGCAGCATGAGCGAGAACTCCTCGCTCGCTGCGGCCAGGCCGCGCCGGTCTTCCTCGCCCATCCAGCCGGGGGGCTGCTGCAGCAGGCGGAACAGCGCGGCGGGCTCGGGCGCCAGCAGGCGCTGAAGGCGCACCAGCAGGCGGCGCAGCCGGCCCAGGTGGGCGCGCGGATGGTGGTAGCGCTGGGCCAGGATGGCGTCCTCGATATCGTCCACGCGCGCCGTGGTCTCGCGCACCACCTTGACCAGCACATCGGCCTGGGTGCGCATCAGGTGCTCCAGCAGCTCGGCCGTGCTGGCGGGGCTGTCGCCGCGGCGCACGGCGTCGCGCAGGGCATCGACAGAGCGCAGCGGCTGGGTGCGCGCGGTGATGACCAGGCGCTCGTCCAGGCAGATCCACAGCGTGGCGATGTCGGCCGAATCGAAGTTGAACTCGAAGTTCACATCGTTGAGCACGGCGACCAGGCTGTCGTCGGCGCGCTCGATGCGCGTGGAGGTCAGGCCCTCGCGCAGGGCGGCATAGAACACGTCGGGCAGGCCCGCATGGCGCTGCAGCCAGCGCAGGGACTGGATGTGGGTCAGGTTGAAGTGCAGCCACAGGAAATCGCGCCGGCCCGCATCGGACCGGGCTGCGGCATCGGCCAGCCACTGCGCGGCGGATGGCGCCGTCACGGCCTGCACGCACTGCCGTGTGTCACTGAAGAAGCGCCAGCCGCAGATCAGGCCTGCGTCTTCGTGGGCCTGTGCCAGGGGGGAGGCTGCATCGGTCATGGGGAGGAGGAAGCACCTGCGGAAGTGGCCTGCGCGGGCCGGGCAAGTGCGGGATTCTTGGCTGCGTCCATGACAGGGATGTGACAGCCGTCATCAGGGTGTCATGCACAGGCCCTTGCGTCCCCTTCCGTCCCCTTCCGTCCCCTTCCGTCCCCTTCCGTCCCCTTCCGCCCCC